>Ga0247807_10000005_pt1 | contig 546294 bp, 559 predicted proteins | sample UWRJL074202C1_FD_179931 | JGI IMG/M metagenome (GOLD analysis project Ga0247807, IMG submission 179931) | Plant litter microbial communities from Arlington Agricultural Research Station in Wisconsin, United States - UWRJ-L074-202C-1 | ecosystem: Environmental > Terrestrial > Plant litter >...
TTAGCCATAAGTTGCGCTTTTGTACCAGCTGAACGAACCATCTGTGCACCCTTACCTGCGTGCATCTCGATCGCGTAGATCTGAGAACCAACAGGAATGTTTGCAAGTGGCATACGGTTTGAAGATTCAACAGGTGCTTCTGGTCCGCTAACGATCACTTTGCCTTTTGTCATAGACGTATCAGCAAGGATGTAGTGGTAAGTACCATGTTGGTCTTTTACGCGTGCAATACGTGCGCTTCGGTTTGGATCGTATTCGATTTCTTCAACCGTTACAGTCAAACCAGCCGCAAGGTTGTGGTTCATCAAACGATAGTGACGTTTGACACCACCACCACGGTGACGAACTGTGATGCGACCTGAGTTATTACGACCAGCGTTCTGCTTTTTGCTCTTCAAAAGAGATTTAAGCGGCTTGCGAGTTGTAACTTCACTCATGTCTTGAGTTGTCATACCACGGCGGGCTGGAGTAGTTGGGTTGTAAAGTTTAATTGCCATTACTTCTTCTCCTCTTTCGTCGCGGGTACTTCTTCTTGATCGAAGATACTTAGTGAACTTCCAGCAGCAAGTGTGACATATGCCTTCTTGCTATCAGTACGGGTAGTTGTTCCAGGGTAACGGTTCTTTCCACGAGAGAAACGAATTGATTTACCACTTTGAACGAGTGTCTTGATCGCAACGATCTCAACGCCGTATTGAGTTTGGACTGCGTCTTTGATTTGCTGCTTGTTAGCAGTAAGTGGAACGCTGAAGACATAGATGTTCTTCTGGCTCTGTCCGTAAGCCTTCTCTGTTGTAACTGGTGTTACTAGGATAAGAGATACCATATTACGCCTCCTCCTTTACTAACCAGCTCTTTAGAGTTGGAAGTGATGCTGGTGAAAGCACGATGTTATCAGCATTGAGGATGTGGTACACGTTTAGGTACTTAGTACTAACGAGTAATACGTTCTGAATGTTGTTTGTCGCACGTAGTAGCGCAGGAGTTTTCTCTTCAACAACAATAAGTGTCTTACGGGCAAACTTGTTGTCTTCGAGGAACTTAACCGCTTCAGCAGTCTTACCAGTTGTTTTCAAATCAAGAACAGAAACAAGTCCTTCTTGGTTTGCAATTGTAAGTGCTTGGCGAATAGCCTGTCGCTTTGACTGTGTAGAGATCTTTAGCTTGTAGTTCTCGATACCAAGAGGACCGAAAACAATACCACCACCGCGCCAGATTGGGTTACGTGATGAACCAAATCGTGCACGTCCAGTTCCCTTTTGCTTCCAAGGCTTCTTACCACCACCGCGGACTTCACCACGAGTTTTGGTAGTTGCACTTGCTTTGCGACTTTGTGCAAGGTATGAATCGTAGGCAAGCTTCATAAGCTCGTGGTTTTTAACCTCTACGTTAAATACCTCTACTGGTAGTGCAGGATTTGCGACTGGTGCTTTAGCGCCAGCTTTAGTGTCAGTAGTTGCCATTATGCATTTCCTTTCTTACCAACGGTAGCGAAGCGAATCGCGTTGATGACGATCAGACCCTTTTTAGGACCTGGAACTGCACCGCGAAGACCGATCAAGTTGTGTTCAAGATCAATGTAGCTAACTACAAGGTTCTTTACAGTAACTTGGTCGTGGCCCATGCGGCCAGCCATACGCTTACCTTTAAAGACTTTTTGTGGGTACATCGAACCGATTGAACCCACTTTACGAACGTTTCCGTTTCCACCGTGTGTGCTTTTGCTGGTTGCAAAGTTGTGTCGTTTTACCGTACCGGCGAAACCTTTACCTTTGCTGACACCAGTTGCATCGACGATATCGCCAATTGCAAACGCGTTTACGTCAATAGTGCTGCCTACGGTTAACTCTTCTGGAAGAGTATCCACGCGGAATTCCCGAATATGCTTCGGGGTGACAGAGCTGGACTTTACGTGTCCAGCAACGGCCTTGCTCAGGTTCTTACCTAAATCAAATCCTACTTGTACTGCGTTGTAGCCGTCGATGTCGACAGACTTCACCTGAGTCACAGTCACAGGACCAGCTTGAATAAGCGTGACAGGAACTGCCTTGCCATCTTCGCTGATGATTTGGGTCATACCAATTTTGGTACCGAGAAGTGCTTTCATAGACTTCTTAACTCCCACTTAAAATTCTTGGTAGAAGGCAGTATCTGGGCCCCATATAAGGGGTTAGACTTACCAATTTACCAAGAATCGTTAATATTTTCGTAATGTTACCGACTTAATATAGCAAAAATTTGATCGTTAGTCAAGGTGTTACACCCCTTAAATCAGAACACCTCGATATCGCTTGTGCTGTACAATGAGATATATGCAAAAACGCTCCCCACGTCGATTCCCTCGCTTTTTGAAAAGACACCTCATTAGTATCATCGCAATTATTGTCGCACTAGGTGCGTCTGGTGGATTCCTCTACTGGTATATGAACCTCAAAAATGCCGAGATTGCAAAAACTCAGCAAGATTCTAAAGCACTTACCATTTCTATGGACAAGAAGATCACAGAGATCAAAGCTCGCAAAGCCGCTGAACTCAAAGCAAAACAAGAAGCAGAGGCGAAAGAAGCAGCTCGCAAGGCAGCCGAAGCGGCAGAAGCAGCCCGTATTGCTACCGAAGCTTCAGCCAAAGCCATTAAGTCTGCAAACTGTAACACTTCTAAAACACACAATAATCCTGCTTCTATCGATGTAGTGGTGAACAAGAAGCACTGTATACAACCAGTCATGTTCGCTCCTAGTGACCTTGTATCATCATATGGTGCAACACTTAGTGCGAAAGCGATCACAGCATTCAATCAACTGTACGCCTCAGCAAGTACGGCCGGACAACCTTTCGCCGTCACAAGTAGCTACCGTTCATACAACGATCAGATATCAACATATAACTATTGGGTGAACACAAGTGGTGTCGCAGGCGCAGATACGTATAGCGCGCGACCTGGATATAGTGAACATCAAACAGGGCTAGCTTTTGACGTCTCCGGCAACGGACGTGGGTTGAGTGATTTTGGTGGAACAACACAGTATCAATGGCTACTTGCTAACGCGGCTGATTACGGCTTCATTCAGCGCTATTACGCAGGATATGAAACAATCACTGGTTACAGCGCAGAAGAGTGGCATTATCGCTACGTAGGAGTCGCTGTCGCAAAAGACATGCAAGCGAGAGGTATAAAGACACTCGAACAGTACTGGGGCATAACTGGCGGCAACTATTAGCGATTGCGCTTGTGCTTATCTGCTAACTGCGCGATAATGAACTCATTAGCTTCATAAAAACGCAAGGAAACCTATGGCCACTAAGAAAACAGTGAAGAAAGCAGTCTCTAAAGCAAAAGCTCCAATTAAAAAGACAGTGAAGAAAACGGTAAAGAAAGTTGCCGCTCGCGTTAAGAAGCCTGCTCCTATGCAATCATTCCGTGTTTACAAAGACCCAACCCCTTTCACAACTTTCCGCATTACACGCCAAACAGTGTATTGGTCAATCCTTCTTGCGTTCATCATTGCTACTCAATTGTGGATTCTAAAGATCCAAATGGATATCTCAGCACTTACTGACGCACTCCTCGCACAGTAATATATGCATATAAAAAAATAGCCTCATAATGAGGCTATTTTTAGTTTGAACTGAAACTACATTCGGATTTCAGCGTCAACACCAGCTGGAAGACTGAGGTTTTGAAGACTGTCGATAGTCTTTGGAGTTGCGTTCGTGATGTCGATAAGACGTTTGTGAATACGCATTTCAAAAGCTTCTCCACCCTTCTTGTACACGTGTGGTGACTTCACAACCGTGAAAGTACTGCGACGTGTTGGAAGTGGTACTGGTCCTGCAATGCTCGCACCGCTACGGATAGCTGTGTCGATGATTTGCTTTGCTGATTGGTCGATGACTTTGTGGTCATATGCCTTTAGGCGAATACGAATACGTAGGCCTTGGTCTTTTGCTGCTTCTGCCATGAGGAAGAAACCTTTCTGTGTTGTGTATCGTAACCTCTGCTCGAATCGCTTTTATTACGTCTGGCCGAGTTCTCAATACGGATTAATATACCCCTGTAGTATAGCAAATTTTAACAGATAAGCAAATTGACACAATGTTAAGTTTAGATTATAATAAGATAAGTCCTTTTTCACACCTACATGAGAGCAGTTATATGAATACCGTTTCTATCGCCGACAGACTTGTCGACGAGCAGGAGGAGTTCATTAGAGCTCACCAGCCCCCTCATCGTCCTTTGAGTGACGAAGAGATCCGTGCGATGGCCAAGTCAAACGTCGAACAGAACCTGATGCTTTCAAGCCTCAGCGTAACTGAGCGTTCACGTCTGACATCGTTCCAGCTCAAGCTGGACTTCGACCTTATGGTCGGAAACACCTGGCCTGGCGAGTGGGCTAAGAACTACGGACTCCTTCCCGAACATGGGTCGGATCAGATGGCGCAAGTCATCGAGTACCTGAAGACCGAGTCATTCGGTCCGACAAGAACAGTCATTCTCCGCTGGTATCCTGCGAGCAAGCAGTTCCGCATCGAGAAAAACTTCACATCCCCCGCCACCCGTTGACGAGAACCCCTAAGGTTCCTCCGGGAACTGGCGGGGTTTTCGCTTTTTTACAATTCTTTTACTTTGCGTTGACTTCTCTATCTAATCGCTATAAATTGGTAACATCGTTCACACCAGTATCAGCCACGAAAGATTGGAATCTCTCATGCCGAGCACTACCGAGATCGAAGAAGACACCATGACAACAGACCTCTGGCCTGTCATCGACACCCTGAAACAACAAGCCCGACAGTCCGTTGCTGACACGACCTGTGTCGTCAACAGCGACAAAGTTGCGGCGCTCAGCAGTGATGAACTCGCGTTCGTCCTGCAGCGGATCAACAACTTCAAGTTCGGAGCACTTGGTACCGTCGGTGTCACACACAAGCTCGTTTGGGATGCAGTACGTCGTGCATTCGATGTATATCCCCTGACAAGCTAACCACCTTTACCCCGCCTTCTGACGATGCGAGCACCCCATTGCTCCTCCAGGAGTAGCGGGGTTTTCGCTTTTCTGATATCTTAAAACACATGCCTGAACATTCTCCTAAAATCCCTTCGTTTGCACCAAACCGTATTTTACGTCTTGACGGTGAATTTATTGATCTAAGCGTGACATCTCCACATGAGTTGCGGCAGATCGTTGACACCCATGAAGATCTTATCGACGTGCAGATTGAAAAAATATTCTATATTGAGCAGAAAAACGCTCGTAAGCCCGAAACCAGGACTCGCCAGACAATTCAAATTGCACGGCTTGCTACTAAAGGATCGGAAGGAAATGCATTTCAATCGTATGCACTCCCCGACCTTGCGCGTATTCACACGACAAATGAAGTGTTAAATGCTCGATCGCTCCTGTACTGGAACGAGCTCGCGAACACCAACTTCAGGCCAGAGATTGTGTTGCGCCTTGGTAGGACCGTCTTAGAAGGAACCGAAGGCACCTGGATCGGCGTTGCAAGCACTCGACAATAATATGGTTTAAATAAGTGTTATAATTTTCATAACACTAACGTTTACAATATTGAAAGTTTTTATGCAACCGAATCAACCCGAATACACACCTCAACCAGCACCTACTGAACCAACCGCATTTGTTCCTGGTACTCCCGATCAAGGTCCTTTCGTTCCTGGCGTGGAATCACCTGCTGCATTTACATCAGCACCGGCAGAGCCTGCGCAATTTACACCGGCACCTCAACCTACATTCGCGCCACAACCAGCACCGGCTACTGAGGTCTTTGCGCAGCCTGTGGCACCGCAACCAGCTGTTGCACCAGTCGCTGTGACGGGTGGTAAGAATTTCGTCGTTGCGCTTGTGCTCTCATTCTTCCTGGGAACTATTGGTGTAGACCGTTTCTACCTTGGTCATATGCGCTTAGGAATGGCCAAACTCCTCACACTTGGTGGATTTGGTGTGTGGTCACTCATTGACTTCATCCTGATCGCAACAAAGCATATGCCTGGCGTCACATGGCAACAGACCACTCAGCAATAAATAGTGCATACACAAAAAAATACCCCCGGCAAAACCGGGGGATATTTTTTATTGGTTAGATTGTATTAAGCAACAATCTTGGTTACAACACCAGCACCAACAGTCTTACCACCTTCGCGGATAGCGAAGTTAAGACCTTGCTCCATAGCGATTGGAGCGAGTAGCTTTACCTTGAAAGTAAGTGTGTCGCCAGGGATGACAAGTTCTTTGTCAGCTGGAAGTTCGACTTCACCTGTTACGTCAGTTGTACGGAAGTAGAACTGTGGTTTGTAACCCTTTGAGAATGGAGTGTGGCGGCCGCCTTCTTCCTTCTTAAGGATGTAAACTTCAGCGTCAAACTCTGTGTGTGGAGTAATTGAGCCTGGTTTAACGATAACTTGACCACGTTCGATTTGTTCGCGTTCAATACCACGAAGGAGGAGTCCGGCGTTGTCACCAGCTTGTCCACGGTCGAGGTTCTTTTTGAATGCTTCAATACCAGTAACGACTGAGCTTTGTGTAGCTTTAACACCAACAATTTCAACTGGGTCGTTAATGTTGATGACACCAGTTTCGATACGTCCTGTTGCAACTGTTCCACGTCCCTTGATTGAGAAAACGTCTTCGATAGGCATTAGGAAAGGCTTATCGAGGTCGCGTGGTGGTTGAGGAATGTAGTCGTCGATAGCTTTAACGAGTTCCATAATTGCGTCTTCTGATGCTTCGTCACCTTCGAGGGCTTTAGTAGCTGATCCCTTGATGATAGGAGCGTCTTCGTCGTAACCATTCTTTGCGAGTAGTTCACGGATGTCCATTTCAACGAGTTCAACGAGTTCAGGGTCTGCAAGGTCCATCTTGTTTAGGAAAACAAGAATCTTTGGCACACCAACTTGGTGAGCAAGAAGAACGTGTTCACGAGTTTGAGGAAGTGGACCGTCGTTTGCTGCAACCACGAGGATAGCACCATCAATTTGAGCGGCACCAGTAATCATGTTCTTTACGTAGTCGGCGTGACCTGGCATGTCGACGTGTGCGTAGTGACGTGATTCTGATTCGTATTCTTGGTGAGATGTCGCGATAGTAATACCACGAGCACGCTCTTCAGGTGCGTTGTCGATCATTGCGTAGTCAACTTTTTTGTTGACGTCGCTAGGAAGACGTTTTGCAAGTACAGTTGTGATAGCTGCGGTTAGAGTTGTTTTACCGTGGTCAACGTGACCCATAGTTCCAACGTTAACGTGTGCTTTTGTGCGATCGAAATCAGCCATGTTAGATTAAATCTCCATTAATTATTTTCGCATAAGAGCAACAGCACCTCATGACGTATAGGTAAATTATACAGAATTTTCGCCCATACGTAAAGAGGTTTCACTCTTTTCGCGCTCGGACCATGTCTACATTCCATAGATCTGGCGAGTGTATAAATTTTTGATGGAGGAGCAATGCTTCGTTTTGGTACGTTTCATGGTGAGGATAGCGAGATTCTGTAAGGATTTTTAACTCCTCTAATCGCCGCATGTCAGAATGTTTAAATGAACTTCGCATACGCGACACGATCTCTGACATAAATATATACAGTGATTCATACGCAAGCCGTATATGCTCAGCCTCACCGTCAACAGAGATGAATCCATGAAAAAGATCACACCTGATTTGATACCAAAAATCTATTAGACCTTTCCAGTCATCACTACTCTGCACGACACCATTCCAGTGACCACCTGTCTGTAACGGAGACCTGTGTGTACTTGCTACAATTCGTGCCATAACAGATTGCATATCAACCATTGAGCGTCTTTCCACGTAGTCATCCCAGATCACAAACCGTGTTTTGAGAAGTTTGATTGCTTCGTAATCTATACTGGTACTCGTCGTTTTTCGAAACCATGCGTTGTACGACACATACACTCGCATGAATAGTTCTCGATAATCAATACTCGATCGATCGTACCAAGCATAGACAAGCGACTCTGCAACACTTACCATGCCTGTCCTTTCAGATGTAATTCTGATTCGACGTTTAATAATACAAATGACTGTATACTCACATTAAAGAGCTGTGCCATACTCGTGAGATCTTTGGCAAGGCCCAGTTCATATAAGGATGGTTGCAGTGTATGAGACCGCATGCCAGTCGCCACTATAATGCGCGCCGCCTGATCATTCACAACATGCAAGAACAGATCTCGTAGCAATCCAACTTGAAGCTCATCAGGATCAAGCACAGCAGTTCGCTGCGCGATAAAATTGTTCCCGCCATCAAGTGTTACGTAGGTCAGTAACTGCTTAGATGACGTTCGTATTTCAGCAAACAGAATATCTTGCTTGTCTTTTGTATCAATCACTTTCTGTTTACGACTTACCGGGTACCTGCTGGCGAGCTCGAATGAAGCCAAGATCAGTGAGGCACGCGCAACGCCAAGACCAGTTACTGTCGTCATTTGCTGCAAGGTAATCTCGTTACCATGCCTACTCAGCAGTTTCAGAGTCCTACGAGCTATCTTTTGTACACTCGCCTGAGCGTTACCGCTGCCAATAAGTATCTGCAGTAGCTCTAGATTGGTCAGCGACGCTACTCCCCTTTTTTGGAGTTTCTCGCGAGGTCGGTCATAAGTTGTGCTTGTTTCCATACATCCACTATAAAAAACAAATATAGCATCAGTCTTAAATGTAATAAGGTAAACAAAAACCGCGTCCAGACAGACGCGGTTTCTTAGTTCCTAGATTGAACTAATTGCCAGATCGCTTTGCAACGATTTCGGCTGCAACGTTTGGCGGCACTTCCTCGTACTGCGCAACTTCCATAGTAGATGCTGCTCGTCCTTGGCTCATTGAACGGATGTCGTTCGTATAACCAAAGAGGTTTGAAAGAGGTACGAATGCACGGATCAGCTTTGCGCCGCCTGGAATGTCCTCCATCGCGTCAATACGGCCACGACGACCGTTAAGGTCACCGATGATGTCACCCATGAAGTCTTCAGGAGTTGATACTTCAACTTTCATGACAGGCTCAAGGATAACTGGACGTGCCTTTGGAATACCTTCCTTTACAGCGACGACACCAGCAAGACCGAAGGCAAGTTCACTTGAGTCAACGTCGTGGTAACTACCGTCGTAGAGGGTTGCTTTCACACCGATCATTGGGTATCCAGCGATAACTCCGCCTTCAAGTGTTTCACGAATAGCTTTCTCAACAGGCTTGATGTATTCCTTTGGAACCACACCACCCTTAACAGCATCAACGAATTCGTAGCCAGTGCCAGATTCTGTCGGCTCGAAACGAACCCAAACATCACCATATTGACCACGTCCACCAGATTGCTTAGCGTGCTTACCTTGCGCTTCAACTGTTCCACGAATTGTTTCACGGAAGGCTACTTGTGGTTCACCCACGTTTGCTTCAACGTTAAATTCGCGTTTCATACGGTCCACTAGGATTTCAAGGTGAAGCTCACCCATTCCTGACATAATTGTCTGGCCTGTTTCTTCGTCTGTGTGAATACGGAAAGTTGGATCTTCTTCAGCGAGTCGTTGAAGTGCAATACCCATCTTTTCTTGGTCAGCTTTAGTCTTTGGTTCAACAGCAATCGATACAGGTGGTTCTGGGAAGTCGATTGACTCAAGAAGTACCGGGTTAGCTGGGTCAGCAAGTGTGTGACCTGTGAAAGTATCTTTCAAACCAACAACTGCAGCAATATCACCAGCACCAATCATGTCGATATCTTCACGCTTGTCGGCGTGCATACGAACAACACGTCCGATACGCTCTTTGTTACCAGTTGTCGTGTTAAGTACGTAACTACCAGCAGTCAATTTACCACTATACACACGAACGAAGATCAAACGACCGACGTAAGGGTCAGTTGCAATCTTGAAGGCAAGTGCAGAAAGTGGCGCATCGTCAGATGGTTCACGTTCAACAACATCACCAGTCTTTGGGTTTGTTGCTTGTGTATTACCAACATCAAGTGGAGATGGAAGGTAGTCGTTTACAAGGTCAAGAAGTTTTTCAACGATAACACCACGGCCATCACCACCAGAAACGAGGTAGAAGTCACCAGCAAGCACACGGATACGAAGTGCACGCTTTAGTTCTTCAACAGTGATTGATTCTTCACCTTCATTTAGGAAGCGTTCGAATAGTTCGTCTTCTGCTTCAACAGCAGCTTCAACAAGGAGGCTGCGTGCGTTCTTTGCTTTTTGAAGCATGTCTTCAGGGATTTCACCAACAACAAGTTCGTGGTCTGTGTAGTCACCGTATGTGTAAGCTTTCATGTCGATAAGGTCAACAACACCATTGATTTCCTTTTCGAATCCAATAGGAAGGTGCACAGGAAGTGCGTGCTTTGAAAGACGAAGGTGAATAGAGTCGAGAGATTTGTAGAAGTCACCACCAATTTGGTTGATCTTGTTGATGAAACAGATACGAGGCACACCGTACTTGTTAGCTTGGCGCCATACAGTTTCAGATTGAGCTTCAACACCCATTTTTCCATCGAAGATTGTTACCGCGCCGTCAAGGACACGAAGTGAACGTTCAACTTCAACTGTAAAGTCAATGTGACCAGGGGTGTCAATGATGTTGATCGTGTGACCCTTCCATTGTGCCGTAACGGCAGCAGAAGTAATCGTGATTCCACGTTCTTTTTCTTGAGCCATCCAGTCAGTTGTTGTACCGTCTTCAGCGCCGGTACCCTTAACAACACCAATTTTGTGGTTAATACCTGTTCGGTACAAAATACCTTCAGTTGTAGTGGTTTTACCTGCATCAATATGCGCGATAATTCCTACGTTACGGAAGTCCTTAAGTTGGACAGTTTTCTGGGCCATGGTTGGTCATCTCTTTCTCTATTAGGTTCACAAATACTCTTAAACTATTTTTTGCCATAAAAAATAGCGCTTTATATGTATATTATAACAAATAACCCCGTTATTTACTAGTCGTCATAGAATGCTGCGCGAATAGACATCGCCTTGTGAATCGTGTCGAGTGGGACGTTGAGATTTGTAGCCCCAGCAGTTCTATCTTCCGTGATAAGGTTCATGATCACGAATATTTCATAGTTATCATTTTCTTCTTCGTTGTATTTCGTCATAGTAATACCCCTAAAGACAGCGAGAGAAGATCCTGTTTTAATAGTAGCTCTCGACATTGTGCCGTCATCGTTATGTAGGTGAACCTTACCACTTAAGTTCACAGAATATGGAACGTACTGGTCGAGCTGTAGACTTTGACTTATGTATACAATTACACAATTCCGTGCAAAATCCGTATCAGCAGCTAAAGCCGGAGACAACTCAAACCCACGTAATGCAAGTATTGAATCCGCTTCAGTACCTTCGGCATTCAATATTCTTTCGTCAATATCCTGAATCACATCTGGATAATTCTCGGTTAGCCATGCCGTAGCCCTCTCCATTGATGCTGTGGGCAATTCTAAAATTACATCATCAACCTCACCAGTCGCACCGACAAAATCTTCGCTATCACTATTTAAACCAGCTATGCGATTTCCTGGAACAAGAAAATGATGCTTAACAACATAATTAATCGCTACTACTTCATCATCAATTAAGATTTGATCTTCAGTGATGCAAAATCCATTCGATATCACATCAAGATCATCGTAATATGTTTTTTCAATAACATCGTCACCATCACGTGCTGATATATGCCCAGTAATTTTCATAGGCATATGAAGCGCACTACCCCACTCTGAATCAAGTTCATTGATAATTGCCTCTTTTTCCTCAGCTGTAGGAGTGGTGTTTTTTAGAATATCGTTATACTGACGAGCAAGCGTAAGAACACTTTCAATATATGGATCAGTCATTGTGCTTTCGAGCATTTCAAATTCACTACCAAAAACAGACATCTCGGGACTCATTTCAGACATACAACTCTCACAATCCTATTTAATTGCTTTTTAGAGTACCAGTCTCACAACGACAAGACAAGGACAAGGGGTATACCTATTCAGTCGTTTCGTTGTGTTGCGTCGAGTCAGCATTGGCAAAAGCACGCTCAGCAATCATAAGGTTATTATACTCATGTACAGCATAGCCTAATCTCAGTACCGCACCAGCACCCAGCATGGTGATAAGTCGCATCCTCTTTTCGCCACCCTTCATAACCTCGCCCGTCCAACGAGCGACCTCAGTCATAGCGATTTTACCTATTAAATCGAGGCCATTTCTACCAAGACTTAATAATGGGACTTCTGATACCCAGGTGCCACTTTTCATATCTACTTGGCGAGAAGCAATATTATTTGATACCGCATCGGCAATGTCTTCCGGACCAACATCGCCATGAACAATACTAAGTAAAGGGAAAGCCATCAGAGCGCCTCGCTGAAAGGCGAATGAGATAGTATTATTACTATCAAAAGACCGACCAAATCTATCGGTTGGTTCTAATCCGTGCGCAATAATGGCACTTTTGTACATTTCGTACGAGGCCATGCTATCGGGATACATCATCGCTCTAGATTCTATGTTCATCATTACTTCAGCAGCACCATCAAGCTGTTTAAATCGGTGCGACTGTAGTTTTGTTGCTGCAATATAATCAGCTTGCGTTGGGAGTGGTCGAAATTGCAGTTCGGACATGAAAACCTTGGGTATTATAGAAGTGTATTTTGAAATTATACGCCGATGAAGTATAGAAATCTACTTATTTAGTCCAGGAAAACTCTCGGCGACTTGCTTGGTGTCATAAAATCGCGTGAGACTATGTGTTCCGAGCTTTTCGACCGCTTGCCCTCTTTGGTACAGCCTTAGCATCTCTCTCAGATCAGTCGATAATTGTTCAGCAATTATTTCTTCATGTATCATTGAGCCGCCTTGCGCTACATTATAAAAAGCTTCTGCAGTCTTGCGCGGATCAACCCCATCTGGAGTAAGGTGCATTTTGCCTCTAATAATAAGTGCATCGTAACGACGACGATCTCCTCTAGAGGCGCTAGCTTTTACTTCTAGTGGAATTACTTTTCGAACAGTTCCCCAATGTTGATTCAAGATAGATATATCGTGCGTCTGCTTTCGGTGATAATAACCACTATCAGCGCGTGCAGTTGCAGGCAGAGGAAGATATCTTGGATCATTAATATATAGCAAGGCTGATAATACATTAAGTTCATGTACCAATCCCGAAAATTGATTGCCTGTCGATTTGACACCGGCATCGAAAGCTCTAGTCATTTCACCCGCAGCATCAGCCGCAAGATGTGTAACATCGCGCAATGTTTGCTGTCTAATTGCGTCAGTAACGTCTCCAACAACCAGTGATTTCATAAGTGGGACGAATGCTATATTCAATGCTAATCTATGAGGGCTTTCATACTCATCGAAAAAATAACTATATTCAGTCGTTTGTAATGTAGATTCACGTTTCAACGCGGTTTGCCAAATTTCATCAGCTTTCGAAACAAATTCTATCCGATCAACAACTGATTGTGATTGATCAAATATACCCCTTTCAGCATATGCCCAGGCTGACGCGTCGAGAAATCTTGGCATATATTCGGTAGATAGCTGGTCAGCAATAGCGCCTAACTCGACATATCCAGATTGGCCCAATGCAACTTTGTGCATCTTTAGATAATGATTATAGGCTGGATTTTCAAGATATTTTCTGTGTGAAGTATCTTCCAGGTACGGTGCGACTGCTGCTGAATCAATAACCTCATCCGTCCAATCATTTTGAACATGATCAAGCGTACGAGATGCGTATAATTCATACCTTCCATCGTGCCCGTGTAAGTTAACTCCCATTTGACCCTGTTATACATGAGCGGTATACACCTTGTAAACCCTCAAATAAAATACCCGGCTGGCATGCCGGGTAAAATATGCTTTTGAGCTGTGTTAGCTTCGAGCGAAGTGGGCGAAAGCACGGTTTGCTTCTGCCATCTTGTGTGTGTCTTCTTTTTTCTTGAAGGCAGCACCTGTTTCGTTGTACGCGTCAACGATTTCCAATGCAAGACGTTGGCTGTAAGGGATACCCTTACGTGAACGTGCAGCCTGTACCAACCAGCTAAATGAATAGTGAAGTTGGCGGTGCCCAGCAACTGGGAATGGAATTTGGTAGTTAGCACCACCGACACGACGAGATTTAACTTCGAAGTTAGGTGATACGTTCTTGAGTGCGCGTTCGAATACTTCAAGTGGACTTTCGACATCAAGCTTCTTTGCTGCTGTTTCGATTGCTGTGTAAACAGCCTTTTCAGCAGTAAGTTTCTTGCCATCGAGCATAGACTTGTTGATTAAACGTTGCACTAATACGCTTTGGTATCGGCGGTCTGGTGTCAAAACACGTTGGAGACTAGCGGTAGTTTTACGAGGCATTACTTGCTCTCTTTCTTTGAACCATATTTGCTACGGCCTTGTTGGCGGTTCGCAACACCTTGAAGGTCGAGTGCACCACGAACGATGTGGTAACGAACACCTGGAAGGTCTGGCACACGTCCACCACGTACAAGCACAACGGCGTGCTCTTGGAGGTTGTGACCTTCACCACCGATGTAAGCCCATACTTCTTGACCGTTAGTCAAACGAACACGAGCAACCTTACGGAGTGCTGAGTTAGGCTTTTTTGGTGTCTTTGTTGTTACCTTGATACATACACCACGCTTTAGTGGGGCGTTTTGTTCGTAGTAACGAGTCTTGAGGGCATTGTGAATGCGACCAAGTGCAGGTGACTTACTTTTCGTGTTAGCCGTCTTGCGAGGCTTACGAACCAGTTGGTTGATTGTTGGCATTAAAAATAAACTTTCGTTATTAATTATTTTTGTAGAAAGAAATCTACGGGTGGTTCTCGGAGGTCAGCATCCCCCAGGAACATTGTTTATCGCGTTACGAAACTTGTACACTGCCTCGTAATAGATAAACGGAAACTCACGTTCAATCATATCAAATTAACACGCTAATGTCCAGTGGTCACCAGAGTGACGTGCTATATTAATAGATAGTAGATAAGCATAGGAGTGTTGGTGTATGAAAAAGGAAGAAGAAATTGAGATCGTTGCAGAGCTTGATAGTATCGATTCCCCTGATAATACTGTCGGTAAACCGCTCACTATAGAGCCTCGAAAAGAACGTCATATTGTACGCAATATCTTTATTATCCTTTTCACGCTCGCCTTTTTGGGTGCTGCCGGGTACGTTGGATGGCTCCTTCTCAAACCGCTTGATCCTGCGCCAGCGGATACATCTCCGAATAGCTCAACGAAGCCAACAACAGCCGAGTTAACTGCTGCGGCAATTATTGCAGAGCTTACACCTAAAATGGTTGGCGATGTAAAGACAGTCCTTCCTAATGGCGCCGACAATCCAGCGAAGTCATATAGCGCTCCAGTATACAAACCTACTGGCTACGACTTCTCTGTCACCGCAACAAAGGAAAGCGGATTCGCTTCTTACGGCGCAAACGACGTGGCAAAAAAAGACCTCGCACAGATTGAATCTACCCTAGAAAGTCATGATCTTGTAAAGACGGTTCTCGATCCAGGGAGTGACATAGGTATTTATGCATCACGTTTCGAATCAGATACTATCGTATGTAGTGTAAACGATCAAAAACCTTACACTGCTGACTACCGTTATAGTGCGGTTGTTGGGTGTGCAGATAAATCTTCGTACCTCACAAATGCAAAGGCACTAAACCCTTACTACATCGTTTACGCTGCAGAGTCAGGCAACAACACTGGTCAAGTTGCAATGGGCGACCCAGTTTTGAAGGCGAGTAAAACAGATGGATATTCCACAATGACTATTGGCATCTCAGGATCAGGGTATGGGACAGTGGGAGGATTTGCCGGACTATTCTACAAGACACCTGACGACAAGATCCACTTCTTCAGAGGCACCCAAAGTCAGATTCCGTGTACCGACTTTAACACACCTGATATAAAGAAAGCCTACCTAGGTGAGTCTTGCTACGAAGAGAATAACGAAGCAGCTACTGTAAAACTTTAACCGATCTCAACCAAACAAAAGCAAAACGCCCTCCTTGCAGAGAGCGTTTTTACTTTTGCTACTTATAGATTAAGCAGCGAGTTCGACGTCGTCGATGATATCAGACGCGACGATGTCTTCATCGATAGTATCAAGTGCAGTTGCACTATCAACACCGGTTCCAACAGGGATCTTGCGTCCGATGATCACGTTTTCTTTCAAACCATTCAAGCGGTCGATACGTCCACTTACTGCGGCGTTGATCAGAACACGAGTTGTGTCTTGGAACGATGCAGCAGAGAGGAAGCTATCAGACCAGATTGATACCTTTGTGATACCGAGAAGCAATTGTGTGAACGCAACTGTTTCCTTACCTTCTACAGCAAGCTTTTCGATTGCTTCCATAACAGCGGCACGTGATACGATGTCGCCTGTTACGAATGCACTATCACCTGGATCTTCAACCTGGACACGGCTAAACATCTGACGAACGATGATCTCGAGGTGCTTGTCAGCAACGTCTTGACCCTGTGCAGCGTAGATACGAAGCACTTCGTTAATGATGTAGCGTTGTGTAGCTTCAATACCCTTAAGTCGCATCAGGTCGTGGAGGTTCAATGAACCACCCGTGAGACGGTCACCCGCTTCAACTGTGTCGCCTGACTTAACTGTCAATTGGTAGTTTCCTGGAATTTCGTAACGAACTGGTGAGCTTGCGTTTGCAGCAAGGATCAGGAATTCGTCAGTTACTTCAACGATACCGTCGAATGGAGCAACGAGTGGCTTAGATTCACTCTCACCAGAAGCAAGAACGTCACCAACCTTTACGTTTGAACCAGACTTGATGCTCGCAGTACGACCTTCAAGAGCAATTTGCTCTACGTGACCAGCTTCTGGAGTCACTTGGACGATGTACTTTTTGCCATCTTCCCATTGCTCTACAAGACCAGTTACTTCAGTCATGTGTGCCATACCCTTTGGTGAACGAGCTTCGAAGAGCTCTTCCACACGAGGCAGACCCTGCGTGATGTCAGATTCTTGCACACCACCGGCGTGGAAAGTACGAAGCGTTAGCTGTGTACCAGGCTCACCGACAGATTGCGCAGCAATAACACCAACTGGCTGTGCTTTCGCAACAAGCATGTTAGTTGACATGTCGATACCGTAGCTTGACTGTGGCACACCACGAAGGTTCTTTGTTGAAAGGACAGAACGGATTTTTACTTCTGTTAAGTCTTTGTCGTTTTCAATCGCGTTCGCAATTGCACGAGTAATCAACTCACCACCCTTAACGTGACCAGCAATGTCTTCTGCAGCGAATCGTCCGTAAAGACGGTTACCGAAGTCGATCATAGTCTGTTCAGTTTCAGATCGGTAGATTGTGAATCCTTCGTCATCACCATCAGTGTCTTCAACAGTAAATACGTCTTGTGACACGTCAACGAGACGTCGAGTTAGGTATCCTGAGTCGGCAGTCTTCAAAGCGGTGTCAATCAGACCCTTACGTGAACCACGTGTCGCAACGAATTGCTCAAGTGATGAAAGACCTTTTTTGTAGCTTGAACGAATCGGGAGCTCAATTTCGCGGTTAGTTGCATCAACCATGATACCGATCATCGCGCTCGCAAGCTGGATGTTTGAGATATCACCACGTGCACCTGAGTTGACCATGACAGAGACAGATGTATCCATACCCTTAAGTTTCTCGTTGAGGAACTCAGTAATTGTACGAACCACACCACGCCATGTTGAAACAGTTAGGCTGTAACGTTCTTCTTCAGTGATGAGTCCTTGGTTGAACTGGTCACTAATCAGAGTCGTCTTCGCGTCACCTTCAGCAATGAATGCGTCAGTTTCAGGGAATTCAATGTAGTCGTCCTTGCTTGTTGATACCGCAGCGATTGTTGCGAATCGGAAGGCAAGACCCTTCATACGGTCAGCTGTTTGAGCTGTTTGTTCAGCACCATACTTCTCGAAGATTGTGTTCAACACTTTCTTGAGTTGCTTCTTGTTCTGAACGTTGTCGTCGAATGGAAGGTCGCTAGGAAGGATTTCGTTGAAGAAAACACGTCCGAGCGTTGTTTCACGCATTTCACCCTTTGCAATCACACGAATTGGTGTCTGCAATTGGATCTTCTTGTTGTCATACGCCATTTCAGCTTCGTATACAGAGCTGAATGCCTTACGAACTTCAGTTTGTGCACTTGGCTTGTCGTATGTGAGGTAGTAGTTACCAAGAACGATGTCCTGTGCGATTGAAAGCACTGGCGCACCATCAGCTGGCTTCAAGAGGTTTGCTGTCGCACTCATCAGCTCACGAGCTTCTTGTTGTGCTTGGCGTGACAATGGAAGGTGAACAGCCATTTGGTCACCGTCGTAGTCGGCGTTGAATCCGTTGGCTACAAGTGGGTGAAGTTGGATTGCTTTACCTTCAACCAATTTAGGCATGAAAGCCTGGATTGAAAGACGGTGAAGTGATGGCGCACGGTTCAAAAGAACGTACTTACCAGCAATCACTGAATCGAGGGCGTCCCAGACAACTGCTTCACCAGCATCGATAAGACGAGTAGCTGAACGAATGTTGTGTGCGTACTCCCCTGCAATCAACCAGTGGATCACGAATGGCTTGAAGAGTTCGAGTGCCATCTGCTTTGGCAGACCACATTCTGAAATCTTAAGCTTCGGACCAACAACAATAACTGAACGTCCAGAGTAGTCAACACGCTTACCAAGAAGGTTTTGGCGGAAACGACCCTGTTTACCCTTAAGCATGTCAGAGATTGACTTCAGACGGCGACGGCCACCTGTTGCATTCACTGCACGACCACCACGAGCTGCTGAGTTGTCGATCAAAGCATCAACTGCTTCTTGCAACATACGCATTTCGTTTCTGCGGATAACTTCAGGAGCGTTAAGCTCGATCAGCTTCTTTAGACGGTTGTTACGGTTAATTACACGACGGTAAAGGTCGTTGAGGTCAGATGTCGCAAAACGACCACCTGTAAGCTGCACCATAGGACGGAGGTCCGGTGGAATAACTGGAAGTACTGTTAGTGTGAGGCTTGATGGCTTGATGCCAGCAGACTGCATACCTTCAAGTACCTTAAGGCGCTTCAATAGTTTCTTTTCGCGTTGACCCTTCGCACCAGCGACTTCTTCAGTCAACTCAGCGATAAGTTCAGGCAATTTGATTCCATCGAGGAGTGCTTTAAGAGCAACTCCACCCATACCAACTTCAGCGAGGTCTTGGAACTCGTCAGAAAGGTTACGGTAGTCAACTTCAGAGATGAGGGCGTTCTTTACGAGGCTCTCAAGCTGAGCTTTCTTTACTGCGTAGCTTTCGTTTAGTTCTTCAGTTTCGCGAGTCATACCTTCAGCGAGAGTTTTAACATCTGCGCCTTCAGCTTCAGCTTCTTTTTCGTAACGGATCTTGATTGCAGCACGACCAGCTTCAGTTTCAGCTTCGAGGTCTGCAAGATACTTGTCACGAGATGTTTCGTCAACTTTTAGGATCACATATGTTGCGAAGTACGCGATGCGTTCTAGGTTACGAACAGTGATTCCAAGGAGCAATGACATTGCTGATGGAGTACCGCGCATAAACCAGATGTGCGCAACAGGACTTGCAAGTTGGATGTGAGCCATACGTTCGCGACGGACGATAGATTTAGTAACGAGGTCACCATTCTTGTCGACAGCTGCTTCGCGAGAACGAACACCCTTTAGTTTGTTATCGTGTGGGTTGATGTCTTTTACTGGACCGAAAATTCGTTCACAGAATAGACCATCACGCTCAGGTTTTTGAGTACGATAGTTGATCGTCTCAGGCTTTGTGACTTCACCATTACTCCACTTAAGGATGTCTTCTGGGCTCGCAACACTAAGGCGGATTGCGTCAAAGTCAGCGATGCCATTGTTTACTAGTACACGTGACATATTACGCCTCCTCCTTGATTTCTTCTACTTCATCAATATCCTGAATACTCATTCCATCTTCGATTTCACCGATATCATCAGCTTCGTCAAGGATAGTTTCAGCTTCGATGCCATCAACTTCGGCAATAGATACTGGTTGTCCGTTGATCACACTTCCAATTACTTGTTCAGCGTCAACGATAGCGTCTTCTGATTCATCCAAAAGGTCGACACGAAGTCCAAGGCCTTGAAGTTCTTTCACGAGGACGTTAAAGCTTTCTGGAAGCTTTGGACCAACAATTGGTTCGTTCTTGATGATTGATTCGTATGCTTTTGCACGTCCGTAGACGTCGTCAGACTTGATCGTAAGCATTTCTTGAAGTGTTGCCGCAGCACCATATGCTTCAAGTGCCCAGACTTCCATCTCTCCGAATCGTTGTCCACCATTTTGCGCTTTACCACCGAGTGGTTGTTGCGTGACCATAGTGTAAGGACCGGTTGAACGAGCGTGGATCTTGTCGCTCACCATGTGGTGAAGCTTCAACATGTGCATGACACCAACAGTGGTTCGTTCTTCGAATGGTTCACCGTTACGGCCGTCGTATAGTTGACTCTTACCGTCACGAGCAAATCCAGCTTTTTCAAGTTCGTCAGAGATAGTCTCATCAGCAACACCGTTGAATGGAGGCGTAGCGACCTTGTAACCAAGTGCGCGTGCAGCCATACCAAGGTGCGTTTCGAACAGCTGTCCGATGTTCATACGAGATGGCACACCGAGTGGGTTCAAGACGACATCAACAGGTGTTCCGTCTTCCATGAATGGCATGTCTTCGATTGGAAGAATCTTTGCAACGACACCCTTGTTACCGTGACGTCCAGCAAGCTTGTCACCAACTGAGATCTTACGGAATTGAGCGACGAAGATTTGAATCTGCATCAATACACCGGCCTTAAGTTCGTGACCGTTTTCACGGCTAAAGATCTTAACACCGACAACTTTACCACCACCGGCATTGTTCATGCGTTGTGAAGTATCACGAACGTCTTTCGCTTTTTCACCGAAGATTGCACGAAGTAGGCGTTCTTCTGATGAAAGTTCTTGTTCACCCTTTGGAGTAATCTTACCAACGAGCACATCACCAGATTTCACTTCTGAACCAAGTTGAACGATACCGTTCTCGTCGAGGTGACGAAGTGATTCTTCTGAAACATTTGGAATGTCACGTGTGACGATTTCTGGACCAAGCTTTGTTTCACGAACTTCTACTGTGTAGTCCTTGATGTTGATGCTTGTAAGTGTGTCGTCTTGTACGAGGCGTCGTGAAAGTACGATCGCGTCGTCCATGTTGTAACCAGACCAAGGCATGAAAGCCACAGTAAGGTCACGACCGAGGGCGATTTCACCATCAGCAACAGAAGCACCTTCGATAAGAATGTCCCCTGCTTTAACCTTTTGACCACGTTCTACACGAACCTTTTGGTTGATTGAACGGTCGTCGTTAGACTTTGTAAAGTGAACAGGCTTGTAAGTCTTTAGGCCATCAGCGTACTTAACGTGCACTTCATCACCGTCAGCACGAACAACTTCACCGGCAGCTTCAGCAACAACGAGTTGGCTGGTGTTACGAGCGATTTCGCTTTCAATACCAGTTCCCACGACAGGAGCTTCAGGAGTCAATAGTGGCACAGCCTGCTTCTGCATGCTTGCGGCCATCAATGAACGGTCAACACGGTTCTTCTCAACGAAAGGCACGAGTGATGCAGTTGATCCAAGAATCTGCTTGTTCGCTGCGTCCATGTACGTCACTTCAGCGGCGTCAACTTGCTCTGGGAGGAGTCCGTTACGTGCGCTTAGACGTTCAGCGGCGAATGAGCCATCGTCGTTTAGTTCAGCACCAGCGTCGGCGATCACTTCAACAGCTTCTTCTGAAGCATCGAGGTAGACGACCTTATCTGTTACTTTACCGTTTTCAACCTTGAGGTAAGGAGTTTCAATGAAACCGTACTCGTTAATACGAGCGTAGGCTGCAAGGTTCAATACAAGTCCAATGTTGGCACCTTCTGGTGTCTCAACTGCACAAAGGCGTCCGTAGTGAGTTGGGTGGGCGTCACGGACGTCAAATCCGGCACGTTCACGACTCAAACCACCTGGACCCATTGAGCTGAGGCGACGTTTGTGTGCAAGTTCAGCAAGTGGGTTTGTTTCATCCATAAGTTGTGAAAGCTGTGAGCTTGCGAAGAATTCGCGTACTGCAGCAACAACTGGGCGAGCGTTAATAAGTTGGTTAGGAGAAACGTTCTCGATGTCAGACATAGACATACGGTCCATAGCGTTACGTTGCATACGAAGCATACCTACGCGGAACTGACGAGCAACGAGTTCACCAACGAGTTTCACACGACGGTTAGAAAGTGCGTCGATGTCATCTGGAAGATCTTGGCTGTTGTTAAGGCGAATAATTTCCTTAACGATTGCTTCAAGGTCTTTTACCATGAATACGCGGTTTTCAGTAACGTTTGGCACGTCAATACCAAGACGTTGGTTCAACTTGTAACGACCTACACGGCTGTAGTCGAAACGTTTGAAGTCAAAGAACATACGTTCGATCATTGAACGAGCGTTGTCCACTGTGGCAAGGTCACCTGGACGAAGACGACGGTAGACTTCAATCAGAGCTTCGTTTGTGCCACGAGCTGGATCTTTATCAAGAGTTGCGTCGATGTATTTTACTTCACCAGTATCAACATCTTCAAAGAGAGCTTTGATATCAGTTGTCTTGTTGTATCCGAGTGCCCGGAACAATGTTGTAACAGGAAGTTTACGGCGACGGTCGATCTTTACGTAGATAGCACCGTTAGATGCTGTCTCGAATTCAAGCCATGCACCACGGCCTGGAATCAATTTCGCACCATAGTTGTTGCGAGTTGCAAGACGGTCAGCTGTAAAGAATACACCTGCAGAACGGATCAATTGAGAAACAACGACACGTTCAGTACCGTTAATAATGAATGTTCCGCGTTCTGTCATCCACGGGTAGTCACCAAGGTAGATTTCTTGCTCTTTTACTTCACCGGTTACTTTATTCGTAAGTTCTACGACTGCTTTTAGTGGAGCATCAAAAGTAAGGTTGTTTTCTTTAGCGTGAAGTTCACTGTGCTTTGGTGCTTCGAAAGCGTACTTACCGAAACGTAGTGCTAGCTTTTGGCCAGTGTAGTCATCGATTGGGTTTAGTTCAGCAAAAATTTCACCAAGTCCGGTCTCGACAAATTCTTGCCATGAAGATCGTTGGTGATCAATTAGGTTTGGTAATGCTAGCGCGGTGTCGTCTTTTGTAAAGAAAACACGCTTCGCGTCGTCTGCACGTTTGGTGGTTGCCATAGGCTTATATAATTCCTCGCATTAAATTATTTTAGACTCGTTCCGTCGAACGAGAAGGGTCTTTGGCACTGAAGATTCCCTTAACCGCTGGTTGTAATCATTGCCTAACGAGATTGCCACATCCACATTTTAGACATAAGTAACCACGGCTACACTACTTCTTAGTAATGATTATGCACTCTAAATCTTATAAAATCAAGGGGTTTTACGGATTATTCTTTCGAATATATAGCACTTGGTCTAGTGCAGGTACATGTGTCACATCGTGTGCGATTTTGTCAGTAGGTTCAAAGTAATTTTCATCAAGTGTTTCAGTTAAAGGATCGCCTACAGAAAGTCCAATACGGATTTCACGGTTTCCGGCTAAATCTATGACATGCTTTGTTAAAAGTTCGAGGCCTTTTTCTTGCGCTTGCTCAGATACACCCTCTGCGCCGAATAGCGAAAAGATACCAAGAGGCGCAATGAACGTATTAACAATTCCTATACTCCCAAGTCCTTCATACACTTTCGCACGCATGCCAGATTCATAAGGCGCTTGATCGGCAAGTCCCCAGTGATTAAACCGTCCGAATGCAAGTGGTTGTCCATCTTTGCGAGCAACAAAGTATTGTCCTTCGTTATTTTGGATTCGTTTTAATGTTCGCTCTGCGGTAACGTTCGCAACCGCTTTCGCAATCGCCTGCTCTTGTTCATCAGTAAATGTCGCACCGTATTCGCGTGCTCGATCATACGATCCAACCATATCTGCACGTGCAGATCGCGCAAGTGCATGTGCATTTCGCTCGGTTGGGACAATCTTCGCTACATTAAGCATACTTAAGCCTTCGTAATCACTTCGTCAATAAGACCATATTCTTTAGCTTCTTTTGCGCTCATCCAGAAGTCACGATCGGCATCTTTTTCAACCTTAGAAAGTTTTTGCCCAGTGTTCTTTGCCAAGATTTCATTCAGCATCTTCTTGAGATAAATACCTTCTTTAAGTGTAATCTCTTGATCCGTAATCTTACCCTGTGTCCCACTCGAAGGTTGGTGAATCATAATGCGGCTACTTGGTAATGCGAATCGCTTCCCTTTTGTACCGCTCGAAAGCAGGAATGCTCCCATGCTAGCTTGCAGTCCAATACCAATTGTTTGCACATCTGGTTTGATGTATTGGATGGTGTCATAAATAGCGAGACCGTCATAGACGCTTCCACCTGGACTATTGATATATAGTTTAATATCTTTTTTAGGATCTTCATCAGCAAGGTGAATGAGTTGCGCGACAACGATATTTGCTGTGTGCTCATTGACATCTTCACCAAGGAAAATGATACGGTCTTTCAATAGACGTGAGTAAATATCATACGCACGCTCCCCGTCATAAGATTTTTCAACTACAGTTGGTACTAGGTAACTTGTTGGCTTATTCATATAGTCAGTATATATAAAATTAGCACTCCATGCAATAGAGTGCTAATTGAAAATTCGGTAAGAGTGACGGCGACCGCTCAGACCCCTGTCCGTGCGGTCGCCGTCAGAGGAGACATCTTAACCCCAAGTGTCATCCTCTCATCTCATCAACTGCGTGCTCCCTCTAGATCGCGCTATATCCGAGATGTGAGAACACGAATGCTCTCTGACGACAGTATACGCGTTTAGCTGTTAAGTGCAATCAGTTTTTCGATTGTCTTCTCTGTAACAAAGTGATTTGCGATATCACGACGTACTTCAGGAGTCTCGAACTGCTTCAAAGCTTCTGGGTTGTTGAGGTACTGTTGCTTGTGCACTTCAACGTGCTCAGTGATCTCATCTTCTGTCACAGTCACCTTTTCTACATTAGTCAGTTCAGCAAGGACGAGTCCAGCTTGAACGCGGCGAAGTGCTGTAGGACGAACTTCTTTTGCACGCCATGCTTCGATATCCTTAAACTTGTTCTGCGTAAGGTACATATCAATTGAAAGACCTTGGTACATAAGATTCTGCTCAAAGTCACGTTCGATAGATTTCATTTGGTCATCGATTAAGATTTCGGGAACAGGAACCTTGCTCTTTTCGATCAGTTCTGTGACGAGTGCGTCTTGAAACTTGCCTGCTACTTCACTTTCTTTTTGCTTCGTCAGTTCGCGCTTAATGTCAGCCATTAATTCATCAAGATTCTTGAATGGACCAGCTTTTTTCGCAAATGCGTCATCAAGTTTAGGAAGCGCTAGTTCTTGGATCTTGTTAAGTGTCGTCGTGAAGACAACCTTAGATCCAGCAAGTTCAGTTGCATGATAATCCGCAGGGAATGCAAGATCAAGGTCAAAAGTTTCACCAACTTTGTGTCCAACAATTCCTTCTTCGAAGCCTGGGATGAACTGGCCAGCACCAAGTTTCAATGTGTAGTCAGTTGCAGTACCGCCGTCAAATGCGACGCCGTCGTTCTTACCAACAAAGTCAATCACTACTTCGTCACCATCTTTGGCGGCGCGAGTTACTTCTTTTTTCTCGGCCATACCGGTGCGCATTCGTTCAAGTGTTTCGTCTACTTCTTTAGCTGAAACAGAAACTTTTTCACGCTTAGCGCTTAATTTCTTGTAATCACCTAGTTCAACCTTAGGGAGAACTTCACATTCAGCAGTAAATTCAAGCAGTTCTTTTGGAACGAATTTTTTGACTTCGACAGCAGGTCGGTCAAGTGCCTGAAGATTGTTTGACATGAATGCTTCCGCAACCGCACGACTAAGTGCATCATCAAGTGTTTGTTCTTGAAGTGCTTGTGGGCTTACGTTTTTTGCAGCAACCGCAGCAGGTACTTTGCCTGCACGGAAACCGGCAACTTTTACTGTTTTACTTAGTTTTGTCAGCGCCACAGCTTCAGCTTCAGCGAGTTCTTTTGCACCAACAACGATGGTTAGTTGCACTTTTGTGTCAGATAGGTATGTAAGTGTTGTGTCCATTTGTTCGATTATAACAGAGGTAATATTACGAGGCAACATCAAGCGGAATAGCTACAGGTGGTTCTGGGCGATTTCGCGTACGTAGTGATCGGTGCTTCACGGCATTTTCAACGAGCATTAATTCATCAACAATTCCCTTTGGATGCTCTAACAGGTATTCTTGCAATCTCCCTACTGCAACTTCCATACCGCGACCATGAATAGGTTCTGGGATCGCGTAGTACATAGGAATGACACCTACCTCTCTTTCCTCGGGTGTAAAGAAAGGTTCGATCATTATCTCTTTCGCAGCTTGCATGCCCAACTGCAACCCAACATAGATCCTTAAGCCATCTTTTCCTGTATGGAGTCGTTCTTTTTCAGCTTGCAGATTTAGTGAAAATTTATTGCGATGATGCCTGGTCGTTTTCATTAAAAATGCGCGATAATGGTTTTCCGTATGACTATTGCCGTCTATATCTCGATCATCAATATCAACTAGGAACCTACGTTGCGAAAACAGATGCAAAAACCCCGTTAAGCGACGACGCGCTTCCGGGGTGGTGTGTGCAGCTAGTTTTTCATCAAATTCGAGATTGCTCGCAGTCACACGCAGTTCATACTGCTTTCCAGAGTGTGACTGGTGTGGCGAGTGAGGCATACCATTAGTATGACACGCTACATCTAGCGGGTCAACGAATGTTGTTGCAACCAGGTATACATTGTAATTCCTGCTGCAACACCAACGTTTACAGATCGAGTTGAACCAAATTGTTCGATCATGACAGTTTGTGACGCGGTGTTAATAAGCTCTTTGCTTAATCCAGGACCTTCAGCCCCAAACACAAGTACTGCGTTTGCAGGGAGCGTGGTCTCGGATAAACCTTTTGCGCCCTTTACGATATCCAGTGCAATAATGTCACGTTTTGTCTTATCCATATCTGCTTTAAACGACTTAACGTCATCGTGATACTGAATATTCATGTAAAGATCGGTAACCATCGCACCACGCTTGTTCCACTGTTTGCGACCAATGATGTGTACTTTCTTGATATTGAAAGCATTCGCACAACGAACAATTGTTCCCATATTGTAGTCACGTTGTAGGTTCTCAATCGCAATCTCAAGATCAATACGACTACTGTCGAGATCTGCTTTAATTGCTGCGACTGTCCAGTAGTGATACTTGTCGAGTACGTTCCGGTTATCACCTTCTTTCATCAACATTCGGTCAAATTTAGGATCAGTTGGCCACGGTTCTGGGTGCGGGCCGACACCAATAATTTCTTCTTGCATCACTCCAGTATAAGTCATAACCCTTATAAAGCCTCATTTGCTTTATGTCCATTTTGTGATATTATACTGAAACTCGCGTATCCGCCCGGATATGCTTGAGAAAATCGATCAAGGAGTAACGTTGACATCACAGGATCTAGCACGAATTGTCACGATGGAATCAGACCTCATTGGTCGTGACATCGAGATAAGTGAATCCGGACACACATGGCGCGGACCTATCAAGGGCATCGAGATCGATGACGGCATGTTCGTCGTCATGCTTAGCTGGAGTGCCGAGCACACGTACGAAGCTGGAGGCACATGGACATACATGGAACCGTCGTTATCAGCACTCGAACCCAACAGGATCGCAGTCGCGCTTTCACACGGTTCGGCTCATGACAACGATGACGGAAGCATTCGCCTGAGTGCTCCGATGGTATGGTCCGCAACCATCATGTCGGACGAAACCAAGAATCTCGACCCGACAGACGTGCGTGGCTTTGACCTCGCCATCCTCTAATCGAATCGTCCGGCCCTTGCAAGTTCTGGGGCCGGACAAAATATCATTGAAATTATATCAAACAAAAAAGAGACGTATTGTCTCTTTTTTGTTTGGTGCGCGCGAGAGGACTTGAACCTCCACGTCATTGCTGACACTAGCACCTGAAGCTAGCGCGTCTACCAATTCCGCCACGCGCGCATATTGTGAACTCGCACAGCGCATCTACTCATATCAGACCCGCCACGCCACTGAGGAATTATAGCAAACAGTTTCTGCGTTACGCAACGAAGTCTGTAAGGTCGTACGATGTTCGAAGTGCTGTAACAAGGTGGCGAATATCGTTCTTTTGCTTTACGTCAGGGTTTAACGTCTTAAACGGATCAAAGATAGCGCGAAGGTCTTCGTAGAGCTTTGTTTCGACTTCCTCAAATACAGACCAAGCAGCATTTGCCTTCAGCCGGCCTTCGCCACCGTCACTCGCGTATGCACCATTACATTTTGTAACAAGAATCGCATAGTCATTAAGAAGGCGGAATAACTTTTGCTTGTCGCTAATCACATCCAGTTTCAAGACAGGGAAAGCTTGAATTGTTCCAGTAAGTACATTCGAGACAAGTGGTAATGGGAGGTGGTGCTTCGCAGAGAGTTCCGCGAGTGCCTCTGTAAAGGCTTCGCGATGACCTGCAGGAATAAATGCACCATCAATAATTGGAAGTGAAACACCATCGTCATCTTCTGCGTATTGCAAAGATTCGCCAACTTCGTGCACTGCATCAAACTCATCAAGGTGATGGTCAGATGAATCAATCATTCCTACACCAAGCTTGCTCATTAACTTTTTCATTTTCTTCAGTTTTACGCCTTGAACACGGAAGTTAAAGTCATTAAATTCAACATAGATGACCGTTCCAATAGATTCGGTAGATCCCAGAAGGGCTGTTTTCGCACCTAGTTTTGCTGCACGGCGGAAGAGCTCGCCATCAATTGTTTTTAAAATACCAGGCTTTAGTTCTACAAGGCGATCCGTGATATCACGTGCCATTGCTGGGTCTTCAACAACTGCAACTGCAACCGTACGGTACTGGCTGTAGAAGTCACCACGAAGTACGATCTCGGAAATGATCCCAAGCGTTCCTTGGCTTCCGATAAATAACGGTGTGAGGTCGAATGATCCGTCTTTTGCCTTCACAAGTGAAAGGTTCTTGTATCCTGCATTATCACGAGTGTTGTCGGCCGCAAGTTGCTTGATAAATGCTTCGTTATCTTCAATCAACCCTTCGAGCTTTCGGTAAATTTCACCCTCAAAAGTCTGGAGTCCAAGCTTTTTGTTTAATTCATGCTTATTAATACGTTTTGTTTCAATAAGATCACCATTGGCAAGAACTACTTCAAGCTTATCGATTGCATTCGTCACCTCACCTGTATTACCTAGGTCGTTGTTGGCAATTGCACCACCAATAGTTGTGTGGCGTGCATAGGTAGGAACATTCGCGAATGAGATACCTTGCCACTTCAAAGCAGTATGAAGTGTGTCGAATGTCACACCTGGCTGTACATGTGCAAGTCGGTCTTTTGTCACAATATTAATAATGTTATTAAGATGTTGTGAGGTATCAAGGATCATCCCTTTACCGATTGCAGCTCCAGTAACGTCTCCACCAAGTCCTCGGACGGTGACACCCATCGGGTGACCTTTTTCGGCAAGCTGCCATGTAAAGCGAGTGACCTTACGAATGTCGTTAGTGATACGAGGGAATACAACAATTTCAGGTGTAATAGTTAAGACGCTGCCATCGCGACTAAATCGACGACGCATCGCTTTTGAACTGGTCACCTCACCCAATAAATGCTCGTTCAGATATACTGCAATCTTATTCATATCCCCGTCCGTCCTCTATGTACATTTGTATTCTTTTGTCTCTATGATAGCACAAGCGTGATATGGTTTAACCATAGTCGTGACAAACAATTCTCTCTCTGTTATAATACGACGTATCGTGCGCGCGTGGTGGAATTGGTAGACACGCTAGCCTTAGGAGCTAGTGCCTCCGGGCGTGAAGGTTCAAGTCCTTTCGCGCGCACCAATCAAAAAGCAGGTCGGCTGGCCTGCTTTTTGATTTGGCTGACTTTTTATACTGGTTATCGTTGCGTTACTTCTTAAGGTCAATAGAATAATGACATGGAAGCATTACATAAGACCAACAAGAGCGATGTGTTTAATGTAAGCACCCGTTTTAAACAAGTTGAAGTGTTGCGCTCACAACTTGGATTGCCATCAATAGACATGGCGACTTATGGCGCTACGGCAGAATCTATACTCGATACACCTACCATAGGAATCGAAATTGAGATGTCATGGATGCAGGCCTTTCCTGATATGGCAGTAGAATGGCAAGCAAGCACTGTCCGCCCCGCCGAATTAAAATCATACACCGCAGAGTATAAAGCGTTTCATCGTCAGTACGATATGCATGATCGTCAACTCAAGCCCCTGCTTGAACAAGTTCAGTATGTCATCCCTCGTGTTGGCAAAGATGCCTACTGGGAATTCTCTTTCTTGCCCTCAAAACATATAGGCGTATCTATTGCCGAACTACAGACTTTATACGATGCATCGATTCTTCATGATGGAATTCCCTACGCGACACACATGACCGTTGCCGAAATAGATAACGACCGTGATGCATTCGCATTTCTCTGCGGACTTGAGCTATCGGGCGGATCAACCGCTGAAAGAATACAGACGGCTTTTAGTTCGTCTAAAGGCTCTTGGGCACGAAAAGGAAGAGGCGGACTATTAAAAAGGACTACTTCAGAGCTCATGGGTGATGACACCGAAGGGTATGAGTTTAGAACATTAGTAGCTCGTTCGTTTTCTCAAATGACTTCCCTATTCCATACCGCTCAGCAACTCGCATTCATATACAAACATTCACCCGAAGAGTGGAAGGCGTATCGCTTGCATATCGAGTCCCACCTAAAGAATAATGATTTAAGTTTGTCTGTATGGGATCAGCCAAGAAGGAATGATAAACCCTGGCAGACTTATAGCAAACTACTTACGCGATAATTCTCTTGTCATAGTAATTGAGCCGTCAGTCTCATCATCCTGTATATATCCATGCTTTTTGTAAAGTCGTTGCGCTGCACTGTTGGTATTCTTTACCGCCAACCACACATCACCGCCATGTATTGTTGCAAAATCCTCGTGTGCCGCCTCGAGAAAGTCACCAGCCATACCTAGACCACGGGCGTTATCATACATTCGTATTGCAAATGTTGCCGTAGCTGATGAATGTACGGACTTAGATTCACCAAACCAAATAATTGCCGAGAGTGCTGCATTCCCCAGGCTATAGAATGTACGAGGTATAGACGAAGACTCGTACCACTGCATAACACTCTCAGGTGTCTTAAATCGCTCTGCATCGTGCGTGTGAGCAATGACTACAGGATCTCTTGTTCCATCGTGTAGCAACGCGGCCACTTGGTCGCTAAAACCGCGATAGACATTAAACCCTCGATCTTGAAGACGAGCAGTGTATGAATTCTCGATAACGTCTAGTTCTTCCATAATAACTAAAGCAAAAAGGACGCCTAAGCGTCCCTTTTACGGTAGAAAGCAAGACTTGCATTTCCGTAACTACGATTGTCCACCACAACAACTCCCGTTTCGGTCGGCGCTTCCTCACTACCTGGGTATGATAATACCATAAGCCCGTTTGGTTTTAATAGTGCAAACAAATCTTTAACTGTGGAAAACTGTGGGTCGTAATACGGCGGGTCTGCGAAAATAATGTCATAGTATTCTTCGGACAGATTCAACCAAGGTGATGCAGCCGATCGAATGAGTGTCGTTTGCTCATCAACATCAAGTTTTTCAATATTTTTTGCAATTACTTTTTGAGCAACTCGATCTTTTTCAACGAAGGTGACATGCTTTGCTCCACGACTTAGTGATTCAAGCCCCAGCGCTCCACTGCCTGCAAATACGTCTAATACGTCAGCACCTGGAAGTTCGTGCTGGATCTTGTTAAAAAGTGCGTTGCGAATGCGCTCGCCCATTGGGTGTGTTCGCCTATTTCCAGAACCAACGATAATTCGTCCGCCATAATAGCCAGCAATGATACGTACGTTCATTACCTTTTCCCAGCTTTCAACACTGATTCATACCAACCAAGTACGACAGCCTTCACGATAAGTGGTACCAATTCAAGACGAACTGTCCGTGCCAACTGACGACTCCAGCCTTTTTTTGAATACTTTTCATATGTATTGAGTTCAATCACCTGTTCCATAATATTGAGGAATAATTTTTCGTACCCTAAAAGCTTCAGTTCTGCGATATCATTTTCACTGATTACAATCTTGCCAAAGTTTTTACCAAGGATTGCAGTTGCAACACCAAACTCAAACATGAAGTGATTCATAAAGATGCCGTGCTTGCCCCAGTACTGCCAGTTTTTTGACAAGGTATCTCGGCGATTTGTACCTTTGATAATGTTCTTTTCTTTTACGCTACTGCGTTCATGGTGTGGCATACCGAAAAGTTCTTCAATCTTATCAGCTAATGGGAAGTGGTGTGCTGGTGTGAGACCGTCTACGATCGCGTGGGCCATCCATGCAGCCTCAAATGCGGCCCGCTCTTGGTTCTTCGCCTTCAATGCGACAGCGAGGTTCACCTGATGGTCACCAATCATATCAAGGACTGAACGATCATCTATATTTTCTGGATCAATAAAATGCCACGGCTCGTCAATCGAAGGGCTTTTACGCTTGATACCATCTGGACCGTTATTTCCTTCAAAGTGAAGAATTTCACCCGCAGTTGGAAATATGATCTTATTGCCAAGAAGTGGCGCAATATGTCGACGCGCAACACGATCAATCCGTTGGTGTACACCAATAAGTTGACCAGATCGTTTTCCGTAGGTTGTGCCAGCGTACATTTTTTAATTCGTTTTGTTTAATTTAATGTCGTCAGACGTTGATAATGTTCAACATCCTTATGTAACTGCTTATATTGTAGCAAATCTGTACCTTCGGCGGCGAATGCTTTCGCAGCCTTCTGTGCTCGCGCAATCATTTTAGTGTCGGCGAGTGTCGCAACTTGCAGATTCAGTTCACCGTGCTGTGCACGTCCATAAATCTCACCCGGACCACGTAGCCGCATATCCACCTCTGCTAAATGGAACCCGTCATTACTTTTTTCGACTTCTTTCAAGCGTTGACTCGGCGCCTTCGATGAACTAACCATCAAGTAGCAATAACTTTGATACGAACTTCGTCCGACACGCCCACGTAGCTGGTGTAGCTGTGCCAATCCAAACCGATCAGCATCTTCAATAAGAATTACCGTCGCGTTCGGAACATCGACACCCACTTCGACAACAGTTGTACTTACCAAGATTTCGACTTCACCTGTCGAAAATTGTCGCATCACCTCTTCTTTTTCAGATGACTTCATTTTTCCATGAAGCGACCCAATCTTGCGATGTTTAAAGATTGCCTGGTCGAGGCGCTTGAACTCTGTCTGTACGCTCTTCAGTTCATTGTCCGGATTGCCATCAATCAGACTACAGATGACATATGCCTGTCGTCCTGCAACAAGTTGTTCTTCGATAAGCTTATATAACTGCGGTCGACTATTCGGTGACCAGATTTTAGTTGCAATATCTTTGCGATCTTTTGGCCGTTCGTTCAGAACCGACACATCAAGTTCACCATATACAGTCAAAGCCAAACTTCGTGGAATTGGTGTTGCTGTCATCGCCAAGAGGTGTGGCATATGTTCTGACTTCTTTAATAGCTCTTGGCGTTGGTTCACGCCAAAACGATGTTGCTCGTCAATAACGACGAACCCTAATCGATGGAATTGCACTCCACCTTGGATTAAGGCGTGTGTCCCAACAACAACATCAACATCACCAGATGTAATCGCGGCATACAGCGCTTCACGAGCCTTACCTTTGACACTACCCGTGAGTAACCCAACTCTGACACCAAATGGTGACAGTAATCGGTTTAAAGTTTCAGCGTGCTGAGAAGCCAAGATTTCAGTTGGCGCCATCACTGCCGTTTGAAAACCTTCATGCGCAGCCTGGCGAGCAGCAAGTCCTGCAACAACAGTTTTTCCTGAGCCCACATCACCTTGTAAGAGGCGGTTCATTGGTACTTGTTTTTCAAAGTCCTGCAAAATATCCCAGGCAGCGATGCGTTGTGCGCCGGTCAGTTCGAATGGTAGTCCCGAGACAAAACTTTTCACCACTGATTGTTCAAAAGGAATGTGCCAACCCTGTAATTTCGCATTCTCAATTCGATTCATTTGGCTCGCAAGCAGTAGCGCGAATAGCTCTTCGAACGCAATGCGCTCTTTAGCTTTAGATATATCTTCTATTGTCTCTGGGAAGTGCATCCCTAAAACTGCGTCACTATGACTGACAAGCTTTTCGGATTTCACCAAAGTCGCCGGCAGTGTTTCGGGGAGCATTGTCATAAGCGGTCGAAGCTCGCCTAAGATCTTGCGCACCAATGTCGTTTTTAATCCATGAATTGCACGATACGTTGGCAAGATGCGATCCGTTTGGATTGGCATGTCACTCACCTTTTCGGCACTTGGATTCGAAAGTTGATATTTGTTGTAGTTAAACTCAAAGTCACCCGAGAAGTAGAATTCTTCACCGGTCTTTAATTGTGTTTCACGATAAGGCTGGTTAAACCAAACTGCCTGCAACTTACCCGTCTCATCAGCAAGTGTTGCAGTAGTAATGCGAAGTCCACGTCGAACAGGTCGTGTTGCGATTTTCTCGCAGCGTGCCTTAATAGTTAACTTGCCGGGCTTGATATCTGCAATCGCAGTCACATGCGAAAAATCATCGTATGCACGAGGCAGAAATGTTATCAGGTCATTAATAGTACGAATGTTAGCTGACTCAAATTGAGCACCCGTTTTTTCGCCTACGCCTTTGACCTGACCAAGTGGCGCATTAATATTCATATCTCTATAGTATCTTAGCGAACAAGTATGAAGCTATTCTTACCTTTTTTAAGAAGAGCCGGTTCGTTAATAGCGAAGTCTTCAGAAACTTTTTCACCATTCATAGAAACTGCACCGCCTTCAATGAGGCGACGCGCATCACCGTTGCTTGAGGCATTCCCGGTTGAAACCAGCAGTTCGACAACTGATGTGCCTCGTAGGCCTGTTGGAATTTCACCCGCGAGGACATCAAGATCTTCGCTCGTAAGGTCGTTGAAGTGTGTGCCACCAAAGAGTGCGCTTGTAACACGTTCGACACTTTCTGTACGCGCATCACCGTGAACGATCTTCGTTACTTCGCGCGCTAAGGTCTTTTGCGCTTCACGAGCACTTGGATTTTCAGCAATTTGACGTTGCATCTCGGCGATTTCGTCTTGGTTAAGTAGCGTAAAGACTTTTGCGTAATCGGCAGTTCCCTCGTCATCAGAATTCAACCAGAATTGGTAGAACTTAAATACACTCGTCTTTTTTGGATCAAGCCAGACTGCACCCTCTTCAGATTTCCCGAACTTCTTGCCGGTTGCCTTGTTCATCACGAGTGGTGTTGAGTACACGTGTGCTTCTTTAGCATCCAAGCGGCGGATTAAATCAACACCTGCAATTGAGTTGCCCCATTGGTCAGCGCCACATACTTGTAATGTAACGCCGTGCTCACGATTTAAATGAAGGAAGTCGTATCCCTGAATCAAAGAATAACTAAATTCAGCGTAACTAATCCCCGAACCATCTTCACCAAGTCGTGATTGCACGAATTCACGGCCAAGCATCTGACTTAATGGAACATTTTTTCCAACCGTACGTAGGAAATCAAGATAGTTTAGATTTTTGAACCAGTCGTAGTTATCGACAATTTCAAAATCTTTACCAGCGAAGACTGTTTTGTATTGTTCTGCGATTGCTGCTTTATTCGCAGCAATATCATCCAAGGTTTGAAGATTGCGTTCATCTTTTTTGCCGTCCGGGTCACCGATCATACCAGTTGCTCCACCGACTAGCAGGTAGGCTTTGTGACCGGCTTCAATAAAATGTCGCACCATCATAGCAGCTGCAAAGTTTCCAATTGTCATACTATCGGCACTAGGGTCTACACCCCAATAGAAAGAGATAGGACCTTTATCAAGTTCGGTAATATCTGCATACGTCATCTGATTGACGAAGCCACGCCACTGCAGTTCTTCGGAAAGTCGCATTCTATCTTCTCCTAATCTGTTATATCTCTGGTAGTATAGCAAATAATTCATCTTTACGCACCGTAATTAATGGTATAATGGTGAAGATATTGCTCATAAAGAGATCTAGGGAATTAGGGGAAAAGTGGCTAAAGCTAAAAAATCGTCATCACGAAAATTAAGCGTCTATTCAAACCTATCGCGCAAGCGCAAGGCAAAGAAGGACTCAGAGACTCGTCGCAGAGCTGAATATCTTGCGACACTTCCAAAACACCCAGTAAAACGATTCTTACATCGTATGCACCCAAAACGCTTCTGGGCGTATTGGTTTAGCAAACGCGGTGTCATCATGGCCCTTAAAATTGCCGGTGTCGGTCTTTTACTTATGGCCCTTCTTATTGGTGGTCTCTTTGCCTACTTCCGTAAAGACCTCGACCAAATTCGTCCAGGTGAAATTGATAAGCGAGTCCAATCTACAGTCACTAAGTACTACGACCGCAACGATCAACTCCTTTGGGAAGATAAGGGCGGCGGAAACTACAAACTCGTCGTTCAAAGCAAAGACCTTAGTGATAACTTGAAAAAAGCGACAGTTGCAATTGAAGACCGTGATTTCTTTAAGCACAGCGGTGTCAGCGTTAGCGGTACAACTCGTGCCCTCTTTAACAATGCTACCGGTGGATCAGTCCAAGGTGGGTCAACGCTCACCCAGCAACTTGTGAAGCAGGTATTCTTCGCTGATGAAGCATCGGATCGCGGCTTTGGTGGTGTCCCCCGCAAGATCAAAGAATTGATCCTGTCTATCGAAATTGAACGTATGTATGACAAAGATCAAATCTTATCGCTGTATCTTAATGAGTCGCCATACGGTGGACCTCGTAACGGAGCAGAATCTGGTGCACGTGCATACTTCGGTAAAGCAGCGAAAGACCTCACACTCGCAGAAGCATCACTTCTTGCAGCCATCCCGCAGAACCCTACGACATTTGACCCATATAACATTCCTGGACACGAACGTCTGATTAATCGTCAACACGAAGTCTTGAACAGTATGCGCGACGTCGGATACATTACACAGGCGCAGGCTGACGAAGCAAAGAAGGTTCCTATCCTCGATAGCATCCAACCACAGACAAACCAGTACGAAAACATCAAGGCACCACACTTTGTGCAGATGGTTCGCTCACAACTCGAAAATGAACTTGGTAAGTTAACTGTTGGTAAAGGTGGCCTTACCGTTAAAACCACGCTTGATATTCGTATTCAAAACAAGCTCGAAGAAGCAATGACAAGCATGTTCAAATCATATGTTCCTGAATCAGCCGGATTCTCAAATGGTGCCGCTACAGTTGAAGATTCAAAGACCGGACAAATCGTTGCACTCGTCGGAAGTCGTGACTTCCAATACGAAGGCTACGGTCAAGACAACGCAGCAACTGCATACATCCAGCCAGGATCATCAGTGAAGCCACTTGTTTTCTCTCAATTGTTTGAACAAAAAGCAACTGGTCAACAAAACTACGGAAGTGGATCACGCGAATTAACAGACGATCCAATTGATGCCATCTATGGCTCACAATTACAAAATGCTGACCGCACATTCAAGGGAAGTATCCCTCTCCGAATCAGCTTGGCAACTTCTCGTAACATTCCTGCTGTAAAAGCGATGTACATCAACGAACAAGCTAAAAAGGGCTCAACACTTGCTACCATCCAGGCAATGGGTGCAACCAGTTACTGTACACAAGGTGCAGATAAAACCGCTGGACTCTCACTCGCTATTGGTGGGTGTGGTCTAAAGCAAGTTGATCTCGTCAATGCATACGCATCAATTGCTCGTGGTGGTATCTACAAGCCTCAATCTAGCGTACTTGAAGTCAAAAATAGCTCTGGTGAAACATTAAAGAAATGGGCAGATGTTGCAGGCAAGCAAGTTGTCAGCGCGCAATCAGCATATATTCTTGATGACATCCTTAGTGACCCGAACGCAAGTGCTGCACTTGGTTCATACGCAGCGAAAAGTATTCCTGGCGTGAAGACTGCAACAAAGACTGGTACATCCGACAAGGGTGGAAACGCAAAGGATCTTTGGATGATGAGTTACAGTCCAGCACTAACTATGGGTGTATGGCTCGGTAACCCAGATACGACAATTCTTAAAAAAGGAACGTCATCACTCGGTAGCCCAATCGTTGCATCAGTTATGGAATTCGCACATAAAGAAGTCTATGCACCTGAAGGTAAATGGAAATCTGGTGACTGGTTCACGATGCCAACAGGAATTCAAAAAGTTGGAAACGAACTCTATCCATCATGGTGGAACAAGACTCAAGGTCAAGCAAATGCTGAATTAACATTCGACCGAGTATCGAAGAAAAAAGCAACTGACTGTACACCAGAAGGCGCACGTGACAAGGTTGGCGTCATCAAGACAACTGACCCAGTTACAAAGAAAGATGTCTTTACAAGCGTTCCTAACGGGTACGATTCGACTAAGGACGACGACGCGCATACCTGTGGTGATGCTCGCCCTACGGTGAGTAGCCCGTCAGTTACTCCTAACGGATCGGGAAGCTGGAAAATTACAGTGTCAGTCACACCAGGTAAATTCCCTCTTAATGGTGCATCAAGTGTAAAGATGACTGTTGACGGAGCGAACGTTGATGTAGCCCAAGGAAGCACCAACCAGTTTATCGGTACCTACAGTGGTACAGCAACTCCTGCGGGTCGCGTCACTATCACCGTAACCGACTCAGGATATTACACCAACTAGTACTATCTAACGAACATAAAAGAACCTCCATTGCGGAGGTTCTTTTGTTATATAGGCGAAAGTCTTATTCTTGCTTATCAAGTAGTTCGAACAAACTATCTTCAGGTGTTCGACGACGATTGTTCTGACGACCGGCATTCTTTTGTGGTTGTGGTCGTGCAGGTGTTTCGCGAGGCGCCTGAGACTGTCGTGGTTGCTGTTGTGGCTTAGGTTGCGGCGCGGGTGCAAGTTCTGGCACAGGAATCGCAACAGGCTCTGGTTGTGTACGTGCACGACGTACAGGCTTCAAGATCTTTGCAGGTAACTGCGCTTTTACAGAAGCACGTTTTGTTTGTGCGGCTGCTTTTTTAATGACGTCACGGTCACCGCCACCAACGAGTCGTGCAAACATCATTTTGCCTGCAGCAGTCTGAAGTGCACGAATGAATTCGATCTCTACAGTCTTACCAATTTGACTGTTGGCGTGTTCAACGACAACCATAGTTCCGTCGGCAAGGTGTCCAACAGCTTGGTGTTGATCATTTCCTTTTTGAGTTAACTCGAGGCGAATCTTTTCACCAGGAAGATATGCCATACGCAGTGTCTTCGCAAGATCGTTTACATTCAGTACAGGGATCTTTTCTACTTGTGCAACTTTGTTCAAGTTGAAGTCGATAGTACAGATTGCTCCGTTATATTCTTTGGCAAGCTTTAGAAGTTGGTTGTCGACACCTTCTTCGGCTTTGGTTCCGTCGTTAAAAATTTCAACTTTTACGTTCGACATTGCTTGAAGTTCTTTTACAATATCCAAACCATGACGGGCACGTGTACGCTTTTCGCTGTCGGCGTTGTCTGCAAGGAATTGCAATTCACCAACAACAGTACGTGGGATAAACAGTGTACTGGTGATGAAACCGGATTCTGCAATCGCAATAATACGGCCATCGATCAATACTGACGTGTCAACGAAAATTGGCATGTGCTGTTTCTTTGAATGTTTTAATTTTACTGTTTGCGCTACAACAAGGTAGCTCGTCTCAGCTGCAATAACAAGCAGCGTGAGGATAATAAGTAGTTCCATAAGGTCCTTTTACTTTTGTAGGTAGTCGATCAGCGCAGTGCGAAGATCAGCTACGGGTTTAATAAATGTGTTTGCGCTGTGTATTTTTGGAGCGATAGCTTTTTTAAAGCCCAGCTTTTTTGCTTCCGCGACACGTTTGTCGACACCAGGGACTGATCGAACCTCGCCACCAAGTCCTACTTCACCAAAGACAACCGTTTCGTCATCCATACGACGGCCTGCTGCTGCACTGGCAATTGCCATACAGATTGCAAGGTCCGCGGCCTGGTCGTTAAGTTTGAGTCCACCAACAACGTTTATGTAGATGTCTTTATCAGATAAATTCAATTTTGTGCGACGCTCCATAACGGCGATCAGCACGTTGAGTCGATTGAGGTCAAACCCGCTCGCGGTACGCTTAGGATACCCGAAACTGGTCGGATTCACAAGCGCTTGGATCTCTACCAGTAGCGGTCTCGTGCCTTCTAGGGTCGCTAGTACGACAGAACCATCCGCAGGGTTTCTTTCTGCTAGAAGCGCAGCAGACGGGTTCTCAACGGCTCTAAGGCCCTCTTCAAACATCTCAAAGATAGCGGCTTCATTGGTTGATCCAAAACGGTTCTTTGCCGCACGCACAATTTTGAAGCCACCATATCGGTCACCCTCAAACTGCAGCACAACGTCAACGAGGTGCTCAAGTACCTTTGGGCCAGCGATACTGCCCTCTTTTGTGACGTGCCCGACAAGAATCACAGACGTTCCTGTTTCCTTTGCAGCACGAATAAGTACATTACTGCTATTAGTAATTTGACTGACCGTTCCTGGCGCACTCGTTATCTCATCCAGTGCAAGTGTTTGAATCGAGTCAACAATGACGAGGGCGTACTGACCATTGCGAATCGTTGCCGCAATATCATTCGCACTCGTACTCGCAACAAAATCTAGTTTTTCACTTGATTCAGCACCGAGGCGTTTTGCACGTAATTTCACTTGACTAGCCGATTCCTCACCACTCACATACAAAACCGATGTCGACTTTGCAATATGCGCAGTCACCTGCAAAAGCAGTGTACTTTTACCAATGCCCGGCTGTCCCGCAAGAAGCACAACAGCACCTGGCAAGATCCCTCCACCAAGCACAACATCCAAATCATTTGTGCCGGTAGTCATACGCTTCGAGGTATCGTCAGCTGGCATATCTTTGATAGACTGCACGTTTAGTACGCGACCGCTCGATGATGCCTTTGCGACAGAAGATGTTCCACCGCTTACTACTTGTTCGACAAGCGTATTCCATTCGCCACAGTTATCACAACGCCCGGCCCACTTGCTGTGCGTCGTTCCACAATTTTGACAGATGAATTGAGTTTTAGCTTTTGCCATTACGTTTGATTATAGCTTAGAAAAGCTCCTTAATTATTAACCGATGGGGTTGGCTGTAGTTGATTAAAGCTATCGATGCTTTTATTTAATACTTCGATTTGCGAAGACAGTGCCTCGTATTGGGTGTACTTTGTATTATAAGTGTCGATGTCAGTACTAATAGCCGCCCTGTCAGCATCTAACTGATTCGATCTCGCAACCAGCGCTGTTCGTTCATTATTGAACTGATTAATGGATATGAAAACACCACCATTCGCACGAGTATTGAACGCTTCAATGTCCGCAGACAGTTGTTTTACGTCAGCGTTGTACGCGTTTGTTCGCGTATCAATTGTTTTGCCTAGTGCAGTTAGTTCAGCATACAGAGTCTCTGATTGCTTTTTCACATCTTTAAACACGCTGTCGTATTTTTGGTGAAGTGCGACAATCTTTTGACGATCATTAAAATATTTCTTGTAGTACGATTCTAACTCAGGATCGAGGGTGCTATTTTCTGTTCCTAAAATTGAATGTAGCTCATTCAAAAATTCACCTGGCTCAGTTCGTTGGTAATATTGAATTCGTTCAACGAAATCCGTGTCATTTTGTGAACGTTTCAGATACTCGGTCTTTAGCAGCACTCCAACTTTTTCTTGGTCTTCTGGACTCATCCTATCCCACGCAGAGTGCAGCATTTCGTGAGCAGACGTTACCTCTTCGATTCCATCAAGCTGTGCGTTATCAATATCGTAGATATAGATTCGGCCCGCTGCATAACATCCTAAAATTGGGTTTCCAACTTCTTGGCGTGGGCAATCTTTATTAAACTGATCCGCGTTCGCGACTTCAGGTTGCGTCGCATAGAAATAGAACTGGCCTTTGCCTGTTAAATCAATTCGATCCTCAATAGCTTTGATACTCGCAGTTGGTGTGTATCCCCATACAACTACTTGATCAATCGCGTACTGCCGGTTCATGTACAGAAGTCCGGCAGCGACGAGGATGACGATGCTGATAACAGCACCAGTTATTGTTTTTTGTAAGCTATGCTTCTTGTCCGACATTGATTTGAATTTTTCCTCTTACCGCAGCTATTTTTAATACTGTACCTTTTTCATATTCACCAGACAAGATGCCATCCGCAACTGGGAGCTCGAGGAGGTCTTGCATCGCGCGTCGAAGTGGACGTGCTCCATACTTTTCATCGTGTCCTTCAGTAATTATCTGACGCTTCGCTGAGGCTGCAACAACAAGGTGTATACCTTTTCGCACAAGACGATCTTGCAATTCATTCAAGAGCTTATCAAATATCTTTCCTACTTCTTTTTTCGTAAGCGCACGGAATGTGACGATTGAGTCAAACCGATTAATCAGCTCTGGTCGCATAATACGACTCAACGCTTCTTCGGCTGCAAGCGCATTTTCGCTATGCACTTCATCAAGTTGCTTTTGGTCATTTCGTGTCACCGCGCTAAATCCAAGACTTGATTCTTTCATCATTCGGTCAGCGCCAAGGTTGCTTGTCAAAATAACGATTGAGTTAGAGAAATCTACTTTATGACCTTTTGCATCGGTCAATGCGCCGTCTTCGAGGATTTGTAGTAGTAAGTGGAATACTTCTGGGTTAGCTTTCTCAATTTCGTCAAACAGTACGACACTATATGGTTGACGCCGGATCTTGTCAGTTAACTGTCCGCCGTCATCGTACCCAACATATCCCGCAGGTGCTCCGACGAGTCGGCTGGCTGTGTGTCGTTCACTAAATTCACTCATATCGATCTTGATTAAGTTATCTTCGCTTCCGAATACTTCGCGCGCTAGAACCTTTGCAAGTTCAGTTTTACCAACACCAGTAGGCCCCATGAATACAAATGATCCGATTGGTCGTTTACTGCTTGCTACACCACTGCGGCTTCGGCGAATTGCACGAGATACTTTTTCGACGGCTTCACGCTGGCCAATGACATACTTTTCAAGGTGACCTTCAAGATTCCGAAGCAGTTTCGCTTCAGATTTCTGAACGCGACTCACAGGAATACCGGTCATAAGTGAAATCGCATGTGCAATATCATCATCCTTAAGGACTATCGGTGTTTTCTTTTCGTATTCAGTGCGGGTTTCATCAAGTTTTGTATTTAGCTGGCTAATACGTGTTTTATACAAAGCTGCGCGTTCGTAATCTTCCGCGGTCACCGCTTCTTCCATTTTTTCGTTCAGGTTTTTGAGCTGTCTCATATAATCACGAAGTTTACTTGGCTTGCGACCTGATTTTACACGGACACGTGCAGCCGCCTCGTCAATGACATCAATTGCTTTATCTGGCATGTAGCGTTCGTTTATGTATCGATCGGCCATATACACTGCGTCTTCAATCGTGTCGTCACTAATCGTGACACCGTGGTGCTTTTCGTAGTAAGGCTTCAGACCTTTCAAGATAGCAATAGTGTCCTTCAACTTTGGCTCTGGAACAACAATCGTTTGGAAACGACGTTCGAGCGCAGTGTCTTTTTCAATATGCTTTCGGTATTCATCTAATGTGGTTGCACCAATTAAGCGAATCTCGCCACGAGCAAGTGCCGGTTTCAAGATATTGGCAGCATCGAGCGCACCTTCGGCTGCACCAGCACCAACAAGAAGGTGGAGTTCATCAATAAAGACGATGACATTCTTTTGTTCGTGTAGTTCAGCTACAACCTTCTTCAGGCGTTCTTCGAATTCACCACGGTATTTTGTACCAGCGATCATTCCTGCAAGATCAAGTTGAATAATACGCTTGTCGAGTAAATGTTCGGGAACATCTTCACTAACAATACGTTGCGCAAGACCTTCAACAATTGCCGTCTTACCGACGCCAGGTTCACCAACAAGCACAGGATTGTTCTTGGTGCGACGACTAAGAATCGTTACGAGTCGCTCTTCCTGCTCACCACGGCCAATGACTGGGTCAAGCTTGCCTTCTTTTGCACGAGCAGTTAAGTCTGTTCCAAAGATACCAAGTGCACCCTTACGAGCTGGTGCCTTTTTCTTTTCTGCAATCATGTCATCATCAACTGCAGTATAAGATTCACCTTGTCGATCCAGATACTCTTCAAGTTCCGAAACAATATCAGTGATATTTACGTTCATGTCGCGCAGCAATACTGTTGCGCGAGCGTTCTTTTGAGTCAAGATGCTATAAAGGATGTGTTCCGTGCCGAGATAATCTTGGTGGAATTCTTGAGCAATATCCCAACTCATTTTTAGTGTCAGCTTCGCCGTTTCACTGAGGCTCTTTGTGCTGAGTCCACCAACAATTGCCGAAACTGGTACCATGTTGAGTGCATTTTGCGCACGATCAAGTGTGACACCTGCATCTGCTAAGATTTTTGCACCGACAGAAGCGCCTTGTGCCATAACTCCGAGAAGGAGATGTTCTGTTCCGATATACGGGCTACCGTACCCTTGCGCAATCATTGTTGCGTGGTGAAGGCTTGTCCGAGCATTATCGGTCAGATGTGTGATAAATTCTGCGAAGTCATCAGCCATAATACTATTATCTATCCTCCTGTATAAGAAGCGCAAGCCTATTTGTTATGTGCTCTTACGTTCTATACCCAGTATAGCAAAATTAGCACTCGTTGCAATAGAGTGCTAATTTATATATGTTACAAAAATTAAGCTGTTTCTTCGGTGTTTTCTTCAACAGCGTTCAAAAGGCTGTCTTCGATGTTCTTCTTTGGACCAGCGGCAGCAGGCTTTGCGGCAGCAGTTGCTTGTTCGATATCAAGTTCGTATCCAGTAAGGTTACTTGCGAGGCGAACGTTTTGACCACCACGGCCAATTGCGATTGATTGTTGGTCTTCGTTTACAAATACGGTTGCGCGCTTTGTTTCTTCGTTGATCACAACCTTGCTTACTTCAGCTGGGCTAAGTGCGTTCTTAATGAACTGTTCTGTGTTTTCGTCAAATGTGACGATGTCGATCTTTTCTTGGTCACCAACTTCGTTCATGACAGCTTGTACACGAGTACCGTGACCACCGACAAATGTACCAACTGGGTCAACGCCAGGAACAGTACTTGCGACAGCAAGCTTTGTGCGACGACCAGCTTCACGAGCGATACCCTTGATTTCTACTGCACCAGTTTCAAGTTCAGGAACTTCTTGGCGGAAGAGGTATTCGATGAATTCAGGGTTACCACGACTAAGAATAAGTTGTGGACCACGGTTGTCACGTTCGATGTCTTTGATGTAGACCTTGATGCGTGCACCAACGCTGTAGTATTCGCCTTGGATTTGTTCGCTCTGAGGAATGATTCCGTTAGCTTTACCAACTTCGATACGAATAACACGTGGTTCAACGCGTTGGACAGTTGCGTTCACAACTGTGCCGATCTTGTCTTCGTATTCACCGAGTACTACTTCACGTTCTGCTTCACGAAGACGTTGCAAGACAACCTGCTTCGCAGTCTGTGCAGCAACACGTCCAAAGCTTGTGACTTCGTGCTCTTCTTCGATCATGTCACCAATTTCTGCGTCTTTTTTTACTTTACGAGCGTCTTCAAGGCTGATTTCGTGTGCGTCAGATCCAACAGCTTCAACAACTTCGCGTGCAACGAATACGTTTGCAGTACCGTCATTCACGTTTAGTTCACTGCGAACTTCTTGGTCGCGCTCACCGTTATCACGGCGCCATGCAGCAGCGATTGCTTGTTCAATAACAGAAATAACAACGTTCTCTGGGAGGTTCTTCTCTTCAGCGATTGTACGAACTGCGAGAGTCAATTGTTTTAGGTTTAGTTCTTCCATAAATATATAATCCTTTCCGATTAAATGTGGGGTATCTTCTATCAAAAATTCCGACCTGGCGGCCGGAATGTACTGTAGCTATTATACCTAATTCTTGATCGTACCGCAATAGACCTATTTCGCAGGCAGTGCCTGATCAGGACACGATGACAATACAGACAACATCGCTTCTTTCTCTGAAGGAGTTACCCATAGGGTATATTTTTGCTTCACGGCAATCTGACGAGCAATATATTCACAGCGAAACGGCTTGCTGGAAGGGAGCCACGTAGCTGCATCACCATCGCTCTTTTGTTGGTTGGCATCACCTTGAACCGCAATAAGTTCGAGTGGGTCGTTTGCCAGTTGAATACGCTGTTCTCGCGATAGTAGTTGTGCACCCGTTTGCCACGCAGCAGACAATGCGATGACATGATCAATTTGTATCGAGCTACTCCCCTTCTCAAATATAATAACTGTTCCTGTATACGAATCATTCAGCGTGCCACTCACAACTGCACACTTGTCATCAACAACCGGATTGTCTAGATCGCGATGCAAGATGATATTGCGCGTATCGCATCCACTTGTACTCGCCCAGCCATTTCCAAACTCAGATCGAGCATAGCCCGTTTTTGCAGCTCGACCTTTTACCGCCAGGGATTCGAGCGCTTCAACGGCTGAACCTGATTGCGCAACGGTTGGTGGCGCAACGACGGTTCGTTGTGTATCTTCGATGACAGGCGGTGCTGCCAGCAAAATAGTCGCAGCCAATCCAATGAGGCTCAATATAACTGCAAAAATCCTCCGCTGACGAACATTCATGTGACTAGTATGGAATTATGACGGTAAATGTTCAATGGCTCGAAAGACACTACCGACAACCCGTACATATTGTTTTAACATTTCATCTATTGGCGCCTCAGTTGCATAGATTGGAATATTATTTGCATACGCGAACCCTATTTCCATTGCCGTGCTCGCACCTACATAGCCTTCGAATATATGTACCCACAAAAAGTGTGACAGCGCGATTGCCTGTAGGTGATGATCTTGTATTGTCTTGACCTCATCACGTCCTTCTACCTGGTTACGGACAAATAAGACCGAGGTGTCGCTGAAGTCGAGTGTTCGAGGCGAAAGAATTTGGCACTGATTCAGAGCAAGCTCTCGATATACACGCTCCAAGCCTTCTGTATCTCGTCGGAACGATCCCGACAAAGTAACGCGAATGATCGAGCTAGAACTCACCTTCGTCATAGATTTGTTCTTTCTCGATAAATTTCATGTCACCCGTCCCTACTGCAAATTCAATATCAAAGCTTTTGTACACTTTGCTCTTTTTCGCAACATCATCCGCGCTCAGCCATTCGTTACGGCCACCTTCGAAGTTCTGAGCTATTTCGCCCTGTGGTGAATGTCCGAACACAACCTGGAAAATTTTATCTTCCAATATTTCATTCGTTTCTTTTGATCGAGTCAACTCGTGATAAACGCCTTTATGTTCAAGCGCTGCAGTTATCCCTACCTCTTCCATTAATTCCCTTTGTGCAGCCTCAAGTATCGTCTCACCCCAACGAATCTTGCCACCCGGAAAACCCCAGTAACCAAAATAGGGATGTTTTAGTCGCTCCTGCACAAGATACTGTTGATGTTCATTTTCAACAACTAAAATAACTGCTGATTTTGGCTGACGTTCAATTTGATTGTTATCGGTATCAAGCTTGTTCGCATATTCTTTACCTACCTGAGTAAGTGCGTAGGTCTGATCGTTTTTCTGAACATACCCCAGCTCAACCAAACGAGCTATATGAAATTTCACATGATCACTTTCTAGAGCCGTCGCTTTTTGAAGTTCACTAAAGAGTGCCGAGGGCATAAAAAGCAGCTCTCGCAAGATCGTCGTTTGTGCAATATGGATTCGTGCTTCGTGTGACACCATTATTCTCCTCTTTGCCTCTGATCATAAGTCTGTATGAAAATAATGTCTAGGGAAGTCGACTTCCCTATGTAGCGAGCAGTCACTTTGATTGCTATACTAGATCAATGCAGACTGTAAATCGACTTATCCAGACATTTGTTCCAGAACACTATCAACTTTCAGTCACACTTGATCGAATCGGTCGTACTTTTGCCGGTACGGTAACGATCAATGGGGTCTCGACTGCGCTTGCGAGCACTATCGTCCTTCACTCGAAAGATCTTACAATCCAATCGGCAACATTTGATGGTAAGCAAGCAGACTTCTCACTTGATGATCAAGAGCTGACAATTACGCATCCTGATATCACTGAGGGTACACACGTCGTTGTTGTCGCTTTCTCAGGTGCAATTACTGACGGCATGCACGGCGTCTATCCTTGCTACTACGAACATGATGGCGTCAAGAAAGAACTCATCGCCACCCAATTCGAAAGTCACCACGCTCGTGAGGCCTTTCCTTGTATCGATGAACCTGAAGCTAAGGCGACGTTTGATGTCACTCTTACGACTGAACAAGGTGTTACTGTTCTTGGGAACATGCCTGTTGTCGACCAACGTGTTGAAAATGAACTACTCGTGACGCAATTCGAAACATCACCACGCATGAGCAGCTACCTACTTGCATGGGTAGTTGGTGAACTACAAAAGAAATCAGCCAAGACAAAAAGCGGCGTTGAAGTTAATATCTACGCAACACCAGCTCAAGAACCAGCAAGTCTTGATTTCGCACTTGATATTGCAACTCGTGGCATTGAGTTCTTCGACGAATACTTCGATGTTCCCTACCCGCTCCCTAAATCCGATCACGTCGCGCTCCCTGACTTTTCATCGGGTGCCATGGAAAACTGGGGTCTTATTACCTATCGTGAAATTGCCCTCCTTACAGATCCAAAAACTGGGTCACTCCAGACTCGTCAACAAGCAGCGCTTACCATTACTCACGAGTTAAGCCACCAGTGGTTTGGCAACCTCGTGACAATGAAATGGTGGAACGATCTTTGGCTTAACGAAAGCTTCGCAAACATGATGGAGTACGTCTGTGTCGACGCACTACAACCTGACTGGCACATCTGGCTAGATCAGGCGACATACGAAGTCGTTCAAGCACTTCGACGTGACAGCCTCGATGGGGTTCAAGCAATCCGTACAGAAGTAAATCACCCTGATGAAATCGCCACTATTTTCGATCCTTCAATCGTATATGCCAAGGGTGGTCGTCTGCTTCGTATGCTCCAAACATATATTGGTGATGAGGTACTTCAGGCTGGACTCAAGACTTACTTTAAAAAATACGCCTATCAAAACACTGAAGCGAATGATCTTTGGGAGTGTCTCAGTGAAGCATCTGGTCAAGATATCGGCCTGCTGATGAATACCTGGATCTCACAATCAGGCTACCCTGTACTGAACGTTTCACAAGATGGTGATCAAATTCACCTATCACAAGAACAATTCTTCGTTGGACCACACGAACCATCTGAAAAACTATGGCCAATTCCGCTCGGTGCTGCTGACCAAAACTTCCCACGCCTCCTGACCGAGAAAGAACTTGTGGTGACACGAAGCTCGAACGAGCCACTTGTGATTAACCATGAAAGCACCGCGCACTTCATTACCCACTACACACCGACACTTCTCGCCGAACTTGTCCAGGCACTCCCATCACTTTCAGAGATTGATCGACTGAAACTTCTGAACGAACAAGTGCTTTTAGCGCAAGCAAACCTCATCTCAAGTGCTGAGTTAATTCCGCTTCTAGGACAGTACAAAGACGAAGACGTTGAAGCTGTATGGGACATTATGCTGATTGCGTTCAATGAACTAAAGAAGTTTGTTGAAAATGACGAACAACTTGAGAGTAAACTTCGTGCATACGCTGGCAGCCTTGCTGACAAACAATTTAACCGACTTGGCTGGGACCCGAAAGAGGGTGAAGCGGAGTCTGATACTAAATTACGAAGCATCGTTGTTGGCCTTAAGATTTACAGCGAAGACGCTGACGCACTCGCAAAAGCTCACGCAATCTTTGAATCAACTCCGCTTGAAGCAATTGACCCTAATTTGCGCGTGAATATCATTGCGACCGTCGTTCGATACGCAAAAGATCAGACAATTATCGATACACTCCTCGATGCACACCAGAAAGCAACCTCAAGTGAACTGAAGGAAGACATTGCATCTGCAATCACAGCAACACGTAATCCAGAAGTAATTGAGCGTCTCCTCGTCATCCTTAAGGATCCAACAGTAGTTCGCCCACAAGATTTCATGCGCTGGTTCGTATGGCTACTGCGGAACCGTTACGCTCGTACCGCTGCTTGGCAATGGGGCCGAGACAACTGGGGTTGGATGGAAGAAACCTTCGCTGGCGATAAGAGCTACGATGCATTCCCTCGATACGTCGCAATCTGCCTGATGACAGCCGCGCAACTTGAGGAATATAAAGCATTCTTTAATCCACTTCGTGATCAAGTATCGTTGAAGCGAAATATCGAACTTGGTATCGTCGAACTTGGTAGCAAGATTGATCACATCGCTCGTGATGAAGCTGCTGTCAGAAAAGCACTACTCGATCTCTAAATACGTTTCAACGGTTGGTGGTGTTCCAGATACGGCGATTGCCACCAAGCGCATCGCGACATCTTTCAACGAATGATTTGAAGCGTACAGTTCAGCAGCAAATTTCATTTGCTGCTGTTTCTTTAGGGTGATAGCATCCAATCCAGATCCTTGAGTCGTTTTCTTTCGATATTTCACTTCGGAAAAATAGAACGTTTTGTCTTTCAATGAAACAATATCAATTTCACAGAACTTTGTTTTCCAGTTCCGCTGAAGTATGTCGTGACCTTGGGCGACAAGATACATTTCAGCCTCACGCTCTGCAGCATCACCGATTTGTTTTGTCGTTTGCATCGTTGTCGCAATCTGAGGTTTATACTTTGCGAGTGGAGCAAACGAAAGCCGATGTAGTGGAGTGACGCCAAGTTGTTCAATCGCAAGGCGATGCTTTGCTGTCCCATACCCTACATGGCTCGTAAATGCATAGCCAGGATATTCCGCATCCTGTGCGGTCATATACTCGTCCCTAGCAACCTTCGCAATGATGGAAGCGGCTGAGACCGATGACACAAGCAAGTCCGCCTTAGGAAGCACAGTGACGTACTGCCCTTTTGTGGTTTCTTTCAGAAAATTGATTGTTCCATCAATAATAATTTCACTATAAGGAGCCTTCACTTGTTCAACTGCCCGAATCGTTGCGACACGAAGCGATTCGGCCAATCCGATACGATCAAGTTCGTCCGCATGCACCCAGCCTAGTCCAAACCCACTCGCTTTTTCACGAATCTCTATATCTAAAGCCGCCCTCCGTTTTGCAGAAAGTTTCTTGCTATCAGTCAAACCTTCAATCGACGCCTCGCCGAGCACCACTGCGCCCACGACAAGCGGACCTGCCCATGGACCTCTTCCCACCTCATCAATTCCCAATATCATGTTCATTACTATATACCGTCAGTCTCATCAAATTCTTATATAAAACAAAAACGCCCCGAGTTGAGGCGTTTTTTTGTTGAGCAAACCTTACGCTTGTTCGTGTCGTGCTTCGACTTCAGCTTGCTTTGCAGCAAGTTCAGCTTCTGCAGCGGCTTTTTCAGCAGCTTTTGCTTCGGCTGCAATAACAGCTTCTTCCTTAAGACGTGCTGCTTCTTCTTCAGCGTGGAGGTCACGAATATCGTTCACACCTTCGCGGTCAAAGTTAACACCCTTAAGACGTGCGCTCTTACCACTACGTTCGCGGAGGTAAGAAAGATAGTTGCGACGAACCTTAGAACGACGAGTAATCTCGATTTTTTCAACGAGTGGGCTGTGAAGAAGGAAACTCTTCTCAACACCAACACCGCTGGCAATTTTACGCACAGTAATACGTGCTGTGTGTGATGCTGCGCGGTCTACGCGAATAACAACGCCTTCAAAAATCTGAATACGTTCTTTAGCACCTTCTTTAATTTTTTGGTGAACTTTAACAGTGTCACCGCTTTTTGCATCAACAACAGCGGGTTTCTTCTGTGCTTCGTTTACCAATTTAATAAGCTCAAAACTCATCTTTATCTCACTTAATCTTTTATATCTGTAATCAAGTATCCAATATACCACAGCTTCCCTGTTATTAAAAGGGGTGAGGTGTATTTAGATAACGCGGTTTACTTCATCAAGCGTTGTATCGCCACGAAGTGCAGCCAGAACACCATGCTCTAACAACGACACCATACCATCTTCACGAGCTGCTTGTTCAATCGCCTCGGTGTGAACTTCTGCTACATCACCGCGTAAGAACTTCTGTACGCTTTCACGAACGACCATCTGCTCCATGATCACAATTCGTCCGTTGTATCCAAACGGTGAGGTCTCACTAGGCACAGGCCGCCATAACTTGAACGTCTCAAGGTCAGGCTTCTCAATATGCGCGGGGAGATTCGCAAGCGCACCTTTTACCCAGTTGCGGGTAGCTTCGTCCGGATCGTACTCCTCTTTTGAGGCGTCATCGAGTCGACGAACCAATCGTTGCGCAATAACTAATCGGATGGCTGAGCTAAAGATAGGATTTACACCAATAAGATCAATCATGCGGCTAAACGCAGAAGCGGTAGAGTTCGCGTGGAAGGTAGATAACACCAGGTGTCCCGTAATTGATGCTTGAATTGCTGTCTTAGCCGTATCGGCATCACGAATCTCACCTACCATCACCACATCAGGGTCCAGACGAAGCACTGAACGCAAATGATCTGCAAAGTTTTGTCCACCAGTGGTGTCGACAGGAATTTGCGAAATACCAGAAATACCGTATTCGATTGGGTCTTCGAGTGTAATAATCTTGCGATCGGTTGTATTAAGCGCATTAATCATGCTGTAAAGGGTTGTTGACTTACCAGATCCAGTCGGACCAACCATCAGCACCATGCCTCGAGGGTGGCTAATAATTTCATCGATTTCCTTGCGCTCATCCGCACCAATGCCGAGTCGTTCGAGATTCAACATAGATTCATCGTAATTAAACAAACGAATAACCGCATCTTGACCATACATTGTTGGGATAACCTCAATACGCATGTTCAATAGGTGGGTAACGCCGTCGATAGTGATTTCTTTTTGCATATGGCCAGATTGAGGCTCATTAGCAGCAGTTGAAATATTAGCGCGTGACGCAAGTGCGCCTAGGATAACTCGGTAACGATCGCTGTCGAGTTCTGCAACAGGGTGCAGCGCACCATCGATACGCATACGGATGCGAATACCATTTCGTTGATTCTCGATGTGAATATCGCTTGCACCAAGCCTATCTGCTTGGGTAATCAGATAATCAAATACTTCGTCGCTGCCTACAGAGTTAAGCGTTGTACTTACTTCTGACATCGTGTCGCTATCGCCTTCTTTAGCGATCTTGATATCGTCATACACCGCAACAACAGGCGGATCATAGCGGTTCATCATCACATTAAATCCACTCAAACTTATCAAAACAAAGACAACGTTTTGCGCCTGAGCTGCATATTTACCCTGCAGATCACGAAGGAAAGACTGCGGCGTTTGAGTCGTGACACCAAATTCCCATGGTGAAGAGTCACCCCCGGCATGAAGCGTCACAAGTCGGTTGCGATGCATCTCTTCATTCGAGAGTACATCAGGAACAAGATCAATGATCTGCTCGATTGAACGGGTATCAAGATACTGCATGCCCAGAATCGATGCACGGTTCTGAGTTGACTGCTCATCTTGTTCGCGAGCGCGTTCTTGAATTTTCTGTTCGTCCATTACCTATCATCCTATCAAAAAACGTAAGCATTTTATAGTGGTATAATGACCACGATGCCCGAAATTATCGTTATCGCCCACAATATTAGGTCAACGCACAACGTTGGATCTATTTTCCGTACCGCCGAGGGATTTGGCGTACAGAAGATTCTGCTTACTGGATACACGGCCTATCCACGCATTGAAAATGATCCTCGCCTCCCCCACATTTCCGAAAAACTTACTGCGCAGATTCATAAAACTGCCCTTGATGCCGAAACGTTGGTGCCATTTGAATACCTCGAAAATCCACCGCTCGAAGAATTGAAGCAACAAGGCTACACACTTATTGGACTTGAGCAGTCCGATCGAAGCGTTATGTTACCGAATTACACACCACCCGCTAAGATTGCACTTCTTATCGGCGAAGAAGTTCATGGCATAGAACAATCTCTCCTTGATCATTGCCAAGACGTTATCGAAATCCCAATGGTAGGCCGAAAGGAATCATTCAATGTCAGCGTTGCGACAGGCATCGCACTTTACGCGCTGACAATCTAGGTTACGGTTTGCGTCGCCACTCTAAAATGCTATAGTAACCCTCGTCAACTTGTACATTCCAACCACCGAAAGGTATCAATATGTCGCTTGTTATAAGGCAGACCATGCATCTGCTGCTAGGTCGTCAGGCCGACAGTGACGCTTACAGAAAGGCACGTATTCGCCTCGATGACGGAACCGTCATCATCGTGAGTCAACTGGACGGTCCGCCGCCCAATCCAAGCCTTCTGATCGACGAGTTTTCGTCGCTCGAGGGGTTCAGCAAAGAAGCCATGACAAAGTTCGAAGCTAACCCTGATACGCACAAGAACTTCGCGCGTATCTGGAAGCTCTACAAGGAGCAGGTCGCCGATAACAATGAGCACGTCATCGACGACACCCTCCATACGCGGATGCTTCATGCACTCGAACACGAGAAGTTGGTACTACGACTTGAAGGTCGCAAACACGACCAGCTCGCCATCGGCGAAAAGGTCAGCGCCCACCTCGTGTTCTACGGTTTCGGCCGCGTGCAGCTTGGCACCATCACGGACATCGAGTTGCTCTAATCCCGCCCTACGTTGAGTTCTTATAGAACATCCGTGGAGGCGGGTGTTTTATTTTAGAACGACCGCGTCTTCACCAAGTAGCTTCACGAGCTCTCCAACCAGGTCATTGCTACCATCGACTTTAAACGGCATCTTAATAGCCGATTTTTTATCAGCACCTAGTACTAATACGATATCCGTTACACCAGGGAACTCGCTACAAATTTGCTTCAAAGATACAAGTGTACTTTGGTCGTCAGGATTCTTAACGTGTACAAATAACTTCTTTATAGGTTCTGCGGCAAGTACGGTGTACGATGATGCAGTCGCCTTAGGCGCTGGAGCAGAAGCTTCATTTGCTGCCTGACTCTTTGCTTGTGCCTTTAGGTTGCGCTTCGCCATAACACCCGCAGTATGAGCTTTTGGCCGAGCCATCTTATTTCCATGTGATTCATAGTTACGAAGCTCTGCGTCATCCACGATCTGCACGTCATCAGCAATAATCTTAATGTCAGTACTCAGGTTTCCATCGCGGTCTCGAGCGTTTACTTTTCCTGAGACGCGAATGACAGAATCTTGAATCAACTGACCACCAACAACTTCGTAGATACTCGGGAAGACAATAATTTCTGTTTCAGACGTTTTGTCTTCAATTTTCACGAACGCCATCTTTGAGCCACTCTTCGTGACGATACTTCGAACAGCAGTAATGAGCCCACCGACTGTGAGTGCTTTTCCATCAATATCCGTAGAGAGTTCACTTACAGGCACCGTTTGTTCATTGAAGTATGCGTCGTAGTTATCAAGTGGATGTGCGCTAATATAGAGACCGAGTAATTCACGCTCCCATGTCAGGCGTTCTTTATCAGTGTGTTTTACTGGGGCATCAAGCATCGCAACAGATGGCTGGATTGACGCAACATCTGCCAGACCACCAAACAAATCAGTTTGGCCACTTAGTGCTTCTTTTTGAATCTTGGAAGCGAAACCTTGAATCGTCTCGAGGTTAAATAAAAGATCAGAGCGATCAGCTAGGTTATCAAATCCACCAGTCTTAATAAGTGAATCCCATGCTTTTTTATTAAACCTTGAAGTCGAGACACGTTTCGCAAAATCTTCAACAGTCTTAAATTTGCCATCATTACGTGCACGGAGAATTTCTTCAACCGCTGCAGTACCGACACCCTTAATTGCCGCCATACCGAAGCGAATTTCTTTCTTACCAGGCACAACCGCGAATTCAACGAATGATTCGTTTACATCTGGCGACAACACCTTGATGCCCATGTGCTTACATTCGTTCATTTCAATTGCAAGTCGTTCGAGATCATCTTGGTCACTCGTCATAAGTGCTGCCATGAATGCTTCTGGGAAATGTGCTTTTAGGTAAGCTGTCCAGTAGGCGATCAACCCGTAACATGCCGCGTGAGATTTGTTGAAACAGTAGGCGGCAAATTCTTCGAGTTGCTTCCAGAATATTTCCATTTGCTTTGGATCGGCGCCAGAGATATCCGCAGCACCCTCTACGAAGCGAGTCTTCATCTTGTTCATCATTTCGACATTCTTTTTACCGATCGCTTTACGTAGCGTGTCGGCCTCACCACCGGTGAATCCGGAAAGGTCTTTTGAAATCTGCATGACCTGCTCTTGATAGACCAAGACACCATAGGTACTCTGGAGCGCACCTTCCATTTTTCCATGCATGTATTTAATTTCTTCTTCGCCATGTTTACGCTTAATAAAGCTGTCGATGAACTGCATCGGACCTGGTCGATACAATGCCACCATGGCGATAATATCGTCAAACACTGTTGGTTTCAGTTCGCGAAGATAGCGCTTCATTCCAGCAGATTCAAGCTGGAACACACCAGTTGTGTCTCCACGTTGCAGTAAGGCAAACGTCTTTTCATCATCCAACGGGATCTCTTGCAGATCGATGTCAGTATTAAACACCTTTTTAATGATACGTAGTGCATTGTTAATCGTTGTAAGGTTTGAGAGTCCCAAGAAGTCCATCTTGAGCAGCCCTAACTCTTCAACAGGCCCCATCGGGAACTGTGTCGCAACAACACCCTTTTGGGACATTTCTACCGGTACAAACTTTACCACGTCGTCTGGAGCAATCACTACACCCGCAGCGTGCACTCCGTGACTTCGAATCGTGCCTTCAAGTTGAATTGCATAATCAAGCACTTTCTTCACTGTAGGGTTTGATTCATATTCATGCTTTAAATCGGCGTCTTCTTTAATACTTACAGCTAGAGGGATTGCACGACCTTGAACTGGTGGAGGGATAAGTTTTGCGAGTCGATCGCTTTCGCTATACGGAACCTGTAGCACACGTGCCACATCACGAACGGCAGCACGTGCAGCCATACGTCCAAATGTACCAATATTTGCTACGCGTTCAGTGCCATATTTTTCGGTACAATACTGAATCACCTCATCGCGGCGTGTATCCTGAATATCGATATCGACATCTGGCATGCTAATACGATCCGGGTTCAAGAAACGCTCAAACAGCAGGTCGTATTTCAATGGATCTAGTTCGGTAATACGAACGGCATAAGAGACAATTGAACCAGCCGCACTACCACGCCCTGGACCAAAGATAATCCCACGATTCTTGCCCCAGTTAATAAAGTCCTGGACGATCAAGAAGTATCCATTGAATCCCATTCGATCAATCACACCAAGTTCGTAGTCGGCACGCTCAAGCACTTCGGCTGGAATATGCGTACGATACTCGTCAACAGTGAATTCGAGCGGGTTATCCGTCAACGGCAGGTCACCATACCGTGCAGCCAAACCTTGGAACACCATCTGGTGAAGGTATGACTTTTCATTATAGTTTTCAGGTGTCGGGAATGTTGGAATTAAAATACCGCCGAGCTCTAGCTCAACGTCGCACATGTCGGCGATTTTACGTGTATTCAGGATAGCTTGTGCATGTGTTTTACCCCAGCGGCCAATAAGATCTTCTGGTTCGGTAACGTGAAGCTCAAAGTCCTTGAGGGACATACGCTTTTCATCCGTCAGGAATGATCCAGTACCAACACAGAGCAAGATCTCGTGTGCATCCAAGTCATCATGCACCAAATAATGTCCATCGCTTGTGATAACCATCTGAATATCAAGCTCTTCGGCAATACGTTCAAGGTAGCCGTTGATCTTGGTCTGAACATCCCAGCGCGCAGGGGCTTCCATGTGTCCATGGTCTTGTAATTCTAGGTAGTAGCGATCACCAAAGACAGATTTGTACCACGCAGCAACACGCTTTGCTTCTTCATAGTTATCATTTTTAAGATTCTCACCAACTTCCCCACTTGCACAGGCTGACAAGATAATTAAACCTTCGTTATATTTTTCCAAAAGCTCATGATCAATACGCGGCTTGTAGTACATTCCCTCAAGGTTCGCAATCGAACTGAGGCGCATAAGGTTTTCATAGCCTGTTTTGTTCATCGCCAAAATAATAAGGTGGTATCGAGCTTTATCTTTTTGTGGATCACGATCGTGACGAGACCGTGTCGCAACATACGCCTCCATACCTAGTATTGGTTTTACCCCCTCGGCCTTCGCGGTCTTGTAAAACTCAAAGATGCCCGACATTGTCCCGTGATCGGTGATAGCGACAGCTTCCATTCCAAGATCTTTCACCTTATTGAATAGAGCAGGAATTTTCGTCAGACCATCGAGCACACTATATTGCGTGTGATTATGGAGGTGCACGTAACTAGACGCGCTCAAAGATTGCGCTACAGCTTGTTCTGTATTAGTTTCTACTACCCCCATGGATATTCTTAGTATAGCGAAAGAGACTCAGCACGTCTGTAGTAAAAAAGGATTGAAGCTACCAATTATTGATTACGGACAATATCAACGATATATTGCACAAAGTCACCAACCCCACCAGGTAGGTCAACCAAAAGACTCAAGAGCCATAGCACCAACGCAACGACGATCGTACCACCAGCAATACTTCCGACGCCAAAGAAAATACCTCGAATAAAGTTCATTTTATACACCTGGCCGCGAGACTTATTGAAGTCATAAAATAAATCTTCCATAATCGCTCGTCGAGCTTCGTTTTCATTGTCCTTCTTGAGCTTTGATACGGCTTTCTTAATCATAGTTATGATTATATCCTACGGGAATACAAAAGACGCGCTTTTCATGGCGCGTCTTTATGTTGAGCAAGAATTATTTATTCTTTTGGATTGTAGACTTTGCGTCTTTGGCTGCTTGTTGGCTTTTTGCCTTCAAATCTTTTGTTGTACCAACGATACGGTCAGCAACTTCGCTTGTCACCTTTGCTGCCTTGTCGACAACATCTTCTGCAACGTCACCAGCTTTGTGCTTTACGTCGTTTGCTTTTTCGATAACTTCTTCTTTTTTATCGAGTGCACGACTTTTTAGTTCGTCTCGAGTTTCTTTTCCACTTTTAGGAGCGGTTAGGATTCCAGTTACAAAACCAGCTGCGATTCCAATAAGTGCTCCGATTGCAAATTTACCTTTTGCCATGATTATTTCCCCTTTTTAGATGACTTAGTGTATTTCTTGATGTATCGTCCGATAAGCTCTGCGACAAACATCGGTGATGTTAATCGAGCTACTCCAGAAACTGCAGATTCGACAGAACTTACTGCATGCTGGGCGGTCTTCGCAATTTTGCGAATCTCGGCAGACAAACGAATAAGATAGACGGTCAGAATGATTCCAACAATCAGAAAGATTGCAAGAGCAACTGCGAGAATGATAACAAGTATTTCGGCGGCTGAACTCATGTATGCTCCTTTCTAGTGATCTTAATTACTCTCTTATTATACGCCCAGTATGATATGAGGGCAAATAACTAGCTGAGACGTTGCTTTAAAAAGGCAGTCAATTCTGGGCCGTACTCAGGACTCTCTAATGCTAGGTCAACAACAGCTTTGATGTACTTCAGTTGGTCACCTGTGTCGTGCCATACACCATCAATAAAGCGTCCGTAGACTTCTCCGGCTTTTGCAAGCTCATTGATGCTATCAGACAATCCGATTTCACCACCCACACCAACTTTTTCTTGCTCAAGATATTGCCAGATATCAGGTGTCAGCAAGTAACTTCCTACTGATGCGAAGTTTGAAGGCGCATTCGCTTCACCAGGCTTTTCAATTAATTCACTCAATCGGAATAAACGATCAGATTTCTCATCAGCCAAACTTGCCATGCCATACTTGTCAGCATCTTTTTTATCAACCTCAATCAGCGAAATAACAGACTTACCTGTTTCGTTATATGCTTCCTTTAGTTGTAGCGGCCAAGGTGTTTCGCTGCGGAAGAAATCATCAGCAAAGAACACAAAGAACGGTTCGTTGTCGTTTATAAGGTGGCGTGCATTAAGGATTGGTCGTGCGTTTCCTTTTGGACTGCCCTTTTGACGAACATAGACAAAGTTCGCAAGTTCGGCGACACGTTTAATTTCATCAGCCTTGTCGTGCTTACCATTTTCTCGTAGCTCCGCTTCAAGTTGATCGCTTCGGTCAAAGTGGTCTTCAATCGCACGTTTTGTTGAGCCTGTAACGATAATAATCTCTGTCACGCCTGCAGCTACTGCCTGTTCAACAATCACCTGAATCACAGGTCGATCAATCAAAGGAAGCATCTCTTTAGGCATTGCTTTTGTCTGAGGTAGGAATCGCGTTCCTAAACCGGCTGCACAAATGATCGCTTTAGTGGGCTGCTTCATAATTACTCCTCTAATTTTTTACGAATAAGTTGCTGCGCAAGGCCTGGGTTTGCTTTCCCGGCTGATTTCTTCATAACTTGTCCAACCAAGAAGCCAATTGCTTTATCTTGGCCAGCCTTAATGTCTTCGACTGATTGCGCACTCGCAGGATCAGCCAAGACTTCATCAACAATTGCTTGAATCGCAGACTCATCACTCACCTGAAGCAAGTTCTTAAATTCAGCAATTTCACGAGGTGTCTTGTCACTTGTGAGTAATTCAACAAAGATCTCTTTTGCTGCGGTGCTAGAAAGTTCGTTCTTCGTCACCATAGTAGCAAGCTCTGCATACCCTTCAGGACTAAAGTTACTTGCAATAACTGCTGCTTCTTCCTCACCAGATGTCACAGCGCTTGCAAACCAGTGTGCGACCTTTCGGGCAGCATCGTCATTAGCTGTTGCTTGAATCTCTGTGATAAGCACTGCGTAACTTTGTGTACCTAGAAGTGCTTCGGTCACTGAACGATCGAGTCCAAGATTTTGCCAGGCTGTACGGTAATAGGCCGGAAGCGCAGGAACATCGGCTTGAATAGCCTCAACTTCTTCCGCAGTCAATACGACTGGTGGAATATCAGCATCGGGCATATAGCGATAATCTTGCGCGTCTTCTTTACTTCGCTGTGAACTGGTCTTGCCTGTTGCATCGTCCCAACCACGAGTTTCTTGCACGACAGCTTCACCTTTTTCGAGTAATTCAATCTGGCGAATAAATTCGTATTCAGCTGCTTTTTCAACACTTCTAAATGAGTTCAGGTTCTTTACTTCAGCGCGGCGACCAAGCTCAGTTGCACCTTTTAATGCGACAGAAATATTTACATCGAAACGCATGTTACCCTGATACAGATCACCGAGTGTTACACCTGCAAACGTCATCAAGCGATGCAACTCAGTTGCGAATGCTTTTGCGCCAGCGGCAGAGTGGATATCTGGCTCAGACACGATCTCGATCAGTGGTGTTCCCGCGCGGTTAAGATCAACAAGGCTAAACCCAGCATAGTGCGTCAGTTTTCCGGCATCTTCTTCGATGTGTGCGTGATGAATGCGAACGTGAACAAGATCACCATCAAGCAGTGGCGCTTCAACGTATCCACCAATAATAATTGGCTGATACATTTGACTGATCTGATATCCCTTTGGAAGGTCTGGGTAGAAATAATGTTTTCGATCAAATCGGCTGACATGTGCAATTTCCGCGTTTAAAGCTTTCCCGGCACGAACAGCAAGGCGGATTGCTTCGTGGTTCAGAACCGGGAGCATACCAGGAAGCCCAAAGTCGATTGGACTCGTTGCGGAGTTTGGTGATTTTCCACGAGAGTCGTTATCTGCGCCACTAAATAGCTTGCTGACAGTTGCAAGCTGCACGTGACACTCGATACCAATTGTCATGTCGTATTTGTCGAGAATATCTTGAGATACCATTAGATTGCTCCTACATCTTTCAAAGCTTGTTTAAATGCTCCAAGCGCACGACGAGCACTATCATAACTAAGTCGCACTTCTGGTTCGTGGGCGATTTGATTACGGAGTTTATGTGCAGTCCATACATTATTCGCATTAGACCATTTTGTTTGCATCTTTTTCATACGTTCACCCATAGTTGCACCTTGGATGCCTTTATCTTTCAATGCCTGATCAAGGAGCGTATCAGCGTGTAGTACGCTCATGTGGTAGGTGCTCATTTCGTCTTTTTTCAATGATTGCTCGATCGTAAGCCAACGTGAACGATATTTCTCAACGTTCACACCACTTGGGCTTTTACGTGTCAGTGCAATTACTGCAAAAAGAAGCCCAGCAAACACGAGGATTGCACCTAGGAAAAGAATGATTGAGGTTGATTCTTGCATCATACTTGCTGCTCCATACTTTCAGCCAAAGCCAGCAACAATGCATCATCACGGCGCTTTCCAATAAGCTGCACACCAACAGGCAATCCCGCTTCGGTGAATCCAGCAGGAACACTGATCGCAGGCAACCCAGCGAGACTTGCAGGGACTGTCATGACGTCCGCCAAGTACATCTTGATCGGGTCGCTTGTGTTCTCGCCAATCTTGAAAGCAGGAGTTGGCGCGACAGGAGTTAATAGTACGTCGTACGATTCAAAAAGCGCATTAAATTCGTTAATGAGAAGTGTGCGAGCGCGTTGCGCTTGTAAATAATATGCGTCAAAGAATCCGCTCGAAAGTACATAACTTCCGATCATAATACGACGTTTGTTTTCATCAACAAACCCTTGGTCACGAGATGCACCGTAGAGCTCATTCAAAGTTGATGCATCAGCCCGACGACCATAGCGCACACCATCGTATCGCCCAAGGTTACTGCTAATTTCAGCGGGGACAACGATGTAGTAAATTGCCAATGCATATTTCAAGAGTGACAGGCTCACTTCTTCAACCGTGTGCCCTGCAGCACGTAATTTTTCAATATAGCTTTCAGTTGCTTTCTTAACTTCCGGATCAACATCGTCGGTCATTGCTTCTGAAATCACACCAATTTTCTTTGTGCCCTCAATAGATACGGGGCTAAAGAAGTCAGGTAGCGTTGTTGCATCCTTAGTATCTCGGCCGCTGATGATATCCATCACAACAATTGCATCATGTGTATTGGTTGCGAGTACACCAATCGTATCGGTACTGCTTGCCATCGCAACAACGCCGTAACGACTCACAGTTCCGTAGGTTGGCTTTACTCCAACAACACCGTTAAAGCTCGCTGGCTGGCGAATCGAACCACCAGTGTCTGTACCGAGTGTAAAGGGAACGATGCCGAGTGCAACAGCAACGGCTGAACCACCACTACTTCCACCAGCGACACGTTCTTGATCAATTGCATTCTTTGTAACACCAAAAGCAGAGTTTTCTGTACTTCCCCCATGTGCAAAGGCGTCGAGGTTTGCCTTACCAATACAAATCGCACCTTCGGCTTCGAGTTTTTCGATTGCCGTTGATTGCAGTGGTGCTTCAAAATTCTCAAGAATTTTACTTGCAGCGGTAGTTGTTCCACCAAGCGTTAAAAAGTTATCTTTCGCAATAAATGGCACACCTGCGAGTGACCCAGTAATTTCACCACGGTCAACTTGATCAGCACGCTCGAGGGCTCGAGCTTCACTCAAACTTAATACAGCATTAAATGACTCGCTTTCACGAGCTTTGGCAATCGCGTCTTCGACGTTTTTGCGTGCAGATACACCTATAAAATCAGAAATACTGCTCATTATAATACCTTTGGAACCTTTATTTGGTCAGCTTCAGTTGCTGGTGCAAGCTGCAACAATGCAGCTTTTTCAATCCCGTAATTATCAACTACATCATTACGCCATACGTTCTGAAGGTCAGTCACTTGATATGTTGGCTCAACACCTGAAGTATCTAGTTCATCTAGTTGCTGGATGTATCCAATGATATTTTCAAGGTCAGTACGCAACGAAGTTACTTCGTCATCTGCAAGCTGCAAATTACTAAGCTGTGCCAGATGTTGCACATCACTGTCAGAGATTTGTGTCATATGACTATATTATACCTTACCAAGCTACATCTTTGAACGAATATCGGCGATAACATCGCGTAGTTCGGCTGCTTTTTCAAATTCAAGGTTCGCACTTGCAAGATCCATTTGCGCAGAGAGATCCTTCACAAGACTCGCGTATTCGTCTTTTGGAATCTTTTTGAGGTTAAGTTTCGATGTCTCATTTTCCTTTTTTGGAATAATGGCACGAAGCCCTTCGTCGATTTCTTTCGCAACACTTGTCGGCGTAATATTGTGCTCGACGTTGTAGGCCTGCTGAATACTGCGACGTCGTGTTGTTTCATCAATCGCGTACTGCATAGATTTCGTAATCTTGTCAGCGTACATCAAGACTTTACCATCAAGGTGGCGTGCCGCACGTCCAATCGTTTGAATCAGTGCACTTTCACTTCGAAGGAAGCCTTCTTTATCGGCATCAATAATTGCAACCAAACTTACCTCTGGAAGGTCGAGTCCTTCACGAAGCAGGTTAATACCAACAAGGACGTCATATACTCCTGATCGGAGATCACGCAGGATGTCACTTCGTTCAAGCGTGTCTACTTCACTGTGAATATAGGCTGTCTTGATATCAAGCTCTTGTAAGTACGTCGAAAGATCTTCAGACATACGTTTGGTTAATGTCGTCACTAACACACGCTGGCCTTTATCAATACGATCACGAATTTCAGCAATTAGGTCATCGATCTGCCCAGTAGTTGGACGAATGATAATTTCCGGGTCAATCAAACCTGTTGGACGAATGATTTGCTGTATAGGTTCAGGACTGTGCGCCAATTCATATTCTGCAGGTGTCGCCGATACGTAAATTGCTTTATTAATGTGGCGGTTAAACTCATCGAATGTCAGCGGGCGGTTATCAAGTGCACTCGGCATACGGAAGCCATGGTCGACCAACACTTCTTTTCGTGCGCGGTCACCGTTATACATTCCCCGCACCTGTGGCAAGGTCATGTGACTTTCGTCAACAAACAGCATAAAGTCATCCGGGAAATAGTCCATCAATGTCGCAGGCTGTTCACCTGGTTCACGATTAGTAAGGTATCGGCTGTAGTTCTCGATTCCTTTTACGAATCCTGTTTCTTCCAGCATCTCTATGTCGTATTTTGTCCGCTGGCTAAGTCGCTGCGCTTCAAGAAGCATATCTCGAGATTCAAAGAATTCAACGCGCTCTTCAAACTCACGTTTAATATTTACGATTGCGTCATCAAGTTTTGCGCGTGGTGTCACATAGTGACTGCTTGGGAAAATTGTTGTTTCGTTAGGCTCACCCAAGATTTCACCCGTCAAAGGATCGATGCGTGTGATACGCTCAACTTCATCACCAAAGAATTCAATACGATATGCAACGTCACTTCCGGCAGGGAAAACATCGACGATATCGCCACGAACACGGAATGTTCCGCGGTGGAAATCAATATCATTTCGTTGATATTGAATATCTGTTAACAGTCGGACAAACTTATCTTGCTGGCGACGTTCACCCTTCGTCACAGTAATAGACATCTCTGAATAGTCATCAGGTGATCCAATACCGTAAATACAACTAACACTTGCGACAATGATCGTATCGCGGCGCGTCAAAAGGGCGGTTGTTGCAGCGTGACGCAGACGATCGATTTCATCGTTAATGCGGCTATCTTTTTCAATGAATGTGTCACTGCTGGCGATGTATGCCTCTGGTTGATAGTAGTCAAAGTAGCTGACGAAGTAATGCACTTCATTATCCGGGAAGAATGACTTAAATTCGCTATATAGCTGGGCTGCAAGTGTCTTATTGTGAGCAAGCACCAATGTTGGCACTCCCCGATTCGCAATAATATTTGCCATCGTAAAAGTTTTACCACTTCCGGTTACACCTAGAAGTGTCTGCTCTTTTTCCCCATCATCGAGACCCTTAATAAGACCAGCGATAGCACTCGGCTGATCACCAGTTGGTTTATAGTCTGATTTTAAGCGAAATTTCTGCTCCATTACTCTTATTATACTATCTTTTGTATATGAAGCGCAGACTGTGACACACTACAAAGATTTAAGACTCGAAAATCCATTCGAAAACGCCGACTGATATTCACGTAATAATTTCCCATCTGACGTACAACCCTCGCCTGCAAGAGATAGTCCGTACGTGTTACCCCCAAGCTTTACTGTATTAGCCAATATTGTTTGATCTTCAGTAGAGGTGGGATTTTTGATAATTGAAGCAAAGAGCCCTGTATCATCAGTGCACTTTGTTCCTATCAAATTATCTGCGCTAAATTCAGCATATATAGTACTGTCTGCAGTGCGTTTGACTTCATACCCAAAAGCTTGAATACCTTTCGTGTACGAAACGGTCACGCCAAGCGGTTCAACTGCAATTGACGCAAGTGTTGCGGGGTCGACAGCCGGATTTTCTGGCTTTATTTCGTCTGTACTCTCAGCTGTATCTTTCGTCACAACAGAAGAATCAGCTTCTGGAGTTGAAGCTGATTCTGTAGGGTTGGTCTGTTGGCGTTGCACCGTCAAAACAATAGCAACAACCAGAATGGTCAGGCCAAGTGCAATACTTGTGATAATCAGTTTCGTATTGCCTTGTGCCCGTGCCATGCCGTATAACTACCTGTTTGACTCACGCTCGAAAGCATTAATCCGTCGAAGAATTTCATCGTGGTCATCAACAATCGAGTACAGCTGGTGATCTTCGCCGTTAATTGTTTGGAAGCGATCAAGAAGTGTATTTCGAATTACCTCATCGATTGGTCCCCAGAAATCTGAGCCAACCAAAATGATTGGTGCGCGTGGGATCTTGCCTGTTTGTTCCAGCGCAAGAATTTCGAACAGTTCATCGAGTGTTCCGAATCCACCAGCAAAGAACAAGTATCCGCTTGCGTCCAACGTCATTGCGACTTTGCGTCCAAAGAAGTGTTCAAACTGGAAGTTGGCCGTCGTGTATTCATTCAAACTTTGTTCGTGCGGTAACAAGATGTTAAGCCCAATTGAATCTGAGCCAGTGTCATATGCACCTTTATTTGCAGCTTCCATGATTCCGTGTCCACCACCCGTTACAACGGCATATCCATCGTGTGCAAGTCGGCGAGCCATCTCGTATGCGTTACTTGAAATTCCATCATCAAGTGGTTTTCGTGCTGAACCAAAGATTGTTACCGTCTTGCTGTACTTACCAAGAAGTTCAAACACGTGTTCGAATTCTTCAACGACACCGTCAAGACGCCCTTCGGCTGCATCGATCAACTTTCGACGAATCAACAAATCATGCTTGTCGTTTTCTTTACGGAGTGCAGGGACTGCTTTTCGTTTTGTGACTGGCAATTTTTCTGGAGCAATCATACTGTTATCAAGTTGTTCAAGCACCTGCGCTGCCAAGTTCTTAAAGCCCATGTAACGAACAAAGATTTCATTCCAAAGACTTTCGCGGAAGTGGTATGCGTAACGCTTTTCATAGGTTTCACGGTTTGAGTATGCAAAGCTGACGTCAAACAAGTTGAATGCAACCGGGAAGCCATCATACATTAATGCAACAAAGTCACGGTCTTTCCAGAACTTTAGTTCAGGATCAATTTTGTAGAGTAAATCTTCTGCACGGCGCCAGTGAAGATCTTCTGGCTGGACGTGCGGTTCAAATGCGATGGTGCTAATTGAATCTTCTTTGTGCTTTCCAAGGTAGCGTTGAATTACGCGCCAGTGAATCTTTTGGCCAGCCATTTGACTTGCGTCGCCTGGATCAGCAACAAGTGTATTCACGACGGTTTTACCGAAGTGTGGCTTTTTACTCTTTAATTTAAAGAATGTAGAGTAGAGCTTTACTTCATTCATGTAGTGGAACAGAAGTGGAAGCGTCTTTAGTACAAGTCCGCGCATCGTCTTTGCGTGCATAGGGACAACAACGATAACACCAAGCTCTTTGGTGTGGGTGACGTTGTGAAGCTTCTTTTGGACGAAGTGCGCCGCAAGATCAACGTACTTATCGTGATCCATAACAACAATCTCAAGGTCACGCTCTTCGTAATCAGCTGGAGTGATTTTTTCGAAAAGTTCATCATACTTATTCAACCAATCTGGACCTTCAGAAAAACGAAGCGCTGTGTAAAGTTCAGCAAAACGCTCGTGATCAAACATAGATTCGATATCATCGTATCCTAGTTTTTCCATAAGGTTCTTTGGCGGCATTTGGCGAAGTAAGTTCTTGGCACTTTCATGCTTAATAACAAACACTTTGCGGTTGAATTCAACTTCATTCGCAGCCTTCACCATGAACGGCACAAGGTAGCGGACATCCTCTGATTCTTCCGCACCAATTACACGAGTTAATCGCTTAATGTCTTGTTCAAGGCGAGCCTCAAGACCATGGAACACTTCTTCACCGGTTGATGTCGCTGGGTTCAGCCCCATTTGACGAAGGTTCTCGTGTGCCATTGTTGTAATGTCGCCAATAAGCTTTGTATCAGCCGCCTGTCGCCCGCTGGCGTGCTCTAGTTGACGAAGTGCTTCTGTAAACAGAGGTTCTTCAGCATCCAATAAGTCCCGTAAAAATTTTGCCATTTAAAACTCCCTCTCTTTAATCGGCATGTCATGCAACACAACGCCTTCATGTAAAATACCCTCTTTTGCACCAATCTTTGTCACAACTGACGTTGAATTTGCACTTGCGAAAATCATTGATTCTTTCAGTGACTTGCCTTGAGCATACTGACTTAAAAATCCTGATCCAAATGCGTCTCCGCCTCCAGTTCGGTCGATCACAGGTACATCTTCGTACATACCCGCTTCTACAATCGTTTTGCCGTCAGTTGCAAATGCGCCATGTGGACCATCAGAGACAATCACAACAGGACAGTAGTGTGTCGCGTGACGCACTAATTCTTCCATACTCTCACCAGAAACAATTTGCATTGCCTCTTCTTTATTCACTGCCAAGATTTCAACATCTTCGAGGAGTGCTCGAAGCTTCTTAGCTTCTTTTAGTTCCGCCCCTGCCGGGTTAAGCATCACTTTCACGCCATGCTTTGCCGCACGACTGATAATCTTTTCAAGAAGATCCATATCACCGAGCGCTGACAGATACAGCCAGTCCCCTTTTTCAATCACACTAAAATCAAGATCATGTGTGTTCGAAGGCAATTTTGTTCCTTTGTAGTTCAAGATAGTTCGCTCGCCACCCTCAAGCATCAAGATGAGTGAATAGCTTGCGCGGTATGTATCCTTGCGTACAACATGCGACGTGTCAACGCCGTCAACATCGAGCGACTGCAGGATTGATTCACTCGCAACATCTGTTCCGATACACCACATGTAGCGACTGTGGAGGCCTTGTCGTGCAAACGTAACGGCAGCGTTAGTAACATTGCCACCTGTCGAAAAAACCACCTCGTCGAGGTCGAGCTTTTGTCCTACAGGAAGCTGTTCATACATAACACCTTTGTGCTTCTGCTGCTTATAGGTATTTGCGCTTTTAACGAAGACATCTTGTGTCGCTTTGCCAATAGTGATGATAGTCGGAACAGCCATGATTATAGTACTGCTTTGCCCGCACTTCCGAATGCGTTGATTTTTTCTTCAACGACTACCTGGACTGCGCCATATACTTGTGGCATTAATTTAACGACTGCATATTCAGTTGGGTTTTCGTTAAGCACTTTGACAAGTTCTTCACGGAAAGCAAAACGCATATCGCTGTTGATATTAATCTTGCTGACACCAATACGTGCAGCTTCTTCAAAGAAGTGAAGCGGAGTACCACTCCCGCCGTGAAGACTAATTTGGACATCCATAGAGTCACGAATCTGTTGCAGTAACTCAAGATCAAGTTCTTTTGGAACTGGGTATTTACCGTGAAGGTTTCCAATTGCTGCAGCGTAGGTATCGATTCCTGTTGCTTCAACAAATGATTTTGTGCCTTCTGGTGTTGAGAATGTCTTTTTGATCTCGTCGTAGTCAATGTTTTCAGTGTGCACATTACTGCTTCCACCAAAGTAGTGTGGTTCGCTTTCAACAAGCGCACCAGTAAACTTCGCGTACTCAACAACTTCTTTTGTCTTTTCAATAATCTCTTCAGTTGTCGCATCGTGATTTGCTTGTGAAATATCAATGTGAATGAATTCAAATCCAGCATCAATCGCACGCTTACAGTCTTCTACTGTTGGGCTGTGGTCGAGGTTAAGATACATTTCGATACCATACTGTTCTTTATAGTTATCAACCATGTCGCGAATATTTTCGATACCAAGTGCTTTGACTTCACCGTCACTCACTTCAACCAAGACAGGAGCGTTTAGCTTTTGTGCAGCTTGTGCAATCGCAATAAGCGTTTCTTGGTTATCGATATTGAACGCGCCAACTGCAAAATGCTGCTGACGAGACCGTTGCATTAAATGTCGTGCCCGCGTTGTATTATCACGGATCTCTCGAATCGTCAGTCCCATAATGTGCCCCCTATTTATCTATTTCTAAAGTTAGTATATCACTAATGCTTACTGGTGATATTGGTGTGTTGTTTCGCACCATTCTTTTACTGATGCTGCGATCTGTTCACCGGTCAAACCAAAGGCCTCGAATAGGTCTTTTGGATCACCAGATTCACCAAATCGATCTTGCATACCAAAACGCTTCACAGGCATTGGCAACTTATCAGACAAGAGTTCAGCAATAGCACTTCCGAAGCCACCAGCAATCTGGGCTTCTTCGGCTGTTATGACACGACCGGTCTTCTTTGCACTGGCGAGAATTGTCTCCTCGTCGAGCGGCTTGATAGTTGGAACGTGGACGACTTCTGCATTAATGCCGTTTTCAGCAAGCACTTTCGCCGCAACGAGTAGTTGATAGGTCATTGTTCCCGTACCCATCAGTGCAATGTCAGTACCTTCTTTAAGTACATACGCTTTACCGATTTCAAATGGTGACTCGTCGAGACTGAAGACGGGTGTCTTTTCTCGTGCGAGACGAATGTAGCTTGGAAGTCCGTTCTCAGCGATTGCTTTTGTCGCCTTCTCGGCTTCAATCGCATCACCAGGCGCAATAACAACCATATTAGGAAGGACGCGCATCAAAGCAATATCTTCAAGCATCTGGTGAGTTGCACCATCTTTACCAGTAAAGATACCAGCGTGTGATCCAACAATCTTTACGGGCATGTTATTCAAAGATACAGTTGTACGGATTTGTTCCCAGTTGCGTCCTGGGCTAAATGCAGCGTAGCTACTAGTAAATGGAATCTTGCCTGCGCGTGCCATACCACTTGCGACCGTCACAAGGTTTTGCTCAGCAATACCCATTTCAACAAAGCGCTTTGGGAATGCATCGCGGAACAAGTGCATCTGTGTACTTTCGGTAAGGTCAGCACAAAGTGCTACAACCGCTTCATTTGCTTCACCCGCAGCTTTTAGGCCACGACCAAATCCGGCTCGTGTTGGATCCATTTTCATCGCATCACTAAATAATGCTGGGTCTAGTGGATAGGTCATACTCCGGCTCCTTCGTGCGTAATTTTTCCATCAAGTGTTCGTAATTTCTCAAGTGCTTCTTTTGCTTGATCGCTATTTGGTGGAACACCGTGCCACTTGAAGTCATATTCCATGAAATCAACACCCTTACCTGGGATTGTGTGGGCAATAATAACGGTCGGTCGATTAGAGATCGCACGCGCTTGACTCGTTGCATCAATGACGCTCTCGATATTGTGTCCATCGATTTCAATGACATGCCAACCGAATGATTCCCATTTACCCTTAAGGTCTTCGAGCGGCATAACATCTTCAGTGCTTCCATCGATCTGAATATTGTTACGATCAACAAAAGCGATCAGTTGTGAAAGTTTATTCTTACCAGCAAACATTGCTGCTTCCCAAATATTACCTTCGTTTAGTTCGCCGTCACCCATCATGACGTAGACGAAACGGTGTTTGATGTCATCAATGTACTGCAAGGTGTATGCATACCCTGCAGCTTGCGAGAGACCACTTCCTAGAGGACCGCTTGTGTTTTCAAGGCCAGGAAGACGTTCACGTTCAGGGTGACCTTGGAGGCGGCTACCGTACTGACGAAGCGTTAACAGTTCTTCGACGTCAAAGAATCCAGATTCAGCCATTGCAGCATACTGGACCGGAATAGCATGTCCGTTACTCAGAAGGAAGATGTCGCGGTCGGCCCATTCGGGATCTTTTGGATTGATGTTCAAGATATTGAAATATAGCGCGGCAAAAATATCAGCCATGCCTAGAGGACCAGCGCTATGTCCACTTCCCGCGTGCTCAAGCATACGTATAATGTGCTGACGAATGATATTCGCCTTCTCTTCGATTTGAGGAATTGTTAATTTATCCACCTAAATTACTCCATTTTTATTAATTTCTTTGGTCAATGCCGCAAACACCGCTGCTGGATCCTCTGCCTGAGATATTTCGGAGCCAGTATTCAAAACGGTCACACCACCTTGTGCTAATGTGTACGCGTTTTCAATAGTGACGCCGCCATCCCAGCCAATTTCAGCTGCAGGGTTAATTGCTTTCACTAAACGAACTTTCTCGAGCTGCATCAAACTTGCAGTGCCGCCGTTCTTCCCTAGGTCTCCCGAGAAAATCATGACGTGATCTGCGATCTTGATGACATCCGCAAGCGTTGAAGGTACTGTTGTGCGCAGGAGCGCAATTCCCGCTTTAATTCCCGCAGCTTTGATTTGATTAATAAGTGCCGCTCGATCCTCTTGGATCTCTGCATGAATAATAATCAGACTCGGCTTTAATGCAATCAGTGCAGCGATATGTTCGCTTGGTCGCGCAACCATTGCATGAACATCAACCTGCCATGTTGGCGGCCAGTACAGCTGGTTTTCTGCAACGAGGAAGCTTGGTGTAAACTCACCGTCACTTATATCAACGTGAACCCGGCGAGCGAATGATTGCAAACGCTCAACAGAAGCTTTGTATTCCTCAGCCGTTTCAGACAAGATCGTTGGAACAATCTCACCCATAGTCTATAGCCCGTCGATCTGTGCATTACGTCGCCGATAGCGAGGAGCTGAAGCAAAAGGTGTGCTTATCCACGTTTCGATAATACCCGCCCAGGCAGCATCATCATTCTCAAGCACTCGTGAAGGCAAGCACAGTACATTACTGTCGTTATCATTACGTGTCATCTTTGCTTCAAAAGCATCCCAGACAACGCTTGCTCGGATACCTTTAAAACGGTTTGCGGCCATAGCCATTCCTTGACCACCACCACAAAGCAAGATTGCACGGCCTTCGCCGTCATTTTCACCGAGGACCTTCAGGGCAGCCAGTTGCGCAAACTCAGGAAAATCGTCTTCAGGATCAAGTGTCGTATCACCGACATCTTGAACATCATATCCGTGCTTTGCCAGATATGCGAATACTTTTTCCTTCATGTGGAAACCGTTGTGATCACTGCCCAAAAAGATCTTCATAACTGTTTAAAGTATAAGCTTTATACGCTTATGCGTGCAAGTCTTTTCCCACATCAGCAACAAGTTCAACAAGGCGGTTACTGTAACCCCATTCGTTGTCATACCAAACCATGATCTTTGCAAGGTTTCCACCAACAACTTTTGTGAGAAGCAGGTCAACGATACCAGAGTGGCTGTTTCCGATGTAGTCACGGCTCACAAGTGGCTCTTCACTGACACCAAGGATACCCTGGTAGAAAGGTTCAGCTGCAGCTTTTTTGAAGACATTGTTGATTTCTTCAACAGTTGCGTCACGTCCAAGAAGAACGGTCACGTCACTGATTGAAACAACTGGTGTCGGGACACGAATACTGAGTCCGTCAAACTTACCAGTTAATTGAGGCAAGGTCTTTGTGACTGCAATTGCAGCACCTGTACTAGTTGGAACCATGTTCTCTGCAGCATTACGTCCTTCACGAAGATCCTTTGACGGAGCATCCTGAAGTGCTTGGCTGGCAGTGTAGCTGTGTACAGTTGTAAGAAGAGATTTTTCAACACCAAATTCAGCGTCAATGATCGCCATAACTGCACCAAGTGAGTTAGTCGTACAGCTCGCGTTACTAATAACGTGGCTTGCACCCTTGATTGCGTCTTCGTTTGCACCAAGTACAATTGTGTCAACGCCTTCGCTCTTACTTGGACCACTAATGATAACGCGCTTTGCGCCAGCAGTGATGTGCAGTTCAGCTTGTTCTTTTTCAGTAAAACGTCCGGTAGATTCGATAACGATTTCTACGCCAAGGTCGCCCCACGGAAGCGCAGCTGGGTCGCGTTCAGCCAAGACTTTAACGTGATGACCATTTACAATAATTCCTGTATCGTCAAAACCGACAGTGTTTTTGTATGCACCGTAGTTGCTGTCGTGTTGCAATAGGTATGCAAGTGTCTTTGTGTCAGTGAGGTCGTTGATGGCAACGATTTCAAGGTCGCTACGATCGAAAGCGATTTTGAATGCATTACGTCCAATGCGACCAAATCCGTTAATACCAATCTTTGTCTTACTCATGTGCTCTGTCTCCCAACATTACGCGTTTAAGCTAATAATCATAACCACTTTAGTATATACATTCACTACGCTAAGTCAAAGAATAATCTGGCTGACAAACACCCCAAAGCTCCGTATACTAATAAGGCTATGAAAAAGAGTGAACTTCTCGAGAAAGCACGACCTCATTACGAAGAGAATCAAATCCTCGATCTTGAACATGCCATCGACATTGCGACAACTGCGCATACAGGCCAAAAACGCAAAAGTGGTGAACCATACATTATTCACCCACTCTCTGTTGCGGCGACGTTAATTGACTGGGGAATGGATATCGACAGCGTTATCGCTGGAGTACTCCACGACACAGTGGAAGACACCGACACTACCCTTTCTCAACTTGAATCATTGTTCGGCAAAGACACAGCCTTCCTTGTTGATGGCGTTACAAAAGTCTCGCAAGCCCGGGCTGGTATGCAAGATTTGGCCGAATATCTTCCTCAAACGAAAGATAATCTTTCAAAACTTTTGATTGCCGTTGGCCAAGACGTCCGCGTGATTATCATTAAACTTGCAGACCGCCTCCATAACCTCCAGACCTTGCAACACATGCCAAAAGAAAAACAGGTCAAGATCGCGCGCGAAAGTCTGGAAGTATTTGGACCAATGGCTGACCGCCTCGGTATGGGACGTGTCCGTATGGAGATCGAAGAACTCGCCTTTAGCTACCTTGATCCAGAAGAATTCAAGAAACTACAAAACAGCGTCCGTAAACGACTAGGTAAAAGTACTCGTAAATTAGGTGCTGTCCGCGAAGAAATCGAAAAAGTCTTAAAAAAAGAAAATATTTCATCAGAAATTAATGGCCGCGTGAAGAGCATCTACAGTTTGCACAAAAAGCTAAAAAAAGTGAACGGCAACATGGATGACATTTACGACCTCATGGCGCTGCGTATCGTTGTTGAATCAAAAGAAGATTGTTACCGAGTGCTCGGCGTTCTTCACTCGCTGTATCAACCGATGATTTCGCGTATCAAGGACTACATTGCGATTCCAAAACCAAATGGCTACCAAAGTCTACACACTACCGTCATCACTCCACAAAAACAAATCGTTGAATTCCAGATTCGTACCTACGACATGCACGAATTTGCTGAACGTGGACTTGCCGCCAGCTTCCACTACCACGACCAAAAGAATTCGAAAGATTACACGCGTAACAAAAAAAGCGCCGTACTGCCAACACACATGCAGTGGATTACACAGCTTCAAGAAATCGCGACAAAGCTTCGCAGCGGCGAAGATATTACCAGTGACCAGTTGAACGTCGACCTATTCGGTGACCGGATCTTTGTATATTCCCCTAAAGGTGATATTTATAACCTCCCTGAAGGCGCACTGCCGCTCGACTTTGCTTACCTCGTACACAGCGACATCGGAAAGCACGCCTATGGATTCCGCGTGAACGGTGCTATTCAGCCATTCGACAAACCACTCCAAAATGGCGACATCGTCGAAGTCATGACTCGTGCCTCGAACTCTCCGAAACAAGCATGGCTTGATCAAGTCACGACGACACATGCTCGCAATAAGCTTCGTGCACATCTACGACAATCAGGAGTTATCGCTGGCATATCTCATGCTGCAGCGATTATTCGCCAAAAAACAGTCATCAAGAAACGAAAATAATGCCCGTTACTGTTGCACTGTCCTACGTATCAGATGGTAGCATGTATAACCGAAACGACATGTTTGACGCAAACGTCATTACAGCTCGTAAAGCTTTTCTCAAAAATCAAAATATCACTATTGATCAAACAACTCGGTTAAAAGTAGTATTCGAACGTGATGATTACTGCAGGTACGCTGAAATTGAAGAATCAACAAAGGGCGATGGTATACAAGATAACAACGGCCCTATCGTTGACGCAATTATTACTCGAAATACACACCACGCGCTGTTTTTGCCTGTTGCCGATTGTGTCGGTGCCGTACTATACGACCCCGAGCATAACATCCTTGCGCTTACCCATTTAGGCAGGCACAGCTTGGAACAACTCGGTGCACAAAAAATAATCGAACACTTAGCAGAAACATACGCATCGAATCCCGCATTATTAAAAGTTTGGCTCACAGCTGCAGCCGGTAAGGACGTTTATCAGATTTGGAAACTCGATAACAAAGGAATGAAAGAAGCGACATTCGAACAACTCTTACAAGCTGGCATAGCACCAGACAATATCATTGACGATCCAGCCGACACAACAAGCAACAAAGCATACTACTCTTATAGTGAATATCTAAAAGGTCACCGCCCAGTTGACGGTGACCACGCAATCGTTGCAATGATGACAGACTAAATCAGTCCGCTGTGTTCAATCAGATCAATGACTAACGGACTTCCGATAATAAACTGGCTTCGATAGACGCCAGTTTCTTCATCATACGGAAGAACGACAGCACCGGCTTCTTCTGCAATCAGCACTCCAGGGGCATTGTCGTGTAGACCCATACCTTTTTCTAGATTGATAATGCCATCAATCTTGCCTTCGGCTAGCAAGCAATATGCATGTCCACTGGCACCAACTGGTAGCAATGTACGCATCTTTAGCTCCAACAATGCTTCACGAATCAAACCAAATTTCGTACCTGTCGTTGAATATAGGAATAAGTTACCTGCCTCACGCGTTGTATTGAGGTGGATTGGCTCGCCGTCCTTAAATGCACCGTGACCTTTGCGAGCCGTGAACAAGGTATCGTGCACAAAGTCATAGATTACCGCAGCAATCACAACACCACCACTTACAAGTGCAGCCATGTTTGTGCTAAACGGCAAGCCACGGATAAAACTAGACGTTCCATCAATTGGATCAACCAGCCAATAGGTATCAGTGTTGCCCGTTGCACCAGTTTCTTCACCCTCAAATCCTATTTCGGGAAATGATTCAGATAAAGTTTGCCTGAGTGTCTCTTCTACTTTGACATCGTAGAAAGTCACGGGCGAAAGATCCGTCTTGCGGGTGTATTCAATATTACCTGCGACGCTCAGCAGTTCCTCGCGGAAACCCTTGAAAACACTCACAACAAGCGCTTGTGCATCAATAACCTGCTGATCGTCAGCGTTCACTACTTTGTGTTCCAGCGCTCGATAGACTCGTGGATAATCGCTTTCGCTTCTTCGATGTCGCCCCAGCCCTTCACGATTGTAGAACCTGGTTTTTTGAGGTCTTTGTAGTGTGTAAAGTGATGTTCAATTTGATCAAGAAGTTGTTTTGGGAGATCAGCAAGACTATTGATCGCATTGCCAGTGTTGCGGTCATCCGCAGGAACAAAGACAACCTTGTCGTCGATTTCGCCATCGTCTTCAAACTTCATCACACCAATGATCTTTGCTTCAAGGAAGATTCCTGTTGAGAGCGGTGTGTCTGTAATGATCAGTGCATCTAGTTCGTCACCATCTTCATCGAGTGTCTGAGGAATAAAGCCATAGTTTGTTGGTTTGCTAAAAATTGCCGGTTCAACGCGGTCAAGCTGGAATACAGCAAGCTCACGGTTCCATTCAATTTTGTTATTACTTCCTGTTGGAATTTCAATCACAACGTTTGCAAATCCGTTATCAATATCACCAGGTGTTAAGATCTTATTAAAGTCAGCCATATGTTCTCCGTTCGTTCTATTACCTGTATTTTATCAGTTTTTAGTGATAAAGTGCCAGACCGTTTATAATCAAGCAGTAATGGATATGAAATTAGTCTTGCCACCAGCCTATGTGGCACAAGCCACCGAGCTGGTACGAAAAGCCACAAAGCGCGTTTTCTTAATCTCAATGGTTGTTGCTGATCACCCTGCGACACACGAACTTATTGCGGCAATCGAAGAGGCGGCCATGCGGGGCGTGAAGGTCACGGTAACCGCTGATATCTTTACGTACGGTGAAGTCAGCGGCGGATTTCTGCCGATTCGCTACTACAGCCCCGGTGTTAAAGATGTAAACACAATGGTGAAACGTCTTCGCGCATCTGGTGTAAAATTTCTATGGCTCGGTCGTGCACGCATGACACTCTTTAATGGCCGTACCCACAGCAAGTGGCTAGTTGTCGACGATACCTGCTTTGTATTTGGCGGTGTAAATATGTATCAAGGTGGTGTTGCAGAGAACACTGATTACATGTTCCGCATTGACCACGATCGCCTCGCAGACCGCCTTGCGCACGAACAAGGCCGAATCATTAAAGCCGAGCGGACATCAACAAACTATCCAAGCGTATCGCATGAACTTCACGGTGACTCAGTACTTATTGATGGTGGCATTATTGCTCATTCAGTCATCTATCGTCGCGCGCTCGAACTCGCAGAAGAAGCCGAAAGCATTCTTTTTGTCTCGCAGTACTGCCCAACAGGCAAACTTTCCCGGCTTCTGAAAAAGAAAGAAGCCGCACTGTATTTTAATCGTCCAGAACAAGCTGATTTCTTGAACAAATTACTCTTAAAGATCGGTACGATCTCACGTCGACACAAGACTCTCTATACCCGTATGCCGTATCTTCACGCCAAGTTCATCATCTTTACAATGAAAGATGGCTCAAAGACTGCAATCTCAGGTTCACACAACTTTGCATACACGGGAGTATTATTCGGAACACGCGAAATCGCACTCGAAACGACCAACCCACAAGTGATTGGTCAGCTCGAATCTTTTTACAAGAAGTATATTGCCTAAGCTTTTGCTTCGCGGTTGTATTCGGTCAAGTATTCACGAATAGATAACGCTGCAGAGGCACCCTCACCTACCGCACTGGCAATTTGCATTGTTGCGCCACTTCGGACGTCACCACTAGCGAAGACACCCTTAACGTTGGTTGCAAGGTGCATATCAGTCTTGATCAACCCACGTTCGTCTAATTCAACGCCGCTTCCTTCGAGGAATTGTGTATTTGGAAGTAGTCCAACGAATACAAAGACACCATCAGTATCAAATGTTACCGCTTCGCCATTTTGAATTGCGTTCACTGCACTGACACGTCCGTCAGTTGCAATAATCTCTTCAGTGACTGTTTGAAGGTGGATCGTTACCTTACCTTCGTCGACATACTTTTGCATGTCACGTTGCAAGACTTCACTCGCAGAAACACTGCTGCGCACCAATACATCGATGTGTGTCGCATAGCGAGTCAGGAAGAGTGCTTCTTGGAAGCCAGAGTTTCCTCCACCAATCACGATTAATTTCTTGTCACGGTAAAAGGCACCGTCACAGGTTGCGCAGTAGTGCACACCACGTCCGTAGAATTCAGCTTCACCAGGAACACCAATCTTTTTGTAATCACTTCCAGTTGCAATCAACACAACCTTTGCTTTTACATCGGCACCATCAACTGTAACGATCTTTACATCGCCTTCAGTACGCATCGCAGTGACGTCTCCATATTCAATGTGCGCTCCGAATCGCTCAGCTTGTTTTTCTAGGTGTCCAGCTAGAATAAGACCTTCTACACCGTTCTCGAATCCAGGATAGTTATCAACCATATCAGTGATAGCGGCGAGTCCACCAATTGCACTCTTTTCGTAGAGTGTCGTATCGATGTCCTCACGAGTCGTATAAATTGCAGCAGCAAGGGCACTAGGTCCTGCTCCGATCATAAGTACTTCTTTCACTGAATTGTCCATACGTCTCCCTTTTTTACTATACCAAGTATAGCATAATTATTCTGTTGCTGCGGCACCGATTGATTGAATTGTTACGATAAATACGAGTGGTTCATTTGCGCCAATAATTCCAGAACCAGTTGGACCGTATGCTTGATCGGCAGGAATGCTTAATTTCACTGTGCTTCCAACACGTTGTCCAGTTAAACCGTCAGTCCATCCTTTAATAACACCACTAAGTGATAGTTCAATAGGTTCATCCTTACCCACATCTTTTTTCTTTGAGCTATCAAAGATCACACCATTACTTGTCCAGCCAAAGTAACTTACCTTAATTGTGTCAGTTGCCTTTAGCTCATCGCCTGTTCCAGATACTAGAATTTCTTTTTGTAGTGCTGTGATTGATGCAGCATCGAATGTCGAAGGACTGTATCCATCAAGTGCAACTGAGTTATCGGCGTTTGCTTGCGCCTGTACCTTTACTTGTTCTTGGTAAGCTTTTAACTGCTCTGCTTGGGTCGATTGCTCGGTGATCTTGTCCTTTGCATCATTGTCGTTCGCAAGAATCAAGACCACGAAAGATCCAATTGTTCCGACGGTCATAACGATTGCAATAATCCAAATACCAATTTGTTGTCCTTTTGTTGCTGACATAGTTTTAAACTACCTTTCCATGTGTTGCTGCGGTCACTTTTTCAGTCACTTCTGCCATTATTGTATGTACTTCATCCCCTGTTAACGTTCTGTCGTATGCACCCAGAGTGATTCGCAAAGTGATGTTCTTTGTTTCACCTGATTCTGGTTGATAAATATCCAGTGGCGCTACGGATGTATGAACGTTTGCATCAGCCAGTGCTTGTTTTGCTGCGCTATACACCTGATCGTATGAAACGCCTGATTTAACTTGGAAACAAATGTCACGATCAGTACTTGGATATTTACTGAGTGGCTCATAGTTTGATTCGAATTTTTCGATAAGCTTCAAAAGTCCACGTGGTGCAATCTCAAATCCGGCAGTGCTGTCTGAAAGCTTGAATGCTTTTTGGACTGATCGTTTGAACTCACCGATAACACCAATGCGTTCACGAGTTTTTGCATCCCAGACGCGTGCACTTCGCAGTGGTTCGTAAGGGTCGGTTACAGGATAGCTCGCGTCAGCCTCAAGTGGTTCGTATGCAAATTCAAGCCCCAGTTCAGTCGCAATGTAGTCAAGATATTGCTTTGCCTCGTAGTACGCAGCGCCTTTGGCTTTTTTGCCAGTTGTCACAACGAACGCAAGTCCATCAAGCTCCTTGGGTACACCTTCTTCAGTTACGGGGAGAATTTTTGTGTGGAACTTATTCATTTCGAATAATGCAAAGTGATCGTATCCAGCCTTTACATTCGGATGTAGGTTCACGAGCAAGCTTGGCGTGATACTTTGGCGATAATATTGTAGGTCAGGGCTAATGCTATTTGTTAAACGGTAGGCAGTGTCTGGGTTCTGGCCAGCTTTACGCATGACATCACCATGGATGAAGTTGTAGGTTAATACTTCGTTTGCACCAGCACGAACCAACAATGAACGAAGCTTCGTTCGTAGTACATCAAATGCTTCTGGTCGGACTGCAGTGAAATCGCGACGAGGCAAAACAGTGTTGATAGAATCATAGCCGCTCAGTCGTCCAATTTCTTCAACGATATCTTCAGCGATATGAATATCATTGCGCCAATACGGAACGGTAACAGCGACGTCAGATCCTTCAACCGTAACGCTAAACTCAACATTTTCGAGAAGATCTTTAATGTCAGCAGCGGTAAACTGTGTCCCAAGCACTGCGTTTACGACGGTCTCTTGTAGTGTCACCACAACTGGATCATGTTTGCCAGGATACGCATCAGCAATATCGCTCGCAGGTTGTGCGTTCGCAAATTGCCCCATCATCTTGGCTGCTTCGGCGAGTACTGGAGCACCAAGTGCACCAGGGAGCCCCTTAGTAAGGCGTGTAATTGCTTCGGTAAAGACACCATGTCGCATTTGCACAGCACGTAATTTGTATAAGTTGAATGTTGCCGCCTCTAGAAGGATACGTTTTGTGTTTGAATCGATCTCAGTTTCAGCACCACCCATTGCACCAGCGAGCCCAACAGCTGTTTCGCCTGCTGCAACGACGATGTCATCTTCGCTGAGTTCAAGTACACGTCCATCAAGAAGGTTTAGTGTTTCACCAGCACGTCCAGATCGAACGTGGATATCAGCTTTACCATTACCAACTGCCAGGAATTTGTCGTAGTCATAGGCGTGCAAAGGACGACCAGCAAGTAGCATCATATAGTTTGTGACGTCCACAATCGCGCTAATTGGACGAACACCGCTCCGTGCAAGATAGGTTTGTATTTCGATTGGTGATTGTGCTGATTCGTTCACACCGGATAATACGATTGCCTGGAATCGGTCAGAGAGTTCAGGGTCATCAATCGTGACAGTTGGATTTTCAACAGACCCGTCAGCAATATATGTTGGGTTTAAATCTTGGAGCCATTCAGGTGTGCGGAACTCTTTACCTTGAATACCTGCAACTTCACGCGCGAATCCAATAATACCGAATGCATCAGGACGGTGTGTCAGTGATTTGTTTTCAATGTCTAATAAATAGTCATCAAGTTCATACAGTTCAGCAAATCCAGTCCCAGGTGCCGCGTCTTTATCGATAGCAACGATACCACTGTGGTCTTCATACAGATCGAGTTCTTTTGCACTGGCAAGCATACCGTTGCTCATAAATCCACGAAGTGATCGTGCGCCCAAAACAAAAGGCTCTTTGTCGTTGAAAGTTTCAGGAACGATACTTTCAGGTGGCAACCACGCAGCTAACATGCCTGCTGTAACATTTGGTGCACCACAAACAACCTGGACAAGTCCGTTTTCGTCACGCTCGACGTTTTGTGCACGTCCGCCGTCATCGATCTTTGTAAGGTTCAGGTGATCAGAATCAGGAACAGGAGAACATTCAACAACTTTTACGACAATGACGTCTTTGTACTTTGCGCCAAGATTTTCAACGCTTTCGATTTCAACGAGGCGTGCACCAATAAGTTCAGTCAGCTCATCGATAGAAACATCGATGTCTGTAAATTTTTTCAGCCAGTTTACGGAAATGATCATGCGAACTTCCTCAAGAAATTAAGTTTTGCTGATTCGAAGTGACGCAGGTCTTCGATGCCGTATTTCAACATCACTAAACGTTCAACTCCCATACCCCAGGCAAAGCCACGGTACTGCGTCGGATCGATGCCGGCAGCAGACAAGACATTTGGATGCACCATGCCACACCCAACCATCTCAAGCCACTCGCCCGCTTTGCCACCAAGGACTGCTGGCTTTTCGATCATAATTTCGAGGCCTGGTTCAACGAATGGAAAGTATGCAGGCTGCGTTTTGATTCGCAATGATTGTCCGTAATACGCCTCAAAGAATGCCTGCAGCGTACCGAGCATTTCGCCAAGTGTCGCGTTCTTGCTAACAAATACTCCCTCAACTTGGTGGAATGTGTGTTCGTGTGTTGCGTCAACATCTTCGTTACGGAAGACACGGCCATAACTAATAGCAGCGATTTGGCCACCAGCTTCAAGGGAGTCTTTGCCAGATTGCAAAATTCGATTTTGCATTGTGCTAGTGTGCGCAGGTGGAATAAATCCTTCTTCGGTACGGAACGTATCATAGCCATCACGTGCTGGATGGTTTTCAGGGAAGTTCAATGATCCAAACATGTGGAAGTCGTCATCAATCTGACGTGACTCAACCGCAGCAAATCCCATACGTGTGAAGATATCGACAACAGTGTCCATTTCTTTTGTGAGTGGGTGTTGTGATCCTTCGTGTGTAGGTAGGAATCCAGGACGAACACTATTTACATCCCAAGGTGCCGTGACATCAAGTGCAATAACATCACCACTTTCGAGTTGCGTGATACGTTCTTCAACGGCAGCTTCAACTGCTTGTTTCAGTTCGTTAATAGATTTTCCATACGGACCTTTTTCTTCTGCAGACAATGAACCAATCGCACTATAGAGGTCTTTGAATTCTGGCGCACGCAAAATATCGCGAGGTGTCTCACTTGTTTTTACCCGCTCCAAAAGCTCCAGGCGTACAGCATCTATATCGTGGCTTGGCATAACTAGTCGTTATTATACGCTAAAAGTGGCCTATCGGTAAGCCCGTTAGCTACCTGATTTAATCATTAAATAGATAACGACGCCGACGCCTAAAATTGAGACAATCGCCCATAACCATGCAAGGCCAGTTGTTTGCTTTGTTCCTTTTATATACGCAGAGTCAGTAATTCCATCAGGAAGTTCAGCTTCTTTTGCTTTTGCGCGGGCGCGTTCTTGGATTTGCGTCGCTACCTGTTTTTGCAGTTCGGATCGGTTTTCGTCTTGTCTTACAAATAATGCCATATATACCTATTGTAACACCCGTTTGACTCTTGTTGTTTATGCTATACTGTTACCATGTTGACTATAAGGAGGGAAACATACTATGGCTACGAAGAAAGTTACTTCGACAAATAAAAAAGCAACAGTCTCTAAAAAGACTGCAGTAAAAACAACCGTTACGACAGCTCCTGTTGCTGCAACGACAAACACATTCGCTGGACGTTTCCAGCAATCAGTTCGATCAGTCACACTTTGGCGCGCATTAGCCGCTGAATTAATTGGTACATTCCTACTCGCTAGCGTGGTCATCGCTGGTCAAGGACAACCAATCTTTGTACTCTTTGCACTTGCAGGACTTGTTCTTGCACTTGGTGCAATTTCAGGTGCACACTTCAACCCAGCGATCACTATTGGTGCGCTTGTTACTCGCCGAATCGGTTGGTTACGAGCACTCGGATACGTTGTCGCACAACTACTTGGTGCAGCGCTTTCATACGTTGTACTTAGTGCGTTCCTCGCAGGTGCTGACCCAGTCAGCGAACAAGCTGCTGCATACGGCCAAGCCGCTCCAGCACTATTCGCAGCTGCTGACGTCGCAAAACTTGCTGGTAAAGAATGGTTCGTATTCTTTGCTGAATTAACTGGTACAGCAATCCTTGGTTTCGCTATCGCTAACGCGACTCGTGAACTTCAAGATCGTGTTGCTGCTGCCTTCACAGTAGGCTTCGGTATCTTCATCGCTTTGATGGTTGCCGTAAGTGCTGCTAGCTACGTAGGTGCTACTGCGATCATCAACCCTGCGGTTGCGATCTCACTTCACGCTTACAGCTGGGGTTCAATCTGGCCATTTGCTATCTACGCAATTGCACCAGTTATCGGTGGTGTTGCTGGGTTCGTCATTTACGACCTACTCCGCGGCCGCTCTACAACAACTATCAAGTAGTTGTAAGCCCGTACAATTAAAATACCTCGCTATGACCAGCGAGGTATTTTTTTATAATTTTAGGGATGGGGACAGAGGAGATGAAACGAACTTCTGCACCCACCCGACGACCTAGTCGCCCCAGGCCAACACAGGATCGTATGTGAACGTCAGCAGATCCTTGATATTAGCACCTTCCTCGATCGCCTCGGCCATCACGATGATTCCTCCGGCGTTTTCTTCGCCGAACTGCTCGTTAAGCAGATGGCTAAGACGACCTCCAAACTCTCGGTGGTTAATACCGAGCCCTGACGCAACCTGCAGGGTGTCATACATTTCAAGCTTTGCACTGTTGCCGCCATCGACAACGCTGTAAAACTGAGCCGCGCCCAACCACGGCAGGAATGTCAGCCCGTCTTTGTTCCGCATCTCGTAGCAGTGATGCAGGTGCTTCACGAAGTCTTCCATATAACGGGAAGCTGCCATGCGAACCATGTCACGACGAACGCGGTTAAGTTCCTTGTATGTCTCCGAAGGTGTAAACATTTCTCTCCTCTGTCAAAGTGCCGTTCACCACATCGGTGAAGACGTGGGTATTAAGAACGACTTAGTTATACCATTTTATTCGCACTACATAAAGCATAAGCAATGGAAGTAGTTATTGCCATTTTAACAAAATTATTTTATAATCCGTTCTACTGTTACCCTTGGTAAACAGTACAATGTCGTACTTTCACACACATTCGCAAAATTCATAGATTGGAGTGTCCTGTGGGCACTAAAAAGAAAGAACTATTGCAAGGTTCCACCGCAACAGTCGTCACGGTCCACATGAACTCATCATTGGGATTCTGGATCGGGACACGAGTGCTGGCCCGCGCAAAGAGAAAGGCGCTCATAAACGATGAGTCGATAGAACTGCGTGGCGAAATGAGGTTGTCAATACGGGGCAGCGCATACGGCATCAACCCCTTCTTGTCGCAGGCGCAGCTGGTAGGCATTCAAGCTCACATCAACAAGCACCTCAGCAAGAAGGATTTGGCCGTCAAAAGCCTCGAAGCGAACATGATTCACTTCGACGGTCTGTACGCAGACTACGTCACCCACTTCTCCATCGAATAACAAGAGCCCATTCCTAAAGTAGAGCCTGCTCCTTTACGGAATGGGCTCTACTTTATTTTCGGAGATTATTCGTCAGCGTGAGGTTTATCAACCAACAAAGGTTCGATACTTTTATTGTTACCAGCGATCTTGGTGACATCAGTATCGATCTTACCAAGTTCTTTATGCGCATTGTTATAGTGATTCACAGTTGTACCGAGAGAGTTACCGAGTTTACTCATGAACGTATCAAAGGCTGAAATATGACGCCCAAGCTTGCCTACTTGGATTTGTATATCTTTTGCCTGCTCTTCAATCTGAAGGCTACGCAGGCCCTGTAGGACTGTCTGAAGGTATGCCATGAAACTGGTCGGACTAACAATAATGACTTGTTTCTCACGGAAGGCATATTCGATCAGATCACGTGCAGAAGAGCCTGTCCCAACGTCACCAATCAAAAGATCATAATACAATGACTCGCTTGGGATAAACATGAATGCGAAATCCATCGTTTTCTCAGCTGGTTTAATATATTTGCTGGTTTCATCAATACGACCCTTTAAGTCCGTGCGGACTTTTTTTAACAGTTCTTCACGTTCAGCTTTCGTTGGTGCGGACACCATGCGGTTATAGTTCTCGAGGCTAAACTTACTGTCTATCGGCAGAACCAATCCTTTATCCAAGAACACGACAGCATCGGCAATGTTACCGTCATTAAATTTGTACTGCATTTGATAATTTTTGGTTGGTAAGATATTACCCAAAACTGATTCCAATAGGTATTCACCAAATACGCCGCGCTGCTTTGGATTCTGCAAGACGTTCTGTAAGGTCTTTAATTCATCCGCGACATCGATCACTCGACGGTTTGTTTCATCTAGCTTCGCAAGGCGCTGCGTGACATCACTGACGAGCTTGCCGCTCTCGGTCAATTGTCGTTGCATCGCACCCTGCATGTTTGTTGCGTTACGTTCCAAGCGATCACTCAAAGAAGTTTGCAGATTTGCAATCGTACGATTTAATTCAGTGACGTCAGACTTTAACATCTCAACACCTCCTGAATTATCAGACGGTTTCATATCACGAAGACGGTGCGCGACAGCAAATAGTGCGCCGCCCAACCCAATGACTGCAATAAGTAAAATCACCAACAAGACTTGTTCCATATCTTCAGTATACCAAAACCATAAGAATAAAGGACCCTGCTATTGCAGAGTCCTTTGGTGCGCACTACAGGAAAGGATTCTGTGGCGGCGGAGTCGTCGGATCTTGTTCGGGGGTTGGCTCAACTGGCGGAGGTGTGACAGTTGGTGTTTCATCCAAAGGCGCTGGTGTTACTGGCGCAACAGGTGCGACTGGCACTACTGCAGCCGGTGGAGTTGCGATATTTATCGCTGCAGCATCAGACGCAGCTTGACCATTGAGTGGCTCTAGAACGACTGGCGTGCTTACGACAGGATTCATCGTTGCAACATTCACCGCTTGTGAAGGATCGCCGAGAACCGTTGGCTGCACAGTCCCTTGTGCAACACCGGTTGCGTAGATCACATGCTTTTTATGGTGACGAACAATCAGCACAACTGTCACTGCAGATCCGATCAGTAAAATACTTGCAAAGATAATCACAGGAATAAGCGGGAAATCTACGACATCCTTACCTTCGGCAATACGCTTTTGCGCTGCAGTGATCAAATCAGCAGCACGAGAGTGATTAGGATAGAGCGTCTGCACGGCCTGGAAATTCTTTACCGCTTTCGAATAGTGTGAAGAATAGAAGTTATCAATTCCCTTTTGCCATTCATCTTGCGTCTTACTAGTGGTATCTATTGAGATATTATTTTTTGCGACAAGATCTTGGAAGTCTTTAATGTCACGAATGTAGTTGTAGACGCCATCGCCACTTCCTGATCCATCAGCAGTATACGTTGCGATACCAACGACATCGCCTTCAGAGTCGATAGCTGGACCACCACTATTTCCGTGGCCAATTGTCGTATCTGTTTCAATTAATTTCTTGTCACTTCCAGATGCGTTCTTAATTGCTGAAACTTTACCAGTCGTCAATGTTGCGTCACTTGAAGTTGATTCAACGATGCCATTTGTACTGGCGTTTCCCGGGTAACCCAGAATCAGCAGATCCGCACCTTGACGCAATGTATCGATACTTCCAAGTTTTACGACTGGGAAATTTGAACCCTCTACTTTGATAAGCGCAACATCAGATGCCTTGAATCCGTTATATCCGTCATTCGCACGATAGTCATACGCAGCTACTTTTGCTGCCACAACGTTCTCATCACCACTAAATGCCTTACGGTCATTCGTCGCTTTTATCAGCGCAGTGATATCTGGTGTTCGCCTAGTCACACCAACAAGTAAGTTCTGTACATTGTTACTTACTGTGATGCGTGAAGTATCGATTGTGTACATTGCATCAACATACAAGCCCACCTTTTCTTTGTCGGTCGCATCTGCAGGAACGTCAGACGGCTTTAGTTTTGTCATGTTCATCAGCTGGTTGAAATAGCGAGGATCACCTTTTGTTGCATACAGCGTCAAAGCGTCACCAATAATGATATCGAGCGGAGTTGTCACTGCGACATGCCCATTTGTCCCAATGTAGCCATCGTTACTGACGAAGAATCCAGATCCAGACGCTGCACCACAATAGTTCGTCAGGTACGGCTTTGCATCGATCATGATATCCATACAGTACGCGTTGTAGATCTTGGCCACAGCAGGACTATACAATGCAGAAATCTGTTCTGAAGTTGCACTGGTTGGGTCGTTTGTTGCAGCTGATGCCAAACTTGTGTTTGTAACGATATCCAAGATTGAGCGGGATGCAGCAACCTTCGTTGTGACTACTTCCGTTGGCGCGGCACTAATCTTTGCATCAACATTAAATGCAAGCGAACGCAGCACGTCATCGTAGCGTGCTTCGTTACTATTACTCACACCTGCAGCAATAACGATCGTCACCGCACTTCCACGAACAAGACCGGCGTATGTCGTGAACTTTGCAGTCAGACTCCCAGGAAGCTGCCCAGTGGTTGATGATTGCCACTGCATCTTTTGGAATAGCTGGCCACCAAGCAGAACCTGTTCGTTAGATACTTGTTTAACGTTACTCGTATCTATCCCACCATCCTGCAAGGCGAGCGCCGTCAATGAATCTGAGCTATTTGCTGTTCCGGGGTGGAACGTCAAGGTAAGCGCAGTGTTCTTTGAAGGACCGGTTTCTTCTGAAGTCCAGTTTGGTGCGACGCGAACAATATTGTATGCTCGCTCTGTTCCGAGTTCACTGCCAATATATAGATCACCGGTCGAACCGCTAATAGCGCTGGCATAAAATTGCTTTTGGTCATAACTAAGGCTATAGCCATAGCTTGACTCGACCTTCACGTCGTAGCTCTTGTTACCGCTAAAGACGTCGCTAATATAACTTCGGCTACTGGCAAGACCAGTAATAACTTGGTCACGATATTGCACTAACAAGATCAAAAGCATCACGAATGAGGCAATCATAATAAACAGTAACCCTAGATGACGCTTGCGATACGGCTTTGCGTGGTGATGATGCACCGTTACTTTTTTATGCGCAGGCACATCAGCCTGCAATGACTTCTTTTTTACCACACCCTACCCCCAAGGTTTATTTCTGTCGTTATTTTAACATAAGGACAATGATTTTAGAGGATCAAAGCGATGCGAATAATCAGAACGATCAAAAGGCTGATCACAATAGTCACCCACAATGAAATTGCACGAGTAATCCAGGCAAATAATGCAAAGACGAGTGCATATAGCGCGACACTCCAGACAATCGCTTCTAACCAGAACAGGCCTTGTGTCCATGCACCCAGATTCCATAGTAATGCCGCTGCTGCAACCGCTATAATGATCGGTCGTGCAATCCCCATTCGGACCATACCAATGATAGAAAGAACTGCAACCAAGATAGCTGCAATGTTACCAGCAAGAGGTGTCGCATTTGTACACGCAGTCGCGTCAACAATGTTACGACACACCAATGGCTCAACGATGTATTGTCCAATAAGGACTGTTAGGACCCAGTATGCAAGTCCGGCAACTGCACCGAACGCAATTGTTCGTCCCCATGTATACCAAGTTCTAGAAACGACCTGCTGGTCTTCAATGATTACTTTCGCCATTGCTCTTTACTCTTTTCTCCACCGGTAGCTTATTGATATACCATACCGCACCTAGCAGTCCTATGACAACACCTGCGATCACATCCAAAGGGGTGTGGACCAAGGCAATCACGCGACCAACACAGATAAGAACGACTAGGCTCACTAGTACTAGCGTGGTTTTCTTCATTTTTGTCTCAAACCACACTGCTGCTGTGATCGCCGTCACGAACAGTGCGTGATCTGATGGGAAGCCTGGATTGTTCAGATACAACGCGCCTGCTTCCACGCCTAATAGTTCGAATGGGCGTTCGAGTGACGGTTGATAAATACTGGCGAGGAGTTTTGCCACAAGGTACGACGTCAGGCCAGCCATCAAGATGCGAGAGTAGGCTTCGAAACGACCACCTTTAGGGATTTTGAAGAGTAGGAGATAAGCGCCGATGAGGATGACGGGGATGACGGCGATATCTGCTATCACGTGGGTTATTGTCTCTAGGATCATGTATTTATAATACTCCTGCTTTTTTAAAGTATTTATATTTTATAACAACTAATCGGGTATGAGCGTATACTTGGCACATGAGATCAATTCCTGAGAGAAATTTACAATATCCAGTTTTAATTACTGATTCCGATGGTGGCAGCGGAAGCGGCTTTTACTTTCAACATAACGGTAAACTATTCTTAGTAAGTGCGCTCCACGTGCTTTATAACGAGGGCCAATTAAACAGTGAGACGATAACTTTACTTTCATACGATAAAGAGACGAAACCTGGAGTATTAAAAAAAGTTCTTTTGAAAATTAATCTTTTGGAAGTACCTATTCGAAAAAATGACATACAAGATATCGTACTTGTGCAAATTGGTAAAGCGATTAGTCGAAATGATGACACGGGAATTAGTGACATAACATATGGTAAAGGTGTTTCTAAAATCAGCAAAGATCAGTCAAGAATTGTTGTTGTCCCAACTGAGCATCTTATAAAAATTGATGACGTATTCATTGGAAATGACGTATTTATAATGGGATACCCTAGTTCGTTAGGCATCCAAAATGCTGAACAAATTGACTATGAACGCCCTCTATTAAGGAAGGGTATAGTTGCGGGCACAAACGACAAGATGAAAACAATCATTCTTGATTGTCCAGTTTACTTTGGTAACAGTGGAGGTATCGCGATTCAAGTAGAGTACAACGAAGACGGTAGTAACGACCAAAGAGTGATCGGGGTTGTTTCTCAGTATGTACCGTTTGAAGATAAACTTTATAGCATAAAACATCGTTACGTTAATACAACCAGAGAAAATTCTGGTTACTCAATAGTTGTTCCTATGGATTCAATATTCGATCTTACTACGGAAACGCCTAAATAGATTCCCACTCCTTTTTGTTGATACCAAAGTGTCCATACCGCGCCGTTTCCTCGTAAATTGGACGTTTCAAGTCCAACGCCGCAATAATCCCATTCGGCGACAAATCATACCCATTCACAACTTCTTCTCGTCCATCAATTACCACAGTAGCCTCAAGCGGCTGATCAAACCCAATCGCATACGCCAAATAGACAAACACTTCATTTGCGTCACGCGCTTTCAAATGATCGATCGCGATCTTGCGTGCCATATACGCCGCCGACCGATCAACCTTGCTTGGATCTTTGCCACTAAATGCGCCACCGCCAATCGGAATACGTGGACCATAGTTATCAACGATTAGTTTGCGCCCGGTAAGTCCTGCGTCAGCATCAAAGCCACCCACATTCCAATCCCCTGCTGGATTAATATGCAATCGTACGCCTTCACCAATCGTCACAGCCAACGGTTCTTTCGTAAACCAATCTAACACTCGGTTCGTTAAATCTTGCTGCGCCGCATGCTGGAAACTCGCGACGACTGATACGATCTTGCCGTCCTTTGTCGTCACCTGCGTCTTGCCATCGAACGGCCATACTTCATACAGGAATTGATTTAACTTCCGCGCCAACACGACTTCCAGTGGCAACAGCTCCGCCGTTTCATTCGTCGCATAGCCGACCATAATTCCTTGGTCACCTGCACCGCCCGTATCAACGCCCTGTGCGATCTCGGGACTCTGCGCGGCAATATGTTCGATTAGCTCCACATCACCTGCCAGGCGCTGCACAATTGCCGCCACATCAACATGTTTCGCACGCGACGTAACTTCACCCGTCACAAATACTTTGCCATGACCACCAGCGACATCGACAGCTACGCGGGCATTCGGATCTTCCGTCAGATGCGCATCCAATATCGCATCGGATATTTGGTCACAGATCTTGTCTGGGTGTTTTGGCGAGACGCTCTCGGCTGTTTTAAAAATTGACATAAAAAATACTCCTTCTCGTATCTTTCGCGCCGTTACGACGGAAAGAATAAGAAGGAGCAAAAATCTTATCTTCCCTATGTAAGGGCTAGAAGGGGCACCGTTCCTGATCAAATAGATTCATCAGGTGGTTGCCGGCAGGTCATAGAGCTAGATCTCTCGCTGCACTCTGGATACGGTTTAAATTGTTTAACTTAGCTAGTATACCATTTATGGCAGGTGATTTCCACCGGTCACACCGATTACCTCAGCCGTGATGTAGCTGGATTCTTGACTAGCCAAAAAGACGTACGCCGGTGCTAGTTCGGCTGGTTGTCCTGGTCGACCAAGCGGTACGTCCGATCCGAACTTCTCTAACTTCTCTATCGGCTGACCGTGACTCGGTTGCAGTGGCGTCCAAATAGGACCAGGCGCAACGGCGTTCACACGGATACCTTTATCAGCCAGCATCTTCGCGAGGCTCTTGGTGAATGCAGTGATCGCACCTTTCGTTGATGCGTAATCTAACAGCCCAGGCGAAGGTTGGTACGACTGAATCGATGTCGTGTTAATGATACTCGCGCCGGCTGGCATGTGTGGCACAGCGGCTTTACTAATCCAGAACATCGCGAATACATTCGTTGCAAATGTTTTCTCGAACTGCTCACTGGTCAGATCTTCCAGTTTTTCGACGAAGACTTGTTTACCGGCGTTGTTCACCAGGATATCGATAGAACCCAACTCTTTCGCAGCTGTCTCTACCATTTCTTTTGCAAATGACTCATCCGTAATATCACCGGGAATCGCCACAGCTTTTTGTCCGGCTTCTTCAATAGCCTTCACAACATCTTTGGCGTCTTCTGCCTCTTCAGGCAAGTACGAGATTGCGACATCTGCACCTTCGCGGGCATACGCAATAGCGACAGCTCGTCCGATACCAGAGTCACCACCTGTAATTAAGGCTTTGCGACCTTTCAAACGGCCGCTTCCTTTATACGTCTCTTCACCATGATCAGCCTTCGGGCTCATGTCGGCATCCAGACCCGGTTCAGGCTGAAGTTGTGCGTCAATTGCATCGGCCGTCGGATACTGCGTCGTTGGGTCCTGCATTGTTGTTTGATCTTTATCGTTCATAGGGAAATACTCCTTCTTTAGGATTAGTTGTCAAAAAACCAAGGCACCTACTTGGTGAAAGTGTCTTTTGCTTTCTTCGCTACTTTTGTAGCGGTATCAGCAAAGTCCTTGAATGGTTGAACGCGCGCTTCGATCTGTGCGTGGATGTGATTAATTTTTACTTTAATCGCAACAGCCACAGCGATCAAGGCGATGAGAATGATAGTGATCAAGCTCATACAAATGATTCCAATGATGTAAAATGCGTTTGCAAGTTCCATTTGTATTCTCCTTATTTCAAGTTTGTTACCCTCTTATTATACGCCCTTTCATCAGCAGATTCCAATCTTGGCGGGATCAGGCGTATACTAATTTTATGAAAGCATCACGCGCGATTACTCGGTACAAAAAAGGTTCTGGCTTCGCCTACAAGAACAAAGCTGGCGATATTACAGACAATTCAACTATTGAATATATGAAATCACTCGTCATTCCCCCAGCCTGGTCCGATGTGACGATCGACCCATCACCAAAAGCGCGCGTTCGTGCCAAAGGCTACGATCAAGCCGGTCGCCAACAAGCCATCTATAATCCCAATTTCCGAAAGAAACAAGAAAAGAAAAAGTTTGACCGCACACTGCAATTTGCCAAGAACTTACCAAAGCTCCGTAAACAATTAGAAAAAGATCTTCGGCGCAAAAAGCTCGGCAAAGAAAAGGTGCTCGCGACTATCGTCACACTCATCGACCAAGCCTACTTCCGTGTGGGAAATGAAAAGTATGCTCGAGCGAATAAAAGCTATGGCATCACAACACTGCGCAGCAAACACACGACGGTCAAGGGTAAATCCGTCACTTTTGATTTCATTGGGAAGAGTGGCCAACAGCATATTAAAACAGTCACCGATTCGCACATAGCGGGAATCATCAAACAACTCGATGAACTACCAGGCCACGAAATATTCCGCTATCAAGATGATGATGGATCAATGCACGACCTACACAGCACTGACGTAAACAATTACATCAAGTCAGCAATGGGGAGTGAATTTAGTGCTAAAGATTTCCGTACCTGGGGCGGAACATTAGTTGCAACGACATTATTGATTGGTGCAGAACGATCACCCGACGAAAAAATTCGCAATAAAACCATTACTGAAGTTGTGAAACAAACCGCCGAAAAATTAGGCAACACTCCAACTATTGCGCGTGGTTCATATATCGACCCGCGCGTCATCAAGGCTTACCACAATACATCTGGTATCGCAGCTGTTAAGGATTCACTCGACAAGATCCGCCCACGTAAATACATGAGTCGCGACGAAGCACGGCTTCTCCATTTATTAAAAACTAAGAACTAGCGCGTAATTTTTCGCGGTAAATATTCACGACTCGGCGTGCACCGAAGTCATACAGTCGTGGTGCAATACGGTATAACACCCATGTCGCGTGACTACTAAATGCGGTATGAATCGTTGCCTTATTACGGCGCACCCCATGCAAAATTCGTTTCGCCGCTAGTTCTGGTGTCTGTAGCGCTTTTCGAGTTTTCAAAGCCTTTTTCGTATCAACCTTATTGTAAATTGCAGTGTCGTACAGTGGCGTATTAATGACCGTTGGACATACAGCACTCACCTTCACACCGAGGCTTTTCGCTTCGTTCCGAAGTGCATGCGTCAAACCGACGATAGCAAACTTTGTCGCACCGTAAATACCCATTCCTGGCACGGGAATCAAGCCTGCTGCTGATGCAACATTCACAATGTGACCATTCCCCTGCTTTAGCATCTGCTGGTACGCGTAGTGTGTTCCATTGATTGTCGCAAAGATATTATTGTTCATGACTTTATGCCAGTTCTCTAATTTTGTGTCGCGAATCTCACCACCCATGAATATTCCGGCGTTATTGAACATGTAATCAATACGTCCGTATTTCTTTACAATAGCGTTGATCGTACGTTCAACTTTTTTCTCATCCACCATGTCGGCTTGTTCGAAATCAACGACGAATCCGCGGTGTTTCAAATCTTTGACAAATTCCTTGCCTGTCTTTGCACTACGACCAACGATAATAACCTTCGCACCAGAGGGCACAATTTGATTCACGATTTCTTTACCAATTCCCGATGCGCCACCAGTAACGACGACAACCGAATCTTTGAAAAATGTATTCATAAAATCTCCTACTTGAATTTGTATGCGGTAAATAACTCCACCCATTGGTGTAGACGCATTTCAGATGGCTTGATGCCTTCAGGCAAACCAATCTTTTTCTGTGGTGTCTTTGCAAAGATCTTTGGATCCGAGAAACAGCCTTGGATGAATGTACGATACTTGTCCATTTGATCGAGTGGGATAAAGGGTTCGTCACGCTTCTTGATCTCGATTAATACCGTATCAACCGCTGGTGGTGGTGTGTAGTCGGATCGCTTTAATGGACGACGAATTCGAACATTAAAAGTTGGACCAATCATCATTCCTAATTGACCAGTAAATCGATCAGAATTCGGAAGCAGCTTGTTCGCAAATTGTTTTTGCACAATCAGGTACGCAGCAGAAGGCGGATTCTTGTCTTCGGTAATCTTACGAAGGATTGGTGAAGATAGGTGGAATGGAATGTTCGCAAAGATCTTGTATTCACCGTCAGGCAAAGTTATCTCGAGGAAGTCACCTTCCTTAACGGTGATATTGTCATAGCGTTGCACGTTTTCACGAAGCTTTTCGATAGCCAGTGGCTCTACTTCAATCGCATATACATGCAGCGCTTTAGTTGAAAGCGCAGCCGAAATCGCACCCGTACCGGCACCAATGTCATAGACAATGTCGCTTGGTTTGATGTTGGTGTGACCGATCAACTCTTTGATAAAGTCTTGTCCACGAAGGAAATGTTGTGAATAATTGTCGAGGCGTTTCATAGTATTTGTGTCTATTATAGGCTAATTACCCCTTATCAGCTATAATGGATAAAGTTAATGAGTAAAAAACCTTTCCCAATCGTCACCGTAACGCTCGAAAAGATCGTTGGTGGCGGCCAAACACTTGCGACCATGGACGATGGCCGTAAACTTTTTGTATGGGGTGGATTACCAACAGAAGAAGTCGAAGTACAGCTTTTCCGTAAAAAGAATAGCTTCGCTGAAGGCTACGTCGTCAACGTCTTGAAACCTGCAGTCGACCGCATTGAAGCGCTCGATCCAGGCAGCTACATCTCTACCAGCCCTTGGCAGATCATGAAATTCGAAAGCGAACAAAAGCACAAAGCAGCACTTATTACTGAAGCTTTCGAACTACACGGCGTTACGCTTCCTGGTGAAATTAGTATCTTCAGCGATAACTACGACTTCGGCTACCGCAACAAAATGGAATTTAGCTGGTACTGGGACAAAGAAACTGAACAGCTTGACCTCGCCTTCTACGGCCGTGGTACACATAGCAAAGTCCCTGTCGAAGGCAGCCACCTTGCAATGGATGCAATCAACAAGACAGCTCTTGCGATGCGCGACCTGCTTCGTGCACACCACGCAACAGGCTTTTCACTCAAGACCCTCATGATCCGTGCCAATCAAAAAGGCCACGTTTCAATGCAGCTATACGTAAAGAGCGAATCTTTCAAACCTATTCGTCCAATTGATATCGAAGCAATGGGCGTTAAAGGTTTTGAAATGATCTACTCAAACCCGAAGAGTCCAGCGAGTGTTATCACGAAGCGCCTACAAACTTGGGGTGTCACATCACTGAAAGACGAAATCAACAGCGTTGAATTTAGCTACGCAACTGAAAGCTTCTTCCAGATTAACTTGCCTGTCTACGAGCAAGCGCTTCGCGACATGAAAGAATACGTCATCCCTGGCAAACCTACTGTTGACCTTTACAGTGGTGTTGGAACAATTGGCCTTACCATCGGAACAAAAGACCTTACACTTGTTGAAATCAACGAAAGTGCCGTCAATGAGATGAAAGCGAACATCGACCGCCTTAAATTAAAGAGTGCACAAGCCGTGCTTGCACCAAGCGAAAAAGCTCTCGACTTTATTAGCAGCGATGCAACGATCATCGTTGACCCGCCTCGTGCCGGACTCGGTGCACCTGTTATCGAAAAACTCCTCGAAGCAAAGCCAGAGCGTATCATCTACTTGTCTTGTAACCCGGTTACACAGGCACGCGACATTGCACTTCTCCTTGAAGCGTATGATATTACAGCACATAAGGGATACAACTTCTTCCCTCGTACACCCCACATCGAAAACCTCGCAGTTCTCGACCTCAAGAAATAATTATCCGAGTAGGAAAATAATACTGAGCGCTGGAAACAGTATTTGAATGAGTGCTGCACGAACTTTTGAACGATCAGATGATACCAAAATATATCCTGCGAATACCATTGAGCCAACACCAGCAAAGATCAACGCCAAGCCTACATCGAGCGTTCCGATCCACACAAAGACCAGGCCAATAGCGGTGATGATCGCGAGGAACAAATTATAGAATCCCTGGTTGTACGCCAATGACTTTGTTGTCTCGGCGTCTTTTTTTGTTATACCGAATGTTTTAATAGTTGATGGTTTCGTCCACAAGAACGATTCAAGGATGAAAATATAGACGTGCACGAGTGCGGCGAGAATTGCAAAGATGATACCGGTAATAAACATAGGGATAGGGTCCTTATTTAAGTAATACCCTTAGTATACCCGAGTCGCGTATAATAGAAGGATGACTACAGACAAACTGCGTGGTGTAAATCTAGGTGGATGGCTGGTTCTTGAAAAATGGATGACTCCATCACTATTCGCAGGTCTTGATGCGCAAGACGAATATATGTTCATGCAGACACCTAATGCAAAAGAGAAGATAGAAGCACATCGAAAGTCTTTTATTACTGAATCTGATTTCAAATGGATGAGCACCCATGGCATTAATGCTGTTCGAATTCCTGTCGGGTATTGGGTACTATCGGACGTTCCCCCATTTGCATCTGCGCTTACCTACCTCGATTGGGCAATGGAAACTGCTTTGAAATATAACATACAAGTGATTATCGACCTTCACGCCCTACAGGGTTCACAAAATGGATTTGATCATAGCGCAAAAATTGGACCGGCTGAATGGTTTGATAAAAACGAATATCGAAACGCAACATTGGATGTGCTTCAGATGATTGCCTATCGCTATAAAGACTATGCAAATCTCTGGGGCCTCCAAGTAATCAACGAACCGCGCGTTGGTGCGTTGCAGTTTAAGCTCCGCAAGTTCTATAAAGATGCCTATACACGCCTTTCTACGATCTTGCAGCAACACACACGCATTATTTACAGTGATGCCTTTAGTCCCCGATTGTTCTCGGGTATATTAGATCGTCGCAAACATTCGGTGGTGATGGATGTCCATATTTACCATATGACGAAATTGTTCGCGCAATTTTTCTCGATCGATTGGTATTACCGTGTATTAAAGCGACGTAAACGACTTTTGAAGCGCCTATCCAAGACGCAGCCAATTATTATCGGCGAATGGAGCGGTGCATTACGCCAAACAGCCTACGATCGTATTCCAAAAGATGCGCATCCCGAACTCACTCGTTTTTACACGCAACTACAGCTAGAAATTTTCGATGATGTCCAAGGTTGGTTTTATTGGAACTACAAAACTGAACAGCCAGGTGTCTGGAGTTATCGATCACAAGTTGATGATGGTGTTATAAAAATCTAAGCGACGCGTTTGTGCCAATTATCTTTTTTGTCACTACTGTCTTTTTCATACCCAAATCTACGAGCAGGTTCATCATATGCTTGAATTGCCTTATCAATCGGTAAATGTGGTTCGGTGTCGCTAGGCATTCTTGGACGAATCCATACATTATTTTTTGCTGCAAGAATTCCTGCGCGAGTTGCTCCTGTTTCGATGGCAATATGTTCAGCTACGGTAACCAGTGTTTTCTGCCAATCAAGTGGATATAGCCCGCGTGATGACACAGTCCCAATAACAAAGTCATCGCTATACGAACTTTTCGTCAGATCCACACGTTTGCGTTGCACACCTTGTAACTGGTGCACCATTACCTCATCAAGTTCGCTCATAGCAAGTCCAGCCATCGCATTCGGCACACCTTTATACATCAGTGCGAATCCTGTCGGGGTATCTAACCAAGAATCGTACCCAATAGCCTTTGATCTATCTAGATCCCATCCTTTCACTGAGCCACCGTCATAATAGCTGTTGTACCGTTCTACTTCGATAGGTTCGATCGTATAATCAGCCATACGTGATTCACTCAACTCAATACCGTCTTTGGCAGATTCATGGAGTATCTGCGAAAGATCGACGCGAGCCAGCACATCTTGTTTCATTGATTGCATTAATCCATATTGCGCAAGAGTCTGCTTTGGTGACACAGTAAATCCGTGACGCCACACCCATCCGCGTGCTATCTCAAGGTCATCAAGGTCGTATGCATATTTCTCGGCAAGTACGGCATTTATTGCTTTGTTGTCTCCACTAATTGCTGATGCGAGCGAAGTCCACAGGCCAACTTCTTCACCGAAATTTTCAATCACGGCTTCAGGTGGCAGAAACAAGAGTGCGTCGTTTACGGCTATTGCGTGACCGTAATCCTGTTCGCGAATAGCGTCCAAGTACGTAAGGGGGTCTGGTTGAAGATGTAAGTCACCAGCAATAGCAATTGCTTCCTCAAGACTTCGATTGCCCTGCCAATAACGCTCATCCCTATCATAGGGATAACGAGCATGAAGATCAGCGAGTGACTCAGACATTAGATGTATATTATAGCACAAAACACCTAATTATGCAATATTCACACTATGCGTGAGATCGTTTGGCAATAATAATTTTCCCAATCACATCCATCGGAAGTGGCTCAGTATGTTTGAAGTGAAGTGCATCTTTCGTACCTACACCTCGGTATGGAGCAATAGCGTCTTCGATTTCTGGAACACCATACATTGGATACATACCAATGTGGTTTTTATAAGCGCTAATATACAAGCGATCTTTTCCAACAGTGAAGGCTGGTATATCGTAACTGATCGATTCTTTAGTATCCGGCAATAGATCATGAAACAACTGACGAATTTGTGATAGTCGCGCCTGTGTTTCGGGCGTTTGTTTTGCTATGTAATCATCGATGTCTGTGAAATGCGCCATGATTGAATCTCCTAGTTATGTACCTCAAAAAACTGCTCATAGGTGCTGGTGTGTTGATTATAGCATTTTAAAGTTGTATCAGTATTGTCTTGTAAGTTTATGCGGATATCAAATCCACCAAAATGATATGCTATATACATGGACGATTCAGACCACAGAATTTTTTCAATGAGTGTAGCAGCGGTGTATCCGCACTACGTTGCAAAGGCTGAACGAAAAAATCGAACAAAGGCTGAAATCGACGAGATTATTCGCTGGCTCACTGGCTATAGTCAAACTGAACTCGAAGCTGAACTCGATAAAGGTACCGACTTTAGAACATTCTTTGCTCTGGCACCAAAGATGAACGCATCACGATCACTTATCACTGGGGTGATTTGTGGTGTGCGAGTTGAAGAAATTACTCAGCCGACTATGCGACAGATCCGATACCTTGATAAGCTTGTTGACGAACTTGCTAAAGGCAAGTCCATGGAAAAGATCTTACGAACTGCGTAATACGAGTGACGCCAGAACTTCAACTGGATTACCACCTCCATCGGAGATCATTTTATAGACAGTACCTAAAAGATCTTCCTTATCGATACCTTTGTAAATCAAATCTCGTAGATATTCCTTGTTTTCAAAACTAACGTGATCGCGAAGTTTGATCACCAGCGCATCTGGTGAGTCATCAAGTTCTTTCACCTTTTCATCCAATTCTTGCGTGAGTGTTTCCAGGATGTCATCAAAACCTTGCTGCATCGCAAATCCTTCTGCCGTATCGAGTTCTTTTAGGTATCGCATCGTGTCTCCTGCGCGTTGGAATATCACTGCCTTATCAACCATCATGTCGAACTGTATTCTTTGTCGCACTTGGGAATTATCAGCTGTCGGTTCTATAGAGTCAATGAATTGCTCGGCAAGAGTTGCACGCACTATCCAGGCTTCTTGTAGCACTGAAGGTTCAATAGTTGGATCGACAAGCATTGTAACGATCTCGGCGTCAATTCTATCAAGATCAATCGAAAATAACTCACCACGAGATAATTCGACGTGTTCAGGAGTGTATATAGTTGGCTCAGATTCGCTCATACCACTATTATACCGGTGTTATTTAAATTTTAACTAACCGTGTGTAGGTAATTATGAACGTTCTGCGCATGTACGCCTCGTCGCCGCTCATACTCGTGTGTATATTTAGCTAAGATATACGCCATATCCGTCATTTCTTGCTGGGTATAGATCATTTTTTGATGTAGACGAATTTTTTCAATAAGCTCATTTACATTACTAAACACTGAAAGACTCTCTACTTTCACTTTGGCATTTGGAAATATGACAAAATTATGAATTCTTGATTTAATCCTTTTACCAAGTACGTTTCCTAATGATCTTGCATGATTTCTGTTTTGAAATAGCGGGTTATACAGAGGGTAGGTTTTTCCAGCTAGGTACTGCTTCCAATATTGACTACCCGCTCCACCATAAATACTTCCGCTATGAGATTTTGTCTCGATACAAAATATTCCATAGGTAGATATAACTAAATGATCTATTTCAGTTGTTTTAAGATGACCCGTCTTATCGATAATTAAATTTGGATAAATAATGTAATACCGACCAAGCGTTGATAACATCCTTGTGACATATGCCTCCGCCTCTTCAGCATTAGATGCAGGGTGCTCATCAACTAAGCCTTCTCTTTTAGATATGGGATTATGCACATATGAAAGTTTTGAAGCAGGACCATCGATTACTGGAATTTGAACCTTGCTTTTAGGTGTGTCACTTGAAGGTGTTTGTGTATTTTTATTAGCAATATGGCGTTTATGATATTTTATTTCTGTTTTCAAAGAGATCCATCCTACAAGAATTACGAACCCAAAAAGAGAAACAGTGTCATGCTGCTATCTTAGCAAATACACACCAAAATAGGCACTATAAGCGTATGCTATTTCGATTTGCCGTCGAGTTTCAAAGTATTCGATTTATCTCGGTGAACACCCTTACCACCAACATTGTTATCAGGAATTGTGGCGCCGTTTTTAATCACATAGACAATTGCCATTGCGTGACCGCGCCCTAAATCAAAGTCGTCTTTCAGCCAAGTAATAATAACACCAGCCTTTGTCTTAGGGTCATCGTAGCCTTTATCTTTGGCTAATTGAATAAAGTCGTTAGGCGTTTTACCTGTTTTTTCTTCGATGTTATCGAGGTAGGCTTGGAAAGACATACGTTTATTATAGCAAATGCCCATAACGTAAATGTTTCTGGAATGTTATTCTGGTCCATAAAAAAAGAAAGAACTCCAACTGGGGAGTGCGTCATGGTTCATCTTCTCGGATGGGCGCTTACGCGCCCATCCGAGTTGCACAAGAGAAGAATACAGAGGTTTGCCCCATCCCCTCTAGCGCTTGATGAATTCAACCAGTTCGCCAAGAACAATTGAATCGGTAGTGCCGGCAGTCATATCCTTGAGAGATACTGTGCCATCGCCAACCTCACGTTCGCCGATGATGATCACGTGCGCGAAGCCCATACGATCTGCGAAGCGAAGCTTCTTGTTCAGACCGTTTGTCTCGCTGTAGAGCATCGTGGCAATACCAGCCTCGCGTAGTATTGCCGCCACACCAATCGCATACGCGGATTGCTCCGCGTTGATTGGCATCACGACAACATCTGCAGGGCTCTGCCTGTCTGTCTCGATCAAACCGGGAATCTCCCGGAGCTTTGAAAACAGACGACTCAGACCAATCGATATTCCGACACCCGGCAACTGAGTCTTGGTGTAATAGCTCGCGAGGTCATCGTAACGACCCCCCGAACACACACTTCCAACCTCCGGATAGTCATCGAGTACCGTCTCGTAGACGGTGCCGGTGTAGTAGTCCAGACCACGCGCGATCTTGAGATCAATGCGGAATCGTGACTCTGGCACCTTCATCGCACGAAGCGACTCAATGAGAACGGTCAGCTTTCCAACGCCTTCGTGATACAGGTCCGAAGAGCTGCCGAGTGCGCTGAGACGTGCGAGGATCTCGTCGTTCGTTCCGTTGATCGAGGTGAAGTCGAGTACCTTCTCCACCTGTTCATCGGTGAGGCCGATTTTCCCGAGCTCGTTGACCAGTTCATCGCGGCTGATCTTTTCCATCTTGTCGATGGTGCGTAGCACGTCGCGAGACGCGTCACTCAGACCAATACCTTCGAAGAATCCGTTGAGCACCATCCGGTTATTAAGCCGAATCGTGAACTCGCCGAAGCCGAACTGCTCGAAGATGTCATTGATGACAGCCGGGAACTCGGCATCAATGATCGGGCTAGTAGAGCCGATCGTATCGATGTCGCACTGGTAGAACTCGCGAAAGCGACCTTTCTGCTGACGTTCAGCGCGGTGAACTTTGCCGATCTGGTAGCGAGCGAAGGGAAAAGTGAGCTCGTGCTCGTGCTCGGCGACATAGCGCGCGAGTGGCACAGTGAGGTCATAGCGCAGCGTGAGGGATGTATCTGACCCCTCTCGCATGAAGCTATAAACCTGCTGCTCAGTTTCTCCACCACCCTTGGCGAGAAGTACCTCTGTCAGCTCCAGGTCAGGAGTGTCGAGGGGCGTGAAGCCATACTTCTCGTAGGTGTTGCGTATGATGCCGAGCAAACGGTTGAATTCGATCTGCTCACCAGGAAGAAGTTCTCCGAACCCCCCTGGTTTTCGCGGTTGTACTATCGTTGTCACTGTATTCTCTTCTCTGTGTGCTAGGGCCAACAGGAATGTCAGCCTCTATAATTATATTTATACCTTAAAATAGACATATAGTCAATCTGTATGCTCTCCCTTAATTATACTATAAGCCTTTCTGCTATAATAGATTAGATCTATGTATTGACAAATAGCTCAATTCATTGCTACGATGCAAGAGGTCACTGACTGACCAAATAAGGAAAAGGAGTAAGGGTGAGCACAGAAACACTTATCAAGGCTGCCGACGGCAATGGCACTGCCATTCGCATCATCAAAGAACCCCTCACTCGCTCGGAATACGAGCGGATTGGGAGCGATCTTGGTGAGCGTCTGGAAGATGCTGGCGCTGAGCAGGCCGGATTCCTGGTACTGGACAGGCATCACTTCGAAATGGCTGGTGGTGAGTTTTGCGGCAACGCATCTCGAGCTGCAGCACTACTGTTTTCTCAGGCGGATGGCAAGAAGGACGTGTCCTTCACGGTCTCTGGCTTTGACGGAACAGTCAGCGCAACAGTTGAGCAGACGGACGAGAACGACAAGTTCAACGTTCGCTGCGTTTTTCCTGGCATGCCTACCGACGTCACCGAGGTCACACTCGACGACGGCACACCGGCATCCATCGTCGATCTCGGCGGCATCGTGCATGTCGTGATCGAGGCGCCCTTCCCCGTTGACCCAAAGGTCTACGAGCAAGAGCACTACTCCATCACCGAGAAATTCAACCTCGGTGAGCGTGACGCAGTTGGCGTCGTCTGGTTCGAAAGAGTCGGCGACGCAATCCAGATGCACCCGGTCGTGTGGGTGAAGGCTATAAACACCTTCTTCTATGAGACGTCGTGCGGATCTGGAACGATTGCGCTTGGAAGGGTCACTCGTGTCCCTTCTATCATTCAGCCGTCCGGGAAAAGTATCTCGGCGGAAATCACGGATGACGCTGTCATCCTCGAAAGTGAAATGGAGGTGGTTCCCGTTGGCTAGAATCAGTGCTGTGGCGCCTGTCGGCGTCGCACAGAGTGATATCAACGGATTCATGGAGGTGTACAGAGAGGCGTTCGGCGGTGAGCCGTACAACGAAACGTACACCGACGAGCAGCTTCGCGAGATCTGGGATGAACACATGGCCAACGGCCGCATCATCCTTGCTCGAGATGAAGACAGCAACAAGGTGGTCGGCTTCGGCTGTTCACTCCCTCTTCATCGCGCTCATCAGGACGTCCGGGATTTTCTGGCTGAGTGCATCGCTGATGGAGAGCTGCTGCCGGAGGACTTCACGTTCCAGAACACCTGGTACATGTCGGAACTCGGCGTTCTCGAGTCGCACCGTAACCGTGGCATCGCCTACGACCTGGTGCGCAATCGCATGTTCGACGTCAGCCACAGCAACAAGCGTTACTTCATCATGCGCACTGCGGCTGACAAGCCCTCCAACTCCCGGCATCTTTATGAGCAGCTTGGAGCGAAGGCGGTCGACAGGCTGCACGATGTCAGCGAAACCGACCAGGTGCAGATCAACCAGGCCGAGTCGATCCTTCGGGTCTACCTGTACGGTGTCTGTAACGAGGCGATCGCTCGCCTCGACGACAAAATCAAGTCTGAACCTCTGCCGGAGCCTCTTGAGGACACGGACGAAGATGACGACAAGGACACAGTCGCCTGAAGAACCCGCAATTCAGTCAGTGGTTAAAACGAGAGGGGGGATGTAAGCACTATTGCCCATCATTCCTCCTTTCGTCACACTACTTTATAGAAATTACAGTTCAATATTCACAGCGCCATAGAGCGCATTTTTGTTATAAAAAGCTGCCCATTCACGATCGCCATACGAAAAGTGCCACCACTCACCGTAGAACGGAGCAAAACCAACATCAACCATAAGATTATGTAGCATCATGCGATTTGCTTTTTGAACATCAGTAATACGCGCATCAAAGGTTTGAATAAGCTTTGGATCAGTATAGTCGGCAATGCCAGTTCCCATGTCAAGGAGATTTCCTTGTGCATCGATAAGAGTAAGATCTACTGCTCCACCAGCCGGGTGTCCAGCAACACTAGGAACTGCCACAAAGTTATGCGTGAGGCGCTCAAGCTCTGCAGAAGTCATACCAGGATTTTCTTTACGCAAAACGTCTTGCCGTTTAACAAAATAACGCTCCTGAACACTTGGGTGGCGATATCCATAAACAATCTTCAGCCGTAATCCCATCTCATTAAGTAAACTATTTACGTGTGCAAGTTTACGAGCCAACGTGTCTCGTATATAAATAATGTCTCCAGTTATCTCGAGCATATCTTCTTTCAGATATTCGCTTACAATAGTTTGGTCATAAGTACGTACATCGATTAAAGGCTCATTGCTATCGCCAACAGGAAATAGTACGACATCATCGTACGTTAGAACCTTCTGATTTTTTAGATTATCTTGCATGCGTGCTGGTTCCTTGGCATTCAAAAATGCTTCGTTAATTTTCTAAGGAACGAAAGGTTTTAGATAAATCTTCCGCGGTTCCATCCTTATTCCAGACGCATTACTGCGACAAGGCTCTTTGTACCGGCTCTACATTAGTGCGATTTCGGCTACTATATTTTACGGTTTAGCTTCCGTAGCGCATTTTTACGCTCAGCTCGCTCCGTCGTGACTGGAGCTCAAATGCTTTATATACCAAACAATAATACACCTTATTAGACAAGATTGTCAATGCCCCTTTGAATGGAAATTGGGTGATTACGTCAAACCTAGCTGATTAGATTTAATAACGACAAGATTTTCACAGGTTTTTTCGCTGAGCACTCTTCCACCGTATTTTGTATCGTCGTCCGACTCACCTACGAGGTGATACTTTTTACCGAAGCCAATCACCTTGAGGTTTTGCGTTCCGCCAGATTTGCCGAACTTTCCAAGTCTATGCTGAACAATGTCGCCAACGTAGATCGCGCGGCTTGACTTGTCTTTGAATCCGGTGTTTATGGGTTCGTTCATGCTTATAGCATAGCAAGTGAAGAATAAAAATGGAGGGATGTCGCAAACGTATTCGGCGATTCGAGCCACAATCTCGAGCCAAGAAAAAAGACCATCTTACGACGGTCTCTTTTCTTGGCTGGGATGGAGGGATTCGAACCCCCGAATGCTGGTACCAGAAACCAGTGCCTTACCACTTGGCGACATCCCAATGCGTACCAACAAATTGTACACTAACTGGGGTGAACGCTCAAGTAGACGAAGTTAAACTGTTTTGTGTTTCGTAGTTTTAACATGTGCAAATTGTGCGTGGATTTCAAGGATAAAGTATCCTGCGGCTACGAGGAAGATTCCGCCAAATAATAGACCAGCGATGAATCCAAATACACTGAAACTGAGGACAGCGCTTATCACAACAGAGACAACGCTCACGAGCCAAGACAAGAATAGAAGTACCCAACCCTTTTTTTGACGGTTCTGGAGTGGCTTTACAGAAAACGCAAGGATTGCGCCACTAAGCACCAAGAAACCAAGGCTAATAATTGCCTTTACAACCGCAAAACCAGAGTATGGGTCGACGACGTAGTATGTGTTTGCGACTGATCCGATAAATGCCGCAAGCGAGAATACACTCACGAGTGCGAATAATGCAGAAATTCCGCTGATAATTGCACCGACAAGTGCGATCCACCATACGTTTGCCGCAAGCCATTTTTGACCAGCAACTGGTAGATGTGGAACGTTCTTCACCCAACCAAGAACAATCTTTTCAAGTTTGTTAATCAACTCCATGTAAACACTCCTATTTTAAGTATCTTCATCATACCGCGAGCGAGGGGTTTGAACAACTATTTCTTGCGCTTTGCTGAGTGTTTCGCGGGCCACATACCCCACGCTGACCATGCAGCAAGTAATGCAAATGCAAAGCTCATGAACACTGCCCACCATCCCGGGATTGTATCTATAGCAGTTCCAAGAAAACCAACCGTACCGACAGAGACGTCAGCAGTAATAAGCCACGACGTAATTCCTATCCATAATGCGGCAACAAGCCAGCCAGAAACCATGCTCACCCATCGGAATGCACGACTTAGTGGCATCCTTAATAGGAAAGGTAAGGCAAAGACCTCAAAGACTACCAATAGCGCTGCAATAATTGGACCATACAGTTCGATAAATGTATCGAAAGTGAATAATTGCGCCACAACCATCACCACAAGTACTACGGCGTAAAAGATCGATATACGCTGGACATCTTTTGTTTTCGGTACTGGTGCGGGGGTGACTCTTGCAATTTTGCTCATGCTTAAAGTATACACCAATGCCGGATGAACCAACTATCAAACATATAGTGTTGTCTTTTTATACATTATGCTTGCGCTTTAGCCCCTGCTCAGTTACAGTATTCAACAAGCGAAAGTTACGAAAAACAAACATGTGTCCCAAAAAAAATATGTGTGACTCAATCGCTCTACGATGTTCCACCACAACAGCAAGAACGCCTCTCTCTGGGGCGTTTCTTGTTTCTTGAAATAAATCTATTCAGCTTTTAAAGAGTGTTCAGCGCGCCACTGCGCAATCAACGCATGATTGCCATTCAATAGCACTTCGGGAACTTTCATGCCGTTGAATTCAGCAGGTTTTGTGTACTGTGGGAATTCAAGTGTTTCGCCATCAGAAAAGCTTTCGATCTCGGCACTCATTTCGCCACCAAGCACCCCTGGAATAAGCCGTACAATTGAATCAATAATAGTCATTGCAGGTAGTTCACCGCCAGTTAATACATAGTCCCCGACACTCACCTGTTCATCAACGAGACTTACAATGCGTTCGTCGTAGCCTTCATAGCGCCCACAGATAAAGATATAGCCTTGATCCGCGTCAGCCCACTTTTGCGCAAGAGACTGCTTCCAGCGCTGTCCTCGTGGCGTCATAAGCAATACTTTGGCAGTAGGATCAGCTTCTTTTGCTTTCGCAACCGCAGCAAATAAAGGTTCAGCCATCAAAAGCATGCCATCACCACCGCCATATGGCGTGTCATCAACCCGTTGGCGAGGACCCAGTCCAAAATCACGTAGGTTAATCATCGAGAATTCAGCAGCGCCAGCTTGCTGGGCCTTCCACATCATTGAAGAGTTCAACACACCGTCGAACATTTCAGGAAACAAAGTAATTACTTGCAGTTTTTTCATCTGTTAACAGTGTACGGCATATTGACTTTTTTGTAAATATGTGCTAATATATTCCAGATCTTACGCATGTTTGATTTGCCCTTACCCATCAATAGAAGTGAGCACCTAGTGAACATCGCACCCGAGCACATATTCCAGCCTTCCCTCGAAGCAATCACCAACAAGACCCCCGTCGTCCTCTTGCACAAAGGGCACGCCCCGAGTCCTGAATGGATCGCTTCATTCACAGGGACGATCACGTCAACTGAGGCAGAGACCAGAACCCTCGTGTTCTCTTTCCCGCCTGCCGCCGGCAGCACCGCACCGAACCGAGTCGACAAGGCCAGCATGGCGTCACTCGGCTACGAAACGGTGGAGGATGTCGAACGCACCATGTTCCTCATCGATGCCAAGTTCGCAGATCTCTACGTCGAGAAGCCAGCACCGAAATTGGGTGATCCCGATTTCATGTTCTTGATCGACGTCGAGGCAACAGACCAGCTCGCTTCCGCCTAGGGTACTCGCCCGAGACACCTCGCAACATACCAGTTGCTCGAGGTGAAAATCTCGGGCAACTAACGAGCACATCGAAATATCGATATCCTCGTCAGTATATGATTGACTTTTGTTATAAAAATGATATAGTTATCATCAGTTTTTTACTTCAACAAAAAATGACCTTTCCATCCCCTACTAAGGAGTTCGAATGCTTACAGATCTGCAGCAAGGAATGCTTCAAATCAGCAAGGATCACCTCCTTGCGAAGAAGGTGAACACGACGATCTACGCAGCGATTACTATCGTCGCATTCGTCATCTGTACCTTCATCCATAAGGACAACATGGAGATGGGATTTCTCGTCTACGCTGTTGGCGCGGTTGCAGCAATCCTTTTCCTGTTCTCTCTCGACGCGATCGTTGTCGCTCGCAAGAACTTGCAGGATCTCGAACGCGAGTTCTACCAGGAAAACATCGAAGTTTGAACTGTCGTCACCCGGAGCGACGCCCAGCGAGCACTATAAAGTGCCCGGGCAAAATCCCGGGCACTCACTAAGTTATTAATGCCTTGATAATTTAGCCGGTGAATGCTTTATTGACCACCAACTTACAGAGTGGGATAATCAATAAGGCTCTTTTCGCTTACGATTAAGGATTTACATGCTAATGCCTCATGAACGTGAATCACTCGAAGAATCACGTTCACAAGCAGCCGACACACGAATGCCCACTGCAATTTCCGGGTACATCGGGTGTATCACTGCTTATAGCTATTTCAAGACAGACGACGACGTGATTATGAAGGTAATTCTTTTTCTCACCTTCGTCTGTACTGTTGTGTTCCTCCTCATGAATGGCATCACTTTTTTTGAGGCTCAGTTCAAAATAGCGATGCTTACAAGGCGGGCAAAAAAGAATGAAAGACGGTTCTACAAAGAAATGTATGTATATCAAGATCATCTAGTGCAAACGAAACGATAGCCTCGTCGCCCGGAGCGACGCCCAGTGTGTACCACGAGTACCCGGGCGAAATCCCGGGTACTCCATACATTATCAGGTGCTATACACCAACAAAAAAACCACCCAAAAAGGGTGGTTTCTTATACACATAGGCTCTCAACAAATGTGGTGATTTGTCGCTCGCATGAGCTTAAATTCTCGCAGTTCAAGATGTTCTGAACTTATAGGTATTATATATCGAGATCGTCTAGTTCCGCAAGCTCTGCCCGAGTCTTTTTTGTATAAGCAGAAGCATTGTCCACAGGCTCATCTGTAGAACTTTCCACAGGCGCTTCAATCGTGGATAACTCTGTAGGCTCATCACCTAAATTATCCTTTGATGCAGGCGTATACGAAGCGATGATTGGACCATCTTGGCCATCATTATTTACAATCTTCAAGTTATAGCGGGCATCATTCTTTGTGCCAAGTGCGCGAAGCAGCGTACGAAGGCTCTGCGCGGTCACACCGCGCTTTCCAATCACACGTCCAAGATCTTCTGGATTAACAGTCAGTGTCAGTAGTACGCCTTTTTCATCAATGATCCGATCGACGATAACGTCATCCGGATGTCCTACGACAGATTTTACGATATATTCTATGAATTGCTGGTCAATTGTGGACATATTCCCCCTTAATGCCTTACGGTCACGTGCAGTGTTATCGTATTTTTATTGTAGCACAAGCGTCTTTGGATTATTTTCTGAGAACCAAAAAACGCCCTAGAGAGGGCGTTTTTTGTAGAGGAAAGTCTATTCTTCTGTTGATGCTTCTGCGGCAGCAACTTCTGCTTCTACTTCAGGCTCTTCAGCAACAACTTCTTCAGCTGGTTGGTTCTTGCGAAGCTTGTCAGCGTGACGAATTGTCTTAGTCTTGTCTGTTGATGGTTCAACAACCCATTTAGGAAGTTTGACGCCAGCGTCTTTTAGAAGCTTAACCACGCGAGGTGTTGGCTGTGCGCCGTTGTCGAGAAACTTTTGAGCCTCTTCAACTTTGACAGTAACATCTTTAGTGTGCGGGTTGTAGCTACCTACGTAGGCAACAACACGACCGCTTGATGGGTGGCGTTGAGATTCTTGGACAGCAAGACGATACGTTGGGTATCCTTTGCGTCCGAGACGTTGCAATCGAATTGCGAGCATAAAACAGAACTTCCTTTGACTCTTTAGTTAGCTAAATTGACTAACACTTTAAAATAATTTTTCTACTCAATTGATTTTACACTGTTTTGGTCAGTACGTCAATCTGTTTCTAGTCTGTTACTACAGATTAACGATTGCTTTGATTGCAACCTTTTCTTCAGTCTTGTAGTTTTTGTAGTTCGCAGTGTATACGAAGCTCATTTCAGCGTCCTTATCGACAATAAAGATATAGCTTCCAGTCACTTGCTCGCCCGCTTCTTTGAAGCTCACACGGCTGTCTAATGTGTCAGCAGTCATCCACTCATCAGAGACGCGCAATGAAGCTTCTTTTTGCCCAGCGAATACCTCAAAATCAGACGTCGACAATTTCGTAACTGAATTGCTTGAATTGCGGCTTCCGACAGTTAACGATACTCGAACCACTTCTTGGCCTTCGTAAACTTTAGCTTTTGGATCTGTAATGCCTGTATAGTTACGCTCGACTTTAGTGATCATAAAACTCAGACCATTACTAATGTTCACTTGTTGATTTAAGCCTGCCTTAATATCTTGGGTTTTAATACTTTCGTTGCCATCAATCGTACTTGTTAAATCAAGTTTTCCATCGGTACGGTCAACAACATCTTTAGATTCACCGGTTGTAGTCGTTTGTGTCGTAGAGTCATCTTTTTTATCACCACTCAGTATGTAGTACGCAAGCATACCAGCAGCACCTAACAAGAAAAGTACAACAGCAATGATAACGATGACAATCTTCATGTTCGGACCTTTTGAAGGGCTTGGTGTAGGATCATTCGGATTAAAAGCAGGGGCTGCAGGACCGGCAATAGGCTGCACTGGCTGCGTAGGCGCTGGTTGCGCAAATGAATTCTCTGGTTGCACTGGCGGAGTCGCAGGTGTAAATTCTGGTGGCGTTACTGGTTGAGTTGGTTGGTTTGGATCAGGTTGCATAATATAAATCCTTTATTGCTCGTTAATAACTATGATGTATATTGTGACAGCGCAGTTTTTGCCGCATCTTGTTGTGCAGCTTGCTTGCTTGGACCAGTTCCTTGGCTAATGAGGCGTTCGCCTGAGTATACCCCAAGGGTAAATATCTTGTCGTGATCAGGACCCACTTCTTCGATGACTACGTAACGAGGTGTCACGCCGTCTTTGCGCTGCATTACTTCTTGCAGATGTGATTTTGGATCACGCCAACTTCCCTCTGCAATAATCTGATCAAGTTTTGAGCTAATGTGTTTCGTAATAAACGCTGCAGCGTCATCATATCCACGCTCGAGGTAGATTGCACCAATCAATGCTTCAAAAGCGTTCGCAAGAATTTGCATTCGTGCACGATCGCCGCCCTGCTTTTCGCCGCGGCTCATACGAACAAGCGGCTCGTAGCCAAGTTTATTACCTGCATCGCCAATGCTTTCAGTACGGACAAGTGACGCACGCCAGCTGGTCAAGATACCTTCTGGTTCAGAATAGTTACGGAATAAAAAGTCCGTTACGACGAGTTCAAGTACAGCGTCACCAAGGAACTCAAGTCGTTCGTTGTGTTCGCTCACACTCTTTCGGTGTTCATTGACATAGCTTCGGTGTGTAAAGGCGGTAATAAGCGTCTCAACGTTATCAAATTCATAGCCAAGCGTATCGCGAGCAAATATTTGATATGGTTCTGTTTGCATTCCAGACATTACAATTTTTCCAATCGAATTCGCTTCATAGCAAGAAGCATTAACTTACCAATATCTTCGTACTCAATTGCATCAAGTGCATCATGAAAGCCAAACCACTGAATGCCGTTCATCCATTCTTCTTTTTGGATCGCATCAGTATCACCTTTTGCACGTACTAAATAGATTTGTGTCGTCATCAACACAAGCTTGTCGATACGGCGGTATCTGAAATGAATCTTTCCCAACCAACCAAGTACATCAACGTCTTTTAGACCGGCTTCTTCGCCGATCTCACGTTTTGCTGTTTGTTGAGCTGTCTCACCTTCTTCGATGTGACCCTTAGGAATTGTCCAACGGTCTTTTGCATCTTGGATGAGTAGAATTTCAACGCCACCGCCTTCTTTGGCATGACGAAAAACAATACCTCCGGCTGTCGGCTCGCGAACTATTTCTTGAATTGAAGGTTTCTTTCGAGTGAAGTACTTCTTGAACTTATCAAACTGTGGTGCTGCCATCAGTAGCTCCCTCTATAAGCGTACGGTACGCTGTTCCTAGAACACCGTTTATAAACTTACTTGAGTTATCGGAACCAAACGCTTTAGCAAGCTCTACGGCTTCATTAATCGCAACCTTAGGTGGGACCACTTTTGCTTGATGCAACAATTCGTATACACCAATACGCAAAATATTGCGGTCAATACGCGCGATTTGATCAATCGGCCAGTCAGGAGCAATCGGTTGAATTAAGTTATCCAACGCTTCTTGCTCTTTCAGAACTCCTCGGACCAAAACATCGACGAATTCAGTATCATCGATCGCTGTTTCGTATCGTCCGAGGTTTCGCTGTAATACTTCGGCGACGTCAACAGACTCATCCTTACATTCAGTGCGGAATTCAAATTCGTAAAGTGTCTGTAAGGCGACGATGCGACCGAGATGACGATTAGATGCCATAATGCGTTTGTTTCTCTTTTATTGTAAATGTGGAATGTACAGCGAAAATAGCCTTAAAGACTATTTTTTAGCTGTAGCTGGTTTTGCAGTTTTCGCAGGTTTAACGACAGCGATCTTTGCTGTTGCTCCGACAATTTTCTTGCCAGTTTCTTTGCGTGTTGCAGTTGCTTTAACTGGTGACTTGCCGTTTACACGACGTGCCAAGATGAGGCGCAGGTGACTGCGGCGTAGGCCGGTTTTCCGAGCGCTACTTTGTTTCTTTGGTTGACCCATGAAATGTGCTCCTTTTTTCTAGGTTTATTCAAACTTATCGTTATTATACTATTTCTGCCTCTATAGCTCAAGTGGTTATGCTTATACTGCATTTTGTGGTATCGTATATCCATAATGAACGATAAACCAAACACAAACATAGATGAACCAATCGAAGATTCCTTTCACGCGATATTCGCTGAAAATAAAGAAATGGAAACCAGCGACGTAGCTGCAGCTGCGCGACGCCTCGAGATACAACAATCAAATAGGTCAGCAGAAGTTGACGCAGACCCAACGCCTCAAAGAGGATGGACGCGTGGTCAAAAATTAGGTGCCACTGCTGCTGTCGCTGCAACTGCAGTTTTTGGTGCAACTGTTGTAGGTGCCAACCAAGGTCCTGAATTCTCAGATGAAACAAAGACCTACACCGTAGAATCTGGTGATGGCCTACAAAACGCAGCAGAAGACATTCTCGGTGCTGAAAAGATTGATATCCGCGATGCTATTTCACATATCGCAGATGACCCAGCAAACATTGACGTCCTTAAAGACGGTCTACAACCAGGTGAAACACTCGTTATCCCTGATCACGTCGAATAACAGATCTACAGAACAATACTAACGAGCCGGCCTGGAACATAAATGATCTTGGCCGGTTTTTGTTCGCCAACGAATTTTGCAACGTTGTCTTGTAGGAGTGCTTGAGCCTTGATGTCTTCTGGATCAGCATCCTTCGCAACAGAAATCTCACCGCGGAGTTTTCCGTTTACCTGAACAGCGATTGAAATCACATCTTCAACAATCAGTGCATCGTCCCATACAGGCCATGATGCGTTTTGTACGAGCCCTTCTTGACCAAGCTGTTCCCAAAGTTCATCGGCCATGTGTGGCGCGAATGGAGCAAGCATCTGAACCAAGGCTTTGAGTGAATCCTGCCATACATCTTTGCTGAATCCATCAACCTTAAACTTGTAGAGTTCATTCACAAATTCCATCATCGCAGCAATCGCAGTGTTAAAGCTCTGGCGACGATAGTCATCGGTTACTTTACGGATTGTTTTGTGCGTTAATACGCGAAGTGCGTCATCATTCTTGGTTGTGTCTTTTTCAGATTCAAGGTAGTGCTGACTCACCGTCCAAACACGGTTAAGGAATCGATAGACACCAGCAACACCTTTAGTGCTCCAACTTGCATCGAGTTCTATTGGACCCATAAACAGAACGTATGTTCGCAGTGCATCTGCGCCGTAGCCAGAATCAATCACATCAAGTGGGTCAACGACGTTACCCTTACTCTTGCTCATCTTAGTGCCATCTTCAGCGTTAATGTATCCGTGGTAAATCAATTTCTTGACGGGTTCCGCGAAATTAACCAGGCCCATGTCTTTAAATACATGTGTCCAGAAACGAACATATAGAAGGTGCGCAACTGCATGGTCACCACCGACATATACATCAACTGGATTCCAGTAGTTAATAACCTCAGGATCCCAGGCTACTTCTGAGTTATTTGGATCGGCGTAGCGAAGCAAATACCAGCTACTGTCGGCAAATCCGTCCATAGTATCAGTTTCACGAAGTGCTGGTTTGCCACAATCAGGACATGTCGTATTCACCCAATCAGTTGCACGGCCAAGGGCAGTTGTACCGTCTCCACGAGGCGCAAAGTCTTCAATATCAGGTAGTACGACCGGAAGTTGGTCTTCTGGTACGGCAACAGCACCGTGTGTCTCACAGTGAATAATTGGAATCGGTGATCCCCAGTATCGTTGACGACTAATCAGCCAATCGCGCATTTTGTAAGACGTCTTTGCACGCCCAAGTTTTTGTTGCTCTAACCAAGAAACAATCTCTTCACGCGCATCGCTAGATGCCATGCCATCAAATTGTCCGCTATTAACCATGACACCTTCGCCGTGATAGTTTTTACCACCAACAAGTAATCCAAAGCTTGTTGCGTGCAGTTCGTCACCTACTTTTGCGATCGCTTGTGCTTCAGTTAGCCATTCAACAGTGAACTTTCCTTGTTCATCAGCTTCGAGTGCCGTGTCAGTACGTGTGTCATCAATAAGATCAAATAACAATGCGTGCGCTTCAATGCGTCGAGCTACATTCTTGCTATGCGCAAAATAATTGTGGTGCATCTTGCCTGTTTGAGAAACGAGTTCGACATTTGTATATCCAGTTTCTTCAGCAATTTCACGAATAGCTGTTTCGACAATGTCTTCGTCATCATCACGGCCGCCACCAACGAATAAGTTTCCGCCATTTTTTGGACCCCAATTGATAGATAAGAATTTGTTTTCTTTTGGATCACGCACAATCGCGACGATACTTTTACGTGCTTCAGGATTTTCTTGAGGCGTTCCAGTCTCGGGTTCAACAACGGCAATAACTGGCAAGTGGTACTTCTGCGCGAACGCGTAGTCACGTTCGTCATGAGCCGGGACCGCCATAATCGCACCGGTGCCATACCCACCCAATACGTAGTCAGCTACCCAAATAGGTACTTTTTCGCCGTTTACAGGATTGATAGCGTAGGTGCCTGTGAAAACACCTGTCTTTTCCTTGGTGTCGTTGGTTCGTTCAATCTCAGATTTCTTCACAGCATGTGCGATATATTCATCCGTAAATGCCTTAAAATCACCAACACCAAGTGTTTTTGCGAGTGGATGTTCGGGCGCAATCACAACAAATGTTGCACCAAAAATAGTGTCGGGACGTGTTGAGAATACAGTCAAACTTTCGTCACTGCCTTCGATAGCAAAATCTAATTCTGCACCAACTGATTTTCCAATCCAGTTAGTTTGCGCAGTCTTAATTTTTTGCGGCCAATCAAGGTCTTCGATCCCATCAAGTAGTGGATCTGCATATTCAGTAATTTTGAAAAACCACTGTTTCATAGATTTCTTTTCAACCAGTGAACCACAACGCCAACAATGCCCGGCTTCTACCTGTTCATTTGCAAGCACGGTCTTATCGACAGGACACCACCACTGCAAAGATTCTTTTTGGTACGCAAGTCCGCGTTCAAATAATTTCGTAAACACCCACTGTGTCCATTTGTAGTATTCAGGATCACTGGTGTTAATTTCGCGTGACCAGTCAATACTGACACCCATTCGTTTGAATTGGTTTTTAAAGTTCGCAATGTTCGTTGCAGTGGCAACTTTTGGTGAGGTACCTGTTTTGATTGCGTAATTTTCAGCAGGAAGCCCGAAAGTGTCCCAACCGATTGGGTTTAGGACATTATGTCCAAGTTGGCGATTGAATCGTGCGACTGCATCAACAATTGCCCAACTAAAGGCGTGACCAGTGTGCATACCTGCACCAGATGGGTACGGGAACATACCCGATACATACATCTTTACTTTTGATGGGTCTTTGACGACTTCGTTAGCTTTTTGATCCTCCCAGATCGTTTGCCACTTCGGTTCAATTTCAGATGGATTGTAGCGTTGCATAGTGGATTAAGTATAGCAAACAGAGGCGATCAAGAGAACAGACGCTTAGAATTTAGAGAAAAATGCCTGTTTGGTTTGAATCCATTCAGCGGACTGACGGACAAGTTTATCCTCATCATCCGTCGAGTGCAGGACAATCTTGACTGCTTCTTCCAGGAAAATACCCCCTTGTGATCCCTTGAATAGAATTGCTGCGCCTTGCTCGAGTACTTTATGTGCGTATGCACCAGCCTCAAGTGCAGTCTTGAAACTGACGACGTGACAGCCGTTTGCCCGTGCCGCAGGTGCAAGATACTTTTCGGCTTCCTCACCAACGGTGACAACATGCGCAAGATCATTAGGATCGCAGAGTTTTCCAATCGCTTCATGTTCGGTAGCTGAAGTATCACCAAGCTCGTTCATACTCCCTAGCACTGCAATACGCTGCGGAACAGACAATGCATATAAGGTCTGTAGCGCTGCGGCAGCAGCAAGTGGACTTGAATTATATGTATCATCGATTAAGATCGTTTCGTTCACGCCACGAAGCACACTCATGCGGCCATTTACGGCACGGATCTTCGCCATTCCACCGCGAATTTCATCGACGGTCATGCCAAGTCGCACACCAACAGCACCGGCTGCAACCGCTGCACGAATACTGTGTTCACCGACAATATTCAGATCAATTTTAATACTGATATCAAACTCGCCACGTGCATAGAAAAGCCCCGTAAATCCTTTGTCTAAGCTAAAGTCATCTTGAGCAAAATGAAACTCTGCAGCATCGGTCGTACCGTAGGTGTTAATCTTTGCATTCGTCAGATCAGCAGCGTATTTTCCTTCAATATTATCTCGGTTAATGAGTGCGTACTCACTAAAGTTTGCAGCAGAGAGTTCTTCTGCAGCAACGGCATCAAGCGTTTTAAATGCCTGCATATGCTCAGCTGAGACTGCGGTCACAACTGCAATATGCGGTTTTGCGTACGTACCAAAATGAGGAACTTGTCCAATCCCATCACTGCCCACTTCTTGTACAATGACATCAACGTCAGCAGGCTCGCGGATTCGTGCTTTGGCTGCCTTGAAAACAGCGAGCCATGTACCAATACTCTTTAGCGACTGCGGGTATTCAATGCCAAGGATCGCAAGAGGTGCGCTTAGTTCTGCATTGTGATTTCCTTCATGCAGGCGAACTCGAAAACGTTCAGAAAGTACCGTTCCGATTGCGACTTTCGTACTTGTCTTGCCGACAGATCCGGTCACGATAACAAGTTTAATTTCGGGATGGCGATGAAGATACTTTTTTACGTATCCTTCTAATTTTCGTTGAATATAGAGCTTAAACATTATCTCCATAATACCAGCTTAGGCTGATCTGCAGCTAGCTTCGTGGGGTTTTCGTAATTTTCTGATATGCCAAAATTGCAAAGCTCGCAAGTACGACAAAAAGAACTAGTGATATAGCAGCTCCGACAATTATCCCAATATATACAAAAGTTTCATTTCGCGTCCACGCATAACCGAGGAAAGCGCCGGCAATTCCGCCCCCTACCATGCTTACAAGTGTCAACGCAACTGCGATAGTTTCGCTCCGCTTCTTTTTGCTACGAATGTTTCCAATAAATTTACGGATCTTTTTTGGAGTTGGAACACCCCACCAAGCAGTAAATATCGCAATCACAAGGAGAATCATAGATGGATTTGCCCAGAAACCTTGTAAGCCGCCAACGGTTGGGTCAGTTATAAACCAGAGCCGGTGGAAGTGATAGATGCCCGTATCTTTTGTGAATGCATAGATGAAAAGATCACACGCAACAATGAATACCGTACCGCCAAAAAGAATCAGTGCTACAGGGAGGCCTGGAAGATAATCACCAAGCTTAATTTTTAGTGCATTTTGCAGCATTCGAATACCAATAAAAACGAGTAGTAGCGCGACAATGAAAAATCCAATGACAACGATAACCTGGGCCGAAGTTGGTTCTTTCCACATAGTACTTATACTATAACAAAAAAACGCCTCTTTTTAAGGAGACGTTCTTTCGGCTGCTGCGCGCCCACCCGGGACGCCGTTTTTGTCGTAACATGTTTATTTTGTCGCGCTTAGGACTTTGTCCCAATGCGCATCAGCATGTCATCATTATGCCCTCTTTTAACCATAAGCACAAGTCTTATATTAGAATGAACTTTCAGGGGTCGGACTAGTATTTTTTTTGAGAATGTGCTTAACTAAGAAGCGTTCAGAAGCACAACGCGTACCAAAGTGGCGACGAGCGCTTATCTCACAAGGATAAATTCTCTTCTTCACCGAAATACTGTCGTCATGGTCGATCTGGCAACAAGTAATTAGAAGAAGAAAAGAAGTAGATATCCAATATGGCATCACAAAATCTTTTCATCGGTAGCCTTGCTTACGCAACTAACGATGATAGCCTAAAGGCTTTCTTTGAGACTATCGGCGAAGTGTCTAGTGCACGTGTCGTTATGGACCGCGAAAGTGGTCGCTCAAAGGGATTCGGATTTGTTGAATTTGCTGATGAAGCAAACAACGACAAAGCCGTTGATCAACTAAACGGAAAGGAACTAGACGGACGTCCAATTAACGTTAGCCTAGCCCGACCTAAAGAAGATCGCCCACGTACAAACGATGGTGGATCATTCCGCCAACGTAGCTGGTAATTTACCAACTAAAAATAGCCCCTCTCACGAGGGGTTATTTTTTTACTTAAAAAATGGCGATACGAGCCATGGGAGATCAAGACTCAATAAGCGATTAATGGCCCCGAATGTATTTAGTAGGTATGCAGTCAGCAGGATAACCAGCCCCGTAAACGCCAATACACCGATTCGTATATACGCTGGCTGCCGCTTCAGCCAATCAGTCCAGGCATCATATTTTTTGCGTAGCCATGCCAGCGCTTTGCCTGCAAATTCAAACTCTGTTGCAAGAATCGCAAACCCTGCAAAGACGATGAGCCACCCAGGGCCCGGGTATGGGATCAATATCAATCCAATCAGAGCAACAAGGCCACCAACAATCGCTGTGCCTATTTTTTTACCACGTCGTAGTAAGTGATGCATATATCTATTGTAACAAGAATGCCTTAAGGCCGTCGTAATCGCGTATCTTCATATACGACTCAACATCCAATTCCGGCGAAAGCTCAGCTCTCGTGAGACCTCCATAGCCCTCTGGCTCGAAAACAGCGTCCCAACCATACCCCCCGCCGCCTCGTGGAGATTGCGCAATCGTTCCATTCAGTCGCCCCTCGAATACGTGCATTTTTATACCATCGTAGTACGCGTAGACTGCGCTTGCATACGCCGATCGATCATTGAATCCATCTAGCATGCGACACATAATTTCTTGTCCGTTTTTCGCTGTGACAAAGAACTTAATAAATGGACCAGGTAACCCATCAAGTGCATTAAAGAACAGTGAGGTATCTTCAACTAATACAGGCTTTTGCAAAACATTAAATGCCTGCTTTACCTTATGTTCAATTACTTCAATCGGATCAACTGACTGAATTTCATCAAGATCAAGTTTGTGATGCTCCAATTCAATACCGAGCGCTTTTTTCAAATACGCGACTTTATTCATATTGCCTGTAATATAGACTGGATGCTTACTCACTGATTTTCTCGAATCGTTTTATTTTCTTACCATCAATATCAATATACTCCAAAAACATCTCATATGAACGAACCCAGAATGGAACTTCTGATTCATATAGGGGTATATAGATAACTATCGGCTTGGTCGTTTCTGAATCCAAACCGACGCCGACAACTTCGTACAACTGACCTTTGTAGTGTTTATATACGCCCGCTTCGATTAAGGGGATTTCAAATTCACTCATGCGGCTTCCTCGTACTTGTCTGGGCTTTTACGGAAGTACTCGATCCACTCGCTATCGTCATCTAGGTCTACTTTCGTAATATAGATCTGTTTTTCAAACGTCCCGTTCTTTGCAGATTTTTTAGCTTGTGCGTCAGCTATGTCTTGTTTTGAATATCCATACGATTCACTCAATGCATCAACAGCCGCTTGTACGTCAGCGATTTCTGAAAGGACATCGTCTGACCGTTCATTAACAACAGGAATCTCATCGGCCTCTTCGTGAATTTTCGCGATGAGTTCTTTTTTAAAATCAGATGTTTCAAGCGTGTGATATTCCGTTCGTACTTTCGGATCATCAAGACAGCGCTGCAAAACTTGATCGCGCACTAATTTTCTAAAATAAAATGTTGGCATTATTTCTCCAAAAGTTTAAGAAATGATTGTTCGTCTAGAATTGTCGTTCCATACGATTCAGCCTTCTTGAGCTTGCTCGCACCGACTTTACCACCCGTTACGAGATAGTTAGTATCCTTCGCCACGGCAGATTGGAATGTTCCACCCAACTCACGAATAGTGTCAGCAATTTCTTCACGCGACATTGTCTCGAGTGTTCCGGTTACCACAAAGTTTTGTCCAACGAATTTGCCTGTTTTCTTTTCAAAGACCGGCTTCACACCAAGTGCTGCGAACTTATCGATCAACGCTTCGTTATCAGGATCAGCAAACCACGCAATAATACTTTCTGCGACAACTTCACCGATTCCATTTACTGCACGTAGTTGATCGATTGTTGCTGCCTGCAGAGCCTCAAGGCTTCCGAATGCATTCACCAGGTCGATTGCCGTCTGTGTACCTACATGTCGAATTCCAAGCCCGTACACAAACCGCTCAAGTAGCGGTGCTTTCTTGTTTGCAATCGCATCGATTAATTTCCCGGCAGAAATATCCGCGAAACGATCAAGTTCAAGCAACTGCTTTTTCGTCACTGAATAAATATCAGCCAAATCTTTTACGAGTCCAGAACTGACCAATGCAACGACATTCTTTTCACCTAAAGTATCGATATCTAGCGCGCCTTTTGAAGCAAAATGCTCAACTGCTTTTGTGAGTAATAAAGCACTAGTCGCGCCCTCTACACGATAGACAACTTCACCTTCCGGACGAACAAATGTCAGCTCTGGATACTGATGCGCAAGCGCTTCCTCGAAGTTAAATGGCTTCGCTGTTTTTGGTCGTAGTTCAGTGACGATACTTTCAAGTTTTGGAATAATATCGCCAGCTTTAAAAATGACAGCCGTATCACCAATACGAATATCCAGACGTGCAATCTCGTCTGCATTATGAAGACTCGCGTGTTGCACAGTTGTTCCCGCAACCACGACCGGGTCAAATACAGCTACAGGTGTCGCCGCACCGGTTCGGCCAATGCTAATCACAATATCTTTAACAATGGTCGTTGCCTGTTCAGCGGCGTACTTATACGCGACAGCAGCACGAGGTTGTTTTCCAACGACTCCCATTTCCGCAAACAATGCACGATCATTCACTTTGATAACAAGTCCGTCCGTATTAAACGGCAGGTCTAATCGCCGATCACTCCAGCTGTCGACGAATCGCATCACTCCATCCAAATTAGTAAATGTACTCGCCTCTTTGTTGCGGCTAATCCCTAAAGCTGACAATGTTTCATACGCAAACATATTTGTCGGAACATCAGCAGAGTCTGTACGAAGAATATCGTACGCACGGAATGAGAGTGGCCGCGCAGCGACAAGTTTCGGATCAAGTTGTCGAATTGTTCCAGCTGCTAAATTACGAGGGTTTGCGAATTCAGGCTCACCGGCAGCACGGCGTTTTACATTCAGTGCATCGAAGTCTTTTTTGAGCATCACGATCTCACCACGAATTTCAGTCCGACCCTGAAGGAACTTCTCATAGCCTTCTGCGTCACGTAAACGCAGTGGAACGTTTTTGATCGTTCGTACATTCGCCGTCACGTCTTCACCCACAAAGCTGTCACCACGCGTTACTGCTTGAACTAATACGCCATCCTGATATACCAGCGCGCATGCGAGTCCATCCATTTTGATGTCTGCAAAAAATTCATGCTTAGTACCTGGCAAAAGCTTGTCCATTCGCACCACCCACGCTTCAACTTCCGAACGATCAAATACATCGTTTAAACTGAGCATCCGTGTGCTGTGCGTTACTTTCTTGAATCCACCAAGCAACTCTCCACCTACGCGTTGCGTTGGACTGTCTGAAGTAATAAGTTCTGGATGTTCTGCTTCAATTGTTTTCAGCTCACCAAATAAACTGTCGTAGACAGCATCACTCACTGAAGGCAGATCTAATACATGGTATTCGTAGCTATAGCGAGAAAGAATATCTCGCAGTTCTTTTGCACGGGTCTCAGGCAGGTTTTGCGTCATCATCAACGACCTTTCTATACAGTAGATATACATAACTTGCCGACCATATAAATGACAGCACACCTAGGATCAGCAGCACAATAGGAATGATAGGCAGGCCTTCAATAACTGGCAGTAGTTGTTTTAATCCACTATCGATAAGGATGAATGGAATCAGGATAATAGCCCACGCAACAGCAATACACCCAAACATCCATAGAACACGCAATAGTATCCGAAGTCGACGTCCGATAACCATATCACCTGCAGTGCGCAGTGCGCGACCTGGATACATACCAGGAAGTGTGACGATAATCAGCGCAAAGAAAGTACTCGTTACCAAGTAGAGCGACAGGATAGCAAGCAGCAGTGCAGCAGCCCAAAACAGCATTGCAGCAACACCACTCGATAATAATCCGGTTGAGTCGGCTGCAGAATATCCAATCATCGCGATGCCAACAGGAATCAGCTGTAGAACAAGCACAATCCCGACGAAGAATGTTCCAATGATCGGAGTTCCGGCGTTATATAGTCCATCGCGCATTTTTGCCTTATTCCCAGCCAGAAGTGTGCGCAATAACCATACTGTCGTTAGCCATATAAGTAGCGCCAAAATAACCGTAAATATTTGCTGACTTTCTGTTGGGGCTGTGTTCAGTCCACTTCCGGCAATCGAGAAGAAGACAAGCCCAGCTTTACCCAGTTCACTCAAATTACCGGCGAATACCTCGTTGCCAGTTTCTTGGAGTGTCTGCGTCAATGTTGAATACGTATCTTGTGAACCGACGCCAATAAATAGTGCGCTAAGCAATCCGTATACGATAGCGAGCGGTAGTAACACTTTTCGATATTTGATAAGTGTTTTATTTACTGAACGTGTAAACGCAAAGTATCCAGGCAGTGACAACGATCGTCGATAATCTCGTTTCCTTGTAAGTATAAAACTCGTATGAGGACGTCGTGTCTTAAATTCCTGGACATACTTTTTCACACTGGCAAACGGTTTTTTGGTAACTGCAATAAACTTTTTAGAATTTTTCGGCATTTGCTTGAAGCCTTTTTATACGCTCGGCAATAGGCGGGTGCGTGCTGAATAATTTTGCCACAAACCCTGGCTTTAATGGATCGTTCAAAAATAAGTGCGCCGCTGAAGTGTTTTGTTTTTGCATTGGACGACCATAAGTCTGGAGCTTTTGAAGTGCGTTAATCATTGACTGGGTGTGACGTGTAGTCATAACACTCGTAGCGTCCGCAAGGTATTCTCGTTGACGACTAATCGCAAGTTGTACAATCGTGGCGATGATTGGCGCAAGCACAATAATAACAATGCCGAATACCAGCACGATTGGGTGTACATTGTTTTCACGTCGATCACCAAAGAAGAACATACGCAGCACAATATCCGCAAGAATACCGATAGCACTTACGAGTCCGAATGCGATCATGCTGACGCGAATATCGTAATTTTGTACGTGTCCCATTTCGTGTGCCATCACAGCTTCAAGTTCACTGTCGTCCATAATTTCAAGGATTCCGGTTGTCGCAGCGACAACTGCATGTTTTGGATCGCGACCAGTTGCAAATGCATTTGGTGCAGGATCTTCAATCAAGTAAATCTTTGGCGTTGGGACACCTAGTGTAATCGAAAGGTTCTCGACAATTCGATACAACCGAGGATTATCTTTCTTTTCAATTTGATGTGCGCCGGTCATTGCAAGCGCAAGTGAGCTAGCTATAAAGTATTGGAAGAATGCATACACCGCTGCACCAATCACTACCCAAAGTGTAATTGATGAGTTGTTAAAGTAGAGGCTTACAAGCCATCCAATTGCACTAATAAGCCCGACGAAAACGGCCATAATCAGTAAAGTATTTCGTTTATTTGCAGCGATTGCTTTGTACATAAGTACCTCTAATTATAACAGATTACAGCTTCATTTCTTTGTGTGCTTTTAGCAAGACTTCGTACAGCGATTGGTACAATGCTGTGTTAATTCGAGCTTTTGTAAAGATGTAGACAACATTATCAACAACTTCGATATTCACCTCAAATGGTAAATCACGCAGATGTGCCATAAAGGCAGGGTTCAATAACTCGAAGCTAGTGACCTTTTCAGAATCAGATGCGTAGACATCGTACATAGTATTGAACTCGCCCCACTCCATCTGAATCTTTTGCAGTCCAGCGACCTTCCAGTTGATAACACTCGATCGTCGTTTGACCAAAATGCGTCCGTAACTCTTTGGTACATTTGTTTGCATCACCAGGTACTGGTCTTCAGTTGTACGACCCTGCACGTGGTATGGCTCGTAGGTATATAGCTGTGTCAGAATATTGTTTACAAAGCCAATGACGTGGTTGTTAATATCCGATCGCCCGAACTTACCCTTACTAAATAGGTAGCCATCTTTTGGAAGAAGTAGCCATCCCCAATCCTCTGAGTAGTACATGTTCTTTTGTGCAGCGAAATCGCGAATATCGTTACGGGTTCTATAAAAGTCGCGTGTCGATTGACCAATACCATCCAATATCCAGTCATTCCCACGACGAATGAAGCGCCAAAATTCAGTAAAGCTTTTCTTATCTTCGAACAATAACGTATTGTCGCGTGTATCAATAAGCTGATCTTTTGCAGATGCAGTAATGCCCAGAATAAATTCGTCTTTGTTGTTATCGTCGAAATCTTTGGCTGCGACAATCATTGATTTTGAAATCTTTGGTGAGCCCATTTTATTCACACGATGCGCACCACTCAAAGCATGTAGCATCAGGTTGATGTGGTTTTGATAGTGCGGCGAAAGATAGCGTCCCATTGATTCACTATTAAATTCCGACCAGTCTTTTTGAAACTTGTAGAAAATACCTTCGCCGTATTTTTGTAGACGTTTTTCGTTCCAGTTGTAATCTTTTTTCTCGGCAGCACGAAGTGCATTGATAACACTGCGTGATTGTTTTAATTTAGAGAACCATGCGCCCAGTCCAGCCCCCATTCCGAACAACACACCGAATGCGATTGGAAGGAAAATAATAAATACCATTTCGATTCGACCAATAGCAATACCGGCGATAACGAGTCCAACTGCAATCGCACCAGCGATTACCCATCCAATAGCACGCAAAAATGCCCAAGCAGATCCATAGTACCCAAGCCTCAGCAGACTTCCAACACCGTACATGGGTATGAATCCTATCATTGCGATAACAGAGAGGATTCCTCCTCCGCCACCACCGCCGGATCCACCGCCCGAGCCACCTCCACCCGCACGAGCAAACTCCTCTAAAATAGAGGAGAAATGCTCAATGAAGATGAAGTCCACCATTAAATTGTCAGCGCTTTAGAAGTCTTAGAATTTAACTTCAGTTGGCTTATTCGCAGCTGCACGTTCAGATTCTTCAACGTCGAAGAAATCTTTCTTGATGAAACGGAACATCGCGGCAACAGCGTTTGCTGGGAATGTTTCGATCTTTGTGTTTAGATCACGAACACCACTGTTGTAGAAACGGCGAGAAGCCTGAATCTTGTCTTCAGTATCAACAAGTTCGTTTTGTAGCTCAACGAAGTTTTGGTTAGCCTTTAAATCTGGGTAAGCCTCAGATACAGCAAACAAGCTCTTTAGAGTGCTTTCAAACTGGTTTTCAGCAGCAGCTGTTTCTTTTACGCCTTTAGCATTCATAACATTCGCACGTGCTTCTGTCACTGCAGTAAATACGCCACTTTCGTGTTTTGCGTAGCCCTTAACAGTTTCAATAAGGTTTGGAATCAGGTCCAAACGTCGCTTTAGTTGAACGTTGATATCGCTCCATGCTTCTTCAACACGAACGCGCAATGTAACAAGACTGTTGTATGTACCCCAGACGAACAGGCCAAGTAGTACGACAACTGCAATAATAATCCAAACCAATGTCATGTATTTTCCCTCTTTTACTTAATATCACTAGTATAACAAAAACTCGGTCAAAAACCGAGCTTGTAACACTTTGGTGCGCAGAGCGGGACTTGAACCCGCACGGCCTTGCGGCCAAGAGATTTTAAGTCTCTCATGTCTACCGATTCCATCATCCGCGCATGTAGTAGATTGTAATAAATATGGAGGCACGTACGGGAGTCGCACCCGTCTACGCGGTTTTGCAGACCGCTGCGTAACTGCTCCGCCAACGCGCCATTACCGACATATTATAGCAGAGATATTCCCCGTTACAGCCCAACATAATATCAGACCATATTTACGTTGTTTTAACTATAAGCGCAATATCACAAAGTTTTGTTTATGTAAATATAGTTGTATAATAGTAATAGGTGGTAACAAATCAAGAACGTTTAACAGAGGAGGATCTATGTTAACAATCGAGAAGAAGTTTCCTATTACTAAAACGTACGCATATGGACTTTCGGCATTTGTCGTTGGATATGCGGCAATAATGTTCGTACTTTTGACGCTGCCACAGCGAACCGCAATGAGCAGTCTTGCAAATTTGCAGACAAGTGCAGAAGTGAAAAAAGACGAGGTCAAACCAGCAGGCACGCCAGCAAATGAAGACTCATCTGCGAACGGCGCTAATTCTGGAGTAACAGGTACTACGCCTGTTCAACAACCCACTGCAAACACCGGAACAATCCCAGTTGTGACGACCCCATCTACGACTACTCCACCAGTTACTGAAACACCTACGACACCTGTTGTGGTGCCCGAAGTTCCGGTTGAAGAACCTGAAGAGCCAGTCATTCCATTACCTGACGTCCCTATCATTCCTGGTTTACTCCAAACAGTTGATAGCGCTGTCGACGTAAACTTACGCGTTAGTCTTTAGGACTACTACGTAATGTTTTACGGGCAAGCTCAGTTGCTTGCTCGATAGTATTATTCCCAGGCGTTGCTGCGAATCCGTAACTAAATACGATCCAGTCACGTCCATCAAGCACATTCAATTGACCTGACTCGACATTGAAATACGCACGGTCACCTAAATCTTTGACGATTTCAACTTGTTGGGTTGGAAGTCCGGCAGCAAATTCATCTTGATTTTGCTTAATACCTTTGTCGTTAATACCTGACCGAGCGATGATTGCGATCACACCCATTTGGCTCGTGTCTGGATTACCATCTGTGTACCCACAACGACTGACAGTATAGTTTTCATCCTGAATCGGATCGCCGGTGCTGCTATTTACTGCGCGTCCACCAAGCAACTCTTTTGCTTCATCGAGTGTAAATAAGTTACACGCAGTTGCAGGTTGGTAGACAATTTTAATTTTGCTATTTTCTACCAATAAAGTAACGCCGATAACTATCGCAATAACAACGAGGACACCTGTTCCGCCCACAATAAAGATATCTTTATATTTGATGATGAAGTTCTTCGCGTCGATAAGGTATTTTTTCATGATTAAGTACAGTATATCAGTAAAGCTATATAATGAGGTTCAATGAAATACAGCGATATAGATTGGACCATCGACTTTCGAAAATCACCCGAGAAGTATCTAATTGGACGTGGCGAACAGGGCGTCTTGCTGGTGGAGCCATACAAAAGTGAGATCCTCCCTCACTGGAAGTTTGCCACTCCCGACAAGGCGACGGTTTCTGCCGACAAAATTCTTGCCATGTTTTACGAGTACAAGTCCAAGGATGACTTCGTAGGCATGGACATGGCGCGCAAATTCCTACAGATGGGCTTCACTCGGTCACGACGCTATGCGAATCATAAGGGCGGCAAAAAGTACGATGGACCAGTTCCTGATGACAAGAAAGGTCAGAGTGGCGCACATGGGCGAAAAGAGCTGCCTCGGTCCGTCGAGGATCCGGTCAAGGCCGAGTCTGCGCGCATTTTTTATGCTCGGTATGAGCAAGCTAAGAATGATGTGGAATACCAAGCTATGGCGAAACGACATAAAGCGAAATTTACAGATAACTAATTTCGTTATATAATCACCTTATTCTGCTGAGGAAATTCAGTACTCCGGAATTGCAACTTGTCCAAGCGTTCAGCCTAGCGAAAGAAGTCATCATGGCAAAACTGTTTGACCGCACTAAAGAACAGGTGCTTGCTGACCTGGAAGAATGGGCCGCCAAACGCCCAATTCGACCGACGAAGAGACGCCCTCAATTCGAAGAGTCCTATGTCATCTTCGGAATCGGAATCCCCGTCCTCATACTTGCTGTAGTACTAGGGGTCGTATTCTCCGGCCTCGCCTACACGTATAAGTTCATGAACTTCACGGTCAGCCTGCTTGCCATCGTCGTGTTCCCTATCGTAGGCATGCTTGTGTGCGTCATGGGACCAGAGATCAGCAACTCCATTCGTCGACCCATCTACCTCAAGCGGATGGAGTCAACCGGATGGCGAGTCTACGAGGAAGAGCTCGAAGCATGGAGGATCGAGTTCTACAGGGTAAACAGTTTCATACTGAGCCTGGAAGAATCATCGAAGTACGACGACATGCTCCCGAGGAGACGCTAAACAATTTGCACCACCCGCTGCCGCAGTTAGAGAGCCCCGCTCCGTTGCATGCGCAGCGGGTTTTTCTATGGTTATGAGATTTTTGGACTAAAATAAGAGTATGAAAGAAATGAAATTCTCTATAGAGATACCCGCTGCAAAAGAAATCGTTTGGGATGTATTGTGGCGGGACGAAACGTTTCGTGAATGGGCTAGTATTATTGATCCGGAAACGTATATGGTTGGCGAGCTGAAACAAGGCAATGAAGTTCAGTTTATTTCGGCGCATGGTGGATATGGCGTCACAAGTTTAGTTGAAGAGATTATTCCGAACGAATTCTTGTTACTTCGTCATAGCGCCGACACACAAGACGAAGGTGCGCGATCACGCGAGAATGAGTGGACTGGTGGCGCCGAGCGATATTCTTTAGTTGAGCACGAAGGTGTGACGACATTAACTACTTCTTTTGATGTTCCGACTGAAATGCTGGAGTATTTTAAGGAGGCTTATCCGCGGGCTTTGGGGCGGGTGAAGGAATTAGCTGAAAAAGCTATTTAATCATTTCGCGCGCTGCGATAAGTAAAGCGAGATCTCTTTTTACTATCGACTGACCTGAATAATCATCAGTCTGACTATTCTCAACGAGTGTAATTGCTTCATTAATATCTTTAGCCCAACGTATTTCAAATCCATCAGCAAGTTCTTCTTCAGTGAAGTCAGGTGTAGTTCGCTCACCTATTTGCTTTGCAAGATAGCAATACGACGTTTGCACTAACTTCTTTTGGTCGAGGTATTGTGTGATCTGCCCTACTTCATCAATAATTTCTGCTTTGCAACCAAGCTCTTCGGCGAGTTCACGGTGCAGCGCCTCTATCTTATCTTCGCCTTCTTCTATACCTCCGCCTGGTAGTTTGTAGTAGTTGTGATTTCCTACTTTTAATAACGCTACCTGGTTGAGATCGTCCAAGACTATGGCGCGGGCGGCTGTACGGATGGAGTAGGTTTCGTAGTCTGCACCCGTATCAGGATCGGAGTCGTAAATTGGAGAAAGGGTTTTCATATATACATCATAGCTCTTGTAAGTACTAATAATGAGTAATTTTAAGAATAGCTTTTCCGAACCTAGTAATAATAGGCAGACTTATTGTCTCCTTATCACCAATAACAGCCTCGACACTTCCCTTTTCGGAACTTATGAGCCTAAAAGCCTGGTTGAGTATTTCTTGGGTATCTTGAGGCTTTTGTCTATAGACAATTCCTCCATTATCTTCTTGGTTACAACTTAAAATAAGAACGCTTGGACCGGTTTCGGTTGCATCGGTCATACTCGCTGGTACTCCAGGTGGCACATCAGGAAGTTTTATCTCCTTTGTACCTATGATTATTTCGGCTCTTAGTGGTGGCATAATTAAAGTAATGATACCATAAAAACGGTATTTTATCAACGGTGCGGGTACAGGGACTCTAACCCCAGCGCGCTTTTAGCGCTTGGGCTTCCTGGGCTGTTTTCTTCTGGATGAGGCCCAGTGCCAGAATCGCAGAGCTCAGACCAAATAAAAATTCCAACACGATGGTTGGAATATTTTATTTGGTGCGGGTACAGGGACTCTAACCCTGGGCCTCATCCTTGGCAAGGATGCGCTCTAACAGCTGAGCTACACCCGCATACTCAATGAATTATACGGATATAGGGGGTATTTTACAAGGTTTAGCGGGGTGGAAGTGCAATTTGTAGCCCGAGGCCATTATTGATCTGAGAGTTAGGATACGTAACCGTAACAACTGGCGTCGCGCCTGGATTTACCTGAACAAAACTACTCACCGTAATTGTTTGTATCTTAGTCGATCCAATTTGTGGAATAAAGAACCATTTTGTCGCGTTTGTTATTGACGATATATCTGTTTCATTCGCAGTAGTACGCTCATTACTGAGCGCCAGAATAAGGCTCTGTGGGACGGTTGTCGTAATAGACAGTGCGTCGGTCTTGAACTGTCCCGCAGTAGATCCATCGCGTACAAGTCGTGGTCCGAAGATCCAGTTACTTACAGGACCAGCCCCATCACCCCAGAAGAGTACTCCGTTTGCACTGGCCGAACTCGTCGCAATAGTAATCTGCGTTGGGAATGTATCACTACTTGTTTTTATTTTTGCAAAGACTGAATTGCGCATCGTTCCCGCACTATTTCGGGGGAGTAAGGTCGTCCAGCCAGCCGGCATAGTTGGGTACACGTCATCAACAAACGTAATCACGACAATCATCCATGATCCGTCAGGGATTGATGTACTAGGAATAATATCCATATACCCTGTCCCGCTATTTGGTGAGAAATCTGAGTAGCCGGTCATTGTTGGCGCCATATACCCAGTCAAGCTATGACCTGGACACACACCAGACACCACTTGATTATTCTCATTTATATAAAAAGCTGACCCATTTTTTACAAATGATACACAAAACGTCGCCGGTGACACGCTGTTATTAACAGTGTATTGATATGACCCACCACTTGATGGAGTAATACCCTTACCGCTATCAGCAACTGATAGTGATGAAGGGAAATCAGTCCCTAATGCCTTATCGACCATGAGTTTTTTATAGACCGAAGATAGATCTGTCTTCATTTGCGCATCACGGGCTCGTGCCTGCACTCCATTAAATGCCGCAATAATTAACGTCGACAATATCCCAATCACGACAATCACCACTAGAAGCTCAACGATTGTAAATCCAGGCATTTTCCTAGATTGAAGACGCATATGAGTTGGTTCAGTATGACCCACCATAGTTAAATTGAGTATACACCCCCTTCAGCATATTGTCATGAAACGGCTTTTCATCTATAATCATTGAGGTAATACCACCTATGGCTCTTTAGCTCAGCTGGTAGAGCAGCGGATTGAAGATCCGCGTGTCCCCAGTTCGAGTCTGGGAGGAGCCACCAAATAAAATACCCGATCATTACGATCGGGTTTTTTATTTGAGCAAGGTTGCTCTATTTCTTTTCTGGATTGATAATGGTTGAAGCTCCACGAAGAGCATCAATCAGCTCAACTGGGAAAAGCATCATTGTCTTTTGGCTTGGCTCAGTACTAATACGTTCGAGTGTTCCAAGTGTACGCAGGTTCAATGCACCAGGCACCTTTGCAAAGATAGCGGCTGCATCTGCAAGGTTTTGCGCGGCAAGCTTTTCACCATCGGCACCAATAATGTTCGCACGGCGTTCACGCTCAGCTTCAGCTTGTTTTGCCATCGCACGTTTCATATCTTGTGGCAGTTCGATGTTTTGCATCTTAACGTTCTCGATGTCGATTCCCCATTTGCTGGTTTCGGCGTCAACGATTTCTTTGATGCGCTCGCTAATTTCTTCACGTTTTTGTAGCAATTCATCAAGTTCGAAGTTACCAGTTACATCGCGGAGTGCAGCTTGTGCAAATTGACTCGTTGCGTAGACATAGTTCGTTGTTTCCAAAACAGCCTTAGCTGGATCAACCACACGGAAATACACAATCGCATCGATACCTGCGGTCACGTTATCTTTTGTGATAATCTCCTGCTTTGGTACATCAATAGGTGTTGAACGAACATCAACTCGGCTCATCTTTTGAAAGATTGGGATGATGACACGAAGTCCTGGCTGACGAACACCCGTAAACTTACCTAGTGTCAAAACGATTCCACGTTGATATTGGTTAACCACCTTTAATCCTGACAAGATAAAGATTCCAACGATTATGATTAAGGTCCAAATTAGTCCCATGAGTACTCCCTGTTTATATCCTTATTGTAGCAGTTAAAACTGTTCGAGGAAATTTGAGCTGAAAGTAGAGTTTAGCTTTTGCTTAGCCTCGAAGCGATCTTCGGCAAGAACAATGAACTTTTCAACAAGCTGCATTGGCGAAATTCCTGCCATGCGCCAGTTATGACTATACAGACTTCCTGGTAGTGGATTTACTTCGTTGAAATAAACGGTGTCCGTCACACTATCTATAAGAAGGTCGATGCGTGACATGCCAGTCGCGCCTATCGCTTTATACACAGCCGCTGCGACAGCCAGAGAGCGCTCAGATAAGTCGCCGGGGAGTTTTGCAGGTAGTTCACTATAACCCTGTGCACCAGACTGCTTTCCTCCACTTTTTTTGCCGCCACCGTTAATATATTTCGTATTAAAGTCAAAGAAGTCATCCGATTGAGTCAAAGGTCGCTCGATAAGCGCAGCTGTTAAAATGTCATTTCCCATCATAGGAACGGTTACTTCAATGAGATTTTCGACACCTTCTTCAACAATGATCTTTTCGTCATAATATGCGGCGACTTCGAGCGCATTCGCAAGTTCATCCTTATCTGCTACTTTACTAATACCGATACTCGAGCCCAGGTGAGCCGGCTTCACAAATAAAGGGAATGAAAGTTCATTCATAATACGATCGACTTGGCCATCTAGGCCTGAGGCAACATCCTCGCCTGTCAGAAACGTGAACTTTGAAACAGGAATATTATTTGAGAACGCAATTTGCTTCGCGAGAACTTTGTCCATCGCAATCACACTTGCATCCATATCCGCACCAACAAACGGAATACCAGCCATTCGCAACAGTCCCATTAGTGAACCATCTTCACCATATGCGCCATGCATTGCAGGAAAAGCGACGTCTATTCGCTGCTTGTTAATTGCGAATCCGCCATCAAAAGTAATCTGTGATGCTTTCGTTTTCGATGCAATCTCATCAATTTTCTTTGTCCGATATATTTCGATATTTTTGAAAATATCACCACTTACCCATTTACCATTTTTCGTAATATACACAGGTACGACGGTGTACTTTTTCGTCAGTTCAAGTGGCTTAATGACGGACGAGAGCGCCGTAATAATAGAAATGTCGTGTTCGGGTGATTTACCCCCAAAGAATACCGCAACGGTTTTTTTCATAAGACTTATTATAACAGGCTAACGATAATTATCGGTCCAGTCATTTTGCATCAGGACAACGTCACCAGCAGCGACGAACTGATCCAAGTGCGTATAGAATTCAAGTGGACTATCGATTTCAATTAACTCACCAGTGAAATGCTGTTCTGCCAGACCTGACTTTATATATTCAGTAACCGAGTTTTTCATCAGTACGACTACATCAGCACTTACTGCGGCTTGCTCACCAATTTTTTCGTGCACGTTCTGTGTTTTATCACCTTGTTCAACGAGGCCTGGTGTCACATACACGCGACGTGTAGCGTCAGTATTTTTTAGAAATTCAAGTCCAACCCGAACGCCGTCACTATTGCCGTTATATGTGTCGTCAATTACCCAGGCGCCATGCAAAAGTCGTGGTTGCATACGATGTTCAAACGGTGTTACTTTACGGAGTCCAGATTCAATCTGCGGCGCAGAAATACCGAGTTCATACGCGAGTACAATCCCAGCCACGGTGACACCAACCGTATGAAGACCGATCAGTGCGGTCTCGGCATGAATTGAAATGTCATCTTTCGTAAGCGTAAAGGTCGTGCCCTTCACACTCGTTTTTGCATCAGAGACTTTCCAACCACCCAGACCTTCTTGAGTAAAAGCGAGGTCACCTGGCATTACTTTCTCGTGCACAAGTGCACTCTCGTCATTTATGTACAGCTTGCCTTTTGTGACAAACTCGCTGATTTCAAAAATTGTTCCGACGGTTCGTTCGAGCGTCTTGAATGATTCAAGATGCGCTTCATTAATACCTGTCATAATAGCGTACTCAGGATGAGCAAGACCGGATAAGTACCGTACATCACCCACCTTCTCTTCTCCGAGTTCGAAGATCAATACTTCTTCATCCCCCGAAAGCTTCGCTGCAAATCGACTAATCCCGATTGCAGTGTTCATATTACCCGGAGTGGCAGCAACTTTCTTACCTTCACCAATAACTGCGAGTAGTATTTCTTTCGCAGTTGTTTTCCCAAAGCTTCCGACAATCGCGATACGTGTAGCGGAGTGTTTTGTTAAAGTTGTTTTCGCGTTCTTGATTATCATCCGTTCACGTGGCTTTTGAATGAAAACCAGTCCAATAACCAAGGGTATAAGAATCCCATACGCTAAAATAGACGGCTTCAAGATCAACAGCGTAATTCCACCCACCAGCCACCAAACTACCTGTGTCGTCACGAAGAAGTACACACCAGCAAGCACAGCGACGATAATAACAAAGTCAATCAATCGCAGTGCTAATAAAAGCAATCTAACTTTTTTTGTCATATCCAGTTGACGACGCTTTATGACAGCACGAAAATCACTTGTCCGGTTATACCATTTCGCATACCGCGTAAAACGATACTCGGTATCTTGGAGCATATACAACAAAACTTTTGGATAGCGCAGTATATAACGTGTCCAGTAGGAAAGGATCATAGAAATAGCTCCAATTCCTTCTTTACAGCCGTAAAGTCATCCTTAAAGACAAAGTGTCCTGTTTCAGGAACAACAACTAGTCGAGAGTCTTTAATACGCGACTCCATAGCAATGCCGTCCTTTACTGGTGTCTCGTAATCTTCCTGACCCCATATCAACAATGTCGGTACATTAATTGATGATACATCAGGTAATAAATCCTCGTTAATTGTCAGCAGAAAGATCTTTTGCATCTCACCCGCCAACAAATAATCGGTACTTCCCGCAGCAGAATATAATTTTGTTCGAAGCCCTTTACGCAATTGGCTTAATCCGGGGAACGAAGTCGCTACCTTCCCCACTTTTGCCACGACCTTAAAGGCTCGTTTCTTTAATGTTTTTGCGGGTTTAATACCAGCAGCACCAATCAATACAACTTTTTCGGTGCGTAGAAGCTGGTGGGCAAAACTTTTTATAATTACCCGGCCGCCAAAGGAGTGTCCAATAACAGCATGAAATTCAGTCTTTTTTAGCTTTGTGAGTAGTTCACTTGTAAGGCGCGCATAATCGGCAACATTCCATGTATGTGTTGGTGCCGGGCTTCCACCAAATCCAGGAAAATCAAAACGAATCACTTCGAAACCTTTTTCAACCAAGTATGTAGCGAGCCCATCAAAAGTACTGAGTGAATCACCCCACCCATGCAGCAAGAGAATGGCCTTCCCTTTACCTTCTTTTTTGTATTCGACTAATTGCCCGTTAACAAGGACTTTCATATGTCCTTCATTATATGCTAAAAGACCACGAGGTTACAGAGTATAATGAGACTATGCAGCGAGTACCACTTGCAGAAAGAATGCGGCCCGAAACCCTCGAAGATGTCATCGGTCAGACACATCTATTGGGTGACCAGGAAATCCTCAAACAGATCGTGAAAAACCGTGAACCGGTCAGTCTTATCTTGTGGGGGCCTCCCGGAAGTGGCAAAACGACACTTGCTCGAATCATCGCAAAAGAAGTAAATGCCGAGTTTATTGAAATTTCCGCTGTAACAAGCGGTAAAAAAGACGTAGAACGCATTGTTGAGCACGCGCGTCAAAACTGGAACCTGCAGCTTCGTACGATTCTGTTCGTAGACGAGATCCACCGTTTTAATAAAGCGCAGCAAGATGCATTCCTACCTCACGTTGAGTCTGGACTCATTACCCTCATCGGTGCGACAACTGAAAATCCAAGTTTCGAGGTGATCACTCCGCTACTCAGCCGAACACGCGTCCTGGTACTTGATCCTCTCGCAAAACCAGAAGTCATCGCGATTCTCAAACGCGCAGTCAAACTTGAAAAAGCTTCAGCCCGGATCGATGCAAAATCAATTGACTATATCGCCGAGCTTTCAGGTGGTGATGCCCGTGTTGCACTAGGTAATCTAGAGCTAGCATTTGGAATGGCGAAAAAAGTTACGGTCGAAGTCGTTAAAACTGCTGCCCAAAAACGACTCCCTGGCTACGATAAAAAAGGCGACATGCATTACAACGTCATTTCTGCATTTATCAAAAGTATGCGCGGCAGCAACGTTGACGCGACGCTCTATTATTTGGCGCGCATGATTGACGCTGGCGAAGATCCGAAATTCATCGCACGTCGCATGGTGATCTTTGCGTCAGAAGATATTGGCCTCGCTGGTAACGGTGCCCTCGGTTTAGCACTTAATGCGTTCCAAGCAGTCGAACGTATCGGCATGCCCGAATCAAGCTACATCCTCTTCCACGTCGCAACCGCGCTCGCCAAAAGTGAAAAGTCACGACAGACGACTGATGCGATGCATCGTGCACAGGCACTTGCGAAACACTTTAATGATGCACCTGTGCCACTTCAGCTCCGTAACGCACCGACAAAACTTATGAAGGATTTGGAATACGGCAAGGGATACAAATGGGAAGCTGACTTCAAACACGTTAAAGGATTTTTACCCGATGAACTAAAGGATGAAAAGATTTTTTAAACCATAACCTGTTACAATTAATGCATTAAACAACAAAAAATAAACATGACATACAACTCAAAAAATATCACCCGTACTGGCTTTACAATCGTAGAGCTTTTAGTTGTCATTGTTGTGATTGGAATCTTAGCTGCGGTTATTACCGTCGCCTATAATGGCGTCACTAAAAATGCCAGCGTCGCACTCGTAAAAGACTCTGTAAAAAAAGCACACTCACTATTAATGGCGGCTAATGTCGAAACCGAGACATATGGATCAACTTTTCCTTCAACCGTCAAAGTATCGAATGACATTGGCCTCGCACTGACAACGGTCACTGATCCCAAAACATTCTGCATCAATGCGACACACATAAAATATAATGACATTGCATGGCACAGCTCGCCTCAAGATGGTGTCAAAGAAGGACTATGTACCGGAAGTGTTATTACCGGCAGTATTGTTGGGACCTACAATACGAATGCTGGTGGCAGCAGTACACCATCAGCACCAACAACAAGCATTGGTACTGCAGTTGGCGACGGTGGTGGGTTCACTGTGACGACAAACGAAAACTGGAAAAGTATCGTCCTAAAATGGGACGCTGTACCGAGTGCGAGTAAATATGAGATTCAAACTCGCACGAGCTCGACCGACACGTGGATGATTCGACGCATCTCTAACGGCGAAGATGGTTGGGGTACACAGTTTGCATCAACGGCTGGATATGAAGGCATCTCGGGACAAATCCCCTCAAGCACAACCTCACTTACCTGGACTGGTCAAATACCCAATGCAGCCGGACAGACATACGAATATCGGATTCGACCTTACACAGGCAGCACACCCTCTGGAGCATGGTTTACTGCACTCTTGAGCGCTCCATCAAACACAAATCTTCCGGCAGTTACAAGCTTCACAGCGACACCGAACGCTAATTGGAATAACCTTACACTCGCCTTGGTCAGCAAATACGGTTGCAGTTCCCGGACCGGCATATGAACTCCAAACTAGGGCATCTTCATCCGACACATGGATGATTCGTCGAACATCTGATGGCATTGATGGATGGGGTGTACAAAATGCTGGCGTCGCAGGCTTTGAAGGCACAACTGGTCAACTCCCAATAACCACAACATCGCTCACATGGACAACAGGTGGAGGCATTCCCGCAGCATCTGGACAGTCATTTGAATATAGACTTCGTATCCGTTCGTCAACTGTTGCTAATGTATACGGACCTTGGACAAGTATTTCACTCACACCCCCTGCGAACAACACGCTTCCTGCGCTTACTTCCTTCACCGTGACACCAAACGCAGGATATAGCAATATTGCACTCGCATGGAGTGGCAACATATCTTCAATCCCGCAAGGACGATACGAGATTCAAACTCGAACGAGCACATCCGGCACTTGGCAAATTCGCCGCCTATCTGATGGATCGGATGGCTGGGGTACGCAGTTTGCGGTGGATCCAGCGTATGCCGCTGCTTCTGGACAAATACCTCAATCAACCACGTCACTGACATGGACAAATAGCATTCCAGCCGTAGGACAGACCTACGAATATCGAATCCGTGGAATCTCATACAACATCGCGAATGTATACGGACCTTGGACAACAGTGAGTGTTACTCGCTAGATCGTTTCTTCATGGCTAAGTACACGCCATTTGTCCAGCCAAACCCATCTTGTAGCGCGTATTCCCCACCACCACCAAGTCCATCACCTTCAACAACATTGTATTTCTCTACCAAGCGATGCGAGTCTTTGTAAACTTTTTCAACTAATTTCATCCAACGTGCCGTTACTTCATCTGCGAGTTCATCGTAGCCATACCGACGTAGTCCTTCAACGGCAACCCATTGAAGTGGAGCCCATCCATTAGGACTATCCCATTGTTGGCCATTCCCGTGCAAAGTCGTGACGAGTCCGCCTGGTTTCAAGAATTCATCTTTCAATTTTTCAGCAACTTTTGCAGCCTGTTCTTTTGACGCAATTCCAGTAAATAAAGGAAATGCTGCAGCCAGACTAAATGCCTTCGTCGAACGACCATGATGGAAATTGTAATCCATATAAAATCCATCTTTATCACTCCAAAGATATTGATCGATTGCCTCTTTGCGCTGAGCTGCGCGTTTTCGATATCGTCGAACAGTCACTGGATGCAGTACTGAATTTGTTGCATCCGCAATCGTCTCTTCCAATGTGTAAAGCAGTGAATTTAAATCAATCGGAATAATATCTGCCGTGTGAATAGTCTTGATGTCGTCAGGATTCCTAAACCATCGTGAACTAAAATCCCAGCCAGATTCTGCTGCGGCACGAAGATGCAAAAACAAACGCGCAGGAATACGTGTTGCAGAAATAGAAGCCGTTTCAGTATCTTCCAGAAGCGACTCTGGTCGAGGCGTTAATTTATTATCATAGTAACGATTCAAGAGTGCACCGGTTGGCATCTGAACAACACGTCGATACGCAAAGTGCTCAGCATCTTTTAGCTTAATGCGTCCCTTCATCCAGAAGCGATACTCGGTCAGTAATAACGGTAAGTAATCACGCAGAACTTTTTTCCCTTTGTGCTCCGCCAGTAATTGCACCATCAACGCAAAGAACGGTGGCTGCGAACGACTCAAGAAATAGGTTCGGTTTGCCGTTGGAATAAAACCGTACTTACGAATCATGTATGCATAGTTCTTCACCATTCCTTCGATCAACGTCCACTTACCCTCAGCCGCAAGCCCCACCATGATGAAATACGAATCCCAATAAAACTGTTCGCTAAAGCGCCCACCCGGCACAATATATGCATGAGGCAACGCACCAAGTGATCCACGGTCAATTCGATTCCGTCGTTCAAGGTGTGCCCATAGTCGACTAATGTGCGTTTCAATTGTGTCGTTCTCATTCACAATAAAAGGCTCTTTTTTATGTACGGTGGTTGAAAGGTCATAGAAATGTCGCCCCACAAACTCACGCAGATCGAACAATGGATCTTTTTTTAGAAGTTTATACTCTTCCTGAATCGAATTAATTCGTTTCTTTGGTACAAGGTCGACAAACGTTTTCCCATCCTCATAAATCCGTTGATTCTGTACATCCCGGAATAAATCACCTAGTAGTTCATCGGGGCTTTTTTTAGATCGAATTAAAACACCAGCCGTTTTTACGAGTGAAGTTTTTATCGGATCTATGTTTATCTTTCGTGCCATCTTACGTTTAAGTATAAACATCACAGAATGCTATACAAGGTCTAGCGGACAGATTAGGAAAAGTTATTCATTATCGTTCTCTGTGCGCACGTATAACCACGAATGCATCATACGTAATTGCTCTGGTACAGGAGTAAAGTGTCCTTCGTCGTGATTAAAGACAATTGGATAAATACCTGGCGAACCATTATAAGGACTCTCTGACATAAATAACGCCAACCGTGCGACAATGATTTTACCGGCAATATGCTCGTCTGCATTCGGCCCAGCCTCAAAAGGCAACCATAATTCTTTTTCATGGCGAAGTGCAGCCTGCAGATCATCTGCAGCCCTTTCAGCATCTATCGTTTCACCTAGACTTATTTGACTCTCGAGGCGCTCAAAGTTTGATGCCAGACCCCTTACTGATTCAAGAAAGCGAAAGTTTTCGCCAGCTGCGCGCGTTCTTAAATAAGGCCCATCAAGCGCGTCTGGTACAGGTTCGAGTTTTTTCATTAGATCTATAAGTACTTCATCACCAACAAGTGGGGTGATCAGATCAATCGGTACAAGTGTCGAGCCATCCGCCAAATCAAACTCATCATAGTCATTCTCGGGGTTACGTCCATCAACATAATGATATTTTGCAGCACTATGAAGTTCTACATAATCACCATCATTGAAGAACACTTTAACCACAGGAATATTAAGGTCTTTTTCAGAAGAAATGTCGTTATTATATATCGACTCAGTCATGTCTCATTCTAACACTTAATAAATATGGTCCACAACCTTAAAAAGCTTACGTTTATATCCGTTATCTGATATCATTTAGATAGATTTTTAGAAAACAAAAAAAGTATGAATATACGCAGCAAAATTAATCGATCATTAGGCTTTACGATAGTAGAGCTCCTTGTCGTTATTGTTGTGATTGGAATTCTTGCTGCGGTCATTACGGTAGCTTTTAATGGAGTGAAGAAAAATGCACTGACGAACACTGTTAAGGACGGGTTGCGTAACGCGACAACAGCTATGCTCGTAGAACATGTCGAAACAAATAGCTTCCCCACTATACTCCCTAGTAGCGTCAAGGTGGGCCAAAATATCGGTCTTGCACTTACCGTTGCCGATTCTGGTAAGTTTTGTATAAATGCAACAACTACCGCATACAACGATATCGAATGGCATGCCGATCAAACACAAACGATGAGTGAAGGTCTTTGTAGCGGTGCGGTGATTCCCGGAACAATCATAGGATCTTATAATACAAACACCACTAACGCAGCACAGAATGCAATCGTAACAAGCGCAGTCACTATCAACGGAAGTGGCGGCGGGTTTAAAGTATCGACTGATGAGTCATGGTCGTACATTGACCTTAATTGGGATACTGTAGCAAACGCGGCAAAATACGAAGTCCATTCACGAATTGCAGGCGGCACTTGGTACCAGCGATATCAGGATGGTAGCGGATCGTATGCAACGTCCAATTCATACAATACAACTTACAGCGGCAACGTACCTTCGGGCACGACAACTCTGCGCTGGACATCTTTAGATACACGCCCTACAACTACAAATCCTTCTTACGAGTACCGTGTGCGTGCCATAGTGAGTGGTGTAGCTGGTGATTGGTACACAGTAACACTCGATAACCCTACGACAGCAACCATGGGAACAGTCCGAGATTTCAAAGCAATTCCTTTAGATGCATCATGGAGCGGAATAGTTCTGAGTTGGTCTGCTCCAAATGGGTTCACTTCACCAGCAAATACTCGGTACGAGATTAACTCGCGATCACCAGGCGGCACCTGGTATCAGCGATATAGCGACGGAAGTGGCAACACAAGCACTGCCAGCTATAACAACACCAACTACAGCGGAAATACACCCCTGAATATGTTGTCGCGCACATGGACATCGAGCGACAGTGTGCCAAGAGATACAGGCGCAAGTCACGAGTACCGTATTAGGGTTCGCTCTAATGTGAACGATGCTATTTATGGACCTTGGTCTACATTCACACTCAGCGTTCCTGAGTTTGCACTCTCTGCACCGATAAATTTCACAGTCACCCCAAATGGCAGCTGGACAAGTCTCGCTCTTTCATGGGCACCGCCAGCAGGATTCGGTACTCCAGATAATATTAATTACGAAATCAACTCACGATCGCCAGCCGGCACATGGTATCAGCGCTACAGTGATGGAAGTGGAAATTATTCAACAGGCAACGCATATAACTCGTCGTACAGCGGAAGACAACCACTTACAACAACGTCACTTACCTGGACATCGTCTGATAGTCGTCCCACTTCAACAGGTGCGACACATGAGTATAGAGTTCGCCTAAAATCAATCGTTTCGCCGGGAATTTACAGTCCGTGGTCAACAGTAATGGTTACAAGATAGCAAAGCATGAACATGCCTCTCAATAGAACACGACCAAATGGCTTCACAATTGTTGAACTTCTTGTTGTGATCGTTGTGATTGGAATCTTAGCCGCGGTAATTACCGTCGCATACAATGGCATACAAAAAAATGCTACTGGCGCACTTATGAAAGAAACTGTCCAATCCGCAGGTACTAAAATGAAGCTTGCAAATGCATCAACAGAAAGTTACCCTACGACGCTCCCGTCAGACTTAAAATCACCAGCAGGTATCGGACTTGCACTTACCGTCGTCGGTACTACGAGTGAATTTTGTATTAACGTTACTTCTCAAAAGTACACAGACCTTCAGTGGCATGTTGACCATACAGGTGTCATGGAAACAGGATTATGTAGTGGTGAAATCATTGTTGCGAGCATCATCGGAGACTACGCCTCATCATCTACGCCAACTACTGTATCGTCTGCGGTCACAGTCAACGGAACGATTGGTGGCTTCAAATTACAGACTAACGAAGCATGGTCTAGTTTAACCTTGTCCTGGGATGCAGTTTCAGGCGCAACTAAATACGAAATACAGACTCGTACAACATCAGCCGACAGCTGGGCAGTTCGAACTACCAGCGATGGGGGCGGTTCATATTCGCCGACATACAGCGGAGCAGCTACGGTCACCAATAATATTCCTAGCTCGACGACATCGCTTGTGTGGACATCATCAATCACAACTCCACGAACAGCCGGTGGCACACAAGAATTTAGATATAGGTCTTTTGTGGGAAGTACCGCATCCGAATGGAGTACAGCGACACTTACGGCGCCAAGTGGTGCTGCTATGGCTACAGTACCAACGCTCACCGTAACACCAAATACATCATGGGCGAATGCAACACTTGCTTGGTCGTCACCAATTGGCCTTGGCTCTCCAGCAAATATCGTATACGAATTACAAACCCGCACTAGCAATGCTGCCTCATGGTATAGTCGAGACGCCACTGATGGAGGCGGTAGCTATGACGCGAACTACAACGGCGCAACAACGACAACAAATAACATGCCGTTATCAACACTTGGGCTCACGTGGACGTCGTCGCTTAGTGTCCCTAAAACAACAGGGCTAACTTATGAATACCGTATTCGAGTCAAATCTACGATATCAGCCGCAATCTATGGCCCATGGACAAACTTTTCACTTTCTGTGCCGGCGTTTGCTCTACCTTCACCAACGAACTTTACTGTCGTACCAACAAGTGACTTTTCATCCATAGCTCTTTCATGGACAGCACCAAGCAACTTCGGAACGCCTGACTCAATTCTTTACGATGTACAAACCAGAACAAACTCATCGGCATCATGGTATGCACGAGCCTTGTCTGACGGAAGTGGTTCATATGCAGGGACATACGCAGGGGCTACACTTACATCAAATAACACTCCTTTGACAACTACGACAGCCACCTGGACATCTTCTTTAAGCAAGCCGGCCACAGGAACTACTCACGAATACAGAATAAGAGTCCGCTCAACTGCCGCAAGTGGAATCTTTAGCGACTGGACAACCACCACCTTGAGCAGGTAACATAGACACAATAAGCATGAGCATTTTAAACACTACACGCCCAAGAAATGGCTTCACGATCGTTGAGCTTCTAATAGTGATCGTTGTTATCGGAATTCTCGCAGCAGTCGTTATCGTTGCATATAACGGCGTTCAAAAGAATGCCACTGGTGCTGTCATGAAAGAAACTGTGCAGTCCGCAGGGACAAAGATGAAGCTTGCAAATGCCTCAACTGAAACATACCCGGCAACGCTTCCCCAAGATTTAAAAACACCTGCCGGCATTGGCCTAGCACTTACAACCGTCAGTAGCGCAAATGAATTTTGTATTAATGTTACCGCGCCAAAATACACAGACCTTCAATGGAGCGTCAATCAGACGGGTGTATTAAAAACAGGCCTTTGTAGTGGCGCCGTCATTACTGCAAGTATCATCGGCGATTACTCCACACCAAGCACACCAGTTTCGTCTGCTGTTACAGTCGAAAGCACTACTGGTGGATTTAAATTACAAACCGACGAAGCGTGGACCCAGATTACTCTATCATGGACACCTGTTGCCAATGCGGCTAAATATGAATTAATGACTCGTGAAGCAAACGGCACCTGGTATGCTCGTCAAATAAGCAGCGGCGCTGGTGGATGGTCTGGTGGAGGCGGGACATCAGGTGAGCTCCCTGCGTCCACGACATCACTTGTCTGGACATCAACAACAAGCATTCCAACGGCAGCAGGCCAAGTGCATGAGTATCGGCTACGTCCATACATTGGCTCAACTGCAGGCGAATGGAGCACCCTTACGTTAACTGTCCCAAGTGTTGCGACAATGGGGACAGTTAACAATTTCAATGTGGTACCTGACATGTCATGGACAAATCACACTATCTCCTGGGCAGCACCTACTGGAATGGGTTCACCAACAAATGTTGAATACGAACTGATGACACGAATTGCAGGTGGCACATGGTACGCCCGACAGACAAGTACTGGTTCTGGTGGCTGGTCTGGTGGAGGTGGGACATCAGGTAGCCTTCCTTTAACCACTACATCTCTTACATGGAATTCTTCAACGAGCAGACCAAATGCAGCCGGTGAAGTCCATGAATATCGTGTACGAGTAAAGTCAGCGGTCACGCCAAGTATTTATGGACCGTGGTCAACATTCACACTTACAGGTCCAACATCTTCAACACTTGCTGTAATCCCAACGTTTACAGTTAGTGCGGATTCTAGCTGGGCAAACATTACAATCAACTGGACAGCCCCAGCAAGCCTCGGTTCACCCACAAATATCCAATATGAGCTACAAACTCGCGATCCCGCGAACGGCACATGGTATGCGCGTCAAATCAACACTGGCTCGGGTGGCTGGGCAGGTGGAGGTGGGACAACAGCCGAAATACCACTTACTACTACATCACAGGTCTGGAATGGCACTTCAAGTAAGCCAAGCGGCTCCGGACTTAGCCACGAATATCGCATTCGCTTGAAGTCGGCAACCAACCCTACGTTCGTGTATGGTCCATGGAATACCTTTGTACTCACCCGTCCTTAAAGATATATACTCCATATAAAAATCCCCGCCATGATAGCGGGGATATTTCATTAGCAACGAACTACTGATTCTTTTGTGAGTTTCGCTTGCGTTGGTTAGGATCAAGGAATCGCTTACGAAGACGAAGTGACTTTGGTGTTACTTCCAAAAGTTCGTCGTTTTCGATGAAGTCGATTGATTGTTCAAGACTCAGGTCAGTGAAAGGTGTCAACTGAATTGTACCATCTGATGATGAGGTACGCATGTTCGTCAGTTGCTTTCCACGACAGACGTTGACGTCAAGGTCACCACCACGGTTGTACATACCAACGATCATACCTTGGTAAACAGTTGTTCCAGGACCGACGTAAAGTTCGCCACGTGCAGCAGCTGTATCAAGTGCATACGCAGTTGTTTGACCAGCTTCAGTCGCGATCAACGCACCGTTACGTGTTTGTTGTAGCTTTGAGCCAAGTGGCTGATAGCCGTGCGGCAAGCTGTTCATGATCACAGTACCCTTTGTTGCAGTCAACAGAAGGTTACGAAGACCAATCATTGCACGAGTAGGAATGATGTAAGTTGAGCGAGTTGTTCCACTTGCAGTTGTTTCCTGTTTGATAGGCGCAGCACGTCGAGTACCAAGTTCTTGGCTAACAGCACCAAGGAATTCAGCACCAACTTCAATCAGAAGTTCTTCGACTGGTTCTTTGATTTCACCATCTTCTTCGATAGTAACGGCTTGAGGACGTCCAACTTCGAATTCGAAGTCTTCACGACGAAGTGTTTCAATCAATACTGAAAGGTGAAGTTCACCACGACCAGAAACGACAAATCCAATTCCATCTTCTTTTACGCGAAGTGAAACGTTTGTTTCAATTTCTTGACGAAGGCGGTCACCAATTTGGCGGCTTGTATTAAACTTCGCTTCTTTACCCTTTAGTGGGCTTGTGTTTGGACCGAGGTACATAGAAAGTGTTGGCGCTTCAACTTCAAGCACAGGCAACGCTTCAGGTTGGTCTTTGTCTGCAATCGTTTCACCGATGTGTGCATCAGCAACACCAGTAAGGGCAACGATATCACCAGCGCCAGCTTCTTCGATTTCTTCGCGAAGTAGTCCACGGTAAACAAATAGCTTGTCGATCTTAGATGGAACTTGTGTTCCGTCAGCTTTCATAAGAAGGATTGATTGGCCACGACTTAATTTACCGCGTGAGATACGACCAATTGCGTACTTACCGAGGAATGAGTCGTAGTACAAAGACGTAACGAGCATTTGGAATGGTGCATCAACTTCTACAGCTGGTGCAGGAATGTCATTCACAATTGCGTCGAAGATAGGAGTAAGATCTGTATGAAGATCAGTGTTCTCTGGAAGTTCAGGCCATGCCTTACCGTCACGACCAACCGCATAGTACACAGGGTAATGTAATTGGTCATCGCTAATTGCTAGTTCCAAGAAAAGGTCAGACACTTCGTCGATCACTTCATCGATACGACGAGCTGGTTTGTCGATCTTGTTAATCACAACAACTGGCTTAAGACCAAGTTCAAGCGCCTTTGAAAGCACGAACTTCGTTTGTGGCATTGGACCTTCTTGTGCGTCAACGATCAAAAGAACACCATCAGCCATGTTGAGAGTACGCTCAACTTCACCAGAGAAGTCGGCGTGTCCTGGGGTGTCGACGATGTTAATTTTGTAGTCCTTGTAGTATACAGCTGTTTGCTTGGCTGTAATCGTGATACCACGTTCATGTTCCTGGTCGCCACTATCCATGATCAAAGATTGATCCATTTCAGCCTGGTTAGAACGGAAAGTATTGCTCTGCTTGAGTAGACCATCAAGAATCGTCGTCTTTCCGTGGTCGACGTGAGCAATGATGGCAACGTTACGAATTTGTTTTGGGTCTGTCATAAAAATATGCCCCCTTAGTTTTCTGGGAGGCTTCCTTATCTGTAATTAAAGCATAGATTGACTCATAAATCAAGGTGACTATTGTGAAAAAAACATATTTGACTTATGCTTAATACATCAAACGATTTTAGATAAATCAGAAGGACACTAGTGAGATGGTAAAGACTTCAAGATTACATAATAAATTTGTTATAGGGACAGTGTTTTCGATCGCTGCATTGATTGCTCTCCCTCTTACAACTTCGGCTCTAACAACAGGCACAACGATCAGTTCAACGTTAAGTCCAGTCATTAGCCTGCTCACATCAAGCGGCACCGTAAACCTGAACGCCACTCCATCAGGCGCTGGCGTACAGACAATCGCGAGCGATACTGTCACCGTCAGTACAAACAACAGTGCCGGATACACATTAAAACTTGGTGAAACATCAGCCAGTAGCGCTCTCGTTTCCGGTGGAAACACCATTGCCGCAAGTACAGGAACACAAGGTTCACCAATCGCACAAACAGCCAATAGTTGGGGCTATCGCGTCGATGGTGTTGGTGGCTTTGGTGCTGGTACGACTTCAGCTGTTTCAAGCCAACCAATTGGCGCACTTACCTTCGCTGCCGTTCCAGCAACCGCATCACCTGCAACGCTAGTGACGACAGCTGCAACTGCTTCAAATGCGACAACTACCGTCTGGTACGGCCTCGCAGTCAACACAACAGTCGCAACAGGCACCTATACAAATGGTGTCACCTATACTGCAACCGCTAACTAGAGGTCTTCTATGCCTACAAAGCTTCGCTCATCTACGACTGTCTATTTCTACCTTATAAGCTTTATTGTTGTCATACTTTTGAGTGCACTATTTGTGCTTATAGGCCCATCTCGTGCCCATGCGCGACAAGCGGGCTATAGCATCACAATGACACCATCTTCTACAGAGTTACGTGCAGCGCCAGGTGAGACCACAACATCACGCTTTACTGTGGTTAATCAAGGTCAGACCAGTTACCCATTATTGCTCTCAACTCAGCCCTATCATGTAGTCGGCGACATCTACGACCCTCAATTTACAACCCTTGCAGGTACAACCGACGCGTCATCATGGATACGATTTGATGAAGAGAGTTCTCAAACACTGCTTGCCGGCAAAACAAAAGATGTCTCATACACACTTACCATCCCTGCTGGCACTGCCCCGGGTGGATACTACGCCATTATTTTTGCCGAAACAAATCCCGAAATATCTAAAAGTGGCGTCACACCACGTAATCGAGTTGGAAACATCCTCTATATCACCGTAGCTGGTGCAGTCGAAACAAAAGGAAGCATTGAAAAACCATCATCAGATATACCGAGTGTTATCTGGGGGAATAGCGCAGCTGTAGGTGTGCTCGTGAAAAACACAGGCGGCGTGCATTACTTAACAAAGACACATCTCAATATTTCGAGTGTATTTGGTCGCTCCCTATTTAACGCAGAGCTTGAACGATATGTCCTTCCTCAAACCCAGCGCCTCATCACTGCAAACTGGGAAAAATTACCAGCAATTGGTATCTACAAAGTAACCCGTGATTCCACGATCGCAGGATCAGTGCAGCGACTTCCCGACACATATATTGTCGTTATACAGCCATGGATCTTTGCAGTTATTATCATAGGAATTGCGTACCTCGTGACCCTTGCGGTACTTCGAGCACGTCAAAAACAAAAAAATAGCGTAGAGTCACCCGATGTTCAAGACTAGCCTACTTTTATTGCTCCTTACGCTATCGCCTGCTACGTTCGCAACGACGATCCAATCGAGTATTTGCGAACCTGTCAGTGCGCCCGTGTTTACCATTCAGGACTCGACGACGACAGCGACCACAGAAATAGTATCAGGGACAACAAGTTCTAATATTTCAGTGTCAGTTCAACGCAATACACAACACATTGCCACACTTACAAGTGACGAGGCTGGTGCATTTAGCCTACAGGTCTCGCTCGCACCAGGAAGTAACAGCTTTACAGCGACAAGCACCAATAGCTGCGGCAGCGCATCCAGCCAAGACCCGATTATCATCACACGAACACTGCAACAAAACACAGAATCTCCGATAACACCCATAACTACAGCGTCAAGCGCTGAAGAGCCTATTGAACAAGAGGTTACACCAACAATACCAAGCACCACAACAAAACCTGATGCGATAACACTTCGCATTACAGTACCTTCCGGTGCAATAGGCACTTCCGCAAGCACACTCATCACTTCGGATGAGTCTGTATTTCTAAAAGGAATGAGTCACCCGTCTGCACATATTGAAATATCAAATAATGATATAAAAGTCGCTGACCTCACAGCAGCAAGCGATGGAAGTTTTGGCGTCTTGATTCCACTTTCTAAGGGAACGAATATACTTACGATCCATGCCTCTTTCGCAGGTGTTTCAACCACCCAGATTCTTACCTACATTCGTAATGAAAAAGAAACACCCCAGTTCACTGCACTGACCATTGCTGGCGTTGCCCTTGTTGGCGTAGCGAGCGTTGGACTGATCCTACACAACAAGCTACATTTAAAACATAAAAGTAAACGGGGGCGATAAAAGTATGAAACGATACACACAACATCTGCTCGTTCTCGCAATACTTGCACTTTCATTACTTACCCCAGCTATCTCATCAGCAATCCCCGGCGACTACGGCGCAGGTGCGTATGGAGCTTGTACATACAATACATGCGGCATTACCGTCACGAGTGATTCAGTGGTAAATATAAATGTAACCCCAGGCTCTAGCACCACATGCACAACCCAGAAGGACTCTGTCGTAGTCACAACCGATTCACCGACAGGATATTCACTCTCAATGAAAAGTAACACATCAAGCAGCAACCTCACCGGAAGCAGTGCGGCTTTTATTCCACCCACATCAGGCACACAAGCAAGCCCTACAGCACTCGCTGCGAACACATGGGGATATCGAGTGGACAGCCTTGCAAGCTTCGGCAGTGGGCCTACAATAGCCAGTAGCAATACAGCGCCATCAGCAGCCACCTTTGCGGCAGTCCCTACTTCAGCACAAACAGCAGCTTCGCTCGCAACAACCAGTGCAGTTGCTAACCCAGGAATCATTACGCCTGTCTGGTTTGGTATTTGCACAAATACAGCTACACCCGCAGACACTTATTCAACCGGTATTACCTTCACTGCAGTTGTAAATTAATTCAATAAAAATAACTCGCCACAATGTGACGAGTTATTTTTATAATCTTTTCAGATAATGTCGATCTGGTGCGCGTGAGAGGACTTGAACCTCCACGTCCTTGCGAACACTAGCACCTCAAGCTAGCCTGTCTACCAATTCCAGCACACGCGCAGACTTAGTACAGTATAGATTCAAAGGGGTAATAATGCAATATCGAAAAGCGAGCTTAGGCTATATCACTGGTAGTTCAATGCGGCACGATATAGAGGTTGAACCGTCAGTCCAGTTTGCTATACCAATCGGACATGTTGCTTGGCCGGTTTGCCAGTAAATAATACGATACGTCGAATAAGAGCTTGTCACAATTTCTACTGCAGGACCAAGACGTGATGCAGCACCAATGCCCTTTAAGGGAACTCTCGTTGCCTGAGGGAGCGTCCCCATTGTCGCAAGCTCGGCGTTCAAAACAGTATCAACAGATGTGTGCCCTGCTGTGTGCACATCCCAACAGTTACCTATGCCATCACTATTATTATCCGGATACCCATTACCTAAACAGGCGCGCTGATTCGCGTTATTCACCACCGGATACTTACCATTCTGCACAGAGTATGCCATAAACAATTGTTGCCACTGTTTCGCCTCATTTACACGGATCGTATTCAAAGCGCGACCTTGTACACCATTAAAGGCGACAACAGTAATAGCAGCAAGAATACCGATAACCACGATAACGATCAAAAGCTCAATAATCGTAAAACCTTTTGTTTGTTTTAAAGTCCCCACCATAATACGTTAAAGTATGTCGCAGCAAGGGTAGTAAGTCAAGGTAACAGCCCCTACAATAGCCCAGAAATGGAAAGAGCCCGACCCTACTGTTGAATGACACTTCAACACAAGGTTGTGTCGGGTCTTTCCAGCAATAGGCCGGGCATTAATTGTGGGCGCTAACGGTTCGAGTTCGACAGAGCTCTCACCATCTCGGTCTCGATGGTCATGTCCTTGATACCCAAAAGCGAGCGATCAGGAATAATCATGCCGAGTCGTTCGTCTAGATAAGCCTCGAAACGCTTCAGAAGCGTATCTCTGCGCTCCTCTGCGTCCCGGTCATCGCTGATCCTTACGAGTACCTCGAAGGTAATACAACCCTCTTGGCTGAGTGGCATAAAAATCATCACCATCCAGTCTTCACGCTCGAGTTCGCGTTCGAGCTGAATGAACTCGCCGATCGCAGAACTCACCGTTTCATCGGTCGGTGTTTCGCCTGAGAAGCTCAACGCTCTCGATGTGTACAGAACTCTGTACGAATGCGACATATATGCCGTATCGCTCATGTGTTTCACCATTTTCGTTTTTCAATATAACACGCTGTTACATTGCCTGCGGTGCAGGGAATACCACTTCTTTTACAAAGTAGCATTCTCTGCACCCCATTACCAAACAAAAAGCCCATCATCACTGACAGACTGTTTGCTTGGTGGGCGCTGAGGGATTCGAACCCCCGACCCTCTCGGTGTAAACGAGATGCTCTAGCCAACTGAGCTAAGCGCCCTAACAAGACTGAATTATATACGAATTCACCCCTTAAATCAACTCCTATCCTTACGGAGTGCGTTGAACAATACGATCACCTACTGACCAGTACAGTACATCGGCGTAGCGATCAGCTTCTGACACCAGCACTTCACCAGATGGAAGTGCGTGCACCGACTTGCTATAGACATATTGAATTGTTGGTTGGTAGATGCCAATTGCAGGTGCATCTGCCATCCACTGCTTTGCAAATGTCACGTATTTAGCGTTGCGTAAATCAGGTTCAATACGACTGCGTGCACTCGTTAATGCATCGTCACTAATCTGGTTTGAATAGTTCGAGAAGTTAAATCCACTACTGGCTTGTGATGAATGCCAGTATGCATACACATCTGGGTCACCACCAATTGTAAGCTGGTACAACAACACGTCGTAGTTACGCTTTTGAAGGATATTCTGCGAAACGTTTTGTGCCGGATCAGATGGGTCGACAATACTCGTTGTTACGGTCACACCAAGTCCTCGCCATTGTTCAGCGAGTGCCGTTAGTACGCGCTCGAAGTCGGTATTCTTTGTGGTCACCACAGAAAGGCGTAACGCGTTGCCATCTTTTTTGCGAATGCCGCCTTCAAGTTTCCATCCAGCAGATTCAAGAATTCGCTCAGCGTTCGCTTTGTCGTAGACAACTTCTGACGGCACATCACCAGTTACTTGTTCATTCACAAAAGGAAGATGCAGTGTAGGTGTATTTGGACCAACAACCTTGCGGAGCGCAGCTGTATCGGTACCAGCTTGTAGCGCCTGACGAACAGTCTTATCGGCCATCGCACCAGTTGTCGTATTAAATAATGCATACACACCTGCATTGACCGGCTTACGTTCAACAACGTACCTGTCTGTTGAGAGTTTTGCAGCTTCAGATACCGACAAGTTTGTCGCTGCGTTCACTTCTGATGTTGTGACCGCTCGTGCAATCGCATCGCTACTTGTATACACATGGAGCTGGAATCGATCGAGCTTAGCTTTCCCCTTGTAGTACGTGTCGTTACGCGCAAGGTGAATAATACTTCGTCCAACAGTGGTATCGATGTTTTGAATAAATCGAAGGTTAAATGGACCACTACCGACAGGTTTTGTGCTGAAATCGTTCTCACGAAGCGCACTTGGTTCTATGTCACGAAGGACATGCTCGGGTAGAATCGGCAAGAAGTTAAGGGCATGAGGGAATGCCGCATAGACACCAGGGAGCGTAAATGAAACCGTCCGATCATCAACCACCGTTGCCGTGATGTCATTCCATCCACTAATAGTTGCGCGGGTTGCGGGGTTTTTTAATAAGTTCACAGTATAGACGACGTCTTTCGCCCGAACATAGATACCATCTTGCCAACGAGCGTCGGGTCGAATAGATAATGTATATGTCTTTTGATCGGTACTAATCGTCATGCTTTCAGCAAGGTCGTAGTTTAACTTCCCTGTTTTGTCATACGTCAAAAGACGTGAGAATAAGAGATAGCTGGCAGATTCTTCTGCACTCGTGCTTGCGAAGATTGGGTTCAATGTATCAACTGGACCAAGCACAGCCTCTGCATACGTACCGTCTTTCGCATTCGCGACTGAGCGATAACTTTGTTGGTACCACATCAGTTGTAGTCCACTTGCACCAATAATCACCCCGACAACAAGCACCCATAGTGCAATATGTCGCCGCGCTTCACGCATACTGTCCATTCGCTTGAAAACAAATCGACGAGCGTGCTTCACTGTCACGCCCTCAACCTTTTTCATTCGACGTGAAAGGTCTTTTGAGTTAAAGCTCAGTTTAGGCAAACGACGCCATTTACTCGGTTGATTTTCAGCCACGTGAAGATACGCTCCTTAATTTGCAGCTGGCAATAGCAAGCCGGCTAAGATCGAAAGAATAAAGATCACCGCAAAAACAATACTTACTTCAAACAAGTTCTTGTCGATACCGCGGCGAGTTGTGTAAAGTTCGCCTGAGCTACCAAAACCAGCACCAAGCGTTGCACCGCGTTGCTGTAATAGTACAGAGACGATGAATAGAATCGCTGAGCCTAAAGTGATAATTTGTAAAATTGTATTAATTGTCATAGTTTACTCCTGATTTACCGCCCCGAATCTCGACTGCGGCACTTACTATATAGTTTATCAGACTAAGGATGATTCCGGTAAGAATCGAGTTAAAGAATGACATCGAAATATTAGGCGTAAGAGCGAGCGATAGATACACAAGCGCACCATTTACAATAATAACGAAGAGTCCGAGCGACAGTAAAATCGCAGGAAGCGATAGAATAATGGCGAGTGGTTTCAACACACTGTTAATAATCGAGAAGATGAATCCAGCGAGAAGGAATCCACCAATACCGGCTTGGATCTCGACATTTTCGTATCCACTTCCGAGCAAGCGAACGGCAATCCAAAGACCAAAAGAGTTCAATACCCAGCGCACTATAAATACAAGAAGTTGTTGTTTCATCGTTAGCTTAAGTATATCACAAAGAGGTTGGGAGCTTTTCGCTCAGATTGTCGCAACCTGTTGGTGTAATTAGAATATCGTCCTCAATGCGTACACCAATTCCCTCTTCGGGAATATATATGCCTGGCTCAACAGTGAGCACCATACCACTCATGAATACCTCTGGAGCTCCAAGTGAATCGTGCACGTCTATCCCTAAACCATGACTGACCGCGTGTGGGAAATACTTGCGATAATCTGAATCAGTTTTTAATAGATCCAGATTCCGTAGCGCCTGTTTCATGATTTCATCAACCAGTTGCGCATATTTTTTCACCGCAAGACCAGGCTTTAATAGTCCAATGATTTGCTGATGTGCCTGCTCGACTTCGTGGTGCACCTGCGCGTGCCTTTTAGAAAACTCACCGACAGCATACGTCCTCGTAATATCCGCAGCATATCCATGCAACCGTGCACCTACGTCGAGCAATACAAACTCTCCTTGCTGTACTGGCGCCTGATTCTTTATGTAATGAAGTGTGCAGGCATGCTTCCCGGCTGCAACGATTGGGTCATATGCATGCCCGACCGCACCGCGTGATCTAAAGTAATGCGAAAAATCTGCTTCGATTTCATATTCATAATTGTAAGTAGCGATTCCTGATTTCACTTCGTTAAAAGCATCGATTGTCAGATCAATTGCCTGACGCATTAACTCAATTTCAATAGGCTGTTTAATTGCTCGTTGCTTCGCGAGCGTCTGTCGACAATCTCGCACATCATCACATACGTCTTGAAGCATGGCATACATCTCTACTGGGCCAGGGTTTAAGGCAAAAGAGTAATGATCTTTATGCGGATCCTCACCAATCGTCCAGACTGTTGCATTGGGTAGTAGCTCGTCTAGTAACGCTTTTCCAGCCACGGCTCCAACTACCTCATCGACGCCACTGATTTTTTTCGCCTCATCATACGACAAGTCACCATCAAAAATCCGGTGCACCTCGTCAACATCAGGTGCAACAAGAATACTTTTGTGTGGTTGAATCAATACCCACCAGTTGGCACTTTCGATACCTGTAAGATACCAAAAATTCGCATCTTGTTCGAAGTGATATGATGCGTCGTTAGAGCTTTGGATTGCGCTATTTCCTGCAATCACGATGCATTCAGCGTCAGTAGTGTTCAGTAGAGTACGTCGATTGTTTTGGAAAAATTCAGAATTCATTCTGTCTATTGTAATACAGTCGCGGGATTACGTGTTACCGGTTGCAACATCTGACCAGTCGCTTGTTCCTGCGTCATTACCTGCTCTGACTCGACAGAAATATGTACTATCCAAAAAGGCTTCCGTCAGAATAACTTCAGTTGAATCCTCACCAAGCACAGTCTCTTCAAGGAGTCCGGTCACAAACCCTGCATCAAGTGAACATTGCACCAAGTATTGCGTTGCATAATTTGGTGAAGCTAACACCCAAGACACATCAATGTTCGCAGTAGGAGGATCTCCAGCTGTAGATACAAATGAAACTCCACCCACGACATCCGGCAGAGTCTGGGTTGCTGCTCCACAACTCCCTTCAGTCGCGCCTTGCGTCCGCGTATTGTTATCAATGTAATAATGCACACTGGCATTTATAGAACTACTTCCATCAATGCAGAATACGTCAGGGCCAGGCACGGTGAGTAGAAGAGAAACATTATCGCTCGCACTGAATTCAAGCTGTGATAAAGCGGTTGGATACCCTCCGTTAAAGTTACGGAACGATTCCATCGCCGAGGCGACGTTCGTCAGATCACTCTTGATCGCACTCGTAGCTGTCTGTGCACGCCATGCACCGTATGAAACAATCGTAATCGCAGCAAGAATAGCAATAACAGCTATCACTACAATTAACTCGACAATGGTAAAGGCTGAACGAATATTGTTTTTCATATATCTGTCACCATAATATAGCGACGGTCATATAAGCACAAGCTGGATAGATTACGCTTGCAGATATGGCTTGATAAGCTTGGTTTTCTTTTCACCGATAACCGCAATCAGTGCACTTTCTTCAGCCGCAGCAACCCCACGCATACTTCCGAATGTTTTCAAAAGTAACTTTCGTGTCACTGGGCCAATTCCCGGAATTTCTTCTAACATACTTGCTGTCTGTTTCGTACGTTTCAATACAGTATGATAACTGACTGCAAAGCGGTGTGATTCATCACGGATACGCTGAAACAATTTGGTAACATCTGTATATTTTGAATGTGTCGATGATCCACGGAAGTTTTTAGAGTGTGAAGAAGCGTTGAGCTGGCCAACGTGTAGGTTTACAACAAGATACTCACCAGATTTTGTCACAGCGATATCATCAGTAGGTGCCGTCACAAATGTAAGCAACTTTTCGATATCAATATTAGACCGAGTCGTGTGTATGATCACCTCTTCTTCGCGTTTAGCGATACTGATCATAGGAATCTTCAAGTCGTGTTCTTCGAGTGCACGCAGTGCTGCATCAAGCTGCCCCTTACCACCATCAATCAAGATAAGATCCGGAACACCCCATGCTTTCAAGTTCTTTTCACTTGTTCGACGCTGCAACGTTTCGTGCATATTATAGTAATCATCGTTCTGTTCGATACGCGTTTTAAATTTACGGTAATTCGCTCGATCACTGACACCATTCGTAAAGACCACCATGCTGGCAACAACATTTGTTCCGCCCATGTGACTAATGTCATATCCTTCGATTCGTGCAGGAATCTTCTTTAATCCAAATAAATCTACCAGACTACTAAGCGCCTTATCTTTACTGATATCGAGGAACTCACGATCACCAAACATAATTTGCTGCTGCAGTGAACGCAGATCTGAAAGTTTATTACGAAGCCTTGCAGCTTGTTCAAAATCCTGAACTTTCGCTGCCTGGTGCATTTCTTTTTCAATCTCACGGACGATTGATAAGCGGCCGCCCTCAATATAACGAATAAGTTTTTTTAGTGTCGCTTTATATTCCGCCGATGTCGTTTCTGCACGTGGACTCAATCCAATGTGTGAATCTAAATCGCGTCGACCATTTTCCTTCAAAGGTTTCGTATAATGCGGAAATACTTTACGTAAATAACGCATCGCCTTTTTAATAGCAAAGGCATTATAGTATGGTCCAAAATACTCCGCACCGTCATCCGAAGGGTTGCGTGTAAAACAGACATACGGCCACTCGCTTTTCATATCAATCCGAATGAATGATTGTGACTTATCATCACGAAGTAAGATATTGAAACGTGGCATGTATCGTTTCACCATTTCAGACTCGAGGAACAGTGCGTCTAACTCACTTTCTGTCTCAATCCAATCAGTATCATCGATTTCTTGTACCAACGCTCGTGTTTTTACATCCATGTCACGCGTACTTTGAAAGTATTGACGAACACGGTTCTTTAGTACTGCTGCTTTACCAACGTAAATAATTTCACCAGATTTTGATTTATGAAAATAAACCCCTGCGCTACGAGGGAGCGTTTTTAGTTTTGCTTCAAGTTGCGCATTCATAACTCTATTGTACCGCTAAACGGTAGTTACTGCCGCACGCTGCCGACATACATCGGTATGAAAGAGAAGGTCTGGATTTTGTTTACAGTTTTCACAAATCAACACAAGATCATTACAGTTCGCCCATGCACAGTTTTCATAATTGCTTGTCGCGTCTTTACAGTGACTACATTCACCAATTACTTTGGTGTTATCAGAGAAATCAATTGTCATACGATCGTCAAAGACACGCAGACTTCCTTCCCATAAACCGTCATCACCAAATTCTTCGCCGTACTTTACGATACCGCCATCAATTTGATACACCTCTTTAAAGCCACGATTCATCATGAGAGAGCTAAGAATTTCGCAACGAATACCGCCAGTACAATACGTAACGATCGGCTTATCTTTCATGTCGTCATATTTGCCACTTTCAAGTTCGGCGATAAAGTCACGACTTGTGTGTGTATCAGGAACGACCGCATTCTTGAATTTACCAATTGCAGCTTCATGCGCATTTCGGCCGTCAAAGAAAACAACATCATCACGCTCTTCAACTAACTTATGAATTTCTTTTGGTTTTAAGTGTTTCCCGCCGCCAATAACACCGTTTTCATCAACACGAAGTTCATCCGCAGCATCAAATGCGACAATTTCAGATTTAACCTTTACGCTCATGCGTGGGAAATCTTCTCGGCCACCATCGCTCCATTTGAACGTAGTACTTTTAAAACCTTCGAACTCTTTCGTGGTTTTGATGTATGTCTTTAGATCATCCATCTCACCACCAACTGTTCCATTGATACCATGAGGTGAAATAATAATACGGCCTTTTAGGTTAAGGCTTTCGGTTAAAGTCTTTTGCCATAAACGAACAGCAGCAGGATCTTTAATCGGGGTGAATTTGTAATACAATAATATCTTTTGCACGAATAGTATTATACCACCCTTGCGGGGTGCAGCATATCTATGGCATAATAATCTCACTAAGATCCACCGGATCCTCTAGTCGCCTAACGTATGGACGAGCCAAACCTCTAGCGACAATATCAATCTAATTACTATCTTTAATGCCTTGAAAGGGTTCTCATGAGCACAAACCGCAATACGCTAAAAATTTATTGGCAGCATGTCCGAAAATATAAAGTGACATTCTTTATATCATTATTTGCAATTCCCGCATCGGCGCTTCTGCTTGATACGCTCCTTCCATACTTTTTAAGTCAGGCCATTGGAACATTGCCAGGAAAAGACCAAGCGCTCCTTACATCGACACTCATTGCTGCGGTTATAGTCGGGTTAGTTGGTGTAGGGTTAAATCTCCTGGGCTTCCAGGCATTAATTCGACACGAATCAAGTGTGCGAAAAGATTTGTCGGATTCTGTTTTTAGTTCGTTACTTTCAAAAGACCTCCGCTTCTTTGTAAACGAAAAGGTTGGTGCACTCACAAGTCGCTATATCGATTTCATCAGAAGTCATATGTCGCTTCAAGATCTACTTATCATGCGTACACTTGGTTTTATCCTTTCAGTAGGAACCGGCGTCGTTATCGTTGCAACCCATTCACTCCTCGTTGCGGGAATTCTAGTCTTTCTGCTCGTCGCCCTTATTATCCAGGTAAAGATAAGCCTTCGAATCCGTGCACCGTACCGCCAAGAGCGCAAAAGGCTTATCGGTGAAATCCACGGAAAAGTAGCAGACGCAATTACTAACAGTTTGATCGTAAAAACATTTGCTCGTGAAAAGCCCGAAGTAAAAGACGTGTCAAAATCGAACGAAGCGTTTCGTGTCGCCTACATGAAAGACTTCAAACTACTGAGCATTGAGGGTACTGGTCGTTTATTTATCATGACCATTACTCAATTAGTGGCGATTAGTATTTGTGCGACGCTGGTATTTAATGGTGAGCTTGATATCGCAATTGCGATCTTCACAATCACCTATCTTCAAAGAATTGGTTCGCAGATTTTTTCACTTGGCGAAATGCTCAATGGCTACGATCAGGCAATGCTTGATGCCGCGCCAATGAGCGACATGTTAATGCGCGAAAATGAAATTGTCGACAAACCACATGCCAAGAGTCGCGTGTTCAAAACAACTCATATTGAACTGCGTGATGCCAGCTACCGTTATGGAGATAGCGACACAGACGTCCTTAGTGATATTAATCTCGATATTACACCCGGTCAAAAAGTAGGACTTGTCGGTCCGTCTGGCGCTGGCAAGACAACTATCACCCACCTACTACTTCGTTTTGCAGATGTTACTGGCGGTGGGATTTATATTGATGGTCACGATATACGCGACATCACACAGGATAGTCTTCGCTCGCAGATAGCCTACGTCCCACAAGAACCAATGCTCTTCCATCGTTCGCTTCGGGAAAATATTGCGTACGGTAAAATTGGCGCGACTGATGCTGAAATCCAAAAAGCAGCCAAGCTTGCCAATGCCAGCGAATTCATCAATAAGCTTCCTGAAGGCCTCGATACCATTGTCGGTGAACGCGGAGTAAAACTATCCGGTGGACAGCGTCAACGAATTGCTATTGCTCGCGCAATCTTGAAGGACGCACCGATCCTTGTGTTAGACGAGGCGACATCAGCGCTCGATAGCGAAAGCGAGAAACTTATTCAAGACGCATTACAGCAACTGATGAAAGGCCGGACAAGCATCGTTATTGCACACCGTCTCTCAACCATCGCGAAACTCGACCGGGTCATTGTCCTTGATGGCGGGCGTATCGCTGAAGATGGCACCCACACCAATCTGCTCAAACAGAAAGGTCTGTACGCGCGTCTATGGGCGCATCAATCAGGTGGATTTATAGAAGAATAATAGTCTCACAAAAAAATAACTCCGCTTTTTACAGCGGAGTTATTTTATAGCTTCAACAAATATTACTTATTTGCATCAACGTTAGATTGCTTCGGTTCGTCTTGAGCTTTTCCACCTGGTTTGGTTTCTTCAGCTTGAGATGTCTGGTCGCTATCTGCACCGTTGTCAGCTTCGACTTCGTCGTCGAGTGTCGCGTCACCTGCAGCAGCATCGTTTGCAGCTTCAAGTGCAGCTGGTTCGTATACACTTGCGATAACAAGATCAGTAAGCTTTGGAGCTTCTTCGTCTTCTTCTTCGTGTCCTGTAACGTGTTCAACAAGTGTCACATCCTTTGGCAATGTAATATCACCAAGAGTAATTTGTTCGCCAGCTTCTTTTAGGTTGGCGATAGAAACTTCTAGCGCTTCTGGAAGGCTTAGTGGCAACGCACGTACTTCAATGCGGTCGACTGCCTGTAGCACGATAAGTCCAGCTTTTTCAGCTTCACTTTCACCCTGTCCAATTAAGTGGATAGGCACTTCAGCGATAACTGGTTCGTTTCGGTTCACTGCGTGGAATGATACGTGACGAGTAAGTCCCTTTACAGGATCTGACTCAACGTCTTTGATCATAGCGATTTCTTTGCGGTCACCAATAACAAGGTGAACCGGTGTGTGCTTTCCAGCGTCACGGATAACCTTGTCAACAATGTTCATTGCAGCTTGAACGTTCACTGGCTCGAGGCCTGCGCCGTATACAACTGCTGGAACGAGTCCTTGCTTGCGCAATTGTTTGACCTTTTTGCCCTGTAATACACGTGGGTCTAGGTTTAGTGTAATTTTATCTCCCATGTCTCTCCTTCTTTTCCTTTGCTTGGATAATAGATACCTTTACGGAAATATAATTTGTTACCTCCCAATTATACCATTTTTAGTGCTAAAATGAGTGGAATGATACCTGGAGTAGACTTAATCGACTTTATTAAAATAGTAAGCATCGTTGGTGTAGCACTTGTTGTGTTCGCTGAATCAGGGCTACTTATTGGCTTTTTCCTCCCTGGTGACAGCCTCCTATTTACCACTGGATTCTTGATCCACGCTGGGTTCCTCGGTATCAATATTCACCTCGCAGTATTGATTATTTTTATCGCTGCAGTTTTAGGCGATAGCGTCGGATATACCTTCGGACGCAAGGCGGGACCACGCATTTTCAAACGACAAGACGCCCGCCTATTCAAGCAAGAATATGTCGTAAAGGCACAAGAATTTTACGAAAAACACGGCGGCAAAACAATCATTATCGCTCGTTTCGTGCCGATCGTTCGCACATTTGCACCAATTGTTGCAGGTGCCGGTAATATGCCGTATCGCCGATTTATCACATTTAACGTTATTGGTGGATTGCTTTGGGCAGCGGGCGTCACCTATGTTGGATATTTCCTCGGTGCCTGGTTTGAATCAATGGGCTGGGAGATTGACCACGTACTCCTTCCTGTCATCGCAATCATCATTCTAATCTCTGTACTTCCACCAGCTATTCACATCTTGAAAAACAAGAGTAATCGCGACGCACTATGGAATGGCACAAAGCGACAATTGAGCTCACTTTTCAGCCGCAAAAAGTAATCACACCTCTTCTATACAGGGGTTGTCAAAAACCGCTTATGCCTCCATACTAATCGATAGTTATGGGGCATCAACCAACACACTTTCTTGGCACACACTTAGTAAATAATGGTGTAGCTTTTCGTGTCTGGACACCTTTTGCTACTGCCGTTAGTGTCATGATCAGCAAAGATTTTAATTGGGAAAAGACACCACTCGAAAGTGAAGAGAATGGCTACTGGTCAGGTGTTGTACATGGTGCGCAACCAGGCCAAGCTTATAAATACAGCATCACTACCGCCGATGGATCAACACTCGAAAAAAATGATCCCCGCTCTCGCCAACTAACCGTTTCTGATAACGGATCATCAGTCATTGTTGACCCTGAATACGACTGGGAAGATACTGCGTCACCTATCATCGAAAAAGAAAAACAAATTATCTACGAATTACACGTCGGTACTTTTAATCGTCCAGATGCCGCAACGACAGGCACATTCTACACGGCAATCGAAAAGCTTAGCTACCTAAAAGAGCTCGGTGTAAATATGATCGAGCTCATGCCCGTCACAAGTATGGCGAGCAGCAATGGCTGGGGATACGCGCCGAATGATATGTATTCTGTCGAAAACTCGTACGGTGGACGACGAGGCCTTCTTGATTTCGTCAAAGCCTGCCATGCAATCGGCATAGGTGTTATCCTCGATGTTGTCTATAATCACTTCTCAACCGAAACCGGTGTCTGGCAATTCGACGGATGGAGCGAAAATAATCGTGGAGGTATTTACTTCTACAACGACGAACGTGGCGACACCCCCTGGGGCGGACGCCCTGACTATGGTCGCGCCGAAGTCCGACAGTTCATCCTCGATAACGTCACGATGTGGCTGACCGAATACCACATCGATGGTCTTCGTATCGATTCAACTATTTATATGCGCAATACCAAAGGCTCCGAAGGTGGACCTGAACATGATATCGCTGACGCATGGTCATTACTTCAGGAAATCGCTTCACTTGCCCACAAAATCAATCCGCACGTCATCATGATCGCTGAAGACAACTCCGGAAACGAGGCAATCACAAAACCTGTCTCAGAAGGTGGCGCAGGTTTCGATGCACAATGGGGGCTTACCTTCCCCTACGCGCTTCGTTCAATGCTCGACCTCCACAAGAACCAATATGACGGCGACCTCGTAAACGAATTACTCCACAACTACAATGGCCAAAGTTTCCAAAAAGTTATTTTTAGCGACTCACATGACACTGCAGCGAACGGATCTGTTCGTATCAACGAAGCAGCCACACCTGGCAACGCAGGTAGCGTCTTTGCTCGCCAAACAGGATTGCTTGCAAATGCAATGATGTTGACCGCTCCAGGTATTCCTATGCTGCTACAAGGTGGTGAATTTATGCAAGAAGGCAACTTTAACGACTGGCAGATGCTGAACTGGGACAAAACAACGCAGTTTGCTGGCATCGTACTTGCTCACGAGCACTTAATTAAACTCCGTTTGAACGAATATGGAAATACACTAGGCCTGACCGGACCCTCAATTGATGTGTTTCACCAAGACACAGGTAACAAAGTCATCGCCTATCATCGATGGCTCAACGGTGGAGTGCGCGATGACGTCATCATCATTGCTAATTTTAACGATCAAAGATTTAAAGCCTATGAACTTATCCTCCCTATGCCCGGCACTTGGCAAGTTCGTTTCAACAGCAGCTGGAAAGGCTACAGCCCAGACTTTAATGAAACAAAAGTCACTACCGTTACAACTGATAGTGACAATCGTGTCAGCCTAGAACTTGCTGACTACAACCTTGTTATTCTTTCGCAAGACTAAAGAAGTTCTTTGAGGTATCTTCCGGTAAATGATTCGGGAACCTTGATGATTTGCTCTGGCGTTCCAGATGCAACGACCATTCCCCCGCCAAGTCCACCTTCAGGACCCATGTCGATAACGTGATCAGCTGTCTTAATGACATCCAGGTTGTGTTCAATAATCACCATGCTATTTCCACCTTGTACAAGTTCTTGCAAGATCACAAGCAAGCGTTTTACATCGGCACTGTGCAGCCCAGTTGTTGGCTCATCGAGAATATAGAGGGTTTTACCTGTTGAGCGACGTGAAAGTTCTGAAGCAAGTTTAATACGTTGTGCTTCACCACCACTAAAGGTTGTCGCAGGTTGTCCAAGCTTCACGTACCCCAACCCGACTTCTACCAAAGTATTGAGCTTACGTGCAATCGTTGGGATGTTTTCAAAGAATACAGCACCTTGTTCGACTGTCATCTCAAGAACATCACTAATTGTTGCGTCCTTGTATTTAATTTCGAGCGCTTCACGGTTGTAACGCTTTCCGTGACAGACGTCACAGGTAACATATACATCTGGAAGGAAGTGCATTTCAATCTTGATAACACCGTCACCCTGACAGTTTTCACAGCGACCACCCTTTACATTGAAACTGAATCGTCCAGCTTTGTATCCGCGAATATTTGCTTCGTTTGTACTCGCGAATAATTCACGGATTGGCGTAAAGACACCAGTGTATGTTGCTGGGTTTGATCGAGGCGTTCGTCCAATTGCAGATTGATCAATCACAATCACCTTATCAAGTTGTTCGATACCTTCAATGTTATCGTGTGTACCCGGAACGACGTGTGCACGGTGTAAACGAGCAGACAATTCTTTCGCCAAGATATCATTCACGAGTGTCGATTTACCAGATCCACTGACACCACTCACTACAGTCATCACACCAAGTGGAAGTGAAACATCAATATTGCGCAGGTTGTTTTCGCGTGCGCCACGAATTACGAGTGCACGGTCTTTCACGATTGGGCGACGCTTTTTAGGTACTTCGATTTTTTCAGTTCCAGCGAGGAATCGTCCTGTAATACTTTCTTTATTTTTCGCAACTTCTGCAGGCGTACCGGCAGCGACAACATGTCCACCGGCAACTCCAGCACCAGGACCAATGTCGAGCAAGTAATCCGCGTGACGAATCGTATCTTCGTCGTGTTCTACAACCAGTACTGAGTTTCCAAGATCACGAAGATGCTTCAACGTTGCGATCAAGCGATCATTATCACGTTGGTGTAGTCCAATAGATGGCTCATCCAGTACGTACAATACACCCTGGAGACCTGAACCAATTTGTGTCGCCAAACGAATACGTTGCGCTTCACCACCAGAGAGGGTGTTAGCCGCACGTGAAAGCTCAAGATAGTTCAACCCAACGTTGTTCATGAATCCCAGACGAGAAGTAATCTCTTTCATGATCTGTTCAGCAATAAACTGCTCTTGTTCGTTCAACTTTAATTTGTTCTGGAACATATCAAGGGCAGCATCAACGCCAAGACCCGCAAAGTCCATGATGTTGAAATCATGGATAGTCACTGCGAGAACTACAGGTTTTAGACGTGCACCATTACATGCAGTACATTTGCGCTCGCGCATGAATCGCTCGATATCCTTACGCATAAAGTCACTATCGGTTTCTTTGTAGCGGCGTTCAAGATTAGGAATCACACCTTCATATGCTGCGTCGTAGGCACGGCCGTCGCCAAGTGAGACTCGGTACTTTTCATCACCCGTTCCATAAAGGATTTTTTCGATTGCGTCTTCTGATAATTCCTTCACTGGAATTTTCAGGCTGAATCGGTGTCGATCAGCAACTGCCTGTAATCGCTTCATATACCAGGCATCACTATTCACACGGTTGTATGGGCGGATTGCACCTTCAGCCAGCGTCAGGCTTGAGTTAAAGACCAGTTCTGGATCGACATCAAGTCGGCTTCCTAGACCCGTACAAACAGGACATGCACCTTGTGGCGCGTTAAAACTAAACAGTCGTGGCTCAAGTTCAGGAATTTCTTCGTTCGGGTGATCGATACATGCGTAGCGCTGACTGTAAACATGGCTTGTTTCCGCATCGACATCCAAGATCTCTACGACGCCTTCAGCGATTTCAAGTGACTGCTCAATAGACTGTGCAACACGTGCACGGACATCGTCGGACAGTGCAATACGATCAACGACAATTTCGATATTGTGCATGAACTTTTTGTCCAAGCTTGGGAATTCGTCCAGTGAGTAGACGACGCCATCAACCCGAGCACGTGCATATCCTAGACGTCGATATTGTTCTGGGATGTGTGCAAATTCACCTTTTTTGCTTTTCACAATCGGCGCCAAAATCATGAGGCGTGAGCCGTCGGTCAATTTCATAACTTCGTCGATGATATCTTCGGGCGTACGACGGCTCACTGGCTTGCCACAGACAGGACAGTGTGGCACACCAATGCGTGCAAAAAGGAGTCGGAGATAATCGTAGATTTCAGTGACAGTTGCAACCGTACTACGAGGGTTACGACTCGTAGATTTCTGGTCGATACTAATCGCAGGACTTAGCCCATCAATTTGATCGACATCCGGCTTTTCCATAAGACCAAGGAATTGTCGGGCGTAACTTGAAAGACTTTCAACGTAGCGACGTTGACCTTCTGCGTAAATGGTATCAAAAGCAAGGCTCGATTTACCCGAACCGCTCAACCCCGTAATAACGACTAATTTGTCGCGGGGAATTTCAACACTAATATTTTTTAGGTTGTGCTCACGTGCACCCGTAACCCGTATAACCTCTGACATAACCGTTTGATTATACGCTTTTTTGACGATTTTTTCCAGTACGTAGAGCCGATGCCCACACCCCTTATGCTTGCGTATTCTGACCCCTGTTGATATAGTCCTATGAAATTCAAGGATTACTCACAATGAAAAAAGCCATCATATTCACCTGCCTCACACTCTCAGCACTGCTGATATTAGATAGTATGAACGCAGGCCAAGCATTTGCGATGCTTATCATTGCCGGACAAGTTCCCGGAACAAATGTCTACCTCAACGCAGGTACTATGTTAGAAGTTTTTGCGCTACTTACAGGCTTCGTTCTAGCACGCATTAGCAACACAGCCGTTCTCTCAATCTTGAGTCGAACAAAAGTACTTCGTAGCGTCTAGTCGTTATCGACAGGAACAATACTTTCGGCCCACAACTGCATTTCCTGCAAGACAAATTGTTTGTCTTCATCTTTAATTGTGGCACTTAATCCTTGTAATCTTTTTACAAAACTTGGCAATTGTCGCAATACTCTCGCAGCACGCCATTCTTCCCAGGCCATCGCTTCGTCTTCTGCTAAACTACTTGGATAGTTACGTGCTTTATAGTGCAACAATAGTGGCGCAAGTCGTTCATCATTAAAATCAGGATGTAAGTCGGCCAATTGCTGTGCATCCGCTTGCTGAACCTTGTCGATACGCAGTAGGTCTACATCAGTGACAAATCCGTCATACAATTGCGCTTCAGCATCTGCGGATTTCGTAAATTCAGGACGTCGCTCTAAAGCTGATCGAATATTCTCGGCGAAACTCGGAACCGACAAAAGTGTGTTGCGATGTTTTGTGATAGTCGCCTCGTCCAAGCCAATGCGCTCCCAGCCACCCTCTTGCTCAAGGACACCAAGGGGCGCAACTGCAGGTGCACGATTGTACTGCATTTCTTTTACAGGAATTTGTACAAAGCCCTCTTTTTGTCGGTCTTCCCAACTCGCAAAAAGCCGTTTTTCAATATCAGAAACACTCATACCGAGGAATGGTGTTGGATCATGGCGTAAATCATAGACAAGCACATTGCCATTGCGGCCACTGGTCAGCGGGAATGAGACCGTACCTTTATGAAAGGCTGCATCAAATTGACCACTCACATATACGAACGGTTGCTTGTCGTCTAAGTTCACAAGCTTCTTCACTTCTTTTTTGTCGCGAATATTCAAAAGATACTTATATAGCTGCGGCTGTGTATCTTTGATAAGTTTAGTTACAGCAATCAATGCTTCTACGTCACTGAGTGCATCATGAGCCTTGAGGTGATCAATACCATTGAGCTTTGTAAGCAATTCGAGGCGGTTTGCTTCTTTACCATCCACAAATGGCCATTCAATACCTTCCGGGCGCAGAGCGCGCGTCATACGGACGACATCAAGCATATCCCAGCGCGATCGCCCATCTTTCCATGCCCACGCGTACGGGTCGTAGAAATTACGCCAAAACAAATGACGGATGAATTCATCATCAAAACGAATACTATTAAAGCCAACCGTTATTGTATCGGGTGTAAATACTTCCTCAACAAGAATTCGTGCAAATTCCGCCTCACTGTACCCTTCTGCTGTTGTTTGCTGCGGTGTAATACCCGTCACCATCAAAGCATCGGGGCTTGGTAGTGTGTCATCGTTGAGCTTCACAAGGATGTTGTATGGTTCACCAATCGGTTCTAAATCTATAGTGGTACGTATACCAGCAAACTGCATAATGCGGTCATCCCTGGCGCTGAGCCCAGAGGTTTCGAGGTCGTAAAAGAAAAAAGTTTGGGCCATATCTCTAGCATAACAAAAAAACACCCAGGTGGGTGCGTAAGTCGAAGTTATTTAAAACAGAGATAATAATTTTGGGAGGTGAGCCGTGGAGGGGCAGGCCGAATGGCCAAGAGGCGGTCCGGGGGCGAACTGCAGCTCTTTGCCCCTCCACGGGTGTTACGTGCGACGGCACAATCTTTCCTGGGGGGAGGTTGGATTATGCGGCATACGCACGCGTCTCGTTGCATCGCTTCGTCTGTTTAGGAATCGCGTCGACATTGACGGATACAGCTGAGGCAATTACCTCTCTATAATAGCACTTTAGGTTAGAAAAGTCAATAGACGTAAGCGTGTACGAAACTAATCTTCGCGTTGTTCGTGGAGGGTAAATGTATTGTTGCCAACGCGGATAACACTGTCCCCGACTGCACCAGCACGTGTCAAAGCATGGCTAATACCCATCTTTTTCATGATGTCACGTAGTCGTGCAACACCTTCGTGGCTTTCGAAACGTGTTCGACGAGCAAACTTCTCGATCTTTGTACCAGTCACAAAGAATACTTCCTGTTCGTCTTCGGTAACTTTCTTGATCTTCCAAGACAATGCTTCTTGCTCAGCACCGAGAGAAATGACAGGCAGACCTTCAGATTCTTCTTCAATAACTTCTGCTTCACGAGCAGTCACAACTTCTTTACGAAGCGCACGGAGCACTTCTTTTAGATTTGTGTGTGCAGGTGAAGAAATTGCAAAAATAGGCGTTTCTGGGGCGACTTCTTTGAGGGCGTCGATTTGCATCTGCACGATGTCTTCGTCAAGTCCTTCGATCTTTGTCAGTGCAATAATTTCAGGGCGACTTGTCAGGACTTCGTTGTAAGAAGCAAGCTCGTTACGGATTGTCTTGTAGGCAGCTGCAACATCGCTTGTGTATGCATCGATAAGGTGCAAAAGAACCGCAGTACGTTCAACGTGACGAAGGAATGCATCACCGAGCCCTTTTCCTTCACTGGCGCCTTCGATAAGGCCAGGAATGTCAGCAATCAAAAGGCTTCCATCGTCGATATCGGCAACACCAAGGTTTGGTGTCAGTGTCGTAAAGGCATAATCAGCAATTTCAGGACGAGCATTTGAAACGACACTAAGGAATGTAGATTTTCCAGCATTAGGGAATCCGACAAGTCCAACGTCAGCCAGAAGCTTTAGTTCAAGCTCTGCTTCGAAGATTTCACCGTCTTCACCGTTTTCAGCGATTCGAGGTGCTTGGCGAACAGATGACTTAAAGTGAGCGTTGCCGTATCCGCCGTCGCCACCTTTAGCAATAATTTCTTCTTGCCCATCATGGGTGAAGTCAGCAATGACACGGCCATCACGCTTTACGAGTGTCCCTACAGGTACACGGATGCGGATTGCATCACCAGAACGTCCATGACGATCTCGCTTTGATCCGGCTTGACCAGGTTCACCCTTTAGTTCGGGTTTATAACGGAAATCAATAAGAGTATTGAGGCCACCATCACCGACGAAAATAACGTCGCCACCACGGCCACCATCACCACCATCTGGTCCACCCATGTCTATATAAATTTCACGACGAAAAGAAACGGCGCCGTTACCACCGCGTCCCGCTTGGACAAATACTTTGGCGGTATCAACAAACATATGGTCTATTATAACAAAACCGCCCCTGAATTAACAGAGGCGGTTGAAATTATCTATTTGAGGCCTAGTGAATGTAGCGGTATAGGCTTGCTTGTCCGGCACTAATCGTACGGTTATTGATGATGTTGAAGCCACCATAGGCGCTGTTATTCATCTCACTTACGACGACTGTTCCGTCAGCGGAAACGCTTTCAACAACTGCTACGTGACCAGGGCTTCCTGATTCCACAAGCACTGCACCATATGATGGTACGTTGTCTACGCGGTAGCCACTTGCAGATGCACTATATGCCCATGAACCACCATTACCCCAGAAACTACCGACAGGCATCCCCATTGCAGCACGACGTTCGTATGCATACCAAGTACAGTTACCGAATGCGTAACGGTTACCGACTGATCCTGAACGGTATCCAGCATAGTAGCCACCTGAACTTGCTGAACTGTAAGTTACTGGCGCAACATAGCCAGGACGCTCGTTAGTAGGAAGTTGACCATTTGGTACAACAATCTTTAGACCAACAGTTACACCGCTAATTTCAAGGTCATTGTATGTCGTAATAACAGAGGCGTCTGACTTGTATTTGTCAGCGATGCTTGCAACTGTATCACCTGCTTTTACGGTGTAAACGATACCATCGCGAGGTAAGATATCAAGAACTTTACCAACAGTAAGGTTGTCGTTTGTTAAATTGTTCGCAAATTTAATGGTTTCTTTAGAAAGACCATATTTTGCAGCGATAGTATCAATCGTCTCGCCGGGTGCAACAGTGTGGTTCGTAATATTACGAGATGCTGATGATACCTGGATGATTTGAGGCTTAGAAATTGAAGAATCATCAGAACTTGGAAGTTCACTCTCAATTTGCGCTGAAATCGCAAGGCTTGATACCGCAGGGGCGACAGAAAGATTCGTTGCTGCTGCAACACTGGCCGCAATATTAGAAGCCACAACAGTGTTGACGGCTTTCTTTTCTTTTTCGGCGGTAGGAGTCGTTGGTAATGCTGCTGTATTAGCGACACCGGTTACCTGTTGAGGTGCGCGGTAGCCAATAGCGATAAGTACTACAAGGAGTACAAAAATACTCGAGTACACAGCAATGGTTGACGATTTGATCCGTCCCTTAGCGTTTGCTGTTCGGGGTCGGACGACTGTTTGCGGCTTTTGAGCTGCAATTGATCCTGGATGAGCGATGCTCGTCGTGATCTGGTTACGTATTATCGTTCTCCTGCCGCTCTTATTACTAAGAGGGCGTCTACCGTACTAAGTCTTGCTTCTCTTTGCAGAGAAAGGGGTATATGTCGACCGATTAATTATAATATTTATGAGTTTTCGATACCCGTGCGACCGTTTTGGTAGGCTCATTCATGTACTGCTCTTCCCACTCGCTTGTGTTTATTTGAATATTACTCCAGATATCACTAGTAGACAGAATCACGTAATGTGCTTCACCAAGTGTATCAAAATAGTTATATCGGGTCAATGTTGTTTGTGTTTTCTGTTACACCTTGACCCCTGTTATATGATGCCGCACTTTACCTTACAATGTGCCGCAATATTGGCTTCATGTTGCTGTAATGTCTTTGCGTAGTAAGTAATATCATCGTCACCACTAAGGAAGAATAGGAAGTCTCCAGGTGCTGGATTTGCCACACCTAGCAGCGATGCCTTGCCCGGAACAGCGATCGGTCCCGGTGGCAGGCCTTCATAGCGACGCGTATTGTACGGTGAATCAAGATTTATATCGCGGTCTACCCCTGTTTTATCAGCAATATACTGGTACGTCACATCCGATCCAAGTGCCATAGGAACAGCCAATCGACTATAGAATACCTGTGCAATTTGTGCTTCGTCACCCCCGATAGATTCACGCTGAACGATAGACGCCAAGGTAATACCTTCGTACAGACTAAATCCTTTTGCCTTAAACTTCGCGACTAGATCGTTCTCTTTAATAACTTTTTCGTATTCGTTAAACGTTCCAATTAAAATATCTTGAACAGTCGCACCAGTTCCAAAGTTATACGTTTCTCCGTAAATGTAACCCTCGAGGTCACTTGTCGCCGGTTTTCCTTCGAACAGAGGTGAATCGTAGGTCGAAGCAAATCCTGAACTAACTTCTGCCTCGCTATAGCCTGCTTTGAGCAATACTTTCTTGTTTTCGGCCAATGTAGCCCCTGGGAGGAAGGTTATATTGAATGTATCCACTTTCCCACTTGTGAGGTGTTTGACGATCTCAGGGGTCGTCTGAGACGGTGACAGGCGATATGAACCGGCCTGGAGGCTATTTTGTGTCTTTGTAATACGCGTATATACCGCAAAAGCAGCTTTATTACGGATTAAACCCTCTTTTTTAAGTAAATCCCCGATCATTGCAGGAGTTGACGCAGGCGCGATCGTTATTTTGATAAGTTCCGTCTTTTTTGCGTCAACTGCGCCAAGTTGTACGTTATACCAAATTGTTGAAGCAACTGCAGTCCCGATAAGCGCAACAATCAAAGCTAAGCCTGTAAAAAGGAGTACTTTTTTACGACGAGCACCTTTTTTTACCTGAAGTCCAGATTGAGTACCAGCAATTGGCTGATGCGCAAGCGGGGCGACAGGTTGCGGTTGCTGTTCAGGTTGTTGTTGCGGGTTTTGATCCATTAATGTGTCTCCATGTAATCTTCGAGGATAATTGCAGCTGCTTGTGCATCAATATCACCTTTTGTGTACGGTTTTTTCATAGTTACGAGGCGTTGCTCAGCAATAACACTCGTCAGCGATTCATCTTGAAAAATGATGTTGTCAGCGATGTCTTCGAGATCTTTTGCAAAATTCTCGACATAATTAGTCTGCGCGGTCGTTTCACCTTGCTGATTACGAGGGTACCCAACAATAATAGTGTCTGCGCCTTCGCGGATAACAATCTCTGCAATTGCCTTCAGTTCGTTCCCGTCCACTTCGATCGTGTCAAAAGCGACAGCAATACGAACACTACTGTCAGCGACGGCAACGCCAATACGCTTCTCTCCCACATCAAGACACACGAGTGAGGAGCTGCTCATACCTAATTGTTCTCTAGTTTAAATTCGATATCAATTTTACTGGTGTTGTTTGGAACAGTTCGTACCCAGAAGTAAGAGAACTTCACATCCACGTCTTTTACACCTTCAATAGTTTGGAGTGCAGATTGTACTTCACCGTAAATCTTACCCTTCACTTGTTCCTTGATCGCGTTTTCGTCAATCTTTGGACCGATCTGGCCATTTGCAGTAACAGCGACAGATAGTGTGTCACCTTCTTTTTTGAAGTTACTGAGTCCTACTTTATCAACACCGGTATCGTAGATTTTTTGTGCATCTTTATCGATGACTTGTTGTTCAAGACTACTCGTCAAGTATGTTTCTAAGTCGGCTTTTGCAAATGCGTACAGAGAGTATGTCGTAGATACGGTCAGTTTCGCTTTGCCAGATGCAGCTTCAGCATTTACTGCAGGTGCAGAAACGGCTTCAGCACGGTCAACTGTAAAGCTACTATCAATCACAATTTCACCATTAGAGAACTTTTTACTGAGTGCTTTTTTCTCAGCGTCTGTAGATTTACCGATTAGCTGGCCTTTGGCGCGTTCGATATCGTCGGTTGAGACGACTTTTGCAATTTTAGTTGTTCCGTTAGCGGTTGTACCAACAATTGTCGCAGAAACACCGGATGGAGCACCTGACATGTTTCCACTTGCGCCGTTATTGCTTGTTCCATTTTCAACTGACGTCATAGTTGTCTGAGCACCGTTTACTGCATTACCGGTTGTTAATGTGACGGCTTCATCCGTAGAAAACACTGCACCTGAAGATGCGGTTAATTTTGTACCTGCCGGAATAACTCCCAGTGAAGTAATCGTATTCGTTGAAAATTTAACTGTTCCGGTTGCAGGAGTTCCAACATCTTTTTCACCTGTCGCCTCAAAATCAATCGTCTCATCCTTCTTCTCTTGTTGTGCAAGTGATTTCACAACGCCGGTCTTGAAGTCAGTCGCAGCAGATCCACCAAGTTTGACCGTCGCACTCACGGGTGCAGGACTTGTACTCGCAGTGACGATCACCGTTGCAGCAGGCGCAAATACAAACATCCACACGAGCAGCGCGATCAAAGCTACTCCACCACCAATACCTAGGAATAATCGCTTACGGAATTTATCAAAGTTAGGAATCTTAACCCGACTCTTTGCACCACTAGCTCGACGTGCAGAGGCAATACCAGCCGCAGATACAGTAGCAGGATCAATTTCACTATCGTTGTCGATATCAAGTGATTCAATTGCGCTACTGCGGCCATCTTTTGCAATGCGGGTGTTATCTTTAACTTTCAGACTGCCTGCGTGATCACCAACAGGAAGGTCGGCGCCATCAATAATGTCATCTTCATCATCTGTGATAATTGCAGCAATTTCAGCAAGCTCTGGTTTTGACTGAAGATTTTTTGCAACAGGAATCTGGGCATTCGCAGCGAGTGCAATAAGCGCAGGATTATTAGTAATCAGTACGAGCTGTTTCTTGTCAGCTTTTGCCATACGATCAAGAAGGCGCAGATTAACTGCACTTTGGAGCGTTCCTGTCCGTTTCGGAGGAACTACAGCGACGATTTTTTCTTTAGCATTTTTTATTTTGCCAATAATGGCAGTGACATCGTCGTCAACATCAATGTATATAACGTCTTTATTCATGTTAAATTCTCAGAAGGCGATTAAGTTTATCTTTGATGGAATCACCCTCTCCACTCCCTAATAGTGTATCATAGCCGACTCGCAGCAGACCCATGGCAGTAATGAAGGTGTGATCTGTTACGTCGCTTGTTTTATCAACGACGCCAATCACTTCTGAAGGGTTGATGTGGTGCACAGATGGCTTCTTTGTAAACGGAAGATCCTTGTGCCAGTCGCTTGATTCAAGTGCAGTCACGAGCTTTTCGAGACTTGATCCACCACCACAGAGCAAAATACGATTTGGCAGGTGATCAAGTGAATCGAATTCGCTCAGTGCAAGTTCGACTCCAGCTATCCAGACCTCTAGTGTCTTGTCGATTGCGCTATTCACTTCTTTCGCAACACTCGCCTTAATCTGACTGTGGTCGATGTTAACCTTTAGCTTTTCAGCGTCTTTGTACGAAAGCTCCATCTCACTCGCAATTGTTTGCGTAAAGCTTCGTCCACCGATGCCAAACATCTTTGTACCTTCGACTCCACCATCATTCACGACAGCGATGTCTGTTGTACCACCACCAACGTCAGCGAGGATCGCAGTAAAGTTGCTGTTTGCGTCATTTCCAAGTACTGAGCGGCTGACTGCAAATGGTTCGGCAGCAACAGCAAGGAGCTCGAGTGATAATTCATCCGCAACACGTTCGAGTGCACCGATGTGCACCATAGGGGCAAACGCAGTGTAGATTTGCACTGCAACGTCACGTCCTTGGAATCCAATAGGATTACTTACCTTATATCCATCGATGTGAATACTCACAAGCGCGCTGTTGACGAGCTTTACTTCAACTTCGTCATTACCCGATTCAAGCGCAATCTGCTTTTGTGATTTAATCTGTGCACGTTCTTGTACCTTCTCGATGATGAATTCCATTTCAGATGAATCGAGTGGACGGTCCGGTTGAGGACGACGGTAACGAATTGTGTCCGTTACGCCTTTGACGAGTTCACCAGCAATACCAATCACGACACGCTTTGCTTGTAGACCAGCTTGTTCTTCGGCATCTGCAAGGGCTTCTTCACAATTACGAACAACTCCAGCAATGTCAGAAATTGCCCCAGAGTGCATATCACTTACTTCTTGGCGAGCACGACCAACGCCAACAATGTGCAATTCATCACCTTCAAGACGTGCGATTAACGCTTTTACAAATTCAGTTCCGATGTCGAGTGCGACGATATAATCATCAGCTGGCGCTTTTTTGCGAGCTTTTCGTAATTTTTGTAATACCATATTGTTTTCCATTATATAACATTGGTGCTTATGCTCCTAAACTGTTGATAATAATGTTAAATTGTGATATAATATTACGATGAATATCGAAAAATATCATGCATTCGATCCCTATTCAGAAGAGTCGCTACGAATAGTAGAGGAAGTTGAAGCCCTCCCCTTTGACCAGGAGTTTGAGCACCTTCTTTATGACAACCGAATCGACCGAGTAGCTCGTTTCGAATACGATCACGCCCCTGATCAAGAATACGATGTAGCACCTCTTGTCATCGACTTTGACGTCATGGCAACTCGTTTCCCTGCAAGCCTTCGTGGTATCTTTCCCGAAGATCAGTACAACATCGAGCAGTTAAAAATTGAGCAGTTCGAAGGTGGGTACGACGCAGTTACGCAGACACTTCCTCAAACTCGATTACTTATGTCTTTTTGGACACACGAATGTGAACACTCCGTAACGATTGAAAACGGCATCGCTCGATACGAAACTAAGAATAATGATTTAGAAGATACGGTCTATACATTCCAGCCAGAGGAAATTATTGGGTTAATCGCGACATTCGTATACGCAAAGCAATACGACCCCGCATACCCAAATAAAGCGATTGAGCTCGCCGAATCTTCACTTTTTACCACTCGCGATCCACGTGTCGATTTCGTCGAACAATTAATCATGACACTTGGAAACTTTACAGGGAGTTCTAGCCTTGAAACACGTGCCATGTTTGAAAATAGCAACGGGTCACCGATTCTCGCCACACTACGTGAACAAGAGTTTCCAGAAAAAAGTGCCGTATCGAATCGACTGCTCTTGAACGAACTAACTGACGTGAATGAAATACCGACATCTACCGAGACATTGGTAGCTCAGAACATCGTTAATATTAATGACGAAGATTCTATCATTGGCGTCGGCCAACTGAAAAAACATTTTGCAGAACAACGTTCGACCGTACTGACAGAGATGCCTCTAACAACGACGGAATATATTGATTCCAAAGAAAACTACACCCGCTGGGTGAGCATCTGCGCTTCGTTCTTAACTGCAATTAAAAACGTCTAAACAAGAATCGCTTTGATACGTCGGATTCCGGCACTGCTTGATTCTTCTTTTTGAATCTTAAAGACTTTATCGCCAGGCTGAATGAGTTCAAGTGTGTGCTCAACGTGAGGACCACCACAAATTTCGAAGCTAAATGGTACATCTTCGTTATCGGCAATCATTTTGTAGACTTTCACTGTTTCGCCGTAACGATCACCAAACTGTCCCAATGCACCCATTTCTTCGCGTGCAACAGTCGTTGGGTATTCAGCGTAACTAATTTTTAGATCTTTATTAATTTCGCGGTTCACAATCGCTTCTACTTCTGCAAGTTGCTCTGCGGTAACCTTTTCAGGGTGTGAAAAGTCAAAACGAAGTCGTTCTTCAGTAATGTTTGATCCGTGTTGCACAACATGGTCACCAAGTACTTGACGAAGTGCTGCGTACATAAGGTGTGTCGCAGTGTGGTATTGTTTGTGGATTTCAGTCTGTCCACCAAGCCCACCTTTGAATGTCCCTTTTGCGGCAGTCTGTGATCGTTCGCGTTGTTCTTGCATCTTCGCATCGAATTCTTCACGCCATGTCACAGTCAGTGGAATTTCTTGCTTGATTGCTTCTTCGGTTGAAAGTTCAACAGGGAAACCGTATGTATCGTATAGTGTGAACAGCTCAGCACCAGTGATGCCATCTTCTTTGCGCTTTGTTAATTCGTTGATACCTTTTCGAAGCGTCTGGCGGAAAACCTTTTCTTCTTTTGCAAGTGTCGCAATAATTTCATCGCGTTTTTCAGCAACTTCTGGATAGTCGTCAACATACATATCAGCGATGACAGGAATAACACCTTCAAGGAAGTTTTGTTCAATACCAAGATCAAATGCAAAACGAACAGCACGGCGAATCAAGCGACGCATCACGTAACCCTGTTCTTTATTTGAAGGTTTCACGCCATCAACAGCCAGGAATGTTGCCGCCCGAAGATGATCGGCAATCACACGCATACTTGCAGTGTTGTCTTCGTATGTTTTGCCTGATAATTTCTGTAGCTGCTCGATGATTGGCCATAGAAGACTGATCTTGAATACATCAGGGCTGTTAATTTGCGCAGCAGCAATACGTTCAAGTCCACCACCGAAATCAACATTCATTTTTTCTAGAGGTTCAAACGAACCATCTTCGAGCCGTCGATATTGCATAAAGACTTGGTTACCGATTTCCATAAATTGTCCGCTGTCGCTCGCAGGGTGCGCAAGACCGAAACCTTCGGCATGGTTTTCAGGACCGAAGTCATAAAAAACTTCGCTGTCAGGACCGCAAGGGTCACCGATTGGCGTCTTATCAAGTCCACCACCGCGTGACCACCAGTTTTCACCATCATCGTAAAAGAAAATACGTTCGCCAGGTTTAATACCGCGCTCGTCACCATTGGCTTGTGAGCCAACTTCAACAATCTTTGCTTCAATGCCGCGCTCTTCAAAAATCTTCTGCCAAATGTTTGCCGCTTCGTCATCACGAGGAATACCGTGTGCTTCATCACCAATAAATGCTGTGACGTAAATCTTAAGTGGATCAAGGCCAACAATATCGACGAGGAATTCGAAGAACCAACGAATTTGCTGTTCCTTAAAGTAGTCTCCGAGACTCCAGTTTCCTAGCATTTCAAAGAATGTTGTGTGACGGTTATCGCCCACATCTTCGATATCTTGTGCACGGAGGCACGTTTGACTATCCGTTAAACGAACGCCGGCTTGGTGTGATTCACCTAGTAGGTACGGCAATAGAGGTTGCATACCACTTCCTGTAAACAGTGTTGTTGGGTCGTTATACGGCACTAATTTAGCACGAGGGATTACCGCGTGGCCACGTTCTTTAAAGAACTCGAGGTACGAGTTGCGAATATCTTGAGCATTCATTAGGACTTATTATACCAGCTAATCGACGTCAGTCGAAGATTAACAGGTAGGAACTGTTGCACCCCACCATTGGACATTCACATTATTACCCGTTTTACACGGTGCTTTCGATTCATATGATGCGTAAATAGCGTAACTATCAGTCGAAGTATCGCCCCGAACATAGCGATAGTCAGCAAATGTATCTGGTGCGTTTCGAGGATCATGCGGAATAACCTTTAGATAAGGTGAGAGTTCTGACGAAAGTAGGCTAATATTACACGCTGTTCCATCCTCATCACATACTTCCGGATACATGCTTTTTTCGGCATGGTACTTTTCGAGTGCGATTTTGATCTGAGTAATATCACTCTCTCGCTCTGCATCGCGTGAGCGCTGCTGAATAGTGCCGTAAGAGACGACAACAATTCCTATCAAAATACCAATGACAACTATGGCTACAAGTAGCTCAATAATCGTAAATCCCTTTTTAAGCGCCCACGCATTGTTCATGCTTTAGTTATAGCGCACCATGGCGCTTGTGGCAATTACTCTTCGTCATCCTTTTTGTCTTCGTAGTCTTGTTTTGCTTGCTCGAAAGCGTCTTTGGCGTCATCTGCCTTTTCTTCGACATTGTCTTTCACGTCTTCGGCAACATCTTTGGCCTTGTCGCCAAATTCTTCAGCTTTATCTTTTACATCGTCAGCTACGTCTTCTGCTTTTGCTTTCGCATCGTCAAATAGTCCCATAGATTCTCCTTTGTTAAGATTTGTGTACTCTTATGACTATACGTTTTTTAGCTGATAGAAAGCTGATGCTAGGCAACGATGCCACCACCGATACAAGTCATGCCGTCGTATATAACAACTGATTGACCAGCCGCGACAGCGCGCTCGGCATCGCCTAATACAAGCTTTACGCCGTCTGCCTCAAACTGAAGTGTCGCAGGTGCAAGCTTCGCACGGTGGCGGACGCGAATCGTAAACTCACCCTCAGCAGGTACTTCATTAATCCAGTGCACATTAATTAAATCCAATGTTGGCTTCCATAAAGTATCGTCGTTCAAATCAGTTGTTACATAGACTTCATTCTTGTCCATGTCTTTCCCAACGACGTAGTATGGCAGACCGCCGCCCAGATCAAGTCCGTGACGTTGTCCGATTGTATAGAATATCGCACCATCGTGTTGGCCAAGCACTTTTCCGGATCGCTTATCGATAATTGCACCCGCAACTTGCTCAACATATTGCGAAAGAAACTCACGAATGCCAATCTGACCTACGAAACAGATACCTTGGCTATCTTTTTTAGCAGCGGTATAAAGTCCGCGCTCTTTCGCCATTTCACGAACAGTAGGCTTTGTGTATTCACCAAGTGGGAAAAGAGTTTTCTTCAATGCCTCACCAGTCACACGGTACAAGAAGTATGTTTGATCTTTATTGGTATCAATAGCTTGTTTCAAGACGCCATCTTCAACACGTGCGTAGTGCCCAGTTGCAATCATATCTGCGCCATCTTCAAGTGCAGTCTCAAGAAAAATCTTGAACTTTACTTCCTGGTTACACATGATGTCTGGGTTTGGTGTTCGGCCTAACTTGTATTCATCGATCATATAATCAACGACTTTTTGCTTGTACTCGGTCTCGAAATCAAAAACCTTAAAATCAATGCCCAATTGTACAGCGACACGTTTCGCATCAGCCAGGTCATCAGCCCATGGACATTTCATACCTGGTAGGTCTTGCGTCCAGTTTTTCATATAAACACCAGTTACATCGTAGCCCTGCTCTTTGAGTAATGCAGCGGTCAAGCTGGAGTCGACTCCACCACTCATTCCTACGTATACTTTTGTCATTTCACTGCTCCTTGTCCATAAAAGGCACCAATCTTGGCGATCTCACCACCCGCAAGCCACCAGCCACGAGGTGTGAGCCACCAAAATACTGACCAATCTTTATCATTCATTAATGGGTGATTAAGTACGATAATGCCAGGGTTAGATTTATCAAATTCCAAACCTGAACGTCGTTGGTGATACCCCGATGTTACTAATATTATTTTTTTAAAGTCATTGTCTGAGAAAATTGTTCGTGTGTTGAGTGCGTTCTCCTCAGTTGTTGCTGAATCTTCTTCGACGTAAATTGCGTCCTGACTCACACCCGCATTCAATGCACGAAGGCGCATTGCTGCAGCATTACTTGGGCCCGATTTGTCCTGTGCAGCACCTGAAAAGATAATTGAATCAGCCCATCCGTTTTTCAGAAGTCGAATACCCTCATCTGTACGTGCATTCGTATCACCACCACTCACCACAACAACGGCATCAGCTTTTTCGCATTGATTCGATCCAGCAATGGGCACTTCCTGGCATCCTACAAAACTGTTTGGTTGCAGGTATAAACTAATTCCTGCAATGATCGCGATCAACACGATTGGAATAATAATCAGCCATTTCATTATGCTGCCGTCCGGTCGTATTCACGCTGTATCTCTTCGATAATAATTTGTGCCGCTTCGGCTGTATTTTCTTCAGTTGAAAGATGTCCAAGTGTCATACGTAAACTTCCGTCAGCAACTTCTGGAGCAAGTCCAATTGCGGTCAATACGTGTGACCGAGTTCCCTTGTTTGCTGCACAGGCACTACCGGTTGCAACGAGTACATTACGTGACTCTAGTGCGAATAATACCCGTTCAGCATCAAGATTCGGGAATGACATATGTAGATGACCTGCTAACCGGTGTTTGTGATGACCAGAGACAACCGCATCAGGAAATGCAGCATCGAGCTTTAACTCTAAATCATTGCGTAGTTTTGCTAAACGATCTGATTCGAATTTTCGATGCTCAGTTGCAAGTTCGAGTGCTTTCGCAAACCCAATTGCCCCCGCCACATTCTCGGTACCACTTCGAATACCCCGCTCTTGTCCACCACCACGAATAATCGGCGATAGCACAACATGTGGAGCAGACCACAAAAGCCCCACTTGCTTTGGTCCATATACTTTCGCGGCGTTTAACGTCAGAAGGTCGACGCCCAATCGAGCAGCATTCACATCAAGCTGCCCTACGCCCTGCGATGCATCGCTATGTAGATAGATTGGTGTGTGATCGCCGCGAGAAAGTCGCGCTTCACGCTCTTTACGGACAATCTCCCCAATATCACGGAGTGGCTGAATTGTTCCAAGTTCGTTGTTTGCGAGTGCAATACTCACCAGACGTGTGTCGGGACGGATGGCAGCTTTGATACTTGCGGCAGTCACCATTCCTCGTACATCAGATTCAACAAATGTGTGATCGAGTTGTTTGGCCGCTTCAAGCACCGCGTGATGTTCGATATTTGCCGTAACAACATGTCCACCAATACTACTAAAAGCAAGGTTTACAGATTCTGTCGCACCGGCGGTAATAATAACTTCATCGCCCTTCCCACCAATTGCGCGAGCCAAAGTTGACTTCGCTGCTTCGTAGGCACGTCGAACGGTAATAGCTGGCGAGTACGGTGCAGAAGGATTAAAAAAGTCGTCAGTAAAGTATGGCTGCATTACTGCAATTACTTTAGGATCCATAGGTGTTGCCGCCGCATGGTCAAGATAGATCATTGAATCATTCACTCCCTTCATTATACCAGTTAGGCAGCGAGGCTGACGTCGTTTTGTTTCGAGTAAAGCTGTGCATACACTTGATCGTGATACGACTGAATCATCTTGTGAAGATTTTCAATTTCACCAGTGGCAAACGCAACAGGCTTCCCTGCGACAATTTTATGCGCTTGGCCATCTTTAAACTGATAGCGTGCAACCATAGGTCCGGTGATATCACGTGTTTCGTAAAACCAATCACCTTCGTGATACCAAAATCGTTGCTCTAAAACTCCTGCAGGTTTCTTGAATAATGTCCCACCGATAGCGCTCTCAATCTCTACGAGGCGATCGTGTAGACTTCCTTGGCGAGTGCCGGTTGAGGTGAACAGATTCATAGTCGCTCCAAAAGACTCATTACGGCTGCGCGAGCACGATCAACAGTTGATTGCTTAGGAATGGTGTCTTCAGTTGCATTCGCCCGATATGATTCAATTTTCAGTTCGATGTTTTTAACCACTTCGTATGATGACATTCGCTCTTGCATCTCTTGAGCGTCACGCGTATCAAAAGCTGATTCAATTTCTTGAATCGACTGTGGATCGAGTGATCGTTCCTGCATTGGAATTTGGAATTGTCCGTTGTCCATACTTTAAAATTCTCGTTAGAGTAAATTGTTGGTGGTGTTGGTGTTAGATTGCGAATAGTGCTTGCGCGTTTTTCGTCGTCGCTTCTGCAAGTTCTATTACTGGAATACCGCGTCTTTCGGCGTGATATTCAGCAATATTCTTTACATATGCTGGCTGGTTTACTTTACCACGAAAAGGGATGGGCGTCAAGAAAGGTGCGTCCGTTTCGAATAATAAATTATCAAGTGGAATGCTATCAAATGTCGCTTTTTGAGCCTCATCTTTTGTAAAAGTACTAATCCCATTTACGCCAATATATAGTCCACGTTCAATTGCTTTTTGTAAGTTTTCTGATGAGTCGGTGAAGCTATGCAGAACACCACGAATACCTTCGTAGCTATCGAATATTGGCCAAAAATCTTCAAATGCCTCACGCACATGAAAAATAACAGGCAAATTGTGATCAAGTGCAACTTGAAGCTGGTCTTTAAGTGCCTGAATTTGTAATTCTTTTGGACTATTTGTGTAAAAGTAGTCGAGTCCAATCTCTCCAACAGCGATCACTTTTTTAGATGATCCTGCCAACTCACGAATTGCAGCGTAGCCATCTTTTGTGTCATGCGGATGTACACCTACAGACGCAAATGCACGATCGTGCTTTTCTGCGAAAGTAATTGCATCCTTCGAACTTATTTCGCCCGTACCGACACAAATAAGTTTCCCAACACCAGATGCGTCTGCCCCGGAAAACGTATCCTCAATCGGAATCGAGTAATCCAGTTCATGAATGTGGCAGTGTGTATCGACAAACATTTAAGCCTTTGGTGCGTGTGGATCAGCAGTGTGGATATAAATCTTTGGGAATAACACGCCTTCAGGAAGTTTCACGACACCACTTTCGAATATCTCAAGAATGCGAGTAGCCGCGTTCGGTAAGAATGGTGTTAATAAGTCACCAATCTGAACTAACGCGCCAGCACAGTGTGCCAAGATCTCACTCAAGTGTGGCTCAGCTTCAGGGTCTTTTCCAATTCCCTTGGCGACTTCCCAAGGTTTTACATTTTCGATGTATTGGTTCAAGCTTCGTACCATTCCCCATACTTCATCGATCGCTTTATTGAATTCAAGTGATTCCATTGCACGGTGATACTGCGTCATGTCATGTTCGGTTTGTTGTGATTCACCAATAACACCCGCTTGGTATTTGTTGATCATACTTGCAACCCGTTGGATCAGGTTGCCCAGGTCATTACCTAGTTCGTTGTTGTACGCATTTTCAAATTTTTCCCACGTAAAGTCACCGTCATCGAGTGTTGGGATATGTCGCGAGAAGAAGTAGCGGAATGCATCAAGGCCATAGTTATCAATAATCTCGTTTGGATCAATCACGTTTCCTACAGATTTACTGATTTTTGCACCACCGATATTAACGAAACCGTGTGCCAAAAGTCGCTTTGGAAGAGGAAGCCCTAGTCCAAGAAGCATAGCTGGCCAAATACCCGCGTGGAAACGAAGAATATCTTTTCCGATCACTTGTACATCCGCTGGCCAGTATTCTTGCCATTCGGCACGGTCAGGATAGCCGATAACTGTAATGTAGTTTGCGAGTGCATCAAGCCAGACATACATAATCTGCTCAGGATCACCAGGAACTGGAATCCCCCAAGTAAGACTCTTCTTTGGTCGTGAAATACTGACATCAGAAATGCCATCTTTAATAAGTTCGAGGAATTCGTTCTTACGAAAATCAGGCAAGATTTGCATAGTGCCATCAGTTAAAGCAGCTTTGATTTGATCAGTAAACGCACTCGTTTTGAAGAAATAGTTATCTTCACTCACCTGCTGGTATGGCGCTTGGTGATCAGGACAAATACCACCCGTAGCTTGAACTTCTTTGTCAGTAAAGAATGCTTCGTGCCCAACACAGTACCAACCCTGATATGAACCTTTGTAAATATACGGCTGTAATTTCTGCCAGATATATTGCACAGATGCAACATGGTGATCATCAGTCGTACGAACAAAGTCAGTGTAGCTGGCACCAACTTTCTTCATAAGAAGTTCAAAGTTACCATACATCTTGTCGGTGAATGCTTTTGGATCAATATTTTCTTTTGCAGCCATAGCAGCAATTTTATTACCGTGTTCGTCAGTCCCTACTTGAAAACGAACATCGTGTCCGTTTTGCTTTTGGTAACGCGCCCAAATATCAGCCAATAGATAGTCGAGTGCATTCCCAATGTGCGGAGTTCCATTCACATAAGGAATAGCTGTTGCGATGTAGAGTTTCTTTTCCATTACGTCTTATTGTAGCAAATTTCTCATCTGTTACTAAACTAACTACGTTTACTGGATTTTACGGATTCGATCATTTTCATTATCAACAACGTAAATTGTACCTGCAGAATCAATAGTAAGTCCTACTGGATAATTAAATTGTGCTCCACTGCCGGTGCCATCCGTAGCGCCAAGACTCGAACCAGCGAGAGTCGTGACAACACCCGTGGAGGTGATTTTACGGATTCGGTGATTAAATGTGTCTGCGACATAAATAACACCCCAAGGATCTACTGCAATGCCGTATGGTTCATTAAATCGCGCAGCAGTACCTGTCCCGTCTAAAAATCCTGGTGACGTACCCGCCAGTGTCGTAACAACACCCGTGGGAGTTATCTTTCGAATACGATTATTGAACGCGTCGACTGTATACACAGTACCTGAGCTATCGACAGCAAGACTATACGGCATATTAAACTGTGCAGCAGTACCTGTGCCGTCAGCATTACCGATAGTCGAACCTGCAAGTGTAGAGACTACACCAGCGGGAGTGATTTTGCGAATTCGATAATTATACCTATCAGCAACATAAAGCGTGCCATTGGCGTCAATTGCCAAACCGCGTGGATTATTGAATTGCGCTGCGGCGCCTGAACCATCGGCAGATCCTTGAGTAGAGCCCGCAAATGTCGTAACCTCACCCGCGGGAGTGATTTTACGGATGCGGTTGTTCGAGGAATCTGCAACGTAAACGGTACCAGAAGGACTAGCAACAATACCTTGTGGGAGGCTGAATCGAGCTGCTGTTCCAGCTCCATCAACAAATCCCTGAATTGATCCAGCCAATGTTGTGACGGCACCACTAGGGGTGATCTTTCGAATACGATGATTCTGGGTATCTGCAACGTAGATCGTACCGGATGCGTCCACTGTCACATCGTTAGGAGCTTTAAATTGTGCGGCTGACCCAACTCCATCAGCTGACCCTTCGGTTGACCCCGCCAGTGTCGTAACAACACCTTGGTTTACCACTGGTGGAAGTGGTGAGTCAGCAATAGCCCCAGCAGATGCAGCTAAAATACAGGCTGTCGCCGATGATCCTTTTTTGAGGGCTGTCGCAAGTGACTTATACTGAGAAGCACCTAAATTATATACACGAATACAATACGCCGTATCCGTAGCAACAACATCGATAATATTTCCTGAACTTGGGGTAACTTTTATATTTGTATTCGTACCACTCGGCGAATACCAAGCAAGGCTCGATCCAAACACACCATTATTATTCACTGAATACCGCGTCATTTCGCTGGCAACTGCATCAGTATCAGAAAGTACAGCTGTATCACGTGCTTTTTGCTGCACACCGTTATATGCAATGATTGTCACTGCTGCGAGAATGCCAATGATAGAAATGACAATAAGGATCTCAACGATAGTGAATCCACGGGTTCTACTCTGCCCAAACGGTGTCTTCATAGTAAGCCTAGTTTAGCACGAGCGCTATGAGTCAACAATTTTCATCAACTTGAGCCACTGCTCAATTGATAGTGCCTCGGCACGGACATCAGGGCTCACATTCGCCTTCTTGAGCAACTCTTCTGCTTCAAGTTTAGAGATACCCAATCCAGCAGACATACTACTACGCAGTTTTTTACGCTTAGATGAGAATCCCGCTTTTACCACGCGGAAGAATTTCTTTTCTTCTTCAGGTGTGACGAGTGGATGAGGGCGCGTTTTGACAATCACCACCTGGCTATCCACTTTCGGAGGTGGCGTGAAGAATCGCGCAGGCACAAGTTGATCTAGGATCACATCAGCGTAAATTTGCGCACTCACCGCAAGGATACTCATATTACCCGGTTCTGCAGCTAATCGCTCGGCAACTTCTTTTTGAATAAGCAGCACAATTCGTTTTGGCTTGTTTGCATCAGTTAATAATTTTTTGATAATTTTAGACGTAATGTAATAAGGCACATTAGCGACCACAATATAGTCTTTCGGCAGATGTGATAAGTCATATTCCAGAATGTCTTCATGTACTACCTGTAGCGTCTTGCCGGGGAATTGACCAGGCAATTTTGCGGCAAGTTCACCATCAAGTTCGACAGCAACTACTTTTTCTGCACGTCGCAGGAGTTCACTTGTGAGTGTTCCAAGCCCTGGTCCGATTTCAAGCACCGTATCGAGGGGTGTAATCTGAGCAGCATCCGCAATTCCTTGCAGGATTGTTCGATCTTTGAGCCAGTGTTGGCCTAGTGATTTCTTTGGGCCAGCCATTATTTTGGAGGGAATTGCGCGAGCCCTAGTTTTTTATAACAGCCTGGATGTTGCGTCGCGAGTCCACCCTTTGACAGGTTCGCATTTGCAACAACCATGAAATCTTGGTCAGCCGGACTTGCCATGTCAGGACGTACACCCTTTAAGTCGGGTCGTCCAACTTTTGGCGCAACACTATCCCATGTTCCTACCATAAACTGATACGCACCAAAGAATCCATTACCCGAGTTGCGCGTATATACACCTCCAGTTTCACATGTACGAAGCGCGAGTAGCCATTCGTTTAATGAGCCACTGTGCTTGCTCTTGCTGCCAATAACTTCAACCTGTTTTTTAGGTTCAGTTGCAGTAATCGAAGCAATCTCGGTACGGCCTGTTTCTTGTCCATCCTGAATTGTCACTTCATAAGTAACATGCCGTTGCCCTTTTTCACCAGCCGTGGTGACTTGGCGATAGCCCACTTCTTGGTCAGCGTCCTGGATCTTTTCGATAGTAAAGTCGATTTCTTCATCGACAGTAATTGTCTGCTTGCCTTCACGCCATACACGGATATCAAGACCAGGAACGATTGGCGTTGAAATAGGGACGGATACACGATCATTCTCGGCTAGTGTCACGCCCTTATCTTTTAGCATGCCACCAACAGTACTACTTTGTGTACGTGCTTCCGAACTTTTCCCGTAAAGTGTGAAGTTAAATGCGGTCGCGCGATCAATCGCAACCTGTAAGCCAGCACCGTCATTAATAAAATCGCTTGACCTGGTAATCTTGGTTTCATCTTCGGCGAACAGTGTCACTCCTGCGTCTTTTGCGATTTGCTCGGCCGTTTGATACGCGGTCACAACTCGTTGACGCATAGGGCCATCAACCACAGTGACCGGACGTGCACGATAGATATTAATCTGGTATTCACTTGCAATAAGCTTTTGAGTTACAGCTGGTTCGACAACATCGTGACTATCAAGCGTAATGCCTGCATTTTCTAATGCGTCACCGATTGTTTCACCTTCACTCAATAGCACCTTTTCTACCCCGCGGTCATGGATTGTGACTAGGCGACCTGATCCAGTCATGGCGTGCGCTCGATGATTGAGTGCGATAAAAGTGAATACAACCAAAAGAACAGCGACAACAATGCCGATGCTCCATGTCATAACGGACGTGGTGGATTTAGGAAGATTTTTTATCATGAATAAATTATTCACACCCTACTCGTGTGTAGTGCTTATTATACCAAACAAAGTGTTGAATAGGCATTAAAAAGCTAAAGCTTCTCGAGGTGCGCATATTCAGCATTAAGCTTTTTGGTCTGCCCGCTACTAAATTGAATTGTCACCGCCATACCATCTACGTCGATGACTTCACCAACACCAAATGCAGCAGATTTAACTCCGTCACCGACTTCTAAACCTAGTTCATCGCTATAGAAAGGTTCGTCCTGTTGCGATTGGCCACCCATAATGTTTGGCGTAGGTGCAGTGAGCGAAATTTGATCACCCATGTCAGTAATAAAACGCGACATAGGATTATAGCTCCGTTGACCAAATTGCAAACGACTATATGCGTAACTTAGATGCAGTTCTTCACGCGCGCGTGTCATTCCAACATATGCCAGGCGACGCTCTTCTTCAAGCTCTGCCGGACTCGCTTCAAAGACTCGAGAATGCGGAATAATCCCCTCTTCCATCCCAATAATAAAGACTACAGGGAACTCAAGCCCCTTCGCAGCATGAAGTGTCATCAACGTCACTTTCTGACCATCAGCTGAATTATCAGCACTCGACATTAGCGCCACTTCTTCAAGGAAATCGGGCAAGGCACTAAATGTCTGTGCATCAGATAGCAACGAACCAATGTTTGCTTCACGATCTTCCGCCTGTGGCGTTCCATCTAAAATGTAATCTCTGTATCCGGTTGCAGATAAGATCGCCTCAATCAATTCAACAGGTGAAGCTGTTTCGACACGTGGTTGAATGTTTTTTAACGCACGACCAAGTGTTCCTAGTGCAGCTTTTGCCTTACCTGTTATCACACTCGTTTCTTCGATATGACCAAGCGCGGTGATGATATCAAAATCGTGTTCAGACTGCCAGTTCAAGAATTTCTCGAGGCTCGTTGCGCCAACTCCACGCCCAGGTACATTTGCGATGCGCGTAAAGCTCATTCGATCATTTGGTTGATACAGCAAACGAAGATACGCGATAACGTCCTTAATTTCTTTACGGTCATAGAACCTGACACCACCGACTAGTTGATATGGCACACGTAACTGTAAAAAGGCACGCTCAAGTGTGTAACTTTGCGCATTCGTGCGGTACAACACCGCGAAATCACCAAACCCTCGCGCTTTCATTTGTACATGTGTCGCGATTCGCTCACCAACAAGTCGAGCTTCTTCTGCTTCGTCATACACACCATGCACTTGCACAGGTGAACCAGGGCCTTCAGCAGTCCATAGTTCCTTGTGAGTTCGTTGGGTATTTTTTGCAATGACATTACCAGCCGCTTCCAAGATATTGCCTGTACTTCGATAATTTTGCTCGAGCTTTACAACAGTCGCACCAGGGAAATCCCGTTCAAAGTTAAGAATGTTCGTAAAGTCTGCACCGCGCCAGCTATAAATAGACTGCCAGTCGTCACCAACCACACAAATATTTTGGTCGTCATTGATAAGCAGTTTTACCATCTGATACTGCGCAGCGTTTGTGTCTTGATACTCATCAATCAGGACATGTTTAAAGTGTGTGCGCCATTTATTACGCACATCGGGTGAGTCACGAAGTAATCGCACACCATCGAGTAGCAGGTCGTCGAAATCAAGTGCACCAGCTCTGATACGCATTTTTTCATAGCGTTCATAAATCTTTGCGACACTCTTTTGATAAGGATACGTCGCGGCTACCTCGAACTCTTCTGGTGTCTGCATTTGGTTTTTTGCATTCGAAATAATACTACTGATCTGTGAAGGTTTCAGCTCACGATCAGTCAATCCAAGTTGCTTCATGGACTGTTTAATAAGTGACTGTCGGTCATCCTCGTCGTAGATAACAAAGTTTCGACTAATGCCGATCGCAGCGCCATCCATACGCAGCAAACGCACACAAATGCCGTGGAATGTTCCCATCCACGGCATGAAGTCACGACGGTGGCTTTCTTGGTCAATCAGCTTACCTAGTCGCTCACGCATTTCGCGTGCTGCCTTATTGGTAAAGGTCACTGCCAAGATTTGATTTGGCCAAACACCTTCATTCGCAATCAAATGCGCGATACGGTGTGTCAGTGTTTTGGTTTTACCGCTTCCTGCGCCGGCAAGAATCAGCAATGGACCTTTCACAACTTCGACCGCCGCGGCTTGTGCCTCGTTTAACCCTTCAAGTAAATTCATTACACTTATTATAGCCTTTTTAAGAGTGTCGGGCTAGAAGATATCACTGTTTAAAGCAGCGGAAGTACAAAGAAGTAGACAGCAGCGCCGATACCACCACCAACAAGAATCAATGCAGCGATCCACACAATAACGAGTGCACCTGAATTCTTCTTTGGTTGATGTACAAGTGCTTGATGGTATGCTTCTGTGTCGTAAATCGAACCAGATGCCTGTGCTTCAGTAGCTGGCTGTTCTTTATACTGTTGCACGATAGAGGTTGGACCAGCAGGAACATCAGCAATTGGTGCGGGGGCATCAATTGGTTGCGCAACCTCTGATGTTTGTGTGTGCGCTTCAAGAAGGAGTTCCTCTTCTTCGACATCGGGAACATCTGAGACTTCAGCAACAGGTGCCTCTTCGACAACGACTGGTTCTGGTGTAGCAGTAGGTGTGTCATTAAAATCTTCAAGCAGCGGGAGGTCTGATTCGGTAGGAGAGAACGCACCAAGTGGACGCTTTTCTACTTTCGCATCAGTCAAAAACGGTGATTCAAGTGGCGCAAGTGGCGCTTCTTCTATAACTGGTGCAGCAACGACAGGTTCAGGAACCGGCGCCGGAGCGATAACCGGCTCAACAATCGGCTCAGGTGCCTTAAACGAACTCACTGATGGAGTTGTATCTGGCCAGTGGAATGCTGAACTTGCAGTCGTGACTGGAGCGGGACGCTCGGCAACGATTGGTTCGCGTGGAATTTCTTCACGGTGCAAGCTTGGTGCAGACGGCGCCTTTGGACGCATGTCCGATGAAGGGTGTACGACATCCATAAAACGACCAGAGCTTCGCCGCGCAGCTGGAGATGCAGTCACCGGAGTTTCAGTTCGTGGTGCAATAGGATCAAGAGCAGGAGCTGCTACAGGCGCAACAGATTCACTCACAGGAGGTGTCGGTGTCGTTATTTCAGTAGTTGGATTGGTGACAGAACTTACTGCTCGGTCAATTTCGTCAAAATCTATATCTTGCATGATTACTCCTTTCTTTCTTTATTTCTTACTTATGTATGCTTTTTCAATAATTGTGCTGAATGCCGTTTCGTCGAGACTAGCGCCACCGATAAGCAAACCGTCTACATCATCGAGTGCGAGGTATCCACCTGCACTATCCGGTGTCACGCTTCCGCCGTACAATACCTGGATATTTTCAGCTGCACTCTTGCCGTATAAGTGTTTGATTTGGCTTCGAATAATTTTAATCGCAGCACTCACATCGTCGGGTAATGCATTTTTACCGGTTCCAATCGCCCAAATAGGTTCGTAGGCGATAACAACGTTCTCAAGTTCTTCGCTTGTAATGTTTGCAAGGCCACCAACAAGTTGGTCGTGCAGGACATCTTGTGTTTCATTAGAGGTTTTTTCACCCGCTGTTTCACCAATACAAAGAATCGGTTTGATGCCATTGCGAACAGCTGATTGTACCTTTGCGCGTGTATCTTTGTCTGATTCATTAAATACGTTGCGTCGTTCAGAGTGTCCGACAAGTGCGTATTGGACAATTCCCTGCAGCTGGCTGGCCGATACTTCACCGGTGTATGCACCGTGGTCACGCCAATAAAAGTTCTGTGCGGCCAGCTTAAGCTGGCGCAGATTTACCTGCAGGCTAAGTGTCTGCAAAGCAAGCATCGTCGGAGCAATGACTACTTCGACATTACGGTGAATCTTGACGACTTTATCAAGTTTATGTAGAAACAAACTCGCCTCGTGGACTCCGAGGTTCATCTTCCAGTTTCCGACAATGAGCGCTTTATCGCGTGCCATAATAATTAGTTCTTACCGCTTATGCTTATTGAGTTTAAGTTTAACTTATTTACGAGCATCTAGCAAACTCTCTATCCCCGGTAGTTCGTCGCCCGCCATCAATTCAAGACTTGCACCTCCGCCAGTTGAAACATGTGAGAAACTCGCACCATCGGCACTATCCCATTTCAGTACGAAGTCAGCTGTATCTCCTCCACCAATAATAGAAGTTGTGTCAGGTTGTGTTGCAAGTGAAAGTGCTAAACGCGCTGAACCATGAGAAAAAGCAGGCAATTCAGCATATCCCAACGTGCCATTCCAAACGACGGTCTTTGCATCAGCAATTTCACGAATATTCCGTTCAATTGATGCGTCACCGATGTCGAGTGCTTTTTCGTCAGCAGCGATTTGATCAAGTGCAACATTCTTGCGAGGTGCATCTTCGTTAATGTCAGTTGCGACCGCAACATCAGAAGGCAGAATCAAGAAATCATCAACAGCGTCGCCCACTTTTTCATGTGCAGCCTTATAAATTCGATCGAGTGTTTCGGATTGATCACTTTCTAGCTTGCTGGCACCCATATTCACACCCTTGTAGTTCAAGAAGGTATTCGCCATTGCACCACCGATAATGATCTTGTCAGCAACTTTCACAAACTGCTCAATCACCGCGATCTTGTCGCTAATCTTTGCACCACCCATAACCGCAACCAACGGACGTGCTGGATGTTGCATTGCACCTGTAATAGTCGTGTACTCACGTTCAAGTAGTAGTCCCGAAACGCTTGGAATACAAAGTGTAATTGCATGTGTACTGGCATGTGCACGATGAACAACACCGAAACCATCTTGCACGAAGTAGCGCGCACCAGTTGCGAGCGCAATTTTCTTTGCAAACTCGTGGTCATCTGCTTCTTCTTCTTTGTAATAACGGAGGTTTTCAAGCAGCGTAATTGAATGCGCTGAAGATTTCTTGATTGCTTGCGTGACTTTGTCGCCGATACAATCTTCAACAAATTCAACATGATGATCAAGCAGTTCAGATAGTCGAACTGCCACCTTTTCGAGGCTAAACTGTGGATCTCGTCCTTCTGGACGACCGAGGTGGCTCATGATCACGATCTTACAATTGTGATCATGAAGATACTGAAGTGTCGGAAGACTCGCTTTAATACGAAGATCGTCATCGATCTCACCTTTACTATTCAAAGGTACATTATAGTCCGCACGAACCAATACTACTTGATTATCAAGAGGTACATCACGAATTGTCAGTTTAAAGAAGCCCACCACATTTTCCCACCGTTTACTTTGCTTTTATTCTAGCACGCGAACCTTGATTGTGTCAGTAGTTCCCACAATTCCAGGCTGTTGTCCGCTGACGATAATGACCGTAGCGGTATCATCACCGAAAAGTCCGTCCGCTTTGAGTTCTTTTGCAAGGTCAAATCCAGCTTCGTCGGCATCAGCACGAACGTAGCTTCGGTTTGCATAGCTTAGACCAAGTTGTTGCGCAGAGCGAAGTTCACTTGTCACGCTAATGATAGGAAGATTTGGTCGGTGTGCAGCAATGTTTGCCGCAGTTGCACCAGATTTAGTTTCAGCAATAATTGCATCAACACCAAGTTGCTCAGCAAGTTTCACAGCTGCGGCGCTAATTGCGTCAAGCTGTACGTTCTTTGCGATTGCATAGTCGTTGATTTGTGCAACAGGGGCATTTTCTTGTGTGTAAAGAATCACCTTCTTCATTGCAGCAACAGTTTCGAGTGGGTATGAACCATTCGCTGTTTCATCAGAAAGCATCACAGTGTCAGCACCTTGAATAACAGCGTTGGCAACGTCACTTACTTCAGCGCGTGAAGGTTCAGGACTATCAACCATGCTTGCCATCATTTGTGTTGCAACGATACTCAATTTACCGTGCTTGCGACAGAGTGCAATCAGGCGGCGTTGTACGATTGGCACAACTTCGGCACCCGCTTCAACAGCGAGGTCACCACGTGCAACCATGATACCGTCAGATGCCAGAACGATCTGTTCCATAACGTCGTCTTTGATCGCAGCTTTAGTTTCGATCTTTGCGATAATTTGCGCGTGAGAACCACCAGCGACAAGAATTTGGCGAAGGTTGTTAATATCATCAACACTTTGTACGAAACTAAGTGCAACGAAATCGATGTCTTTTGTCAGACCGTATTCGATGTCCTTCATGTCTTTTGGAGTCAAGATGTCGCCACCGAAGTCGGTGTCAGGAAGGTTAATACCCTTCTTACTCATCAATGTTCCATTGTTTTCGATACGAACCTTGATCGCTGTTGCTGAAGTAATTTCAATAACTGTTGTGCGAACTTTACCGTCAAAGATATAAATTGGCTCACCAACTTTCACTTTCTCTGCAAGGTTATATTGAATTGGAAGTACGTTACCGTTGTGCTCTGCAGCGTGATCAAGGATGATTTCGTCACCTTTTTTGACATCCATGTTTTCATTCAACATACCAAGACGAATCTTTGGACCTTGAAGATCTTGAAGGATTGCAACTGGCTTGCCATTTTTTTGGCTTGCTTCGCGAATCCAGTTAATTTGATCGTCACGTTCAGCGTAATCGCCGTGACTAAAGTTAAGTCGGAATCCGTTTGTACCTGCGCTGATTAAATCAGAGATCATCTCAGGGGTACTCGTAATAGGACCTAGGGTTGCTAAAATTTTTGTTCGTTTAAATATAATTGCCATAACTAAAGTATTTTACTCTTTTTAAGGTGTTTTTTAAACCCCTAGCGTCAACTACGGCAGATACCATGGCGGAATAACGTCTTTATTTGAAATCATCAGACCCTTTATTCCAAGTCCTAATAGTCGGTCACGTTGCGCAATCGAGTTGATGATATGGCCCGTCGGCATCACGCCATTTGCGATACACAAATTAATGCCGTTGGTCAGTGTTGCGTCTGATGAGGCATAATCCATACCAATCATGTCGACTTTTCCTGAACTCGCAGCGGCAGCAATAGTATCCATTTCGTTATCGAACATATATCCCCAACGGTGATAGCCCCTTGCGGCGACCATAGTCCAAAGCCAACTTCCAGATGTTACCCCAGCCTTCACGATAAATATCTCTGTCGCCGGCCTTCCAGAAGTGCCGTAACTATCCATCATATCGAGCATCGCCGCTGTATGTGTGTATGTCTTATCTTCAATAATAATAACGTGCGTCGAAGCATACAAATTTAATACGTCGACTAATTTTGCAGTTGGACGCGCAGGCTGCGTCGGGTTTCTTGATGCGGTTGTTCCCAGATTTGTCAGTGCACCAATCTGTGCATCGGTCATTGACGATATAGTCCCTGTCACCCCAGTTGTTCGCGTTGTCGTCGGATCATGGAAACACCACGGTGTTCCTTCGGATGAATACTGGACCGATACTTCAATTGCTTTGATCCCCCAGTCGGTTGCTCCGCGGTAGCTATAGAGGCTTTCTTCAGGATAACTATTAGAGAATCCACGGTGTGCTGCAAACCATGGCGTTTGTGTCATAAATTGCGTCACAGTCATTGGAGTAAATACATTATTTAGGGTTGTTGAAAAATCATGCGCAGCTGATCCATCCCAATAAAACATTTTTCCGTTATAGTTCACCCCTCCCGAGGTTCGAAGTACTGCTGGGTATCCGATACTAATCGTGCTTGATGATGGTACGGGTGGAATCGCTAATTGCAGCGCAAATCCATTCTGTGTCTGTGTATTTGGATATATCCATTCCATCGAAGGTGTCGCCCCTGCAGGTGACACATCTGCAATATAGGCAACATCAATTGTCTGTATGTGTGTTGTGGAGTTTTGGGGTACATAGTACCATTCCGTTGCTCCTGTGATAGAAGTAATGCCCGCTTCAACTGCCGCAGTGCGCTCAAAGGATAACCCCAAAACAAGTGAATGATTGTAGCTTGTCGTTAAAGGCACAGCTGTATTATGCATATCGACAGTACGGCCTGTTGCGGTACCCACAGTCCAATGTGAAATATCTGGATCAGCACCTGCACCCCACATAAGCGTAGCCGAAGAGACAGCTCCATTTACATCAACTGTGAATGCGTAGGACGTATCGCCAGATTGTCGTATACGTGCATATATCGCATACCGTAACGTTCCGGCCGAAACGCCAATTGCCTTAATTGCAGTCCAACCCGCTGGTGGAGTTAATGTTGTCGTGGTATTCAATAGACCAAATGCAGCAATCATCCAATGGCCCGTTGCTACCGCGGAGCCACCCGATACAGTCGATGGATCCAGGGTCATAGTATTCGTAGTAGAAGTGTTCAAAATAGTATATCCAACACGGCTCGGAGCCAATGATACACCACCAACCGTGACGGTTTGACTGCTGACGTGTGTCATTCCTGAGTTGTCAGTTACCGTCAGTGTCACTGTGTATGCACCACTAGTGCTGTAAGTATGTGAAGTCGTTACTCCGCTTCCTGAGCTGCTGTCGCCAAAATTCCACGCATAACTTGCAATTGTTCCATCACTATCGGATGAAGTTGAGCCGTCGACAGCAAGGTCTAGTCCGGAAGTATTGTATGTAAAAGCAGAAACAGGCGCCACACTCGCTGCTCTCAAAACAACACCAACAGCTCCTGCTGCAGTGATTGATGACCAAGTGCCCGTAACATCAGGCAATGAGGCAACACCTGGATAAGATACGGCAGTCAGTGCGGTACGTGACCCCGTTATTCCCACTGTGCCGTCATTTGCCGTGTCATTCGTAAATAACGTCGTAATTGTAGTGGCTGGGCTTGCACCCAATGTGACGGCATTTGTATTTCCTTGCACAAGTTCACCTGAAAACAACGCAAGTGCTATTGCATTCGTCCCCGCACTATTGGCGTAGCCATATAATTGCGCACCACCGGTAATAGCAGTTCCTCCATATGGAGTACTCGCCGCGACAACTGGTGAAGACAAACTTACTCCTCGTACAATCACTATCGTCCCAATGACACGCGAGCCTCCGCCAGGATAGGTAAATGTAAAGCTTGTATCTGTTAGTGCAGCAGCAGACGGAACTGCCAAACCATAGATACCAATCAATCGAGGACCGGATTGGTTTGCAAGAAACGGCACTGAAATATGTGTCCATCCAGACCGTGTCCAGTCACCTGTAGCTGTCGCGCTTTGAGCCCTCAGAAACGCTACTAAATAATCGCCATCTTGTACGCCAGCTGGTTTGGCGATCGTAATTGTATTTCCTGCAGTCGCATTCCAGGACGCAGTAGGAGTTCCGACAACTGTCGGTGCTGCCACTAGGTCGTTCTCCGGAAGTAGAGTCCTGCCGGTGAACCTGTCGTTGGATCTGGATCTGCTGGAGCCAAAATATATATTGCAGTCGAACCAGCGGTGGCAGTGCTAATCTTTGAGTTTATAGCCGTAGCGGTCGAAGAACTGGTTCCGATAAGTGCCGCAGTCGCTGCATCTAGACCCGTTGTCGCCAGTTTTGCGTTTAATGCCGTTTGAGTTGCGGTAGAAATAGGCTTTCCAAGATCTGAAGTGTTATCAACATTGCCCAGACTAACATCAGATTTTGTGACGGTTTGCAGAGCGGTGTCGGCCTTTGCCAGTGATGCCCGGACAGCGGGATCAAGTGCCAATGAGGTCACCGAATCATCTTTCAGCGGACCAGTACTTTTGTGAGCTACCCCTAAGAAGTCGTTGAGTACTGTTCCCCACGTTCCATTGTCATCACCAGGAATTGGAAGTCGTGACATCTGCTTTTACCGCTCACTTATACCTTGATTTAAGGTAATTATGAACCACAAGCACATTTAGTGTCAAGCAAAGAAAAAGACCCATACAGGATGGGTCACTTTCTTTGGTGATCTCACGGAGAATCGAACTCCGATTGCCAGGATGAAAACCTGGTGTCCTAACCGTTAGACGATGAGACCAAATGTGTGAACGTGTAGGTTCGACTCGAGAATTGTATCAAAAAAACCCCTCTTTGACTAGGGGGTTAATATAAAATCTGGTTGTCCGTCAGGGTCGCGGCTCATGGCCACGACCCTGACGGTTGAGCTAATACTACGTAGGTACGAGCTCGAAACTCCATCTTAACAACCGGGGTTGTGCTGTTAAGAGAATTTTTGTCGGTTACCCGACGTCAGGGAAGGTGATCATTCCTCCCCGGGTGTGTAGCAGTGCCGAAGCAGTTCTTCGACGAGCGCTTCCTGGTCGGAGATCTCCAGACCAGCGTGCTTCTCGACGTAGTGCCGGAACTCCGGGACTGCCTGTTCGTTCTTGACGACGTTCTTAGCCGTCAATTCGTACGAGCAGTTTTTCCTGATTGCCCGTTCAACTGTCTGGAGCGCCATCAAGATGGCGACACCCTGATTGCGATCGACGTGAAGTTCGAGAACTTCTGAGCCGACCCGTTCCTTGACTGCGGCGCTCATGCGGTCACCAGCTGGCTGCTGGGGACGACGCGCTTGGCCGACGACGTGGACGTTGACTTGGACGTGCTGGAGATGCGGTAACCCGACTTACCGTCCTGCGTTGTTGCCACAAGAACTTTCTTGTGGATTGCAGTACTCACCTCCTTTCGCCAGAGATCATCGCGGCCGCCGTAGCGCCCAGCGAGTTGTCTTGCGAGATCGTGTTCAGATATTGCCCCGATGAACTCGCCCTCTTTGCAGAGGAACTTTTCCATCGACTTTTGCGGCTTACTGGACATGTATGCAACTTTCTTTTCTACGGCTTTATATAACAGTTAACCTACCTAAAAGATCAACATTTGGTGTGTCATGACTGTTCCCAACAGCCACCGTATAAAGGAGGACTATACTCCGCTTGACAAGTGGTGTCAAACATTATTGTATATAGTGCAACCCTTTTCATTTACACGCTATATCTAGCGTATACGTTTGATAGCGCTTGTGTTTATTTAAAATTGTTATGTTACATATTGACATTTATGACTTTTTGTGATAATATGCAATGATCATTCACCCCTGGAGTGTGAGGCTTTTGGGGCGAGGTGAGGACATTAACATCACGGTTAACTATCCGTTTGCATAATGACCACATTAACCCCTGCAAACTAGATAGTCATGGGTCTTTAAACCCAGCCATCATTTACTTTTATATACAATCTTTCCGTCCTATGCGGGTGACATTTCTTTGGAGACATATATTTCTCCGTGGAAATGTCACCCCTATACCCTGGGGAGTGACGCTTATCCAGATCGGATAAGCACTACCTCCTTAGGGAGAAAGGACAGGGATTGTAATGCAAATCAAGAATCGACTCAAGTTCCGACCTGTGATCGGCATGATCGCGGCAGCAGGAGTGTTCGCACTCGCGCTTGTCGCCACGCCGGCACAGGCAACCGAAACGGAAACGATCACACCCGTGACAACCGTCGTTTCGACGGCTTACGGCGAGATCAGCACCGAATCATCCGTCGTTTCAACCTCGAGCACCAATGCTCAGGGCGAAACCGAGGTCGGCTACGTGCTCCCCGGAGGCTTCAAGCCGAAGGTGAACGCCAAGGCCAAGACCGCATACGTCGACGCCAAGACGACCCAGGCGCAGTGGAATGCCATTGTGAAGGGTCTGCAGTCCAAGAAGTACAAGTACGTCGTCATCAAGAAGGGCACGAAAGCGCTCGATGACACGGGCTACTGGGCTCAGTTCGGCGAAGTCCGCAAGTACCACCACGTCTTTGACGTGCAGAAGGTTGCCTACTGGGACGCCAAGACCAAGCAGGTCCGGCGCACCGATTGTGGCAACGTTCTGACGTGGCACAAGTCGACAACGCCGACGCTCAAGGTCAAGCTTGTGCAGTACGCGACCGTCAACGTCAAAGCCAAGGCCGTTGCAACACAGACCGCTACCATGACAATCCGCGCTACGGCACGGACTCCTGATGGTCAGATCTGTGCCGACGTTCAGCTGAACGTCGCCGTAACAGGCACGGCAGAAGCAGAGGCATCTGGAAGCGGCCGCACAGTAGCTACAGCTACGGCGAGCGCCAACAGCAGCCTCAACGTTGCACTCAAGTCGAAGATTCAGATCGACGTCGAGGCGAAGGCCAAGGTCAAGATCGAAGCAGTGGCGAACGCCAAGGCTTCGTGCTCGTACACGCCCACCCCGCCGCCCCCGCCGGTTGTAGGACCGCCGACAATCGTCGACCTCACACAGGTCAACGATGTCGACGTCTTCAACACCACGCAGGTGTGCGCCACGGTCAACGTACCCGAGTCCAACTCTGGCACGCTCACCTTCTCGGCGCGATTCGGCAGCTTCACGACCCCCAAGACGTTCACCGTCAGCGGACAGGTCGAGAAGTGCACCACCTACAAGGCACCCACAGAGGTTCCTTCGGGTGGTACTGACACCATCACCGCACTTGTGCGAGATGACGTCACGGGCAAGTCCGCATCCGACACCACGGTCTTCAAGATCCAGACGTCGACACCGCCGAAGTAACATTCTGGCGTAGCAGTAAAAGTAAATGGTGGTGCGGGCACACGAGGTTTGAGTTTCGACTCACTCGTGTGCCCTGCACACATCATTAAAGACACGATGACTATCTAGTATGCATCAATAACCAACGACCCTAATTCTTTAAGGAGAATATTACATGAAAAAATTAGCTATCCTTGCCGCAATCGTGGCATTCGCGATCCCCACCCTATTCGCTCCAGCTGCTTTCGCCGAAAGCCCAGGACAACTTGCTGGTGGAGCAGACATCTTCCAAGTTCGAAACGTCACAAAAGACACAAACTACGGATCAAGTGCATCAGTAGTTTGTGGCGACACAGTTAAATTCAGCGTGAAGCTTTCTAACACAGAATACGGCCTTCTATCAGACGTTACTGTAAAAGCATCACTTACATCAGGTGACGCAACTGTTACTGCTAAAAATGCAGAAGGTACTATAGTAAGCACATCTGGTAAAGTTGCAGTAACTCTTGAAAAAGGTTCACTCAACTACATCAGTGGCTCAACACAACTTTACACAGTTGACGGTCAGCTTATCAAAGGTCTTTCAGATGGTATCACTTCAAACGGAGTAAACATCGGAAACCTTAACGGATCAACTCGCCAGTTCGTACAGTTCCAAGCAAACCTTGACTGTCCTACAACACCACCTGTAACTCCTCCAACAACAACGACACCACCTGAACTTCCACGTACTGGTACAACTGAAAATGTTGTTGCCCTTGCCGGACTTAGTGCAATCGTTGCTGCAGTCAGCTACTTTGTTGCAAGCCGTCGTACACTTAACCGTCGATAACCCCTACCAGATTACCCTCACCAAGAATTAGTGATCAAGTAGTCAAAATAGCCTCCTTTTTGGGGGCTATTTTTGATATAGCATTTTATCGTGTTTATGCTATAGCATATTGACAATTTGACACTTATGTGATAATATGAATACATCATTCACGGGTAAGGTGTGAGAGCCTACCAGGGTGGAAGAGGTCATTAACAAGTCAGATCATTACAGTGCATGTCCTGAATGTGTTCACACATTCGTATGTCACTGAAAACTATAGGTTTATCTCATTCATCCTCCTTCTTCGGAAGCAGCACGTCAGCTCAACTATGCAATATAGGTAAGCTGACTGCTGCTCCCGAACCCCAGGGACAGCAGCTGCGGAAACGCATATTTATATGCGCAGACGCGCAATCATCCCAGGGGAGACCAAGGAGTAATAATGTCTACACCAACCAACACCGCCGCTAAGCCCGCTAACCGTCGTCAGACGGCAGCCAAGCCCACGGCACCTGCAACGAAGGTCACGCCCGTCGCCGAACCCTCCGCTAAGGAGCGGTTCGACGCACTCGGTCGTGAACTCGAAGCATCCATCCGCAAGCACCGAATCGACAAGGCAAGAGCAGAAGACAAGGTCGCCGGCATCAACGTTCTCATCGAGGACGCTGTCGACGCACTTCGTCGCGCCAAGCCCGACAGCGAGCTCCTCAAGGAGTTCCCGATCGAAGCCACTCCGGTGGTCGAGACCGAACCTGTCGATGCCGAACCGGCAGCCGCAACGACGGTCGTCGCCACGCAGCCCGCGCCTGCCCCCAAGGGCAAGGCACACGGCTTCTGGCACTACCTGTCGACGAACACGGATAAGGAAGGAACCACCTACCGACGGATCGCCATTGGCGTTCTGCTGGGGGTAATCGGCGGTTTCGTACTCGTCACGGTGCTCATGCCGGTACTGACGTCATGGGGCGCGGCGTTTCTCGCCCCGTTCCTGCCGTTGATCACCCTTGCGGTGATCATCATCGGCGGCATCGCTGGCCACAGCATCGCAACCAAGAAGCACAAGGAAGATCTCGCAGGAGAACACAACACCCATTAGTACCCCATCGGGGTGCGGCTTCATTGCCGCACCCCACCATCCCTCGAAAGGAACTATCATGGCCACCAAGCCAAGAAGCCGCTCCAGAGTGAGTGGTATGATTGCGGGTGCCCTGGGTATCCTGCTCGTCGTTGCGCTCGCGCTCGCCGCGGTCGTTCACTACTACCCCGACATCACCAAAGCATTCGCTGCGAACATCTCGCAGCCGAGTGCAGACGGTGGTACTACTGTCGGAAAGTCCGTCGGGACTGCAAACAAGGACGCCAAGAAGGAACTCACCAAGGCTGAAAAGGATGCAATCATCAAGGCACTGACCGTCAAAACCACTACTACCAATTCGGTATGCGTGGCTGACGAATTCGGTCTGGTCTCCTTCAAGAACCAGATTGGTGCGCTCAAGGCTGTGCCGGATCCGCGTAAGTGGACCGACGCGCTGAGCACACCCTTCACGGCCAAGACTGCCGAGAAGATCCGCGACGAGCTCCAGCAGACGATCTGTAAAGATCCTCTGACGGGTGTCTCTTACCTGGTCTTTTACGCAACCGACGTTCGCGATGCCATCCTGGCAAAAACGGGCGTCGACATCGTCAAGCTCAACCCCTGGCTCAAGCCGTACTCGGTGGCCAGCCCGGAGGAGATCAACACGATGGCAGCGGAATTCATTCCGCTACTCGACAAGTCGAAGCCCACGGAGAAGCAGCTCATTGCTGCAAGGGAAGCAAACCAGAAGTGGCAGCAGGAGGCGTCTAACGTCAACGCGCTGTTCGACCGGTTTGCACTGGTAGGAATCGAAGCTCGCAAGAGCAAAGTGAACTACCACCTTGCCGCCGGTGGCCTCGTCGTCAAGACGTTGCCCGCCGTCGAGCGCAACCCCAAGCAGGAGAACCTTCCCGCGCTTGTCTTTGCCCTCACGGAAAAAGATCAGTGTGGGGAACTCCTCGCTATCGGTGCCAACATCGGAGACAAGCGTCCCGAGCTGTTTACAGCGAAGGAATGCAAGCCCGACGTCACCACGCCAGGCTGCAAGAAGGACTGCACAACGGACACCCCGAAGTGCAAGACTGACTGCAACCCGAAGTGCACGAAGGATTGCCTCACTCCGAAGTCCGACGACAAGAAGGACTACGTCTACCCGAAGGACAAGCCCAAGGTCACCTCCCCCGGCCCCGCCGACAAGGAGAAGCCGAAGGTGGACACCGAGAAGACCGGAGGTGGTGGTGTGAAAGACACCCCCACCAAGGACAAGGGTGACGAAACAGGTGTGCAAGCACCTGGCACCAAGAAGCCGACTAACAAGCCAACTCCTCCCCCGGTCAACGAGGGCGGAGACAACTAGTCGATCGGCTGATTCACTCTGATGAGGTGGGTGCGCGATCCTTGATTGCGCACCCACCGATTTAGACCCATAGTTTTTCCGAGAAGTCGTTACTCGCAGATGTGTGATTTAGTTCACCACTCGCTTGAGTAATGGCTTCTCGTGAGTCATTTTTTTGACTCGTCCGTAATGGACATGCACTTGTGTAATGATCTGATTTGATAATGTTAATAACCTGGCAACAATGTGAATCAATTCAATAATAATTATTTGATGTTATCTGCGAGATACATCAAGAATGGAGATCAATAATGAGTACACTAACCTCAGCTATCCGTCTCGCCCCTAAGCGTTTTATCGCTGCAGTATCAATGGTTGCATTAGCAATCATTGTTCCAGCAATTACACTTGCGTGGGGACCAGACCGCCCAACATACACGACTGAACACCCAGCCGATCACGTTACATTTAACTCGATCACTGACAACCCAGCTCACGGTGACGAACGTAACTTCGTCCAAGTAAAAGAAGCCTCAGCAAGCGACAGCACATATGCTGAAAACGTATCACTTACCCCAGGTAAGGAATACACAGTATTTGTCTACTACCACAACAACGCGGCAAGCAACCTTAATGCAAGTGGTAAGGGTATCGCCCTAGGTGCATATGCAAAGGCAGAAATTCCTGCAGTTGTTACCAAAGGAAGTACTAACACGAAAGCCCTCGGCTACATTGGCGCATCAAACGCGTCTCCAAAAGAAGTCTACGACGACATTAGCTTCAGCAACTCAACAGCTGGTGATATCGCACTTCGTTTCATCGACGGATCTGCAAAGATCTACAACAAGGGTGCAACAAACGGAAAGACTCTTTCTGACAGCATCATTACTACTGGTGCACCTATCGGTCACAGCAGCCTAGACGGTAAAGTTCCTGGTTGTAACGACTACGCTGGATACATTACTTTCAACATCGTCGCTGACCAACCTAACTTCGAACTTAAAAAAGAAGTTCGTGTTGCTGGCTCAACTACATGGTCTGAAAGTGTAAACACAACTCCTGGCGCAACTGTTGAATACCAACTTGAATACAAGAACACTGGTACAACAAAGCAAAACGACGTCGTTCTTAAGGATGCACTTCCTGCACACCTTTCATACGTTAAAGACTCAACATTCATTACGAACAAGAGCAACCCAACACCGAAACTACTCAGCAACAACCTGACGACAGATACTGGTATCAACATCGGTAACTACTCACCAGAATCAGTTGCGAAAGTTACTTTCAAAGCGACTGTTAACAGCAAAGCAGAACTATTCTGTAACCCTGTAACTATCAAGAACGTTGGATCTGTTCACACAAACAACGGTTCTAAAGAAGATGACGCGAACGTTGTTGTAAAGAGCGACAAAGACTGTATCCCTGGTACAATCAATGTCTGTGAAATTGCAACAAAGCAAATCATCAACATCAAAGAATCTGACTTCAACAGCTCAAAGCACTCAAAGAACCTTGATGACTGTAAAGAAGTTCCAACAACACCACCAGAACTACCACAAACTGGTATGACTGAAAACATTGTTGCCATCGTTGGCCTTGGCGCTATGATTGCAAGCATCGCTTACTACGTTGCTAGCCGTCGTGCACTAAACCAATAATCTGAGTCTGACCGCTCTCAAACTGAAGCGATTCAGACAAAATAACCCCCGCATAAAAACGGGGGTTATTTTTGATATAATAAAAGCAATGGCAAACAAGCAACGAAAAAAACGAAACAAAGTATACCGCGGAGTTGATGCGGCAATCACTCGCCCCATCGTCACAAAGATTACTGCAGCGAACCGTTCAAAGATCGGCCAATGGTGGTTTGATCACAAACGTATAGCTCGTCCAGTCATGATCGCAGCATTAGTTGTGTTCGTAATTGTTATTCTTATTATCGAAATAATTCGTATTTCATCAAACGCGTAGTGTACGAATCGGCAATCTAAATCCAAAGGTACTGCCCTTGCCTTCTTTTGATTCAAAAATCATTTGACCGTCGTGTGCATCAATCACCTTTTTCGCAAGGAAAAGCCCCACGCCTGTTCCATCAGGTCGTTGCTTACGCGCATTAGTTGCCCGGAAGAACTTATTAAACAATTGCTCTTGTTCAGCAATCGGAACACCGATACCTGTATCTTTTACGGTAAATTCAGCAAAATTACCAACAACCGCCAAGTTAATCTTGATCGTTGAATTCTCTTTTGAATAATAGATTGCATTGTCCGAGAAGTTCATAATCACCTGCTGGATCTTGTTCTCGTCCAAATCAAGCAGTGGGAAATTCTTTGGCTTCTTATATACAAACTTCAATCCACGTGCGTTCGCATTCGGACCAAGACCTTCAACTTCTTGTTCAACTACTTTCGCCAAATCTAAAGGATGTTTATCGATAATGAACTTCCCCGTCTGTAGTCGCGACACGTTCAAGAAGTCGCCAATCAAACGAACCATGCGTTCACTGCTAATGAAAGCCTCTTGCAAGAGATGCTTTTGCTCATTAGAGACTTTACCGACATCTCCATCCATAAGCATACTAATGTATCCTTTAATACTCGTTAACGGTGTACGCAACTGGTGACTCGCCATGCTAATAAATTCATCTTTTGCTTCATCTAGCTTTTGTAATTGCGCGTTGCTTGCACGTAGTTCTCGCGTGGCAGCATCGATACGCTGGTGAAGATTCTCGTTCAGATCCGTTACTTCCTTGACTGATAATGCGTTCTGAATCGCAATCACCAACTCATCAGAGATTGTTTCAAGTAGTCGAATATCACGCTGCGTATAAACAGAGTTCAAATGATCACCCAAACACAATAGCCCGATAATACTTTCATTTTGATATAGCGGCATTACAATTTCGATGTTGTGACTCAGTAGCAATCGTCGCAACCGCGGAACATGATCCATTTGAGACGCCTGGATGATATGGCGGTTCGTTTCCAGATACACACGCAGTTCTCGTGCGTCAGCAATAGGTAGTTTTACGTGACGGTCGGTACCTGTCTGAAAGTGTCGATCTGTCTGCCCATTTATAAAGAAGAACACTTGCTCACTCTTTAATGTTCGAGCAACTTCTTCTGAGGTTCGTTCAAGTAGCTTCTTTAAATTCGTTGTTGATACCAATGTACGGTTCAGCGTCCCAAAGAAGGTATCGCTATTGTATTCATTTTTGTAAAAGACTTTGTCGGTGACCTTATCGAAGAATCGTTTTATCGGCTGGAAAACAAGCGCCAACGTTAGACTGATCGCAACACCACTGACTGCCTGACCCGCACTGACAAACGTGCCATCGAACAATCGTGAGATCAAGAATGCCATCAAGAAATACAGTGCAGAAAGCGTCAGTAGCACTAGTGAATACGTCACACTACGAATTGCTGCTCGCTTGATGTCGAACATACCATGACGTACGATACCATACGACACACCGCCGATAATAAACATGCCGGCGAATAACCCAACGAGTGTGAATCCAAAGTTGTTAAATAGTAGCGGAACAAGAACGTTTGTTGCCAGGATCGTTCCGATGGCAATGCCGACACTTACAAACAGCACTCGCGAGCGAGTTTTTTGAAGCCCAGATTTTTGACGTACGCCACTTGAAAGTCTATACAGAATAACGATAATAAGACCGATTACCGAAACAAAATACGCAAGTGACGAGACTCCAAAATGAATTCCCACAACCGCGTTATCAACAAATACATCTGTCACTGTCCATGGAAGGAATGATGAAATAGCACCCACAAATACAAGTGCGACGACAATGAACTGCGAGAATCCAGAAATTTTCTGATGTGTCACGCGCGTAATAAACGCGAGGAGCGCCAGTAGCCCAAACACCGAAACAAGGAAAAGCATTCGATTCAAGAACAGCATCAGCGCTGGATCAATAGTGGTAAAATTACTGACATAATTTGCCGCTGCCCATACAGCAAACGCGATAAGGAAATACAAGAAAGAGCGATTCGTCGCATCACGTAGCCCACTTCGAGCGATAAGCACCGCAAACGCAATAAAGATAATTTCAATTATCGCAAAGGTAATAAGCGCAAGCACGTTCATAGGGTGATTATACTATAAATTAACGGTCAGTTGGCTGGTTCTTGCCCAGACGTGTACGAAGTGCGGCGATTGCGACACTTATATTAAATCGAACAGACCTAGATGACACTTCATGTGTCCCATCATGCGAATCAATTGAGCGACCGTGTGGTGCCCAGCGGACCCATTTGGCACGTTCTGGATTTACATCAGACAATAAGTGCATAACCGCCTGCGTACCAGCATCAGCTGCCGCAAACAATACACCTTGCACGACTGTAGGTGCTGACATTTCACCTTTTTGTACCTTCACTAATACATCAGTATTTGCGTATGTAGGAATATGCGGTGCCCATTTTGCAATTGAGACTTCTTGTTTAGCGATTTCACCCAAAGACATCTCAGGATCAAGTCCTAAATACTCTTCGAACTTCATCCCATCATGTGCAAATGAAGTGGTATATGAGCCAAACCCAATATTTAAAGCCATCAGCACAGGCAGTTGGTGTTCTCGTGCACGACGAGCAAGCATCACCCCTAATTCTGGCATTGTAAATTCAGTCTCATCGACAATTAAATCGCTTCCAGCTACAAATTCATCAACGTTTTCTTCGGTAATTCCCATGTTGTACACTTCGACAGTTGCACCAATTGCTCGCAGTTCGCGCGCGATCACCTCTGCTTTATTGTGCCCAAGTGTTGCATAGCTTGCACCGGCCTGGCGATTCAAATTCTGTACTTCGAATATTTCAGGGTCTGCGAGTTTAAACTTACGAACACCACTACGTGCTAATGCAATCGCAAGCTGTCCACCATCGCCACCTGCACCCGCAATAGCGACAGTTGATTCCCACAATTTTTCTTGCTCTTCTTTACTATAAAATCCACGGTTGCGATCGTATTGTTCGGGGTTTGGTGAAGTTAGGTCCGACAATGAAACTTTTCCAAGACCTTTCGCCGCAGCATCACGTTCAAAGAAAGGCGCGAACGGTTTCCCTAGGATGCTTTCAGCCAACGAAGCGTGTCCTTCAATTTCATGCATCACACGCATATCGCGTTGATGAATCTGCGATGTAATAAGAATCGGTTGCATCTCAACCAGGTAATTAGTTGTTCCGTTATACTTTTCAATTTGTCGCTCTTCGCCAACAGTTCGTAGTTGGATCCCAATATGATGGCTTAATTGACGATGCAATTTCTTTTCCAGCACTGCATATATGTTTTCACTCACCCCGCTCGTTGCCTTCAATGTTGCACGCATCAAGGCGAGACTCACCAACATACCTTCTGTCGCAGAAAGATCACTGCTGTGTATTAATCGAGAGATTTCTTGCGCCTGTTCAGGAAGTGTCGTGTCAAATTCCGATTCAGCCGGAAGCACTAATCCCGTATCACCGCGATTAATGACGCGAACTGTTCCAATAACTTCACCTTCACTATCAACAGCGATAAAGTGTTCAGATTGCGCGTCATAGTCGTCATATTCAGCACCATCTTCATTCAAATCATCGAGTGAAATATATTTTCTATCAGCATAGACTTCGCCGCGTAATTGTCCCATTTTTAACCATAGATCAGTATCTGCCGGAGTAATCTGTAGAGTCGTAAATTCTTCCCTGGACAATTTTTCAAAGCCTGTTTCATAAACATCATTAATAAGCACTTCAGGACTAGGGAAAATATCGGTCATAAGTAATGATACTATAACCTGAAAACACATCGTTGTCGACTTTATATTTCCACGAAAGTCGCCTATTATAAATGCATGACCAAAATTGCCATCATCGAAGACGACTCTGTAATTAGCCAAATGTACCGTATGAAATTTGAAGCGGATGGATTTGATGTCCAGCTCGCAAACAATGGCGAACGTGGCGTTGACATGGTGGAATCTTACAACCCAGATATTATCCTTATGGATCTGCAGATGCCTGAAATGGGCGGCGAAGAAGCACTACGCATCATTCGTAAAAAAGATTGGGGCAAAGAAATCCCAGTTATTATCCTGACAAACCTTGGCGAAGAAGAAGCACCTAAAGGTATTCGTGATCTAGGTATTCACAGTTACATCGTGAAGGCAGAACTGACACCGCGACAAGTTGTCCAACGCGTCAAAGAAGCGCTCGGCGTTTAATTACTCTTGTACAGTTGCTCGCGCAGCCTGAATCACATTATCAAATAATGCAGCAACGGTGAGTGGACCGACTCCACCTTTTTTCGGTGTAATCGTCAGATCTTCACGTTCTCGAAGTTCATCAGATACATCCCCTACCAGCTTTCCATTTTCAGAAGCAGTACCTGCATCAACAATTACCGCACCGGGTTGAACCATCTGACTCGTAATAAGTCCTGGCACACCAGTAGCAGTCACAATGATTTGTGCTTTTCGTAATTCGTTTGTCAGGTCTTCTGTCGAATCGTCATACACTGTAATATCAAGGCCAGCTGTCGCCCATAATGCAGCGAGTGGTTCACCGACAAGTCGTCCGTTGCCAACGATTGCAATCGGTCGGCCACGAAGTTCGATGTTGTATCCAGCAAGGAGCCAATCAATCGCCGTCGCAGTTGCAGGTGTCAAAATTGCGTTATCACCAAGTCCATCAACGTCCTTCGCAGGAAGTACCGCATTGACCGCTTCATCAGTTTCTGTTGGGTCAGCCAATGGAAGCTGAATAATAATTCCATGCACTGAATCATCTTTGTTCAAAGTTGCGACAGTCATCAAGAGTTCAGACTGAGCAACCTTGTGCACATCAACATCAATCAAGATGTCTTCGCCGTAAGCACGCTTTAAACGGACATACATATCAATGACAGGATCATCGATTGTTTGAATAATGGCAAGTTTAGGTGCAACGTGTGATGCCTGACGAAGCGCTCTGACTTGACGGGCCTGGCGTTCAGTAATAAATTCCGAAAGTTCTTTTCCATCAAGTTTCTTCACTCCCTCAAGCTTACCAAAAGCTATGCTACAATCAAAACATGAATACATTACAATTCGCACAAATGACCACAACATCAACGAGTACAAGCACTCTTGATGCAGAAACAGCAGCAATGGTAACAGTTGTGACGGTTTTCGTTACACTAATCGGAATGGTTCTTGCATACGTTCTTGCAGGAATTCTATACGGAAAAATCTTTAAAAAAGCTGGCATTCCTTCTTGGGTCGCTTGGGTACCTGTATACAACTCATGGAAAATTTTTGAAATCGGTGGCCAACACGGATACTGGGCAATTCTCTCATTCATTCCATTTGTTAACCTTGTTGCGGCAATCTTTTCATACATCTCTATGTATAACATCGGCCTAAAGTTTGGTAAGCAAGGTGCTTTCGTTCTACTTGCAATCTTCTTCCCAATTGTCTGGGTAATCTGGCTCGCATTTGATAAGTCAACCTGGAACAACGCCGTTGGTGCACCAAGCAAAGCTATCGAACACCTCAACGTAGCTGCGCCTACACAAACACCTCCAGCAGCACCGACTGCAACGCCACCCGCTGCACCTGTTCTCTAGTTAGAACAGGAAGATCGCAAGAATTAATACCGATTGTACGATGAGCCAAAATATTTGAGCCACGACAATCGGTTTTAATTTATGCACAATTCCGTAGATAAGCAGCACGACGCTTGCGATGTCATAGGCAACCCAAGTGAGCAGCGATAGCTGTGATGCGTCTTTTGCCTGGAATACAACAATGATCTAGGGCAACGTCATGAGTGGCTGCAAGATCCCTACAACAAGTGCAAGTGCATCAATCTTACGATATGAGCGCTTGCCTTTTTTAGATTGTGGAGCGTGCATGATATGACGCATGATTTATTTTTTGCGTGCTACTTTTACTGTTGGCACTGGACCAACCCGGCTGACGATATAGGCAAGCACAATACCGCCAATCAAGATAATCACAGAAGTCACCGCTACTTGTCCGTAGCCTCCATTCGCAGGATTAAGGAATGGATATGGATACCAATCAACGATTGGACCACGAATCAGTGAGTAGACAAGGTATGCAAGTGGGAATGTCAGCCAGTTAAGTGCTTTTTTGAAAGCAATCCTGTGCGCAGGTGGATCGACGATCCAGTCAAGTGCAACAGCAATTGGAATCAAGTAATGCAGTACTATGTTATCCCACGGTGCAGCGGTCAGTGTTGCGCCTTCGATCCCAGATAGTAGTACAGCAAAAACAATACCTGTCACCACCATAAAGAACGCCGAAGCACCCCGAAGAAAATCGAGTGTTGCACTCTTCTTTTTAGCGAATGTATAAAATGCACTAATCAGTAATATCGCAAACGCGATCGTGTTTGCTTCAATTGTGAAGTAACTAAAGAAGTTTGCTGCATTCCAGTTACCTCGCGCCACAATTGTTGCGATCTCGGTCACGATCGCACTAAAGCCTAAAAGACCGAAAAATAACTTGTACCCAACTAAGTAATTCTTTTTCATATCCTCACTATACCAGAACCGGCAGGCACTAGAAAAACATTCCACTTTATGCTACAATCACCTCTGTACTATGCACCCGTAGCTCAGTGGATTAGAGCACTGGTCTTCGGAACCAGGTGTCGCAAGTTCGAATCTTGCCGGGTGTACCAAAATTATAGATAAGACTTCTTCGGGGGTCTTATTTTGCTATCATATAGAAATGAACGAAGCATTTATAAGAGGGATTCGTATAGGTGAGGTAGATGATTCAATCTATCCTTTTTCGATACCTGCAATTAAAAATGCCGAGTCACTCGATCTTTCCTCAAGTGTCACGTTTCTCGTCGGCGAAAATGGAAGTGGGAAATCAACGCTTGCTGAATCAATTGCTGTTGCTGCTGGATTCAACGCCGAAGGGGGAACAAAAAACTACAGTTTTTCTACGCAAGATACTACTTCATCACTCACAGATAGTATTTCTCTTATCAGAGGCACGCGACGTGAAAAATATGGATATTTTCTTCGTGCGGAAAGTTTCTACACAACAGCAAACTACGCCGAAAGTGGAACGCATGGCGCTGGAGGACCGATACCTATCTACTTCGATGGTAAACGTATTCATGAACAATCACATGGTGAGGCTTTCTTATCTATTGTGAAAGAGTTTAGACCTGGACTATTCGTGTTCGACGAGCCTGAATCGGCATTGTCACCGCAACGACAATTAAGTCTTATGGTTGCAATGAAAAACCTTATCGAGCAAGGATCTCAGTTCATTGTCGCCACCCACTCTCCAATTCTATTGTCCTACCCTGGTGCAGCCATTTACGAATTGTCAGACACAGGTATCACGAAGACAGCATATGAAGATACTGAACACGTTCGATTAACTAAAGATTTTCTCAATGATCCATCTCAATACTTGCGTCGTTTATTTAAAGACTGAATTTCGAACAATAAATAGTCCTTTGCGAAGATCTTTTCGTTCAAAGTGCTGTCATGGATCATAGCTCCACATATCCACATTGAGCAAAAGAAAGCTCTGCGTTGATTCGCGGAGCTTTTCTTTTTACATAGAACTAATAATCTAGTTCGTCGTCTTTATCGCTTGCACGATACGTCACACTGTACGAATTACACACTTCACCAGCTGGACGCTTATCGACACCATCATACGAGTATCGACCCGTTGATCCTTTTTGTGCATATTTATATGTTGCACATAGCTCGTAGTAATACGTTGTCTTTGAAGTTGTCGTCGAAGGAAATGAAGTCGTATAAGTAATGGGTGCAGTCTCGGCAGGTTTACTATTTGCCTTATATTCAATCAAACCACGGCTCGAAAGATCCCGTAGCGTACGCTCTTCGATACTACTGCGTGCAAATGTATCGCCGGCAATAAGTTCGTCAATAGATGCAGGAAGCTTACCTTCATCACTAACGTATCGTTGAGTCACAGTTTTGAATGATGAGACAACATCTGCAACCGCACGGTCGTCTTTTGTGCGCGCAGTTTCAGCAACTGGCCCGACAATCGCGGCGATGGACATACCAAGCACAACAAGTGCGACAAAGATTCGGAAAATAAATCGTGCTTTTTTAATAATGAACGGTCGTGTCACACGCACCAACGTAAGTACGTAAAGTACAAATAACGCCAATGATGTTGCGATCCAAGCCTGCGCAGAAACGATTGACCCAGACGCGACTACCAATTGAATCAGACTAAAAGCGAGAATGATCAACGATCCAATAGCTAGCAGTCCAAAGATTACTGCATGAATCACCATCAGGACCATAGAAATTCCTGTTTTGTGTTCAACTTCCCTTCGGCTGTAGAAATAATCACATACGAGCGCAGTGATGAGCAGAATTGCTGCAGCAGCAACACTGTTTGGCACAAGTGCAGGTTCAGATGATGAAGTCCCGCCAGTCAACGCAAATTGCGCAACAACCCAGACAAGCCAACCAATCGCAATAATCGTCCATCCCCAAAATGAATAGGTAAACCATTGCAAGACCGCTGTCGTTGCTGCATTAGGAACTTTTACTTCTACAACCGGGGTATCAACTGTTACTTTTTGAGCCATTCCATCCAACTTTCGTTTAAGTGTCGTGTTCTGTCTTGATTATATGCACACTGGCAGTGATTTACAATGACCTGCCCTCAGAGGTCAAACCCCTTGACGTGGCTATAAAATCTATTATACTAATGAGGCTCTAGTACTGTTTTTAGTACATGAATATGGGCCAGTAGCTCAGCTGGTTAGAGCGTCTGCCTCTTAAGCAGAATGTCGTGGGTTCAAGTCCCACCTGGCCCTCCAAGAAAAATCCTCGTTACATGCGAGGACTTTTCTTTTTCGCGGTATACTAAAACGTACATGGAAGTACACACAAACATTCCCCTCAAAAACTACACGACAATGAAATTGGGTGGACCTGCTCGCTTTATGGTTGAAGTTCGCACTGTTGACGAAGTGATCGCAGTGCATCGCAACGCTCGTTCAAAAAACCTCCCGATATTTATCTTAGGTGGAGGCAGCAATGTCATTGCCAGCGACGCAGGGTTTAACGGTATTGTGATTCGTATCAGAATTCCTGGTTTTGAAGTTATCGCCGACGACCTCAATACAACGATGATTAAAATTGGCGCAGGCGAAAACTGGGATAACGTCGTGAAACAAACAGTCGACTTGAACTTATCTGGCATCGAAGCAATGTCAATGATCCCTGGAACGTCTGGTGCTGCACCCGTACAAAACGTTGGTGCGTATGGTCAAGAAATTGCAGACACGCTTGTTTCGCTCGAAGCATATGATTCACAGACAGACGCAATGGTCGTTCTCGAAAATGCCGCCTGCGGATTTGCCTACCGTGACAGTATATTCCGCGGTGACCAAAAAGGACGTTACGTCATCACGAGCATTACACTGAAGTTATCAAAAACTGCACCTTCCCCGCCTTTTTACGACGCACTCCAGAACTACTTTGATACACACAATATTACGTTCTTCACACAACAAACAGTTCGCGAAGCAGTCATGGCAATCCGTACAGAAAAACTCCCAGATCCCACCGTACGGCCAAACACCGGTTCTTTTTTCAAAAATGCAATTATCGAAACATGGCAATTAAATGAACTTCAAAAAACCTATCCAGATATGAAAGTATTCGACATGGGCAACGGCATTTCGAAAATCCCAACCGGTTGGTTAATTGAGCAAGCAGGACTTAAAGGCCAACTCTTACATGGCATGCGTGTCCACGATAAAAACGCGCTTGTCCTGATTAACGAATCAGCGACCGGATACGCCGATCTTGCACTCGCTCGTGACGAAATTATTGGTGCAGTTCGCGACAAATTCCGTATTCAAATCCAACAAGAACCGCTCGAACTTTCATAGCTTGCGAATTCACCCCAAACCCCTTATGCTATAGGTATGACACGGCGTGGGTTTACGATTGTTGAGTTGATTATCACAGTCACAATTATGGGGATTCTTTTGACGTTGGCCGTAGTGAATGTTGGCTCCACCCAGGCTAATGCTCGCGACGAAGAACGTAAAGCCGATATCGAAGCAATCGGCAATGCACTTGATCGCTATTACAAAACCGGAAACGGTACAAGCTCAATACTCAACACCTATCCTGCCGCAGAAGCAATTCCTTCAGAATCGGCACTACAAAGCTTCTTGCAAGACATTGACCTGAACTCATTCCGAGCCCCTGGTATCGCAAATGCAACACAAAGCTTCATTGTTGCAACAAATGCCGTACAAACTACTGCAGGCGTCACTCCTCAGCCAACAAAAGATCAATACGTGTATCAACCTATAACGACAAATGGAACGCTGTGTCCAGCGGGTTTCACCTCATGTCGAAAATATAATCTGTACTACCGGCTTGAATCAAATAACGGGTCAATCGTCTACAAAGTGATGAGCAAAAACCAATGATACACACAGGCAACAAACAATCCGGTTTCACAGCAGTAGAACTGCTTATTACACTGTTTGTCGCAGCAGCTTTTTTAATTGCTGGCTATCAACTCTTTAACGTCGTGATTCGAGATGGCGGGCAAACTCGTTCAGAATCACGCGCAGCAAATGTTGCCTATGACCACATGCGACAATACGCGGCCACTTCAACGACTATCCCCTGCACGGAATCAATGCCTCTAGAAAACGCTACTGTGAAAGTCGATGGACTGACTGACGTCACAATTACCATCACGATTAGCTGTTTACCTGACGCCATTAACAGCCTGTCAAAAGTTGAAGCAACCATCGCATACAATAACCCTCAGCAAATCGTAAAATATGCCACATACACTAACACAGCAGCCCCAACCGGCGCATCAACCGACGTAACAAATGGCCTTGTTGCATGGTGGAAACTAAATGGCGACACGAATAATTCGATCGGAAGCCCGAACGGTGTTGGTACAGACGTTACTTCGACAGTTAATCAAGCCGGTGAGCCAGACAGAGCATATTCATTTAACGGCGGTTCATCTATTATCGATACCGGTTCAAACTTCGGTCTAACGACAAAGAATAGTACAATTTCGTGCTGGATATACAGCCCTACATCTACAAACTTTGGATACTATGTCACTGTTGGAACAACCAGCGGATTCGGTATAGGCATAGGCAACACTGCCCCAACCAATGCCGGCAACAAGCTGCTTATCATGTATAACGGTGTCGGTACGATCGTCACAACGAGCGTCGTTACTATTGGCTGGCACCACGTCGCATTCGTCCTAAGCCCTTCAGGCGCGCCTTCTACTTACCTTGATGGTGTACTTGCGACGGCAACCTATTCTATGACACCTACAAACCCAGCAGCGTCTGATGCTTCGACCAACATCGGCAACCGTGCGGACGCCGCCTCAAACACGATTACAGGCTCGATTGATGATGTGCGCTTATATAGCAGAGCGTTGTCTTCAGCTGAGGTCCTGACACTGTATGCGGGTGGTGCCCAATAATGCGCTTTATACCAAAAGACACTCGCGGTTTCACACTGGTAGAGATGCTGGTCGTTGCTCCTATCGTCATTTTAGCGATTGGTGCCTTTCTGACCGTTATCATCAGCATGACCGGTGAAGTGCTCGCATCTCGTGCGTCAAATACACTTGCCTATAACGTCCAGGATGCATTGAACCGTGTTGAGCAAGACGTCAAACAAAGTGCTTCGTTTTTATCAGTTAACAGCGTCGTCCTTACTGCACCTGAAGACGTCACAGGAAGCAATACACTAGGTCACAGATACCAAGGACTCGATAACGCAGCCGCTAAATTCTACAATGTTTCAGATGATGGTCCAATGCTCATATTGAATATGGTTGCGACAACGAGTAACCCCTCAAACACAGCTAATTCGTATATTTATTTAAAAAACCAGCCCAATGCGTGTGGCTCAACGAGCATCTCAAACAACACACCCCTCACCTATAACATCATCTACTTCGTAAAAGACAGTACACTTTGGCGACGCACCGTTATGCCAAGAAATTATAACGACACAACTAACACCGTCTGTTCAATACCTTGGCAAATCCCGAGCTGTGCACCGACAACAATAGATACACAAGGTTCAGCCGGATTCTGTAAAACAAATGATATTCGACTTGTTGACGGTGTTACTAAAGAGAATTTCTTCCTGCAATATTACAACGGTGAGAACGCCAAGATGATCAATATACCGGCAACAGGATCTACCGACCCTAACGTTCGCGGTACAGCACTCCAAGCAGCAACTACTGTCTCGGTTTCGGTCAATGCAAGTCAATCCGCAGGTGGACGTGAAGTTACGCGTTCCGCAAGCTTGCGTGTGTCACGACTTGATACCAATGCATCAAGTGTGGGCATCATTACTGCCCAAGGTGCGCCGGTCGCCCCAACCGTATCAGCACGTACCGCACCCGGCGCAAGTGCGACCTTTAATTGGCCGACCGTTACCGGTGCAACTGGATATACAATTGACTACAATATTAACGGTGGAGGTTGGATAAATGTATTCACTAATCAAAACAATCGTACCGCAACCATTTCTGCCAATGCGAACGAAGACACAATTAACGTTCAGGTAAGATCTATAGGCCCCACAGGAACCGCTTCTGCATACAGCACATCTACCCTCAAGACCCCGCTTTGGGAAAGCCTTAACTTGCAGGGTGACTGGGTTGAATACGGTTCACCTCATGCACCTGCACAATACACAAAGACAAAAGACGGCATGGTCTTGACCAAAGGCATGATTAAAAAAGCGTCAGCCGTTGTCTCAGGTGAAACTTTTGCACAACTTCCAGACGGATATCGACCAACCAATCGCCTCCTTTTTGGAACAAGTTCAGCTGGAGCATCCGCTCGAATTGATGTGCTACCAGATGGGAGCCTCCAAGGGCTTACTGGTGTTGCCGCGACCTGGCTTTCGCTCGATACACTACGATTTGTACCAGACGGTCGCTACCCTCGTGTTGCCGTTACGCCAGTAAACGGATGGACAAACCGAGTGATATCCGACCCTAATGAGCTTGCGGTCGCTTCGTACGTTAAAGATAGTAGTGGACGAATTGTCGTACAGGGATTTCTCGAAGCCGGCACTGTCACTAGTGGTACTCGTATCTTTGACCTCCCTGCTGAGGCGCAAGTTTCAGGACAACTACTATTTCAAACACGAACATCCACCGGTTTTGGTCATTTCATGACAGGACTCACCACAACTACAGGAATAACTGCACGTGGATCTACGGGTACATGGATGGCCGTGAATTCCATATTCTACCCAGCTTCATACAGTGGGGCTCCATGGGCATGGAACAGTGCAACACCAGTAGGCGCTTGGCTACCTTATGGTTCTGGCTACGCAGCACCTTCTTACGCAAAATCAGACACTGACAATGTTGTGGTGCTCCGTGGACTCGTCAAATCAGGATCAACAACAGCAGGCAATACAATCATCAACCTCCCACAAGGATTCCGACCTAAAGAGCGCCTATTGTTTACGACGACAGCTAACAATGCGTACTCTCGAATTGACGTACTCCCTACCGGTGCTGTCATCTTCCAAACTGGATCTAATGCATGGCTCGCACTTGAATCTGTAACGTTCAAAGCAGAGCAGTAAAACGCTTGCGCTTAACCCGTTTGCGTAGTACATTAGTCTCAGAGTAATTACATTATAAATAGGGGGCAACTCACATGAGTTTCAATAGTATTAAAACTAAGGCACAATCAGAACGCGGTTTCACTATCGTTGAACTTTTGATTGTCATCGTCGTCATCGGTATCTTGGCTGCAATCACGATTGTCGCCTACAACGGTGTAACAGCACGTGCGAACACAACAAGCGCACAAGCAGCAGCTTCATCAGCTCTAAAGAAGATCGAAGCATACAACGCCGAAGAATCAACATACCCACTACTACAGTCTGCAATTACTGCGGCGTCAGTTTCAGGTAAATCATACTACCTAACAGGTATCACTTTTGTACAAACAACACTTACCGCTAAACCTTCAACAAACTCAACACTATTTGTTGAACGATGTGGCGCAGCAACACCGGTAACAGCAGCGACAGGTGCTCGTGCAACTTACTGGAACTTCCAAACATCAGCTGCGGTAGTAGTTTCAACGGGAACAACAACAGCTTGTGAGGCAATGCCAGCTTCATAATAAACTTTCTAGTTTATATAAAATAAGCTCCTCACGGAGCTTATTTTATTAGTTAAAGAATTGTATTAACTAGCTATCACTCGGCAAAGGGAACTCCTGCACAAAAGTAACAACTTCATTGCGCAGTTCATTCAATCGTTCAGGATTCTCACGGGCATCAATTGCCTGCTTCATCCACTCAGCAACCTGCTCCATGTGCTCTTCTTTCAGACCACGAGTTGTCAGTGCTGGGGTTCCCAGACGAATACCACTTGGACGGAACGCAGGTAATGCGTCATCAGGAATTGCGTTCGCGTTCAAAGTGAGCCCGATAGCATCCAATGCTTCTTCGGCTACTTTCCCATCAATACCAAAGCTCTTATAGATATCAGCAAGAATAAGGTGATTACTTGTTCCGCCCGTGATCAACTGGAAACCTCGGACACTTAGGGCATCCGCTAACGCACGCGCATTTGTCAGAATCTGCACAGCATAGTCCCTAAAGGCTGGCTGCATCGCTTCGTGGAACGCAACAGCCTTCGCTGCGATCACGTGCATGTGTGGCCCACCTTGCATTCCAGGGAAGATCGCCCGGTCTACAAGTGTAGGAATGTTTTCAATTGTCTTTTCGGGTGCTCGAAGTGGATTGCCCGCAATACCCTTTGTCAGAATAAGCCCGCCACGTGGACCACGGAGTGTCTTATGTGTGGTGGTCGTCATGACGTGGAAGCCGTGATCGAGTGGGTTCTCGGCAACACCTGCAGCGATTAAGCCAGCAATGTGTGCAACATCAGCCATTAATAGTGCGCCAACTTCGTTTCCGATGCCAGCAAACTTGTCATAATCAAGTTCGCGAGGGTATGCGCTGAAACCAGCCAAGATAATTTTTGGTTTATGCTCTAATGCCAACATACGCAATTGATCGTAATCAATCTCGCCTGTCGAAACATCCTTCATCTTATAGCGTACAAAGTTATATAACTGCGCGCTACGCGTTACAGGTGCTCCATGCGTCAAATGCCCACCGTGACTCAAATCCATCGCTAGGACGGTGTCACCTGGTTGTAGCCAAGCACTATACACAGCTTCATTAGCTGGTGCACCAGAATGAGGCTGTACATTCGCGTGATCAGCGTGAAATAACTGCTTTGCACGATCAATAGCTAACTGTTCGATCTGGTCGGTAAACTGTTGTCCACCGTAATAACGTCGACCTGGATATCCTTCGGCGTATTTGTTAGTAAAGACACTGCCTAGCGCCGTGAGTACATCACGACTAACATAGTTTTCACTTGGAATGAGTTCGAGTCCGTCACGCTCACGCTGCTCTTCACCAGCAATAAATGCAGCGATTTGATCATCATTAATAACTTTTGGAATATTTTGGTCTGACATAATAGTAAGGTTGCACTCCTCTTTCCCTAAATTATACCATTGGACCTCTGGGTTGACTATATACCATGCATGATATATCATAATACTTATGGAATCAAAATCGTACACCTCGAAAATTGGAACCCTTATACAAGAGACAAGACAAGCCCGTGGAATGACCCAGGCACAGCTTGCAAAGAGCTTAAACACCAGTCAAAGCGCCATAAACCGCATTGAAAAAGGTGGACAAAATATCAGTCTTGATATGTTAGCTCGCATTAGCGAAGTTTTGTCAAGCCAAATTATCACCTTAAATCAAACTGGATCTGTAAATTTCCGAATCGAAGGTGGACGAAAACTCTCTGGAACAATTGTTGCAAAGACCAGCAAGAACGCTGCCGTTGCACTGCTATGTGCATCACTTCTTAACCGTGGCACAACGGTACTTCGTCACGTCGCTCGTATTGAAGAAGTAAATCGCATCCTTGAAGTACTTAACAGTATTGGCGTAAAGACTCGTTGGTTTGGCGATAACGACCTCGAAATTATTCCTCCAGCGAAACTGAAACTCGAAAACATGGACATCGAAGCAGCCCGCAAAACACGTAGTATCATTATGTTCCTCGGACCCCTTATGCACCGCTACAAAAACTTTGAACTCCCTTACGCTGGTGGCTGTACGCTCGGCGAACGTACCGTCGAACCACACCTCAGTGGTCTTGAATACTTCGGCCTGAAAGTCGACACCGTTACAGGTCACTACGATGCAGTCTCTAGCCCAGTCAAGCCAACAAAGGCAATCGTTCTTTCAGAACGTGGTGATACTGTGACAGAAAACATCATTATGGCCGCAGCTCTCAACGATGGTATTACGACCATTCGCAACGCCAGTCCAAACTACATGGTCCAAGACCTTTGTTATTACCTCGAAAAGCTTGGCGTCAAAATCGAAGGTATTGGTACAACCACTCTTACCATCCACGGACTACGTGACATTAACAAGAATGTTGAGTACGCCCCAGCAGAAGACCCGATTGAAGTCATGAGCTTCATTGCGGCAGCAATCGTCACAAAATCAGAAATAACAATCCAACGTGCACCGATTGAATTCCTCGAAATTGACCTGAAGTTCCTTGAAAGCATGAACTTCCAATACGAACTGTCTGATGAGTACCTCGCACTCAATGGCAAGACTCGCCTCGTCGACATTACGACCAAGGTCAGTAGCCTCAAGGCACCTATCGACAAGATCCACGCGATGCCGTTCCCTGGAATGAACATTGATAATCTTCCTTTCTTTGCAGCAATTGCCGCAACAGCGAAGGGCCGCACATTGATTCATGACTGGGTCTACGAGAACCGTGCAATCTACCTGACGGAACTTAACCGCCTGAATGCGAACGTGCAATTGATTGATCCGCACCGCCTATATGTAACCGGACCAACCAAATGGAAAGCAGCAGAGATTGTGACTCCCCCTGCGCTTCGTCCTGCAGTAGTAATCATGCTCGGTATGTTGGCAGCCCCTGGCGTCTCAACACTCCGTAATATCTACTCAATTAACCGTGGGTACGAAGACCTTGCAGAACGTCTCAACACGCTTGGTGCAAAAATCACGGTCATCCGCGACATCACTGATTAGTATTTAACGAATATCGTTAATAGTATTGGCAGGTGATGCGTTATGCTCTGCAACACGTCGTGCAATTTCTTGTTCACGTTTTATTCGCACTTGATCGCGTAGCGCAGCAATATCACTTGCTCTCGAAGGTTTTGTGTCCCGCGGTTCGTGATGTACAGGTTTTTGCTTAGCGATAATTTCAAGCATCGAAACTGCATCGGGAGATATCCCCGCGGAATTATTCTTTAATTGATCCTGCCAATTAAAAACCTCTCGCTTAGTAGCCTTCTTCTTTGTCACTCTTTTGGCTTTTTTACGATGTGCGATAGCATGCCGAATAATAATGATTAGTACCGAGATGTTATATAGCAAAACAATTGGACTCGCAATTAAAAGGCTCGTCGTAATATCGAGCGCGAATGGCACAAATAAACTGACAATAAGCCCACCAAGAATCACCCACTTTTCCATTTGTAATAACTTCTTAGGTTGAATCGGTTTAATGCGATCGATAATAATCATTAATAGAGGAATCTGAAAGACAATAATAAACGTGACGATAGCGTTTGTAACAAAGTTCAGATAATTATTAGCGTCGATAAGTGCCGACAATCCTTCGACTTGAAAGCCTGCAAAAAACCGTAATGCGCCTGGTAGAATCACATAAAAAGCGAATGCTGCACCAATCGCAGCTAGAAAAACAGATGCAATGGAATACATAAATACACGCAGTCGCGAAAGACGCTTTTGAAATGCGGGTTGGACAAAGGTAATCAGTTGATAGACAAAGAACGGAACTGCGGCCAGCACTCCTACCATCGATGCAACCTTAATAATAAAGTTAAAACTTCCGGCCGGGGTTCCGTAATACAAATCCATACCTAAAGGCGAACGAAGCCACTGCAAAATTGGCTCATAGAATAAGTACCCAATAACACCGCCAACAACCAGAATAACTGCGCACACCAAGACGCGTGCGCGCAGTTCACGAACATGATCCATCAAGATCTGCTCACCGGCCGTCAAGTCTTTTGACCGCTTTTTCACCCTAGGCTCCTAAGAAATTTATTTCTTTTTTGTAGAACTGGACTTTTTCTCTACGACAACTTCGTCGTCTTCTTTGAAACCTTTTTTCAACTCTTTTGCTGATTGACCGATTCCACGTGCAAGTTCCGGTAGTTTTTTTGCTCCCACAAATAGCAAAATAATGACCAATACGATGAGCAGAATAATTTCTACTTTTCCGAGACCCATGATGTTCTCTCCCTCTCTTTAATACTGAGTAAACTATAAGCGAATTACACTATTTATGCAATATATTTCAAACTGTGACCATAATCTAGTAGCCGATAAAGTAATCTGTTTTGATATGCTTCACACCAAGCTTCTTTAGGTGCTTCTTAGTGCCATCAATCATAAGTGGCGGACCAGATATAAATGCCGTGCGACTAGCAAGGTCAGCAACGTTATCTGATAAGGTAGTCTGCATAATGAACGGTTCGTTCACATGTGTCCAACCAGTTGGTAATTGTATCGTCTCGTCTGATTTCGTAATAACAAAAACCTTGATACCGGACTGCACAAGAATATCTTTATATGCCAGTTCATTGATATTGCTAATTGAATAGAACAACACAATATCACGTGCTTGTTTTGTCCGCATCAGATGCTGTGCATGACTTATGAACGGTGTGATGCCAATTCCTCCCGCTACATAGAAGAGTGGCGTAGACACGTTCATAGGGAGTGTAAAATCACCATTAATCCCAGTTGTTGGAACAATCGCACCCTTCTGAAGTTTGCGAAGTGTTTGCTTTAACATACTCGAAGGTTCGTAAAACTTTATACCCAATCGAAGCGTCTCTTCACCCGGTGCCGAAGTAATACTAAAACTACGACGACTTCCCCGAAGATCATCTTTCTTTGCAGGCACCATTATTTCAACGTACTGACCAGGTTCGTGATGCAACGTATGTGATGGAGTAAAGACAAACTCGGCTGTTGTTGGAGTGAGTTGCTTCTGTTCGACGAATTTCAATTTTATCGCACGGCGGCGACTAAAGCCAAAGGCAACCAAGTTTCCAATCACAAGCGCAAGCGCTGGCGATGTCGTAAAGTCACCAATGTGAATTGGGATTGCAAATAGAATTGCAGCCACAACCGCTACCACAATCGTTTGCCATTTCTTTTTTGGCAAGGTCAGCGGTTCGGTTAGCATAAAGCTCGAAAAGAATAAAATCGGCCATGACAACCAAAGCACCAGACTCTCACTTAATGTTGCGCCTTCGATCAGCAGCATCGCAATAACAAGTATCGAAGCAAGGCCCAAGAATGTTCCACTCGATGCAACGCGACGAGTCTTTTGTAGGATTGCAAATCCAAGGAGGAACGTCGGAACAACAAGTATCGGAGTTCCGACCCACCAAGTTGCGTGCGTCAGACCTGTAAATCCAATAATGACAGCTGCAATTGCGGCCGCGTTAAAGATGTGGCGACCTTTGTATGCGAGAAGGAACTTTGATGCACCAGCAATCATACCGACGAGTACCAATACTGCAAGGCCGGCTAATTCAAGTGTTGGGGAGAACATAAAGAACAAAATAACACCGGTAATATATGACGATTCGGTGTGAACTTTAACATTAAATAAAAGCCCAAAGAGAAGGGTCGTTAAGAATACAGCAAACCCGATCACGAGCAAACTGACGATCATCGCGAGTGGCGAAAATGCCAGCAACCCCAAAAAAGAGAAAGTGAGCGCAATAATAAAGAGAATGGTCAGTGCTCCTGAAACGACTTTGTACATTGAGTATCGATTCAGGATTTTATTTAGAAAGTTCATTAAAACAATTTTCCTTCAAAAGCAGGTGAATAGTCAATAGCACCATCGGCATGCATCCGTGCATATTCGAATTGGTAGGTGTCGCTCATGACTTCTGGTTCAACAAAAAAGAGGGAAGTCGCAATCCCGTCGGCTGTCATCGTGTCGTCTGCGATCACCCAAGTTGCAATAATTTCTTTTGTTGGTGACATAGTATCCGGGTCAAAAATATGATGGAGTTCATTTCCCCACGCGCGCCGATTAACAGCAGATGCGCACAAGCTCCTGTTCATCACGTCAATCACCCCTATGACCCTGCCTGGTTTGCGCGGATCTTCAAGTCCTACCCTATTAAGATCACTTCCCTTGTGTCGCAGATCCCCACTCGCATCGATAACATACTCCAAAATTCCTTCTTTTTCTAATAGCTCACTTAATACGTCAACTAAATACCCTTTCCCTGCCGCCCCGACATCTAACGTCACTGGCTGACTTGTTTTCAGCACTTCACCATTCCACTGCATCACGTCACCCCATGACGCTATAGGCGTTTGCTCTTTCGCTACCAACGTATATTCTGCGTCATATCCGGCTCGCTCCAACATATCCCCAATAAGTGGTGTGACTTTACCCTGGGTGAGTTCATACATTTTTCTGTAAAAATCAAAAAGCTGAATGGCGTCACGCGGAAATACAAACACACCGCTATGTATCGACACCTCATGCACTAATGAATCACTGCGGAAGCGTGAATAGGTCACATCAAATGCTTCAATGCGGTCATGAATCGCTAAGAGTATCTGCTCATTCAGCTCAGTAGGTGTTTCTATACCCCACTGTGTTCCAAGTGCTTCGAATGAATGACTATGCTTTTGCATCGGATTTAATCTCATCCAATGCGTCATTAAATCCGTTTGAAGTTAAAGATGAACCAGCAACACGAGAAAGTGAAACTTCGTCAATGTTTTTACCAACGACAAGTGTTTTGTATCCACTATCAAAGTCGTCTTGGTATTCTTTTGCTTCTCCGTTTGAGGCCTTTTCATCAAGGCTTGTGCTGACAATAATTCCATCTTTAATTGTGACTGTTAGCTTAATAGATTCACGGCCACCTGGGCTTGAGTAACTTCCTGTTGCAGAATAAGTTCCGTCTTTGTAAGCACTCGTGACCGCATCCGTATTAGTATCTGTATCACTTGCTGGAGTTGTTGTTTCGGTTGTCTGCGTCGTTTCTGCATCAGTACCTTTATCCATATTAATCACAATAACCGCTGTCGCGACAATACCAACAAGTACAATAACAATTAGTGCGGCTAATGCGGGGTGAATTTTTCGTGCTGGCTCCATGAAACTCCTTATATGTGTATAGTGCTTAACTATAATAATTATAGCTGAATTACTGCTGAGAAATTATATACTATACATAATATAGCATCTACCCTATACTAGATACAGCGATGTAGCTGCGTTAAGCGGTTACATTCTATTCTATAAATTATATACAGGGAGTTATTACTCATGTCAGAAGTTCTTATTGTTATTGGAAGTGCCCGAAAAGGCCGTGTTGCAGACACTATTCTTGGATACGTCCAAACTGAGCTCGCTACACGCGAGAATGTAAACGTTACTGTTGCAGACCTTAAAGAAATAGATCTTCCTTTTTTTGATAACGAAAACTCACCACTCTCTCCTGCGTACACAATTACAGATCCAAAGATTATTGCTTGGAGTGAAACAATTAAGGCAGCCGAGAAAATTATCTTTATCACACCTGAGTACAATCACGCACTGAGCGCAATTCAAAAGAACGCACTCGATTCACTAGGAACAGATTGGGACCAAAAACCTGTTACTGCAGTTGCATACGGCTGGAGTGGCGGTTCACTTGCCGTTGCCAACCTCCGTGAAGTGCTCAGCAATCTAAAGACTGATACGAAAGAAGTATTCTCGCAACTTGCGTTCATGAAGGACATCAACCCAGATGGTTCAATCATCGACGAAGTAGCTGTTACTGGGCAAATCAAAGCGACAATCGACGAAATTCTTTAATTCATATTCGTCATACAAAAAGACCCTCATTGCGAGGGTCTTTTTAATAAATACAGAGATGAGGACAGGAGAAGTGAATATACCGATCCTCACCTTCGCGCTCACGCGAACTTCGCAGCGGATTTGGGATTCAAGCGTTCAGCAACCTTCACACATACGTCAGTGCCGCCATTGACTGACAGTGCAAACCTGAGTGCGTGTGTCGTAAAGATCATCTTGTCGAGGTAGGCGATTGGGATGTGAGTGCCGTGGATAAAACCACCCGACACCTCACCCACCTTTCTTCCAACCATCCATTCAGCAAGATCTTGTCCAACCGCATTACGGTCGTGGCGCATCTCATTCATCCACTCCGCCTCAATCTCGTGGACGATTTCAAAGATACGAATCTTGCTCGGCAAAAGTGCCTGCGCAATCCTTGTCTCTTCGAAGTGCTTTTCGAGCGACAACACCATTGATGCGCGTAGTCGGATGTCAACATGCGGATCAAATATGATCTGCAACGCGACAGCTGGATAGGTGAAGTTCTTATTCCTGTGATGCTTATCAATATACTGCTGGATAGTCTGGATCGACATATTCATCTTCTCTCTGTCAAAAATTCGTCATTCACCGTATGGCGAACATACGGCTACTCGAACAAAGCTAGTTATAACAGATTAAAGCCGATATAAAAAACATAACCGCTACAATTTACAGAGTATCGAAAGAACGCTGAATTGCTTCGAATTCAGTCCGAAGCGATAGTGTATGCCCAATAGTGCGTTTCACAAACCCATCTTGGTTAGACGAGGCGATGTCCTTTATGATCCGGAATAGTAACACTGGCTTTGGTGTTTGTGTGACTTCAGACAGATTCTGCAGCTTATCAACAAACCCCTTCACGTCTTTCTTTTGTTGCTTCGTTTGCCCAGGATTAACTAGCACGATAATAATTCGAGCAATAATAAAAATGACACTGGCAACCAGGATCACAAGGAAAACAGGGACCGCAAGGATTAGCCACCACGCACTGACTGTGACTAGCCAGATCATCAGACCGACCAGTACAACTGCAAGGATAATTGCCACAATCAAGACAGGGACATATATACGACGAGCAAATTCGACACCAATAGCACGAACTGCTGATACGGTACTTTTCACGTTATTCATATCTATATCATACCAAACATAACCATTATGGTATTATTTAATCATGACGAAAACTCTTAAAAAACTCTCGAAAAAAGCGCTCTCTCAATCAGAAAAAATACTTACTACTGCCGGCATTATAGTCCTTGCTCTTACCGCAGTCGCGACATTATTTACATTCATAACAAGCCACCCATTTATCCGTGAGCCGATCGATTTAGGATACTACGCTCGTTTTGTAATCACGGTTATCGGCGGGTTCGGTGTCGGACTTCTTTTCAGCCGGTTCAGCACCTCTGGTAAAAATAAAAAAGTATCTGTCTTTACAGGTGTCAGTTTTGGACTCCTGACGTACGCAACATTTCTACTGCTCGACTACTCCCGCCTCCCACTACGAGAACTTTTTGGCACTCCAGATTACCCGTGGGGAAAGTTCCTATTTGAAGGTATCTCAATCGCAGCGCTACTAATCGTCGCACTTGTTGCGGCTGTTGCGCTTTACCGCAAGAAAGCTATCACGACCGCGAGCAATCAATTTAAATGGATTTTTATCGGCGTATTCACACTGTTGCAAATCGCTATGTTTATTGCGAACGGGCTTATCTCAACACACGCAGAAGTGTCTGCAATGACGTTTTTGATTGGCTTCCTCGCCCTTATTACGACACCCTTTGCGATAGCAGTTATTACATACGTCGCACTGAAGAAAATACGCGATACAGTCACGCGACTATTCTATGCGGCGTTCATCGCACAGCTCTACCAAGTCACACAACTTGTTCTATGGGAGTTCCGCACCAACCCTGACCATCAGGCTACAATTGTCTTTAGCTTCGTCGTTGGTGTTGCTGTATTCGTTGCGGCAATTGCGCTTATCTTCGCAACTCGTCGATCACTTCGCTAAATGCCATCACCACGAGACCAATCGGTCGCGAGGTCAAACCCGTGTGGGTGACGGGCTGCAAATCCACCCGTGTCATAGACTTTTCCTAGCCCTAAGCTTGTCTCAACAATTGAACATTTTGGATAGTTAGCGTAGTTTGCCGCAATCAATATATATCCTTGCGCGTCTACCTTCGCACCGTCAGGTCGAACAGAATATTTTCCACCTTGACCACAACTCTGCATGACCACGCTCATATTTAAGTCGTAATACGTTTCGCGGTGAGATACACCCTTGCTGTCAGTCCAGTGCTGAGCACCCTTTGATGCCGTCAATCCACTGCCGTCATTTCGAATACCGATCACTTCAGTTTGCTGAGTTGGATTTCGAGTCACGATGTTCGCAATTTCAACCCGAGAAATTTCAGCACCATCTTTTATCTCAAGTTGGTATGTAATACTCCTAACACCAGCAACGCCTTTCGTCTGCACAGCACGATATCCAATTGGACGATCGGCGTCATACACAATTTGATTACCAACTGGAATCTCTTGATCAATAGAAACGGTCTGCTTACCCTCACGCCATACCCTGATTTGCATACCCTGTGTAATTAACGTATTTAATGGCACGGATACCCGTCCACTGTCACCCAAAGTAATCTTTTTTTCTTTTAACATATCGCCAATTGTCTTTCCGTGTGTTCGAACCTCAGTCTTTTTACCATACAGATCAAGCGTGACAGTATTCGCACGCATAATTGTCAGTTCCAATCCAGCGCCATCATTCACAAAGTCAGTTAATGGTTTCAATATCGCGATATCTTCGTCATAGATCGTGATCTTTACATCCTTCGCAATTTGTTGGGCTGTTTGATACGGTGAAACGGTTTTCACGCGGGTCGCGCCATCAACAACAACGACTGGTCGAGCACGATAAATATTCACCTTGTAGTCAGATGCGATAAGTTCTTCTGAAATAGCAGGTTCAACCATGTCGCGTGCATCCAGCTCGATACCTTGATCTTTAAGCGCACCACCAATCGTCTTTTCTTTAGTCAAAAAAACTTTTTGAACGCCCCGATCATACAACGTAATAAGTCGTCCGTCGTTATCCTGTGCATGTACAGAATACCCAACCCCAACCAACGAAATAGAAACGACAAACAAAGCGAATATAAAGGCAAAACGTTGTTTCATTGTTACCTTAGTTTAACAGAACTGTATTACATGCATCTTATACAAGATAAGTGCTATACTGACTACAAATAAGCGTAATCAAAAACAAATATACCTATGACAGAATCAACAGAGTCAATCTCCGAATCCCGCAGTGCCGCAGAACGGTTAATGAACCCTGATATTACTGTGCAGGAAGTGCTTGACGATAATCAGGATGCACGAGAACTGTTTACATTACCCACTGGAGATCAACTTATATTCCGTGGGCGAGACGACACATACCTTCCTCCTATCCAAACTGATAAAGTACCTTCCCTACTGACCGTGGACGAGGCTGCACACACTACAGCCAAGGATGAAACACATACAGAAAGCGCACCTGCCGCCCAAGGCGAAAACCTCTACATCGTGAATGCAACACCAGTGGGGGTAATTGATCTTGCACTTAGACTAAAGGAACCTGGGGCACCTACGGACGAGCTTGATGAAATACGAAATAATCTCATCAATCGAGAGTTTGGACAAAAAGAGAACGCCCTCCTAGACCTCATGGCTGCCTCAATATATGAGCCCGAGTCTTACTCACAACCTGGAGCACCACACCTTGGTGGACTTGTGGATGTTGCCCAAGCACTGAACGGAGACGAGAAAAAAACAGCATCTTTACATGAACGCCTCGTAGGTCTTGAACGTGTCGAGCACGGACTTGCCGTCACAGAACTAGGCACCCTTGCGCTTGATAAATTATTAAGCCATGAAAAAAGTGTCTCTCCAGAAGCTGTAGAACTTGCAAAAGGAATTATGCTGGTTCGCGCAACCTCATTCGAGCCCGAGATGTATAGCGATGGATCTGTTGCACTACAATCAGCGAGTGACTACACGCACGACATACAACATAGTGGCGAAGGCCATGCATTCGTCCCTCGTGAAACAATCCACTTTTCACTTAACCATGCAGTAGAAAGTCACATGGGCGGTGATTTTACTGGAAAGATGTACACTATCATCTCACCTCTAGATAAAGCCCTTGAAGCAAATGGTGCGCCGGCTCGTTTTGCAGATGTTGATACGTACTTTGCTACAGGACCAAACGAAAAAATAACACTTCCGGAATCAATTGTCGTCTCTCCAGACAGCACACAGACAGAAATAGTTCGGCGTGAAGCAAACCGTATTTTTTTCAAAGACCAAGGCTTTACAGAGGCTGATGCCGCACGTATTATTACGGCCTACGCGCATGATGATTTTAATGCGAAGTCAGATCGTGAAGAGCCAGCAAACGAATACTTTGTCGACCAAAAGCTAAAAAAAGACTTATTTAGATTCGCCGAAAGCCAAGCAATGTTTGTTAATGAATCGGACAGCTCAATAACTAAATACGCAGTTGATCAAGGTATCATTCCAGATTGGCGACTTGCCCCGCCACTTGATCGGGACAGTGCAAGAAACATGGATTTTGCAGAACTAGCGACCTATATTGCATCTCGTCAACATAATGAGGGTGCACCTGTTGGGTATGACTTACCTTTGGGATCGCTCGTATCAGCGCTAACTGTTAATGGAGCAATCGTAGACCAAGGTGGATCAGTTGTTGAGGGTGGCATGCACTACACCTCAAGCAACGAGCTACAAGCAACAGTCCGCGAAATATCTGACATGCTTCAGGTACAAGGTGGCCTTCATAGCAATACAGCCGAAGAGAGTAGCGAAAAAACAGCCATGGAACAACTATACGGCAGCGGCGGCAAAAATGGATACGACGTGAACGTCAATCAATCGCTTAGCAGGTCAGATGTGCCTCATAATGTTCGTAGATCATACATTGCGAATGGACTTCTGGTTGCACATGGCAAACCAGCACCAGCAGAAGATGTCCTATTTATGACAAGTCCGTTTTAGCAATAGCATCTACTTCTGAGTTATTTTTTTGACTGCCACATCAAGTGCTTGATTAACAACAGGGATCCATAGCGCATATCCTCGTGCATTTGGATGGAAATTATCTGCAGCTGTTAATGTCGGGTCAGCAATGAAAGCGTCACGCGTCTTTGCCGCAATTGGCGCAGAGATTAAGTCATTCTTTTTTATAAGTTCTTCAAAAATAGCATTCACTTGTCGAGTTCGAAGGCCCAACAGTTGCTTTGCGCCATCCGGGAAACGAGTTACCGAATCCATAGCTGGTGAACTTGTCACCACAATCCTTACTTTTGGATTTGCCTTCTTCAGTTCATCAATAATATACTGCACCGATTCTTCAATAACCTTACTTCGTACTAAATGAGTGACGTCATTTCCCCCTACTGCAAGCAGGACAATATCGGGACGTATACCAACCGCCTGCGATAATTGATCGCGTCGGACATCTTCGGTGGTCGCGCCAGATATGCCTGTATTAAGCGATTTTACCGTAAACGAACGAGCGAGGTGTGAGACACTCGCAAAAGCAAACCCTTCTTCGTATTTACTGCCCTGACTAATAGACGTACTATCGCCCATGATGACATACGACAAAGACTCGCCCGAACCAGTTGTTTGTACATCACGAGGTATGTCGGGTACTGCTACAGGCGATCCATTGAATCGTATGACCAAGAATTGCACGAGGAGAAACACGACAATCGCGACAACAACAACCAGAATAGCTAGCAACACGTAGTGCTTCATAACAATGTCTTTCAGATTAACTAGACTTGTTCGTGAGGACGACCCAGAGTGATGAGTTTTGCTACACCTGCGATGATCAATCCATATACGACAATAGCGACAAGTGCGGCTGTGTCAAAATGTGATACCCCAAAGGTAGGTTCACCAAAGATTCCAGCGAATGGCGCAACGAATGGCGCGCTTAATCCATAGACGAATCCAACAAAGTCACTTGCCTGGTTTGCACCCAGCAACTGCAATATCAATCGTAGTGCGAGGATGGCAGTAATGACCCCGCCAATGTAATAGATAATGCGCTGTGCGATAACCACTCCAGATACGGCAGTTTTCTTCTCAACACTTTGACGCTGTACGGTAGTATTTCCAATCTGTTCATTTGACTCGCGAACTTCGGTTGTCTGACGATCTTCTTGCATATAAATCTCCCGTTAATGCTTATGATACTACTATACCACCAAATGTTTTGTGTGTAATTTCTACTTAAGTAACCCTCGTCGCATGAGAGCGAGTTGACTATATTCATAAAGGTTTCGATCCGTTCGACTCGTTGAATCTTTAAAATCATTTGGATCAGCAAACATCACTTCATCGCCATCAATTCCCGGCTCAAAGTTAAGATTGCTAGTTTTTACCAAGAAGGTAAGCCTCATTTGATACAAACTAAATTCATGCAAGATATGTGGCTCACTGACGTGAATAGGCTCATACTCGACTATGTCGCCCTTAAATCCTACCTCTTCGTAAAGTTCACGAGACAAAGCATCTTTAATCGATTCACCATGATCAAGTCCACCCCCAGGAAAATCCCACCAGTCGCGGCCTGTTTCTTTTACGACCAAGATGTGACCATCTTCATTTAAGACGACAGCTTTTAACGAGACTCTGAAAAGATAGTCATCGCGTCGTGAATCATCATATACAATGACGCCGTTCAAACTTTTATCATCCACGTGTGTACATTTTCATCATATGTTTTTTGATGTAGTATATTATTTCGGCCGTTTGTCTTTTGGTTGCATAAAGTACCATATAGTATAAATTATTGCGGCAATTGCTCCACCGACAACTATGACAAAAGCAAATAACGTAATAATTAAGCCCGCGCCTAGATCGGCCCACTTGCCTGCTGAGTCTTGCTCTGCTGATGCGAATAAACTTCCAATAATAATCAAGCCGATAGCAACAGTTAGAAATATTAGCAAAGCATTCTTCACGCTATTACGCTTGCTGGATTTAAGGCGAGGGTTCTTTCCAGCACGCTCAATTGCAAGTTGTTGTCGTGCATCCATATCACTCAGTTGCTGAAAAATGTTTCGTTTTGGTTTTGTCATATTTATAGCATAACAGGTTTTTTGAGAATCAACTGAAAGCTTAATGTCTTACTATTATCATTCTTTAGCTAGGACGTGAACTTACACTCAGTGGCGGCCTTGCAGGTTGCATGCCGCGAATACGTGACGTTCGATGCAGGTACAGCGCAGCCTCATAAGGAAGAGGCCCATTAGGATCAACAACATAATGAGGAGTGTCGATGTTCGAGGTTGTGGAGCGCTCGCCTACTCAAGCGCAATGAGCGCAAAGATCTGAGGAATAGTCAGCTGGTCGCTCGACACTACCCCTACTTCAATGCTTGGTTCAGATTCGAAATGTGTTCTTGGCATATATACCATCATTTAAACACAAAAAGCCCCGCGTTATCAACGTGGAGCAATTTGCTTCAACACGGATGCTGCGGGGCGGGAAGTGATGTTGCTACCAATCTTTCAGCTTCCCTCTCAGAAGCCAACCGGCGGAGTGTCTCACTGATCTCATCCCAGTTGTCGCTGGATGAGGTTTGTCCAGTAGAACCTTCGGCGTCCCTCAGTGCTGGGACAATTCCCCAGTTAAACCGGGGAATGATCACATCACCGTGACGATATTCAACATAAACCATGTTACTCCTATCGATCTGGGGGGTACCTCATACTATAAAAGATATATTGGCAATTAACAAATTCGAGCTTAATCTATTCTGCAAGTTGCTGATGATGTCGATATGTTGGAGAGGTGATCGTTAGCATTGGGGATTTAAAGCCAATAGGATTTGTCTCAAATAATATCCTATCTACCGTCTCCTTACCTATGATCAGATTAGTAGCAATTTTACCGACTCTCACTTTCGTATCTGCTTTACCGGGAGCATGAATATAACTCTCCTCATCGAGTACGATACCGATATGTGTAGGTAGTACACCATGCCGAGAGAAGAAAATAATATCACCAGCTTCCGGTCGTGTCTGGATATACGTTCCGTAATGATCCCAAAACTCATTGGCATGTCGAATCGGACGACGAATATCATCCATACCTATGAAGTCAGACACATGGAACCCAGACTGACTCAATACGAATCGCACAAAGCCCGAACAGTCAAAGCCATCAGGTGATTGCCCTAATTCTGGATGACCGTTAATGTATCGTTGTGATGGAGCGTCAAGAAACTCAAGTGCCGTTTCGACGATATGCTTCTTGGTAGGAGGGTGAGATTCAATAATTTCTGCAGTGAAGATATCTTACAAGTTTTGTTTTTATTACGCAAGCAATAACACTTACCAACAACTGCTATACTCAACATATGGACTACAGCGCAATCATACCTATAGCGACCTACCTCATTGCAGTGCAGCTCGCGACACGCGTGAATACCAAACCACTCATAACAACATCAGTCGCTGTACTTATTCCTTATTTCGTCACCATTGTCATAAGGTACATTTTTGAATCGAGCACAGGACCTGTACTGTTAACGAGCTTATTCTCGCCATCCGAGATACTCATCCTGTGTCTCCAATTTGTAATAGGGGTATACGTTTTCAAAAGAATACGTGACGACGACAGCATACTCTCAACAACGCTATGGAGTGTTGGTGGTTTTGTTTTGATTGTTTTGCTTGTTCCGTATCTTGTTGGAATGATTTAAATTTAGCGAGCAAAGCTATTCAGACCAAACAGCTAATTCGTTGCCATTTGGTTCAGTAAAATGAAAACGTCTTCCACCAGGAAATGCGTATATATCCGCGATAATCTTTCCCCCAGCTTGAACTACTTTTTCTTTCGTCGCCTCGAGATCATTTGAGTAAACAACAGTCAGTGGCATCGATGCACTTTTGTCTGAATTAACACCACTGCTTAGGCCGCTGTCTGTAGTGTCGCTGTAGGTGTCTCCCCACTCTTTATAGTCCCAACCAAAGACGCTCGTAAAGAAGTTTTTTGTCACTTTCAATGCTTCTGGTGATGATACAGGAAACTCAATAAGATCAATTTGGTTGTGTAGTGTCATATATTAATTATAACAAATCGACTTAGCTAGTGGACATTGGGGAAAACGGATATCAAATGTTAATATACTATTTGCTATTGTATTAGTGTACGACATACAGTATATTGAAAATTATGGACGACATTAATGATGTATTTCAAAACCAAGTCTTCGAATTTCGTCGAGGAAGTATTGTCATAGCAATTTTAGGAATTCTTTCCGACAAAAAGCATTATGGATATTCACTGCTCAAGGCGTTAGAGCAATATAACTTTCCAGTTGATGGGAGTACACTTTACCCTCTTCTTCGCAGGCTTGAGAAACAAAAAGTTCTTGTCAGCGAATGGGATACGGCAGACTCTCGTCCACGTAAGTACTATAGCCTTACCATCGAAGGGCAGCGCTTGTACGAACGTTTGGTTGTTGAATGGTCAGATATGAACAAGAAGATTAAAAATATCCTAAAGGAGGATGTATGAGTTTAATCGAACGATATATTTACGCAGTTATTAAGAACATGCCAGAGGATCAACGCGATGATGTCGCCGATGAGCTTCGTGGACTTATAGAAGATTCACTAGATGATAAAGGCTCTCGATCAAAGAAGCATGTTCGAGAAGTCCTGATTGCTATGGGGGATCCAAAAACATTAGCCTATCGATACAAAGGCACAAACCAATATCTTATCGGGCCAGACCTATTCTATTTATACGTACGTGCATTGAAGATAGCACTCGCAACTGGCCTCCCCATTGGAGCTATTGCCAGTTTAATTGCCCATATCACTCAACAACCTGAAAGTATCATGGGCTTAATAATATCCGTCGTTGGCGCAACCTGTGCTATTGGTATCCAAGTACTTTTCTGGGTTACGTTAGTATTCTTTATTTTCGAAAAAACAAATATCAAAGAAAAAGATCTCAACAAAGGAAGTTCATGGACACCCGATATGCTTCCAGAAATCACCTCAAAGCAGCAGATTCCGATGTACGAATCAATCAGTGATATCGTGTGGTACAGCCTCCTCGTTTTACTTCCATTTCTGGCGCAGCCACTTGTTGGCGTACACCTTGATGGTAACGTAACACCGATCCTAAATCCGAATATTTGGAATGTATGGATATTGATCGCCATCGCACTGGGTGTTGTCGGACTTGTAAAATCTATACTTAAATTACGGCTTCGCAACTGGACTCGTGGACTTACAATCTTTAATGTTTCATTCGCGCTAGTATTTAGCTTCGCCTTGGCGGCATTATCACTCACTACTCAGCTGATAAACCCTGCGTTCATTGCTTTATTAGATGCACATATTAACACTTCTGATCTCGATGCAATTACAAAAACAGTTAACTGGTCACTAGGCATTACTGTCGTGATAATCATTGGCTCTTATTTGTACGATGCAGTGAACTCAGTGCGTTTGACGCGAAAGCTAGAACAAAACTAGCGTTGTGCTATGATTAAAAAATGGAAATACTACCCTATATTTTTATTGCAATCGTAGGGTTACTCTCTGGCATAGTATCGGGGATGAGTGGAGGCGGTGGAGCTATGTTAATGATCCCCGCCTTTATCTTTACGGGTCTTCCTCCACAAGTTGCGGTAGCGACTGCAAAATTAAGTGGACTTGGTGGTGATTTTGGAGGCCTGCGTACATTTATAAAATCTGGTCATATACGTAAAGACATCATCAAGGTGATGATACCGATTGCTATTATTGTCGGGCTTATCACTCCTTTAGTGTTTGCTGCAATTGAAAGTAAAGGCTTTCAAATTGCCTTAGCGATCTTCATGATCCTGATGCTACCAACGTTGTTTTTGAAAAAGAAGATTGTTAAACCACCAACACGCAAACATAAGTTTTTAGGATACTCTCTTTATTCAATCGTTTTGTTCCTACAAGGAATATTCAGTGGGGGTGTAGGGAGCCTGGCGGTATATGTCCTCAACCTTCTATTTGGCACGACGAAGCTCGAAACAATTGCAACAAGGCGCGCGGTTGTTGCTGTCATGAGCCCTATTACTGTGACCGCCCTACTTATCGGCGGATTTATTAATCTTGGATTTGGCCTTGTTGGTTTAGTGACAGCATTTGTCGGCACCTACATTGGCACAAAGATAATTCTTAAACGTGGAGAAAAGTTTGTCACGATAGTTATGGCGATTGTGATTCTTGCTTCGAGTATCGCGCTACTTATAAACGCACTATAGAGCTGTACTAGATTCTAGTCTTTTATTAATAAGCGATGCTAACAAATCCATTTCAGCTTTTGGAAACTCGTGTTCAATCCACTTTCCGCGATATCCATCTAGTCCATACGTGTCCAAAACTTCTTGTGCCATCGAGAGTATAGCCGATGGCAAAGAATCACGAAGTCCTTTTTCACTAAAAACTATTTCATCATTTTGAATTACTTCAACCGCGTCCCATACAGTCAGCCTTAAAAGCAAAAATATGTTACCAACTTCTGGCTCAAAATGTATATCTGCTCTATATCCACCACCAAGTACAAAAATCGCGGCTCGAACCATATCACCGAGTGTATCTTCTAAATACCCCGACTCAAGTATTTTTTTCTTATTATTTACTGTAATTACTAGTTGAGACCAACCGGCGCCCGTTAAATTATACGTTAGCTTCAATTCGTGACGATCATTGTTTTCCATAGTGTAATCATAACAAACAAAAACACTTCATTACGAAGTGTTTTAAATACAACTGCTTTGGTACAACGTCATTGCGGTAGTTAGAACGACACTGGTTTAAGCGAATACATTATTCTAGTGTTTTTAGTAGACGCTTTTCAACCTCAAGAACTCCCACGGGAGAGATTTTGACACTGGCATCAGACCTGTTGTATTCCCATAGCCTATTCTTATGACCAGGTACCAGGACATCACGCCTAAACACGGACGGATTACTGTGCTCGACCCAACCACATAACTCGTTCTCACTACTACTTTGGACACTGTAAAGTAACAGAAGAGTTTGATCTTTCTTTGAAAGTCCTTTTTTTAAAACACGACGCACAGCACCAATCGACCAAATAGCTGGTGTCTCCTTCAATGTAAGCATTTCAACCACATTCTCGGCTTTAATTGTATCTACATCATGAAAGATTCTTATCAACTCGGCCATCATCCATTTTGCAGATGCGAATATAAAGGTTGCATCCATAAAACTTGGACTTACATCACCACCAACGTGCCCAACACCCCTATTATTCCGAACCTCGTAGACCGCAATTATTACACGAGGTATTTGAACGCGAATACTACGAGAAAAGGTCTTCGCATACTTTTCAAGGTCCCGACACGCTTCTAGCATATTATCTGGCTTGCTAGAACGATTAGGATAGTTGCTATTTAAGTATCCGTACAGAATTGTATATACAACTTCGCAAAACTTACCAGCACTCAACTCCGAGGGCTCCCATCGTTCCTCTCTATAGTTTCGTGCAATTTTATTAAACTCATCAACCAACTCTTGCTTCAGAGTAACGGGCAACAAACCAAGAGCGTCGGTCGGCTCCATTAGTTAATGCCTAGTAGTTGTTTTGCGGCATTGATACCTGCAAAAGTAAGCTTAAACGACTTGTTGCCTTTTCCCTTGCTCGTATTTGGTCGGCCGGTCTGAACAAGTTGCTGTGGCCTTGTTTTAATCAAAGCTTCCAAGGCTCGACTCAAGTTCAGATCACCATTGCCAGTATCAATGAGTAGTTTACTAACCTGGAATGTTTTCCATGTCTCATTGCCCTGAATAACTTGCGTCCAGTATGCGGCCATGAGTGCATTTTCAGGACGCGAATCTGCGGTTGACGCAACGAGCATTTCTGCGAAAGTATCGTACGATGCAGCAGTAGAAACAGACTGAACTTCATTATCAGGAAGCTCCTGCTGAGCATCGACAACTTTCAAATCGGTAGGGAAACGTGATAACGCCCACTGCATAACTCGACCCCTTACTTCATCGTCTAGAGGTGACAATGTTTCACCGATTACCTTCATTGCATTGAGTTCACTATCAAAATCACTCATAACTACTCCTTTTCCTTAACAGGTAAATCATATTCAACGCGAGTTTCACCGATTGAAGAAAGTGCGTACTGACCCTGCTCAGTGCCATTATCAAAATATCCCTTTTTAGATTTTCCGTCACGGAAAATCTGCATCAAGTTGTCGGATGGCCGCTCACCAATAACTTTGTAGAGCGTCCACATGTCATCGATAGATACAGATTCAACCTGTTTATTTAGTTTGAGCCAGTAAGCTAAGACACAGAACTTGTCCATATGAGTGGTCGGTTTTTTTTCATCGAAGAATGCTCGCAAAGTTGTCCGCTCCTCACCGCTGATTAGGTTAGGAATCATTTTTGGTCGGCTTGATACAGTCGAAACTTTTCGCTTTACCGTCTTTGGCTGCTTACTTGACTTCTTTGTGGAGTTCTCAGGCTCACCCGAATCTGGTGCCGTGGTTAATTGAGGTGCTCGACTAGCCATCTCCATCACCCTATCGATTTGCTTTTCAACAAACTCCTGGTCACCTTCAAACTCAAATTCACCTAATGTTGTTACAATTTTCGCTCGCATATTACCCCCTTTATAAGTAATTAGTTGCTACTGATATGATTGAATAATACTCCTTCAAAAACTATGCGTCAAGAAAAATACTAAAATATATACATTTAACAGGGGTGCTATATATTATTTATAGAGCTTATGCTTAATTTATTTAGCCTAAGGCTCTAAATAATAAGATAACCGACCTCTTCTCAACACCTTAAGACGTCATAACAGAACCATTAAGTACAGTTATAATGTTTAACTATGTGCATAGATAAACTTTCGTTGCTTATATTATATGTGCTGTAAAATCGCAGCTTTTAACAGATACAAATCTTGTTCTCGCTAAGTATAAGTTAAATATCTTGTAAGCTAACCGGTTGTTATTTGACATCAATTAATGCAAATGGCACTACGCACGCTTAATAGTGAACCCTTTAAGTACATGAAAAAAGCCTCCTGAGAGGCTTTCATTCCGGATATGATCTTGTTAATTCAACTTAAGCGAGGATTTGACATCGAGTTCGAGCTGTGCACTTTGCTTACTCAAATGCTTCTTTATGTATGCGGCTGTCTCATGACCGTACTTTTCCTTAATTGCAGCTACAAATAAATCGAGGTCCGATAAGTGATTCTTTAAGAACCATTCTGCGTGCTGCAAAAGATACTCGTATCTGATACTCTCCGTACTTAAATCATTTGGGATACGGAGGATTCGATCATCAGACGAGTCAAAGCTCTTAAAAGGTGCGGCTAGACGGTCCTCAGTCATTTTGACGTACTGAGGGTTCAGCTCTATACCAATGCAATCTCTACCTAACTGCTGTGCAACTCTTTGTGTCGTTCCACTTCCTGAAAAAGGGTCAAGAACCAGATCGCCTTTATTAGATGATGCCAACATCATACGCTCAATCAAACCTTCAGGCTTTTGTGTAGGATGACTCTGCCTGTTAGGGTTCGAATAATGAACATGTGAAAATTTCCAAACATTTCCAGGATTTGCACCTCGCATATTATTCCGTAGCCTATAAAACTTTTGAGGAATCTTAATTTCGTCTATGTTGAATGTATACTTTTTTGATTTTGTGAAATACAAAACATCATCGTGACGCGGCGAGTAGCCCTTAGTCTTGCCAATACCTTGCGTGTAATGCCATACAATCCAGCTGTTGAAATGCATACGAAGATCATCTTCTAAAACTTCATAAAGGTATGATATAAATCTCACACCCATAAAGACATATATCGATCCGTTCGGCTTCAGCACCCGGTGAGCTTCAAACAGCCATTCTTTCGTAAAAGCTAGGTATTCTTGCTTTTCCTTTGTATCAATGTTGTTTCCGTAGTCTTTACCCAGATTGTAGGGAGGATCAGCAATAATAAGGTCCACACTTTCACTATCGAGCGTTTTCAAGAGAGCTACGGAATCACCACAAAGTGTTTGAATTGTAGACACTAGTCCTTGATCCAACCGTTCTGCGTTGCGTATTCCAGCCATTGATTGAAACCTTTCTTTGAAGCCAAGAATTTTTGGTCTAATAGCTGGCAGAATTCCCAACTAGTACGTTTCTCCTCGGCAACATAATGTATATCTTTAATTTGGATCTGACCAGTTCCCAACGCCGGGTTGTAACTAATATCAGCCCTAGATATATATTTTAAATCGTACGCGTGAAAATCGACAATTTCCATAATGCCCATCATCATACCAGTCTCTTCATTTCTAGTGCTGTACACCCTGTGCTTGATTGAAAGAATAATAAACACATAATCTGGGTTATTTACGTAAGCAGATCGAATCCTAGAATAAGACGTAATGTTTGGAGATTTACCACTTCCGACTATGTCATTCGAGGTTGCCTTTACATCGACATATGCCGTCAAAACGCCATCATCATCATCCGGATCTTTAAATTGCAATATAATATCGGCCATATTGAGCCTTTCGCCAACCTGGACATTTACAAGATTGGAATCGTCATCATCATTGTCGTCGACAATACCTTGAAACTTTTCCTGTGCCCATGCCTCAATAAAAGGACCTGCTATTTTGTTTACATTCTCCATTGGAATTCCCAGCTTAAGGTTGGTATCCAAAGTAATTTTATTATCGCCACTATCAATAACAGCTCTTATCGCTGTATTTATAGATTCAATTAAATAGCCAGAAAGAGCTTTGTAACCGTCCGATTCAACAGGTACCTTTAAGTCAACGTCTGGGTATGAGAGTATTTGTTTACCAATAGCCATGGGATAAGTATAGCCCAATCTTGGTTAATCCTATACACCTTACAGTCAACAAGAAAACTGATATTCTGATTAAATAATCAGTTTTCTTGAAATTTTGATTTCTTGAAAAATATTCAAGTTTCATCAACCTCAGTTAGTTGCTCCATGATACTCTTAATCCGACCAGGGACATATCTGTAAGGAAGAAGTAAAGATTCAATTTTCTTACTTGGAGATTGTGTCGAGTAACCACCACCCTCTAGCCATGACGAGGTGCGTAACCAGCCAGATGTCTCCGCTATCCCCATCGCATCTTGATATGTCATTACATATAGCTGTGCATCGACTGGATTATCCGAATACCAAGTGTACGCCATTAAAAGATTAGGGAATTTTGCGTATTTAGCATGAACACTAAAACTTCTAGACGAAGAGGCCTTAAGTTGCACAGGAAGTGCACTGAACCGACCGTAACGCGCGTAATCGTCAAATATGATTAAGTCTATGCCTCTATCTCGAAGTGGCTGAGAGACCTCTAGACCATCCGCAACACACGCAGACACTAAGAGATTTCTTCCGATGATTTCAACTTGTTGTGTGTCCATGCTATTTTTCTCCAAATAAAAAGCGACAACCATTCTATTGATTGTCTAGATCAAACAACAGGCTTACGCACAGTGCTTTCGAATGATTGCCGCATTTTAATACGTAAACCATCCGCAGAAGCGGTAGCAGTTGTTTAATCTAGACGTTCTCAGTATAGGTGTTTTCAACTAATTGGTACATATACTACCGTTATTACTGACTTTAACGTTCAGCTTGTATAATTGCGTTATGGTAAGTGGACACAAAGACAAAATCCCTCTCGACTCCGACAGAACTCCTGCATGGATTCGCCGCAAAGCAAAAGACATAAAAGAGACGACTCTTAATTTTCATTTCATGGACACTCTTGATCTTCTTGATTTCTGTTCACCCGAAAGTCTTAAAAACAATTACTCCCACCTCGTAAAGTATTTCGTAAATGCGTATGACATTAAATGGGATATCGCCGAGGCATGGGTCCTACGCTGTGTTGAGCGTAACCAAGATATTACTGATAAGTTTTACGAAATCGATCCCTTTATGTTCAGGGTTGATGTACAAAAGATAGCGTTCCCAGCTGTTGACCCGAGGCAAGCATATGCTGACTATTTAGCAGTTAATGATCCTGATAGAAAATATGTTGATTTGAGAATTGGGAGTACCAATACAAAAGAAGATGCCATCTGGCTCATCGAGCATTACTGGGATGATGTACAACAAGCCCTGGGTGTCCAAAAGTCATCCATACAAAAACGCAAAGAACGAGGTGCGTTAATGCGTGACTCGATGATTTATGTAATGGCAACTCAACGTAAAAATAAACCTACCGCAAAAGAGATCCAACATGATCTCGATACATTCTTTCCAAACGACCCCGATGTTGATATCACGACTATTAGTAAGATTCGCAAGAAGTTCGAACCCGAGAATGACTGGTTCAAACAGCCACGAGAAGTTACGAAAGAACACTTAAAATTTCATACAGTCACAACATACGACCTAAAGTATAAAACGACACCGACACCTCATTTCACCTTTGAATAAAGTTGGCATTTACGACCTTTTTTAGCACCAAGGACTTATCTTTGCTGTGCTCTTATAGTTCGTATTATGGCACTCCGCACAAAACAACTAAACGAATTAAAGCACCTGCTGGACGAGCTCGGTCTTAAGTACACAGACCAAGACTTACCAGTAATTGCTTACGATATCGCAAAGTTTGTTCTTGTGAGTGAGATCCATAAAAGTACTATCACTTATTTAAAGGAAAATAATTCATTATGAGCGAACAGAAAAACGATGCAGTTAATATCGTCAGTGAAATCGTAAATAGCAATGCAATGCTATTCCACGATCAATATAACACCGCCTTTATAGCACCCGGAGGCAATGGTTCTGAGATCATGCGAATAAACTCAGCGGACTTCAAGGCATGGCTTTCAGGAAAAATATGGAAGGATTATAACGATGCAGCACCACCAGCAACAATCACCAATGTCGTCCAAACGCTTTCAGGTGTGGCACTCTATGAAAAAAGGCAAAAAGAGCTGTCCGTAAGAACTAGTTTTGATGGAAAGATATTGTGGTATGACTGCGGTGGTGCTGTATTGGAAATCGATACGAATGGGTGGTCTATCAACGAGAAACCTCCGGTGAAGTTTCGTCGTTATTCTCATCAAAAAGATCAGGTACTACCCGAAGATGGTGGCAGTATTCATGACCTTGTGCCATTTGTAAACTTAAAGGATAACGATGATATTTTACTGTTTCTGGTGTTTACCGTGTCAGCTTTCGTCCCAGGGTTCCCTCACCCGATTCTAGTGTTACATGGGCCACAAGGAGCTGGGAAAAGCACGCCTATGCGAATTATTAAGGAGCTTGTCGACCCCTCGACCATCCAAGGTGTCGCAGCTCCAAAAGAGTTAGGCCAATTCGCACAAGTGGCCAATCATCACTCAGTATTAATGTTCGATAACCTCTCGGGCATGCCTACATGGCTGTCTGATGCACTAGCTCGAGCTTCTACGGGAGATGGTTTTAGTAAAAGAGCACTTTACACCGATGATGATGACATCGTATTTAGGATACAAAAAGTGATTATGTTAAATGGCATTAATCAGGTCATCACTAAAGCTGACTTACTCGACCGATCGATCTTGTTGTCGGTAAAACGAATCGAAACCTCACAAAGAATTCCTGAAGATGAATTTTGGCACAATTTCAACGAACTGCGCCCAACTATTCTCGGATCAATTTTCAACGTAATCTCTAAGGCTATCGAAATATATCCAACTGTACAACTCGAGGATTTACCTCGAATGGCCGACTTTGCAAAGTGGGGATATGCCATCTCGGAAGCTATGGGATACAATGGCTCAGACTTTGTTACTGCTTACAGTAAAAATATCGATAAGCAAAATGAAGAAGCCATTGAAGCAAGTCCGGTAGCACAGGCAGTCATCGAATTCATGTCAGATAAGCCCGAGTGGTCCGACACGGCAGCTAACCTTCTTCAGCAATTAAACCGTATTTCCACGTTTAACGATCTCAAGAGCAGTATATTGTGGCCAAAGGATCCGCAGTGGTTATCTAAAAGGCTAAATGAAATCGAACCGAATCTGCAGTCACGTTCGATATTCTTCACAAAGTACATTCATGACTCACAGAGAATCATTCATCTGACAAATAATAATCTACCTCAAGAGAGTCGACAAGTAGTTGAATATGACGAAGTGATGTCACCAAGTTCGGTTGAACAATCAGTCATCGACTTCATGAAGCAATAAATAATAACGATAAAAACGGTAGATACAGTAACAAGCTGTATCTACCCCTGTTAAGTCAGATTACAATCAGAACCGTAAGCATTGAAAAGGAATACTATGCAAGAAATTAAATACGTACTATACGCAAGAAAATCGACAGAGGGAGACGACAAACAAGCTCAGTCGATTGAAGCACAGCTCTACGAAATGCGTAAGCTAGCAAAAATGAAGAATCTGAAAATTGTAGAAGAAATCCAGGAAGCAAAATCTGCAAAGGCACCCTTCAAACGACCAGGCTTCAACCACATGATTGAGCTCTTAGAATCAGGAAAGGCGTCTGGAATATTAGTATGGGCAGTGAACCGTATATCACGCAATCCTGCCGAGTCAGGATTAATACAGCAAATGCTGCAAGATGAAAAGATTCAACGCATCCAGACATACAACGGTAAATACGACCCTGATGATAATGCTGTTATATTCAGTGTTGAATCCAGTGTTTCAAACCAGTTCATTCAAGATCTAAGAAAAAATGTAAAACGTGGAATAGCTGAAAAAGCACGTAATGGCGGGATATCAGGACCAGCCCCTCAGGGCTACGAGAACGATCGACTTAATAAAACAATCGTAGTGGATAAGAAACGCTTTCCTATTATTCGTGAAGCATTTGATATGCTCCTTGAAGGCTATTCCATAGACCGTATTATTCAAGCTATGAACGAAAAAGGATACCGTACCTTAAATCGTAAACCAAAAGGCAGCAACCCGATGAGTCGCACAACTCTCTATTTTATCTTTAGTAATCCTCGCTATGCTGGTAAGATTCCTGACCCATTTGAACCAAACATTTTTTACGATGCAAACTATCCACCAATGATTACATTACAAGAATACGACAAAGTCCAAGAGTTACTCGGTCGTCGTGGCAGAACAAGATTTAGCGAAAGCCATGATTTCACATTAAAGGGCCTCCTACGGTGTGGTGAATGTGGGTGCATGATCACCGCCTCCAAGAAAAAGAAAACCCTTAAAGATGGTACTGTTAATGAACATATTTATTATCACTGCACCAGAAAACGAAAGTGCGAACAACGTTCTGGTTACCGTGAGAAAGATCTTACATCTATGGTCGATAATCTCCTTGATCAATATGATATATCGCCTCAACTTTACAGTTGGGGCATGCAAGCGCTCGATGCGATTGCACAAGATGAAATTAAAAGTCGAGATAATATTCAGATGCTACAATTTGAATCTATCAACGAGATTCAATCCCAGATCGATAACATGATCACCCTTGCGGCAAAAGGAATGATCACACCTGAACAATTTGAAAAGAACTCCGCACCTCTAAAAGAAGAACTTGAACTACGACAGAAAGAACAGGCAAAGTCAGCCGAACGATCACGAAACTGGTACGAATTTGTAGGCAGGACAATAGAAAACCTTACAGACGCGAATAAACAATTCAATTCTGGCACACTCATGGACAAGAACCGTATTTTACAAGCAATCGGTGAGAACCCAATTTTGATTGATGGAAACCTTCACTTAACACCTCACAAATGGGTTGAGCCAATAAAAAACGGCCTGAATGAGATCAGGACGCTTTCTGGAGTGGTCAGAACCAACAAACAACAGATTGAAAATGACACAAATTTGACAATTCGTCCAATATGGTACCCCGGGCAGGATTTGAACCTACGACCTTAGGCTTAGAAGTCCTCTGCTCTATCCAGCTGAGCTACCGGGGCGTGTTCATATTATACCTTAGAGGGTCGCAATCTGTTATCGATAAGTAAGGCGGAGAGAATATCAAGATATACCTGCGTCACGTTCAGAAAAGTAAACTTTTCTGCCCTGCTCCTTGGTATCGAACTACTCATCCAATTCGCTAAAGCGAATTATCGATGAGAGTTCAATCCACACCAACTCATACCAAAGAAAAATACCGTATCATACAATACGGTATTTTTCTTTGGTGCGGGCGGAGAGAATCGAACTCTCATCGCTTGCTTGGAAGGCAGGCATATTAGCCATTATACGACGCCCGCGGACTAGACCATTATAGCATATTTTCTTATCAGGTCTAATCTGTTAGAATAACTAAGCACAACATTCTGTGGCGAATGTAGCTCAATCGGTTAGAGCGACGGTTTGTGGTACCGTAGGTAGCGGGTTCGATCCCCGTCATTCGCCCCATATAAAAGACTCGGTCATTTCGACCGAGTTATTTATTTTCTATTAAATCGTCAGCTTGTTTCTTTTTATCAAGCATGGCCTTTACTTGATCGAGTGTAATCTCAACTATGCCACCTGGCTGCACTTCGCGGGCAAGCATCAACTTCGCAACTGTATTCTCAACTGCTCGCTGTACAACTCGACGCATCGGTCGCGCACCAAGTCGTGGATCATAGCCAGCTTCGACTAGGTATTCTTTAGCGTCCTGTGCAACCGTGACGGTCACCTTCTGCTCAGATAGGTTCTTGTTTACGTCGGTCAGGATTAGATCCACAACCTGCAGTAGTTCTGGTTTAGTTAACGGACCAAAAACAACGATCTCATCAAAACGGTTCAAGAATTCTGGGTGAAAAAGGTTACTACTAATTAGTTCATCGACAAACTTGTCTTCAAATTGTTCAAGGCCATATCCACGGTGCAAATACTCTTGGATGCGATCGGCGCCTGCGTTACTTGTCGCGATCACAATCGTGTCGCGGAAGCTTACTTCACGGTTACGTACATCGCGTAAGATCCCCTCGTCAAGTAACTGCAGTAGTGTCGATAGGACCGTGGAATGAGCCTTCTCAATCTCATCTAGCAAAATAACACTAAATGGCTGTTTCATGACCTGTGCAGTCAAACTGTCTGGATTTTCAGCGCCATCAGCGATTAATCGTGCAACATCATTACTTGAGACATACTCATTCATATCGAGTCGAATGATATTCTTTTCACCACCAAAATATACAGCGGCAAGTGATTTCGCCAACTCTGTCTTACCTACTCCTGTGGGGCCAAGGAACATAAAGGTACCGACGGGTCGTTTTTGATTTCGAACGCCTGCACGCGCACGACGGAGTGCATCAGACACAACGTTTACCGCTCGCTCTTGTCCAATCATGCGTTCATGAATTAATGACTCGAGATTAAGGAGGGTGTCTCGTTCACTTTCATCATCAACCGAACTCGTCTTTACGCCGATTGTCTTTTCGATTGCCATACTCACTGAACGAGCGGTCACTAATCCAGACTCCGCATACCCTGCAGCGGCATCAAGCAAACTGATTGCCTGACCCGGCATCGAAATATCATAGACGTATCGAGCACTCAGTTTGTATGCCGATTTTAACGCTTGGTACATATAGGTCACTTTGCGCCTATATTCTAGCCCCAGTAATTGCTCTTCAAGTACCTTTAGCGTTGCTGATTCACTCGTAGGGTGTACGTTAATACGATTTACGGCAGCCGCAAGTGTCGGCGTACGCTTCGTGATTTGCAAGAAACGCTGTTCATCCATCGTTAAGATAATCGGCAATCGCCCAGCTTCAAGGATCGGCAATAGTAAGTTTGTAATATCGACAGACCCGACCCCTTCCTCGAAGAATACTTGTGCATTGTCCAAACACACGATAATATTTTTTGCAGCATATGCCTCTGAAAGAAGTTTTTGAATCAAATACTCGAGTTCACCTGGACCACTCGCGGCAGAAACTAATCGAGTTGCATCCAACATAAAGACTTGGTGGTAACGCAATCCAGTAGGTACATTCGTTGACGTACTCATTAGCTCACTTGCCAGCTCATAGACCAACTCCGTCTTGCCTACGCCGGTTTGACCAACGAGTGCAATCGCACCCCTTCCACTACTCATTGCAGCTATGATTTGATTCAAGGTTTCACTTCGTAATTCTGTTCGAGGCGTATCGATCTCAGACAAATTCTGACCATAACGTGACAATGTCGGAATCCAGCCGAATGACCAGTCACGGCCTATACCACCCGATTTGAATTTCTTTTTGTGGCCCACTTCGATCATCTGCAATAAATGAGCGTACCAGTTGATGCCACGTATCAAATCATCTTCTTCTAATTGCAGATGCCCTAGCAGTGTGTCTCTGTTCGGCAATTGTCGAACCATCGCCAATATCAATACTCCGGCACTCATTCCGCCTGCAACTTGAGCTGTAATTCGTAGCGCTTCTTCAAATATTGCCTTCGTATCATCTCGGTTGTTCGATACGACATGCTCAAGGAATCCTCCGCCAACACCAAAACGTACTGCAAAGAAATTTCCACCATTCGTCCGCGAAAGTATCTGTGCGATCTGCAAAGGAGTTGGTTGATCGGGCATTAAAGCAAGTAAGTCACTTTCAAGTAGGTCATCGACTCGTGTACCGTTTTTCACGACAGCAACATCACGTAGCTGATATTTGTACCATTCCACGATCATTGCAGGTATAGCGGCTAGGCCAATCAAAGCCCATCCGATTGATAGCCCGAATACTAACGCAGCGATGCCACCAACAATGAATAACACAATGCCTACTTCAAGTGTTGCTGCCCATGGCGACAAACCATGCCCAAGTCGAGCCTTTGCAGCTCGTGCGGATTTATAATTGAATAATTTTAGATCCATCGCGGCGCCCATCCGATTGCAAACAAAATCATTCCAGCGATAGGGAACAATGGAAGTAGCAGCCATAAAACTAAAACAATAATTTCGAAGATCACCTGGACAATAAGTGCGATAATGCCAGCAAGAATAGTGAATAGCCGCACAAATGCACCGATTACCCGTGAGATTGTCTTGTCAGAAAACGCACGAAGTTGCGCGCCAAGGCTCCCATTCACGCTTCCAGCAGAAATTTGTCGGAATGGTGAGAAAAGTGTTGAGAATAATTGACCTATCGAAAAGAAGCCAGCTGTCGCTGTTAATCGTTCCCGAACCCGAGCCAATTGACCCCGCCAGCCTTGTCCATACCACCAAGAGATCATTCCCACCAAAAACATATCTTCATTATACGATATAATGGTGCATATGCCTTACCCCTTTGTTGTCATCTTGGGAAAAGCCGTCCGTTACGCTGCGCGTCTTCGAGGTGGTGGATCTGCTTTACCTGGATTATTTGTTGAAAAGATCAGTCCCGACTTTATTAAAACGACGCTCGCACAGCTTCCAAAAGGAATTGTCGTCATCAGTGGTACCAACGGTAAAACAACCACGACCAAGATGGTCGTAGCGCTTCTTGAAGCTCACGGATTAAAAGTTTTCACAAACCGAACAGGCAGCAACTTTAGTCGTGGTGTTGCCGCTGCCCTTCTTGGCGATATTGATATTAAGGGAAAGCTTAATGCCGACATCGCTGTACTGGAACTAGATGAAGCACATGCAGTTCCTTTCGTAAAAGCCATTCCCCCACAATATAGTTTGCTCCTGAATGTTATGCGAGACCAACTCGATCGCTTTGGTGAAATCGATGCCACCGCTCAAATGCTTGAAAAGATTGCCCAAGCAACCACCAATACTGTCGTACTCAATCGCGAAGATGCACGAGTATTAAAGATCAAAGACGCATTAGACGGACAAAAAATTGAGCTATTCGGCCTCAGCAACAATCTTCTCGCCGACTTCCCTAGCGATGATGACATGCGCAGTGGTACGACCAAAGTAACAAAGCGTCCCGATGCAACTGTGCTTTTAAAGAAATTCTCTGGAAACCAAGCAACCTACGATGTCGCTGGTCAAGAATTCTCAACAACATTAAAACTTAATGGCGTGTACAACGTATTCAACAGTGCCGCTGCAATTGCGCTGGCACATGCAGTACTTGGTGACGAAACCGATATCGACACAGTACTTTCAACAATCGCAACCGTCACCCCTGCGTTTGGCCGTGGCGAATCCCTAACTGTTGGTGGTCAACCACTCGAACTCGTACTTGTAAAAAACCCTTCTGGATTCCGCCTAGGACTAAAATCATTCACACCAGAAGGCTACGCAACAATGATTGCAATCAATGATAACTACGCCGATGGACGCGATATGTCATGGCTATGGGATGTGGATTTTGAATCACTCGCTAATCAAGGTGTTGCGCAAGTTGCAGGTATCCGTGCCTATGACATGGCGCTCAGGTTACAATATGACGAAATTAAAATTGGTCACATCGAAAAAGATCTTACCGTCGCACTCCGACAATTTATCGATACCAATACTGATCAGCCAAAACGTATTTACTGTACGTACACAGCGATGCTGACACTCCGCCGTGAACTATCAAAAATTACTAAAGTTGAGGTCATTTCATGAGCAAGCAACCGATAACCGTTGTCCAGTTGTATCCAAAAGATATGAATATTTATGGTGACCATGGAAACCTGCTTGTCATTCAGCGTCGTCTAGAATGGTACGGCTATGAACCGGTGGTTATTCACTATAATGTTGGAGACACCTTCCCTGAACATGCAGATATTGTCATTGGTGGTGGTGGCCAAGACAGCGGCCAAGAAATCATTCACGCAGACCTTCTAAAAATTGCACCCAAGCTAAAAGCACTCGCTGAAGCTGATGTGCCTATGTTGATGGTATGTGGGCTCTACCAACTATTTGGTAACTTCTTTAAAACATCAAAGAGCACGACGCTTGAAGGTATTGGCATTCTAGATGTCGAGACGCTTGCAACTCGTGAACGCCTTATAGGAAATATCGTCACAAGCAGCGAAGAGTTCGGTGAAATTATCGGCTACGAAAACCATAGCGGCCAAACATTCCTCGGAGAAAACGCAACTCCGCTTGCGTCCGTTATCAAAGGTGCCGGCAATAACGCTAAAGATGCGCACGAAGGTGCTCGTTACAAGAACGTCATTGGCACTTACCTTCACGGATCAATCTTGCCAAAAAACCCTCGCCTCGCCGACTTTCTGATTCACACTGCAGTGACAAAAAAGTATGGTGAATTTAGTACGGACATTATTGATGACCTTCTTGCAGACCTCGCTCGTGACGTAGCCCAAGACCGCCCACGATAATAGATCACTCGACGATATTTACTTCTCGTAATTTAAATCCCGTTTTTCGTTGCATGTAGATACACCCCGCAACCAAAAGAATAACGTACAGCAACACGCCCCACCACGGAATCACCAATGTAGATTTTGCCCATGGCAAACCCGCCAAATATTCTGCCGTCGTTGTCATGTACCGCAACAGCCATGTTACTGGAATTCCAACGATCTCCACGATCGATGGAACTGTGAGCGCCACAACCCCGACAAAAAATGTCACCAGCATCGCAAGAGGCACTAACGGCACGATGAGTATATTGGCTGGTATCGCAACATTAGAAATATACCCAAATGCCGGCACAACAATTGGAATCGTCACGATATGCGCAGCCACTGTTTCACCCAACACCTGACGAATCGTCCCCGGATCTTTGTCACCAAAGAAGTACCGCTGCAAAAGAGGACCGACAATCATCACCGCTGCAAAAGCAGCAAAGCTTAATTGCCAGCCCAGATCACCCCAGGCATAACTTGGCTGCCACAAAACTGTGATAGCAGCAGCAAATGGCAGCAATACAAATGGATGAAATTGTCGTCCGTAATACCAGGTTAAAAGACTCAGTCCCGATACTAATCCGGCCCGTGTCATACTCGGACTTAATCCTGTCAGCGAAATGAACCCAGCAATCATCAACGCAGACCCAAATATCGAAAGAAACTTCGAGAACTTCACAAATAACCGTCGCGCTAATCTCACCAGAATTGTTAAATTGTATCCACTTGCCACAACCACATGACTCAACCCTGCTATCTGCAAAGCTTTCGCCAGATCAGGCGGAAGTGCACTCTTTTGCCCCGTCAAATATCCGATGCCCAAGCTTGCCTGTGGCTCGGGAATACCCTTACGAATCGCATCAGCAAACCAATCTCGCACTACTCGACCAATATCGCCAGGTTTTGGATGAACTACCGATACGATCTGCGCCGTAAACATTGTCATCGCAAACGTTCCAAAGCCCACCGTTGCATCACCACGCACCAACACGACATCACCACGCTTCGCAGCGGGATGTCCAATCACACTCACCCATATAGAACCGGGCAAGTCATTGTCTTTATACCGAATATGATCGAGTTGTACCGTCGCTAGACCTTTAGCGGTTGTCGACAGGTCCTCTTTTACGCGCCCCTGAATAGTCACCGTGTTCCCAATAATTGGGCGATACACTTCCAGACCCTTCCCCACAATCGATCCGTAGCACATGCCAGCCAGAATACCTGCTAGTACGATAGCAGGCAACGCGTATATTCTTCTGTTCCAAAACCCATACATCGCTAGTAAAAGAGCACCTGCGTACCAAAACATACTCAGCGAGCCGTATTGTGCCAACCACACGCCTACAACAAAGAACAAGCAACAGAGGGCGATCACCCACGAGACATGTACTCGCTGTTTTAATCGCCATAGTTGCATACAAACAACTATAACGAGGCAATATTAACTTCAGAATAAATTTCTCCAAATAAAAAACACCCTTGGTAGCGATCGAAGGATGTTCTTTACTTGGAGGGTCCGATGGGGCTTGAACCCATGACACCCTGCTTAAAAGGCAGGTGCTCTAACCAGCTGAGCTACGGACCCATATTTGTATATGGTTAGCTTAAAAGCTTATCACACTATATCGCAACAGAGGTCGCGTGTCAATATTAATGGTGGCGTTCACGTTCTTTTTTTGACGGGGGTTTGGTGAAGAAAAGATCAATTACGGCAAAGATTACACCGATGCTAATGATCGTGCTTTTGTTCGCAACAATGAAATTATATACATCCTGTGAAATGCCAGAAAGTGCGATAACTGACCCAATTGGCTCAGTCAAAAACGCCAGCGCAAGTACGGTGAATAACATTGAGCCAATAATCCGTCCAAACATACTCTTATAGCTATACCCATGGAAAAACAGCAAGATTGCAGGAAGTAAGACAACCACAGCAAGTGCAACGGCATTTGTAATCGGACCATCAGGAACCAATCCAGTGCTCGAAACGATTAATCCTGCATCGTAGCTCCACAGCGTACTTAACGTCGCGCCAGCAGTCAACGCTAGACCAAGCAGTCCGAATCGACGCTTTGAAAAGAATGCTGCTGCAAACAATGCTGCTGCGATTCCAACAAGTAATACGAGTACTAACATCTATTCATCTCCATTTAACGTAAACGAGGCAACTTGGTTTATCTTGATACCGGCTCGCTGAACTGATCCAGCCGACATTTCAAGTACATATCGCGCAGGCACTTTGGGTCGGAAAGTTTTCGTAGTCGAAAGTTCAGGCGAGACATTAGTTTCAATATACACAACCTTTTTGTTGCTATCAAGCCACGCGATATCTAAAGGAATCAGCATGTCTTTCATCCAAATCCCCCATTTATCATCACTGGGGAACGTCATGAGGAGTGCATCGTGCGTATCGAGCTTATCAACACCAGAGAGGCCAATCTCTCGATCGACATCACTTGTGACAACGCGCGCCTTAAACATACCAGATCCTAGCTGAACCTGGGTGCTTGGCGTGCTGTTTTTAAGCAAGAAATTAAATCCTACCGCAATCAACACGACAATAAATATACCGACGATACCAGTAGTGATTGAAGGACGCCATTTGCTCATGACTTATGTACCATAAGCATAAGTATAGCAGCCCGAAGGATTACGCGCCGACTTTGTCTTTCTTGCTTCCGCGCTTTGCGTTCTGCTCAATATAATCGATGATCGGTGCTGCAACGTTACGTCCAGTTACCTTTTCGATACCAAAGCCAGGGCTTGCGTTTACTTCAAGAATAAGTGGACCACGACCGCTTCGCATCATGTCGACACCGGCAATGTTAAGACCCATTGCTTTAGCTGCTTTAATAACGGCTTTCTTTTCGATATCAGTCAGCTTTACAACTGTTCCTTCACCACCCTTGTGTAGGTTTGAACGGAAGTCATCGTCAAGGCTCTGTCGCTTCATACTTGCGATCACACGACCACCAACAACGAATGCACGAATGTCAGTCCCAGCAGATTCTTTTACGAATTCCTGTAGCAAGACGTTTGTTCCATCTTCGTTTGAAAGGTAGAGTGCTTGAAGTACTGATTTTGCAGCCTTCTTTGACTCAGCTAATACAACGCCATTTCCGTGTGTACCACGTGCAAGCTTGATAATAACCGGCGTACCACCAACCTTATCAATAAGGTCATCGATGTCCGTAGAGTTACGAGACACAATAGTTTTTGGAATACCAACACCAGAACGTGCAAGCAGCTGAAGACTACGTAATTTATCACGAGAACGGTTGATTGAGATTGAACTAGAGACAGTATAAACACCCTGCATTTCAAGCTGACGGACAATCGCTGTACCGTACCGAGTCATGTTTGCAGCAATACGAGGAATAATCGCATCGAATTTAGCGAGGTCTTCACCGCGGTAACTTACTGTAGGATTATCTTGTTCGATAGACGCGTAACATTCACGATACTTAATCACACTGACTTCGTGTCCTCGAGCAATTGCCTCTTCTTTGAGACGTTTGGTTGAATAGTTTCCGTTTCCGTTTGAGAGAATGGCTATTTTCATAATGTCTCCTTAGTTAGTGTCCTTGTGATATTTCTTGTGGAATGCGTATGGATCTTTCAGCATCTCTTTGTACAGGTTACTTCCTCTTCGTACAAATGGCGGCTTCTCATATTCCTTCACCGACACATCTACTAAAAATTTCTTATTGATCGTCTTGCGACCAAGTAGCATCGGGAAGTGGTTTAATGATCTATCTGATAAAAACATAGCGGCTCGGACTCGTTTACCAGCAATCCTCATTGGAATTTCTGTCCTGTATCGTATCTGTTCCTGACCGTTAGAGCTCCGGACGATCGCCACGCGATACGCCTTTCGCTTGATCACTTCGCCAGTATAATACTTTGATCCTTCACCAAAAAGAGTAAAACTCAATGTTCCCTTTTTACTGACACGGATATTGGTTGCCCAAATAGCAGAACTGTCTGCACCGGTATCGACTTTTACAGGGACATTCTCAGCATGGCCGATAATATCGACAAGTACGTTTCGTCCAATAACTGGCAGTAATGTATTCATGCTACGTATTATAGTGCCTCATAGTGCTTATTCTTATAACCTAGTTATTTTAGCACTTTTGATGACAAAAGTCAATACTCACCTCTGTAACGTATGTGTCTATCGCTTCTTTGGAGAGCCAAATTGTTCAAGAAGTTCACGCTGCTTCTTTGAAAGCTTCGTAGGAGTATCGACGATAATATTAACGATATGCGGACCACGTCGTTCACTATTCATATGCGGAACACCGTGACTTGAAAGTTTGAAGTCAGTTCCTGATTGCGTTCCAGCTGGCACCTTCATGCGCACCATGCCATCAACCGTTTCAACATCAATCTCTGTTCCAAGTGTTGCATCGATCATGCCGACATGCGCTTCGGACAGAACGATATCACCTTCACGAGTAAAGTGTTTGTGTGCCTTCACGCGGATATTTACGTAAAGATCACCCTTTTTACCGTCAGCCACAGCTTCACCACGACCAGTCAAGCGGATTGTTGCACCATCGTCGATACCAGCAGGGATCTTGAGCTTGATAGATTGCTTCTTGCGTTCTGTACCCTTACCGTGGCAAACAGTACAGACTTTGTCGGGAACTTTTCCGCGTCCGTGACATGTTTCACAAACAACACTTTGCTGAATAGCACCGAACATCGTGTTCATAACCCGAGTTTGTTGACCAGCACCCTTACAAGTAGGGCAAGTTTTCATGTCGTGACCAGGTTCAACAGTTGTACCTTTACAGTGCGCACATTCGTCGTCCATCTCAAGGTCGATATCTGTTTCGATGCCAAAGACAGCTTCTTCGAAGTTTAATTGTAGATTTACTTCAACGTCACGACCGCGTTGTGGAGCTTGGCGCTGTGATCCACCGCCACCACCAAAGAATTGACTAAAAATATCACCTAAGCCATCACCAAAGTCGAAGCTTCCACCTTGATTGCCAAAGCCTTCAAATGGATTACCGCCGCCATAGCCTCCGCCACCGCCTGAACCACCGACACCTGCATGACCAAATTGATCGTAGCGTTGGCGTTTTTGTGAATCCTTCAGGACATCATAGGCTTCGTTAATTTCTTTGAATTTTTCTTCGCTTCCACCCTCTTTGTCGGGGTGATGCTGCACGGCAGCACGGCGAAAAGCCTTCTTTAGTTCATCGGCGCTCGCACCCTTTGCGACACCTAATACTTCGTAATAATCACGTTTACTCATCTGTTATCAGTATATAAAACTAGCACTCAATTGTCTAGAGTGCTAGTAATATTTTTACGGATTAAGTTACGCTTTTGCGCTACGTCCAGTAATTGCTTTCCAGATGAATAGTACGATAACTGCACCAACTAGAGCGACAAGGAAGCTCCAAAGGTTAAATCCAGTCACACCATCGCCACCGATGAGTCCGAAGACAAATCCACCAACAACACCACCGATGATTCCGGCAATAATATTTCCAAGAAGTCCTTGGCGTGCGTCAGTTCCAGCGATCTTTGAAGCGACCCAACCAGCCAAGCCTCCAAGTACAATCCATCCAATAATTCCTAGTCCGTCCATGCGTTTCTCCTCTTTATTGTTTCGTACTTCTTATTATACGCTTAATAAATACCAAGTCTATTCGTCTTCGAATTTTAATTTGCGAGCAAGCGCTTCGGCTTCACGCGCTTCTTTAATACTCAGATTATATATGTCTGTGAGTTCACTTTTGACGTTGAAGAGCATTATTTTTGCCTCTTCGAGTGGATCCGTACTATCTGTTAATTCAGCAGGTGGATCGATAATCACAACCTCCTCATTCGGTGCTTGAACTCCCATTCTTGGATCGAAATAATATCCCTGATAACCGCCCATATACGGCAGCATCGGAAAGAACATTTGCGAGAAAAAGGTTCGAAATGGACGTGCCCTTTTGCGTACATCCGCATCTCGGTTAATACGACCTTTCATCACATCATCCTGCGCAAGTCGTTCATCGTTAATTACATCGACGAGTCGAAAAGCAACAATACCGATGCGCGTTTCGATAGGCATAGTTTCAGTACTTTCGAAAACTTCATCGACTTGGTACGCCAGTTGTTCATACTCGCTCTGTTCAGGATGCATAATTTCAAAAGTATAGACGATATTTATACAAATTTCCAGAGGTAGCATATTGACATTTAATAGCATAAGTGCTATAATACCGCAGTCAATCACACCAAGACCTTAGGAGGACAATTGACAAATGTACGAAGAATGCGCATCGAGCTCGGCCTGACACAGGTAGAACTCGCGCAAAGAGCACATGTATCAGCACCGACGATTTCACGCATGGAATCAGGGGTAAGAGCACGATTCTTCATCGATTCAGTCTGCAGAGTTGCGCAAGCACTCGGAACGACTGTCGAAGAAGCGTTCCGCTCAACCGAGCTGAACTACACTCAGGGTCGCAGTCCCGACACGGGAGCAGTCCGCACACTGAAGATCGTTCAGACGGTCACCAAGAAGTGCCCATCCTGTAACCTTTACCTTTCGGTACAGGACAACAGTGATGGAACTATCTGCACTAACTGCGAAGAAAAAATCGCAGCATAACACCACGGCACCAGGCTGGGTAGCGTCGATATCATCCAGATATCCGCTACCCGCCGGTGCCGGTTTTATTTCCCGCAGTTTATACCCATATATACATAATCACTTTCAGGTTATATACTGCAGATAATGAAACCTATTCTTCGAACGACCGGTGCAGTGCTTGGACTTATTAGGGCTGAATATCGCCAGCTCAAAAATCGTTACTTTGGTACAATCGAACGGTTTGAAGGCAACGCGAAACAAATCTGTGCGCAAATCGTTGAACGACTGTGGCAGGGCGATTTCTACCGCACCAGCCTAGGGCATTACGACTTTTTCTGGATGCGCGATTTTGGAACTGTTGCCGGATCTCTCACCCACCTAGGCCAAAAGAAGCGCGTACAACATACATTGCGTTGGGCACTACTTCACTATCGCCGTGCAAATACGATCACCCTGTGCATTGATCAAGCCGGTAACACTTTTAACGCTCCTGCGCATCGAAGTATTGATGCGCTTCCGTGGTTACTGCACAGCCTGGTTGTTAGTCACTACAAACTGAATAAGTCAGAACACCACTTCCTACAAAAACAACTTGTGAAGTACGTCAAAGCTTATCTTGACCCAATTACGGGTGATCTTCAAAAAGTTAGTTATGCTGAAATGCGTGACGCTGTACACTACGATCGCAGCGCATATAGCATCGCTCTTATTGGACGCTTGGCACAGTGTGCAAAAGATTTACGCCTCACAGCATTCCCCTTTAAACCCGAAAAATACCAATCTGATCTGATGGATAACTACTGGAATGGTAAATATTTTGATGCAGATCGATCGAATAAAGCATTTAGCGCCGAGTGTGCATTGATGCCGTTCTTCTTGAACGTTATTACAGACGAAAAGCTCGTAGATAAAACGATGGATTACATCAATAAGGCAAAACTAAACGCACTCTATCCATTGCAATACGGCGAGCATGCCGAAGAATTCAAATACCGAATTGGTATGGGCAAGAACCTCATGCCAAACTACACCGGTACCACTATCTGGACATGGCACGGAACATTTTACCTGCATGTGTTAAAGCGCTACGGACGCCCAGAATACGACCAGCAGTATGCTAATTTCGCCAAGATGATTGAACGACACGGAACGTACCCAGAACTCGTAAACCCTGATGGATCTTGGTACTACGTCCCCATTTATCGCGCTGACCCTGGGATGGTGTGGGCTGCACTGTTCCAAGAACTATAGTATAGAGTCATAGAAGTTTTATGCCCCGCCACTGGATTGTGACGGGGCATTTTGTAGGATTTAAGCGAGCTCTACATTCTCTTCGGCCCAGGCCATGATCTCACGTGTTAGTGAACGTGCACTTAGTGCCCGTTGACTTGGACGCTCACCGTGCCACCACTGACCCCAGAAAGGATCGTTTGGGTTGAGGCAAGCAAGGTTATCCTGGTGGATCAACCGGCCTTCGACAAACGCAGTGTTGCGCTCAACATAGACCAGTTCGTATCCCGAACGCTGAAGCGCCTTTAGACTCCCACCATTTCCATGGAGGACTGCCGACATGATCCGGTGCAGACCTAGCTCGTGAAAAGCATACCACGTACGCGCTTTGTGGGCTGCGCTTGCAATACCCTTTCCCCACAGCTCTTTGCGAACGATCATCGACCCACTTGTTGCTTGTCGAATGTGGTCGGTAGTAATCTCGGTCAGCGCACTGTTTCCAATAAGCTGCCTTGTCTCGCCCTCGATCAGCCAGATACCCCAGACAATACTTGTAGGATCTTTCCTGGTCTTGTCGTACCACTCCTGCTCGTCCTCTAGGACAAAGGCAGTATGATGCGCCAAATAGCGACTCACACTCGCTTGTTGCATACCCGGGTTGATGAACTCACCAACGTCGTCTCTCGTAAACGGCGCGAGCTCGATCTGCAGTGTGCCAACGGCAAACCGCATGATAGGACCAAATGACATAGCCCTCTCCTTTCTTTAATTGGTCTCGTATTTCGAGACCAGATGAGCCTCCAAGTTTTTTCGGTTAATGAAAAAGTCTCCGGTACTTGGAGACTTATCTTGTGTCAATAAATTGCAATCAATTAAGAGTTGAGATAAGTCATACCATTACGATCAAGGCCGCCAAGCTTTTTGCCTGTGACAATGTTCATTGGATTCTGGTATGAATTAAAACTGTTCATAAACTCTTTATATCATTTTTATAAAATCATTGCAAATAAAAAAGAACCCCGAAGGGTTCTTCTTATTGAAAGTTTGTACGATTACTTCTTTTCTTTATCGTCTTCCTTGTCGACTACTTCACCTTCTACAGGTTCGTCAGTCTTTTTCTCAGCATCGTCAGAGGCAGGTGCTTCCTCTTTGGCTGCTTCTTCGTACATTTTAGCGCCGATTGGCATGATCGCATCGTTCAATGCTTTCGCTGCTGATTCAAGCTCTTCTTTGTCTTCAGAATCTTTGTGCTTTTTCGCTTCTTCAACAGCGTCAGTGATGACTTTTTTGTCTTCGTCACTAATTTTGTCTTTGAATTCGTCAGGCATTTTTTCTGCTTGGTAGATTGCAGATTCTAGACCGTTACGTGCGTCGATTGCTTCACGCTTTTTCTTGTCTTCGTCTGCGTGTGCTTCAGCATCTTTTGCTGCTTTTTCGATATCTTCCTTTGAAAGGTTACCGCTGTCCGAGATGGTAATAGATTGCTCTTTACCAGTTCCCTTGTCTTTCGCAGTCACGTTCAAAATACCGTTCGCATCGATGTTGAATGTTACTTCGATTTGCGGCACACCGCGTGGTGCAGGTGCGATACCGTCCAGAACAAAGCGGCCGAGTGACTTGTTGTCGCCAGCAAGTTCGCGTTCACCTTGGGTAACGTGGATTTCAACTTGTGGTTGGTTGTCAGCGGCAGTCGAGAATGTCTCAGATTTACTTGTTGGAACAGTTGTGTTTCGTTCGATAACCTTTGTTGCAACACCACCCATAGTTTCGATGCCGAGTGAAAGTGGGGTTACATCAAGTAGAAGGACGTCTTTCACATCACCAGCAAGGACACCACCTTGAATTGCCGCACCAATGGCGACAACTTCGTCAGGGTTTACACCCTTAAGTGGATCTTTGCCAAAGAGTGCTTTCACCTTTTCAACGACAGCTGGCATACGAGTCATACCACCAACAAGAACGATTTCGTCAATGTCGGAGATTTTTAGACCGGCGTCTTTTAGTGCGTTCTCAACAGGTTTTGCAACACCGTCGATGAGGTCTTTAACCAATTCTTCAAGCTTGCTTCGAGTCAACTTGTATTCGAAGTGCTTTGGACCATCAGCATCAGCTGTTAGGAATGGCAGGTTGATTTCAGTTTCATTTGTTGATGAAAGTTCTTTCTTTGCCTTTTCAGCTTCGTCCTTTAGACGTTGCATTGCAGCCTTATCACTCTTAAGGTCGATTCCTTGCTCTTGCTTGAACACATCAAGGAAGTGGTTCACGATACGGTTGTCGAAGTCTTCTCCACCAAGGTGAGTATCACCGTTAGTAGATTTCACTTCAAACACACCATCACCGAGTTCAAGGATTGAAACGTCGAATGTACCACCGCCAAGGTCGAATACAGCGATCTTTTCGTCTTTCTTTGATTCAAGACCGTATGCAAGTGCAGCGGCTGTTGGTTCGTTAATAATACGCTTTACTTCAAGACCGGCAATTTTACCAGCGTCTTTAGTTGCTTGTCGTTGAGAGTCATTGAAGTACGCAGGAACGGTAATAACCGCTTCAGTGACTTTTTCCCCAAGGAAAGCTTCCGCATCAGCTTTGATCTTCGAGAGGATCATTGCAGACACTTCTTCTGGACTATAGTCCTTATCGCCTAGTTTTACAGCAACACCATCACCTTTAGCGATGATTTCGTACGGCATAATGTCGTGATCTTTTTGTACTTCGTCATCACTAAACTTGCGTCCAATAAGGCGTTTTACACCATAGATAGTGTTTTTAGCGTTTGTGACACGTTGACGTTGCGCTACTTGGCCAACAAGACGTTCACCGTTTTTGTTGATTGCGACAACACTTGGTGTAGTTCGGTTACCTTCAGCGTTTGCGATGACTTCTGGTTTACCTGCAACCATATATGCAACAGCACTGTTGGTTGTACCGAGGTCGATTCCAATGATTTTACCCATATTTTACTCTCCTATTACGTGATCATTATAATGAATTATCTGTATCTATTTTAGCACTCTATAGCCAAGATTGCTAAGTACTCTTAGTATAGAAAACTGGCACTCACATGTCAAGAGTGCCAACTATACATTTTTTCATCAAATCTATTGATTTTTCTCGTGGTCAGGACTATTATTACTGAGTCTTTACGGAAACACCCACATTAGCCCAAAAAACTACATATAGGAATGCCCATCAAAGAAGTGAATCCGCTTGAGTGAAAACTTGGTGGATTTGTTTATATTTACAGGGAAGAGAAAGTACATGTCACTAGTGCAGTCCGCGCCCTCGCAAGAGGATGAGGAAATCGCAGCAATCGTTCGCAAGAACGCGCTCAAAGAGTCACTTCGTCCGTCGGTTATACGCGATTTCAAAATCGCGCTCCGACACGCCAAGAACGGGGTGAAGCGATTCATGATTACACCCGCTTCAAAGATCGTCCGCATTAACGACCCGTCGTCGGTGCACATCGATCTGCAGTCGAGCGACTGCGCAGAGATCAAGATCCTCAAAGAGCTGTACCGAGAGAACTGCCCCAAGGGCATGTCTGTCGAGTTCAGCCCGGCGAAGGCGCTTGGATCACTGCGCAACGACGAACAGCCGGAAGCTCATCTTCTGGAGGTAACCATCCTGGTTCCCACCAAAAAGAAAAGCCGCACAACTCCATGGAGAAGCGCAGCTTGAGCATCGCTCTAGGTCAGACAAGGAAGCTCTTCCCTGTCTGATCCTAAGTTCATTTATGTACTAAGTGGATTTTGGATCAGATTATTTTTTCGTAACTTTTACCATCGCGTGACGGATCACGTGACCGTTCAGTGTGTACCCAGCCTGTAATTCATCGGCGATTACTTCTGAATCACCCGTTGCATCTTCGTCGAACTGAATCGCTTCGTGTAGTTCAGGATTAAAGATAGTCCCTTCGTTTGAATCGATACGCGCAAGGTTGAGGCTCCCGAGTGACTTTTCGAGGTGCTTCACAAGTCCAGCAACACTCTGTACCCAAGTATTATCTTTTAACTCAGCAGGTGTGTACGCAATTGCACGTTCGATATTATCAATCACAGGAAGTAGTTTTAAAATTGCACTTGATTGTCCTGCTTCGCGTGCAGCAGTCTTTTCTGCGTCGACACGTTTGCGGTAGTTCTCAAAATCAGCACGAGTGCGCTGTACATCCAATGTCAGTTCAGCAATCTGCAAATCTTTTGCGTCTACTTTTGGTGTCGTGTCTTTTTTCGGTTTCTTTGCGTCTGCCATCTTATAAAATCTCCTCTAACATTGCGCCGGTATGTCGGACTAATCGCATTACTTTTTCATAACTTTGTCTGGTTGGACCGATAACTCCAATGTAGCTATTGTCGCTGTATGGTGAACGGAATCGGCTAATAATGAGCGTCGCACCACTTGCCTTGCCTATCGGGTTCTCTGAACCAATATAGACGTTCAGCGGTTCATTCGGTTTTGCTTCGCGCAACCACGGCTCAAGGTTATCGAGCAACCGTGCAACACCCTGTGCGTGATTACCTTGAAGAAATTCTGGTTGTGAAAACAAGTTCCCAATACCGCTCATATATAGTTCGTCACCAATAGTGGCAATTCCCATATTCTGAGTGAGTTCTACTAAACTATCGACAGCGCTACGGATTGCTCGGTCAGCTCGATCCGAATGCGTGTGCACTCGGGCCTCAATCGCTCTCGCACTGCGATCAAGTAGTAAGGGCTGCGCTTCATTGGCGTGCGCTTCGTTTAGCGTGTTTACGTAGAAACGGTAGCCAGTGTCAGTTGGCACACGTCCTGCACTTGTGTGAGGTTGTTCAATCAACCCCATCTCTTCAAGGCGTGCCATTTCGCTTCGAATTGTCGCACTCGAAACACCAAAAAGCTTAGCAAGCATTACACTTCCCACTGGTGCTGCTATTTCAGCATGTTGCTCGATAATAGCGGCCAGAATCTGCTTTTGGCGTTCGGTCATGCCTTTATTTTAGCGTGTTCTAGCACTCGATGTCAATGAGTGCTAGATATCTCTACTAGTTATTCGCTAGGATTTCTTCAAGAATATCGCGCGCAACTAATCGTGCTTCGTCATCCTTGCGGTGGAACAGGTCGCCTTGATGTGCAATTTCATCCGCTATACGAACCGAGCGATCAAGATCATCATTAATGATGAAGTGATAATACGATACAGATAATGCCTGTTTCAATTCTTTAATCGCACTGTCGCGTCGTTTTGGCCACTCAGCTTCAAATTCATCCGTCGTCGCATACCGTTTCATCAAACGTTCACGCCACACTGTGTAATTTGGAGGAAGGACAAATATCGCGACAACGTCTTGCGACAAATCTTTATACTCTTCCACACCCTGAACATCGATATCGTTCAAAGCAATTTTACCCTCGTCGTGCGCAAGCCGAATTTCCTCAGTTGATGTAGCGTAAATAGTTGTGTGTACTAATTTTACTTCGATGAATTCTTTCGCATCAACCATCTGACGTGCTTTTTCATCAGAGATAAAGTGGTACTCTACTCCGCTTTGCTCCATCACGCCATCATTTAAACGAGGTGCGCGTGTCGTGTGCGAGACAGTAGCTCTAAAGCTATCCTTCTTCAGTAGCTGCTTTTTGATAGTGTCTTTACCAGCGCCAGAAATTCCGACGAGGACAGCCACATTAGAGTTACGAACGAGTTCAATTGTTTCGGGAGTTGGTTCGTAGGAAGAGATAGTTTGTTCTAAGTTCATACCCCATTGTACCAGATAGGGAACTAGTCGCGTTTCAACATCACCATGAATGCTTCAGAAGGAATATCAACTTTACCGAAGCGCTTCATACGTTTTTTACCCTTAGCTTGCTTCGCGAGCACTTTCTTCTTACGAGAAACGTCTCCACCATATAGCCCGGTCGTGACGTCTTTACGGTACGCACTCAGATCTTCACGAGCAATGAATTTTCCACCGATGCCTGCCTGTAGTGCAACCTGGAAGTTTTGCCGCGGGATCACATCTTTAAGTTTCTTTGTCACTTCGCGTCCGAGGCTCTGTGATTCGGAGCGGTGCGCCATGATACTTAAAGCATCAACCATTGCACCAGCCACATAGAAATCGACACGAACGAGGTCTTCGACGCGGTAATCATCAAGTTCATAGTTGAATGATCCGTACCCTGAAGTAATTGATTTCAGTTGATCGTAAAAATCCGTAAGTAGGTTCGCAAGTGGTGCCTCAAAACTAATCAGCGCGCGCTCGTCGATATAACTCAAGTTCGATTGCAGCCCACGTTTTTGAATGATCAGTTGAATCACGCCACCAATATAATTTGCTGGAACGATAATTTCACCCTTAATCCAAGGTTCACGAATTTCTTTAATTCGTGTGACATCCGGCAGGTTGCTGGCGCTTTTAATATCAAGGTCATCACCAGAGTTTAATTTGACATGATAGTCAGTTGAAGGGTTCGTAATCACAAGATCCAGGTTGTATTCACGTTCAAGTCGTTCACGAATAATATCGAGGTGCAGTAGTCCAAGGAATCCGATTCGCACACCAAATCCTAGTACAGGTGATGTTTCTGGTTCAAATTGCAGCGCAGAATCACTTAAACTTAGCTTCTCTACTGCATCTTTCAAAGCCTGGTAGTCATCGTTACTCACAGGGAAGAATCCTGCATAGACAAATGGCTTGACGAGTTTGTAGCCTGGTAACATTTCAGTTGCAGGACGGCGCTTGATTGTGACCGTATCACCAACACGTGCATCGCGTGTTGTACGAAGGTTTGTGACAATATAACCAATTTCACCCGCTTGAAGCACAGGGCTCGCGCTCATCGCAGGATTTAATGACCCTACTTCAAGTGCAATACCACTCGCGCCCGTTGCCATCATATCAATCAGATCAGCTTTTTTAATCTCACCATCCATAACTCGAACATACAAAACTACACCGCGGTAATCGTCGAAGTAGCTATCGAAAATAAGTGCGCGGGTTGGCGCATCGCTTGTTCCACGTGGCGCAGAAACATGCTCGACAACCGCATCAAGCACATCCGTCACACCCTCACCTGTCTTTGCGCTAATCTTGAGAATGTCATCTTCAGTACAGCCAAGCAGGTTAATAATTTCAGCACTAACGCGTGGCACATCAGCAGCTGGAAGGTCAATTTTATTCAACACTGGGATAATTTTTAGATCGGCAGCAAGTGCGAGATACACGTTCGCTAATGTTTGCGCTTGAATTCCCTGACTTGCATCAACAACAAGGATCGCACCTTCACACGCCTGAAGACTCCGAGATACTTCATAACTAAAGTCAACGTGCCCCGGTGTATCGATAAGGTTTAGCTCGTGCTCTTTGTAGCTCATACGAACAGGAGCAAGCTTAATAGTAATCCCCTTTTCACGCTCCAGGTCCATACTGTCGAGAAGTTGCGACTTCATATCGCGCTTCTGCACTGTACCGGTCAATTCCAGCATACGGTCAGCAAGTGTCGACTTTCCATGGTCGATGTGGGCAATAATACAGAAATTACGAATGTGTGATTGATTCATCTTTTACTTTCGGCGCTTTAAACAGAATTTTATATATACGTGATAACACAGGATTCACTTCGGGCAACTTGAACAATCGACAGAAGGCAAGGTAGGTTATACCTGCAACCGATACGACAAATGCAAACTTCGGGAAGGTTGCCCAGAAACTATTGTCATCTGCGTTCAGAGGTAAGATAGTTAGTGTGACATAAGTAATGACAGCTGTAAAGCCGGCAGCACTTAACATACGTCCAATTGCATTCACAAATGGCTTATCAAATAGTCCTGGGATGCGTTTCGACATAACATAGAAAAGAATCGACATTTCAACGATCGAAACGATGACGGCAGCCCATGCCAAACCTTGAACACCCATACCAAGCCCCAATGTAAACCAAATAGCCAAGGTAATATTAAGCCCAATCGTAAATAATGAGATGTACAGTGGCGTCTTTGTGTCCTGTTGTGCGTAAAAACTTCGCGCAGAGATAAAGTATAGAGATCGGAAAAGAATTGATATCGCCAAGATCGAAAGAATACCCGCCATGCGCGGATCACCACCGTTGACGATAAAGTTTACAATGTAACCACGTGCGAAAAATGCGACGACCGTTACGGGCAACGCAAGCCAAATAATAACTCGAAGCACTGTTTGCAGTTCACTCTTAAATAGATCCGGCCGACCCTGTGCCAGGCGCTCTGTCATCTTCGGAAAGGCAGCCGTACTAATCGCGACACCAATCAAGTTAATCGGCATGTATGCAAGCATAGTTGCCTGTTGGTACGCGTTCACACTTCCGGCGACCATGCGTGATGCCAAGTTTGTTTCAACAATACTATTTACGTAATCTATACCTTGATCGAATGATCGCGGTGGCAATAGTCGCAGTACTCGACGGAATCCCTTATTCTTCCAGTAAATCTTGAACCTATAGTCGAAGCCCATGCCGAACAGTCCAATCGTACTGACGATAAGTTGCAAGATTGCACCAAGGACAACACCGAGTGCAACACCCATGATTCCACCTTCAAAAACTTGCCAGCCAAATATATTAATTCCGTTTGTGAAGAACACGAGTCCAATAATAATCCCGATGTTATACAAAGCTGGTGCCAGCGCAAAGAACGCAAAACGTCCCACCGCCTGTTGCATACTCGTAATAACTGTTGCAACTGCAAACAAGAACGGACTCACCGCAACGACACGCATCATACTGACGGCTAACGCTCGGCTTGATTCATCGAGTCCTGGACCAACAACGTAGCGCACCAGTGGTTCAGCGAAGATAATAATCAGCACACTTGTCACAAGTGTTGCGAGTGCCATCAAGTTGATAATACTAGTCGAAAGTTCCCAGGCAGATTTCTTATTACCAGAACCAAGTCGCTGATTAAACACAGGAATAAAACTAACACTCAATGCACCGGACACCAGAATAATAAACATGAAGTCAGGGACCGAGAAGGCAACCCTGTATGCATCCGCACCTGTTGGGTATGTCAGATAGTACGTGCTGTTAAAGATACGTTCGCGGAAGAATCCCAACAAACTTGCGAGAAGTGAAGACCCTGCCAGTAAAGCTGCCGCTCGTTGGAGGGGCAGCTTACGATTTAGTTGGGAAAGTGTTTTGCGAATATTAACCATGAAGAACGGTTAAGCTGGAGCTAATACAGCTTTGCCTCCTTGGGAAGTTTTGCGTCCTTTAGGATTTTCACAACACCAGTTTCTTCAAGAGTTTCTTCAACGAGGAGCGTATCAGCAAGTTTCTTTAGGCTCGGCATGTTTGCCTTGAGGACTGCTTCAGCACGAGTTGCCGCTTCTTTAATAAGCTGTGCGACTTCTAGGTCAATTTCTTTTGCAGTATCGTCACTGTATGGACGGTCGTGTGTCATACGATCAAACATCATTCCGCCACCATCAGCATGGAAGACTTGGTCACGAAGCTTTGTGCCCATCCCTTGTTCAATCACCATGTCACGTGCAATTTCAGTTGCCTTACGTAGGTCTGAACCAGCACCAGTTGTAATACCATCTGCACCGTAAATAAGCTTTTCAGCAATACGACCACCGAGTGCACGCGCAAGAATATCTTTAAATTCATAGATATTTGTGTAGGTTGTATCTTCAGGAGGAAGGAACCAAGTTACGCCGCCAGTACCACCACGAGGGATGATCGTCACCTTGTGCACTGGGTCGCTATCAGGCAGGATGTGCCCAACAAGTGCGTGCCCTGCTTCGTGGTATGCGGTCATTGATTTGTCTTTTTCACTCATGACTTTGCTCTTGCGCTCTGGACCAATTGCTACTTTTTCAAACGCTTCAGTAAGGTCAGCGTTGCTAATCTTTTTACCATTACGACGCGCTGCAACAATCGCTGCTTCGTTGGCAATGTTTGCGAGATCAGCACCTGATGAACCAGCTGTTTTTGCAGCAAGCTTATCAAGATTCACAGTCTCGTCGGCTGGTTTGTTCTTGAAGTGAACCTTCAAAATAGCTTCACGGTCTTTTCGTTCAGGCAGTGTAATGTTTGTTCGTCGATCAAAACGACCAGGACGAAGCAGTGCTGCATCAAGTACGTCGGCACGGTTTGTTGCAGCAAGAACGATCACGTTCGTACCAGTTTCAAATCCATCCATTTCAACCAGAATTTGGTTAAGTGTCTGTTCACGTTCGTCGTGTCCACCACCCATACCAGATCCACGCTTGCGTCCAACGGCATCAATTTCGTCGATAAAGATAATCGCAGGCGCGTTCTTTTTCGCTTTCGCAAACAAGTCACGAACACGAGATGCACCGACACCAACAAACATTTCAACGAATTCTGAACCACTGATACTAAAGAATGGAACACTTGCTTCACCAGCAACGGCACGTGCAAGCATTGTTTTACCAGTACCAGGACTACCGACAAGCAGGACACCCTTTGGAATCTTTGCACCAAGTGATTCGTACTTTTTAGGATGCTTCAAGAAATCGACAACTTCTTCAAGATCCTGTTTTGCTGATTCATTTCCAGCAATGTCATCAAATACGACTTTCTTTTTGTCTTCACCATACAGTTTCGCTTTTGACTTACCGAAACCAAGTGCTTGGTTATTCTGGCCTTGTGACTGACGCATGATAAACATGAAGAATGCAGCAATCAAGATCACTGGGATCAAGATAATCGCAAGATTCCAAAGAATGTCACCCGTGTTAGATGGTTGTGTAATGACAAGCTCGACTTTCGCGTCGTCTTTGAGTCCTTGCTCTTGCAAGCTGCTTGATGCGTCTTTGGTAGACTTTTCAGTTGCAGCGTCACTATCTTTTGGCGTAACTTTTAGTTCATTTCCTTGTACTTCAATCTTTTTGATCTCGCCAGCATTTGCACGCTGTACGACACTCGAGAGTGAAACAGACTTGAGGTTATCGCGAGGGGTCACAATTGCAATTGCAGCCAACACTCCAATAACGAGAATTGCCCAAAAGAGGGAAAGTCTCAGTACGTTGTTAGGTTTCTTGGGCATAGGAGTCTTTATAGCCATGTTAAATCAATTCCTTTCGGCATAAGTAGCAGTATTGTCTTTCAGTATTATTTTAACAGTGAGAGAGAGAAATTACGAGTAGTGAATTCGGCAGTTACCGAAGATCCAGCGTGATATAAACTCTTTGACTGAGCGGTTTTAATCACAAATAGCAAGCGTTCTAGCTGAGGGCGCGTCAGTTGTGCTTTCGTGATGTACCGCAAACACTCAATCGCGACATTCATCGGAATATGCATAAAGAAATAGCGACTGTATTCAGGACCTTCGCCCACAAGCGTCGCAACTTCCTGATCAATCTGTTTTTTTGCATCAACCTGGTGCGCACGCAGCGCAAGTAATTGTTGTTTTTGATCAGGGGTAAGCGCGACAATATCACGACGTAAACGATTACGAAGATAGGCATCACTCGCATTTGTACTATCTTCGCGCCAGGTCAGGTCTCGACGTCGTGCATACTCAATAAGGTCAGCTTTTGTTGAATGAAGTAGCGGGCGACTAATGTCAGAATCAAGCACCGCCAGACCTCGCCAGCCTGTTCCTCTGTGAAGATTAATTGCAATTGTCTCAACCGCATCATCAGAATGGTGTGCAGTCACAATGCGGCCGTTATATTTCTTTGCAATACTTCGCAAAAAAGCATAGCGCCTATCACGAGCCCTCTCCTCACTTGCCTCAGCGCCTAGTTCTTCACGGACCGTTTCGAAAGGGAGGCCATACACCTCCGCTAACCCAGCAACGAATAATGCGTCTTCAGCCGAGTCTTCACGAATCCCGTGATCGAAATGCGCGATAATAATTTCATGACCAGGAATACGTGTGAGTTGATCCAGTAGTACTACTGAATCGACGCCGCCGCTTACACCCACCACGTACGTCGACATTAGGCCTTTGCTTGCAGACTCTTTAGTTCTTCGATAACTTGATCGCCATGACCCATTGGTGTCACCCGCCCATACACTTTCAATACCTGTCCTGCCGGGTTAATGATAAACGTCTTGCGCAAGATTCCTTCGCGTCCATACATCTTCTTGCCCCATGCACCGTAAGATTCAATAACCGTACCTTCAAGATCAGTTAATAACGTAAAGTTCAGCGAATGTTTTGCTTTAAACTTTTCATGACTACTGGCGTCATCTTTGCTAATCCCTACAATCTCTGCACCCATTTCGGCGAGCGTATCGCGTGCATCCCTAAGGCTACATGCCTCGACAGTACATCCGGGGGTGTCATCTTTAGGATAAAAATACAGCACAATCCATTTGCCCTTATATTCAGCGAGTGTATGAACATTTCCTGAAGTGTCAGGCAGTGTAAAATCTGGTGCAGGATACGGTGGTTTCATCCTTTTATTATAGCGCGTTCAGGCATCTGTCAGAAAAACTTGTATAATGAATTGCAGTGTCACATCCACAAGTAAAACAAAAAAGCCGACTAGAGACCCTCGATCACCTTCGAGGATTTTTCATTGTCGTTATCATCATTGACCACCTCTCAAGGTGGCCAAGCCTCTTTGCGCTCATTACTGGAAAAGCTCTTTTATGGGTCACTGCCGCAGAAGGCTTTGTTGCGATTTCTGGCTTACTTGTCGGATATGTCCGAGGGTATAAAAACCGTGCACTCCCTTTTAAAGAAGTTGCACTCAAACTAGTAAGACGCGGAATTCTGCTATACGTTTGGTCGCTCATCGCATCTGTCGTCTATATCGCACTTATTTGGTATATAGCATTTAAAGGCGGAGCACCAAGCACCCCAATACCCGTCGGAAACTGGAGCGAACTTCTTGTGCAGCTCGTCACACTTCAATATACCTGGGTGTGGGTACACTTTTTGACGCTTTACGCGCTGTTCCTTGCTGCATCACCTATTGCCATTTGGTTCCTGCGTCGAGGACAAGCCTGGATTGTTGCGCTCATTAGCTTCGTACTACTCGTCATCGGGTGGATGACAAAGACCGAAGCCTTGCAGTGGCAATTCCTCTTCTTTATTCCAACAATCGTCGGATTCTACCTTGAGAATATTCAACTTTGGTGGAAAAAACTGGATCTAACTAAACGCACGCGCATTGCCGCAACGACCGTAGGTCTTACACTTGCAACAATCATTATCTCTGTCGTATTCACCTACTATGCACAATCATTTGCCAGCGTCGCCAACTACGTCAATAACGTCCTATTCGCAAAAGATTCAATAAGCTTACTACGTGCAGCCGTGGCATTCTTGTGGTTCACCGGCTTCCTGTTTGTGTTCTATAAGTTCCGTGGCTTCATTAGTAAGCGATTCAACTGGCTTCTCATCCCGATCGGGACACACTCGTTAACCGCCTATATTCTTCACGGAGTTGCGCTTTGCGTTATCAGCTACTTCACGATAAGCGGTGACAACATTCTCATAAACACACTCCTTGGTGCTATCGCTGTGTTAATTGTGTGGGGACTCATCAAAATCCCATTCGTTCGAAGAGTAATACCAGCTTAGTTAGTCTGGTATTTGTTTCCCTTATACACCGTCTTCCAGTCAATGTGATTTGTAGCAGCAGTGCTATCTATCTTTTTCCAAGTCGCAACTGGAGGTACTAATTCATTATCGGCGTAGCCAATGTACCACACAACAGGGTGCTCTTTTGTGAAAGCATCAAGGTCCTTGATCTTGTGTGCATCGCTGTACTTCAGCATATCAAGTGAGCCGTAGTCATAATCAACAAGTGAATCAATAAAGTAAATTGGGTGCTCAGCACTGTTATAAAAGATTGCTTCATAAAATACCCATGGCGTGTTTGCGATAATTGGCACACCCGGTTCAGACTTTTCAATCGCCTGTTTTACGACAGTGTGCGTTTCGATACCAGTCTTGGAATTTTTGTTGTAGTTACCGTAGTGATACATGTTCGTTAAGCCAAACACGAGCATTCCACCAATCAAAACAAATAGCGCAAACTGCTTCCAAGCGACTACCTGTTTTAATCCATATGCCAATGTCACACCAACAAATAACGCAGAGGCGACAGCTGCCGGCAATAAGTATCGTTCAACAAATGATGGAGTCAGTGGAGGAAGAGATGCAATGTATAACGCAATTGGAGGAACGGTGGCGAGGCACAGCAGCAAAATGTAATTACGTTTAAATGATCGATTCCCTGCTCGATATGAACGTATCGCAAGTGTTGTTACGACAACCGCCATCACAATAAGCGCAGCCGACATCCATCCAACAATTTGATCGTGCTCCAAGAAATAGACCAACGCACCAAAATAATTTCCAATACTATCGTATCCGACTGATCGAATCCAGAAGCCACCCGTTTGTACTGTAAAGAGTTGCACGACCATCGCAGGAATCCATGGCAAGAAAAGCCCGATCGCAATCGCGTGTGCGATCAACCAATTCTTATCAAAGAACTTTTTAAAGAATACTTTACCACGCGCACCAGCCTGTCTGGTCGCAAACACACGCCACACCCAGTGTGCAATCCAAGCCAAGGCAGTGAAGTAGTGCGTCCACATACCCAGAGAAACCAACACACCATACAATATCCATAGTTTTCGACTCTTTGATTCAACAGCGCGCACTAATACATATGTAGCAGCCATAACAAGTGCGGCAACGAGTGTGTACATGCGCGCTTCTTGACTGTAACGAATGAATAATGGGGATAATGCCAAGATAAAAATACCGAATAGCGCTGCACGACGGCCAAATTGACGACGCACAAATAGATATCCAAAAATCGCGGCGATCGCGCCAAAGAATACACTCATTGAGCGAAGCCCCAACTCGGACGTTCCAAAAACAGCGCTCCAAATCTTTAGAAGCCAGTAGAAAAATGGCGGATGTACATCTGTTGCGGTATAGCGAGCGATTTCGAGGAAATTGAACTGAATAATATAAGCGCTAAATGCCTCGTCGAACCAAATTGCAGCATCAGAAATGTTCCAAAGTGTCAGACCGGCATATAAAAGCAATGCGGCTGCAACAAAAAAGTAATCCGTCTTTGGACGAGATCGGAAAAAGTAAAAAGTTGAGCGTAAAGTCTTTTTCATATAGTAGGTTGTACCTATAATACCGGAGCCCTAGGTGCGAAGCAATGACTTCTCCTCAATCAAACACTAGAAATACCTTTTAAAATAGCGTATAATCACCCGAGTAAACCCATCGGGGTGTGGCGCAGTTGATAGCGCGCTCGGTTTGGGACCGAGAGGTCGAAGGTTTGAGTCCTTTCACCCCGACCAAATAAAAATAGCCACCTTGTGTGGCTCTTTTTATTTAATGTATACTTACATTAAACACAAGTAGTATGAAGGAATAACATGCAACCAAACCAACCGAACCCTAGTTTTGATCCGTCGCCACAGCAACCAACACCAGGATTTGAACCACAACCTCAACCACAACCCCAAGCTCCTATTGAGACTCCTCAATACACCCCAGAACCAGCTTTTACGCCAGCACCTGCTCCTGTAGATCCAGCCCCGGTTACTTTCCCCGAAACCACACCTCCTGCTCCCTCTCCAGCACCATCAACATTTGATACACCTGCCGCCCCTGTAAACAATTTCTTCGGTGGCCAGACTGCTCCTACGCCAGAAGTCACTCCAACTCTTGCAACAGACCAAACAGGACTCCCTCCAGTTGCACCATCACCTGCGCCCAAGAAATCAAAGAAACCACTCATCGTTGCACTTGTTGCCATCCTCGCACTCTTGCTTATTGGTGGCGGCATTGCAGCCGCATTACTACTGACTAAAAATTCAAACCCGTTACCGACAAGTGTGACGTCGGGCTCTGATTCAGCAGCAACAATTGATCCAGCCAAAAAAGAATCAGTTGCCGCAGCAATTATCGGTGATTTCAAAGACGTATGTAATGGCAAAAAGATTTCGAACGCGGCCGAACCAACCAAGCCATACAAGGGCGCAAACTTCATTAAGTATGGTGAGACATGGTCGCTTGGCGGCTTATTCGGTTACGGTACAACGACTAGCTTCGCAGATTACACTCCAGAAATAACGAACATCGCAACATGTATGACTCCTGACGAATCGACTGCGACAGCATCTGTATCATGTACACTGACCGATTTTGAATCAAAAGAAAAGTTCACAATTACACCAAAAGGCGTAACTTACGACCTTGATATGTATGCAGCAAAAACAGGTGAAAAGCTTAAAAGCGATTCTGTTACTGTCGCAGCAGCGTGTCCTGCAACAGACATTGGAATCATGTCAACAATGAAAGATATGCAATACTTCCTGCCAAATGATGCAGAAGTGAAAACCAAAGTAGAAGCGCTCTTTGCTCAATAGACAAAATCTACATAAAAAACCTGCTCATAACGAGCAGGTTTTTTTATGTAGCAACGACATTACTTTGCGTATTCGGTCGCTCGTGTTTCACGAATCACATTAATCTTGATCGTACCAGGATACTGCATCGTACTTTCGATCTTGTTCGCAATATCACGTGCCAATTTAATCGCAGATAGATCGTCAATTGATTCAGGCGTTACAATCACACGGACTTCACGTCCCGCACTAATTGCGTATGCTTTATGAATTCCTTTGAAGCTATTCGCAATATTCTCAAGATCACGCATACGTTCCGAGAAGTTCTCAGCACTAATATTACGTGCGCCTGGACGTGCAGCGGAAAGTGCATCACAAACACGCACAACTAACGCTTCTGGCGTCGTTGCTTCGATGTCATCATGGTGCGCTTCAATTGCATGGACAATTTCTTCAGTCATGCCATATTTACGCGCAAGCTCTGCGCCGATATGATGGTGCTTGCCTTCAACCTTATGCGTCACCGCCTTGCCTACATCGTGCAGCAATGTTGCGATCTTTGCAGTACGCACATCAGCGCCAATTTCTTCGGCAATAAGCCCTGCCATATGCGCCATTTCAGTGCTGTGCATTAGGACGTTTTGGCCGTAGCTAGTTCGGAACTTTAACTCACCAAGTAACTGAATCATCTCTTTTGGGATACCGACCACACCTACTTCGCGCGCAGCATCTTCACCGGCACGCAGTACTTCTTTGCCAATTTCCTTTTCGGCCTTTGCGACAACTTCTTCGATGCGTCCCGGGTGGATACGTCCATCCTTCATGAGCATCTCGAGTGTCATACGAGCAACTTGACGACGTAGTGGATCGAAGCTCGAAAGAATAATCATCCCAGGTGTGTCATCCACCAGAATGTCGACACCGGTTGCACGTTGAAGCGCCTGGATATTACGTCCTTCTTTACCAATGATACGACCCTTCATTTCATCATCAAGCAATTTAATTGCCGTAACAGTTCGTTCAGCAGTCACTTCACTACTCATGCGCTCCATCGCAGTCACAAGAATCAATTGAGCTTGTTCTTCAGCTGTTTCTTTCGCGTCATTTTGTAGTTTATTCACCAAGCCCACAAGGTCGCCCTTGATGTCACGCTCGGTCATTTCCATTAGTTTTCCAGCTGCTTCGCTCTTTTTTAGGCCTGCAATTTTCTCGAGCTTTTCTTGTTGACGAGTCCTAATGTCACGAATTTCATTCTTCAAACTTTCGACGTCATCTTCTTGCGCACGAAGCCCTTCGGTACGCTTATCTAGCTCATCAAGTTTACGATCCAAACTGACCTCACGTTCAGCAAGGCGGCTTTCAGTACGATCCCATCCCTTGCGACGTTCGTTCTCGTCGCGCTTGGTATCATCAACCAATTTAATAGCCTCATCCTTTGCTTTGAGGACGATGTCACTCGCTTTTAATTTCGCATCAGCGATCGCTTGGTCGGCTTTGTGCTTTCCATTTGCAGTGCGGTTACGTGTGTAGACGGTCGTTCCACCCACACCAGCAAGAATTCCGATTACAGCGGCAATTATTCCTTCTATCATGTTGTTTCCTTTCTCAGACACGCCTGGCCAAGTGTTCGTCTTGGCAATAGCTTTATCACAAGTCGTGCTGAAAGTTTTCAAAAATTTACAGAGAGTCCACAGAAAAGTATGTTCGGACTACTCTTATTGTAGCGCCGAGAAAGCATTGAAGGCAAGCTTATTTGCGTGGGGTTGTGATGTGCGCTTCGGCACCGTATTCAGGCATAACAAGCTCGTCGTTCTCGCCTGCATCAAGTCGCTGCAAGCCAATTGACTGCCAATCATCAGTTGTCGTGCCAACAATAGGAATTTTTTGACTACCCGCTATAGTATTCAGCACCGTTAATCCAATGCGAAGCCCCGTAAAGCTGCCTGGACCTTTATAGGCAACGATTCCCGAGATATCATTCCAATCCTTGCCAATCTTTGCAAAGTTATCTTGTAGGTATCCTAAAAGACCCTTCGCGAGTGTACGTCCAGATTCCCATTCGTCATCAAGTCGAGTTTCGCCATCAATAAGCGCTAATTTACACACAGGCGTCGAGGTGTCGAGTAATACAATCATAATTTCTCCAATATATTTTCAGGACCTTCAATAGTAAGGCTGCGGCTTTGTTCAGTTGGTGCAGTAAAGGCAATGCTCAATCGATTAGCTGGCAACACACCTTCAACGATATCCGCCCATTCAATAACCGTCACCGTTTGTGCGTCCATCGTTGTCTCGGTTAATTCATTTGCCATAATACCGGCGTCATTTAAGCGATAGAAGTCATAATGAGCCAGTTGTAAATCATCACGAGCATCGTATACACGACTAATCGTAAAGCTTGGACTCTGCACATCTTCATCGATATCTAAGCCAAGCGCTAACCCTTTAACAAAAGTAGTTTTTCCTGCGCCAACATCGCCAGACAGCTCAATTGTTTCGCCACCACTTAAAAGTCTGCCGATTTTCTCGCCAAGTGCTCGTGTTTCCTGTTCATTGCTGACCTCTATAATCATCAGAAGTAGTATACCACCTAGTACTTTTGGGGTCACTGCATTACAATTGAGCGTAAGCATTATGCGCATTTCAGACAACATCCTGGAAACGTTGCTTGGGCGGGCAAGCCTTGCAAATCCCGAGCAAATCACGTCTCTGAAAGAAGAGGCGGCTCGTTCGAAGCGCACGCTCCAAGAAACCGTTATCGATCAACGCGTCGCAGACGACAAGACGCTTGTTCAAATATTCGCCGACTACGCCGGTGTTCCTTACGTTGAGCTTGATCCGCAGAATATCCCTAATGACGCACTCCAACTTATTCCAGAGCGCATTGCACGCCAGTACAACGCCCTCGTATTCAAGGTTGACGAAGACGGCGTGCGCTACCTTGCAATGGAAGACCCTGATGATATTCAGGCTGTGAACTTCATCCAAAAAGAAATCGGTCTTAATTCACGCATCTACATCGCAACTCGCGAAAATATCTTAACCGCACTTGAAGCCTACCGTGGTGACGTCAACCAAGAACTAAACGAAGTGATTGATGTCCAGCGCGAACAAGGAACAGATGTTCAAGCCATCAGCGAACAAGATATCGCAGAAGACTCGCCTATCGCGCAAACAGTAAACTTGCTCCTCGAATACGCAATCCGCTCACACGCATCTGACGTACACATTGAACCCCGTGAAGAATTCGTCCAGATTCGTTACCGTATCGACGGTGTCCTAAAAGAAGTAAACCGATTACCGCGCAACGTCCTAGGTGCCTTGATTAGTCGTATTAAAATTCTAGCAAACCTCAAAATTGACGAACGCCGTGTACCGCAAGATGGTCGCTTTAAGATTAAAGTCGGTGGAAAGCAGTACGCACTCCGTGTGAGCTCCCTTCCAATTGCCGACGGAGAAAAGGTCGCGATGCGTATCTTGGATGAATCTAACGAGGCAGTTAGCCTTGAGTCACTCGGCTACTGGGGCAATGCACTCACTAATATTCAGCGTGAAATCGCCGAGCCAAACGGTATCGTCCTCATGACCGGTCCGACTGGTTCAGGTAAATCTACCAGTTTGTTTAGCATCCTGACTATCTTGAATCGTCCAAATGTGAACATCTCTACGATCGAAGACCCAGTTGAATACAAGATTCCTGGCGTCAACCAAACCCAAACGAACTCCAAAGCAGGTATGACCTTCGCAACTGGCCTTCGTGCCCTTCTACGTCAAGATCCGAACATCATTATGATCGGTGAGGTCCGTGACGGCGAAACGGCCAACCTAGCCATCCAAGCAGCCCTTACAGGTCACATGGTCTTTAGTACACTGCACACAAATGACGCAGCGACCTCCCTACCTCGTCTGCTCGATATGGGTATCGAACCTTTCTTGATCGCGACAACTATTCGCGCCATCGTCGGACAACGACTTGTGCGCCGCCTCCACAAGGGCTCACGCGAAAGTTACGTACCTGACGATGCGACCAAGGCGCAGCTCATCAAACTCTTCAACCTCCATGAAGGCCAAGATTTCCGCGTGATTCACGAACTCGAGAAACAAGCTGCCGCCCAAGGTCTTGGTGGCGACACACCGCTCAGTACCGATGAAAATGGGATTAAAACACTATGGCGCGCAAACAAAGACTTTAACGACGACGATGCCCAAGAAGGTTACAAAGGCCGTATCGGTATCTACGAAGTACTCGCAAACAGTCCAGTAATTGAAAAGATGATTCTGACTCGCACAGACAGTACCCAGATTAAACAACAGGCGATCAAAGAAGGCATGATGACCATGCAAATCGATGGCCTGATTAAAGCACTCCGAGGTGAAACAACAGTCGAAGAAGTGCTTCGGGTGAGTAGGGACTAATGCCTCAGTTTGCTTACGTCGCAGTCGACGCTTCACAGAAGGCGATTAACGGTGTCACAGATCTTCCTGATCGCAACAGCGTTATTGCCGCATTAACACGTCAAAATCTTCGCCCCGTCAGCATCAAAGAAGTTTCAAAATCAAAAAGCTTCTCGATCGACCTGAATAATTTGTTTGAATCGAAGAAAGTTAAATCTGATCAACTTGTTATCTTTACACGCCAATTGAGCGCCATGGTTGGTGCCGGTGTGCCACTCCTTCGCTCCCTCAGCTCACTTGAAAAGCACGCCGAAGACCCAGTGCTCAAAAAGACGCTTGTTGCAGTTATTAAGGATGTTGAAGGCGGTAACTCGCTTGGAAATTCCCTTTCTAAGTTCCCCCTTACCTTCAATGACATCTACGTAAACATGGTGCGTGCTGGTGAAACAGCGGGTATCCTTGATGAGATTTTGAAACGACTTGCCTACCAACAAGAAAAAAGCTCTGCGATCCGCAAAAAGATTAAAAGTGCGATGGCCTACCCAACTGTTTTGATCGTCATTACAGTCCTCGCCTTCTTCGGGCTGATGCTATTCGTGATTCCACAAATTGGCAAGATCCTTACCGACCTTGGTGGTGCTGACGCGAAGCTTCCTGGCATCACATTATTTATGCTCGGTGTCAGTCATATCATTACAAGTTATTGGTATATTATCTTCCCATTGCTCATCGGGGGTATCTACCTCATTATTCGCTACATTGGCACTCGAAAAGGTCGCCGAGTTTTTGATGGCTTGCTCCTAAAAATTCCCGGAGTTAAGAATATTGTGAAAAAAATCGCGATTGCACGATTTGCACGCACATTCTCTGCACTGATGGGTGCTGGAGTCGCGGTGCTTGAATGTCTCGACGTCACCTCTCGCGCTGTCGGTAATATTCTGTACGAAGAAGCGCTTCAGCAAGCTGCAAGAGAAGTGAAAAACGGTAAAGCTCTTTCTGCAGTGATTGAAGAAAACCCACTCTTCCCAGCAATCGTTGGGCAAATGCTTTCTGTTGGTGAAGAGACTGGACAGACCGATACTGTACTGATCAAGGTTGCAGATTTCTACGAAGAAGAAGTCGACCTTGCAATTGAAAGTATTAGCTCAATCATCGAGCCTACAATGATCGTTATCATGGGTAGCATGGTTGGACTTATCGCGGCGAGTGTCATGACCCCTATTGCTCAGCTGTCTCAAAACATTAAATAGACGTGTATTTTGACGAAGTGCTCATGCTATAATAAGCATAGTTATCTACGTGGGCATCATGTCAAAATTATTCTATAAAGACAAACCAATTATCGGACTCGATATCAGTAATACTGGTATTAAAATCATGTCCGCAGATCCGAAGCGTTGGTTAGTGCACGGCTATGGTTCGATCGACCTCGAACCCCTTAAAGTAAAAGCTGCAATGGAAAGTCCTGATGACACGTACATCACCGACAACATCAAACTTCTGTTGAGTGAGAAAATTATCGGTGACACCTCTAGTAAACTCGTTGCAGTTGCACTCCCTACTGCTCGCAGCTACACACGTACGTTTACCCTTCCTGCTTCTACCGAAAAATCACTCCACGACGCTGTTATTCTAGAGGCCGACCAGTACATCCCTATCCCCTCATCAAATCTGTATATCGACTACCAGATCATTGAACGCAACAAAAAAGAAATCACCGTCCTGATGAGTGCTATTTCAAAAATTATTGTCGATAATATCGTCAGAAGTATTGAAGCGGCCGGACTACAACCTATCTTGATAGAGCCAAGCATCTGTTCTGTTGGACGTGTTCTTACTGCAACTGAACGTGGCGACCTTCCAACGGTTATCGTAGATATTGGACCTGCAACAACAGATATCGCCATTCTCGACCGAGGTACAATCCGTGTCACAGGTGGCCTCGCTATTGGTGGCAACACATTCACGCTCGATATCGCCAAGAAATTAAACGTAGAATTAGAGAACGCACACCAACTTAAGGTTCTGAACGGACTCAACCCTGGTCCACGCCAGCAAAAACTTACAGGGGCACTTCAACCAAGCCTTGAGCGAATCTTGAATGAAGTCAAAAAAGTCATGCGTTACTACGACGAACGCATCAGCACTGACCGTAAACTCGAACAACTTCTTGTTGTTGGAAGCGGAAGTAACCTACCAGGGATCGGCGAATACTTTACGAACAGCCTCGTCATGCCTGCTCGTGTCGCCAGCCCGTGGCAACGTCTTGATTTTGCAAAGATGCAGGAACCGCCAAAGCAGTTCCGCCCAAGGTACATTACCGTTGCCGGTCTTGCCAGCATTAATCCTGGGAGTATCTGGAAATGATAAACCTGATGCCAGATGAAGCAAAAAAACAAATCCGCGCCGCGCGGGTGAATGTTATGTTGGTTCGCTATACTCTTGTCATCCTCTTTGCTTTTGTATTCCTTGCGCTACTCCTAGCCGGCTCATACGTCGTCCTTGCACAAACAAAACAGAGTGCAGAAACACTCATCTCAGCAAATGATACAAAGGCAGAAGTATATAGCACGACCAAAGCGCAAGTCGATGCACTTAGCAGCAGTCTATCAGAAACGCGTACTATATTGGATCAAGAGATTTTATACTCGAACGTCCTTATGAACATTGGTCAGCAAATGACACCGGGTACCGTGCTCGAAAAGGTAAGTCTCGATGCGACTAATTTCACTGGTACACCGATCGCTCTCAAAGCCTATGCAAAAGATAACGCTGCGGCTGTTGCACTTCGCGAGAAGTTCCAGTCATCACCCTTCTTTTCAGGCGTTAATTTTGAGTCCGTGTCTGAAGCTGGTTCCGGAGTTGCCGGATATCCAACCAGTGTTTCTCTTACACTAACACTCAATAGATCGGCATCAGAATGAAAAAAGGCAAAGGTATTACGGCAATCGGAATTCGCAACTTCCTTACCTTCATTATGGTGGTGATTATTCTTGGCGCGGTTGCAGGTTTCTACTATGGACTCCAGATCGTAAGGGAATACGCGGTCGAAGTGAGCCACGCCGTCACCGATAGCACAGCAAGCGGCAAGAGCATCGAAGAGCTAAGCACGCTCAAAAGAGAACTTGCTGAACGTGAGCCGCTCGTTACAAAAGCAAACCAGCTCTTTAGCACACCAGCCTCATACCAAGCACAGGCCTTAAAAGACATCCAAAAGTACGCAAGTGTTACGGGTGTTACTATCGCCAACACCGAATTCAGCAAAACACCCACAGCCAATCCTCCAGCCACACCAGTTGTAGGCACCGGCGAGCAGAGTGCAATCATCACACTACAATCGCCAACCTCATATGCAAAGCTATTGAAGTTTATTGACGCTATCGAAGGCAATCTTCCAAAAATGCAAATAACCGGTATCACCGTCAGTCGACCTACAACTGCTTCCGGTGATAATGTGAACACTGAAAAAATAACCATTACGGTGGCAACGAGGTAATTATGGCTAGCTCACATTCTACATCATTTCTAAAACCAATCGGAACACTTTTCCGAAAGTTCCACCTCACATTGTTTATCGTTTTTATTACCGCTGGCCTCAGCTACGCAGTCATAACATTTAATAATCTTCTCATTGAATCATCGACAGATAGCACCTACGTATCGCCTATTGGTGCAGGCTCAATCGACCAAGCTACGCTCGATCGAATCAAGGCACTTCACACAAGTGATGAGCAAATCCCTACATCAACTCAACCGGCAGGACGCATAAATCCTTTCTCTGAGTAAACGCCAGATAAGGTATACTAATACTATATGTTAGTGCTTGGATCCCGACTCGATAATACACCTGTAATGAGCCTCCAAACAGGCACCCGTTTAGCGAGTACCAGCACACCGATTATTAATCCCTCTAATCTTAAAATTGTCGCTTTTGAGCTGACGGGGCCACTCCTTACAGAGAGTCCAGCCTTTCTTCGAACTGCAGATATCCGCGAAATGAGCGGTGTCGGGATGATCATTGATAGTACAGATGAAATCATTGGACTTGATGATGTTATCAAAATTAAAGAATTACACGAATTAGGCTTCAACCTTGTCGGGATGAATGTCATTGACGAACACAACAAAAAACTTGGAAAAGTCAGTAACTATACGGTAGAAACAGGTAGCTTTGTCATTCAGCAACTCGACGTCAAACGAGGGATCCTCAGAGGACTTACCGACACCGGCCTACTGATTCACCGAACACAAATTACAGAGATCAACGACACTGCAATTATCGTAAAGAGCACCGCAAAGAAGATTACAGCGCAGCCTGTTAACGAAGCCAAGCGTCACGAGTACGTGAATCCTTTTCGCTCACCAGCTCCACAGCCAGAACAAATCGAAGGCTAATCTTCGGCGTCCGTATTGTTGAGTGCGGCTTTTATGTCGTCAAACCCAAAACCTTGTCGTGCAAGGTATGACATGAACTTTTGCTGATCATCATACCGTGACTGCTTCTTTGCAATTATCTTTTGGAGTTCAGTTGCGTCATCCCGTTCTGTTTCTGCTAAAAATTTCTCAATGATCGTACGATCAACACCTTTTGCACTCAGTTCAGCTGATAATTTTCGCTTGCTAGAACCCTTGCGAAGGTTCCTGTTTTCAATCCAAAACGTTGCAAACTTTTCATCGTCGATATATCCCTTTTCCTCGAGTCGGTCAAAAACACGCACCGTCAGTGCAACCGAGACACCCTTGCGCATACCGCCTGTTTTAGTGGGTGTATCACGAGTCTTGCGGTACAAATAGTCACGTAGTTCTCGTTTACTATGTGGTCGCATCAGGCAGTATTCTAATGCCCGCGTATATAACTTTCCGAACTGACTCTCTTCTTCGAGAGCGACAAGTTCAGCTTCGGTGTATTCCCTATTGAGCTTGATCCCTAGATCAACAAGTTGAAATACATCGAGGCTGAAGCGATACTTGCCATCAACCGATACATTCACGCGATTTTTGTCGCGTGCCTGTATGGTGATGGCAGTAATCTTCATAAGACAAACTGTCGATTATTCGGCAGCGGCATCTTCAGCGACTTTAGCGCGAACCTTTGCTTCAATTTCAGCCAGAACTTCTGGGTTCTTTGAGAGATAGGTCTTGCTAGCTTCGCGACCTTGACCAATTTTTGCGTCAGCATAGTCAAACCATGCACCGCTTTTTCCAACAATGTTGTGAAGCACCGCAAGGTCAAGTACGTCACCAGTCTTTGAAATACCTTCGTTATACATGATATCGAATTCAGCAACACGGAAAGGAGGAGCGATCTTGTTCTTTACGACCTTTACCTTTGTCCGGTTACCAATAATCTCTTCACCATTCTTGATCTGTCCAGTACGACGAATATCAAGACGAACTGAGGCGTAGAACTTCAAGGCGTTACCACCAGTAGTCGTTTCTGGGTTACCGAACATCACACCGATCTTCATACGGATCTGGTTAATGAAAATAACAGTAGTGTGACTCTTGTTGATAATACCCGTAAGCTTACGAAGCGCTTGGCTCATCAAACGAGCCTGAAGACCCATGTGGCTATCGCCCATTTCGCCTTCGATTTCTGCTTGTGGAACGAGCGCCGCAACGGAGTCGACAACAACAAGGTCAACAGCGTTTGAGCGAACAAGTGTTTCAGCGATCTCAAGTGCTTGCTCACCATTGTCTGGCTGAGAGACGAGTAGGTTGTCTGTATCAACACCAAGCTTACGTGCGTAAGATGGGTCAAGCGCGTGCTCTGCGTCGATAAACGCAGCTGTTCCACCTTGACGTTGGATTTCTGCAATCGCGTGAAGTGTCAGTGTTGTCTTACCAGAACTTTCAGGACCATAGATTTCAAGGATACGGCCCTTTGGATATCCACCACCTAGTGCAAGGTCGAGTGATAAAGCACCACTACTGACAAGTTCGACATCAACTGTCTTTGTGTCACCTAGACGACGGATTGCACCGTCACCAAATTGTTTGTTAATTTGTTCTTGAGCGAGACCAAGTGCCTTTAGTTTTCCCTCACTTGCGACGGGTTTTTCGGGCAGCTCAGTATTCTTTTCTGATTTTTTCGGCATAGTAGATTCCCTCTCTTATTTCACCTCTTATTATACGCGGGCTATTCTTAATTTGCTATAAACTACGCTATAATCATAGATAATGAAAACTACGCGCCCATCGAGTGGCTTCACAATTATCGAGCTGCTATTTATCATCACTCTTTTAGTTGCCGCAAGCATCCTCTTCTTTATCCAACGCAACAACCTTGAAGTCGCAGGACAAGATGAGGTTCGCAAAACGTCAATTAACGCTATGTACTACAGCATCGAAGAGGTATATTTCAAAACGAACGGTTATTATCCTCGTACAATCAGCGAGGCAGTACTTCCTTCAGTTGACCCTGCACTCTTCAAAGACACAAACGGCGTGAAGATTGGTGAATCAGATAGCGATTTCCGTTACGAGCCGTACAACTGTACCGATGATAAGTGCAAGAACTATACGTTGCGCACAACGCTTCAAAACGAAGACGACTACGTTAAAACAAATCGAAGCAACTAGTCTTTAGTTGTCGTCTACAGGGCGACCGTTTTTAAATGCTTCAACAGCATTATTCAGTGTCGCAATGTGCTCTTTTGGATTGGCGACATAGGTAAATCGATATGTGGTCTCGTCACCTTCGGTACTAAGTCGAATAGAACCATAATTGAACAGTTGTTGGATGATACCAAGTTGTACGTAACTTGCGTCTTCAATGTTTGCAAGACTGACGGTTTGTTCACGTCGAGAGAAAAGGCTTATTTGAATTTCTTGAATAACACTCTCGTTTGTTAAGAAGAATTTATTATTCACATAGACGTAGTACACGACAAACAGTCCAAGCGCGACAAGTACGCTAAATAGAAGCATCGGCGTTACAATTAACGATCCGTCCGCCAATACGCCCGTAAACATAAAGGCCTCAGCAATTGCCACAGAATTCAAGGCGATCGTTAATGCCATCGCAATCAATAGTGTGCCAAGTACAAGAGGAATAACTAATCCGATAGGATGCCGGCGAACTGCACGGATCACATACTCGCCTTCACTTAAATTAAGAGAAGGGTACACACGCTCAGAACGATCGTGCTTCTTTTTTACCTCAGGACTTACTTCTTGTTGAATTGGCTCCATAGAACGAGCAACATGTACAACTTGCTGTACTGCTGGTTGCGCCATTACTCGAGGTGGGTGTGCGTAAAGAGGATTACCCTGTGCATCATATGCAACTGGGTCAGTATAATTTTTTTCGGTCGGTTGATCGTTATCCATCTTGTTATTATAGCAATTAAGCTGCTTTTTCCTTTGGCGTTTTCCCAATATGCTTGTACGCCTTTGGTGTTACACGACGGCCACGTGGTGTTCGTTCGATAAATCCAATTTGCAGCAAGTACGGTTCGTAAAAATCTTCAATTGTTGTTGCTTCGTCACCCGTTAACGCAGCGATCGTATTTAACCCAACAGGTTCACTGCCGTAATTATCAATCATACTATTTAAGAGGTTACGATCGCCAGGATCGAGACCTAGTTCATCAATTTCGAGCAGTTCAAGCGCTTGTGTCGTTATGACTGTATCAATAATGCCATCACCGTTCACGTCTGCGAAATCACGCACGCGCTTCAAAAGACGATTGGCAATACGCGGTGTTAATCGAGCACGCGTTGAAAGTGAATCTGCCGATGCTGCGTCGATAGAACTTCCAAGGATATTTGCAGCACGAGTAATAATCTTACTAATTTCATGCGTTTCATAAAATTCGAGGCGGTAAATGTGGCCAAAACGATCACGAAGTGGCGCCGCAAGTGCACCCGCACGAGTCGTCGCACCAATTACAGTAAACTTCGGCAGATCCAAACGAACACTTCGAGCAGCAGGACCCTTACCGATCATAATATCGAGTTTGTAATCTTCCATTGCAGAGTAGAGCACTTCTTCAACCGTACGGCCAAGTCGGTGGATCTCATCAATAAACAAAATGTCACCGTCTTGTAGATTAGTCAGGATACTTGCAAGATCACCTGCTTTTTCAATCGCAGGACCGGAAGTAACACGGATACTCTTCCCCATCTCATTTGCAATCACTGTTGCCATCGTTGTCTTGCCTAGTCCAGGAGGACCATTCAAAAGAATGTGGTCGAGTGGTTCATCACGTTTTTTAGCCGCTTCAATCGCAAGCTTCAAGTTTTTCTTTAAGCGGTCTTGTCCAATATATTCGTCAAACGTACCAGGACGTAAACTTACTTCAATGATCTGTTCAATTTCATCATCTTCGTGATCACTTGTATCAACGATACGCTCAATAGCCATTAGCTTTGGCCTTTCAATGCGATCGTTACACGCTGGGCAGTAGGGAGGTCAGCTGGAACTGATTCAAGCGCCGCCATTGCATCATTCAGATTATAACCAAGTGCCATAAGTGCCTCGAGTGCTTCATCGCTTGCTGGTGCAACAGACGCGCCACTCGCGTGCGCAACATTCACTGCTAATCCAACCTTATCAGAAAGGTCAACAACAACACGTTCGGCAGTTTTCTTGCCAACGCCACTCGCCTTTGTAATAAATCCACTGTCGCTATTCGCTATCGCATTGCGAACTGCTTCGCTATCGCCAAGGCTCAAGATCGCCAAAGCCGCCTTTGGACCAACACCCTGCACAGTAATAAGAAGTTCAAATAATTTCTTTGCAGTCAGTGATGAAAACCCAAATAATTCTTGAGATTGTTCGCGGATATGGTGATAAGTATAAAACTTTACGGACTCACCTAATAAAGCGTGATCAAAGTCACCACTCGGCACTTGCACCTCATACCCTATATCGTGAACATCGACGATTATTGAGTTCGCAAATTTTTCAGCCACTATTCCAGAAACATGCGCAATCATATGTCTATTATGACACATATATTCGCGGGGGCGTACTTCTGTAAAAAGTTAATTATTGTACAAGATCCACGGCCTATAGTTTTATATATGCAAAGCTTTCTTCATACAGCACTCCTACGTGATAGCGGTTATTTTCATATCTGGATGAGCGCCGTTGAAGGACGGTCATTTTTTGATAATGATCAGGCAAAAGCGTTCTTTATAACCCTTTTGCAGGACAACCTTTCGCCTCGTGCTCGTCTACAAGAATTGTCACTGCAACCTATCGGATTCGCGCATGCAATAGACCTACTCGCCTTTTCGCTCATGGAAAGAGGCGTACACCTACTCATTTACACAAAGAACAAGAAATCGATTGAAGAACTCGGGCAAGTGCTGCTTTTGAGCTACCTGTCGTACCTACAAGGACAACCAGGACTATCAAAATTACCTTTTCATTCGCTTTTTATTTTTGATGGACTCGCCGGGCGACACGAAGCATTATATGTTTCGCGCGATATTCATCTTCTCCACGAAGATTGGCGCGGTGATCGATATTCAAGCATCGGTTTCTATCTAGATGATAGGCGTGGTGATTGGATGCGACCGTATCGCATCACAACCTTGTTTAATAACGTACCTCGTCGATATGTGCAGCTACTTAAAAGTCAAAAAACTCAGCCTGATGTCATTTTTGAATATCTCGAAACTTAATCTTCAAACCGACTCATCAACGAATGAGTGATTGCTGCAGCCAATGCGTCTGCACAGTCATCTGGCTGAGGAACTTCTTTTAGTCCTAAGTGAATTCGTACCATTTCCTGGACCTGTTTTTTGTCAGCCGCACCATACCCAGTCAGAGACTGCTTGATTTGCGGCGGTGTATATTCGGCTATCGGAAGATTAGCCTTCTTAGCCACCAACATCGCAACTCCACGCGCTTCCGCAACGGTCATTGCGGTTGTGATGTTTTTTGAAAAGAATAGTTTTTCGATTGAAAAAGCGTCTGGTTTTGTTGCGGCAATAATCTCAGTCAGTCCATCAAAGATCTCTTCTAACCGATCAGCATGAGGTGTGTGCGGTGGTGTACGAATCACCCCCGCGTCAACCATCTTGTATTTACCTTTAGTGACATCGATGACACCGAAGCCTAAAATACCCGTTCCTGGATCAATCCCAATGATTCTCATAGTATTACTAGTATAGGTTACTTGTGAGGTCGCGCAAATCGAATCACCTTTTCTTTTGTGGCATGAAACATTTTCCCTATTTCGTAATGCCATTCCCATATTGCGTAGCCGATAGCCAAAATCAGAATGATACCGATTGCTGCCCATATATACCAGCTATTACTTTCTGTTTTGGCACCCAATACCCCATAGTCAACGTTCGGCATCTTTTTGATCGTTCTACAACGATTCGTGTCAGGACTGCGCTCCATTCCCTCCTTGCATGGCGTAGGTACAGCCGCAACAACTATCTTTCGACATCGACCAGTTTCGGCGTTTCGCTCTTCTCCAGCTTCGCACGGCTTCGGTATGTTTGCGTCGGTAGAAATAGCGCGACAACGATTTGTCTCCTCGCTACGATATTGCCCATCTTTACACGGTGTCACAGCGGACCCAGCAGTCGCAATCAACCGACAACGTCCTGTGTCAGGATTTCGGTATTGATTCACCGCACAAGGTTTTGGGGCCTCGGTTTCACCCTCACCTATTTCGCTTTCACTTACTATCAGTACATTCTCGACACCCAGTGTTGGCAGATTCGTATACTGCCACACGCCACCAATAAGTGCCCAACTCGCTCCTTCTTTCGGGTTTTGATATGCCGGTACTTCATCAACCGAAACTCCGTCCAGAGTCGTGATCTGCAGACGACTCGATGAATTTAAAAGACTGTAGGGGAGTGCGCTATTTGAAATTGTCACATAACTCTGTGCGGGAATTATGATATCGGCAGGGAAGTCGAACTTAGTAGAAAGTTCCGGACCAACAAAGAGTTTATACTCGCTGAGACTGATCGCAAAATCATTTGGATTAAATATTTCGATATATTCGTTCCCCTCATCACCTCCTACCGCATTCGGCAAAACTTCGGTAATCAAGATACGCGTCACGATGCGCTCGATACAATTGCTGTCTATATCGAGCTCCATTCCAACTGGCACGCTTGGCTGGTCACCTTCAATGTTCAGACAGGCATCAAACGCGTAGACGATAATGTATGTACCTACTTTGTGTAGCGATACAGTAGCAACCACTCCCCAATCCGCATTCGTATCAGTGTCAGCATAAACGCCGTCTTCATTCGTATGTCGAGCAAGGTGTGTACCACCAGTCAATGCCGTCGTCCAGGTATGTTGATCAACTAACCTGCCCGTACTATCGATAAACGAAATCGTATCACCTCCACCTGTGATACTTCCGCTACTTTGGCTCGTTGGAGTATATGACGATGTGACATATTCCGAAGACATTGTTGCGGTAAGTGGACTCGACATTACTACTGCATACGAATGCGGTTCCAGATAAAACCGTTCGTCAGGATGTCCAGAAAAACACGCAAACACCAAGTTTGTCTTGTTCGTAAAACACCAATCCGTAATATTAAACGTCTCTGATGTCTTGTTATATACGCTAATAAATTCATGGGTCGGTGTACCGATGCCGCCCGCTTGAATCTGAGAAATAACCAACCCATGCGAAATGGCCTGCACAGGAAATACATACAGACTCTGCAAAATGACAACTAATCCGACGAAATACCCAAGAAAAATCTTTACCATGTTTCTCAGTATAGAAAGTAACTATTAACTAGTTATGAGATGTGGTGCGGTTTTATACTTCAGCAGTAATATCGGCGTTTGTGTGCACATTTGTGACGTCATCAAGATCATCGAGTGCATCCATGACTTTGAGCACTTTATTCGCCTGCTCGACGTCATCGATAACAACAGTATTGTTTGGGATGTACTGTAATTCAGCAGCTGTAATTTCTAAACCTGATGCAAGAATTGCAGTTCGTACTTTTGCGAGTTCTTTTTGTTCTGTATAGACAATGATTTCGCCGTCCTCTTCAACAGCATCTTCAGCACCAGCATCGAGGATCGTCAAAAGTGCATCCTCACCAGTCGCAGTGACGTTAATGACGCCTTTACGCGTGAACTGGAACATGACACTTCCAGCATCAGCAATACGTCCACCATTTTTACTCAGTGCATTTTTCACTTCTGGGAACGTACGATTCTTGTTGTCGGTTGCGGTTTCGATAATGATACCAACACCACCAGGACCCATTGCTTCGTACGTCGTTTCTTCAAGGATAGCTGCGTTCTTGTCAGCAGCACGATCGATTGCCCTTTGAATATTTGCCGCAGGCATATTTGCTTGCTTGGCTTTTTCAATCGCCATCTGCAGTGCGGAGTTCATAGAGATATCAGTACCACTGCGGGCAGCAATAGCAATTTGGTTCCCGATTTTTGTAAATACTGCACCACGCTTGGCGTCTTTTGCACCTTTTTCTCGTTTGATTGTTGACCATTTACTATGTCCGGACATAAAGAAAGCTCCGTTAAATTCGCTGTATATTACAGCTATTATACCAGATATAGCGTTAGGTTTAAAGAGGTGGAGCGTCTACTTGCCGTAGCTTGAACTGCCGTAGCCGTTCGACTTTTTTGCGCCATTTGTCTGACCATCACCAAGGCCAGTGATTGATCGGCTTCCAAGAAGCATGCGAACCATGCCAGTCACACCAATTACCGCAAGTACCACACCGCCGGCGTACTTCAAGAAGTCTTTGCGATCCATTTTTTCTTGCAATAAAGCATCTAATTGGTTTTTGATTGCCATAGTAAGTATTCCCCGTCTTGCTCTTAGTAAACCAGATAATTCATCGAAGCACAAGCGCTACAAATAACGCGTACTACCGAAGGGAATCTTCTGCTTTACGTAGATACCCGTGCCCAATGTTCCGGCCGAGTGAATCGTCCGTTCGCCAAAGCGTTTATTGATACCATCGATCGCACCGGTGACCTGTCGTTCGCGTACAATTTGGTCATTAAAGAGGCTGATCTGCGCATCTTCAATTGGTTCCAATTCATAACAGTGGATCCCTATTTCCTTCAATCCATCAGGCGCCTTATCAAACAGTTGCTTTGCTAGGAGGTAAATCGTTTGATCAGAAGAGAAGGGGAGTTGTGATAGGGAAGAGGAGTGCCAATATCCTCGTTCTAGGGTTTTTGCATAGACGTATATTCCCCTTGCCGATTTACTTTGTGACCGCATCCGTGAACCGACCGATTCACACAAGTGGTGCAGCCTTTCTGTTACCTCATCTCGCGTTAAGTCGAATCGCTCCAATACGTATTGTCGCCCTACCCGTTTAATATCAGATTCTACGTCGTCAACTTCCCATCCCCTCAATCGGTCATGCCACCATCGTCCGACGACGCTCTTAAATACAACCCGATGTAACGTCACAACATCTGCATTCAAAAATTCCAACGGCGTATAAATCCCCACGCTATTCAGTCGCTTTTCATTTCGATGCGCAATCCCCGTCAAATCAGTCATTTTCATAGATCCCAAAACTTCATGGATATTCGCAGGTGTAATCACATCTAACCCATCCGGTTTGTGCAGTCCTGCGGCAGTTTTTGCCAAGAATCGATTCGTCGCGATCCCTACATTGCAGCGCATCCAGACACCAATTTCATCCTTTAATCGCTGCTTAATCTCGTGGGCTATCTCAACCAAATCTCGCCCACTAATATCGGCACTGGAATTGTGAAAATCAATCACGCCTTCATCAATACTCTTCATCGTTACGTGTGCCGAATAATCCTTCATGATATCCAGTAACCGGTGATACACATACCTATACTTTGACGGATCGCTTTCGAGCGCAATCAATCCTGGACATAACGCCCTGGCTTCACGAAACTTCATCCCCACCTTCACGCCCATCGCTTTTGCTTCATAACTGGCAGTAATAATTGCTGTCGTGTCAGTGCGTCGATTTACGATCGCGATTGGCTTGCCGCGCAGCATCGGCCGAGCTTGTTGTTCAACCGTTGCAAAGCAACTATTCAAGTCGATATGCATAATCAGCGGACGTTCCTGATTAAATTCGGTTGACCTATTCATAATGGTCCGCCTCCATGGTTAAGTGCCAGGTGAGTCGTTCGCTATCAAACTCCAGGCGGTAATCTGCACCACCATCAGTCACATCAAACATATGGACCGTCTTTAAACCCTTGTTCACTGGATGCCGAAGACCCAACTCCTGGACCTCAACTTCCCGTCCGTTCGGCCGCCTAAATTTCAACACCCGAGCCGGGTGATGACCTTGGCCAAAGACAGCAATCACTTCAATTTGTTCGTTTAAAAAAGTTTCGTCATTCATCTCAAATATCCTCTAAAAATAGTGTTAGAGAAACGATTGAACTGTATTGCCCGTTTGTATCACCCGTTTCTTAGTGAACATCCGAAAGCAATTGAATGACCATTCGTGAGGGACGCTTAATCTGTCGAATCAACACATCAGTGAGTATCACGCGGTTATAATTAATATTGTACACCGTAGGTGCTAGAAATAACACTGGTAATCTGGTAAAATCAACTACGTTACTATTTGGCACCGTAGCTCAGTTGGTTAGAGCGCGAGACTCATAAGCTCGAGGTCACAAGTTCAATTCTTGTCGGTGCTACCAAAATTATTATTCAAATCGCCATCATCGGCGATTTGTTTATTCAGAAGACTATTACGCAACTACAGAATCTAAAAGCAGTCACAGTACACACTAAATACCCAACCCCAGACTAACTGCATTTAGGTTTTATTCATTAAACATAGCTCCTAAGAACTAGTTAATTTGATAACGAATTTCCATTAGCTCATAGACAGCTGGCTCAAGCGTTTCCTTGATTCGCAGAAAAAGGCTATCATCAATTACGCCACCAGGAACAACAATTTCAGCAAAATTACTTTTTGACTTCGTCAGGGGAGCCTCAATCTTAGTTGCAAAATCAGTAAGTGCCGGCAACTCACTGGAGTGTCTGCTAATAATTGCACAATAATTAGCAATTTTAGAGTAAAGCGCGAGTAATGTCTTACGATCCCGATCACTTACCGGATCACCCGAAGTATTGAGTTCGGTAAGCAAATCAAGCACCTCGTTTAGCGCAGATATGATCAATTTTATATTCTCGTGTGTCATGTCTGAAAGGGATTTTTGACGACGGAAAAGTGGTTGAATCATAATAGGCAATATGACCGTTGCCGCAAATATAGCCACAAGAGCAACAACTAGGTTAGCGATTCCATCATAGGAAAGTCCCCCTTCGAGCTTTACACCATTAGTGGTTAGCAAACCAGCGACATAACCAAGTGCTAGTACAACAACTACAGAAATGATAAATACCGTGCGCGTTTTCCAGCTATTAAAATCCATTAGTTGTCATCCTCTAGTTGTGCCCAAAAACGATCAAATGTCTCAGGATCAGTAATCTGGATTTTGACATGCTCGAGTACTTCACTAACTCCACCAAAATACTCTTTGAGATAAATACCCAATTGAGATGTAAACGATGGAGGGTAACCCCAGGTTCCAGTCATGTCGATAGTTAGACTTGTACGACGTGGACCGGCCAATATTGGCTCGACAAATTTTTGAAAAAATTCTTCGGCAGAACCTTTACCTTCCTTAATAAATCTACCCCCAGGAATGTTTGTGAATTCAGAAACAGTTGCGATAACTTTAGTCATTAAATCGAATCTTCCAATAGTAAATAGTTGCTGATAGGTTTTCGGGGATATCCTTTACAGGTTTTGACATATCCTTCAATTTAACATGTGCCTTGTTAGTAATTATATCAAATACTTGATACATCTCATCCTTAGCCCTTAGCGCAACATACTGTACGCCCTTGCCGCGGTGAATTTCATTCGTTGAGCTACCAATGCCATTGGGGATATTCTTAGTTAAGAAACCGCTTTGAGTGGTTGAATGATCAAGCACGGCAGTTAAACGATGTATTACCTTCGCCTTAGCAGTGTTCCATTTCTCCACATTCTTCTTGATACTGTCATACATTCCTACACCCAAGTCCACGATGCAATACTCTAGCTCTCTATATCCATCACCTCTGACTATGTGGGTATTAAATATCCAAGGGAGCTTATTTTCTTTTTTCGGATCAGCATGAAAACCTGTATTCTCAACTATTTCTACAATCACGGGTGATAGGTTTAATAGTTCATTACGCCTTTCTTCGCCAAAAAAATCTACCGTGACATTTAATATATCTTCGATTGCGTCCGTATTAACTTGTGTATCACTGCGAGACAAAAAGCGACCGCTAGTAAATTGCCTTCGCCTTTGTTTTATAACCATTCGATCAAACTCAACCTCATCGAACAACTTTCTACTGTTTGTGCCCTTTGGTGGTATAACAACCTCAAGGAACGGCGATCTTGTTTTAGAGTCGAGCATATAGCCTGTCAGTAAACAAATGGTTGCAAGATCAGTCTCTTTAACACCCGAAAGATTTAAACGGGTAAAAATACGGTTTTGCAGATTTTTGTCAATATTTTGCATATAGCTCACCGTTGCCGACCGATTATTTAGGATAGAAAAAACTTCTGGGGCAGGTGAATCAGCATATTCTTGTTTTGGACGAAATCGTTGATTAAACTCTCGTCGCCTAACATGGTACGCCCTTAATCTAGCGCCATGTTTCTGGCGTCTATCAAATTCCTGCAAACTCCTACGAACACCAACCGCATGCCTTCTTGCCTGTTTTCTCATTAAGTTTCATTATATCTCTTTTTATTAGACAAGTATAAATTTCCACTAAATAGACACTCTAGAAAACCCCGCATGACCGCGGGGTTTTCTATTTGGGACAAGTGGAGGGAAACGAAGTCTAGTAGTTCGTTTCTTTTTGAAGTGCTTTGTTGCCTGGTTGTGGTTGTGAGAAAATCACAACCAAGATAACTGTTAGACCAACAACAACGTGTGGCAACCAAACGTTCAATGCTTCGTCGTTAAATCCGAATAGGAATGGTGACGCAGCAAGAAACAGTGATGCGAGCACATCGAATACCAGGTGGTACGGCATGCTGATCAGTTTGAATACACCCCATTCGTAGCTGGTGAATAGGCTATACAGAAATAGACCGACACCAAGAACCATAGGGATAATAACTGCTGGACCACCGATGCTTGCGAATCCGAAAATCATTGGTGCAAAGAACAATGCAATCGCGACAACGTAATCAAGTACTCCGTGAACTTTAGTTGGTATGAATTTGTAGCTCATATGAACTCCTTTTTTAATGATAGGCTTATCATATGCCTGATTCCACATCACGTATGTAATGTATCTTACAAACTTTTGCTATACTGGGAGGTAGTATGAGCATTGTGGATTATATAAAAGACTTCCCTGTCCAGCGTTTCAGCCGAGGCACCGTTCTTATTCAAAAAGGTGACCCCCTCGACTTTCTTATGGCGATCCGCGAAGGCTATGTAAAAGTAACTTCTATTAGCGATGCAGGTATCGAACGATTACTATGGATCGCTGGTCGCTACGACTTCGCGCCTGTCGAACAGCTTTTCTCTAAACACAGCAACAGTCGCTTCTTTTATACTGCACTGACAGACGGAAGCTACTACGAAGTGAGCCGACCGAAATTAATTGCCCATGCCAGCCAAGACCCTCTGGTTATGATGGAGATTGCTCGCGGCATGTCAGAACATTATGATGATTTCTTGCAACGTGTTGATGCAGTTGATGGCCTCAGTGTCCGCGAACGATTACTACGCACCCTGTACTACTTAGCTCAGCGATTCAGTGCTGGAGCAGAGGTGGATCTATATAAAGAAGGTCTCCGTGTGACTCATCAAGATTTAGCAGCCATGATAGGATCAACGCGCGAGACAACAAGTGTCACATTAAGCGAAATTCGAAATGAAGGATTTATTAGTTACGATCGAAAACACTTCGTTGTAAATGCCGCAAAAATTGAAAAAGAGGCAGGACAAGCCTAGCTTCTTTCCCAAGTATCCTTTTCGGGATACGGTACTTACTGTGCTTGCCGTGCCTCTTACGAGTTACGGACGATACTTCTTGATGAGGGTGTCGAGGATGTGTTCGAGATCTTCCTCGAGCGAATGCCCGAAACGGTCATTTTGGACTGCCGCGTACAACCACAGCTGCCAGTAGATGTCGAATGCCGTCCGTGCCCTGGTCGACAGTGTTCGACGAGTCAGGTTGCGGCGGCGATCGTCTGTTTGGTAGCGGAAGCTCCGCGAGTCGCTGGTCAGCGTCAGCTCGAGTGCATCGGCCGCGTAGACGACGATGAACTGCGAGTCCTTGCTGTAGTCGCTCAGATCGAGCAGTGCCGTCCGGATCTCCTCCGCTGACTGCTCTGGAAGTCCGTATTGGTTGCGGTACTTCTGGATCATCCTGACCATCGAGTCATCAGACTTTCGGGTCACGACGGGGTAATACGGGACGGGCTGCGGACGAACCGCTACTGTGCCGCTCATTGCGCTCCTCATTGTCGAATGTACGCATCAGATGATGTCGTTTTTGTATATTAGAACATTTACTAGTATGTGTCAACGTCGTCGCTGGCGAATTCCACCTTGAGACACGGACCTTCTGAAGAAGTAACACTCTTATCAAGTCCGTTATGAGTGTAGCTTGCGCTGACGATATTCTGGATAGAAAGCTCTGCTGTTCGATATGCCGCACATACGTCTGGGTTTGTCACATTCAAGGTCTTGATGTTCCCAAGATTGACCGTCGATTGTCCGTAGATTGATGCTTTTACCGCAGCGACTGCAGCTTCTTCCGCAGAGAAGTGTGCCGTTCCATCTGTTCGCAGGTTCAGCTCATCGATGCGTGATCCAGAAATTCGCAGGAGCGATCCATTGTAGACTTCAGCTTTAAGCTTTTCCTGGCTGCCAGCTTGGTATGATATTTGACCGTTACTGACAAGTATTGAGTTGAGGCGGGGACCGTACACTGTAATTGTTACACCTGAAATCCAAGGAGATACGTTAGTTTTTGGTTCACTAAGCTTCAACTTTGCGACACCATTCTCAACCGTTACTGTTGCCTTCGGTGAATCCTTGAGCCCTTTTTGCTTCAATGAAGTTGTTGAGTCGTCGGCAATATACTCAATATTTGAACCCGCAGCTGCATCAACAGAAAGTGATGTTACTGAACGGAAATCATCAGGAAGTTTGAGTGTTGTTTCGACAGTATTACGCTGCACTTCTTCATATTCCAATCGTTGTTGGTATGCAGCCAAACCGACAGCTGTTCCAAAAGTAGACAGTCCGAGTGCGATAATAACCACACTACTGATCCAGATACGCTTGTTAAACTTTTGCGCAAAGGCAGCTACCGCAATGATCAAGAACAAAACTGTTAACAATGACCCTGCAATATAGCCTAGGATAACTGGTAGTTGATAATCTGCTAATGCGTTATACATCTGGTCATTTCGATTTGCAACAATTTCGACGGTAAAGGCAACCATGATACCAATCGACACAAAAGCACCAAGCACGCTAAAGAATCCAAGCAAGGATGTGCCAATACGCTTCATGATCGCAGCGCGTCGTTCGATATTCACGCCTGGAACAACTTCATTCAGTTCACGAATAGAAGTAAGTGTCACCGGTCGTCCTGCCATCTGCAATTTCTCGGCAGCAGTTCGTGCTGGTGGAACGATTACCCATAGGACCACATACAGGAGTACAAACAATCCGAATGATACAAAAATTAGCGCAATAAACACGAGCCGAACCCAAAGTACATTGATGCGGAAGTAACTAGCAATACCTGCGAGCACACCGCCAAGGATTGCACTGTCCCTATTGCGATACAGTTTACGGCTCCCGTCTTTAGAAAGAACTTCTTCGTCAACTTCGAGTGTCGCGTCATCAGTCATGAATTCCTTTGGTTCACCAAGCTGTTCACGAATTGCGACAACATCAGCTTCAGAAATAACATCTTCTTGTTTCACACCACGTTCGAGCAGTAGTTCTGTAATACGAATCTCAATATCCTGTAGCAGTTCGCTATCCGCAGTGTACGATTCAAGTGCATCAATATATGTTTCTAATTTTTTCTTCGCAGAAAGTTCTACATTGTAGGGGACTTTAGCGATGTGGATTCTGGTAATATCTTTCATAATTTCTCCTTACAATTTCTTTAACGTTGCTTGTAACGCGTTAATTTTCTTTTCAACTTTATCTGCTACTTCTGCACCATATTCTGTCGTCCGATAATACTTACGTGGTGGCCCCTGCTCGCTCTCTTGCCATTCATGGATCAGGAGTCCATCTTTTTGCAGGCGTGATAATAATGGATAAATTGTGCCTTCAACGACAACCAATTCGGCTGAACGTAATTGACGAATAATATCGCTGGTATATTTAGATTCCTTAGAACAAGCCTTCAGGACACAGAAGGCGAGGAATCCTTTTCGAAGCTGGATTGCCAATTGCTCGGCATAGATTTCGCTGTTCATTTCTTTTTCTGTCATGGTTCTATGTTATACATAGTACTATACAAAGTCAACAACCATTCTAGTAATTGCATAATAACTATAAAAATTATATAATATACAAACCTATCCACCGAACATAGGAGTACATATGAGCACCGCAGGTATTGGCCTCCTTGCCTTCGGACAACAGGAAGGACATTATCCTTCCGCAGGTCCAAGCAACGTCAAGATCACGTAGGTCGCCAGACAGATCGTGGAACAAGAACAAGCAGTCGGCAACGCTACCCTCGTGGCTGTCCAATGGGAAACAGGGATATCACTTCCTGATACCATGGTCGACTTCCGAGTCAGCGAATTCAACACCTACACGCACTACATCAGCACCAAGCAGGCAATCGACAAGTTCGTCTCGTTCTTCAAGGAGCACGGCGCCGAGCGCATAATCTTGGTGGCTCACCCCTTCCATCTGTTCTTTATCAAACTTCTGATCAAGAGCGGAGCTTGGAAGATTAAGGGCATCGCCATCGACTACAAGTATGACAAGCTGATGAAGCAAGTTCCATACGACCAGCCGTCTGGCAACGTCCAGTGGTGGACACGAGATCCCATCTCGTTCACTGCATACCTCATCAAGACCTTCTTCACAAACAACACGGTTCGTGAGGAAAACCAAAAAAACACAGCCCCGCACATGGTAGAGCCTTCGCTCCCTGGCGGGGCTTTATCATTTCCTAAGACAGTAGGCTAGGGGAGACATAAAAAATAGGGTAGTGCGCTACCCTATTCGTACTTCCCTATTCGGGCCAAATTATTGCTGAGAAACGATTGCTTCTCGTGTAGAGATAAAATTTCGTAACTCTTCGTTAGAACGCGGACGATCCCAGCTTGCAAGATTTAATACTTCGCTCATGCTGACTGGTTCGATCTGACTGCTGGTTGTGTCCATGTGGGTTGGTTGCCTTTTTTTGTTTTTGTTGTTTGATGTATCTATTTAAGCACAAACGTTATGATAAGTCAATACCATAATGCTAATACTTTGACTGAGGTGTTACGGTTATGGTATAAATACAGTCAGAGGAAATAAAAAAATAAACATATGGACATCGCCTCGTCTCTCGCTATTGTCACCCTTGCGGCACTGATTCACGCCAGCTTCCAACTGAGTGTTAGTGTTTTAACGTTGCTCTCTGGTCACGCGATTGGGGCGAAGCATTCACACGCTCGAGTCCTGCGATTAACTTTCGGATATGTCGTCGGAGTTGGTGTTATGACCCTGCTCGCTTTGTCGTTTATTTCACTGATATTTCTACACCTTTTCGGCACTGAAGCGCCACAATTCGTCTGGGCAATTGCCTGCGGACTACTTATCGGTGTTGGCCTGGCTGTTTGGTTCTTTTACTACCGCCGCGAAAAAGGAACATCACTTTGGATTCCTCGTTCATTTGCTCGTCACTTAAGTGATCGTAGCAAAGCAACTAAGAGTGGCGTTGAAGCATTTAGTCTTGGACTCACTAGTGTTATTAGCGAGCTTCTGTTTATCGCCGCGCCAATGATCATCAGTGCACTTGTTATTATCCAACTTCCAGGCGCGTGGCAACTTGTCGGTATCGGAATTTACTCAATTGTTTCAATGCTGACATTATTCAGCATCTGGGTACTTATCAGTAGTGGTCACCGCCTCAGCACCATTCAGAAGTGGCGCGAAGACAACAAACACTTCCTGCAGTTCGCAGCCGGTGGCGCTCTGGCCGTCCTCGGATTCTTCGTCTACGTATGCAAAATTCTGACTGATGTCGCAGGGGCAATTTAATGACAACCCACACACACATCGACATTATCAAACGCAAAGGTCGTCGACCAACCGAATCATTCAACCGTGACAAGTTGCATCAAAGCATCGTTGCAGCAACCCTCAGTGCACGAACCCCAGAAGGACAAGCAGACGGTATTGCGCACGCTGTCACCAACTATGTCCTTGAATGGCTTGAGTCCCGACCGGAGGTAACCAGTCACGATATACGCCTCGTTGCCACCCGGCACCTGCGCGCACATCATCCCGACGCTGCATATTTATACGAACAACACAGAACGACATTATAAGGAGAACAACGATGGCCCAATCACACACATTCGACTATGACCTCATCGTTATCGGCAGCGGCGCTGGCGGCAGCGCTGCAGCAACAATCGCCGCTCGTGCAGGCAAACGCGTCGCAATTATCGAAGCGGATACTTTCGGTGGCGACTCACCAAACTGGAGCGATATTCCAACCAAGGCACTCCTTCACGTTGCACGTCTGTATGATGAAGCTCGTCATGGTGCAAAATTCGGCCTGCGCGTCTCTACGCTTGGCTACAACTACCCTTCAATCCGTGCCTGGAAAGAACTTGCCGTCCAGCGAACTGGTGCAGCTGGTAACCGTAAATTCTACGAAAGCCATGGTATCAGCGCATTTAACGCATCTGCGCACTTCTTAAGTCCTAATGAAATTAGCGTCAACCGCCGTCACCTTTCTGCAAGTCATTTCCTGATTGCAACCGGGTCATCATGGACGACACCCAACATCCAAGGCCTGACTGACGTCCCATTCTTCACCCCTCGTACAATTCTTGAAACAATCCGCCCACCAAAAAGCCTCTTTATCATCGGTGGTGGCAGCCATGGTGTTGAAATCGCTCAACTAATGGCTACATTCGGAACAAAAGTATATATTGCTGAACAAGCCAGCCGCATCCTTCCAAAACAAGATAGTGAAGTCGGTGAATTACTCGAAAAAGTCCTCACAGAACAAAAAGGCGTCTCTGTTCTTACCCACTCACGCGTCCTTTCGGTTGTTAAAGAAGGTATTAGCAAGAAAATCCTTATCAGCCGCGGTGGTGTTGAGAAATACGTTAAAGTTGACGAAATCCTTGTCGCCACTGGCCGAACACCAAACCTCGACCTCGGCCTCGAAAATGCAGCCGTAAAGTACACACCAAAAGGTATCGACGTAAATGACAACCTGCAGACGAGCGTTAAACATATTTACGCAGCCGGTGACGTCCTTGGTCGTGACAGTCACACACATACTGCCCTTCTGGAAAGTCGTATCGCCGCACACAACATGTTTGAAAAGACTAAAGCAGTTCCCGATTATACAGCTACCCCTGGTATTATCTTTACCACTCCAGAAATTGCCCACGTTGGATTGTCTGAAGACGACTGCCGCAAACGTGACCTCCCAATCAAGAAATCGATTGCGCCATTAACAATCATTGCCCGCAGCAACACCTCTGACTTCCGTGATGGATTCGTCAAATTGATCGCCGACAAGAAGGGCGTCATCCTCGGTGGCACCATTGTCGCCCCTGGCGCATCAGAAATGATCCACGAAGTCGGTCTAGCCGTAAAGCACTCACTGACAGCGACCCAACTTGCCGACACACCTCACGCCTTCCTAAGCTGGTCAGAGGCAATTCGCGTCGCAGCTAGCAAACTCGTTTAGCACCCGCTAGGGCTTGAAAATAGCACCCATATCTGTTAATATTAAGTCTGCGTCGCGGGGTGGAGCAGTGGTCAGCTCGTGTGGCTCATAACCACAAGGTCGTAGGTTCAAATCCTACCCCCGCAACCAAGATTATTAAAAAGAACTCCTTACGGGGTTCTTTTTTGTTGCCCATATCTCCTTGTCCGACTAAACTAGAACCATGAACCTACATCGAACCACCGGCAAACCAGATTGGGAAACAATCAAACCGTCAAAACGTAATGTCTTCCAAAAAGTAGCAGCTGCAACCAACAGCCTCGTTACTCCCCCGAACATCATTACGATTATCGGATTAGGTATCGTCATCTATGGTCTTATTGAAATTTTAAATCAAAACTATTGGGTTGGAATTATTGCGCTTGTCTTCGGTCGCCTTCTTGATGTCGTAGATGGTGCACTCGCTGAAGCAACACACACCAAATCTCCAACCGGTGAGATCTTTGATGCAGCAGCAGATAAAGTCGGAACGCTCCTAACGATCGTCGCACTATTCGCCGCAAACGTCGCCAGTTGGTGGGTCATTGCCCTACTACTTATTCCGCAAGTTATCATTCCATTCGTCAGTTTCTACAAACGCCGCAAAGGTATTCAAGTTCACCCAACTCGCCAAGGTAAATTGAGTATGGCGGCATTATGGGCAGCGATAGCAGGCCTCCTTCTTACAAAAGCACTTGGCGACCCAGCCGTACTCGCTGCGTTCACATACGTCTTTATTGTTATCGCCGTCGTTTTAGGCTTCTACGCCCTCTGGCAATACGCAACTGATCGCGACTAAATCGGATCTTTCTTGAGTCCTAATTTGTAGCCGATATAACTCGCCAAGATGTGCGCCAGGAACCAGACAACAAAGATAAGTACGTATTGAATCGGCGTTAAGATAACAAAGAATAGTGAAACAATTACGCTTCCGATAATATAATCAATTTGGTCAAACGGAATCCATTTACCGCCAGACTTAATGCCTCGTTGCCTCTTAAAGAAGCTCTCGATTGCATCGCCACCAAGTGCACCGATTGCGAATAGTGGACCCAGAATCAGGACTGGCAATGCTGCGTAATCAATTCCACCAGATACAAACTTCACCCATTCAAAGTTCAAGAACAAATATTGCTGCAGTGCGAGCAGAACTGTCGCGACAACAATACCACTGATTATTCCCCGCCATGTTTTGTGTGCACCAAAGATACGTCGGCCATTCAGTTTTTCGCCACCATCAATAGGTGCGTCAAACTTCTTCAAAAACGGAATTGCAGCGCTAAAGATTGGTGCGGCGTTTGACGCAGCCGCTGGCAAGAGGAACCAAAGCACGAATAATATGTCTTGTAGCATAGCTCTAGTATACTAAACAAATGACTTATACAACTATTGCTGTAATCTACAATCCCAATAGTACTGGCCCGAGTGAAACACTCGCTAAAAATTTCGCCAAGGCTGTCCAAGAAAAACTACCGAAACAAAAAGTCGAACTCTTCGCAACAAAGCACGCCGGACACGCAGAAAAATTAGCATACTCCATCGCCAAAGATTCAAAGCATCCTCTGATTATTTCATCGAGTGGCGACGGTGGATATAACGAAGTAATTAACGGCGCACTCAAAGCACAAAATGAAGGCGCCCATCCAACCACCAGCCTGCTCCCTGCCGGCAACGCAAATGACCACTTCAAGAATCTGAATAACAAAGACCTCGTCCAGCTTGTGGTTGATGGAAAATCACGCAACATTGACGTCCTGAAACTAACATACACGGCCAAAGGAAAAGCAAAAGAACGCTACGCCCATTCATACATCGGACTCGGCCTCACCCCGATCGTTGGTAACGAGTTAAACAAAACGAAACTGAATATTTTTAACCAAGTCTGGATTGTCGCAAAAGCAATTTTAAGCATCAAATCCGTCAAATTAAAAATTGATAAAAAAGCACGTCATTACGACAGTGTCATCTTTAGCAATGTCGACAAGATGTCAAAATACATGAGAGTTTCGCAACCGTCGCATGTGTCTGATGGTAAATTTGAAGTCACAATCTTCAAGCGTCGAAACAAATTTCAGCTTATCGCACTTCTTCTGAAAGCATCGTTCGTTGGGCTAAAAGAAGACGCAAAAGTTTCGTCATACAGCCTTGAAACCGTACACGAAACAATCATCCAAGCCGATGGTGAAATCATGACCGTTGATGGTCACAGCCACGTCACTGTCACTGCAGAAAAACAACTACTCGCCTGCGTTATTTAGCGATTCAAAAAGATTGCGAGCAAAATAATACCGACAGTGGTAACACCTAGCGATACGTACCCTATCGTACGCGCACGACCTTTTGATTTAGCCGTCACAATAAGTGCAATAATAATCGACGTCAACGACACGACTGGAATAACAAAGAACTGTACCAGGTATAATACGACCGCATTCATCGTCAGGTTACTCATCGTATCACCCTGGCCTTTGATAGCATCTATTGTTGCCCACAGAATAATCACGAGAATAGGAAATGGAAATGCCAGGATCAAACCTGCGACAGAAAGTGCTATTTTTTCTTGATGTGATTCTATAACCGGTACCGTTGTATCTGCGTAATGATGATCGCCCGTTGATTCGACAGCCTCGGACACAATCTCTATTGGACCCAGGTTTTGATCGTCATTATTCATATTATTTATCCGAGATACTCTTACTGTAGCCACCAAACAAGAAGTTTACCCACTGTTCAAGGTTGCTTGGCTGAATAGTTTTCGCCACCTGTGCAGTTTTTGGTGCATCCGATGCAACTGCAGCAGGGCTATTTGCTGGCAGCACGAGTGCTTTTTCACCAGGCAACACTAATCCAAGTGAGGTTCGAATTGCTAACTCTTGATATTCAGCAGTCTGATAGAAGTTCTTTTGTAGCGCCATATTGTCGCGTTGCAACTGCGTTAATTGTAATTGACGCTTCTTGAAATCAACGTCTTTTTGCAGATTATAGTTACGCTGCATCATGCCAAGTGATCCCCACACCCAGCCAGCCGCAATCACAAAAGCAACCAAAATAACCATGTTATTCAGCGTCACGTATTTGTGACGAATGTGGTAAATCAGTTTCTGGATGTTTATTTTACGCATAAGCTTTTTACTATTATAGCCCAGGCTCGACAACTAAGCTATAATATCCTCTACGGGGCTGTAGCTCATCGGTCAGAGCAGGCGGCTCATAACCACTTGGTAGATAGTTCAACTCTATCCAGCCCCACCACAACATTATAAAAAAAGACTCCTTGGCGGAGTCTTTTTATTTGTTCGGCTTAGTGATGAACCGGACCGTATTTGGCAGGTCCAACATGATCGCCTTTTCGTTCTTTACGAATCCGCTCAAGGGCAAGGATCCTACTTATTTCACTTTGGCGTTGGTGAGGATCTAAGATTTCATTAGCTTTATCAAGCTTCTCTTGTAGTCGAATAGCGAGTAGCGCATCTGCGCTCAAGACTTCAGGTGTATGCGTTTCAGTGGCGACCTCAACAGGTTTTGGCTGTTCCATTCCACGGCGCGCAAGCTCTGCGTGAACTAGGTCAGCAGACGCATAATTATCTGAAATCGCATCAAATGCGTCCCAGTAGCGTTGTTCAGCTTCTGCAAATGTAGATTCAGATTCAACAGAAATCACTTCAGTTGGAGTATCTGGAGAAACAGGGATTTCGCTTGTGCGAGGATGGTTGTGTTGCGAGTGCCACATTCCCGCGGTTACAAAATGATTGTCAGGCAATTTTGACGGGTCAATACCTTCACTGACCACATCATCGGGCACGACAATTTCCCCGTCTTTAAAAAGAGTGTTGCCGTCTAGTTTTTCTATAGACTGCGACATGGGTGTTAGGCCCTGTGCTTTCCGTTACCAGGAAGTAGACCGGTTGCACGACCAATTTTATGCGCAAGACTGTTGTTCACCACGATTTGTTCAGAATGTTCTGGCGCAGCAACTTTTACTTCAATGTGCGTTTGAGGAGCATGCTCTATAACAGGCATAATAAAACGATCTAGTTTTTTAACTTCACGATCATTCGTCCAGTCATGCATGCCATTACCTTCAATATGGTCAAAGCGATCATCAAGGCTTTTGATTTGAACTATATTTTTTGGTTTTTCTACTGTATTCATAGTCATATATTAGCACAAGCGTGATGAAATGTCAATATTAGTGCTTACTATTCCCAACGGAACACTCGGAATGCAATTATGTAAATTACGACCAGCCAAGCACCGGTAAGGCCAATTTGCGGCAGAATATCAATAAAGTGTTTACCCTCGGTAGCAATCAGACGGACACCATCAATAATAGGAGTTAACGGCAAGAATGCAGACACGTTCTGTAACCATTCTGGCATCAGGAATCGCGGGAAGAAGGTTCCAGACAGGAACATCATCGGGAAAACGATAATATTGGACAATGGTGCTGCTTGGCGCTCGTTCTTTGCCCACCCACCAAGGGCGAGGCCGATTCCAAGAATCGTAAACATACCTAATAACAGGAATAGTATTAACTCGAACCAATTCCCTACTATCTCCAAATGGAACACGAAGATAGCCACCAAAAATAGTGCAGCGAAACTGATGACCCCAATAGCTGCTTGGCCGATCATAGTTGAAAGGAAATACTGCCACACCCGGAGTGGAGTCGTGCTAAGACGACGAAGGATACCCATCTTTTTCAGTTCTGGGAAGACATTGAGAGGACCAAAGATACCCATACCGATCAAAGAGAACCCAAGAAGGCCCGCAAAGGTATAATCAAAGGCGCTGAGGCTGTTCTCGTTCAGTTGTGTGCCCTTTACAGTAAACGGCGTAACAGTAGTCACTAGCTCGCCGTTAACGGCCTTAAACTGCGCATCAAGGATCGAAGTCAATGCACTCGCTGACGCCTGGTTATTCTGTGTATAAACAATTTCGGCTTCTCCGCTCGGGAATGTCTGATCCTGTTTTACATCGCCGAAGGTCTCGGGCAAGATAATTGCCGCATCAATTTCAGAACGACTCATTTTTTCTTTAGCTTCATCGAGGCTGGTGATGTCTTTATTTACCTTGAGGACTTTGCTATCTTCGGATTGCTTAACGAAATCTTGGGCGAATTTTGAATCAGATTGATTGATAACCGCAACATTGAACGAAACGTCACCGCCACCACTGTTCAGACTTCCAAAGACAAACAGGAAGATAAGCGGGAATATAATCGTAAAGAATAGAGCCGTCTTGTCACGGAAGAAGCGTTTTGTGTTGATACGAACAAATACCGCAACGGTAAAAAGTGCTTTACGAAGGGTTTGTTTACGAGGTTCCATTACGCACCCTCCCGCAGTGCTTTACCGGTCAGATCGATAAATACATCTTCGAGGTTTGCTTGCTGGACTTCTTGAGATTTCTTGAATCCACGAGCCAATAGCTGTTTAACAAGATTTCGCGGAGTATCCAGCGCAATAATCTCACCGTTATCCATGACTGCAATGCGGTCACAAAGGATTTCGGCTTCGTCCATGTAGTGCGTCGTCATAATGACACTAATGCCACGATCACGAACTTTTTCAATCAGTTCCCATAGGTTGCGGCGTGCTTGAGGATCAAGACCGGTTGTTGGCTCGTCGAGGAAGAATACTTTTGGACCATGCACAAGTGCCGTCGTAATACTAAGGCGTTGCTTTTGTCCGCCAGAAAGATTTTCGACGTAGGCTTTTGCCTTTTCTTCGAGACCAACGTCACGAAGGAATTCCATCGCATCTACTTTTTCGCCATACGCAGCAGCAAACATTTCAACGACTTCCGTCAGACGAGTCTTGTCCTGAAAAGCTGGCGATTGTGGCTGCACACCAATTAAGTATTTGATTGCTTGAGGGTCTTTCTTCACATCGACGCCGTCGATAATCACACTGCCTGAATCAATCTCGCGAAGTGTTTCCATCATTTCAAGTGTGGTCGTTTTACCAGCACCGTTTGGACCAAGGATGCCAAAGATCTCGCCTTTTTTCACTGAAAAGCTAATGCCATTTACAGCCTGCTTATCCCCATAGCGCTTCTTGAGATCTTTGACCTCTACCATATTCTTCATTAGGTCTTATTTTACAACGTCTAGTCGGGTAATACCATCAAGAAACAAAAAAGCCCCCGGGGTGGGGGCAATTTTGAGCACCTGTTTGTTTGGATTTAGTATATGTCCAAACTGCTTGTGGTGCAATACTCTTCTTTAATCCGCGGTTCGAACTATTTCTTCTTTGAAACAGTAAGGAAACCGTTGCGTGGGTTTTCTTTAACGATACGGTCTTCAGGTAGTTCTACTGGTTGACCTTTAGCGTTCTTCTCAACCTTAGCGAAGAAGTAGATTGTCTGTGGCTTTCCACCACGGAGAGTTACTTCGGTGCTGTGCAAGTAGTAAGTGACGCCTTTTGAGTTTGTGTGACTGTAAGCCATGATATATTCCTATACCTCCTATTAGTGCTACTAGGAAAAGAGTACAGCCTGACTAGGGTCGCTGTCAACACTAAACGCTTTGGTAGTGTCTGCGAAGCATAAGCTTGAGTATGCCGAGGCCGACAAATCGGATGATAATCAGCAGCGAAATCACAGCACAAACGACCAGTGACCAGCCCGCAAAATCGGGTGACCAGAACGGCGATTCGTAACTATGTAGATACGAACTTGGTGGTGGCAATTTTACGGCCCCTATCAGGTCGCTCGAGGCAGGATATTTTGCGAGTTCACCAGTGGTACACTGCAAATATGCCGTTGAATACCCACTAAACCGAGGTGCACAAACTTCTTGTGCTTTTTTATAAATATTACCATTAGGATTTTGATCGTTCGATGCTTTATCGAGAAGGTTTTGCGAATCACGCTGATAGCTGGTTTCGAGATAGACGCCTTTACCAAGGTCAGTATTCATATGCTTGGAAACATAGTGTTGTAAATCATACAATCGCTGTATGGTATTGTCCTGATTTCCAACCTTGTCGGCAGCAATAACAGCCGCCCGTCGCTCCACCATTCCGATGTTATTTAGACGAAGAAATGTGGCTGCCAGGAACCCAACAATGATCAACAATACAAAGAGTTGCCACGTTTTTACACGCTGCAGGTCTTTGATAGTTTTTCGAACTTGCCGTTTATCCGCCACTCTAGAGGTTCCCACCTTACTACTTGTCCTTATTGTACCCCAAACGCGCCCAATACCGCTACTTTCGGTACAGAGAGAAACGAGAGGTGATTATCAAGAGTACAACCGCTGCGGTTATGAAGAAGAATGTTTGAAGCGCAATCTTGTCGTCCACGTTCAATGCAAGAATAAATAACACGAATGCACCAAGACTCGCGCCAAAGTTACTGATTACTTCAACAATACCCAGGTATGTGATTCGCTTGCCAGAAAGGTCGGCATTATCAAATAATCCACGCGTAAATGACATTACGTACCCTGTTGTTGCCGCCTCGTTTGCGATGTTAAGTCCAGCGACACCAACTGGTGAATTTGTAAATGCACGAAGGAAATGCGTTATCGAGTTAGCAATTGAAGCAAAAACAAGAAGATCTCTTCCCTTCTTTCGATCGATTAAGCGACCGTATGCGTACGACGCACCAAGAGCTGCAAATAGGACCACCGACATGAGCGCACCGTTCGCTGCGTAAATATCATTATCCTGTGTAACCCCAATAATGAATACAGCCGTAAAGAGTGTCCATACTGTTCCTGATGAGAAAACATCAAATCCAACTGCTACGTGTGCAGGAACATTTGAACGGACCAAATGCCACGGGAAACCTTTGAAATCGAGTTTCTGCTTTGGCTTTTCTTGTTCGGACGAACGCATAAGGGGCACTGCGGCGAGTGTAAAGAGTAGCGCGGCAATCACCAGCACTGCTTGTGGACCAAAAGCGAATGCCAAAAGACCACCAATGAGCGGGCTCAAACCTGTGGTGACTTTCTCGAGGATATTCATGTACGCGATTTCTTTACCCGCGTGATCGACGCTCTTCACTTTTGAGAAATCAGCGCTGTAACTAATAGCGTAGAGTGCAGACGATGTTCCCTGGAAAACAACGACCAAAGCCAGTAGCCATGTGCCGTATTCAGGGACTAACGCGAAAGCGATCATCGAAGGGATGAATAACAAATTCGAAATGAGAATACCGTGTTTCGCACCAAATCGGGCTGCGATCATTGCGGATGGTAGTGCGATGAGTACCTTGAAGAAAAAGAATGCTGCCCAAAATAGTGCGATAAATGCGATCGTAAACCCTTGTTGATAGAGGTAGATCGACATGAATGAAGCGGCAATGTGCATCGCGAGCATTCGAAGCATACGAGAGGCGTACAATTCCGCAATTTCACTAAATGAAGCGTGACGCCAGAAATGACGCCTAATCAATATTCGATGAAGTATTTTTTGTATCATGTTTTTATAGAGAACCCACTTGTGCTTTGCTCTATTACACCACAGTCCCCTGGCAGAGATCAAGTGATATACTGGACCATATGAATATATACTTCTCGGGATTGGGTGGCGTTGGCATTGGACCACTTGTAGAAATAGCTCGAGACGCCGGGCACACAATTATGGGATCGGATTTAAACGAAAGTTTATTAACCGAAGAATTGCGCGCGCAAGGGGTTGCTGTCAACATCGGACAAGACGGAAGCTTCCTTCGAAGTAGCCACGAAGCAACACCAATTGATTGGTTCGTACACACATCTGCCCTGCCTGATGACCACGCTGAATTAGTATTGGCGCACGAACTTGGCATGCGCGTTAGTAAACGCGATGAATTCTTGGCATATATTATCCAAGAAAAGGATTTAAAACTTATCGCGATCGCCGGAACACACGGCAAAACCACCACGACAGGCATGATGGTCTGGTTAATGCAGCAGCTAGGCATTCCTGTAAGCTACTCTGTCGGAACAACCATTTCGTTTGGACCAAGTGGTAAGTTTGACCCTCGTAGTGAATACTTCGTGTATGAATGTGACGAGTACGATCGTAATTTCTTGAACTTCCAACCATACCTATCGCTTATCACTTCAATTGATTATGACCACCCCGACACTTACCCCACTGAAAACCAATATACTGCAGCCTTCAAGCAATTTATTAGCCAATCACAACACACGATTTTATGGCGGAGCGATGCCGAGTACGTTGGCGCAGTTGATAACGAACAAAGCTGGATTCTTGATGAGACACTCCACTTACCTCTTGCCGGCGAACATAATCGACGCAATGCAACACTGATCGCAAAAGCCGCTGAATACTTAGGTCTTGGTAAAGACGACCCTGTCATCACGGCGCTCGGTGGATTCCCTGGCACCGACCGTCGCTTCGAGAAAATTGGTAATAATCTATATTCAGACTATGGACATCATCCAAAAGAGATCGCGGCGACGCTGCAACTTGCACGCGAACTATCAGATCACGTCGTTTTGGTGTATCAACCTCATCAAAATCGTCGTCAAACACGTATCCAAAAAGACTACATTGATCAATTTGAGTTAGCGGACACGGTTTACTGGCTTCCAACGTACCTCTCGCGTGAGGATCCAGATGAGCCAATCTTGACACCCGCCCAATTGACCGAAAACATCACAAATAAGGCCGATGTTCACGCTGTGGAATTTGGTGATGAATTATGGAATCTTATTCAAGCCGCACGAAACGAAGGAAAACTTGTCCTTTGTATGGGTGCTGGAACTATCGATGGCTGGGTACGCGAGCGAAACGCTTAAGAACTAACTGTCCATTCCTCTTCAAACTCTTCAAAAAAGAACGGATCATTAAAGAATCCACGTGACACAATTGATTGCACAGCCGGCGCGAGTCGATATTGATCTAATTTATGTGGGCGAGCCCAGATAATGTCTTCTGAAGTTTTGATGTCATCACTATTAAATCGGAATACATGCGTCGTAGTTGTGGATAGGATATCATCGTCAGCCATTACCCTGATGTAACAGATTCCTGCGTGCGTGAGAACCTGGTTCTTTATGCCAAGTTTTTCTTCGACTTCTCGTTGAGCTGCTTTTTCAAGTGTTGCATCGTCGATGTGAATCTTGCCATACGGCAATGTCCAGGCGTTAATATACGGTTGTTTGCGACGTCGCTGTAACAGCACATCTCCATCGCTATTTTGGATCAGCAGCATTGAAATGATTTTTGGCTGCATGCGCACAACACGTTTTTCGGTACTGACACGATCAACATATGACAGTCCATTTGTAGAAAGCGTATAGCCTTTTTCAAGCTTTTTTACCAAGCCTAATTTAATAAGTGTCTGCAAATGATAGCTAAATAAATTAGTATCGGCCTTCGGTGGACGTAGGTCGCGAAAGCGCGCGACTTCTGTATACATCAACACGTCAATAATATGTTTTTGAATGTGGTGATTTACAGTAGTTAAGTCAATCATATTTGACTCAAATTATACTTTCTATATTTATTAAATGCAACTTACTATAGTGATTATGTAATCTGTTACTAACGATTGATTGCAGAAAGATGAATAGTCATGCACGAAAAACTCATGAACACAGTTGACCAAAAAGTGATCAAAGAAAATACTATCGAAATCGGTTCATATCCGACATCTGCATCAGTCATTTTGGGACTTGGGAGTTTAGCAATGCGCTTTGCACGAGTTGAGCGTGTTCCCCGTTACGACGAACGGACTCGCGAGTCAGACGCCGAACATAGCTACATGCTCGCATTGGTTGCAGGTGAACTTGCCCACCAGCTATACCCCGCCACATTGAACGCAAGCCTTGTGAGTGATTACGCACTCGTGCACGACTTAATCGAACTGGAGACTGGTGATGTATCAACCTTTCAAATAGATGCAGTGAATTTACGGCAAAAAGAACAAGCCGAGCATGCAGCACTTGAGACATTACTGGCGCAACTACCTCCTCGCACCAGAGATCTGCTCTATGATTACGAGCAACAAGCAGATATGGAATCTCGCTTTGTCCGCGCTGTCGACAAGCAATTACCGATAGCGGTCGATATTTTGGGTGCTGGACGAAAAGTAATGAACGAAGATTATGGTGTACACACATCAGAACAGCTTGGGGCTGCTCATGATGCACTCCGCATCAGAATGAGCGAACGGTTTAGTGAGTTCCCACAACTTGTTGCAGACCACGCGTTACTATGTGAGCTATTTGAAATAGAATTTGGCGTTATTCAGTAGAGGTTGTTGGATCACCAAACTCAAGTACATCTGGGTTAAGTGGATCACCATTGAATGCATCGACAGCTTTTGCTTTTTTAGACTGTTGGTCGTACACATCAGTGAATGCTTTTACCGTTTGCTTGTTTACGGGACCAAATGCACTATATTCAGTCACTGGATCTGTGCGATCAACCTTGTCGCTCACCGATTGATAGCCTGGTCGACTAAGGTCAAGCTGTGCTGATCCACTGACGTTATACATCACAAGACTGACAGCAACCAACACAAACGAGATAAAAATTGTTCCAACGATCAACAACATGAATCGGTGTTGATCCCAAAAACCAAGCGTTTCTTCGACTGGTGGCTTAGGTGTTTGTTCGTCCATTACTTCTTCCCCGTCACTCTCTCAAAATTCAACATAAAATCATTTACAGCAGACCGATAATCGTCAATATATTGATTCATACGCACAACATCAGCGCGTGTTGTTGCCCTCTTTATACGAGCACTCTCGATAGCGTTATGGAATGCTTCTGGGTCTTTTGTACAATCAATTCGAATAGCAGCAGACAGCTGGACTTCATATTCCCTGTAGCTGTTACGGAAGTTTGTCTGTGCTGTTTGGTAACTTTGCGTGACCGCAACGAGACCTTTGTTGTCGAGACTGTTGTTACTCAGACGACTGTTAAAATTATTCATCAGCCGTGCACCAATCGATTCATACAATTGACCACGGTTTACTCGAAGAAGCGCATCGGATGCGTGTAGTTGGTTCAATGAACCTTTGATTGAAAGGCAGTTTGCTTTGATACGACCGAGTTGCTCATCAGAGAGCTCAGCAGCAGATGCAGTATGGACTGAAAACACAGAAAATACCGATGCGGCAATCAGAGCAAAAACAAGAAAACGGGCGCGTACTGTCATGTTATTTTATTATACCGTTTATCGTGACAAATGTAACCGACCAGCAGTGTTTGTCACCATTCCTTCGCGCAGTAATGCCTCGATGGCAACTGCAAAGCGTGGATCATGTGGCATCGCCGATTCAAGTTGCGTGTACGTCGCATCTTCTAATGCAAGAGATTTCAAAATAAGTCCCCGCACTTCACGCAAACTCCCCTTTAGTGGCGCCTGTTTTTTATAATGACTACTTTTTGCGTTTCGACCAACACCCTGCTTCTTTAGGTAGGATCCGTAGTCCATTAATGCCCAATACCACTGCCGAGGGTGCTCGGTATCGACTGTTTTTCCAACCAACTCTCTTAGTTCTTTGTCTGTCACCGTCGGTTGGTCATCGTAAAAATGGTGAAAATACACGGTTCGAACATTCGTCTCAATAAAAGTCACAACCTCATTAAAACTATAGGCCAAGATTGCACCCGCAGTATTTGGACCGATGCCAGGAAGGCTTACGAGCTCATCATACGTATGCGGAATTTCTCCACCAAAGTCCGTGACAACTTTTTTAGCAGCCTCGTGCAAGAATTTTGCACGGCGATTATACCCAAGACCACTCCAAACAGTGAGAACATCGGCAAGTGGTGCCTGTGCAAGCACGCGAAGATCGGGGAAAGTATGTATAAATAACTCAAATTTAGGAATGACGCGATCAACTTGTGTTTGCTGCAGCATAAGTTCACTGACTAGTACGTAGTAAGGGTTGGTGTTATCGCGCCACGGCATGTCGCGATATAACTCCCGCCCTCTTTCCCAAACTTCTTCGTTAAAATCTAATACACTCATCTGACACCAGTATACTTCACGTCTAAGGGGCGTATAATAAGAGTATGACAACATATGTAATTGCTGGTGGATGTTTTTGGTGCCTCGATGCGGTATACCGACGTATTAAGGGTGTCACTGAAGTCGTCAGTGGATATACTGGCGGACAAACACTTGATCCAACATATTACCAGGTAGCGAGTGGCGAGACCGGACACGACGAAGCCGTACAAATCACTTTCGATGAGGCAGTTATTCCAGCCGAAGTAATTCTTGATCTGTTTTTCTTGATCCATGACCCAACAACCTTAAATCGACAAGGTGCCGATGTTGGTACACAGTATCGTTCTGGGATGTTTTATACAGACGAGACACAAAAAACTGCATTTGAAGCTGCAGCTGAACGTGCGAAAGAACACTGGAGCGACCCTATCGTGACAGAAATAACACAGCTTGAAACTTTCTACCCAGCCGAAGATGAGCACCAAGATTATTTCAATAAAAATCCTGGCAATGGGTACTGTTCAATCGTCATTGAACCAAAGATTATCAAAGCCCGCGCTACCTATACGCAGTGGTTCAAAGACCTTTAGGCATATGTTACTTTCGAGTCCCACGACACTTATCGAAGCCGCGCTATACCTGACAAAAGCAGATCCGATACTCGCACCCGTTATTGTGCGTGCCGGAACCGCAACAATCGTTCCTCATAAAAACTACTACCCCGCACTTGTTGAGAGTATTGTTTCACAGCAACTAAGCGTGAAGGCTGCGGACACAATCTTGAAAAGATTCTTAGCTTTATTTCCTGGTGATGATTTCCCAACTCCTGGACACATACTTGAAAAAGACATCGAAGAACTACGTGCAGTTGGATTGTCGCGCCAAAAAGGTACATATATCCAAGATTTAGCCGTGAAAGTACTTGAAGGGACCGTTCAGTTTGATCATTTAGACACGCTTACGAATGAGGAGATCGTCAAAGAATTAACTCAGATTAAAGGTGTTGGTGTGTGGACTGTGCATATGTTTCTGATGTTCTGCATGGGGCGTATGGATGTCTTGCCGACTGGTGACTTAGGAATCAAGAACGGTATGTACACACTGTATCAACTTGAAGAGAAACCGACACCTGAAGAAATGACCGAACTTGCAAAGGTGCACAATTGGCACCCTTACGAATCAGTTGCGAGTTGGTATATCTGGCACTCGCTCGACAACAAGCCAGCGATTACTTAGCTAGAAGCCATCGACTCCGGCATTACGCACATCACCACCCGTGAGTGCGTTCAGTCCGGGAATACTTTCAAGCAGATTAAAGACATTTCCATCTTGGAATGACGTGACGATAAAGTACGCAGTAGCGATCAATCCCAAACCACCAACAAGAATAACTGTTCCTAGAATAATGGCATACCAAAGGACGGTTTTGTGTGTAAACTTCTTGTACTGTTGAAATTCAAGGAGTTCCCTATCTTGTTTATCGCGCATCGCACCGGCCATAATGACAAATAGGTCGATAATTGTCCAAAGACCAAACCCACCAAGTGTTATAAGCTTTAAAATACCTGTTCCAACATACCCAAGATAGAAACGGTCGACACCGAATGTACCCCATAAAAAGCTAAAAAAGAACGCAATCAGATAATGCCGTTGTCGAGGCAGCTTCTTTTCAACAACTACAGGCTCATGTACCACGGTTGTTGATACTGGAGTATCCAACGTTTCGATAAGGACCGGCTCATCAGACATCAACGTGATCCTCGGGAGTGTTATTGCCTGCTGCATTTCGAGCTGCGATTGAACGGAGATCTTCGTGGTTATCATCTTCGTCAACGATACGGCGACCGATCAACTTTTCAATAACATCTTCCAGTGTCAAAAGTCCGACTGTTTCACGCAATTCATTAATGACGATGAACAAGTGGTGACGTGTATCGATAAATGCGGCCAACGCATGTTCGAGTGTTTCATCATGACGAATATAGAACACCTTTGCTTCCATCGCCTTTTCAGCTGTGACCGAATGTTTTACGTCGAGCGACAAAAGGTCACGCAAATGCAGCGTCCCAACAACATGATCCAGATCAGCCCCAATAACTGGCAGCCTGCTGTGTCCTAATTCATGGATTTCACTTAGCACCAATGGACCAAGGAATTCTGTCTTTTTAACGAACTTGATCACGCTCTTTGGTGTCATGATTGTTTCAACCAACTGGTCCTTGAACCCAAGGCCGTGCACAATCAATGTTCGTTCATCGTTAGTTAAGATGTCTGATCGGTCAATCATATGTTGCAGCTCTTCTCGAGAGTCAAACCGGTGATACACTTCTGCTTTTGGCACAGTGACCGATCGAACCACCTTGAATACGGGCTGAAGCTTTACGATGATGTCCAAATAAGGTGCTTCATAGCGTTCATACAATCTCGTTGCTTGCTTTGCGACAAAATCCCAGGTGGCGATAACTGGGTAAAGAATAATGCCCAGGAGCGCTAGAATAAGCCCTACAGCCCATCCGAACGTTACGATAGACAACGCTACGTATCCAACCACAAGAAGTGCGGTCTTTGCGGCGAGTGCTCCATATACATCGGGGAGCAGCAATTCACGACGGTGCTGCCATTTCGCCTCTTTGCTCGCCTTCGATCGACGCTTTAATTCAAACTGGCTGATAACGTGTGGAACGGGGTGCATTGCGGCAACAAGAATGAGTCCGACGAAGACAAGAAGTGTAAGAATACATAAGAACATAAACATTATACGGTTTATTGTACCTTACCGGGGGTGATTATTTGATACAATAAGTATAGTAAATTTTGGAGGACCCCTTTTAATGAGTAAAGTCGCATGGATTATTTTTGGCTCGATTATTGTGCTCGTATTCGGTGGATTGATCACCTACTCACGCATCACCAACCCACCTATCAACGTCAGCGGTATTGATACGAACAGCATTATTGCTGCAAGTGACCAAAACGCTAACATTGCTGACCACACCTTTGGCAAGACAGACAGCAAAGTTGTCCTCGTTGAATACGGCGACTTCCAATGTCCTAGCTGTAAGGGTGCACACCCACAAATTAAAGCGGTGACCGAAGAATATAAAGACAAGGTGCTCTTTATCTTCCGTAACTTCCCACTCACTACTATTCACCCTAATGCACGTGTTGCAGCAGCAGCAGTTGAAGCCGCTGGCCTCCAGGGCAAGTACTGGGACATGCACAACCTCGTCTTTGAATCACAAGATGAATGGGGCACACTTACCGGCACAGACCGTACAGACAAATTCGCAAGCTACGCGTCACAACTTGGGCTCGACACAAATAAGTTCCTTGAAAACGTCGCTGGATCAACTGTTAGCAAGAAGATCTCTTTCGACCAAGCCATTGGTAAAAAAGTTGGTGTTGATGCGACCCCTACCTTCTACCTTAACGGTGAAAAGCTTCCAGAAGCAACATCATCAGCTATCGTTCAAGGCAGCTCAACTGAACTAAAGACCCTACTGGATCAAAAGCTTAGCAAGTAAAAGTTCCTTATAAAAGTGAAAACACCCCGGTGCCTTGGGGTGTTTTCTTTTTGTCAGTTCAAGAACGAACTGTTTAGTGAGCAATAAATATTCGCCAATCGGCGGGCACCACATCCACTGCGATCTTTTTGCGCCTTGATGACACAAATTCGATTGCTATAGGCATGTAGTAGTGTACTCCTTGTACTATGTACAGCTTCACGCACTCCGACCTTTAAATTATAAGCTTGGCGTGAAACACATCACTAATAGTACCAATTACTGCCAAAACAGTCAAGAATGCGCGAATGGATCACGCTATTGTTTTAATCATAAAACGCCTGTGCATTCAGCACAAGCGTTAAATGATATATTATGCAATAAATGTAAATTCTACTACATTTCCATTGGTGTATCGGAAGGCTTACTTGCCTTGAGCGGTCGCTCCTTCAAGATGAAGATCAAGATTGTTGAGATCGCCATCAGCACGCTCGCTACGATAAAGATAGTTTTCAAGCTGTCCGAGAACGCATGCGTCACCTTCTGCGCAAAGACATTCTGATTGTCGAGGAACTGCTTCTTTGCAGTATCTGCAGCAGGCGCTGGAAGTGCTTCAAATGACTTCTCTGTTCCATTCGTGATCTGATCCTTAATACTTGGTGTGTTAAGTGTTAGGATCGTGTTTGCGTCTTTGATATCACCAATTTGCGCAACCTGTGCGTTACCACTCAATTGCTGTACATAAGGTGTTGTTTGGATATTCCCAAGGTGCGACACAATACCAGCTGTCAGCAGTGCACCAAAGATTGCTGTACCAAGTGTTGAGCCGAGGCTTCGGAACAATTGGCTTGAGCTGGTTGCAACACCAAGTTCTTTTTGTTCGAATTCGTTTTGAATCGCAAGGTTCAATGTTGGCATTGCGACACCCATTCCCATTCCCATAAACACCATGATGACCGCTTCGTAGGCGTAGCTGACTTCAGGAGTAAGAGTTGTGAGAGCAAGCATCATCAATGTCGCCGTAACGAAACCGATTTGCATGAAGATCTTGTATTTACCGATCTTTGAAATGATCTGGCCAGAAAGAATACTTGTCAGCATCAATCCACCCACCATTGGTAACAGCATCAACCCAGATTCAGTTGGCGTTGCGCCAAAAACCTGTTGGTTGAACTGTGTGAGGTATAGGATTGATCCCATGAAGGCTGCACCGAATAGTGCGGCGACAGAGATAAGTAGCACGAAGTTTTTGTTCTTGAAGAACGAAATAGGCAGAATCGGTTCTTTGACCTTTCGCTCAACCATAACAAACGCGATACCTGATGCAACGACAATGCTATACATAGCGATGCGAAGTGCAGTCAATGAAATACCAGTTGCGTCCATGAAGCCAGCGAAAATAGTTTGCGTGTTGTCGACAGCCAAAATCAATACACCAAGGAATACTGTCAAAAGTGCCGCACCAATGTAATCGATTGATGGCTTCTTCGCGTGCTTCATCGCAGGGGCATACACAGCGATCAATATGAATGCAATGATTCCAATTGGCACGTTGATAAAGAATGTCCAGCGCCAGTCTGTGGTAAGGCCAAAAATATTTTGGTTATCTGTGAGCCATCCACCCAGAAGTGGGCCAACAACAGAACTGAGCCCAAATACAGCCCCGATAAGTCCTTGCCATTTACCGCGTTCACGGGCGGCAAAGAGGTCGCCAACAATAGTAAAGGCGTTTGCAGTAATAATACCTGCACCAATACCTTGGAATGCGCGCCATAGAACGAGTTGAATCACATCGGCACTCATACCACCCATTAATGATCCCGCAGCAAATATCGCTACACCAATAAGGAGGATGTTTCGACGACCAAAGATGTCAGAAAGCTTTCCGGCAATCGGTACAGTAATCGTTGTGGTTAATAGATACGCAGTGACAATCCAACTGAGTGAATCGAAAGCGTTAAAGTCTTGAACAATCTTGCCAAGAGCGGTTGAGATAATCGTTTGGTCGAGTGCCACAAGGAACAAACTGGCCATAACGGAAACCATGATAATAAGCTTGCTGCGCAAGCTAAGGTGATGATGCATACTTTTTATTCCTTTTCTGTATCTGTGAGAATTGAACGATATTGTTCAATGTTATCGGTTAAAGATTCTACCAATGCGCGCAGCTGATCTTCTTTCAAGAAGCCAACCCACTGAGCTTTTTTTGAGCCAACAACATACAGACGATCCCCAGGATTAATATTGAGGACTTCTCGGGCATCGGCCGGTATCACTACCTGGCCTTTTGTCCCGACTGTTGCGGTACCATAAAGTTTTTTATCGTGCATTACACCCTATAATACGATAAGTATGAAAAGTATGTCAAGTAGGTTTTATGAACCGTCAGTGACTTTAAGCGGTTCATCGTAGCGTGTTTTGTACTCGTAAATAGTTAATCCGGGTGAGAATTTATGCTCACTTACCTTTTGGTAATGCTTGTCGTAGTAGTCCTTCAGGTCTTTGTTATAGCCCTGATCATAACTGAGCATCAGCCATGCGTTCTGATATGAATCGACATTCGCTTTTGTCTCTTGTTCAAGCTTTGCAGGATCAAAGGCTGGAACAGAACCAGATTCGAAACGATTCCATATTGGTTGCGTCGTTAATTTTGCAGTTCCCTTGTAATAGTATTCTACTGGGTAGATGGTAAATGGAGCAGCCAAAACGACGACGTCACTTGGACCCGCGTTCTTCTCAAGATATTGAACGGCATCCTTATAATCTTCTTTTACTGGCGTATTTGGACTGAGTACTTGAACCGTAAATAACACTCCCACAATCAAGACCAGTACAACACCTACCGTTCGAGATATCCATGGGCGATACCGAGTTAGTATCCATGCCATGAATATAAAGAGTGCGGGCAATGCCACGATTAAGTAACGGCTTAAATAGAATGGGCGGATGGTGACGCTAATAATAAACGCGCTCAGTACTGGAATAACCGCCAATAGTACAAAGAGTGTTATCTCTGGCGGAATCTTCTTCTTGGTACGCTGCAGCGCAAAGAATGCCAGAAGCACCAAGACTGGCCACAATGAAACGATTAACGTATTCACTGCAGGCACTTGGAATCCAAAAATAAATTGCGCATAGGTATCAAACAGATCCCCTGCCGACGGTGTTCCGAGCGAAGGCTGTGTATTGCTTGCAAACCCGAGGTTGTAGACGTATAAAAGCCACGGAAGTAGCGAAAGGCCTGCAATCGCACCATAGATAATAATGCTCCGAATCGGTCGCTTTCCCACAAATCGTTTTTTTAACACCAGAAGTGTAATGAATTCTGAAAGCATCACGAATACAAAGAAGTAGTGCGTATATAGCCCCATGATTGCGGTGAGGGTCCAAAATAGCCAGTTGTTCGTACCGCCCGTTCGCATAATTCGTACAAAGAAATACACATGCAGGACTGTCATAAACGCTAGCATCGTATACATACGAGCTTCCGATCCGTACCAGTTCATGAACGGGGAAATTGTTACGAGGAATGCAGCAAACAGCCCAATACTACGACGTCCCAATGCATACGTTGCCAGCACATACGTCATGATAATTGTTCCGATAAAGAATACCAACGAAAGCATGCGGGCGACAAAAATATCCTGTCCTAGCAGTAACTGCCAGAAGTGAAGCAATGTATGGTAAAACGGCACATGGACGTCTTGAGCAACCAGGTTCAACATACCAGGTACATCACGGTTCGTTTGGAAAAGGCTCTGCGCTTCATCTAGTCGTAAACTTGTTTTTCCGAATACAGTGACGCTAAAGAATATCGCAAACGCAATCATTAATCCAAGTAATACATAGACAGCTATGCGTCGTTTTATACTCATGCGTGTGCCTCAATCTTTTTTGCTTTTGGTGCTTTACGAGTACCTTCAAATGCAGCTGCGATGAACGGAGCAAACGCAGCAATGTAAATCATTGCCCAGGCAATATTCGAAAGCATTGAAGCGCTCCAGCCTTCACGCATAACGCCATATATAATCCCTGCGGCAACGAGTGCAATATACATCAGATGTGGAAAGACCAACTTTCCATGATTACCACTCACCCGCGTTTTAGATGTCACCGCAAAAGCATTTTGACGGCGCGTAATTGTCGCCCATAATGCTTTGATATAAATTGTTGATGACCCAAGACTAAACGAGAGTGCCCGGAATGTATACGTAAAGTTACTCGTCATTTGCAGTGTGTACAAAATAACAAAAATGTATGGCAAGAATATTAACGCCAACGTCATCGTGTTAATAGTGAGTGGTTTCAATTGTAGGAAGAAGTACGTCAGCGGAAGGAGTGCATTGATCAGCACAATAATGCCCGATAAATAATAGCTCGATGACGAAAGGTACTGAATCTTTTGTGCAAACGTTAAGCCACGACGAAATAGCGGGTTGTATGAAAACAGGATTTCGAGACTTCCCCTTGCCCACCTAAATTGCTGTTTGTAGTACGACAAGAAATCCTCTGGCGCCAAGCCTTCAGCGAGTACTTTATCGACATAGACAGACTTCCATTTTTTTTCGTGAATCAGAAGTGACGTCAAGAAATCTTCAGCAATACTTTTTTCACTCATACCGCCCGCTTCTTCAAGTGCGATGCGGCGAAGCACCATGTTTGTGCCACACATAAATGTTGAGTTGACTGTATCTTTTCCTTTTAGCAGCGGTCCAAAAAATAATGCTTGTTGCTCCCATGATCCACCAGCTACTTGGTTCACATCTGCGTTGTGATAAAACTGTGGCGATTGTACAAAGGCAACTTTTTCATCGACAAAATATCCAACTGTTTCTTGGAGGAATTCTTTCTTCGGTGCATGGTCGGCGTCAAAGACAACAATGTACGGTTCGCGTGTCTGAGCTGTGGCATGATTAATATTCCCCGCCTTTGCACCACCAGGGACTGTCCTTGTAATACAGTTAACGCCCTGCCTCGCTGCAATCTCTTCTGCTTCTTGCCAGTTGGGACGACTCGCCACTTTTCCATCGTTCAAAATATAGATTGAGAAATGTGGATATTTCATTTTTTTCGCAGCAATTACTGTTGATTCAATAATGTCGGCCGGTTCACCACATACCGTAATGAAAACAGCCACGTGGGGCTGAAATCTGGCGTCAAACTGTTTTATTCGTTTCCGCGCCCAAACGGTGTGAATAAATCCAAAGACTTGCCAGACGTGGAATACCTCTGACAATACCAGTACAACAAATAGTGGCACATTACCTATTGGGAATACCGCGACCACGCACACAAAGTACGTGATCGACAGTAAAACGTTCAGGCTTAAAAGGAAACGACTTGTTTGTATTGTTTTAAGAAATTCCATATTAAACTATTTTTCGTCTTTCAAATCAGCCGCTAAATTTGGTAATTGATCTTCGTGCAGTGCTATGCCAAACCAAACCCAGTTTGATGCATAGTACGTAATTGGTTGGTCCCAATCGTTCTTGTTTTGATCGTAAAGTGTTTTAATTTTTTGATCATATATTACCTTACCTACTTCAGGGTCAACAACATCGAAATATGCCAACGACGTTCCGTAACTTTCGGCAACCTCGTCTTGTTTCACAACTTTCCCGTCATGACTGTAGGTTGAATATAACTTTCCTGTATCCTTCCACTGCTTACCTAGGAATGACATCTTTTCGAGTACATCCTTTGAACGGTCGTCTTTGTTCCAGTTGTAATCAAGTGCAATTCGCCAAGGAGTTCGCATTGCATCATATCCATAATCAGTCGTGAGCCCACTAACCGATGGTGCAGACAATGCCCCAGTTGTGCGGTCCATTAATACCCAGTCCGGAGGAAGACCGACACTTTCAGACACGTTAAGCTTTTCATCGATAGAGCGCTCGATGAGGTTATATGACGAATCAACTACCGCATTCCAATCATGCGTTGTATCTACTTTTGCAAACTCACGATATGCAGCTGGCGAAAGGTATGATGGATTCATTACGATAGGACTCGCTGAGCCTTTTTCTAAGTTATTTGACGCAAGGTATGGAACGCCCGCAACAGTCACTACTTCATTTTCATAGATGCTTGAAATGAGTGTCTTTGCTTCTTTTAGATAGCTTTCTTGTTGCCATCGACTTGCCGCCATTAGTAGTGCAAGCGCAATGTCACCATCGGCATCAGACGCTGAATTTTGTCCATTCACATCTGTCAGAACGCCATAGGTTCCGTCGCTTTTCTTACCCCAACGCCATGAGAACAGACTATCTTCACGTTGAAGCTGCTCTTGTGTCCATGTCCAGCTTTTGTCAAAAGTTGGCTTGTCACTCATCCATACGGCACGCATCATCGTATAACTTTGCCCTTCGGATGTCGTGATGTCATCTTGTTGTTTGTCGAGTGTACGACCTGTTTCTGCTTCCCAATATTCTTCTTTGTACGAATTCCATGTACCGGCGAGAAGCGTATTTGGTGCAAATATAATGTTCTGATCAATCTTTTTACTGCTCGCTATAACGGCATACGCTGTAGCGCCCGCTGCGATGACAATGAGGCCGATCGCCAGCAGTCTTAATACTATAGTTCGGGACATTAGTAACTAGTAACCTCCCTTACTGGAATGGTGTAACGAACTGGAATAGTACGTTTTGGTTCGGTTGCGGCTGCGCCAAATAGGCTCATTGTGTATAGCAATGCACCTGTTGTAGCGGCAACGACAGCCATAATAATAATTCGATTACGAGTTTCATCAGAAAGTCGTTGTGATGTATATGTAACCGGTTGAGGTTTATTGTCTGTTGTTGCTTGCGCAGCGGCAGTGCTTACCACTTCGGGTGCAGTATCAACCGGCGCCGGTGCGGCTGCAGGTTGTGCCACAATTTGTGGAGTAACTACTTGCTTTGGTGCGGGTGTAGCAACGGCCGGGGCTGGAGCTGGTGTCGCAGGCGGCGGAGTTGTTGTGGGAGCAACCGTCGTTGTTTTTGCAGGAGTTGCTGTTTTGGTCGTCGTAGTAGGTGCAGGTGTATTCGTGTTCGAATTCCGGCTGGAATTAGAAGAACCACCCCTATCGTTATTATTTTGCCTATTACTTTGACCACGCCATCCATAATTGTCACGAGCTGATGCCATCTGCACCATACTTCCGACACTTCCCACAACTAATGTACTCACCAGGAGTCCAACAGTTATGAGAGAGAAGATGTACCGTTTATGTTCACCCCTGGCATACCTCCATGTATGTTTACCAGGGAAATTACCACGTGAATCACGGGACCAACTAGTGGTAGAATTTTGTGCTCTTATCGGGATTGTGAGATTCACATATCCTCCTTCCTGCTCGAGTTTCTAACATAGTTTGTTACACCCTTATTATACACCGATTTATCAGCTGATAAAATTCCAAGCATAAGCTTTGAGTCGTAATTGTGGATAACATTCATTATGCTGTCCCCATTTTTCGACCTATAAATACGAGTGCTGCGACGCCTAAACAAATACCTCCAACACCTGAGTAAAACAGCGCGGTTGCAGTTTTTGAATTAAGCTGGCGTGAGTCGTATGACACTGCAGGACTTTCGACATGCGCTGATGCTAATGCAATTTCGGATTGTTTTGCGATGACATCATTTTCCGTAGCCGGTGTCGTGTTCACGGCTACTAAACCTTCTGTCGATCGTGCTGAGTTCGTACGAGTGCTCTGTGTAACACCCTCTGAATCCGGTGCCGTTTCAGTTTCAGGCGAAACCCTGGCTGTGTTCGCGCTCGTTGGTGAGGTCATCATCATAGGCGACGTGGACGGAGCCACTGGAATAAGTTGGTTTACAATTGGAACATTTTCGACGACTCGACTCACTGTATTTGTTAGTCCCGAAACATCGAGTGTCAGCGCACTTGTCTGGGTCGACGCAGGAACGACGACGATCGTTGCGATAGCTACAATCCCTACGAAACATCGTGCAAGGAAAGTGTTAAAAATTGTGTGGGGTTGCTTCAAAATATGCACCTTTCATAACGTTTAACTCTGTAAACTAGTATGAAGATGTCTGTATCGATGCGCAAACCGCCAAGCCAGTTTTTGTAAGATTACTTACTAAAAGATTGAATAAACTGCTTATTTTCCCTAATAAAGCGCCGAATAATTTTATATTCGTCCATATCGAAGTACGGTTCGTCCACGTCATAGACAGGATCTCCCCCATCGTCGATGTATCCTTGGACCATCCAGTTTTTAATAATGACATGTTCGCCTTTTGCGTTCACCGGCACAGTAATGGGTGTATCGAAAGGCCAACTCACAAGCCTCGTGTGCTCCAGCGCTAGTTCAAACCGCCTGTTATATAGCTCAGGCGCTTCTTCACCGACACAAGCGCCTTTGCACTTGCCTAGACGGTATGAAAAGCATGCGCCAGTAGCTTTTTCGAGGCCCATAAGTTTCGGACAAAGACTAAAAATACCGGTAATTTCTTCCAGACGTTTTTTAGCCTTCATTCGGCTTGGATACATACCATAAATAAAGTTCAGGTCTGTTTCTGTATCGACATTTCCCTGCTTGATCGCAACTGTTGCGTAGTCACCTTTCATATCTTTGACGACCATTGCATATGAGGTCACTCGACGTAAGCGTCGGTTATGAATTGGCTTTAATTCTTTTACCAGTTTCGATTCCAATATAAGTGCAGCCAATTCGCTCCCTGTCGGAATCGTCTCAACATGATGCGTACTTTGACTGATACGCACTTCTTTACTACTGACATCTTGGAAATGCGACATGACGCGCTTCTTTAGATGGATACTCTTTCCTACATAAATCGGTTGCTGTGATTCGTCCTTGAAAATATACACACCCGGACCATCGGTAATACGCTGAAGTTCTTCGAGGTCTAAATTCGGTGGCAATGACTGCGATTTCAATTGGTGTTTTAAAGCCATCTGGAATAGTTCTTCACCATGCTCTTTGAATGCCATCTCAGAAAAATAAAGAATTGCTCGTGCATCATCCATTGCACGGTGACGACTGGTAAATGGAATGTCATAGCGCGCAATTAACTTCGCAAGGCTATGTCCCTGTTCAAACTTGTACAAGTAGCGCGACAATCGAACGGTGCATAGTAGGCGTGGCGCAAAGTTCATCCCAATCATCGCAAATTCATTCTTTATAAAAGAATAGTCAAACCGCACATTATGCGCCACGAATACCGCCCCATTCATAATTTCAGCGAATCGCTCAGCAATGTCCGCAAAGATCGGAGCGCCAACGATGTCACCTTCTGTAATACCGGTTAATGAGGTGATCATCCGGGGAATATGTGTTTCAGGGTTGATCAAACTCGTAAATTCGTCGACAACTTTTCCATTTTCGTATCGAATTGCGGCTACTTCTAAAACACGACTATTGCGGTAACTTCCCCCAGTCGTTTCGATGTCCACAAAGACCACCGGATATTCAAACATATATACCTATTATACAAGCAGTGCAGAGATCGGTGCTTCAGACAGGTCGATTTCGACAGTCACAGCGCGGTGATCAGACAAAGAATTGCCGGATGTCGTCAGATGATCAAAGTCGATTCCACGTGGAACCAGTACGTAATCATTTCGCTTTTGCATCGCAGGATACGAGATATATTCTACCTTCGTTGATGCCTCATAGTGTTCACCCCATACGTCGACAAGTTCTTCCAAATGATCGATGTTAAAGTCGCCAGCAATAATGCGCTCTTCACCACGGCTCTCGATAATCTCAAGTGTTTCTTGTAGGTGTGCGGTAGCAAAATCAACCGTATCGGTTAACGAGAAATGAACATTTGCGAGTTTAATAATATCGCCACCAATCTGAATATCAATCAGTTGAATTATGCGATTATGTTGATCACCTTCTGCTTGTTGCAGGACGATCGTATCCGTTTTCAGAACCGGGTATTTACTTAGGAATGCTAAGCCTTCACGGAATACAGCGTATTCGTGACTGGGCTGCAGACGCGTAATTGAGCTGTGCTCATACGTATAGTGTAGATCCTCGTTCAAAATTTGAACTTGGTTTTGCTCCGATATACTCGGAATAAAAACAACTTCCTGAAACAAAATAATATCGGGTTGCGTGGCTTTTAGGTAGGCAACGATTTCGGGTTTGCGATTCTTCCAATCGACGAAACCCTGCAGATTTAAGGTCGTTAGTTTCACATAATCTAGTGTACAACAATAAGCGCGTTAGGCAGCTTTTTTGAATGTTTGTTGAGAATGTTGTGCGCGTCGACGAGAGAATTCGTCGTTATGCTTCACTTCTTGGACGTGTTGGTTAATCCAGTGTTGGCGTGTAGCGGCCGAGCGGTATTCACCAGCTGCAGCTGCATTCGTTTGCCACTGAGAATCAAGTTCACTAATTGCTGCCCAGTTACGCGCGTCTACCGCTTGTTCATACGTATTAAGAATGGCGACCTGCGTATCAAGATCGTGTGTAATTTCAACAGGTAGGCCATGCGCACCAAGTGTGTCCATTACTGCGTTCCCTTCTTTATCAACGAATCCATATAAAGGGACGTTGGGTGAAAGTGCTTTATTCGCAAGGTGACCTAAAGTGGTCGCGCGTTGTGTATCAAGATAGTTGTTTGCTCGTTCGACAGCAAGAATCTCACGTTCATTCAATTGACCGCGAACATAGCCTTCAGCTTCACGTCGTTCGCGTCGAGAATTGTACTGAACTGGGGTATGAGACTCTGTTTGTGTTTCATGCATTGTTATGTTTTAAAATAACATAAGCTTGATGATAAGTCAATAGAGTGACGATGCTATTAAGCTTTTGTGCGAAGTTCAGCGGCAGTATATCGAGCATTAAACAGGGGTGTGTCGGGCTGAAATTGTTTACCAGTAGATAAAGGACCCATATCAACCGCATCAAAGCCAATTGCATCAATAAGTTCAGAAACGAGCTGCTTTGCGTCCATATCGTCACCTGCAAGCGCAACTGCGCGTCGTTTTGGATCACCGGCTGGCAGGTTATGCTCCTCTAATTCGTTGTACGCAACATGATTTAGCGACTTCACCACCTTCGCGCCCTTTAAGTAGGTCTGGATATACTCACTTGATCCAATGTTCGGATCCATAAACTCAGCGATTTCCCCTTCTACAGGCGACCAATAGTTCATTGCATCAATGACAATCTTTCCTTCGAAGGCAGCGGGGTGTAATGTCGTGTACTGATGAGATGGGATAGCTAGGATGATCACATCACTTCCAGACACAGTATCGTCGACTGTCGCAGCGATCGCGTCCGGTAACAACACACCCAGCATCAATGCGAGGCTCTGTGGGCCACGAGAGTTTGCGATTCGAACTTCGTATCCATTTTTTAATAATTGCCGCGAGAGGGCCGTTCCAAGACGCCCAGAACCAATAACGCCAATGCGTACATTATTTTTCATTTTTTAAAGCTTCACGCACAATTGGCGCAACTTTTGTCCCAAGTAATTCAATTGCTTTTAGGAATTTCTCTTGTGGCATTTGACCAGTGTCCATCTGGAAGATGTGGCGTGTGTGCCCTACCCGTTTATGCAGTTCGAGAATTCGCTCGGCAATCTCTTCTGGACTACCGGCAAAGAGTGCTCCATCGCGACCGGATTCCGCGTCGAAGTGTTCACGGGTTGGCGCAGCAAATCCACGAACTTTTCCAAGTGTCGTCATTGTCCAGTTCCACGCTTCCCAGAAAGTGTCTTTTGCATCCTGGGCGTCTTCGGCGATAAACCCTGGCGTAGCAATCGCAACACGAGTGTCTGCATTCGGTACGTTATATTGTCGCGCTGCCTCGTGGTACAAGTCAACCAGAGGCTTAAACCTAGAAACATGGCCACCAATAATTGCATACGTAATAGGCATACCAAGGGCTGCCGCGCGGATAGATGATTCAGGGTTTCCACCTGTAGCAAGCCAAATATTAAGCGGCTTCGGTGGTCGCGGCACGATCTCAACGTTATCGAGTGGTGCACGGAATTCACCCTCCCACTTCACTTTGCCATCTTTGCTGGCGTTGATCTTTAAGAGTAAATCAAGTTTCTCGGCGTATAGTTTATCGTAGTCACGGAGACTATAACCAAACAGGGGGAATGACTCGGTTGATGAACCGCGCCCTGCGATAATTTCGACCCGCCCGCCAGAGACAATGTCAGCTGTAGCAAATTGTTGGTACACACGAACAGGGTCATCGGTACTAAGGACTGTGACGGCACTCGTTAATTTAATGTTCTTCGTTGTGGCTGCAGCGGCAGCGATAAGAGTTGCCGGTGAAGATGCCGGGAAATATTCAGTATGGTGCTCACCTATTCCAAACACGTCCAACCCCACTTTGTCGGCGAGTTGAATTGCTTCTAATAGATTGGTGACAGATTCATGAGTTGGACCCAGTTTACCGTCTTTTCTCTGTACATCACCAAAACTAAAGACACCTATTTCCATCGCAACCTTTCATTATTACTATACCTAGTATAGCATCTTGATTCTATTCGACAAGGGTGGTGAATACTACAAGGCGTTCAGAATAGGTTTGGGCTGAATTATTCCATGCGCCCTGGCACGTAATCAGATTGAGGTGCGCTTTGCCATCGTCAGACTTAAATACGCTTGTTGCATCCTGATTAGGTGAATAGGTTTCTGAACGTGTGACAACAAATGTCTTTAGTTGCCCATCCTGTCCACGCGTCACTATAGTATCGCCTTTTTTGAGTGTGTGTAGATCATTGAAAATTGAAGCAACACCATCTTTCCAACCATAGTGTCCAGCAATAACAGCACTACCCTCTTCGCCAGGCTTTGGACCGAGTTTATACCATGCAAGCTGTTGTCCGTCCTCCTCTATATCCATATCACCCTGTTGCGTAAGTCCGACGGGATTAATCGTTGCGGCTACATCAATAGACTGTATCTCTAACTGCACAGGGTCAGGAATGGTAGCGACGGTTTGCGCGACTGCTTTTACAACCTGAGGCGTAGCTGTCACCGCTGGTCGTGGCTCATTAGGTTGCTGCGGCACAAACACATACAGCAAAATCAATGTCGCACAAAATGATGCAAGCGTCACTGCGATAGTAATAAATGCTTTTTGCATCTGGACGCTCTAGATAGAACGCTTCTTATAGGCAAAGAATGCAACAATAAGTCCACTTGTAATCAAGAGTGTAGAAATAGCACCCCAAAGTACGTATTGCCCGATCATCTCACCAGTATTTGGGAGTCCTGGAACGACGTCTTCGGTGTCGTTACCTTCACAGATTGGCGCCGTGATTGTGTCATTAATAAGGGTGACATTTCCATTTCGAGCAAGCAGGCGACCTTCGATGGTTGCACCGTTAGCAACCGTAATTGAATTTAGCGCAAGCACCGTTCCCACAAATGTCGCGGTTGTGTCGATATTAGCTGAATCTACTCGCCAAAATACATTACACGCCTGTGCGCCGTTTCTTAGCTCGACAACACTCGCTGAACCAACATCAAGTCCAGTACCTTCGAAAGGTGCTTGGAAAATAAATACAGATGAAGCATCACCTTGACCGTCAAGAACGAGTGGTCCAGCACCAGCTGTAATACCGAGTTCTGTCGAGGTTGAGTCATATACACCCGCGACAAGTGTTGTTCCACCAAGTTCAGTAGGTACTGTTGTGACTGGCGTTCGTCCCGCAGCATCATTATATGCAGTCGTTAAATTGTTTTTTGCAGTTAAAAGAAGTGGTCCATTTGTTACTCTACATGGCAGTGGCCCAGAAGCATCAACAGAATAGATAATACCGCTGACTTGTGAACACGTAAGGCCAATACCGACACCGGTTGCTGGACTAAGACCTACGTTTCCATTTATTACAGACGAATTACCTGCATCAGTAATATTAGGTGTCCCTGAAAGAATTGCAAATGGGGCAGCCGTTCGCAAATTCACTGTTGTTGGTGCTGCATGAGCAGACTGAGTACTCAGAGTTAAGATTACTGTGAATATAGCGAAAATCGCAAATAGTGCGATCAATGGAACTGAGGTAATACGAGTTTTATGCATGTCTGCCCTTTTAATTTTTAGTTTATTTCTGAACTTACTGTTCATCAATTCCAACCTGAAACTTTGAAAGGGTTGACTGATAGTGTCTATGAGCGCGTGGACTCATGTGACCTGCATCTTGTCTATGCTTAGAATAGCAGTGCTTTAAGTATTAAGCAAATTAACAGACCCACGTGCTCTATCTTAAATGTGAGATTCCCAACGGGATCGGAGTGTGTCAGCCAATGTTGTGTCCGCGAGCTGGGTCGGCGCATGTGTTAGAACATTAAATCCAGCCTCGTCGTAGCGAGGAATCAAGTGCCAGTGCACATGCTTTATCTCGTCCATATACATCAGATAGACTTTATCGATGTTGAGTGTCGCAAGCAAGGTATTGCGAGCCTGATCAACGATATCCATGAGGTAATCGTAATCTTCGCGCTTGAGTAGATGCAGGTCAGAGACCCTATCCTTCCACACCACTACTGTGTGTCCAGCAGTTAGCGGGAAGTTCGCCAAGCATACGTAGACATATTCGTCTTCATAAAAGATTGCACCTTCGAGTGGATCAGGAAGGTCAGTCACTAGCGAATTCGGTAGCCACCACGGTGACTACGTCCGATACGTGGACCACGTCGTGAACGGCGGATGAGGAAGATTGTAAGGATGATAAGTCCGATAAGTACGACGAGTGAGATCGCAGCGATAACAATAGCGATTGGTGGAATAACCCAAAGTACTTTAGTGACTTCGATTGTTTGGTTCTTTTGGCCATATGTTAACGTTGCATTAATTTCGTAGCGACCGAATGTCCCAATCTTTTCGAGTGGAATATCCCAACGACGTGCGCTGTCAGGAAGGATGACGTCACGTGGGTCTTTATTGTTGAAGTCTGCAGAGTAGACAACTTTATTGCCGTTCTTTACAGAGATCTTACCAAATGGACCGATTTGTACGTTACCTTTATTTTGGAAACGAACAGTCGCCTTTAGGTTGTCGGGCTTGCTAACATTTGTGACTGCACGATCATTCTGGAGGATTGAGAAGTCAGTTAGTTGTAGTTGCTCGACGATGTCGCCAGGGACGGTAAGGAGGATCAATGAGGCAACACTGGCGCTCAAGTTGACCTGTCCACCACCATCTGGTGAAGCTGGGGCAAAACGGACAGCACCGAAGTAGCCACCTGCTTGTGCATCTTTTGGAACACCAATGATCACTTCGATTGTCTTAGACTTTTCGGCCGGGACAGTAATGTTCTCAAGCGGCACCATGAAACGCTTCAAACTATGTGTTGGTGCATATGCGTTTGCATCAAGAATCAGCGCAGGAGTTCCACGTTCGTCACCAGTTGTGAAGTCGTTCTCGATTGGGCTGAGTGTGATTGCTTCCTTCGTAAGGTTTGATACTGTTACCTGAACTTTTTTCGTTTGTCCTGGTTGAATCACGACGTCAGTACGGACTGGTGAGACCTTCAATGTATTCGCATCAGCAGCTGAGACTGATGTTTGTGAAACGACAGCAAATACGGCAGACACAACAAGCGCCGCAAACAATGCGACTAATATACGGACGTTCGCCTGAACACTTTGTTTTTCCAACACGCCAAATTCCCCTTTACCTAATTACCCCAATCATAACAGATACGGCCATGTTTTGAAATACCGCTTATACAAAAAAGCACCCCTGTTATGGAGTGCTTTTTGTTTCAGTGTTTAAAGACTAGAACTTGCCTGTTGCAATCAGTCCGACATCCGCTGAGTAAAGCCCAGCTGGAGTATTGTTGCTGATACTTACACCGAAGGTAAGTTGCATGTTCTTATTGTTTGCTGGTGCGCCAGCAGTATTCAAGAATGGGTCACCGTATGTGCTGGTTACACCAGTAGCATTTGGTGATGCATAGTTTAGTGCGTACGTTGTATCGTTATAGCCAGAACCTGGAACCGTCTGGAAAGTACCAGTTGGATTAGATCCTGTGTTCGCAATAGCTTCAGCACGAACACCAAACTTTGCTTCACCAGCGGCTACGCCAGTTTGGAGTGCAGGAAGGATGTCACAGGCTGTTGGTGCACCTGCACGGATAAGACCGCCACAGTTATTTGCACCGCTCTTGAGGCTCACGACTGCACCACCTGATGCGTTTGTTGAAATTTGTGTGAAAATGCTTCCCGTGCTCAACACGCCAGGAACAAGCGCAGTCACACTTCCTACAGTTTCACCAAGCTTTAGAACTGGAGTGGTTGTTGTTCCACAGCTCGCAGTAATAAGTTGACCAGATACACAGAAAGTCATACTTTCGAGGACAGCACCAGAAACACCGATTGTGTTAGCGATTGAGATAGCGATACTTCCTGTATCCTTACTGTCGGCACCGAGTGCGATAGAAGTATACTGAGCAGTTGCATGTGCAGCAGTATCATAACTAATGACACGTGCGTACATTGGACCTACAGTTGACGGATTCTTTATCCCTGTAAGAACGACAGATACAACCTCGGCTGCATCAATGTCGGTTGTCACAACAAGTGTGTTTGCATCAACAGCTGTTACATCAGTAACACCTGCAGTAGCAGAGGCTGCAGCTGCGGCAGTGAAATCTGTTGGTGTTGCACATGTTTCTGGGATAAGCGGGCTGTTACTACAAAAATCAACAACGAATGCACCAGCTGCTGTTGCTGCGGTGAAGTTTACTGTGTATGTAACGTTTTCAGCAGATGCTGATGAGCTACTTAATTCAACTGATCGTTCTGTAACTTGCGCAGCCTGTACCAATGCTGGTATAGCAATCGTAAAAGCCATTGCGAAAGCCGCAACAATATATAATGTCTTATTCTTTAAAACCCTAAAAGAATTCATCCCTGTACTCCTCACGTGCATCCTCATTTCAACTATTTGTTTCCTCTGGTAACGAGTTTAGTGTATCATAATTCCGCTTATGGATGTCAAGTATTTTCTACAGGTTATCCACAGAATTACTAAGCACCTACTTTGCCTTGTAGTTGTCGCGATCTTTCAATAATTTATTACGGAGTGAAACGATCTGACTTCGTCGTCCAAGCCAATAGGTTGGCACAAGGAGCGCGAGTGCAATTGCCGCAGGAATCCAAAGAATTTTTGTTGTAACCTTGGCGTCTGTTGCCGCAGTCTCTGGAGTTGCATCTACCTGTCCGTTAGCGAGCGCAACCACCTGAAGGAACGCACTTACTCCATTTACATCAGTTACCTTCACGTTCACTTGATAAATACCAGCTTTTTTATAGACGTGTGAGATTGGGACGAGCCCAGCCAGCGATTGACTCTTTAATTCAGTTGATCCCCCATCGCTCCAGTCGATACTAAAGGCATACGGGCCAGATCCACCAGATAGCTGCAGTGGCCACACCAACTCACTTGATGCTGCCGCAGATCGTCGTCCGTACGAACTTGTCAGCGTCACTAAGGCGCCAAAAGCTGTAAAGCGGGTGTCTGTATATGTCACTGAAACAATGTTCGACACAGGACCTGCCTGCTCCAAGTCATCAAAGACAGTTGCGCTTAATTCGTTGGTGCCTGCAAATAAACCAACTTGAAGACTAAAGCTATTATTCACACACATAACAGAGCCAACCATCACGTTGTTGTTATAAACCTGCACCAAAAGACCGGACGGACAAATACCATTCACTGTTGTTGGTGATGTCGTAAATGATGCACCGTTACCCGGTGTTGAGATTGTTGCACCAACCGTAGGCGCGGGCTGCGTCTTGGTTGCTTCAAGTCCGTATGATCCTGGTTTTGGATCAGGTGTCGGGAGTGGCGTAATCGCTGCTACCGGCTGCACTGCAACAAGTACTACAAACAGGGAAATTCCGATCGTAATCGGAAGAACCCAGTGTATGCGCAGACGAATCTTTTGTACCATGATTATGCTTATTGTAACGTGCTCATGCTGTAAGCAAAAGGCTTATTTAGCGGCGACGAGATGACCTTCGGTAGCGAGCACCGTAGAGACGGCCGCGGATTGCACGAACGATTCGCCAGACGAAGAATGCAATCACTGCAAGAAGCACAAGGAATGCAATCACGAACCACCATGGCAAGTACCAGAATGAACCCGTTTTTGTAATTTCTTGAGTGTTGTTACCGTTTTGACCGTAGAACACGTCAAGTGCAAGTGAGTAGCGACCAGGCCATAGAGTCGGTTCAGCACATGCTGATGACTGCGAAGTACCTTGTCCAAAAGCAACAGCTTCAACTTTCAGTTTTATACATGCAGTAAAGGTTCTCGTCTGTCCGATCAACGCTAGGGACTTATTAGGGTTCACATCAGGAATAACCTGCTCTTTACCAAACATGTGTTTCAAAGTAATAGTACCAACGGGACTTTCGGTCACGTTACCCTTGTTCTCAAGTGTGTATGCGATTGCCCATGGCTTGTCAGCTGTCACGAACGCATAGCCAGTCTTTTTGCCTTGTGTTGCCTCAAAGTACGCACCGAATTTCTTCAAACTCAGGTCTTCTTTTACCTGACCAGGAATAGAGGTAAATACCAAAGTTACACCAGATGCGCTTAATCCAACATTACCGCCTTCAGTAGATCCTGCTGAGTACACAATGGCACTATAATAACTACCCGCTCCTTGATTCGCAGGGATCGCAACGCTCATGTTTATAGTTTTAGTACCCTTTGCAGGGATCACTACGTTTTGAGGTAACGTCAAGAATGGCTTCAATGACCACGTGGTTTGTGGAGCATCCTCTGCCAACATAAGCTTCGGTGTACCACCGTCGTCACTAAACGTAAAATCGATCACGCGCAATGAAAGCTCGAGTGGTGCATCTGCGTCAAGGTTGCGAATAGTCAACGTATCCTTAATGTTCTTGCCTGGTTCAATTGTATAGTTCTTCTTTGGTACGATACTGAGTGATGCAGAAGATTGCGCTTCAACTGGTTGTGCTGGCACGAGATATGCAGCCGCAGCTAAAACTACAAAAGCAGCGACGACAATGCTTTTAAAGCGTTTCATTGTTTGATTTTCCCTCACGTTATTGTTTCCTTAAATATAAGCAGTATTGTACCACTAAAATCGACCACTGGCTATGTAGGTCATTGTTGTGGTATACACACCGGGTCGCAGGCTTGCGCTGGCATTTAAAACGTAGCTGACAGTGAACTTTTTCATCAAACTCACATTTGGTGAATATGCAACAACATCACCTGGAATATACTTAAATTGATTTGGGATTCCGTAATCAGGTGAAGCAATGGCATTCGCCCACTCACCCTCTGGATCTTTCCCGATAGCAGGCGCGTTGTTGGCAACAAGGTTGATACCAAATTGATTTGTACCCGGTAAGCTCTCGGTTGGTGTTGTCGGTGATTTAATGACGCTTGTTCCCGCGCTCATTGGCGCACCGTTAGCAGTAATCGCGAATCCACCAGAAGCGTTTGTTCCGACAGCCATCTGCGACTTAGCAACAAGTGTCGTCTCGGAATCAAGTGTTCCCATGTTGCTATAGAATGTCTCATTCGTTTCCGTACAGTTATCGGTCACTTCCTGTGCCACACAGAAAATAAGCATTGGTGGCACTTGTGTCTCGATCACTACAGAATTAGTTACCTGTGCCCTTACAGATCCAAAATCAATTTGTGGCCCTGTCGCTGTCGCGTTTGCATGGCTACGCAAGCGGATCGAGAATGGCTCATCCGTATTAGTTGGGTTGCGAATATTATCAAAAGTATACGACGAGCTTGGATTCGTAAGAACACCAGGAAGTCGCGTTAGTACGATGTGATTTGTCGACTTAGATAGTATGGAAAACCCTGTTTCACCCGATTGTTCTGAAAATACCGCACTGGCCGCATCAAACCCTGGAGGAGTCACACATTCGTGATACGGAATCGGGTCGATACAAAATAACATATCAACTGAGCCAACCGCTTGTGCACTCATATAATCAAAGGAAACCGTGTAGGATGTTGTCACACCCGGCTCGGCACTATGCATAAATAAACTACGATTTTGCATACGCATATCGGCTGACACCGGGATAGCGAAAATAAACATTGCAACAAAGAGAGCCAGGAATTCTTCCGGGATTATGCTACGCCATCTCAAGACAAGATGGTGAAATCGAAACAACCTGTGGAGCATAACTGTTATTGTACTAGAGAATGGCTATTATGCGTAGGTGTAGCAATATAAAATAACCGGCCCTTTCGGACCGGTTATTATTTGTATCAAACTATGAGCTTGTCTCTAGTATTGAGGGGCTGCAAGATAGTTGATCTTGGTTGTGTATACACCCGCTGGTGTATCCGCACCGATGTTCGCAACATAACGCATTTTTGCTGTAGCACAGCTAATGACGTTCGTGTTGTTCTTTGCGATAACCGCAGGAATTGTGTTGCTTTCAGCTTCAAAAGCGAATGCAGCAGTTGCTGGGGTGTCTGCGTCAGGACCATTGATAGTACCTGTAGCACTTGCATAGTTTGTCTCAGGTGCAAGGCCATCAGCCGTTAGGCTAGGCATCTTGAAACGAGTATTAGTGTTGTCATCTACAAGTCCAACAAAGATAGGGTCAAATTTACCCGCATCGTCAGTAGTAGCGTCAACAAATCCGAGTCCAAATTGTTCAGTACCAGTAGTACTTACAGCAGCTGTTGGACCAATTGGTTCGATTCGGTCACCAACGGTGTTCTGAAGTGTATTACCAGAGTAGTACACAGTAGCTCCACCTGATGAGTTGGATGAAAGGCGCCAGTATGAATAAACATCCCATGCCTTACCTGTTTCTAGTGAGAACTCAGCGTCTGGGTTACCGAGGTTTAGACGGTTGCCATCAACTTGCTGGATAGGAGAACAAGTACCGTGAACGGCGTTATCGCTTTCGTATCCAGGTTGGCCTGAAGTGGCAATACGTACAGTCTCACGGTTTCGAGTACCAACTGAGAATGACATTGTTTCCAGGACCTTTGTTGTGATGTGAATTGAGTCGGTCATCACGTTTGCTACAGTCACACCACCATCGATGATGTGTGCAGATGATGTTGGCAGAATGTCAGCAGTCTCATCTGTGTCGTATGTGTTGATCTTTACGAAGAACGCACCACCACCTGGGTTAGTAATGTAGTTATTAGTAGTAGCTTTAAATACGATCTTAATTTGAGCGCCAGTTTGAGGAGTAATTCCATCTGCGTGTTTAAGAGTAATAAAGTTTTTCTTACCTGTTAGTGTGCCTGAGTGAGTTTGGTCTTCAACATTTGAAGTGGTCATAACCCAATCTTCGGTGACGTCTTCCATTGCAGTCGCAATGTTAAGGTCGTCATCCATGAAAATACTGTAATCAGTACCTTCTGCAGGGCTTGTGTAATTTACATTCAAGTCACTCTTGGTTGCTGAGTCAGCAGCACGAGCAAGTGCAGGAACACCGGTCCATGCACCAACGTTTGAGTTGGCTGGGTCAGATGGAAGTCCCGTAGCTGGGTAGCTAGCGCGGCCATCACCATCGTTTGTACCAGGTGCCTGACATTTACCAGCAGCTGACGTACAGTACTGCAACGTAAACGCCTTAACCGCAGGTCCGCCAGATGTACTATCTGTGCTTACCTTAAAGCTAAAAGTTTGTCCGGTCTTTTTACCGTTAGGACCTGATCCTGGAGGCGCATAATTTGTGCCCACGGCGTTAGGTGCACCTTCGGTGTTACCCGAACCGTCTGAATCTTGGAAACCAGGCGCTGAGCTAGATAGCAACAACGAACGTTCCGTTAAAGGGTTCAACGAGTCCGCGAATGCAGATGTAGCTGGGAACACTGTTGCTGCGAAAACAGCAAAAGCGGCACCGAACATCATGCCCCGACGGGTCATTGACTTGAGTTCTTTTATACTCATAATTCTCCTTGTTTGTTTTATATTTTTAATCCTTTTACAAGGCTTACAAGCGCATTTTACCACTAGCGATATGGGCAGTGCAATAGATATTTTTAACAACAGATAAGTTATCCACAGCGTTTTATCAGTTAGGCGTGATATTATCCGTTTAATTAATACGTCGGGACAACAATCGCCGCAAAATCACCTGAATAGTGTCCGGCTGGTGTCGCACTCGAAATGTTCACGATCATACTGATTGTATAGTCAGTCCTACCCGATGAAGCATCGCTGCGAGCAATCGTGTCACCACTAGTGTACTTGAAACGGTTTGGCGTATTGTATAGTGCATTAACCACTCCAAATACTCGTTGATCCGCTGGAACCTGGATTGGCGCAGCACCGACATTCGGGATTGTGTTCACTGCAGCATTAATACCAAACTGCTCGGTTCCTGCAACCGCTGGAACAGGTGTCGATGAGGTATTCAGGGTATGTCCATTAAATTTTGGTGGATCACCGGTGACCTGCAAGATATATCCCCCACTCAGATAATTTCGAATACGAACGGTGGTTATTTTAGTTGCAGTACTTTCGGTTGTCAGAACCCCAAGGTTCGACGCACCCGCTTCAACAATCACCTCAAGCAGCGGTTCGTTGTCAGTTGCGCTATCGAAAGTCGCGTTTGTCGTAGCAACCTTTTTACCGTCGGTTGCTTCACCAATTGATACCTGGGCGCAATACTGCACTGAACAACTTTTCTGTGTCGTCCCTGCGTTGAACTGCGTTTCAGTCACCTGGTAATGCGATGAACTAGAAGTAATTGCCATAGCGGTGCTGGCGCCACCAATCGCAATGATAATAGATGCTAGAACAAGCATCAGTTTTGAATAGCGCCACAATCTCCGTTTTTGCATAAGCTTTACATTATATTACCATCTCTGACCGGTAAAATCATAGCTAGCACCGAGGCGGTATATATAGTAAGCTATACCATAAGCATAAACGCATAAATTATATCTATGGAACCTAACAAAGACACTCCCTCAGAAAACGAAGATAAGCCGTCAGCGGAAGATCTTCAAGCACCTGCTGATGCCCTCAGCCGTACACCTGATGACTTAGAGACCGAACAAGCCGAGCAAAAAGCTTCGTCCGGTGCACCAGCGGAACCTGTCGAAAAAAAGGTTTCTGGTTTCAAAAAGTTCTTCAAGAAAGTAAACGTTTATTTCTTGGTCTTTATCTTGGTTGTCGTTGTAACCGGCGCAATTGCAGCCGTCATGTACTTGAACAGCCAAAAAGAAACGCCTGAACCAAACATCGCAACACAAGCTCTAACCGAAGATGCATTGAAGCAGCTCGCCAATACCGACGCGACTGTTGGTGATACATCACAGACTTTGACAATCCAAGGAAACGCCATTATCTCGGGTCAAACATTAGCTCGTGGAAACTTAAACGTTGCCGGTAACTTCCAAACAGGTGGAAGCGTCCAAACACCGAACCTTACCGTATCTGGTACTTCAAACCTTGGAACAGCTCAAATCAACACACTGCAGGTAGCAACAAATGTCGCTATTCAAGGTAGCACCACAATGCGTGAATTAAACGTTGCCGGTGCATCGTCATTCAGTGGCGTATTGACCGCATCTGAAATTAACGTGACTCGATTGATCCTTAGCGGTAACGCAATCTTGCAAATTCCAAACCACATTAGCTTTACAGGAACTTCGCCAGGACGCACTTCTAATAATGCCGTGCTTGGGTCAGGCGGTTCATCATCAATTAGTGGATCAGATACTGCAGGATCAGTCAGTATTAATACGGGCAGCAACCCAACTCCAGGTTGTATGACACGTATTAACTTCCAACAAGCCTACGTGAATCAACCACGCGTTATTATTAGCCCTATCGGCTCTGCAGCAGGACAAACACAATTCTACGTTGATCGTAACAGTACTGGATTCAGCATCTGTACAGCGAATGCAGCACCAGCAAACCAATCGTTTGCATACGACTACTTCGTTTCTAACTAAGATTTAAACGTCAACGAATACAACGACGCGATTTGATTTTACATGCATCAGCGCACGAGAGATTTTAATAATCTTTTCACCTTCAGTTGTTCGGATGACAAGATTACAAGGAACTAACATACACAAGAAATTGTGGTGCTTGGGCAAAATATCAAATGGTCCCGTTTCGTTTACGGCGCTTAGGCTATAGCCTTCACCTTCGTAGTAGACCTTAAACGGTGCATAGACTTTAATTGCGATCGTTGCTTGGTCGGCCATTATTCAGCTTTCTGCTCAGCCTCTGGCGCTGGTGTTTCTGTTGACGCAGGTTCTTCGGCTGGTTTCACCTCTTCAACAGGTGCAGCAGCCTCTTCCACCACTTCTAATTTACCGATAATAGCTTCGACACCATTCAATGTGTCTTCACGAGTCATGTGTTCACCAGGAACACCAGTTACCTTTTCCATCACGTTGAAACGTTGCTTAAAGAATTCAACGAGTTCTTTAGCTTTGTTGTAGTCGTCGCGGTCTTCTGCAGATAGTTCGGATTCACCGATGATGGCGATAATGCCCTTCAATGATTCGTACTTCTGGAGGATTGCCGTTGCACGAGTCGCGAGGTCATAGTGTCGTTCACCCACTACTTCTGGTGTGAGAAGGCTTGATTTAGATGCCAAGATATCAACAGCTGGACGAATACCCTGGGCGGCGACTGCACGCGAAAGCACGATCGTACTGTCCAACTCGTGTTGAATCATTTGCACGGCTGGGTCAGAAAGGTCATCGGCCGGCACGTAAATTGTTTGCAGCGCAGTAATTGATCCGTTGGCATTTGTCGCCAAGCGGTCCTGGAATGTTTTCACATCCGAGAAGACAGTCGGTTGATAGCCACCCTCTGCTGGTGTCTGGTCGATAATTGTAGAAACCTCGTTCTTCGCTTGAATATAGCGATACATGTTGTCGGCGAATAGGAGGACATCTTTCTTTTGATCGTCGCGGAAATACTCAGCCAGAGTAATCGCACTCAATCCAATCAAACTACGTTGGACCGGGTTTTCATTCATCTGCCCAAAGAACATGGCAGTGGTTTTCAAAAGGTCGTTATCGTCCAAGGTTTTGAAAAGTTCGTGACCCTCACGAATACGCTCACCAATACCGGCAAAGATCGAGAGGGCACCAGAACCGGTTGCGACGTTATTAATAATTTCCATTGTAAGGACGGTCTTACCCACACCGGCACCACCGACGATACCGATCTTGCGACCTTTCACGAATGGCGTGAAGAAGTCGAGAACCTTCAAGCCTGTTTCGAGTACATCATCTGACTTATTGACCAAACTCGTCTCTTTGAAATTTGGTGAGAAGATTTGTCGCTTGACCATCTTATCGAGCACTTCTTGATCAAGTTGTGGTTTACCGTCGATTGGACGACCCATCGCATCCCAAACACGACCAACCATTTCTTCACCAACAGGAATTTCAAGGCTGCGACCACTCCTGGTGACGGTCTCACCTTTTTGAATGCTGTAGTCACCACCGATATTAAGACACACTGCCATATCACCATGTTCCAGGCTACTGACTAGTAGTGGTGATTTCTTCTCATTGTCAACGTAGAGCATTTCGTTTAGATCAGGCATGCCTTCGTCGAAGCGAACTTTAATAACCAGACCTTTCAAGGTTCGGACAACGCCTTTTTTGTAGTCTGTTTGCTCACTCATTATTCTGATCCTCCGGCACGTAATTTTTTCAAGCCTGACATAGATTCTTTCAACCTGGTGTCGACTTGGTTGCGCTTTGCGCGGTTATATTCGGTGTGTAGTCCTGCAGCATTTGAAATGGAACGCTCTTTAGCGGCTGACATCGCTTTGAAACGGCTGGCAACTTGGGCCAAGCGACTATCGTAGATAAATTGTGAAATTGTCAGGCGTAGAATTGAATCTTCAAGGTAAGCCGTTACTGCATATGAACTCGGCTCAAAGATGTAAGTCTTTTCTGATACCATATCGTCACCCAGTGTTGATAGGTCGACTGCACGTCCCTTACTGGAAACCACGTCGCTAAGGTCAACTTCTTTAATTTCTTGCTGTGATAGTGAAATATAATTCTGGTAAAAGATGCGACTCTTGGCGTATTTCTTTGTAATCGCCATCAATGGATCGACGTTAATGTAGTCGTGCTCAGGAAGGTCAAAGTAATACTGGTACTCGACATGTGCTTGCTTCAGCTTCGTCGTTCCATGGTGTCCAATAACCAATATATCGTTCTTGTTTTCATCGTAGTGTTCAAGGAACTTGCGAATCAAACGGTTGTCGATGTCACCACTTAATCCACTCTTGGCAGTAATCAGAATTAGTAACTCTTTGTTGATTGGTGTTTCGTCGACGGCGCGGCCGTAGTTAAACATGACGTCGACACGAATCTGTTTGTAGATATTCCATACTTCATCAAAGAACTGGTTGCTGATCAGCACCTTGTTCTTAGTTTTTGCAATCTGCATACTACTGATACTTTCAAGTGCTGATGTAAGACTCACAACAGAGCGTGCTGCCGCTTCTTCGGCTTTAATCTCAAGAGGACGTCGCACTACTTCTTCTCCTCTTTCGGAGCTTCAGCTTTAGCGTCAGTTGCTGCAGCAGCCGATGCCTTTTCTGCTTCTTCAGCAGCTATTGCGTCATCGGCCTGGCGCTTCTTTTCAGCCTCTGCCTTCGCGAGCTTTTCGATTGCAGCCTTCTTTACTTCGTCGATTGTCATCACTTCTGCTTTAAGTGCGGCTTCGAGTTCATCGAAGTTCCCCTTCATATCTTTGTCTTCTTCTAACTTAGCTGCGTATTCACGAACACGATCTTTCAGCTTGTCGACATTAATAATTTCCTCCGGTGTACTTCCCAGAACGATGTTCATCAAGAACTGCTGTTCAGCAAAGCTATAAATTTCACCGATACCTTGGTTCATCAACTTAAAGAGCACCTTACCTTTGTCGTAATCTGCTTGGGCTTGTGGACTCAGTTCTGTACCGAAGTGAGCGTACTCTTCTGCGGTTCGATAACCGGCTAGCGTCAGGTTCAACCTATCGGCAAATCCCTTTTGTCGTTTGTTCTGGCCAACTCCACCAACACGCGTCACAGATAGAGCCGTACTGACTGCTGGGCGCATCGTATCTTTGAAAATCTTTTCATCCAAGATCCATTGACCGTCGGTAATAGACATAATGTTGGTTGGAAGGTAGGCAGTAATGTCACCACCTGGTGCATAGACAATTGGAATCAATGTTTGGCTGGCGTGGTTTGATTCGGTCTTGCCACCGCGTTCAAGAAGACTCGAGTGAGTGTAGAACATGTCACCTGGATACGAGTCACGACCTGGAGACACACCAGCAATAAGGGAGATTTCACGATATGCTTGAGCGTGCGCTGTAAGGTCATCATAAATAACGAGCGTGTCCATATTCAATTTGTGCCAGAAATATTCACCGTGAGCAGCACCAACATATGGCACAAGGTATGTAAGAATCAAGGATTCGAATGAGTTACTCACGACAACGACAGCTTTCTTAAGCGCGTCGTTTTTCTCGAGCGTACTGACGAGTTCCGCAACGTCGTGCTGACGTTTCGCGATCAACACATAGATCACGGTGATGTCAGTATTCTTTTGGTTAATCGCTACTTGTGCAGCAAGTGCGGTCTTCCCCACCTTGCTATCACCCAGCATGGCCATACGTTGACCACGCGCCAGTGAGTATTCAAGGTCAAGAATCGTCACACCAGTTTCAACAGGTGTATCAAGCAGTTCGCGCTCATAAAGCATCGGTGCCGAGTGGAAGACGTCCCATTCTTGGTCAGGGACAATCTCACCTTTGCCATCAATTGGCTCACCAAATACGTTCACGACGCGGCCGATAAAGTTCTTGCCGACAGGAATAGTAATATCACGAGCTTCAATCACACAGACCATGCCAATTTGTAGCGGCGAAGGATCAAGCTTCATCACGACAACATGATCTTCAAGTACCTGATGGACGTATCCACGAGTATCATCTTCGAAACGCACTGTAGCGTGCACGTTTGTTGGATGCAAACCACGAACACTCACCATGAATGAATCGATACCGATAATCTCACCGACGGGATTGCCGGCATCAACTAATTTTTGATATGCCTTATTTGACACGGAGTGCGTCCAATTCTTTGACGAGTGAATCACGACGGCCAGCCAACACAGTACGAAGACTTAAATCATGGACGTGATTTGGCGTACGAAGATACACTCCAGCCACTAACGCAGGTTGTAAACCAACCGCAATTATTGCCTGTGGATGTACCGACGTACGAACGTACTCTGCGAGTTGCTGCAAGCTTTCGCGATCTGCTGGAACTGCGAATGTCATGTGGATAATAGGCGCGTGCTCTTTGAGAAGTCGCAATTGTTTAATAAGTTCACTGCGTACACGACTATCATCGAGCTTTAATTCATTTTGATTCAAGAAATCATTGAGTTGGTCTGACATCGCTGGACCAACTGATTGCTCGGCGCCCGTCTTGACGCGAACTGCAGCGGCAGTCAATTCGTTATCAACCCATTCAACTTCACTCACCAGACGTGAAACATCAGCACGACTTACCACACGGAATGGCAAGACGAACTCAGTATGTGTTTTCACGCCTGATTCGTTCATAGTTTCATATCGTCCACAATTGCTTGTTTGTTCGCTTCCATCTGTTGGATGATTGATGGCAGCTGTGTTTTAAGGTCATATTGATCACTTAAGGCCTCGAGCAAGTAGTGCTCAACAACTTGCGCCATGTTACCTTCGAATGCCTTGATCATCGCTTCTTCTTGAGTAGCAATTTTCTTTTCAAGTGATGAAGTCAGTTCGTCATTTTGTGTCTGAAGTTCTTCGATACTACGGTTGAGGGATGCAAGCGCAGCGTCATTAGCCTCTTTCACAGCAGCGATCTTCGCCATGTTTTCTTGGAAAAGACTTTCCAGCATAACACTTTGGTTGGCGATACTTTTTTGAAGTGTTGCGCTCAGTTGTTTGTGCTGTTCTTCAAGTCCAGTTGCGCTGGTTTGAAGTGATGCAAGGGTGGCATCTTGAGCTGCTTTTGCTGCTTCACTAAAGGTTGTGAACTGTGTATCAAGCGCTTCGGATACATGTGCTTTTAGGTCAGCGCTAATTTGCACGACGGCATCGTCAAGTTGTTTAGCGGTGTGTTCTTTCAGACCAATGTTTAATTGGGTGATCGTGTCATCGAGATCTTGTTTGAAAAGATTGCCATTTTCTTTAATGACTTTATCAAAATACAGACGGGCATGGTTACGCAGTTCTTCACGAAAATTCTCGTCAAGAAAATGCTCCTCAGCAGCAAAATCGTCATCTGACGAATGCTTGTGTTTATGTTGAAATAATCCCATGTTCACCACCCCTTTTGTGCATCAAAGCTTTAATAGTAAATATACCGCAAATAGACCAATAATTAAAATCAAAATGCTTGTTAATATGATCTCGAACAACGCTCTAAAAATTGACTTTTTCGACATTGGATTACGTCCGATTGAAATGATTCCGTTTCGTACACCTGAATACACAATCGCGATCGCTGCAATGACGCTCAAAATCGTAATTCCAAGGCTCAAATAGATACGCACTGGACTGACTTCTTTTTCGGCAATCGCTTTACCGATTCGTTCCAGTAGTTCAGGTACCTTTGTCTTTGTACTGATGTCGTTCGGGTTACTCCTGATATCAATCGTGACAGGGATTGAACCAATCTTCACCTCACCGGTCGTTTTGCCGTCAGTGTCTTTCAGTGCTGTCGTACCAAGCGTTACACCCTTGCCGTCAAACGAACCTTTTGCGCGTCCAAAGACAGTGATCTTCTCTGTTCCTGCCTTCATCGCAACACCGTTGATAGATGAGAGAGTGACATAATCACCTGGAACAATTGAACCTTCTTGTGTACTGACGAGAACATTGTATGTTCCCGATACCGCAACGAATACTTCGTTTTTCAGACCTGCGTTTGAAAGGACGACCGGCAGTTGTCCGCGATCAACCGTGACGCCAAACATATTCTGCACTTCACCTTTGTTCGCGATCTTAACGGTGTTTGAATCTTTACCTGTTAAGAGCGTGATCGTTCCGTTATCAAGAGGGGTTTCCGCAGCATATCCTTGAACACTTCCCCCACCTAGACTCGTGGCTGCAACCGGCAAAACAGCGGCCGTAGCGATCACGCCGACAATAATGACAAAGCTAAGAATTTTTCGTGATAGTGTCACTGTTTGTGTATGCTCCGTACGTCCCCGTTATGCGCTTGCTGTAATTATACCATAACCTCTATGGCCAAATTGGTGTGAATTGCGTTGCATTTTTTACGAAATATATTGTCGAATAATAGTGCTCATGCTACAATGACACCAAGCTCCAGATGGCACCACACATCTCAAGTGAAATAAACATATTGCTCACATCTAACAGATGTAGAAAATAAAAATAAAAAAATGTGGTGCCACCTCCTCACTCTTTTTGATCGGCGTTATTTGTTGCGATTCGCAGCAATTATTCTGCTATGTGTAGCGTTTACTACAACGCTATTCTTTGCGTCTATCTCGCACGCGGCTCCGGGTGCGAACCAAACGATTGGTTTCCAGGGGCGACTCCTCGACTCTGAAGGTGATATTGTTCCAGACGGCTATTACAACGTTCAATTCAAAATTTATGAAGGCGGCTCTGGGCTCGCTGCAGGTAACCCAGACGGCGACCTCAAGTGGACCGAGACGTACGTCAACGACAATAACGCCACTGGAGCAGTACAGGTAACAAACGGATTCTTATCCGTTAATCTTGGTTCAGAGAACCCATTCGGTTCAAGTGTTGACTGGGACGCAAACACTCTATGGCTTTCAATGAACGTTGCCGGCAAAGCTGTTGGCTGTACTACTTTCGGTAGCGGCGCTTGTGCTGATGACGGCGAAATGCTTCCGATGAAGCGCCTGACCGCTTCCCCATACGCGCTTAACGCGGGTGCGGTAAACGGCAAAACAGCAGCGCAACTCTTGCAGCTTGCACAAGGTGTCCAAACTGACGCGAGTGCAAACACCAGCAGTATCTTCATCAACAAAACCAACACTGGCAACTTGATCCAACTTCAAAACACAGCAACTGACATCTTCACCGTCACAAACAGCGGCAACGTCACACTCGGCAGCAACGACAACAAATCAATCTCGATTGATACATCTGGTGCAGACACGGACGGACGGCAACTTTCACTCACCGCAGGTGCTGGTGGAGGCGGCAGCGGTAGTAACGGAGGCGACCTGACACTTCAAGGTGGAGTAGCCGGTGGAACAAACGGCAACGGTGGAAACATCGTCATTAACGCAGGTTCAAAAACAGGCACCGGTACAGACGGTGTTATTGCTATTGGTACAGCAAACACAGGCTCAGTCACCATTGGTGCTGGTGACGTAGGCGCAATCGGATCAACTACTGTCCAATCTGATAATTCTGTTGTGATCAAAACTGATGGCGTCACTCGCGCTACCTTCTCGGATGCAAACACTGTCTACTTTGGTAACGGTGTTACAGCGGCAGCACCAAACGACTACACTATCCAGGGCACAAACAGCTCAACTGCAGCAGTTGCTGGTGGATCATTGACCGTCCAAGGTGGAAGCGCAACAGTTGGTGATGGTAATGGTGGAAACATTATTCTTGCAGGTGGTGCCGGAAGTGGTGCTGGTGCAAATGGTCTGGTTGTTCTTAATACTCCAACTTTCTCTACTGTTGTAGATGACGCCAATTGTTACGATGGTGGCGCTAACGTTAACAGAAGCTGTACTCTTGCTGCCTCAACCGTTAATAACTCAGCCGCTGTGATCGTCGGATTTAGCGCCACTGGACGTACCGCGACAGTACCAGCCCCAGCAATCACAACTGCAGGACGTATTCTCTATGTGACAGCATCAAACGATTCTGAACCATTCTCACTTGAAATTAACAGTGATGACGATGGCACTATTGCAATGCGCAAAAACACAACCGTCACGCTCCTTTGGAATGGCACAAACTGGACATCAGCCGGTGCTTCAGCAAGTTCATCTTCGTCACTTCCAATCACCAGCGCAACAATTGAAGGCGTACAAAACGTCCAAGTTGGCGATGGTGTTGCCAGTGGCTCACCAACTCTTCTGACTGTCGACAAAGCAGCAACTGCGCCTACAATTACCGATGAAGCCCTTTTGGGAAGCATGTACTACGACACAACAAAGGGCGAACTCCAGTGTTACGAAGCCGAAGGCTGGGGAAGCTGTAGCTCAAGTCCTGACACATTTGTATCTTTGAGTCCTGAATACAGTAACGCAGTTATTAACGGTACAGCTGAAGGCGAAATGACCTCTGACTTCTGCTCAAGCACACTTGCGATAAACTTCCGTGCACACGGTGGTGAAGGCGTCTGTGCTGCGGATGAGACTTTCAACTACTACAAGTGGACATCGGGTGAAGCAGACGAACAAACAAAGAGCATCTTCGTTACCTACAAACTTCCAAGTAACTTTAAAGAATTCGTTGCCGGCTCAACTTCACTGTATGGCCTAACTGATAGCGATGACTCAACAGTGAAGCTGCAAGTATACAAAAAGAACAGTAGTTCTTCTGCGCTCGTTACCTGTGGCACAAACACCCAGATTGCAATAGGCGACCTTTCAGAATGGCACAAAGAGACACTGACAGGTACAAGCGATCCATCTGACTGTGAATTCAGCGCTGGTGACAGCATCATTTTCAAGGTAAATCTCTCTGCAGCAAGTAATGCGAGTGCCTACGCAAGTACACTCGACTTCGCATACAGTATCCGCTAGTCCATTGGTGTTGCCATCTCTGTTATGGTAAAGTAACGATAATAGGATACTTACTGTGGAATTCAAGAAAACAAATCATTATAGCAGCGGACGATCGCGACTGAACGTTCCGCAACGTGGCGAAACAGCGCCAGTTATTCCTCAGCCCGCTCCACAACCACAGGCTACAAAAGCACCCGTTACTCCCCCGAAGCGACGCACTCGTTTTAGCAAGAAAATTATCACCATCACAGTGGGTGTATTACTTGCACTGATCATTGGTATTCTGGCGATCGTTAATGCACCCACCCCAACGAAGACAGCCGATGGTGTCGTTCAAAAACTCGACTATGCGACGATCTTACCTGAGGGCAGTTCTATTAGTCAGCTTGGTGGATGGAAACGCGTCAGCCCACCAAATGAAGACCCTGTCTTTGCGTATACAGATACTGTTGCGAAGGTTTCAATCAGCGTTAGTCAACAACCTCTCCCCGCATCTTTCAAAGGTGATGTCAGTAATAAAGTAGCTGAACTCGCGAAGAGATTTAATGCAACCAGCACAATCGATGCAGATGGATCAAAAGTGTATATTGGAACCTCTGCGAAAGGCCCGCAATCATTAATCTTTACGAAGAACAACCTGCTTATCTTGATAAAATCCCAGGGCAAAGTTGAAGACAAGACCTGGCAAGCCTACATCAATTCACTGAATTAAGATTAGTTCGCTTTTTTGAACGTTGCAATTGACTGGGCAACTTTGCCGTCAGTTTTGAGATTTTCGTAGAAGAGTACTTGGCTCTTTGAAATAACCATCTCATCCTCTGGACCATGGATTTCGTCACCAAGCTTGATGAGCTTCACGTCGCCACTACTATTTGTAGTCTGTTGTGGATTCTCTGAATCATCACCAGTTGCTTGAGTTTGTAGGTAATATACATCTGTTAACTTCATGTATTCATCGTTAAATGGTTTCAATTTACCGAAGTACACTTGTCCATTTGTAAAGAAGACCGACTGATATTTACTGCTATCAATTGCCATAGCGGTATTTTTGCTATTTTGCCATGCAAAGAAGCCGGCAATAAGGATAATAGCAAGTACGATAAACGCAATAATCGGAAGTAAGAATCGCTTCGATGATTTTTCTTTTGTGACGTGTGCTGGGGGAAGTGTTCGATGCACTGGTTTTGGCTCCACTTTTACGGGTTGAGGTTGTTCTTCGGGTTGCCATGAAGTCGGCTCGGAGCGACTCTCTGGCCTAGCTGGAACTCTTCTGTTGTCTGCCGGTTGTGGCACACGAAACGGTCCTCCGTCCATGTCTATTTCTCCAATACCCTAAACTTATTTGCTCTATCATAGCATAAGGGACATACCCCCGACAATTTGCACTTACCCTACCTAAGCACAAGTGGTATAGTATAACTAATATGCAAAGGGTGGGTGATGGTACTACTGTCTGTTAACGCGGGTTCTTCGAGTTTAAAGGTGTCGGTTTTTGACCGTCACTCTCTTGAGTCACCTCGCGCCTCTCTTGAAATCGAAAATATCGGTATATCTGACGAGACACCAGAAAGCGCAACCCGCCGGGTCCAACAATGGCTAACTGACGAAGTTTCTGTGCGCGCTGAAGACATCAAAGCCGTTGGTCATCGAGTAGTTCACGGTGGCGAAAAGTATGCATCAGCAACGACCATCACCCCCGATCTCTTGTCGTATCTACACGAAATTACTCCCCTCGCACCAAACCATATGCCGGGAACGCTCGCCTCGATTAACGCCTTTCTTGAAATTTATCCGCACGCGCATCAAGTTGCCTGCTTCGACACAAGTTTCTTTCACAACATTCCAGATGTCGCAAAGACACTTCCTATCCCCCTCACACTCCAAAAAGAAGCCGGTATTCGTCGCTATGGGTTCCACGGACTTTCGTACACCTCTCTGCTCGCAAGCTTCAAAGAACACGAAGGTGAAGTCGCGGCTCATGGCCGAGTTATTCTGGCACACCTAGGAAGTGGCGCAAGTGTTGCTGCAGTAAAAGATGGCCAACCTGTTGATATGTCTATGGGATTCACCCCCATATCTGGAATCATGATGAGTACACGCAGTGGCGATCTTGAGCCAGGCATCCTCACTTACTTGGAAACGCAAAAAGGCATGACCCCAGCCGAATTAAGTGATCTATTCACCAATAAATCAGGGCTACTTGGTGTTTCAGAAACAACTGCCGACATGCACGTATTGATCGACACGCAAGAAGAGAATCCAAAAGGCAAATTAGCAATCGAACTCTTTAGCTACAAGATCAAAAAGCAAATTGGTGCCTATGCCGCAGCCCTTGGTGGTGTAGATAGTATTATTTTCAGCGGTGGAATCGGCGAACGATCAGCAGAAATTCGTGCCCGTGTCTGTGAAGGATTGGAATTTCTTGGTATCACTATCGATGATGTGCGCAACTCTGAAGGTGCGCGTCTTATCTCTAGTGATAGATCGACGGTAGGAGTGCACGTTATCCCCGCTCGTGAAGATTACGCAATCGTGACACAAACAATAGAAATTTTAGATAAGGAAGCATAATGGAAAACTCGACAATCTCACCAGATTTACTACACAAAATGGACGCATACTGGCGTGCAAGTAACTACCTTGCTGTTGGGCAGATTTATCTTCGTAACAACGCGCTACTTCGTCGCCCACTTGAAATCGGCGATGTAAAAAAGATGCTCCTTGGTCACTGGGGAACCACACCAGGTCAAAACTTTATCTACGTGCACTTGAACCGCGTCATTAAACAAAACGACCTCGACATGGTCTACATCGCTGGCCCAGGTCACGGTGGCCCTGCGTTGATGGCAAACACCTACCTTGAAGGCACCTGGAGCGAAATCTACCCTGACATGCCGCAAACAGAAGAAGGTATGACAACATTATTCCGTAAGTTCTCATGGCCAGGTGGACTTTCAAGTCACGTCTCACCACAGGTTCCAGGATCAATGCACGAAGGCGGCGAATTAGGGTATTCGCTCAGTCACGCGTTTGGTGCGGTTTTTGACAACCCTGACCTCATTACAGCTTGTGTTGTTGGTGACGGCGAAGCAGAAACAGGACCTCTTGCAACTGCATGGCACTCAAACAAATTCCTGAACCCAAAAACTGACGGTGCGGTCCTCCCTATCCTTCACTTGAACGGATACAAGATTAGTAACCCGACAATTCTTTCACGCATCGAACACGAAGAGCTTGAACAACTATTCCGCGGCTACGGCTGGGAACCATACTTCGTCGAAGGTGATGGCGCTGAATTCATGCACGGTAAAATGGCCGAAACACTCGATACAGTTATCGCAGAGATTAAACACATTCAGACTCAAGCTCGTGAACACGGCAACACCGTTCGTCCACGTTGGCCAATGATCATCCTACGTTCACCAAAGGGTTGGACTGGTCCAAAAGAAGTAAACGGACTTCCTAACGAAGACTCATTCCGTTCACACCAAGTACCTCTTGCGATTGATGCGGCACACACCGATAACCTCGCCGCGCTTGAATCATGGCTTCGCAGCTACCGTCCAGAAGAACTGTTTGATGAATCTGGTAAATTGAATGCCGACCTCGCAGAACTCGCGCCAACTGGTGCCCGTCGCATGGGCGCAAATGTCCACGCCAACGGCGGAAAGTTACTTCGTGAACTGCAATTACCTAATTTCCGTGACTACGAAGTAAATGTTGAATATCCAAGTATCGTTAACGCAGGAAATACCCACGCACTTGGTCCTTGGCTTCGTGACATCGAAAAACTTAACCAAGGCACACGCAACTTCCGTATCTTTGCACCAGACGAAACAATGTCGAACCGACTTGAAGCAGTCTTTGAAGCAAGTAGTCGTCAATGGAACGCTCGTATCCAAGACGGCGACGACTTCCTCGCCCAAGACGGTAGGGTTCTCGATGCAATGCTTAGTGAACACCAGGCACAGGGATGGCTCGAAGGATATCTATTAACTGGACGCCACGGAATCTTGCACAGCTACGAAGCCTTCATTCGTATTATCGACTCAATGGTCAGCCAACACGCAAAGTGGATGAAGATGTCGAACGAACTCGCATGGCGTGAACCTATCGCCTCTTTGAATTACCTACTGACGTCACACGTATGGCGCCAAGATCACAATGGATTTACACACCAAGATCCTGGATTTATTGATCACATCATCAATAAAAAAGCCGATGTTGCCCGTGTCTACCTCCCACCAGATGCAAACACAACATTAAGCGTTATGGACCACATGCTGCGCAGTCGTGGCTACATCAACCTTGCGATTACAGGTAAGCACGAATCACCACAATGGCTGACTATGGCGCAGGCCGTCGAACACTGTACAAAAGGACTCGGTGTATGGGACTGGGCTTCGACAGATAATGGTTTAGATCCGGACGTTGTTATGGTTGCAGCAGGTGACGTACCAACGCTTGAGATGATGGCTGCTGTTGCGATCCTGCGAGAACGCCTCCCTACCTTGAAGATTCGTGTGATTAACATCGTCGACCTCATGCGTTTGCAGCCTGACACTGAACACCCACACGGACTTAGCGACATTGACTACAATGCGCTGTTCACAACTGACAAGCCGATCATCTTCGCTTTCCACGGCTACCCATGGCTCATCCACCGCCTCGTGTACCGTCGTGCGAACCAACACCTGCACGTTCGTGGCTACAAAGAGGAAGGCACGATTACAACCGCTTTTGACATGACCGTTGTAAACGAACTCGACCGCTTCCACCTCGTAATGGACGTTATTGAACGAGCACACTTGAGTGAAGATGCGGACGCGCAATCATTGTACGAAGACATGCAAAAGAAGCTCGTCGAACACAAGCACTATATCGTCAAACACGGTGAAGATATGCCCGAAGTACGTGAATGGGTATGGCCATTTAACAAAGCTTAGTTTTACGCTGAAAATAAAAAGGATCTTCGTAGTGAAGATCCTTTTTTATAGACCTGTAATTAAATAACGCGTTTTCGTTTAAGCAGTACGTAAGCCAGCAAGAGAACCCCCGCAACAACTCCGATAAGTCCGAAGAAAGCCCACTCTACATGTGCAAATGGTAACGATATGTTCATGCCGTACATACTAAAGAATATGTTCGGGAGTGAAATCATGACCGTTGCGATTGTAAGAATCTTAATTGATCGGTTCAAATTGTTAGAGCTGATTGAGCTATAGGCTTGGCGAATATTGATAATCGACTTCGTATTTGAACGACATGTTTCTACAGATTGCGTAATACTCAATTCAAGGTCTTCAATGACGTCACGGTCATCTTCGTGAAGCTCGATACTACGCCCTAGTTTTAATCGACGAAGCGTTGCCGCTGCCGGCAAAAGTGCCGCCAAGAATTCATTAATTTCGTCTTCAATCGTTACAAAATCAACAAAATCTTTGTTACGAATTTCGTGTCCACGCAATCGGTTACGAATCGATTTAATTTGCTTACTTGTCACGGTAATATATTTGTCATATTGCTCTGCGATCTGATGTAGAATCTGAAGCATCAGACGCGTTCGCTGTGTTGTTGCAAACTCGTATTTGCCGCCAAAGAAGGGTGCAAAATGCGGAAGCTTTTTTAACGTAATCGTCACAATGCTTTCAGGGCCATACACAATCAAGAGTGGGAGTGTATCAAAAGCACCTTCAGGCAGCGCAATAGCAGCCCTAACATAGATATAGACTAATTCCCCATCACGCTCTAGACGAGGCATCTCGTCTTCATCTAATGCATCCTTTACAAGACCTTCATCAAGACCATGGGTATTAATAAGTGTAGCAATCTCATCCTTTGAAGGATTCTCTGCGTGTACCCAAACACCTTTTTGAAATTTCTCTCGTTCTTCTAATTTATCCGAACGAATTGATCTGTAATAATATTTGAGCATTATGTTTTCCTGTATTTATTTAGCGTCGACGAGTCACTACAGTAGCAACGGCAGCACTCGTAATGATAACACCTATGCCGACGATAGCCATCATCAAGCTATTCGTTGTAACTGCCTGCTGCACACCAGTGTTTGGAGCACCAGCTACAGAAGCAGCTAATGCAAGTCCTGCAGGGTCAACAATAATGCCATTCTCAACACCATCATCGTCTAACGCACCACCATCTTTTATTTCGTAAGAAACGATAACAGGGTTGCCGTTAGTAATCGTCGCATCTGACAACGTTTGGTACACGCCAGTTGTTCGATTAAGTTTTCGAACTACAAATCCAGTACCAGAGAGGTCGTAATAATACTGCTTCACCGTAGCCGTAAAGCCCGGAGTGCTGCAGTCGATTGTAAAATCAAGCAAGCCAGCAGGGTAGCTAAATCCGTTATCTGCTTTGCCTGTTGAAACCTCTGTAACGGATGCAATGCTTGTAATACTACAGCTATCCTCTACTTCAAGTACGACATATTTTCCCGTGACAGGATTCACGAAACTTGCAACAGACGCCTGTTCGCTATCCTGAATACCATCATTATTACCGTCACCGTTATTAGGTGCTGCATCTTCAACAATAGAATCAATACCATCTTCGTCGCCATCAGCTGGTCCTACGGAAGGAGTGCTATTTGTTCCCATACGAAGCACCGGCAAGTTCACTCCATCAAAGTACCATACATCTGTATTGTTCCATGTCGTCTTGTTACTGTGTGTAAATGGCCGGTTGAGGTAGTTTACAAAGTAATCGAGCCGATCAATAGCTAGACACTCAGCATCGGTTGTTACACCACTCGATGTACAGGTGTTTTTGGTCGTTGTATTGACGTCATAGTAGTTGCTCCCTAGTTGAGGGTTATTTTGCAACTCTCCAATAAATCCGCTTCCGCCATTTACAGCACCTACGCCAAACGAGCTATTGATTTCTGCAACGTTAAACAATTTTCCAGCAAAGCTTCCGCTTGAAGGATCTTCCGCACCGACCGCACCACTTGCATACGTCTTACTGATTACACCTTCGTAGAACTCACCAACGAATCCACCGATACTATACCCATAACTATTTGATGAAACGTCACCGGTTGCATAAGAGTCGGTAATGCTATTTGCGGGATGACTATACATTGTTCCCACGAAGCCACCACCAGCCCTGACATCAACGTGCACATCACCGGTTGCATATGATTCAGTAATCACTCCACCCTCTAGTGTGCCGACGAAGCCACCACCATTCGTACCATGTTTGTAATTTTCTACTGAGAGGGACTCGACATCTCCAGTTGCAAATACCCTGTGTGCAGTACCGCCATTCATCATGCCAATTGCGCCACCAATTGCGTTTCCGCCATCGACGTGTGAGCTTGTTGAGGAATTCTCGATTGAGCCGCCTTCCATAAGACCCACAAGTCCACCGATGATAATACCACTTCCCTTTACCGGCCCAGCACTGCGAGAATCAGTAATCGCTCCGTCGGTTAATTGTCCGACAAGTCCACCACCTACTTCACCGTAGCGTGCCCATACACAATCACCAGGATTACAACTATTGTTACTTGTACCAATATTAAATGTCGAGCCGCTAAGTGTTCCACCGTTCATCGATCCAATCAGGCCACCAACATATGTGTACCCTTTCACAATAGAATTTGTGACATTAAGATCTTGGATGGTTGCGTTTTGAGTGTACCCAAATAGCCCAACATATCCTTCATCAGTACTATCATCATCGTACGGACCCGTGTATTGATCATCATCCGCTCGCAAAATAGTCACGTTATCAACAGTAAATCCATTACCATCAAGTGATCCTGTGAATGGCGCATTATTACCAGAATCATTCACATCACCTAACCCAACAGGTGTAAATCCACGGCCACCATCCCAACTTACTGTCTCGGTACAATCAATATTTCCAGTCAAAACATAGTGTGCATCAAGGTCCTGGTTCATAGCTTGGAATCGCTGACAATCGGTTATCTGATACGGATCACCGACGCTTCCGTCACCGTCATCATATGCAAATAATGAGGTTGTTACAGCGATATTCTTCGTTGCAACGGTTGAAACCTGTCCGTTTGCGCCATATTCCACCACGTATCCATCAATAGTTGCACCAGAACACGGCAAATCATTCCAAAGTCCAGTTCCACCTGATAGGAATTGTGTACAATCTTCATCACCAGCATTGTTTGGCTCGTCGCCTGGTGCCCAGTTTGCGTATTCACCGTCAACAGAACTTCCGCCAGTTCCACCCGACCAGAACGAAGTACCAGTCTCTGGACCAGTTACCCATTTCCAGTCATCTTCAGTTTCGGCGTCACTTCCACCCATCCATCCGGCACCGTTCAAACGTGCTGTCACAAATTCGTTTTCTTCGGCAGATGTAATTGTTGCAAGGTATCCAGTTAAACCGGCCTTGGTTCGAGCAGCAGCAGCGATTTTAGCGCCATCCCAATCGAGTTCACTATCAGGAACAAATTCGTACAAGTGATTATTGCCCGGATAAAAGACAATTCCTTCTTCGACAAGTGAAACCTCAACGGTATCGCTTCCTGCTGATTTTGCAGTATACGTCACGGTCGCAAGCGCTGTGTTTACATCATTTTTAGGTCCAGTCAGTGTCAGGGCTTTTCCAGCAGAGCCGGATGTAATTGTTACTCCAGCAGTAGGTTGTGCCCATAGAGTACCGTTAGAGACACGGATATTCACTGGTAGCGTTGGGTTACCTGTTGCATTGACCTGTAGTCCTGTTAGTTTCTTACCAACATACACCTGACTATTAATTGAGTTACTTCCAGAGAATGTTTCGCCAGCTGCATCAGTCCTCACCGCATATAATTGCGGTATAATTGCAGCCAAAGCAAGCAGCACTAATGCGCTTGCCATAAATATATAACTTTTTGTACGTGACACTCGCAGTTGAATCATTTAACACACCCCATGCATTATTCTTATGCTTGAGTATAGCGTGAGCGAGGTCGTTTGTATATGTTTCGTATCCAGATAAGTACGCTAGAAGTCTGCAATAATTAACTTTTTCATTTGCATCATGTGTGCGTAAGCATCGGGCTTTTGCATAAGTTCACCCATATTTGCAGGGACAATTTGCCAACTAAGACCGTATTGGTCTTTACACCATCCACACTGCTCAGATTCAGGTACGGTTGATAGCTTACTCCAGTAATAGTCGATCTCTTCCTGGTCTTTACACGCTACGACAAATGAAATTGATTCATTAAATTTAAATTCGGGTCCTGCATTAATTGCAGTAAAGCGTTGACCATTTAATGCGAAATCAATAACCAGTTCTTTACCAGCCATGTCTTTTTGAAAATCGAGCAGGCCTTCTGTCGGGTAGTATGAAGTATTCAGAATTTCGCTACCAATAAATACCGAGAGATAAAAGTCGACAGCTTCTTTTGCGTTTCCATCGAACCATAGATTTGGAGTGATCTTTGCGGGCGTATTATTCATACTTTCATCATACCAAATAACGCCTGAGAGTTTGCTTTACCTTACCGAGTCGTTGTAGCACGTGGTTGTGTAGGAGTTGTTCCGCCGGTTCCAGTCGTCACAATACAGCCTGTTGCGTCAACAATACTACCGGCTGGCGTATTAGGACATGTGTCTTTATCATCCGCTACCCCATCACCGTCAGTATCAATAATCACCGGATCCTCTTCTTCAACTTCACAACCTGTCGCATCAACGACGGTACCCGCCGGCGTATTCGCACACTTATCATCCGCATCTATCACACCGTCTTTATCAGCATCTTCTGGCGGCTTCGGTACATCACAAGTTCCAACAGGAGTTGATCCCCTAATAAAGTATTCTTGATACGTTCCATCAGTTCCGCCACCAACAGCACGAAGTCCGTTACTACGACATATCGTTAATCGCTCAACACCCGACGGTGCAGTAAATGGTTGGTTCGCTTGCCCCTTTAATCCGGCCAAGATCGTGCTGCGCCAAATTGGACCAGCCATACTTGAACCACCGTTGTTCATCGGCGTGTTATCGTTATTGCCTACCCATACACCAACTGCCAACTGCTTTGCATACCCAATCGTCCATGCATCACGCGCTTCATCAGTTGTTCCAGTCTTTACCGCGACGTCATAGCCATTCGTATTCAAGCTACTTCCAAATATCGGTGCGCGTGCACTCTCGTCATTCAAAATATCAGAGATAAGGAACGATGCATTTTCGCCCATAACCTTGTCGGCAGACTTTGTACTCTTCTTAAATACTTCTTTTTCAAACTTATCATCAATTTTTGTAATCGTTGTTGGATCAAACTTAGCTCCGCTATTTGCAAAGGTTGCGTAGGCATTTGTCATATCGGTCAGTTTTGCTTCAGCTGAACCAAGTGCTAATGAAAGGCCATAATCGTTCTTGTCACTAATCGTGCTAATACCCAAACGCTGCAATGCATCAACTGACGTACTAACTCCAAGCTTTTGCATCACCTCAACCGACGGAATGTTCAGTGATTGCGAAATAGCGCTGCGTACAGAAACATTGCCCCTAAACTTTCGATCTGCATTCAAAGGTCGATATCCACCACCAAAATCAGTCGGCTCATCTTTCAGGATTGTTCCAGGGGTAATAATATTGCGATGCATTGCTTCGGTGTAATACAAGGGCTTAAGACTTGAGCCGGGCTGCCTTGCAGTAATAGCCATGTTCACCTTACCGAAATCTGTATTGTTATAGTCAGCACTTCCCACCAATGCACGAATTTCACCTGTCGTTGGGTCGATTGCAACAACTGCGGCATTCGAACCGCCATTGCGTTGAATAAATCCTATTTGCGTATCAACAGCATCGCTGGCTGCCTTTTGTAGTGTTGAATCGAGTGTCGTTGTGACACGGAAGCCAGAACGAGTCACGCGCTCTTCACCATATTCTTTATATAGTTCGTCGAGTACCATTTCAGCAAAATGAGGCGCCTCACCATTTACTCCATCGCCTTGCTCTGCATATGCCAGCACTTTAGCTTTGGCGGCATCAGCTTCGGCCTGTGTAATTGCCTGGTTGTCCGTCATTCGACTCAGTACAGTTGCCTGACGTTCTTTTGCATACTCTGGATTGCCAGATATCGGTGAGTAGGCAGAAGGTGCTGGCAATAATCCAATCAGCATCGTGCTCTCTGCAAGATCCAGATCAGCAGCAGATTTACCAAAGTATGTTTCAGCGGCAGATGCGATACCAAAAGCACCTTCACCGTAGTAGACAGAGTTCAAATACAGATCCAGGATTTCATCTTTGCTATATGTCTGCTCGATCGCGAGTGCGATTGTCAGTTCTTGGTATTTTCGAAGGTATGTCTGGTTACTTGAAAGTAATGTATTTTTTGCCAGCTGCTGCGTTAATGTTGATCCACCATAGGCAGTTCCATCACCACTCAAAAGGTTTGCATACAGCGCACCCACGATACTAATGAGCGAAAAGCCGCCATGTTTATAGAAGTTCTTATCTTCTGCTGAAATAAGTGCCTTTTCGGTATAGTCAGATATCTGATCAAGCGGCAATCGTTCACCCCGATCAGCAGTACCAAAACTATAAAAAGCCTCGCCACTCTTATCAAGCAGCACAACTCCGGTGTTGCTGTAGTTCATAAGTCTATCCGGGTTAGAGATAGCACTCGCATAGTAGAGATACGTGAAAATAGGCGTCAGGATAAGAAATGCCAAGATTGGACCACCAATGACAGCAGCTTTTTTGGGTTTACTCAGTGCTTTAAACCACTTCCAACGAGCGATAAAGAATGTGGGAACCGGTCCATGTTTTTTGGTAGGTTTTTTAACCACCTTAGGGGTTCGGTTAGGACTATACGACTTAATGCGAGTGTATTTTGCCATAGTTACTGGTACCTATTATACCTGAATATGCGTTTTTCGAAGCTTAATCAGTAAGCAGGGATAGGTCTTGGTGGATCAAGATCGGTGCAAAACCTATAATTTCATCTTTCAGCATTCCGTCCGGAACATCGTTATAGATATAAAGCTTCTTTCTAAGGCGGAATGCGTCATACATCTCCAGGAATGTGGCGCCACCAATATAGTTATGTTGTCCATTCTTTTCAAAGTTTAATACCAACACCGCATCAATGCCATTGATCACATCTTCACTGTGCTTGATCATACCCGCCTTCCATACTGCATGCTCTTCCGCGCCGAGTTCTCGATACTTTGACTCTGCGTCGGGATCGTCGTATGAATTAGGGAGAGTTATCTCGTGACCAGCCTTCTCGAGGGCTTCTTTGATTGGCGGAATTGTTCCGTAAAATGCTTTGCTGCAGATGATGAATATTTTCATGATGATGTCATTATAACTTATGCTTTTTCGGTATACTACATACATGACTCTCACCGACCAAAAACAAACAGGATTTACCATCGTCGAACTCCTTATCGTCATTGTTGTTGTCGGTATTTTGGCAGTCATTATTATCGTGTCCTACAACGGCATTACTTCAAAGGCACAAGAAACTTCGGTCAAACACGACATGCGAAACATTGCTAAACAGGTAGAGATTTACAAACTAGATGACGGGCAATACCCGTCGTCGACGAAATTAAAAGAACTCGGCATTAAGGTAAATAAACAGACCTACGGAGTAAACCCAACCGGCGCAACCATATTCTACTGCGTTGATAGCACGGGAAGTGTTTTTAGCATTGTCGCCAGGGTAAAATCTTCAACCCTCACCAAATATCTATCTAGCACCGGACAGACGAGCACATATACCGGGTCCGCAACTGCCCCTCAACTCTGTTTAGATAGTGGAGTTCCGGGAACAACTTCAACTGTTACCTATACTGCTTTTACAGAGAATGGTGCTTGGTTTGACTGGGTGAATTAGCAGCGATCTTATTCTTGTTGACAAAAATCCCAATACAGAGCTAAAATAAGTTATGGAGACGCCCATTGTTTTAGGTAACCAAAAAAACAAAATAAATCCCGAATTTATCACCCCTGACCATGTCAGGGGTTTGTCTTTAGGAAAAGTAACTGAGGATTTTGGAACCATAGGGCTTTATACAAGAACGATCGACACACTTGAAAGAAATGGTCTCTTAGACAACGAACTCATACACCTAAGCCTTCAACTGGGGCTAGCTCTCCATTCAGATGACTACCGCACAAATGGACATTATACGGATCACCTGATGCGCGTAATGCTTCATTTAATTGAGGATTTTGGAATCCGTGATCCAAACCTTATTGCAGCAGCACCTTTGCACGATACTTTTGAAGATCATCCGCGAGACTTAGTACTTGCGCTTACTGGAGAAAAACCCGACAACAGAGATGATGCTCGAACTTTAGGTAGACAAGCACTCGCCCTCTTAACCAACGAAGAGGTAGTTGAGATCATAGAATCTGTAACAAATCCTTTAGTACTCCCGGGGCAAAACAAACTTGAGGTGTACACTACACATACTCGAGAGTTAGTTTTGAGATCTCAAAAAGGTCGCGTCTTAAAACTTGCCGATTTTATAGACAATGCAGGCGGAAACCACGCGACGATCGGCGAAAAACAACATAAGCTCGACGAAAAATATACCCAGCAATACCGAATTCATAAAATGGGACTGTTTTTACCGAATAGTTTAATTACAGGAGCCGAACGTCAAAAAGCACTTCACATGCTATCAAAAGGTCACGCAAGAGCGCTCGGTAGATTAGCCGCTTATCATTCACAGGCGTCGTAGATCAGCAGCCACGTCTTTCACTATAGTTTTCACTAATTCGTCTTCAGACAAGCTTTCATCAAGGATCATCTCACCATTCACATCCAAAAAATCTTTATCCCTCCACCACTCTTTCATTTCAGCTTCACCAAAATCATTATTTTTGCTGCGTGCGTTATGTCGACGAAGCGTTTCCTCGAATGGAATATCTAAGTAATACACATACGACTCATCGAACTCAGCAACCAAGCCTCTGAGCATCTCTCCGTATTTGTTATAAGAAAGAATTCCTTCTATCAGTACGTCATATCCATTCTTTTTGCCGTACATAGCTAGTTGTCCAATAAGCCCGATCACAGGATTACCTTCTTTATCCTTCGCTTTCAAAATATCTCGTCGAAGTACATCTTGTTGCAAGAACATTACTTTATCACCTAATTCTTCACGGACACGATGTGCGATGGTTGATTTACCGCTTCCTGAATTTCCGCGAATGATGATGAGTTTCTGTGGCATATGTTAATTGTAACAAAGCAACACAAAAGCTATACATAGTTGCAAATATAACAAAAAAATGTTTAAGTATGTAGTGTATCACTTCCGATACGCGTATCCGAAAGGAGTGCCTAGTGGCACTAAAACGCGGCGTGACACAGCTGATGAATGAGGCAAGCCTCAGCGTCAGCGGTCTCGCTGAGAAGAGTGGCATAAGTGAATCCACCGTACGACGTGCGGTGCGTAGTAACGAAAATGCCCGGCTGAACACTACTTCAGCCACAGCAATTGCCAATGCCCTTGATTCGTCTGTCGGCGAAATCAACTGGCCTGGTGGCTTAGCCAATCGCGGGAGACCCGCCGGAACAGGTGGTAGATACACCCGCCGTACTGGCTGAGCAAATTCATGCTCCTTGTGAGCCCCTTTCCTGTTTTTTTACGGAAGGGGCTCACGGGGGCTTATTTAATTGTAGGGTGCAAAAAGCTCCGTGCTATCATATAGGTACTTACGTTTTAAGGAGTACCATGCCAAAGCAAAAACAAATCCCTGAAAAACCACACAAAATTCGTACACGTTGGTACGCGACAAAACCTGTAATTATTCTCGCACTTATCTTTTTGCTACCCTTAGGCCTGTTCTTGATGTGGAAGTTTCCTAGCTGGACTAAAAAAACAAAATGGATCGTCACTGCAATCCTTACATTCTTTTGGGCATTTGTATTTATTGGCACCTACAACTCACCGCCCACCATCACCTTCACTAATGCAAAAGATAATAAAATCAGTACAGATGTTGCCGAATACGTTATTACTGGTACTGTTTCGAGCATGAAAGACGTACGTTCTCTTACTATTAACGACAAGCCCGTTACAATCGCGACAGATTCCGGTTTTGCACATAAGGTCATCCTTGAAGAGGGCGATACTGTCTTTAGTGTTGTCGCTACAAATGAGAATGGTAACAGCTCAGAAAACGTGATTATACACAGGGCATCTAAAGCAGAGTTAGAAGCTCGCTTGGCTGCCGAGAAAAAGCGACTTGAACAACAAGTCAAAGAAGAGCTTGCCAAAAAAGAAGCCAAAGATGCCGAAGAGAAAGCCAAAGCCGAAGCACAAGCCGCAAAAGAAGAGGCAGCTGCGGACAAACAAGCAGCGAAAGATCAATCCGCTGCAGACAAAAAAGCTGCGAAGGAAAAAACAGCCGCAGATAAGCAAGCTGCGAAAGAGAAAGCAGCACTCGACAAACAAATCGCGAAAGATAAGGCAGCAAAAGAAGCGAAAGTAACCAAGGAGGCAAAATCAAACTGCAATTGGTGGTGTAGATTAACCGGTGGTGACAAGAAGAAGGAAGTTGCAAAAGAAAGTGCACCAGAGATCAAGAAAGCTCCTGTTACTACCCCTGCAGTTCCCGCTCAACCTAAGATAGGCGAAACAGTCACAAGCGGTAACTTTGCGTTTCGTGTCAACTCAGTCAACTGTGGCGAAACAACAATTAGCTGGGTATACGGTGGCGTCATCCGTTACTACTCAACAGCCCTGGGTAAGTTCTGTAGGCTCAACATGACAGTTCAGAATATCGGTGATTACAAAGATAGTATCTCAATATGGGATCAATACCTTTATAACAGTAAGGGCCAACAATGGTCTTATGATAGCGGCGCGACATCAAATGCAGCAAAATACCTTTACGGTAGCCCCCTGGTTGAATCTATGAACCCAGGAATTAGTATTACTGGTGATATTATCTACGATGTACCAAGTGATCAGTCGCCGGCAACAGTGGTTATTGACGGTGGATTGTTTGGATCAACAAAAACGATACGCTTGTAACATTCGTTATATAATTGCGCTCTCGATCAACTACCAATACTCCAAATATTCAAAGTCTTACCGTCCTCATGTTCTTGACCTACGAGTGTGTACCCAATTTTCTCTGCAATTTTATTACTCCCGATATTTTCAGGTTCAGCACGAATAACCAGGCGAGGAATTTCCATTGTAGATAAAGCAAAGTGCGTAAGTGCCGCTGAGGCTTTTGATGTTATTCCCCTGCCGTTGTATTCAGATGCGATCCAGTACCCGATCTCTGGCCGCTCTTCTGCAATGTGCATGAGACTGATATGGCCGATGACACTCCCGTCATATTTAATGCCATACCCGTACTCTTTGTTGTCTTTGCGTCTCTGTAGCATCAATTCAATGAACCCCCGAGAGTCAGAAACGGTTTTCGTGAACTTTGGCCATGGCAGGAACTCTGACAGGTACTCTCTGTCCTTATCGGTTAACGCAAATAGACGATCTGCGTCTTCAATCCGCAGCTGTTCGAGGGTGAGCGTGTCATCAACTTGTATGATTTCGTTATTTAACTCTGGCATAGCACTATGATAGCAAAAAACACCTAGTCATAAATCTACTTAATTTCATCAGCCGCTTTTAATACGCGGTCGATCAAGTCTGGGTCGGATACTACCGGAAGCCCCGGCTTATCTTCAAAAACAACTTTTGTATCGAGATCCAAAAAGTATGTTGTCTCGTTCACTACTACTATCAAAAGTGGTTTATCGTCTAGCGTACCTACCATGAATTTCCGTGGCATATTGTAAGTCTCCTTATCGGTTTATTGTTTCAGTTTATTTAGGATGGTGTTGAAGTTTTCCTGACCCATGTTCTTGGGTGAGATTATAACATTGAGCCAGCTGTTTGGTGCTATGTAGTTACCCTCCAGCTCAGGAACCGCGCTTAGCCATAATTTCGGGCTACGCATTATGATGATCGTTTTCTTGCGTCGTACAGCTTCGCGCACTAATTCAAATGAAAAATCCTGCGATGGTACCTTCAAGTCGCTTATCTTCTTTGCGTTTACTGAGTGGTAAGGGAGGTGTTCGATTAGCATTATTTTGTCCCGAAGCATGTGCTCTGTAACACCAGCCTGTAGTAGCGGCGCGAGCTTTTTCTTCCACCACCAGTACCCACCCGTTTCTTCAAACCCGCCATTGAAATAATAGAATATTGAGTTGTATGGATCGGCTTGGTTTGCACGATTTTCTGCTGCAAATTGAGGATGTGTCATATTTACTGTAATGTCACTTTCGCGAAAGCCTGGGTTTAGTGCCAGGAAAATAACTTCTGCGTTATTGAGGCCACCAATGTATGGTTCGGGTAGGGTATCGAATCTTAGTTCGTTATTTGCGTGGCGATGCTGGTTGAGGGAGAGCTTGTCGTCAGCTAAAACGTAGGGTTTTTGTGAGGGTAAATTTAGCCAGGGGTTTTGCATATTGTCACTATTGTAGCGTAATACAAAGTTTGCTGGTTTCAATTCTATTACGGGGTATAAAAATCAGAACCGAATTAACAGTTCTGACTTTGTTGATCATGGCTTGGCTCACAACGATAGAGGAAGTTATAGCCGTTATCAAGAATGAATCGACAGTAGTTACATAACTTAGTAGCTCATTCCTGATACATATTATGCGTTTAGATAAATGCCGCATAAGAGAGTAAAATAGAAAGACATTCTACGAAAGGAAATAAATGCCCGAAAGTCATCTTACCGACCATCTATATGCTGCTGACGAACCAGAGCTCGTTACTGCACCAGCAGTCCACTATGTTTCAATCGAAGGCTCAGGGTCACCTGGCACCGATGAATTCTATCGTAAGAAGCGAATAATAACTGCTATTGCTCGAGTATTACAAAAAAACGAAGCAGAACCTGCGATTGAGCTACAGTACTGGTATCCAGAGGGTTCAGTAAAAGTTGGTATAGCCGATTTCTACAGCGTTAATCCAATTCCCTCTCTCCAATACCGTGTACTGGCCGCGCTTTCTGACGAAGTAACCGCAGAAGAGGTTGCCGATGCGCGTGCGACTATTACAGATGTCGACAACCAAGAATCAGATATAGTATCGCCATATTCAACGCCAGAATACTTAGCGGTGCAAGTTATGCATCACGGACCTTTTGCTGAAGAATTTGGTACACTTGAACGGCTGGAAAATTTAGCTCGCTCGCATAATTTAGAGCGTAACGGCCCTCACTTAGAGATTCATCTTGATGCTTTTGAGCGGGATACCGATCAAACTCCTCTGCGTACTATCCTACGCGATCCTGTAGGGTAACCAGGCTTTGGTTACAGACTCTCCTGCTTGTCTTTCAAGAATGTACTCAGGGCGTCTTTAATATCAACGCCACTTCGGTCTGCCAATACTATCAACCACCATATATTTTCAGCTAACTTATGGCTCAACTCTTTAGTGTGATCACCGTTTGGCCAACGTCCTCGATGTGCCATAATGTTGCGACCAACAAGGCCCGCGTCGGTTAAGTATGCAAGCGTATCTTCTTCAACAGTCCATTCGCTGCCATGATACTTTTGCTCTAGAGCGTGGTACCTCTCGCGTATATCTAGTGATTGACGAATAATATCATCAACTGCCATATCCTTATCGCTCATATTATTTCAACTCCCCGTTCCACATTCGAAACATGACGCATTTACCTTCATTATTGAGTGTAACCAGCCAGAAATTGCCAAAGGTACCTAGTTCTTTGTATGTTCCCGTCCCTTCAATTGCGGCTGTATCCTTTTTTATATCGAGAATCGACCATTCAAAACTCCAGCCGCCATCCTGCCACTTCTGCCTGTCCTGCCAACCTTTAACAATGTCTTTTACTCCGACTAATTGCGTTTCGTAAGGCCATTCGCGGTATTCAGCGTCTTTCGTAAAAAGTGCCTCAATATCAGCTTTCTCTCCTGTTTCCCATGCATGGATGTATTTTTTCACCCATTCTGTTACTTGTTCTTTTGAGATATTCATTATTACAGTATACTTACCCATCTCTCTGCTAACCAGTAGCACCCTTTGTGGTTTCAACTCTATTACGGGGTATAAAAAATCAGAACCGAATTAACAGTTCTGACTTTGTTGATCATGGCTTGGCTCCGACGGCTGGACTCGAACCAGCAACCTCGAAGTTAACAGCTTCTTGCTCCACCATTGAGCTACGTCGGAATACAGATGATATTATACCCTTACCCCCGTACTAGAGTCAATGTTAGACTTGCTCAGCCCAAACGAGGACGCGTTGGTCGTAGGTCTTTTGATCTTCTAACCATTTACCAGTACAGGTCATCAGGTTAAGCCCGCGTGATACATTGCCGTAAGGGAGGAGCATCTTCTTCATATCAAGACCTTCCAAAGGCGCAACTTCAGTATGCACAACCTTATAGGTTAATCGGGTGTTGTCACCCTTTTCAATCTGAATCTCATCTCCTTCAACCAACTTGTCGAGGTAGGCAAATAACCCTTCACGAGTTGGACCAGAGGCGTGTCCATCAATAAACATCGCACCGATGTCACCAGGTTTCACACTTCCGTTGTACCACCCGGCATCATGGATGTTTAATGGCGCCTGGATAGCTCCCTTGTCGTTCACACTCATTGGAAGGATCTTTGCGGTGACATTAATCTTGTTGATATAGATAGCCCTAGGAAGGCTTGGTGCGACGTTGTAGTTCTTTAAGCTATCAGCGCTTGGCTTTGTTTCGTCCTGACCTTCAAGCGCAGATGTTGCGGTTGAAGCAGATCCAGATACCTGTGAAGATTCGCCTGCTTTTACTCGTTGATTTGTCATCCAAGTGTCGATACTGACATAGCCAGTAACAAGCACGAAGACGCTCGCCACAAATACCAGGCCAAATCGTTTCATATCGCGTTGCTTACGACGCTCTGATTTCAAAGACTTTCGAGCGTGCACCAGAGCCCGCTCCATCGCTCGCGCCTTGGCATCAGGTGATAACGTTTCGATTGATCGGATCGGCGCGACAGGCTCAAGGGCGTACGTTTCGGTCTCGGTCATAACCGTTTCGATAATTTCAGGAACGGCCGGTGCTGTCGCAGTTGCAGGTGTGGCAGCAATGACATCGGTAATCACCTTTGTTGATCGAGAATATAACACACGCTGCTCTGCTTCACGTCGAGCGGGCGCATCACGAGGAGAAACCGTCGGGCGACGGTTCTGAAGTGATCGATTATAGGGTGTAATATCTTGCATGCTTTTTTATTGCAGTGAGCGAGACCACTTGGATCTCGCTCACTTATTATCTTGTTAATGAATTCGTTCTATCGTGTTGCGTTACGGCGCCGTAGTGCAATTGCACCAAGAAGTCCTGCTGTAATTATACCAAGTCCAGCGAGAAGTGCAGGGTTACCAAGAAGCAACTTTGCAGCACCAGTGTTTGGAGCATCTGGATCAGTACCAGCGTTAAGGGCAGTAATCACTACATCGTTTCCGTCACCACCAACATATGAAATGCTGAATGTAATTCCTTCGACAACGAATTGTGATCCTTCGTCGAGGCCGGCAAATGTGCCGTTAATAGGAATGTTTGCAGCTTGAAGGTTGTCGATGATAGTAAACTGGTCACCTTCGTTAATGCTATATCCTTCGTAGAGTGAAAGGTTGAGGAGGGCGCCTGCATCAAGTTGCACATCACTTGAACCTGTTCGTGATGGGTCGCTGACGCGTATTTGGTCGTACTCACCATCTGCAGTTGTTTTAAGTTCTGCAGCGTATGTTGAGCCGTCGCTAAGGTAAAGGTTTTCAAGAACAGTAAGTGTTCCAGGTGAAAGTCCAGGGGCAACTGTTCCGCCAATAATAGTCAACGCTTCAACAGTTCCTGTTCCCTTGACTGTTCCGCCTTGGCTCACATCAACGTTCCCACGTGAACCTGTGACAATAGCTGTTTGGTTCGCGCTCACGTTCAGTGATGTACCAGGCTGTTCGTCAGCGTATGTTGTTTCTTCGACAGGGGCGACCGAACTTCCTTCGGGTGTTGTAAGTGTTCCAGATGCACCACTTGCTGTTGTGAATGTGTGTCCGTTTGCGTTGTACGTTCCAGTAATGTTCATGTTGTCAGAACCGTTAAAGAGAAAGTTGCTCAGAAGTGTGACTGGTCCAGTGAATGTACCTGTGTACTTCTCTGTTGGAGCAGATCCACCACATCCATCAGATGATCCATGTTGGATACCGATTGCGCCTGATCCACTTAGAACAAGTGGCTCAGCCCAAGTGCTCGTTGGTGAGTTTGAATAGAAGCTAAGTGAACCTGAACCTTGTACGGTCGTTGTACCGGCTGAAGTTCCGAGTGCAGATGGTCCAGTTACATATGCTCGTCCAGAAGAAATAATGATGTTACCTGTGTAAGATGTCGCACCATCTTGAAGGACAATGTTTTGGCTTCCACTTGCAGTTTGAAGTGTTCCGGCGCCAACAAGTGCCGCGACAACAACACATCCAGCAGTACCAGAAACGTTAATTGTGTAGCCGTTTGTTTGAAGAGTTCTGCCAACACCGTTAAAACTTGCATTCCGTACAGTAATATTCGCACCAAGTGCAATAGGAAGGTCGATTTCGAGGATGTCTGGGTTACCGTCGTATGCAGCAGTACTTGTGACATCACCAGTAAGTGTCAACGTTGCAGAACCGTCGATAGCATATCCACCATCATCAGTTGCGCCAGTGTAAAGAATACCGCCGAGTGACAGGCTTGAGATGTTGTTGTGTGTCGTTTCGTATCCAGTCGCTGTCGCTGTATTGAAAGTAACGATATCACCGTTAGATGGGATTGTATCGCCATTCCAGTTTGCGGCAGTACTCCAGTTATTGTCGCTTCCGCCACCATCCCAGGTCTTGGTTGCTGCACTTGCGAAAGGAACGTTTACAAATTGTGTCGCAATGGTAGACACAACAAATACTGTTGCGAACAGTGCGTACTTCAGACGGCTCTGGGTTTTAATCATCTTTTTCTTTCTGTTTTTATTTTTTCGACTTTTTGTCGGGAACTTATGAATATAGAATAACCTTAGACAGTATATGTTGTCAAACAGACTCGCTTTTAAAGTTAATTAATGTTATAATAGTATTTAAACCACCTAAGCGAACGGAGATATCATTATGTTAAAGAAGTTTATTATTGGTGCGAGTGCACTCGCATTTGTCGGTCTTGCAGTTGCAGGAACAGCCCTCCTACAAAGTGCGCCAGCAAACGCAGCAGCTGGCTGGACAACTGTTGGAAGTGTCTCTGTAAAGAACCAGGCCGGAAAAGTACTCCTGTCTGGAACTATGGATGCGTGTAAAACAACCGTCGTAAAGCAAGGCTCTAAGCTAAAGACGCGATTCCGTGTTGCGACTAGTGCAATCCCTTCAACACAAAAGGTATCAGTATGGGCAAACCTTGGAACATCAGGTAGTCACGTCTCAGCAAGTACTCCAGCTACAACTGCTAAAGCGGGCTCAGTTATTACAACTGGACTTACACCTGTAAAGAACACCAATGACGGCTACGTCTACGTTCATGTCGGCGAAATCACTGGCGACTACGGTTCACCTGTACAACCAAAACCATTCAAGATTTCTAACATCACTAAGTGTTTGTAGATTTCTCACTATAAAATAAGAGGCCATCACGGCCTCTTATTTTAATTTCGCGAGTCGAGCCTTCGTCGATTCATGCGCACCGTCCAAGCCCAGAATCTTGAGCGTTCCAATCAACACATATAGTTCATCGAGTGTCATCTGATTTGGTAACTGTTCGTAGCGTGTGAATCGATCGTTAATTTCGTCAACCAGCCACTTTTCTTTTGCAGGGCTAATCGCCCTCGAGCTAGCAGCGGTTGTCGCACTAGTCGTAATAACCTCAAGTGACCTGGCAGAGTTATCGCTTTTACGAAGGAAACCCTTCGCAATCAATCCATTAATATGAATTGCCACAGTCGAGACTGACTTATAGCCAATTGCATTCATAATTTCGCGATAACTTGGACCATATCCGTGTTCTTGAATGAACGCGTCAACGTATTCAAGCAGTTCTTTTTGTCGTTTTGTGGATCTTTCGGCCATTCTGAACTCCTTTCGCTGCTAGGGCAACCGCAGCCAACCCCCACCATATAATTGCTACTGTATCATCAACCCAGACCGGCAACAAAATACCGATCAATGCCAAGCTAATACCACTCGCGAATACTCCTAGTGCCAACCAATCAGCGCGTCGTTGCCATAACTGGCGCAATACCTTATATGAAATCGCCAGGAACAATGCGAGCCCCAACCAGCCCGCTTCATGAGCGATAAACAAGTATTGGTTTTCAATAATCAAAGGTTTGTCACCATACAGCGACGCAGATCCTGTACTTCCAATACCCCCACCAAGGGGTTGATGTACCATTCGATCAACACCATATTCGAGTGATTCAATATGACCATCATTCGAACTGACTTCAGCACCTGTGCCTTCGTTTTCATGCAGCAATACATTTGAGACAAGATATGAATCCCTGGCAGCGAACAACCCTCCACCAAGCGCCATAATAACGACGATCAGCGCAATCCATGCCCTTCGTGGCAACTTTCGAGCAACCGTTGCAAGTGCGACAATACCAATTGCAACACATGCACCAACTAACGCACTGCGTGAATAACTTGCCCACAATGCGACAAAGCTTCCGATAACAATCACACTGATCAACAATGCTGGGCGACGAATCTTTACACGCGAACCTCGCAGCCACGCTGCACAAAGAAGCGCCAACACAATACCGGCGTATGCACCCAGTGGGTTTGGACCCCGCAAAGTACTACTTATGCGAATAAACTCAGGATTCTCGTCTACTGTCAGGTACGGCACGATCGTTGAGGTATTATAACCAATATATTTCAAGACATCGACAGGTAATACAAATACCTGTAACAGTGCAAAGGCGGCAACAATAAACGCACCAACAAAGAACGTCCACAAGAACGGTTTTCGTAGTGTCGGATACAAGCAGACCGCCACATATACCAACACAAAGAAGAGCAGGTAGCGCAGGTCAATAAATAGACCAGCAATAGTTGCTGAGACACCTTGCGGCGCAACCGGAATCAATAATAGATGGAGGGCGGCATACGCAACAATCAATAGAACGAGTGGAGATTTCAGTAATGACCACTGTTTTTTCTGATGCAAGATCACCAGCATCAACAATCCAGCCAGTAGCAGCAGAATTTCTTTCCACGATTTAATCAACAGTTCAAACTGTGGAAAAAGTGTTCCAAATCCGACACTCAGCGGTGCATGTAGTACGATTCCTGCAAAGACGGTCAGCAAAATACCAATAAACACCTTGTCGATCAGATTCAGTTTCGTGGGCTTTACTACCATAAGTACCCTTAGTGTAGCGCAAATAATGGTATGATAGTATCACTTATGTCACGCCGAAACAGCAAGCTCTATAGCTTTATCCTGATTCTCATCGATGCCCTCGTACTGATTACTGCGTTCGTGCTCGCCTACATTGCGCGCGTCCAATATGACCACCGCCCTCTTCTACAGGATATCTACGCATTCGACTACATTATTCCGTTCTTATTAATCGTTCCGTTCTGGATCTTTATCTTCGGCATTCTTGGCTTGTATCACCCTCGCACATATAATCGTCGTTTAGTTGAATGGTCAAAGATCGCCGTAGGTGTATTCATCGGTATCCTAGTTGTTATCGGCTGGGAATATATCAGCGATAAGACCATCTTCCCCGCTCGCCTCGTTGCTGTTTATGCACTTATTGGTGCCTTCTTACTTGTCGTATTCGAACGTGAAATCATGCGTCTAATTCGTTCACTCATGTTCCGTTATGGGCGAGGTACGAAGCGAGTCCTGCTTATCGGATCTTCGTCTGCAACAGGCGATATCGCTCGTAATATCGCAGACACCAAGCGAAGTGGCTATGAAGTCGTCGCCTTCGCTGGACCAAAAAAGAATCTACCCGAAGGATTTGCTGCACATCATTATTCATACGTTGAAGAAGCACTCAAGAACCTTAAATTAGACGAGATCAACGCCATCATCCAGACCGATCTTTATGACAACGCCGATCGAAACCAAAAGATCCTTTCAATCGCCCAAGAAAGTCATATCGACTACAGCTTTATTCCCGGTGAGGCTGAATTCTACTCTGGCAAAAATACCGTCGATGTATTCCTTGGCTATCCAATGATCAGTGTCTATCAAACACCTCTAGTTGGTTGGGGGGCGATCGTTAAACGAATCTTTGACTTCATCATGAGCTTTCTGCTATTGATCGTTTCATCTCCATTCTTGCTCATTATCTTCATCATCAAAAAAATCGTCGACCGTGGACCTGCTTTCTACGTCAGCCAACGCCTCAGTCGATTCTCTGAACCAATTGGTCTGATCAAGTTCCGCAGCATGGGTGCCCAATATGGCACTCGCGATGCCGCCGATGAATTCCGCGCAATGGACCGCGAAGACCTCGCAAAAGAATACGAAAAGAACCGCAAAGTTGAGAATGATCCCCGTATTACTCCATTCGGTCGTTGGCTTCGTGCAACCTCACTCGACGAACTTCCACAAGTGTTCAATGTATTCAAAGGTGATCTTAGCTTAGTAGGTCCTCGTCCAATCCTCCCCCAAGAAGTAAAGCTTGCCCAAGGTCGCACCGCATTACTACACAGTGTAAAATCTGGCGTCACTGGGCTATGGCAGGTATCGGGTCGCAGCGAATTAAGTTTCGAAGAACGTATCGAGTTGGAATTATTCTACGCCCAAAACTGGACCTTCTGGTTAGACATCAAGATCTTGTTCAAGACTGTCATGGTTGTCCTTCGTGGCCGCGGAGCAAAGTAAAGTGCCAGCACCGAAGATTGCTATTGTTCATGACTGGCTTACCACAGCAGGTGGCGCAGAAGTTGTTGTCACAGAACTACACAAACTTTTCCCGAAAGCACCAATCTATACCTCTGTATACAATCCCGACGCCATCCCCTCACTGAAAGGTGCAGATATTCGCACCACCTATCTGCAAGAAAAATTACCACTTCGTCTTCGCTACAAACACACCCTCTGGCCAACCCTGCGCGCCAAAGCGTTTCGTGCACTCGATCTTTCTGAATTTAACATCATCATTAGTAGCTCAAGTGCCGAAGCAAAAGCTGTTCGTAAAACCCGTCCCGACCAAAAACACATCGCCTACATTCACACTCCGATTCGCTATTACTGGAGTCACTACGAAGAGTTCCGTCGTGAATTTAAGTTTGGCATCTTCACACCATTTATCCGCCCCGTCATCCCCTTCTTCGTAAAAAAAATGCGTAAATTAGACTTGGAATCTATCAAAGATATTGATGTACTCATCGCCAACTCTGAAGTCACCCAAGCACGCATTAAAAAGTACTACAACCGCCCAAGCACCGTCGTTCACCCACCCGTTGATGTCGAGCGATTCACACCCGCACCAAAAGGGGAGCGCAGTGGATACGTACTATGGGGCAGACATGTCCCCTACAAGCGTTTTGACCTCGCTGTAGAAGCTTGTAATCAGCTAGGTGCTCACTTGACCATCATTGGGTCTGGGTCTGATACAGCGCGCCTAAAAAAGCTCGCAGGACCAACTATCAAATTCGTAGGCCGCGTCAGTGACGCCGAATTAGTTCGCCTCGCACAATCTGCCAAAGGCTTTCTCTTCCCTAATGAAGAAGATTTTGGCATCTCAGCCGTCGAAGCACTGGCTGCCGGCACACCCGTAATTGCCTATGCCAAAGGTGGCGCACTAGATATTGTTCAAGATGGCGAAACTGGAGTGCTATTCGACAAGCAAACAGTTGCCAGTTTAGTGGCTGCGATGAAGCGATTTGAAACACTTACTTTCTTGCCCGCTACTTTACACCGAAAGGCAAAACGATTTGATAAGAGTTTGTTTGCTACGAGAATTCAAAAAATAGTTAACGACAACATAAGATAGTCTAAGTATGCGCATTGTGAGCTTCATCAGGCGCATCCTCTTAACAGATTTCGGCATCGCACTGCTTATAACACTTGCTTGGAAAGTTGTCCTCCTTGCTATTGGCTTCGCCATAGACAGCTACTACGGCAACGCAAGCTCGTTTCTTGATCATACGATGCGCTGGGATGCTGGTTGGTACCTGACAATTATCAATGGTCATTACACCGACAACCTCGCATCATCCGCCTTCTACCCACTCTTCCCACTACTCGTTTACACTGTACATTTTATAAGCTTCGGTATGATTGACTATTCACTCGCTGGTCAATTGGTAAATACTATTGCTGTATGGCTTGCCTTAACAGCAGCAATCAAGTTAGGTCGAATACTACTAGGAGAACGTCATCGCTACTGGATAATAGGGTTAATGCTCACTGCACCCGCAGCATTCTTTATGCACGTATTTTACGGAGAAGCAGTATTCATAGCTTTAAGTTTTTGGGCGTATTATTTTGCCTTAAAACGAAAATGGCTAGCCGTCGGCTTGTTGCTTGGCGCTCTAACAGCAACAAGATTACCGGCGATACTTATCGTTGCGTTATGTGTATTAGAATATATGCGCGCCTATTCATGGAATTTAAAGAGAATATTGAATAGAAACATACTATTCTTCCTGATTGCCCCGGCCGGCTTCCTGTTATTTAGCTTATACCTTCTTACAGTCCAGGGTGACGCGATTGGAATGTTTCATGCATACAAAGCAACGGATGATTGGATATATCAGGTTTTTAACCCTAATATTATCGATACCTTTGCTCGGTCTATATACCAAATAGTTAGAGTAATAGGTGGATTGCGACCTCTAGACAACGTGTTCGCAGTAAACATACTTATACCCACGCTTAGTCTGATTACCCTGGGTCTAAGCTCCCTCTATCTCATCGTAAAACATCGCCAGAAAATGCTCCCACTTGGCGTGGTCGGTATACTCTCGGCAATAATGTTCACGTTGAATAGTAACGTTGTATCAGTACATCGATACGTATTACCTTGCTTAGCTGTGTATGTGGCATGCGCACTTCTTTTTGCTGCACCGAAAAAGCGCATATATCTTTACGTTATATGTGCGCTTGGAGTCGTGGTTCAAATTTTGCTGTATAGCTTATTTGTAAGAGGTATATTCGCCGGGTAGCTACGTTAAGTGATGACAGTAACGATTTGTAATTATTAATAAAAGTTATACTGTATCTTTACAAAATACACTTAATGTGCTAATGTTTATATAACATGAACGCTGAAAAAAATAAAAATGCTATCATCGAAAATAACTCATCCCCATCATATACTCAGTTGCTTGCTGACCATCCTCGTATCGCCGAACTTAAGGCCCATGTTGAGCTTGTAGAAAGCCTTCGCTCAGAAGATGATCGCAAGGGTCGTGTCTCACCTTCTTTGAAATTAAGCAGCACAGAAGGTTTTATTGGTGCAGGTGGTGAAAAATCGGTATACTCCGTTGACGAATACGCTGTAAAATTTCTTCACAAAAATAAAGAGTACGGCTTTAATCACGACTTTGATAGTCAAGTGAGCAGTCTTGAACATGGCACAGGCATCGCTCATCTTGAACAAATTGTCGTGTCAGATAAATCAGATGAAGTTATTATTACCGAAAAAATGCCAGGAAAACCGATTTTCGAAATTTCCTCAATCGATCTCGCACGTCAACTAACACGTGATCATATTGCACAGCTAAAGATAACTCTCGACGAAATGAAGCAAAACTTCCTTGATTACGACAACGGAAACAATGTACTTTTCGACCCCGAAACAGGATTTAATTTCATTGATTATCGATACACCCTAGAAGCGTCCACCGATACAACGGATGAAGAACTTCGAACACAAATGACAGACCACTTAGATTGGAAACTTAATCTTGAAACATTCCTTCATGATAATCTAAAGATTAAATACGACGGCGAATCAATTGATCAGATTGAATACAACGGCGAAGCATCAAAAGAACACGCACGTCGTAATATTGGCCGCCAAGCGTTACTTAAATTAGTCATGATCAAAGCCCGAACTCTAGAAAAATAAGCACTCGGGTGTTAGACCCAGGCGATAACCTCACCAGCATTTTGCAATACTCTTTCGGGGACTGTAACTCTATTATCGACGACATCAATATTATTATGCCCAGTGTCCACGTATTTTAAACAAGCAGAAGCAAATCGCCTGACTTGCCTATCATCAAGTGGTGGGACCACTTCGATAAACTCACACGCGAGATGTGACAGGTGCCCAGGAGTATCTATAGTTTGAATGGTTTGATCCTCGCGGCCAAACTTCTCAGATAGCTCAGTAGCGAGTTGATCTGAATCCAATTTCAGTAATTTGCTGAAACCGATTATTGTCGCCGGTGTGCCTTCCCCTGGTGCTGTGTTGAAGAATCTAATTTTACCGTTGGACATACTATTCGACAGTTACGCTCTTCGCAAGGTTGCGAGGCTGGTCTACGTTATTACCTTTTGCTACAGCAACTTGATAGGCAAACAATTGCTGGAAAACATTAATCACTAGTGGTGCAAGAACATCAAGCTCAGTATCAATCCGAACAACCGTTTCGGCATCGATCTCTTTCTTGCTATCTGTAATCGCAAGGATATGTCCACCACGTGCATTTACTTCAGATAATCCACTAATAGACTTATCAAACAGCCAGTCATCAAGCACGAGGAACACCTCAAAGAAACGGTCGTCAACGAGTGCGAGTGTACCATGTTTTAATTCACCTGTTGGATATCCGTCAGCATGGATATACGAAATCTCCTTTAGCTTCAGTGCACCTTCAAGTGCCGTTGGAAATGCCGTATCACGACCAAGATATAGCGCGTGGTCATAGGTAGCATATTTCTTTGCTACTGCCTTTGCTTCTTCTTGCTTAGTCTCTAGTACCTTTTCGATTTCACCAGGAAGTTTCGCGAGTTCCTCAACGTATTTTGCTGTTGTTTCGATGCTCGTGCCTTTTGCCTGTGCAACTTCAATACCAAACATAATCATCGCAGAAACCTGAGAGGTAAATGCCTTCGTACTTGCTACAGAAATTTCTGGACCGGCATGGACATAGATACCGCCGTCAACTTCACGCGCAATGGTTGACCCAACAGCATTGATGATCCCGAGAGTTCGTACGCCACGTTGTTTGATTTCACGCAGACACGCCAATGTGTCAGCCGTTTCACCAGATTGAGACACGACAAGAGCAACTGTATTCTTTGGAAGATGAAATGATCGGTAGCGGAATTCTGAAGCAACAACCACATCAACAGTCAGTCCATCAACAAGCTTTTCAAGATAGTACGATGCCAACATTCCGGCATAGTATGCCGTTCCACACCCAACAATCGTGATGTGCTCGACAGCACGCAATTCATCAAGGGTCATATTCAAGCCACCAAGTTTCACCCGTTTTTCATCAAGAAGGATTCTTCCATTTAAGGTTGACCGCAATGTTGATGGCTGTTCACTAATTTCTTTCATCAAGAAGTGATCAAAGCCCTGCTTTTGAATAGCCTGCATATCAACCTCAATAGTCTCAACCTTGGCAGAAATTGGCTGAGCAGCAAGATCGCGTAGCTCAACTCCATCTGCGCGACAAATAGCCATCTCACCGTCATTTAGGTAGATGGCGTTTGAAGTATGTCCAATCAGTGCGGATGCGTCACTTGCAATAAGTGTCTCACCATCACCGACACCAATAATAAGAGGGCTACCGGCACGTGCAACGATAATCTCATCAGGTTTACGGGTTGAGACAACGGCAATGCCATATGTTCCTGCAACTAGCTTGAGCGCCTGTGCTACAGCGTCAATCAGCTCAACATCCTTGTCATACAAAGAATTGATTAACGCAGCTAGAACTTCCGTATCAGTATCACTTTTGAATTCATGGTCCTTCAGCTCTGCTTTGAGTTCTTTGTAATTTTCAATAATACCGTTATGTACTAGATAGATATCACCAGCTTGGTGTGGATGTGCGTTTCGTTCTGATGGCACACCGTGTGTTGCCCAACGTGTGTGACCAATACCGACAGTATCTTCACTCTTTGATTTCTGAACGAGTAGATCAAGCTCAGCTACTTTTCCATTTGCACGGAGCAGCGTTGCCTTTTTTGTCTTATCAAGTGTAATAATACCGGCCGAGTCGTACCCACGATACTCCAAACGACGAAGTCCACTTGTTAAAATGCCTTGCGCTTCTCTATTTCCTACGTATCCAACAATTCCACACATACTAATCCCCTTACTTAATCGAACTTACAATTGATTCAAGACAGTTTGCAGTATCTTCCCACCGAGTTACTTCTATACTCTCAATACCGAACGCTTTTACTGGATAATCGTTTCCACCTTCCTGTAATTTATCACCAAAGAAGAGAATATCCTCTTTTGTGAGTCCGTTTGCCTCCATCAACTTCTGCATCCCTGTTGCCTTATCAATCCCTGGTCGCGTTACGTCGATCGATGTTGTCCCACCCAGACGAATCTCGAGATCTGGCAAGCCCCGAAGGGCAATCTCGCGAATTGCCAAACGCTTTTTACCCTCTGGATCCCAAGCATACTTGTCTTCGGGCGTTGCAAACTGACCCAGCGCCGAAAAGGTAATCTGACTAAAACGATCTTCGATAATCTCACCAGCTGGGTTCTCTATCCAGTAACCTGCCTCTTTAGCTGATTCCTCGAGGACCTGTATAATTTTACTTTTCTCTTCTTCTGTTAAATCTTCTGCATATTGTAATACCCAGTCTTTTGTTGACTCGTCGTAACGATAGTAGCGTGTTCCACAGGTAGGCATGAGGTGGATGCGTTTCAGTTTCACCTCGTCTAAATCAAGCCGGTCAATGAACTGTTTGTGGAATAGTTCATAATTGCCGCCAGAGATAATACAGACATCAAAAGTTTCAAGGATATTACTAAAGGCGGTCACCATACGATCACTAATGGGCGATTTCGTAATCGCGATTGTGTCGTCCATATCAAATGCTAAGACTTTTTTCATTGCCCGGAATCCTTCTTCATCTTCTCCACAGCTTCTTTCACTTTTTGACTTTGATCTTTACGCGAGACAAGTATCCCGTTGGGGGTATTAATGACAATAACATTATCTAATCCAATCACCACAACTGCTTTGTTCTCATCATTTTGAATGTACGAATTTTCTAGTTCATCATCGTAAATATATGATCCCTTGAAAAAATTGCCTTTTTCGTCTGATTCGTTCGCTTCATGCAAATCCTTAAATGAGCCAATATCCATCCAATCAAATGTAGCGGGAACAACTGCAAGATTGGAAGACTTCTCTGCAAGAGCATAGTCAATAACCTGATCGTTAAACGCCAGGTACGCCACATTGTACTGCTCATCACCAACACTAGGGATACCCGCCAACATATTGAAGTGTTCAGTAAGTTCCGGGGCAACCAGCCGTATTTCATCCATGAATGTGTTCACAGAACCCACAAAGTAGCCACAATTCCATAAATAATTGCCGGCGCGTAAATAATTTTGCGCGGTTTCAAAATCAGGCTTTTCTTTAAATGACTCGATAGCGTATGCAGATTCTAGTTGAGTTATCTCTCCACTTCTTTCGATATATCCAAAACCAATCGCAGGAAATGTTGGCTCAATACCAATAAGAGTGATTTTGTGAGACGCGCTCGATGCACGAGCCGCCAATTGCAACGATCTAACATATCCATCTGTGTCACGAATATTATGATCAGAGTGAACGAATGCAACAGGCTCGTCGTTATCATGTCGACGAGAAATCACATCAAGAGCAAATACAATACAGTTTCCCGTTCCTCTTCTTCCCGGTTCTATAAGAAAATTATCTTCGGAAAGTTCTGGGAGTTGACCCTTTACATGATGTGCATGACCAGCCTCGGTCACAACATACACTAACTCTCCGAGTTTCTTTGCCCGATCATAGGCAGATTGCAATAAAGTTCGTTCGCCTGTTAACTTGAGCAGATGTTTCGGATACTCGCTAGTAGAAAGAGGCCACAGACGAGTACCCGATCCCCCAGCGATAATTACAGTAATCATTAGGATCTATTATAGACTATTCGGTTGATGTGAATGGTATAATTAAGTATATGAATATACTCCTTACTGGTGGCGCGGGCTACATTGGATCACATACAATAATTGAATTATTAAATAACGGCGACTCAGTGACAGTTGTAGACAATCTGGTCAATAGTGACAAAGAAGCTCTGCATCGTGTAGAAAAGATCACTTCTCAAAAAATTCCATTTTATGAACTTGATGTTCACAACAAAGCACAATTAAAAAAAGTCTTTGAAGAAAATTCATTTGACGCCATCATTCATTTTGCTGGCTTAAAATCAGTCGGTGAATCAGTAAGTAATCCCCTGGATTATTACTTCAACAACCTTGACTCAACACTAGTGCTTCTAGAGCTTGCAACTGAATACAATGTAAATAAATTCGTCTTCAGTTCATCTGCAACCGTGTATGGAACTCCAGAAGAGTTGCCCCTTAAAGAAACAAGTCGAACAGGTGTTGGAATCACTAACCCTTACGGCCAAACAAAGTTCATGATTGAACAAATTCTACGTGATGTAAGTGTCGCAAATGACAAATTTGAAGTCACACTTTTACGTTACTTCAATCCTGTTGGGGCGGATATGAGCGGCTTCATCGGTGAAGACCCTGCAAATATACCGAATAATATCCTTCCATACATTTCTCAAGTAGCTGTTGGTAAGCTCGAAAAAGTAAGTGTGTTTGGTGGTGATTACGACACAGTCGACGGAACTGGTGTCCGAGACTATATCCATGTTGTAGACCTTGCAAAAGGGCATGTAGCAGCGCTGAAACATTCTACACCCGGTGTAGAAACATATAATCTATGTACAGGGAAAGGTGTCTCCGTCTTAGAGCTTATTAACGCATTTAAAGTAGCGTCAAACAGGGAAATACCTTACGAAATCGTTGGTCGTAGAGCTGGAGATGTGGCATCATGCTACGCAAGTCCAGAAAAAGCCAACAAAGAGCTAGGATGGTTCGCAGAAAAATCTATCGAAGAGGCTTGCGAAGATTCTTGGAGGTGGCAATCTGAAAACCCAAATGGCTATAAAATTGCTGCATAAATAAATAACCTCCATACGGAGGTTATTTATTTAATAGTCCTTGGATCATTTTTCTATGAATACCCTCGTACTTTTTTCCCAGCTTCAATGACTGCACAGAATAGGCATCATAGTTCTCAATAACCTCTTTAATTGCTTTCTCGTAGTGCTCTTGAGACAATTCTACGATTAGCCCGGCCTTAAAAGTCTTTATCTCATCAACAGTAGAATGTGTGTCAGTCGAAATAACAGGTAGTCCGTAGTTGAAGTATTCACGACACTTTGTGCTATCACCAAAAGTGTTAAAGGCCCAAGCGCCAGTATATAACGCAAGTCCAATACCAGACCTGGAAGCAAGCTCAAGTGTTTTTTCGAGTGTTTGTCGACCTTTAAATATCACCCTGTCTGACACACGTAACTTTTTCGCCAGACTAATTAACCTAGCCTCTTCGGGACCATTCCCAGCGATCACAAACTTTATATCTGGAATATCCTTTTTCAGATTCGCAACTGCCCTAATCGTACCTTCAAAATCTAACTGTTTATCGACGATTCCATACGTAATAAGTGTGTGTTTCTCTCGTGCGTTTTTACGATACTTGTTGTATTCAATTGGCGGGACATTAGGTAAAAATATATTCTTATCATTACTTAACCCCATCTCTTTTCGAATCTTTACGATCTTCGAAGACACAGACCAGACCTGATCTGCATTATTTACGCAGTATCGATCAATTTTATGATAGATCGTATTTAAAAATGAGCTTGTAAACCTATTGACTGAATAATCGGCAGTATAAAAGACAGCTGTTTCTAATCTTCGTATTTTCTTCAGAAAGATACCAGCAACAGCATTTAATGGATCGATTCCGACGTAGGCATCAATCTTCTTTATAAAAGTAAAATAAAAAACTGTTGCAATAAATTCTGTTAAGTACCTTAATGGACCAATCCTACTAATAACTAAGAGTCGTTTTTTTGTTATATTTTTTTCATTGTACTGATGGACTTCCGAAGGGAGCAGGCCATCCATTGAATGGCGGACGAACATAAAATTCCCTGCCAGTCCCTCGAGTGTTTCAATTAAAACATTACCGATACCATCATATTGCTTGCCGTCTACAAGTGTGACGTGTGACGCAACGGCCAACTTTATCATACTTTATTTGTTCCTCTAATTTTACTGAATATATAAAATTTTATCTTTGCCGGAACTACGTATATACCAATCAATTGAGCAAAAAAGTATATCTTATCAGCGAGTGTCATTACATAGCCATATTCAAATATTGCCTTCATTCGTATATATAGTGTCAGTTTTTCCTGGTAAGTCACTTTAGACTGAGAGACGGATGCAGAATGTGTGCGCAACTTAAGAACGGTGTCGGTTAAATTTGCAAGCATTCCGACACGACCAAGCCTAAACCACATGTCATAATCTTCAGCCCAGTTTAGCTCATATCCCGTATCATCAATAGCCGATTTTCTAATCATAACAGCTGGATGGGCGAATGGATTATATCGAAAAATTTTTGCCCTAATGGCTGTGTCGTCGATAGGATACTTCCTGCGATTGATTACATTCATATTTGCATCACATACTTCAATGGCCCCGCCAACAACAACGACATCATCGTTTAATTCAAGGTACTGAACCTGCTTCTCAATCCTATCCGCATAACTAAAGTCATCCCCATCCATCCTGGCTATGTACTTTCCTTGAGCTAAACGAATCCCCTTATTAAGCGTCCCTACAATCTTGAGGTTTTTTTTATTCTTTAATAATTTCAGACGACCATCTTTTATTTTTTGTAGCTTCGACCATGTATCATCCGTACTACCATCATCAATGGCGATTATTTCCAGGTTTATATATGTCTGATCCAATATGCTTAATATGGCATGTTCGATATACTCACCGCAGTTGTATGCTGGGATCAACACGCTTACAAGTGGGCTATTACCTTTTTTTGCCATTTGCATTATCCTTCACGATAAAAGTTGGCCGGTTTTTTGCAGCATTAAAAATATCAACCAGATACACTGCTACGACACCCTGGAACGTGGTTAATATACCTGTGATAAATATTAGAAACATTACAAGAATCGCGTTATTACTGAAATATTCAGATCTTAAACCAAACTTCACTATCAACATAACAACAATTGCCAATAGTGATGAAGTAACTACGGTGATTCCTACACCAAAAATAAGCTTCAAAGGCTTCATACTGAAAGATGTCAATCCGAGTCGCGCTAGCTCAATCATCTTTTTAAATGTATACGAAGACGATCCATGGATACGAGCTTGTGCGCTAAACTCTACATGGCTCACGTTATACCCAATCCAGTTGATCAGGCCTCTATAGAATTTTGGAGACTCAGGAAGTGCGTTGAGGCTATCAAGTGCACGACGACTCAATAACCTGAAATCAGATTCGCCGTCTTTTAGCTCTAGGTCAGATAACGCATTAAGAACTTTGTAGAACATTTTTGAAGTAAATTTTTTTATAAAACTAACGTTCTCAGTGCTCAGTCGCATAGTATTCACAATGTCACTGCCACCTTGCCATTCTTTTACAAGTTCTGGTATTAATTTCGGTGGATGCTGCAAATCCGCGTCCATCATAATTATCACGTCACCCTGTGTAGCAAGAAGTCCCGCCTCGAGTGCGGCATGATGGCCAAAATTACGACTGAAATTAATACCCCTTACCTTAAGGTCTTTTATTGATAAAGATTCGATTACACTCCAAGTATCATCGCGACTTCCGTCGTTCACGAAAATCAATTCATAATCGAAAGATTTAGTATCGATATATTTAATTAATTCTTCATAAACGAGGGGGATGTTAGCCTCTTCGTTATAGCTCGGCAGCACCACTGACAGTAATTTTTTATTCATCTCTGCTTCTTCTCACAATCTGTAGTGTAAGTATAACAAATACAACCACGTTAGCCACGAGATAACCGACTATTAAGTCATGTACACCACCGTGTTTCAAGAAAAGGAATACGGTCAGAACAACGACACCTACAACTGCCGGAATCACCGCATCGTATCTCCGACGCGAAATTTGAAAAGTTATAAATAGATTATTAAGTGAGGCAACAAACATAAATAGTCCAGTGATAGGCAAAAGGTCAGAGACATGCGCATAAGATTGGCCTAGCAATATACTTATTGATTGCGTGGGGAAAAGAGCAAATACAGTAAGGACAACTAAACCTATTGCGGAAACTATTCCAGCCGATACTAGTAAAACTTTTCGAGAGCGTTTATAGCTATCTTTGACTGCCACGCTTGCGATAAGTACACCAGCAACAGATGCGGTTGCAAAGTAAATAATTCTTGCTACGGATGACACACCACTATATTCACCCGCAACTTCAGGTGTAAGGAAGAACCTCGCAAGCACCACATCAAAGCTGTACAATACTGCGAGCGCCGCAAGCAGAACAATCACGACTAAACCAAATTTAAGTTCTTTTTTCATTTGTACTGTATCTTCTAGCTTGGCAAGTTTCTTGAAACTATGCCCAATACTAGGAAAGACCTCTTTAGAGCGGATATTGAGATAGATAAGTGTCAATGTTTGTGCAATTATATACCCCGCTATAGCTGCCTCTACATTGACTCCCGCAAGTATTAATACGACTGTTGCAATAAGCTTGCCGGCTGAAAAAATGATTCCACTAATAGAAACTTCTTTTAGTCGCTTTGTGCCCTGCAATACATACGACCTCGTTGTCGAAGGGACATTCAAAATTACCAGTGCACCCACAAGCAGAAGTGGAATGGCCGAAGAAAATTGCAAGGATGACTGTAGCTGGTTGCCAAATAATATAAGCACAGCCAGCAAACCGATTGATAACATCAATGTAATACGTTCGAGGAATATGATATCGTGTTTCGCACGTTCACTGCGTGAGTTGCTCGTGATGTTTGCGACAACGTATCCAAATGCCGTTAGCAGGATACCTAACTGCATAAATATAGATATAGATGCCTGAATTTCACCAAACTCAACTACAGACACCAACCTACTGACAACAGGATAATACAGATAGTTAAAAACAGATATTGCAAGGGTACCGAATAGAAAGATGAGGTTATGCTTTACAAGGTCAATCTTAAGAAGGTTACGTATTCGGTTTTTCATATATGGTGTTCTTTTTATATTATACTATTGATATAGAATCATGCTGAAATCAACAAATACACACCGTCGTTATTTTTCTTATTACATCAAGGGCTTGATCTTCTTGGTTGCCTGCTTGGCAATACTAGGCTTGGCGGCAGCAATACTGTCAATGTTTTTCGGAAAGCCAATTGGTGATGACTATGGAGCTATAGCAACGTATCGCGATGGAAGTAGACTGGATGCGGCAATATCGTCGCTTGCATCAACAGGTCGTTACGGCCAGAGTGTTGCGTCATCGTTACTTTACGGCACACTAGGTGATAAGGTCGTAATACTACTTCCTCTTGCCACCATCGCGTGGTTTCTGCTCGTGGCATTTTTGTATACAAGGTTCTCCCTTAAGTCTCACATCAAAAATCCACAAACCCTTTACCTTGTGGCAGCGTTAATCTCTACGACACTAACGTTCCTAGTTCTTTTTGTAAACAATACGCCACAAACAACCAATCTTAACGCATGGGTGAGTTATCAGCTATTCTTTTGGCCAAGCGGAATAATCACCTACACCATCCCACTATTAATATTGGTAAGTGGATTCTATCTACTATTTCTTTCCCGTCTAAAAACAAAGATAACATACCGCACACAGCTTATTCTGTTCTCGATAATAACTTTTGTATCTTCCCTATTTAATGAAGCTCAGCCGGCGACACTATTAGCCATTAGTGCAGCGCTCTTTGTTCTTTCATTTCTAAAATATTACCCGAAATTAAAAGAATACCGCGCAGTTATTTTTTCTATTATCCCTGTAACGATAGTTGGACTAATCGCTTTATTCTTTTCGCCAGGACGTATCCAAAGAAGTCAGATCTTAGACACTATCACGCCATCTACGGAAGGTTCCCTGGTGGGAAGTATCTTTAGAAATCTAAATACACTCACTGCAGATCTCTACTTCAGACCCCGAGAACTTGTTCTCCTTATTGCAATAGGCGCCCTTGCCGCAACAGTGGCCTTCCTGGTTGTAAAGAATAGGGAAAAATACCTCAAGCAATCTCGTTCATTAATTCCGTACATACTTGTTATATGTTTGATTACAGTGATAAGCATCGTGACCTCTGTAACACTTACCGTTGTTGGATACGGATATTCCGCAGGTATATACTCCCGCACCATGCTTCTTGCACAGGTTTCATATGTTATCGCTATCCCCTTGTTGGTATTTGTTGTATCTAATCTCATCCTTGCTGTACGGCGAACTAAATATATATTTGCAGCCGGTGTTGTACTGCTTGGCTTCATATTCCTGGTATCAATTCCAAAATATCTCGACAAAATCCTAACCCAGGTTAATTCTTCAGTAACGTACCACAGCATATGGATAGAGCAGGATAAGATTCTTAAAGATGCCGCTGCTGATGGTGTCTACAACACCGTTTACCTGGAAGACCCCGCAGTTGGTGTGGGTGATGGATTTAGTCTTACATGTAGTGGTCCCTATGCAAAGTCGACTATGTGGCTAAATGTACAAATCTCTCAGTATTACGGAAATAACGACCGCTTATGCGCAGTAGATCAACTAACAGATTAGGCTAATAATGAATAATTCTCTTTCGCAAATTAATCTGACAATTGTAGTTACTGCGCATAATGAAGGCCTTATCGCGCATAAAACAATGCTCTCGATTTTTGCTGCAGCTGGCGAACTAACCGCTAAGGATATCTCATATGAAATAATTGTCTCAATCGATAATGGTGACGCAGAAACACTTTCATATTTTGATCGCTATGAAGATACGGCTAACATTAAGTTACTCAAGGTCAAGTTTAAAGACCTTTCAGCTTCAAGAAATAATGCCGCTAAGTTAGCCCGGGGCGTCTACGTTACATTTATTGATGCTGACGACCTAATGTCAAAGAACTGGCTTGTATCGGCCTTAGATATCGCTAAAACAAACCCTGAGTCAATTGTTCACCCTGAATACTCAATTACTTTTGGTGACGACAACTTATTGTGGAAAAAACGAAACTCAACAACCCTCCTAAACGACACCCTTGCAATCATCGACAATAACCTTTGGGACTCACCATGCTTAGCAAAAAAGGAAATTTTCATATCGAATCCATATCATCCAAACGGAAATGGATTTGGTTATGAGGACAAACACTTTAACGCACAAACCATTGCCGAAGGCTTTACGCATTTAGTAGCGCCTGAATCAATCCTATTCGTAAGACGCAAAGTAAATGGATCTATGCTTCGTCAGGCATCGGCAGATCTTGTTACTATTGCACCTACAAAACTTTTGTCATATGAAGCAGTTAAGGCGTTAAACAGCAAAGCATACACTCCGCCATTTACACAAACAACCGACGCTTTGTCGGCGTTAAAAATTGCCAAACACATCACCAAGAGAAGCCTTGCTGTAGTACACCATAAAGCAAAAAAACATAACACCTACTTGCGACTCGTCCAACCTTTGAGAGATGTCCGACAAGCAAAGATTACTAAAGAGCTTGAGTCAAAATATCCATCATGGATGACGCGTATATGGAAAGATATACATATTATCGACAACTCTACCTTCCCTTCTAAAGATTTACTAAAGTCTTTAGCTTGGTATAACGCAGAGAACACCACGCCAGGCTATGCATATGTGCAGTTTACTCAGCAGTTCACAGAAAAGCCAGATACACTCATGTTTGTTCCTCACCTAATAAAAGGTGGTGCAGACAAGGTGTTTATCAATTATGCAACAGAACTGAGTCAGATTCACAGCGAATGGAACTTAGGCGTTATACAAACCGAGGCAAAAGAAAGTGTATGGGCGAATAAGCTTCCGTCAGAAATTGACTTTATAAATCTCTATAAAATAATGGATGGTCTCGATCCCGCCACCCAACATCGACTGCTTGCTACTTTTGTCGCTCAAAATAACATCCAACGTATTATTATCGGCAACTCGCAACTCGCTTATGATTTCATAAGCAACTACCAGTCACTTATTACAAATCTTGGAATATCTGTTTACTGTTTTGCTTTCGGCGAAGAATTTGATGACGAAGGTAGACTATGGGGACATATACACACAGGCATACCAAGAATATATCCGGTTATTACCAGGATTATTACCGACAACATGAACACCGTTAATAAACTCGAAGCTGAGTATGCATTCGACAGGGATAGGTTTAGTGTACACTACCAACCCACAGACATCTCTTTAAAAGCACCTGTTTCTAATTCACATAAACAAATAAGAGTCTTATGGGCAAGTCGCGTGTGTAAACAAAAAAGGCCTGATATCTTAAAGGCGATCTCAAGAGAGCTAGACACTACTAACTTTATCGTTGATGCCTATGGCGAGCTCGAAGAAGGACTAACAGAGCACTACTTTGATGACTCCAATGTTCATTACAAAGGGAGCTTTAACGGCGTTGCAAGTATTCCTACGGACACGTACGATATCTATCTTTACACATCTGAAGGCGATGGAATACCAAATGTCCTACAAGAAATGACAGCGAATGGACTACCGATCGTTGCTTCGAATGTTGGCGGTATTGGTGAATTTGTTATAACAAACAAAACCGGTATGTTAATAAATGACCACGAAAACATTACAGATTACACAACTGCTATATCGCAATTAAGAGACGGTGAACTGCGTGTAGTACTAAACCAAGGCGCACAAGAATTACTCAAAGATCAATTCTCACACACATACTGGCGATCTCAAATCGCTAAAGATATTGAGTAAAGTCTTTTTTATTGAACGGTGAACTGTAACGTAGTAGGCTCTGATCCAGACTCTTTTTCAAAGCTCCAGTTATCATTCCATCTCACTCCGTCAAACATAGAGAAGTATGCCCTATAGGTGCCGGCACGAGTAAGCGCACGCGATGCAGAAAATGTAAGCTCTTGACCAGCAGCTAGCGTCCCAATATCTAAACAGCCCAGGTCGTTGTTATTTGATGCTTGATCACGAATGATATAACAAAGGCTCTTGTTTACAACCGCCGCAGTAGCGCTGTTGTTTTTAACTTTGAATCGTCCATTTACACTACTCCCGACAGCGATGTTTTGTGAGTTAACAGTTAATCCTTGAGTGAGGGTTGGCGTAGACTTAACGGTAAATTGTAATGTCGTAGGCTCTGACCCTGAATGCTTTTCAAAACTCCAGTTATCGTTCCATCCTGCGCCGTCGTACATCGAGAAGTATGCCCTATACGCGCCAGCTTCTTTAAGAAGTTTGGAACCGGTAAATACTTTTTGCTCTCCAGCCTGCATCGTACCAATCTCAAGACATCCGAGGTCATAATTAGCTCCAGATGAGCTTCTTACGATGTAACAAAGACTCTTGTTTACAGCGACAGCATTTAACGCGTTATTTCTTACCGCGAATGTGCCATTCATAGTATCTCCAGCCCTAAGTGCCGAGTTAGTCATCGATAACCCATTTATAAGTGTTGGGTTATTCTTAACATTAAAACTCAATTGTGTCTGTTCGGTCCCAACTTCCTTTTCAAAACTCCAGTTATCGTTCCATCCTGCGCCGTCGTACATCGAGAAGTATGCCCTATACGCGCCAGCTTCTAGTAGTGCTTTTGATCCATTAAAGGTGGCTTCCTGACCAGCAGCCAGCACTCCTATATATAAACATCCGAAATCATAATTTGATCCAGTTGAACTTCTTACGATGTAACAAAGACTTTTGTTTACAGTAACCGAAGAGCTGCTGAAGTTTTTTACCTTAAACGAGCCAGTAACGACATCGCCGGCTTGTGGATTGGCGTTACCCAAGGTGAGTCCTTGCAATAGCACAGGATTAGACTTAACGGCTATATCTAATCTATTATTTGCATTGCCCACGGGCATTGGATATTTAGTCTCAGACCATGTAAGACCACCGTCACCGGTTGAACTAATTCTTGCCTTATAAACACCTGATTCAGCAGGAGTAAAGACTTTATAGTACTCGTACGACGCTCCAGGCGCTAAAGCCGTAACTGTATCGAAAAGTAAATCACTGTTTTTGCCAGTCGGACTTGTCATAGCTAGTCCGAAATACCCAATATTTACAGGGTACACCGTGCTATTGTTTTTAACCGTAAATCGAGCAATTGTTTGCTGTCCTGCGTGGAGGTTTGGCTGGTCTACAACAGGAACACTCGTAACGGTGGGTGCATTCTGAACAATAGCGCTACTGATGGTACGTATATAATTACCTGTAGATTCCGGATATGTACTACTCCATCCATACCCTTCTCTATAATTTACTATAGAGAAAGTATATCTACCTTCAGAACTCAAGGTGCGCTCAGCCTCGTATGTATATGATTGCCAAGGGTCAAGTACAATATCTTTTGAACCGAAATCTAGATTGACATTATTTTGATCACGAACAGCCATTGCTAGCATGCCAATATCTTGTCTTTGCGCACTGTTATTTTTTACAGTAAATCGAGCTGTAATTGTTTTATTAGTAAACAGTCCCTGACTAAAGCCACTTGTTACTGTTAGAGGTGACGTAATATTAACCGAACCATATGTCGATCCAAACCAGTCGGTGAAATAGAGATAAAAATTTCTATTTCCATATGCACTACAGCCGTCTCCGTACCCATACTGAGCATTTTTTGCAGCTTGATTCGGCTGATAAGGCGTATAACTATACAGCGCAACTGTTGCGCGGTTCTCAATATTTACTGTTCCAGAACCACAATTAGTATTTGCTGTGTTCCACATAATTTGGTTATTACCGGTGTTGAAAGGGATCCACCAACCCGGTTTATTGTCCATATATCCGCGGAAGTGTCGGGCGGCTTCGTATATTTGAGCTGCAAAACTACCATATTGCGGATCACAAGCGGGCGCACCTGGAGCGACGTTGTCAGGACAACCAAAACCCATTGCTTCGCTAAATTGTTTTGGTGTCGGCCATTCGTCAGTGATCATCCCGTTTTCTTTTTGAAGTGTAGCGATGAGCACCTGCGGGTTTATATTGAATTGTCTAGAATAGTTATAAATTATTTGAGCAGCGCTAATTGCACCGGCAGGAGTTTCATTTTTCCCGTAATTATTCTGACCAGTCGTTGGATTTTCATAGTAGTCCGTTACACACCTAAACGGCGCCGTATAACCTCGTGCATTCATCCATTGAGCGCGAGTACCCCCACCAAGTTCTGACCGTTTCGTTCCCCAATTATCACAACTTACTTTTGAATTAAAGAAATTTTGTATTTCCTGTACAGACATTGAGTTAGAATTCGTAAAGATATTATCATCAATGATCCTACCTGCGTTGAAATTACGAGAATCGGCAGCATGTGTGTCTTCTATAGAAAAGGCGACGTTGATTAGAACAGAAAAAACCGCTATAAACGCCAGTCCAAAAAGTGGTTTTATCGATAAACTCATTCTATGTTAACTACCTTTGTGGCTGAACCAACCTTGTTCTGCCCCTTGTAATCAACAGTCACCATCCATTCACCCTTTTGCAACGAAGAGGTGTCGATATCAAAGCCCTTACAAACACTATAGGAGCCTTGTGATTGGGTTTGTGCAGTCTTAACCAGCCCTTCCTGTCCAATACGCGAAAGACTAAGCGTACACAGGCCGGAATTATCTAGTGTCTCTATAATAGTCCGTATCTGTAATACCGACGACTGCTGGACTGGTGTAGTGATAGTAACTCCAACGGTTTTCGTATCTATGTTTCCGTCTGGGTCGGTAGATTCGTCATCCTGGTGATTATTTATAAATTCCTCTTTGATCTTGTCGCCAGCTTCTTTTTGTTCATCCGTAGCATCGTCATAATTAACAGTATTCTCGGGTTGATCACCTGTACTTTTGTTTAATGAAAAGGGTGAGGCCGGAATAAACAATGCAGCAGCTACCCCACCCGAGAGGATGAGTGCGGCGACAGTTATGATAACGTATAATTTTTTGTTATTTTTATTTCTTAAAATGCGCATATGCGGATCCTTGTTTAATACAATTGTAACCTTTTATTGTCATTTACGCAATTTTACTCATGCTTATTTCTGAGAGGTCGCCATGTCTTTAAAGTTTGATAGAATAGAAGGAATGACACCTGAAACATCCACACCTAAAGTAAGCGTTATTATGCCCGTATATAATGCAGAGCAGTTCCTAAGAGAATCGATTGATAGTATTCTTCGACAAACATTTACCGACTTTGAATTTATTATTATAAATGACGGATCAACCGACGGATCTCAATCAATTATCGACACATATGCCAAGAAGGACCCGCGCGTTATTTCGATCAAGCAAGACAACAAAGGTGTTGTAGCAACAGCTAATAAAGCCATTACAATTGCTAAAGGAAAGTACATTGCACGTATGGATGCTGATGACATTTCTATGCCAGAGAGGTTGAAACAAGAAGTGGCAATTCTCGACAAAAAACCAAAAACAATACTTGTATGTAGTAGTTTCGAAATATTCAACAAAGATGGTGAATTTCGATACAAAGACGTTGTTGCACCAGGTAATGCTCAAATTAAACGGGCTTTATACCTCAGAAATCCCATAGCCAATGGTTCTACTTTGATACGAAAGTCATCCCTCATTGAAGCAGGACTATTCGATGACGTGTTTGCAGAAGACTTCAAAATGTGGACGAAACTTGCCCTACTTGGCGATTTTGAAAGTACAGGCACAATGCTCTACCGATGGCGAATGAACCCATCAGGCCTTACATTGAGCAACAATAGCCTCTCTATGAGTAAAGGTGCTGAATATATTGCAGATTTGTGGTCTATTAAAAAGCCAGAAACAATTTCTCGTAGCGACATACAGAAGATATCTAAAGGATATCTAAGCACAAAGACAAATAAGGCCAAGGACTACCGAGAAGTGTTTCTCACTGATATTTCTCAACTAGCCGCAAAATTATTTACAAATGGGCACTATTTAGACGGTATCCATCAAATTGTTGCGTTGGCATTTAGTGATAAAGACGGATTTAAGGCTTCTATACGTAGAATAAAATTCATTACGTTGGGTCATTTTGGGAAGCTTCGAAGAAAGATTTCCATAAAGCGAACTCCGTTCGATAATCTCGATTAATTATCCCCATCGATGAGGGACGTCGACAAGCCCACTCCATGTCTGTGTATCGTCAGAAGATAACACACTAAAAGTTGGGCCATCAATCAAGGACTCTACACTCTTACCTTCTTTTTCGTAAGCTTCAGCGATAATTTTGTATTTTCCAGGTTTTAAATCGAGCTTGTATGTAATGGTGCAACTCTCAGTATCTAGAATATGGATTGACTTACTAAATCGAGAGTTATGCCCGGTAATGTGTTCGCCACTTTCCTTAAAAATATTTACACCCACACTCTCAAGCACGCCCAAGTCTTTCCACTTCACAACAACGGACATATCAGTACCCTTTACGTAACTTGTACGAGATTTCTTTGTAACAGGGTCAATCAGGCTCACCTTCAGACTATTATCAATCTTGGCGTTTTTCTTCTCTGACTGCCCGTCAATCTCCTCTTGGTTAAGCTTGCTGTATTTACTTGCCACTTTGCGTGGGTCACCAAATTCGATGATCTTTCCTGCATCCAAAAGCATAGCTTTAGAGCAAAACTGCCTGACCGTTTCCATGTCATGTGTAACCAAGATGACGGTTTGACCGCTTGCTTTATATTGTTCGAAAACATCGAGACACTTCCGTTGAAAAGCTTCGTCACCAACCGCTAGTACTTCATCGAAAATAAGAACGTCATTCTTTGCCTTAATAGCAATTGAGAATGCGAGGCGGACCTGCATACCCGATGAGTAATTTTTTAGCTTCTGGTCAATAAACGGACGTAGCTCTGCAAACTCAATAATCTCTTCAAACATTCCGTCCATTTGTTTACGGTTGAAACCGAGTAGTGCACCGTTAAGATAGACATTGTCTCGACCTGATAATTCTGGATTAAAACCAACACCAAGCTCAATAAATGGTGTTAGTTTTCCATTAATCTGCACGGCACCTGAAGTAGGCACATATACGCCAGCCAATAATTTCAAAAGTGTACTTTTACCACTCCCGTTTCGACCAACAATACCAAAGAAATCACCTTTGTTGACCTCGAAACTAACACCATCAAGCACTTTTTGAGTAACCTTGTTATTCTTTTTAACAATATTCACTACCGTTTGCTTGAATGTAGTGTTTTTATTTTGAGGAAGGATAAACTCTTTGTGAATATCAACTACAGAAACAGCAACATCTTTTTTAATAGTCATTTTTATATATCCTCTGCAAAATATTTTGATCGTCGTTTAAAATAGACACCGCCAACTACTGCTACGGTAACAATGATCACAAATGGCACAAGTGTCGCAATCACCGAGTCAACCGTGTTCCAAATAGTAAGCGATGTATTTGTGACGATTGCATGACGGGCATCCTGTGTGATTTGTACGATTGGGTTAAGGAAGAACCATTTTTGAAATTCTGCAGGCACAAGTGTAAGTGGGTAAATAATGGCACTTGCATAAAAACCAGCCTGTAAAACAATCTCCCAGATATATGTAATATCACGAAACTTTACAAATGCAGCCGAGAGGAAGAATGAAATACCCAGCGAGAACACGAAGAGTTCCACAATCAAGGGGATAATCAACAACCATGACAGTGATGGTGTGATGCCGTTAAATAAAGCAAAGACAAAGACAACTATCAGACTTAGAAGCAGGTTAATAAGCGCCGACATAGAACTGGATATAACGACCAAATATCTAGGTATGCTAATTTTTCGTATAAGATCACCTCGTGCAACAACTGAACTTGCACCAATCGTTGTAGCCTCGGTAAAAAAGTTCCAAAGAACGATACCGAGCAACAAATATACCGGGAAATGCTCTACACCCTTACCTAGTGGAATAATATAAGTAAAAACCACATAAAGAATTGCGAACAAAAACAAAGGTTTCAATAAAGACCAAAAGTAACCCAGAGCAGACCCCTGGTAGCGGACCTTAAAGTCGGTGCTAATCATCTCGCGCAAAATTGCACGATTACGTGAATGAAAGTATTTCATTATTACTACTATTGTATACTAGAGGTAATCATTATGAAGAAAAATATCGTGCTCATTCGCAACGCACAGCCTTACGACTTTGGCGGTGGTGAGCGCTTCCCTGTATTTATTGCTGAGGTACTTAAAAATAAAGGCTTTTCACCTGTAGTTATTTCTCGTTCGTCCAGTTTAAGAAAATTTGCGAACGAAAATAATATTCGCACAATAAAAGGCTGGTGGTGGTCACAACAAAACTGGAGTGGCTTTAGGGCTTTATTCTTTCCAGTGTATGTTTTATGGCAAATAATACTTACTGTTTATTATTTAATACTTTTTCTTCACTTGAACCCCTCGGCAGTACACATCCAAAGCAAAGATGATTTTATTTCAGGATCAATTGCTGCAAAGTTACTTGGTAGGCGCGTTATCTGGACAGACCACGCAGACTTAAAACATGTATGGCTTAATGTACAAAAACCTTTGAGAAATCCTGTTGGTAAAATAGTCTACGTATGTGCTTTATTTGTAGATGCGATATCAGTTGTGAGTGATAGCGAAAGGGCATTGATATTAAACAACGTAAAGAATAACTCACCTATCATCAGCAAATTACACATCATATACAACGGAGCGTTTGATAGCTTTTCTCACAAAAAAAATACACACGATGACTTCGTTTACACATGTGTAAGTCGTCTTGTTACAGATAAGGGAATATCGGACCTTATTAGAGCTTTCATACAAATTCAAAATACACATACTAACATCAAACTATGGCTCATTGGTGATGGTCGTGAACGGCAAAAATTCAAAGAGCTTGCAAACAATAATGATTCAATCGTATTTTATGGTCAACAAAGTGATCCATTAACATACCTCTCTAAATCGGATGTGTTTGTTCACCCAACACATCATGAGGGGTTTAGCTTGGCATTAGTTGAAGCGAGTATGATGGAACTTCCTATAATTGCTACTAATGTTGGCGGCAACCCTGAAATCATCTCTCATAAAAAGACAGGCGTGCTTGTTCAAGCAAAAAACATTAACGAACTTGCAAGCGCTATGTCTGAAGTGTACAAAGATAAGACACTTCGAACATCAATAAGCAAAGAGGCTCGAAAACAATATGTTGAGCGTTTCAACTTTAGCGATATTGTAGTTGATCAATTTATTCCGTTATACAAAGGTGGTATTAAATGAAAATCCGTATAGAGGCAAACAGCCTCGCTGTTAAGAATATTTCAGGTATCGGTTACTTCACTAAACGCCTGACTGAATCTCTTTCTCAACAAAAAAACACCCACTTAACTGCTTTTTCTTTTAACTTTCTTAACCGTCAACAAACACCGCTTCTAGATAAATCCGTAAACCAAGAAGTAGATAAATTCTTTCCGTTACGTATTTACGCCAAATTACAAAGCCACCGTCTCGCTTGGCCGTTCGACCTTTTTCTTAAGCGTACAGATCTAACAATATTCACCAACTATGCACGCTGGCCATCTATGAAGTCACAATTCACAGCTACAGCAATTCACGATCTTACATATATTAAATACCCCGACCTTATGGAAAAAGGGAATCTTGCACATCTTCAAAGAGTGGTGAATCGCTCAGTCAATTCGAGTGACATCATTCTTACAGTTTCCGAAGCAGTAAAAATAGAACTTATGGAACACTTTAACATCGAATCTGACAAAATAATTGCTCTCCCAGTTCCTCCAGATGAAGCTTTTTTCATTAAAAATGACACTGAGATCCATAAAAAATATCACATACCAACTAAGAAATATATTTTTTTCATTAGTACAATTGAACCGAGAAAGAATCTTCCTTTGCTGATCGATGCTTATGCGAGACTGCCAAAGAACATTACTGACATATATAGCCTTGTTCTAGCTGGCGGTATGGGTTGGAAAAGCGAAGAAAGTCTTGCTGCAATCAAACAAGCACAGCAACAAGGTTTACAGGTTGTTCATACCGGCTACATTGACGAGCAAGATAAATCAGCTCTTTATCAACAAGCCAGCTTATTCGTTTTTCCATCAATATACGAAGGATTTGGCATGCCTATACTTGAGGCTGCAGCAAGCAAAGTCCCTATTGTTGCGTCGGACATTCCAGTATTAAGAGAGGCTGCTGGTGAGGGTGCAAGATACTTTACTTCTAATGACATAGCCTCACTTACTACTGCAATAGAACAGGTCTTATTGGAAAAGAGATTACGGCAAACATTAATAAAAAATGCTTCAACACATCTTGCAACGTTCTCTTGGCAAAAAAATGCACAAAAAATTATAGACAAAGTTAATGAGCTCAAAATAATTAAGAAATCGTAATTTCTGTCATATTCTTGCCTTGTCTTTTTCTCAGCTAAATAAAAGTATCCCACCACATACGTTACAACAAAGCATATTCATGTTAAGATACTTACTGTTTTAACGTAACCGGGAATGGGTGTATCAGCGAGGGTAAATCTGCGTCGCAGCGCAAACGTATTGTTACATTAGACCTTCTTCGAGGGTTCTTTTTGCTTGCGATTATTGTCGATCACGTTCCGTGGGCTCCATCCCTCTTCTTCCTTGTTAGTGGTGGGGGTGCTGTTTTTGCTTCTCCAGCCGAGGGGTTTTTTGTTATTTCAGGAATTTTAGTTGGCTATTTGTACGGACCAAAAATTCTTACACACACCAAAGCAACAGTGAAAAAACTTTGGAAACGCGCCGGCCTCCTTTACTTATTAAGTATCATCTTTACACTTCTCTATACCGCATGGGCACTTCTGCTTCCTGACGCAAAAATTCCACTGCCTATGTGGAATAAATCTATCGAGAGCTTTTTCTTCAATCTGTTCACGGCTCGCTATTCGTACGGCTGGACCGATTTTCTTCCGCGCTACGCAGTCTTTATGCTTATGGCACCGCTTGTATTATGGATTATCGCCAAAGGGAAATGGTGGTTGGTTGGTGCGGGAAGTATTCTTTTATGGGCGCTTCTTGGCCGCGTAGAAATACTTATGCCGTTTGCAGCGTGGCAACTCCTCTTCGTCGCCGGTATGATTATTGGCCACTACTTACCTGCATTGAGTCAGGCGTGGAACACTCAAATTTCCAAAATTCACAGAGGCGATATTACCAGTGCTTTGAATGTAACAACTGCGTACACTTTCTCTGTTCTTATCTTCTCATTGATCGTTATCCCCTATATTAATGCCCGGTTTGGACTGACTATTGCGGCCGAATTAACGACAACCATGCAACAATGGGCGACATACTTCGATAAGCAAACACTTGGTATCGGCCGAATTGTACTTGGGGTAATCTGGTTTAGCTCACTGTATCTATTCATTCGATCACGCGAAACAAGAGTAAACAAAGTAACACTTGGTATCTTGGACACATACGGCCGTAATTCACTTTACGTCTATGGGTTACACGCATTCGTACTATTTGGTATCGCCACATTATTTGCCCCAGTACGACAAGAAGGCTTAATCCTTAATACAGTCTTAACGGCCAATGTACTCGCACTTATCTACCTGCTGACAAAATATCGATCATCAATCACGCACTTCATCGGCCTCACTGAGTTAAAATATAGATATGAAGCTTTTAGAATACGAAGCCAAGAACGTGCTGGCAGAGTCTCAGATACCGATTCCTAGGGGCTCGCTTGTCACCGATCCCACAAAACTCACCCTTCCGGTCGTTTTAAAGTCCCAAGTCCCTACAGGGGGACGAGGAAAGGCTGGAGGTATCCTCATTATCGATTCTAGCGACCAACTCCAACCCGCTATCGACACGCTTTTAGATCTTGATATTAAAGGTTTCACACCTCAAAACATTCTGGCTGAAGAAAAACTCTCAATTAAAAGCGAGTTCTACCTTTCTATCCTGGTTGATCGCCAATCTGCCGGCATTCAACTAATCGCCCACAAAGACGGTGGCGTAGAAGTCGAAGACAATACCGATTTTAAAACATGGGCAATAAACGAACATACTTCAGAGGTATTAGGTCAATCACTCGCTGAATATTACGAACTCCCTGGCCAAACATTCGTCCTCCAAGACCTCGTCGAACACCTAAAAACTTGCCTCGTGAAAAACGACACCACAATGATCGAAATTAATCCCCTCGTCCTGACCACTAACGACAAACTTATAGCTGGTGATTGCAAAATGACACTCGACGACGCGGCGGCATTTCGTCACGAGTGGAATTTCGAAGAAAAACCAGTCGAAGCAAACTTTGTAACGATCGATCCGAACGGTAACACTGCCACAATCGCCAATGGCGCAGGCCTCGCCATGGCAACAGTTGATGCAGCTTACGAAGCAGGTCTCACCCCTGCAAACTTCCTCGATATTGGGGGTGGTGCAAACGAAGAAACCCTCCTAAAAGCGTTCAACCGCATCGTTGAATATCCAAACCTCCAAGCAATTATCATTAATATATTTGCCGGTATCACGCGCGCCGATGAAGTTGCGAACGCAATCGTTGCCGCTAAACAACAAATCACCAACCTTCCTCCTTTATTCATCCGCCTTGCTGGTACAAATTACGAAGCCGCTGCCAAGATTCTCACCAAAGAGCGCATTGTTATCATGCCAAACCTGGCATCATGTTTAACGGCAGCCAAAGAGGTAATTCATGAATAATATCTTTGAAGGCAAAAATGTCATTGTGCAGGGAATCACTGGCGCACACGGCGGTTTTCAAGCCCGTGCCATGTTGAATGCAGGAACGAATGTTATTGCCGGCACCACTCCAGGTAAAGCTGGTCAAAAAGTCGCGACTGCCACAGTCTACGACACAATCGTCGACATTCAAAAAGACCACCAAGTTGATATCTCGGTTATCTTCGTTCCTGCTCGTTTCGCCAAAGGTGCAATCCTTGAAGCAGTCAACGCTGAAGTCCCATTGATCGTCTGTATCACTGAAGGAATTCCTGTTCACGATATGCTGACAATTAACGAACGTTTAAAAACATCAAAAAGCACCCTCTTAGGACCTAACTCCCCTGGCGCACTCCTGCCCGGTGTGAATAAACTTGGTATCATCCCTGCAAATATGTCCTTAAAAGGCAAAACAGCAATCGTCAGCCGTTCCGGTACCCTGACTTATGAAACAATGGCCGGTCTGACCGAAAAAGGTATCGGTCAAAAATATGTCATCGGTATCGGTGGTGATGTTATACATGGCATGGGCTACAAAGAATGTCTAGAACTATTTCAATCAGACACAGAAGTCGATCAAATCGTCTTAATCGGTGAGATTGGTGGCCAAGACGAAATAGAAGCTGCGGCCTATATAAAGCAATATGTCACCAAACCTGTCTTTGCGTATATTGCTGGTCATCACGCCCCAGCTGGGGTGCAGTTGGGACACGCTGGTGCAATCCTAGGTTCAGATCAAGAATCAGCCGCTAACAAAACAAAAATCCTTTCAAAGGCAGGTGCAAAAACAGCCAAAAGCATCGTCGACCTAATTAACCTTGTAGTAGGTTCATAACCCTAGTAATGCTATACTAATGACAATGAAAAAAATCAGTATTTTGATTCCAGCTTACAACGAGCAACCCGTGCTCGAAAAGCTCTACACACGCCTCGCGACACTCGCCGATAGCGTCAAAAACTACAACTTCGAATTCTTCTTTGTAAACGATGGTAGTAAAGACCGAACACTCGAAATTATTAAAGAATACGCCGAAACAGATACACGCGTTTCATACCTCAACCTGTCTCGTAATTTTGGAAAAGAAATCGCCATGATCGCTGGACTTGATCACGTGTCGGGTGATGCGACAGTTATTATTGATGCAGACCTGCAGGATCCACCAGAACTTATCCCAGAAATGATCACCTGGTGGGAAAAAGGTTTTGACGATGTGTATGCGCGTCGCAGTAGCCGCCTTGGTGAATCATGGTTAAAGAAATCCTCTTCAAAATTATTTTACAGCACCCTTCAATCTGTCACTCGCATCCCTATCCAAAAAGACACCGGTGACTTCCGTTTGCTTGATCGACGCGCCGTTGAGGCACTAAAGCAAATCCGTGAAAGCCAACGCTATACAAAAGGCTATTTCAGTTGGATTGGATTTAAGAAAAAAGAAATCACCTATAAGCGCGATCCTCGTGCAGCTGGTGTCAGCAAATGGAACTATTTCAAACTGATTGATCTAGCTATCGAGGGTATTGTTTCGTTCAGCACCGCGCCACTTCGCCTGGCTACGTTCATCGGAAGCTTCGTCGCACTCGCTACTTTTGTCTACCTTATCTACATCGTGATTCGGACAATCTTCTTTGGTACAGATTTGGCTGGGTATCCTTCAACAATGGCAGTTATCTTGTTCCTTGGGGGCGCACAACTTCTTTCACTCGGTATTATTGGCGAATACATTGGTCGGATCTTTAACGAAACGAAACAACGTCCGTTATATTTAATTGAGGAATTACATGCAGGAACTATTCAAAAAACACGCACAAAAAATTAGGTTTGGTATCGTAGGCGCAGGTAATACCGCCTTCGATTTCGCTGTTTTATTTCTTTTGGTTTTCATTGGTGTCGATAAGATTGTCGCAAACTACATCTCTACCGGTGTTGCGTTCATTCTTAGTTTCTTTGTAAACAAATCTTTTACCTTTAAATCCAAAGGTGGCAACGTTAAGAAGCAATTCGCACTCTTTATTATCATCACAATTATTGGTCTATGGGTAATTCAACCACTTGTTATTGCGGGAATAACCGCGGTTCTTGCGAGTAGTTCACTTAATGATTCGATTATCCTATTTATTGCCAAGATCATCGCCACTGTTGCGTCACTCATTTGGAACTATCTCTTCTACTCTCGACTTGTGTTTAAAAAGGTAGAGAAGTAATAATGACCGCCGCATCACACATTGCGATTGATGCACGAATTATCAACTCAACCACTGGGCGCTACGTAGAACGTCTATTAACCTATCTACAAGACATTGATCATACGAATCACTACTCGGTATTAGTACGCAAAAAGGACGTAGATTTCTGGAAACCAACTAATACGAATTTCTCTATCGTTGTTGCAGATTTCGACAACTATTCACTCGAAGAACAGATGGGATTCAAGCGACTCTTAAAGACACTGAAGCCAGACCTCGTCCATTTCTGTATGCCACAACAACCGATTGGATACAAAGGTAAAAAAGTAACCACTTTCCATGATCTTACCCTTCTTAAAACTTACAATTCAGACAAGAATTGGCTCGCTTTCCACTTAAAACAAGCCGTGGGGAAATTCGTTTTTAAGAACGTCGCAGTAAAGAATACTCACCTTATCGCCATCAGCGAATTCACTAAAAAAGAACTCCTTGAATTCACTGATATAAAAGAAGACGCTGTCACTGTTATTTATGAATCAGCCGACGTCGCAAATGGCTCTTCTAAGACATATAAGCTCCCATACAAAAACTATCTTCTGTACGTTGGACAGCAATCAGACTACAAAAACATTAAACGACTTGGTGATGCGCATCAAAAACTTCTTAAAAACTATCCAGACCTCGGACTTGTCTTGGTTGGGAAAAAGAATGCGAGTGCATTGATAAACGAAGCGTATTTCGACAAAAAACAGTATAAAAATATCCTCTTTACCGACTTCGTTGAAGATACAGAGTTAAACTGGCTGTACGCACATGCGACTGCATACGTATTCCCGTCGCTCATGGAAGGGTTTGGATTGCCAGGACTGGAAGCAATGAGTCACGGTGCACCGGTTATTAGCAGTAACGCAACTTGTTTACCTGAAATTTATGGCACTGCAGCTCACTATTTTGATCCAAAGAACACAGATGATATTGCAAGGTCTATTACAGAAGTACTTGGTAATCAAAAACTACGTACAGAACTGTCTAAGAACGGCTATGAACAGATTAAAAAGTATTCATGGAAGCGAATGGCCGAGCAAACACATAAGGTCTACACGGACGTCTTACGCGCTCAGAAGAAATAAATTAAGAACTAATTTGTGCAATTGTAATTGAACGTTCGTGACCTTCGCCCTCAGAGAATGTGCGAATATCTTCATATTCAGTTGCAACTTGGTGTACGATGCGTCGATCAGCAGGATTAAGATGTGCGACGTATGAGTCACCGCTTTTTCGTACGCCTTCAATCCACACGCGCGCTTCTTTAGCGACACGTTCAGCACGTAATTTCTTATAATCAGCGATATCAATATTTACGCGCCAGACAGAGGCTTCTTTATTACGAAGAACTGTTGAGACGATGTACTGCAAACTCCGAAGTGTTTCAGCGTCACGACCAATTAACAGACTGTTAAGTTCAGTCGAAGGTACATCGAGTTCAATCACGTCATCTGTTGTTGTCGCAGCAACCTCTACGTTTACCCCAAAAAATGACAGAAGGTCTGCCAGATATTTTTGAGCGAATTCAGTTGATTGCTGCTTATTCATTACGATTTATCCTTGTTCGAACGAGGAGTATCCTTTGCTGTAATGCGAGTAACTTTAGTTACTGTTGCTTCGTTAGCTAACTTTGCACGAGCCTTAGCGGTCGCTTTTTTACCTTCTTGCTTAATACCTTGGTCAGCAATTTTATCCATCTCATCAGCATCACGCTTCAAGATATAGTGTTGTTGGATTGCAGCAAATATATTTGAAGTAGCGTAGTAAAGCGCAAGGGCACCAGGGAGGCTCAACATAATAAAGAACATAAAGAATGGCAAAATCTTAATCATCTTACCCATCATGACTGCGTTCAGTTCAGCTTGATCAGCTTGCTTGCCTTCAGCTGCTTCAGCCATAACGTCACGGAATCGACGTGTCTCTGTAGTTGGGCTGGTTTGCTTACTAATGATGTATTGTGTAACAGCTGCAAGAATCGCAAGGATGAACAGGAAGATATTAAATCCACCAGGTCCACCAATTGCATGTGCAGTCAGATCAACGACACCAAGGAGTTTTTCATTAAACTGTTCTGGGTGTTCGATCAATGCCTTAATAGGAGCGATGTTTTCGAGGAAGTTATAGGTAAACTCACCAATTTGATCACGGTGAATCGTAAAGATTTGAATCACTTGGAAAAGGGCGATAAAGATAGGGAGTTGGATCAATAGAATAAGAATCGAGCGGAACGGTTTCACGTCGTGCTTTTTGTATAGGTCAAGCATCTGCGCGCTCTCGAGCTGACGATTACCTTTAGACGCTTTCTTAATACGTGCAAGTTCTGGTTGTAACTTACGCATTGCTTTTGTTTGGTGTAGCTGACGAACAACCAGTGGCCAAAGGGCAAAACGAATAAAGATCGTAAAGATAACAAGTGCGATACCGAAATCACCGCCTGGGATAACACTATAAAGCCCGACGAGAAGGTTAAAGATTGGTTGGACAACAAAAGTCTCAAAAATATTCATTACTAGTTCCCGTTATTCAAGAAATTCTTCTTGTTATATCTGTAAAATTATATCAGTTTTATGGTGTTTTATATAGTGTTGCCTTGTGAAGGAGCCCATCTATAAGATCGGCGAGTTCTGGATAGGGTATATCTTTCAAGTCTGGTGATGTAGTGATAACAACGATATCATAGGTGTCATTCAATAAATCAAGGTGTGTTCGAAGGTGTTCATAGATGCGACGACGGATTCGATTGCGCCCGATTGCACTCTTTATAACTTTCTTACTCACCACAACAGAGAATCGTGGTTTTGAACGATGTGTGTTTACGACCCACTTAATAGTCATCGCTTGAGAGCGAACTGCTTTTCCGTTTGTGTATACATAACGAAGGCTATTGTGACCATGGAATCGGAGTGGGGAAGGGATCATATATAAGTATTATACGGTATAAAAAAAGCCGCGTTCTTTCGAACACGGCATTTTGTTTAAACTGAGATTCGAGCGCGACCTTTGTTGCGTCGATTCTTCAAAACATTGATCCCACTCTTAGACGACATACGAGCACGGAATCCGTGTGTACGTGCGCGGTGGCGAGTGTGTGGTTGGTGTGTTCGCTTTGGCATATCTGTACCATTCTAGCAAAATCACCCCCATTATTCAAGTCCGCCACTTCCCTGCGCTTGATTTTTCGTGAAATAATGACTTTGTATATAAAACTTATCCCCTGATTACACAGAGTTATCCACACATTAACAGAGGTGGCTCGTAATTGTGTACAACTCAAACCTCTTACTCCCCTGTTTTTTTATATGTCATTTATGGTTGTGGAAAACTCTGGGTTTGACGTATAGTAAAGGGTAATAAACAAATCAAATATGTACGGGGACTTGGTAGATAATGAATGCGTTATGGCAAAGTGTTTTAGGCGAGATCGAACTAACGGTCTCACATGCTGTGTATACGACATGGTATAAAAACACTGAGCTTATCAAACAAGATGACGAAGAGATTACTATTTCTGTCCCGAATATTTTCGCACAATCACAATTTGAATCTAAATTTAATGATCTTGTAAAAAAGATCTTGGCGAAAAATGGCGCTGAACCAAAACGTATTAAGTATGTCGTTATTGTCGCTGGCAAGAAAACCCGTGTAAACCGTGAGACAACACTTAATAACGTTGATGGTGCGTCACAAGTTGTTTCAACCAACGAACCAAACGCACCACTCACCCTTGGTCGCCCCTCTTCTGGACTATCAGTGACAGGGAATCTTAATCCTCGTTATACGTTTGATAACTTTATTGTTGGTTCAAGTAATGACCTCGCCTATACAGCTGGCCAAGCCGTTGCTGCCAACCCAGGCATAAAATATAACCCTCTGTATTTCTATGGTGGCGTTGGTTTAGGTAAGACTCACCTTATGCAAGCTGTAGGAAATGAAATTATTAAACAGAATCCTTCAGCAAAAGTGTTATATGTCAGTTCTGAAACATTCGTCAATGAATTCCTTGATTACATCCGTTTCAAGAAAAAAGGCTTCTCTGATAAATACCGTAATATTGATGTCCTTATTGTTGATGATATGCAGTTTATTGCAAATAAAGAAAAGACACAGGAAGAATTCTTCCACACGTTTAATTTCCTTCACCAAAATAATAAACAGATTATTATCAGTAGCGATAAACCACCTCGAAGTATTCCAACACTCACAGAACGTCTTCGTAGTCGTTTTGAAATGGGTATGTCTATCGACGTACAAATGCCTGACTTTGAAACACGTTGTGCAATCCTTAGTGCAAAAGCCTCATTATCAGGTGTTGAATTAAATACTGAAACTGTTGAATATCTTGCAACAAATATTAAAACCAACATTCGTGAACTTGAAGGTGCCTTAAACCAGTTACTCGCCTACGCCGATCTACATGGTATTGAACCGGATATTTCTACAGCTGAAGGTCTTCTTGGTAATGTGCGTCACTCTCGACCACAACACTTAACGAGTAAACAAATTATTGATCGCACCTCAAAACACTTCCAATTAACATCTGAGGAAATGTGTAGTGTAAAACGTGACAAACATATTGTTGTACCACGTCAGATTGCAATGTACCTGCTTCGATCCGAACTTCATTTAAGCTTCCCTAAAATCGCAGGTGAACTCGGTCGTAAAGATCACACAACTGCAATTCACTCTGTTGAAAAGATTGAGAAAGCAATTAAGCTTGATTTTGTTATTCGTGAACAAGTTGCTTCTATTAGAGAGAAATTATATGCCTAAAACTACGCCTTTTGCCTGGGTAAAAAATGTGTACAGTCTGGGTGTAACAGAAGGTATAAACAGTGGGTTTTTATACACAGCTCCCCTACCCACACTTACTTATACCCTCAACCCTGTCTACAACACCCCTACTTTCACCCGTTTTATACACGTATTTACGACGTACTTATCCACCCGAAATTTTGAGTATTTCAATCCGTTAATACACCACTTATACCCACAATCCACAGCACCTATTAATAAGAAGAAAAAGAAAGAATGAGAAAGGAATAACATAATGGAACTTACAGTCACCCAAGAAAATTTCGCTCGAGCTTTGTCAGCTGTTGGTCGTGTCGCAAGTAGCAAGACCGGACTTCCTATACTAAGTAATATCCTTCTTCGAACAGACGGTAATAGATTATTGGTAGCAGCTACTAATTTAGAAATGGCAACAACTCAATATATTGGTGCAAAGATTACTAAACCTGGAGCAATCACTGTCCCCGCTCGTCTTATCTCTGAATTTGTCAGTAGCCTTCCTAAAGATTCAATTGAACTAAAGATCGTAAATAGTAACATTCATATTACATCTGGAAAGTTTCATTCAGTTATTAATGGAGTAATTGCCGATGAGTTCCCAGAACTTCCCACAATTAACGAAGAATCATCTATTAGTTACACAATTAATGTAGAAGATTTTAAACAAGCTGTGAGTCAAACAATTATTACAGCAAGTTCAGATTCAACCCGTCCTGTACTTACCGGTGTGTATTGGCACTCACATGAAGGACAGTTGTTCCTCGCAGCAACTGATGGGTATCGTTTATCTGAACGTCGCCTTGTGGAAACTTCAAGTGAAGTATCAGCTATTATCCCCGTTCAAACACTCCAAGAGGTGTTACGAACTATTGTTGATGACGCCGATACTGTGGATATCTTGTTTGATGAAACACAAGTTAGATTCCGTATTAATGAAGCAGAGATTATTAGTCGCCTCGTAGATGGTAACTTCCCTGATTATCGTCAACTTATTCCAGCGAAATCAGATATTAATGCAACCGTCAGTAAATCTGAATTCGTTCGTGTTACAAAGATTGCTGGATTATTCGCCCGTGAATCAGGTGGAAGTGTAACCTTAACGGTGGATAGTGACAATAATTCTGTATCACTTCACTCTATCGCTTCTGAATACGGTGAAAACACTTCAGAACTGACAGCTCAAGCCGAAGGAAGTGGCCAAGTAACACTTAACTCACGATATCTCTCTGAAGCACTCTCAGTTATAGATGGTGACACACTTGAATTTGGTTTTACTGGTAAGTTATCACCTTGTATTTTGAAATCAGTAAACAAAGATACAAATTATTACCACGTCATTATGCCGCTAAAGAGCTAATTTTATGGCAGTCGTGAGTAAACTGGCGGTACAAAACGTTCGTTCTCACGATCACTATGAAGTTGATCTCGTAAAAGGCGTCACAGTTATTACTGGTCCGAACGGGAGTGGAAAAACAACCCTACTCGAATCTATTTATATTGCACTACAAGGAAGTTCCTTTAAAGGAAGTGATAGTGACGTATTAAAAGCTGAAGGCCCGTGGTGGAAAATCGACCTACTTTTAGATGATCAAGATAAACGCACAGTAAAATTTGATCCAACCAAAGCAACTGCCCGAAAGCAATTTATTGTTGATGGTAAAACGACTGCGCGGTTAGCGCCAAAAAACAAATATCCTGTCGTTTTATTTGAACCAGAAGATCTTCGATTATTAAATGGTTCCCCTACTCGCCGCCGACAGTTTATAGACCGCTTTATAACGCAGTTAAATCCCCTGTACGGCATTTCACTTCGTAAGTATGAACGTGCACTTAGGCAACGAAATAATTTACTCAAACGCTTTAATACGCCGTCGGATGAATTGTTCGCGTGGGATATCGCACTTGCTGATCATGGCGCGTATATTATTGAACAGCGTATCGCTTTTATTGAGCGTATTAACAGTCAATTAAATATAGCCTATGATGATATCGCAGATACTCATGATGAAGTGTCCGTACATTATTCACATACTTTTGTAGGTGATATTAAACAGAAACTATTAAACGAACTTGAATCGCGTATCGATCGTGACAAAATGCTTGGTAATACCTCTGTTGGACCACACCGTCATGACGTGATGTTTGAATTTAATAATGCCCCTGCCCTATCTATTGCATCACGCGGTGAAGTACGAACAATTGTGCTCGCATTAAAATTCCTTGAAGTCGATATTATTGAACAAATATCAGGATTAAAACCACTCATTTTATTAGATGATGTTTTTTCTGAACTAGACCTCGCACGTCAAACGGCTCTCAGTGATAAAACACGCGAACATCAAATTGTTATGACGAGTACACATGTGTTGTCTGATAGTAAGCGCTATCATCACGTTGTGCTTGGGTAAATAATTAGCCTGCTTGATATGTAATAGTATATTCGGCTGGATTGTATCCAAGTGATATGAGTGCATCGAGTGCTTCTTGCTTCCCTGCCTCGGTGTAATAAGTAATAAAGACGGTATATTTTGAATTCTCTTGTGTATAATCAATTGAAAAATTAGGTCCGGTTAAAGGAAGATCTAAACCTAAAGGAAAATCTACTTCCACACTACCCTTGTCATATGTTGAGAGGTCAACACACGCCTCGTTTGTATCGTATATAATCTTATCCTCAGCCGGACACTCTATGAGTGCATCAGATAGAGGTTTATTATCATTATCAATTCCTTGATATGTCATGAAAGATAATTTAATTGAGGGGATGTCTAAAATAAATGAAACGGTATTATCTACGGTATTAAAAGAATTTGCACGAATAGTACCGTGATATGACGGTTCGATATCTTTAATATTAAGAGAAACAGTAGTGTATGTACTATTAGCTATAGAGGTAAAAACAGATGTATCGAGACCTCGGCTGTACTGCGACTGATTATCAATAATAATTGTACTGGTATTAATTTCGGGCGTTGATTCTTTCTGTAGGAAAAAAACTAGAAATGGAATAGCAACGAAGAGTAATACAATACCAGCAATTAAGAGTTTCTTTTTGTTAGACATTTTAGTTACCTCCTATTTGTTGCATGCGTTGTTCTATATTCTTACTAACAGTACTAATATCTTTAGGTGTCGCATATCTAATTTCGCCATAATAAGCCTTCATGGCTTTTTCCCATGCATCGATACTTTTCCATTGTTCAATTGCAACAAGACCCTTACCTCCTGGATCAGGTTTTTTCCCAAGATATTTTTGTTTCACCATGCCAGCGCCACTCATCCGTGCGTTTGCTTCACCAACGATGATACTTCCGTCATCAAGAACGCCGAGAATAACGCCTGTGTGTCCATATTGACCACCAACTCCACTAAATACTGTGTATGGTTGAACGTCTTTCTTTGCAACACTCTTAAATGCTCCACTATATGTTGAGTTCAGTCGATTCGTAACATCTTTACCGTTTGGAATTGATGGATTCTTGACACTTGTAAATCGTGAAACAAAGTAAGAAACAAATGTCGTACACTGGTCTGTATTTACAACACCCCAGTAGTTACCCCAACCACCCATTTTTTTAAAGTAAGCAGACTTATTGTTGAAATAATCTGTCATAAAAGCTAAACCTTGTTCGTAATTTAAACCACCAGCACCAATAGCAGATGAGCATGGTGCATCAGCTTCTGAACCACCTGCGTACTTTTTGAAAATCGCCTCACCTTTTGTTGCACGATCTGCAGCAGTCGCCTTTATGTCTCCTGGATATTCATATAAATATGTCCATGCGATAGCTGCTTCACTCGGAGTTTTAAGTGTCTTTAAATACTCCATAAGTTTTTGGCCTTTTGTAACAGATTGGCCGTAGTCGGCTTTAATACCATTAACACGAAGACTGATAGTGCTTGGACTGAATCCTGATATATAGGTCGCAAGATAGTTCAGTTCGGCAAGGAGAAACTTGTCATTTACATCTACAGGAACACCTTTAGGTATAAATCCATCAGCTTCACTTATGTCCCCACTGTATTCACTACTATAGTATTTTTCAAATAAAGATTTTGTACCACTGTCTTTCTTGAGGAAGTTTGTCACGGCAGTACGTTGGCCATTAGTAAATTGTGCGATACCATATCCAAATGTTGGCCACTCTTTACCAATCTCTTGTCGAAAAGGACTAAAACCACCTTCAACTTGCATACTTCCAGTAATACCCGCAGATTGTTCGGGTGTCATTTTTTGAGCAATCCAGAAGTTGTAGATTTTCTGACGGTTGTCTTTACCTACAAGTTTTGTAACTGAACCAGCGTCAGAGCAACTTGATACTTCACAAGGATTATAGAAAGCAATGTCATTAGATTCATAAAACTGTGTATCACAAGCTGCTTGTGCGGTGTCTACCTTTGGTCCTAGGATAGATACGAAGCTAGCAAAAACCATGACAGCAACAAGGTAATATGGCACTTTTAAGAATAATTTTCTCATGCTGTGTATACCTGCCCAGCTGTACGTCGACTAACAATAAACTCGTTTTTTGTATTACCAAGCAACATCACAGGCTTCATCTGCTCGGCTGGTGTACGAGCTGCTGGTTGAGTGTCAAAATAACTTGAAAGATATACATATTCATCCGTTGATTTTGTCGACGTAATAGGCTCTTCCTCTACTTCTGTTTGCGCTGAATCCAAGTCATCTTCGCCGTTCAGAATTTGATGTGCTTGGAAATCAAGTAATACAACTGATATTGCTTCAAGTGCACGAGCATTTTTTACACCAGCAGATCCATCACCAAATTCGTCACCTGAACAAGCATCGTTCGCACATGCCTCATTTCCAGTTAGTGAATTATTCGCAGCACCTGGAGCTTTTGTTGTTGAATTCACAGTACACCCCGCTGAATTAAATAGATAGTCACCTGTCGCTGCATTACTACATGATTCCATAAAGTCTGTCATTGGTGTATCAGCGACGATATATCCTGATTCAACAAGATCAGCAATGGTTGCATCGTCGGCAAAATCTTTTGATTCATCAAGCCATCCTTCATTTTGAACAAGTTCTATGGCTGTCTCTAGATCCATACCCGCTTGAGTTGGTGTGATACCTGTACATGGAAGACCTGCCGCATTTATCGCAGGTGTCGTTGATGGGTCACCTGTATCAAGTGCAAAATCTGCAGCATAGTTACATGATTCTGTTGAGAAATTAGGTGCAGCATTTGCACTTGTTGATAAGCTTTTAAATGGAAGAGCTGCAAGGCTTGATAATTGAGCAAAGAAATTGTTGCTATATGTACCTGACGAAATACTCGCCATTGTATAGTTGTGAACAATACTTCCAAGTAATGTATATCGGCTAGAGGTATCAAATGGACTCAGTGAAGCAATATCCATTTCTCTGTGGAACGCCTCATTCTCTTTTTGTAGTTGAGCATATCCTTCAAGATCAGCAACCTTTTGTCCTGGAAGATACCGACCCATGCCGCCTGATGGGAAGAATGTAAGTGCTGACACACCAAGTACTTCACCCATAGCCTCACCTTGTGCGGTGGCAATTTTATTGTTGGACGCCACTTCTGTTACCGCTTGTCGAGCTGCGTCACCAGCAACGGTACTTACTACCTGTGCTGCAACCTCAGTGACAATAAGGGATGCACCTACTTTGATAACACCACCAATGATTGTTGCAGATGCAGCAATGGTAATTGCGGAGTCAACAGCAAGCGCAGTATACATCGCAGCCGGACTTAAAATTGTGTTACAGGCTGCTTCACTTTTTTTGTTTGCCTTATTTGCTTCGGTCACAATTGGACTTGTGAGATAGCTATATCCTGGAGTGAAACTTTTTGATACAGGTGCCCGACCTTTATTGATACCTATTGCAGAAAGAAGAATTGCCGAATTAAGTGCTGACGACATTTTACCATCACTTTCACGAGGTGCTTGTTCTGTAAGTATCGTTCCAATTGCATCCATATCATCAGCGGTGGCGGCATTTTCTGTATCAACACCAGAGGCTTTTAGTTTTGAGCCAGGTGAAAGAACAACATCATTAATTACAGGAAGTACCTGTGCGAGCTGTACCGCAGCAACACCTGCTGCAATATATCCTGGTGCTTTCACTGCAATACAACCGGCTACAGCTAACGTATATCCAGCTCCACCTTTCTTAGCTTTTCCAAGGTGGTCATTAACTTTTTTGTCTACGTTCTTAACAACATTATCTAATTCACTAATTCCCGGTATGGTTTCACGGAGTTTTTTAAATGCAACTTCTCTACGCTCTTTTGCTGTAGCTGCCCTATTTTCGCCATCAGCAAGCCCTCCATTTTTCTTGATACCAAATGGATTTAAGAACTTTTCTGTAATATGTTTTCCTGTCCATGCCTTCACCCGTAAATTAAATGCACCACCCGTTCCAAGTACCTTAGAGGCAAGCTTTGGATTCTTTACAAGGAAACCAGGCAGATCTTTTGCGGTGACATAGGCGGACCTACCATTAACTTCAACAGTATATCCCTTAGGGTTTTTTGAAGGATATCCAAACCTTTTATTTTTATTCGTTGTGTCGTTATCGAACTCTGCAACAAAACCTTTCTTTTCTAACTTATAAAGAGCACTATTTGAAATACGCCCCATCTTGCATTTAAGATTTTTGCTCGTATTTGCACATACAGGATCACCATTAGTAGAGTATCCAAGTACTTTCATAAAACGTCGCTCAAGCGCAGTTGAAGAAGAGTCATTAGTAATCGTAATATTCGACATAAGGTTGATTATCATGCTGGCTGGACCAGCAAAGCCAGCAAGTGCCCCACCGCCAAGGCCTAAGATACCAATAATACCGACAGTTGCACCGCGTTTTTTTGCGAAGGCAACTAATTTAGCCGTGAACTTTGTAGCTGTTTTTGAAGGTGAACGACCAACATTTGATTTCCACCCGCCAGTTGTGTCGTCGGGGTTTTCTTCGGCATCCTTAACAGATTCAGAGTCATCCGCCTTTTCGCTCCGTGTCTTTCCTTGTGCCATACCCTCAAGGTACGCTTGCTCCCCAGGATTGTAAGCACTATCCTGCTCTTTTTCGTCGCCGGGAAGAGTTGAGTTTGGGGACACCATAATTGCTCTCTATTATACCCTATACACCAGGGGTTTGGTTTGGTTGTTGCGGATTCGCTTGAGGGTTCGTCGTAATAAGCTGCTTCTCTGTTTCACTGGCTTGGATATTGATATGAACGTGACTCTGACCTGCAAAGAACAATCCTTGTCCGATTGGGAAGTTTGCAAGGCGCTTCTTCTCTTCTTCGGTGAGTTTAAACACATCCGAAAGTACGTCAACGGCACTTGAAGATTGTTTCAATAGAAGTTGCATTGAGCTGTTGGCAACAATCGCGCGACCCATCTTGCTTCCCATGAAGTCTTCAACATCTTGAGTAATAGTTGTCAGACCAAGGAAGTATTTACGTGCGCGTTTCGCGAGGCTAAACAAGAAGTTTGCAGAGTCGTCATACTTCATTAGCTGCCATGCCTCATCAACGATCAGCATACGCTTCTTGCGTTCAGTACGAGTGATGTTCCAAATGTGAGAAAGGACAATATACATTGCAACTGGACGAAGCTCGTCTTCAAGGTCACGAATATTAAATACTACCATCGGGTTATTAATATCGATGTTTGAAGGCTGGCTGAAGATACCGGCGAAAGTTCCGGTTGTATATTTACGCAGGCGTTGCGCAAGTTGCGGACCTGTTCCACCCATATGAAGGAGTGTATCGTATAGATCTGAGATAACTGGTGGTGGTGAGTTGTGTGTCAAAGGATCACTTGTAATACCCACACGTGCATAGGTATCGATCAATGCTTGATCAAGGTCGGCTTCTTCGACAGGAGTCAGTGCAGACATTGCGACACCGTTTGCTGCAACTTGCGTGCCACCAAGCATGAGACGGAAGAGTCCGTGAAGTGTCACGAGGTTCGCACGCAGCGCGTCTTCTGCTTCGTCACTGTCAATCACGCGAGGAAGATCGAACGGATTAATACGAGTGTTCGAGTTAAGGCTCAGACGGACATAGCTTCCCCCTACTGCTTCAGCAAGTTTTTGATACTCGTTTTCAGGGTCAATAATAATAACTTCAGTTCCAAGCATCATGCTTCGCAGTGCTTCAAGCTTCACAGTAAATGATTTACCGGCACCAGATTTCGCAAAAACCACCATGTTGGCGTTTTCTAGTTTGTAACGGTCAAAGATGACGAGTCCGTTATTGTGCATATTAATACCGTAAAGGATGCCGGTATTGTCTGTGAGGTCGGCGCTTGTGAATGGGAAGCTGGTACTAATCGCACCAGTGTTCATGTTGCGACGAATCTGCAACTGATCAGACATCTGAGGAATCGTACTATTTAATCCCTGTTCTTGCTGTGACGAAGCGACCTTACTAAACACTAGCTGTTGTCCGAATAATGTTTCGATCTTGTTTTGTACAAAGCTCAGTTCATCGAGACTATCTGCATACAGTGTGACGTACAGACCAAATCGGAAGAATCGTTCAGCACCAAGTTGAATTTGGTCACGAAGTTCTTCGGCGTCATTAATCGCAGCTTCAAGTGCAGGGTCACGAGTCTTACCTTTTTCGTTGTTAATAGAGGTACTTGCTTCAAGTTGTGTCACCTTTTTGCGAAGGTTATTAAGGACAACTTGGCTATCGACTGGATAGATGTACATACTGACATCGAGTACTTCGTCGATGTTAATGAGTGAACTTAACCAGCCAGTATAAATTTGGCGAGGATAGCCGTATACGTAAAGTGTTCGACCATACTTGGTTCCCAGGCGGAAATATGACGAGTGAATTTCAATACTACTTGGCGCAATCAAATCACGGAGTGTTGAAACACCTTTTAAGAATGCCTGTTCTACTTCGGCTTGTTCTTGTGCACGTTGCTGCGCAGCAACATCAACCGCGTTATTTTTCTTTGCCATTATTGCGTCACTCCTGGTTCAGTCGCTGGACCTGCTTTTTTGGTATAAATTCCTGTGCTATTTTCGAAATCACCCAGTGGTTGACGGAAAGAAGTGTCGGGGTTATAGAAGTTGTAATACAACTCACCTAGTGATTTTGTCCCTAGCTGGGCACTCTGTACACCAATTTGGAACATACCTGCGACAACGTTGTCGACACGGTTCTTGATTTCACTCTTTGCTTTTTCGTACGTTGCAGTATCGATACGAGTAACTGTATTTGTTGGACGAGCGAAAATTTTCCCAAAGAATCCTTTTCCTTGATCAACAAGATTAGCTGCATCCCCTTTCGGAAAATACGGAACAACGATATAGAAAGTTTTCTCCATGATGTTCGCCTCTTGTGAAAGTGTATCAATATAATTGATGTAGTCATCCATAAGGATTCCTAGAAGCATATTGTCCTGAGTGCGACGTGTTACGGATAACTTATCAAGGTAAGGACCAATATCCACGCGTTGTGAGCGAATCATAATCTGTACGGGGAAATTAAGTGAGTTCAGGAAGTTTTGGTAGCTGTACTCTACCCCTTCGCGTTCGCGTTCACTCATTAAATCAAAGTTAATTGATTTACACGCAATCACGGCGCGCATTGAACCATCAATCATGATCACCATGTTGTCACGGACTTCAGAGAGCTGAAGTGTACTTTGTGTTGAGTTTGGGTTTTTTGGAGTTTGTTTAGCTGGTTGTGCTGCGCCAGAGCCAAGATTGGCTGCTTGTTGTGCAATCGGTGCGACAGGAGCAACGGGCTGTGGTTGTAGCGGTGCCACTGGCGCAGGTGCTGCCGGAGTTTGATAGACAGGGTTAGCAACAGGAACTCCAGGTTGAGTTGGAGTTGGTTGATTTAAAAATGGATTATTTGGAGGCATTGGCCTATCGTCCTCTTCCCACCTAAGTGCCCTGGTTAGTACCGGTTATCGTAACGAAATAATTACTTCCTCTGACAAATCGTTTTCTTTTTGTTGAATACGATGTGCTTCGCGGGCAATTGTCTCGATTGATAAGTCCGGGTTATTTGCAAGGTTCATTATATCAGCTGAAGGTGCTTTATCGCTAGTGGTTGGCTCTGTTTGAGGAATGACAAGTTGCGGAGCTGGTGCTGTACTGTGCGCAGGATCATTCATTGGTTGGATAACTGTCTGTTGGATGTCTGTTGGGTACGGATTAAATACCGGCGCCGTCGGTTCCGGAACGGCATAAATATTTTGTTGTGGAGCGGCAATGACAGGCGCAGCAACGGGCGCAGGTGCTGCCGGAGCATGCATACGCTGAATCGCCTCCTCGCGCACTCTCTCGGTCTCGCGGCTCATCATATTGTTGAATGATTGCGCAACAGAGTTGGATCCGTCTAGGACGTCCTCGGCACCTTGTGCTTCCATAAAGATGTCACTGTTTAACGTTGTGCTGGGTGATTGTACGCCAGTTCCGCGAATCGCCCACCCTTGCGAGTCGACAATATCAGCGAGATAACTAAATCGTTGTTCAGCATCTGCTTGGGTGATGTTCTTCGAACGTTGCACTTCAATAATTTTTGGAACCGTAATTTCAATAAGTGTTTCTACCCCATCCGGATCCCAAAGTCGTTTGTGTGGTTTTAAGTAGAAAGAAACAATCGCAGCCAAGTAAATTTCCATCGGCTGGTCTTTGCGCAAAGGAAGTGCGAGTGCACCAAACAGTAAAATGACTGGTAGAGGAATAATTGCTAAACCGATGAATAGCTGCGCAAGTCCCCATGCCATCGCACATGCCAATGCCACGATAATCAAATAGATAAATTGACGGAAACTAAACGGTCCGATTAACTTATCATCTGCTTCGACATCTTGGGGAACTTTATAGGTTGCCATAGTGGTTATAGTATAACGAGTTTTTCAACTTTATTCGAGTAACTAAGGTCTTTCGTTATTTTTAATATTAAGTATTTGATCTCGGTTTTTACCAAGTGTATTTGAAAGATCTCTGTCTGTAAGTGCTGTGAATGCATCGTTGATAAGTTTTTGGTGTACGGCCATGAACGTTGGATCTGATGTAGACTTAGCCGCAACAATTTCATTAACAATCTTAAGCTCGTCTTTGTCTGCTGACGCAATCTTGGCTGGTGAATACGTACCCGCTTTTACTGCTTCTGTAATTGTTGATGCAAATGTATCATTCTCACCAATCTTTAGAGCGGCAATTGCACCCTGACCAAGGTAGGCAGGTCGTCCACTTGAGCCTTCGAGGCTTTTAGCAAATGTTGCACGTAGGTGATCGCCTGTTTGACCTTCCCATGTTTTTGATTGGTCCCACATCTTGTTAATTCCTTCAACGTCATTTGAAGCGACGACCCGTTGCAAGGCAGCTGCACGCATTGCTGTATCTGCACCGTGCTCTGGGTCTGAGCCATCCGCAATCGCTCGTATTTGAGCACTGTTGAGCTTAACGCCGTTAACCTTCAAGCTATCAATTCGTATATTCGCGGATTCAAGATCTTCTGCAAAATTCTTAGCAATAGCCGCAGTCGAGATAGTATTTGCCATTTTGGCGTCTCCACCGGCCATACGCATTGCAAGGTTTGAATTCTCACTCGCGAGCGAGTCAGTAATAAATCCATCAGCTGCATGCTTCGCTACATTATCAAGACTTCCACTCACCCGTTCAATACGAGCACGACGACGTGCGCCATAGTTCATAAGGCCGGGCTTACTGAGTCTTTTTGCGTAGCCACGATTCTGTGTATCTTTCGCAACACGTTCGCCGGCTTTTCGAAGACGATCGAATGGACCTTTGTTTGGATTATTGATAAGTCCAGCAAATCGACTCAACACACCCTGACTTAGGTTGATAAGAAGTGGCGTAATGAAGAATGGAATAGCTTGAACTGCAAACGATCCAATGTATAGAGATGCTTGTAGTACTGCGCCTGAAGCACTGGCTGCAGTCTCGCGCAAAATAACCGATGCCAAGAATGAACCACCAAATACCAATGAAAGCAGCGGGAATAATACAAGAAGACTCATAAATAATGTTCGCCATTTTTTGAACAATGCCTCAGTATTTGGTAAAAGGAATGCAACGAATGCCAATGGCGAAACAACGATCAATATAATGATAAGTGCTTGTCGAGCAAGAAGTACCAAGAAAGCAATAACAAGTGCAAACAACGCACCAACAAGAAGCGGTAAGAGCCCTGCGAGTACCGCCCATACACCACCCGAGGTAACCGCACCCGCAACAGCTAATGTACCCGCAACAGCGGCTCCACCTGCAACTGTAGCCACTGTACCACCGAGACCTGCAGCAACGAGACTTTCCCAACTATCAGTTGCCACGTTTGTATCGGCCGCAAGCGCACCAACTTGTTTCAGTGCTTCTTGAATACCAACACCAAGAATGTTGGATATATCTACTGCTATCGCACATATATAGAACGAAAGGTTTACTAAGATTGCGCCAATGATTAGACGAGGCAATAACTTCTTCACTCCATAATTTGACACACCTGCACTCGTAAGCTGTGAAAAGATAATCACCAAGAATACGATAACAAAAGAAACGTTCGCAAATGAACGCATTACTGACCACGCACTAAATAATGGATTATCAACCGGACTTAATTTAACCGGACTCACCTTCATGAAATCTTTTACACCACTAAATAACCCATCGGTAATTGCGGCCATTGCTGTTGCCGCAGGACAAAGAAGCCAGCCGATACCTTCAACACCACACGACGTTGTTTCTGTACAACCGTCAGCAGACGGGTTTTTTTCACATGTATTACTTGTTGCGTCACCCGCTAAATCATCTGGATGTTCCTTTGCCCAAATTGCGTACGCTTGAACAGCGCGGTCGTCTTTTGCATCGAGCATTTTTGCGATTTCATCACAATTCTTTGTGTAGCCGTGGTGTATGCGTACACGTGTGCCCCCATTTGCATTTCGATCACCCTGAGAATACTTAACGGCCGTTGGTGTAGCTGAGTCGCCCTTGAACTCCATGATAGTGTAGGTTGCTGTGCCGCCTGCACTTGTTTTCGTTACTTTACATGCCAACATAAAGCTTTGGTAAAGAAGTTTATATTCACCCGCACCGATACTTGTTATGCCGGTGCTTTTATTTCCAAGTTTATTTGTCCAAAAAGTATCTAAGCTTTTTGCTGCATCTCCAGGAGCATGAAAGTCGTTTGTGCTGCCTGCAATTATTTCACTACAGTTGCTACCCTTTACGTCACGCGTAAATCCAAGATCACATAATAACTTTCCTGGTTCGTTCTCGTATCCCCATAGCTTTGCAGCCTTTTTAATCCAAACACTTCCCTCTTTGTTTGATCCGTCGCCACAGTTTTCTATACCATCGTCTGACGAATCGTTAATAATTCCAGTGTCTGCTTCGTTTTGAGTTGGTATAGGCACAAGTGGAAATACAGGATTAACTGTTGCACCAGCCCAAGAGTGAAACCATTCGAAACTTTGCCCTTCTTGTGCGGTCATATGACGATTTTTTACATAGGTAGGTCCCGTGGCTACAGAACCAAATGTCTGTTTAAACGCTCCAACTTCCATACATCGTCGCAACGCTTTGTAGTATGCAAATGAACGAGCTCTGTCAGTAGGATTTAGTTCACTTGTTTTTGTAAGAGCCCCCGCCTGCTCTATCGGTGCGGTTATACCGGTAACAAGTAATACTCCAGCAATAACAAATACTGCTGTAGTTTTCTTAAAGCTACGCCCAAACAAAGAGAGATAACCCCTTTTGGGATTATCTCTCTTAATTACAGTAGATAAGTTGCTACTACTTTTGTCATACCAACGGTGTTTCATGTCTGTATTCATTGAAACACAAGCGGTATGGTTTTAGAAGAGTTATGTCAGCGATTGAGCAAGTATGATCTAGGTATACCTATTATCGAGAATAGAGCCAGTCGGCAATTTTTTCTTTACCGTTAACTGTGACATATGTAATCTTCATATATGTTTCGTATGGACTTGTTTCGACAGCATCCGGCGCTAACTCTAGCGCACGGTTTTGATCGCTATTATTTGAAGATAGAGTGATTATCTCAAGAGTTCGTCCTGTCTCATCTTTGTTAAGAGTTGTAACGCTTTGAATGTCCTCTTTAGTGCGGTATGCTTCAATGTCTCCGTTTTCAGGATTTGAAGTAACGAGGTTTAAAGATAGATCAAGGGCATTGATATTTGTGTTCGCATTAGCGACGAATGCAAGATTCTCGTTTGACTCCCAGCCTTCTTCAAAAAGACTTTCTTCAAAATACTTTGCGTTATCTTCGCTTACGCTTCTCGCATAGTCCATTGTTTCGCCTTCAAAACCAACCCAGTCGGTGTGAATTTTTTCATTATCACTTCCCGCGTTGCTCCAAGAGGTTAAACGTTCAACGGTAACTTCTGCAAGCTCTTCGTCGCTAAGTCCAGCAGGGATTTCAAGATCCATTTCGCTTGGAAGGAGTTCGCCAGTGTCTGGTACCTCAGAAGTTACCGGAACTTCTTCACCAGGATTTTGTGGACCACTGTTGCTTGTAGGAGTTTCAGCTGGTTTTTCGCCTTGACTTGACATTATGTATGCACCCGCACCAGCGGCTACTGCAAGGGTTGTAATACCGGCAATAATTTTGGTACGTCGTGAAATAGGTTTCTTCTCAGGTTTCTTGTCTGTTTCTGTAGGTGGTATAACACCTGTTGTAGGACGTTCTAGTGGAGCGATTGCATAGCGTAATCGTTCGTCGTTGTTGAATTTGTTGCTAGATTCTAACACTGTGGTGATCCTTTTCGCGCTTGGCGCCATTATTATGTAATGCATCGACTTGGGCTATTGCAACTTCAGCACCGGAGTGCTTTGTTACCGTTAATATATCACAAAAACGCTAAAAAGTAAATACCTTATGCTTCAAAACTTGCAAAAATACAAGGAACGTCGTAATTTATAGAGAGTATGAAGATAAAACAAACAATAAAAACACTTGTCGCCGGATTTTTTGTCCTCGCACTCGTCGCAGTTGCATCGCCTGCCGCGAGTACGTTCGCAGCAGCAGATACACCAGGAAGTAAAGGGTGTGGGGTTGATACAGCCATTATTACTTGTACCGATGTCGTTGATGTACGACAAGATGGTGTTGAAAACACAGCCGTATGGGGATTGCTGCTCCTTGCTATTAATATATTGAGTGCCGGCGTAGGTATTGTGGCTATCGGCGGTGTCGTGTACGGATCAATTCTATATACCTCTGCTGGTGGTAGCCCAGAACAAGTAAAGAAAGCTATGGGAATCATTACGAATGTCGTTATTGGTGTTGTAGCCTATGCTTTGATGTTCTCACTCCTTAACTTCCTTATTCCTGGAGGATTATTCAACTAATGAATATTCTTAAACAAGCACTGGTTGTTATGGTGTTCGCTGCTTTCGTAGTTGCTCCGACTTTTGCGATCGTTTCATCCCCTACCGCTTCGGCAGCAGCGGCAATCCCTACGTCTAAATGTCAGCCATCATTCCTTGGTATTCCACCTTGGTATCGAGGCCTTGTTGACGGATCAACCGGAAAGTGTGAAATCGTGGGTCCTGGAGAGAAACTCCCTAGTGGACAGACCCTCGATCTTAGTGGCTACATCTGGCGCATTGCACTGAACCTGATTGAGATCGCACTAGTGATCGTTGGGTATATCGCCTTCTTCTTTGTATTATATGGTGGATTCCAATTCTTAACCGGTGGTAGCAACCCAGCACAGATCGAAAAAGCTCGAAAGTCTATTTTGAACGCCGTAATCGGGTTAGCAATTTCAATTGGAGCAATCGCAATAGTAAACCTTATATTTAGGATTTTAGGATAATATGATTGATAAACTACTTATTAATTTGGCGCTTTCAGCGGGTACGGGTAAAGGTGAAGTAAACATTCCACAACTTACTGCAGAGGTTGTTGTGCATAACGTTCTTAATATTATGTATTTCTTGCTCGGTGTCATTGCGGTGATTGTGATTATCGTTGCAGGTATCACCTATTCAACGTCGTCAGGTAATCAGGCATCAATCACAAAAGCAAAGAACATGATCCTTTACGCTGTTATTGGAATTGTTGTTGTTATTTCGGCTTACGCAATTACAAACTTTATTATCGATAGGTTCTAGGCATGAAAAAAATGAAACAACTTATCCTCGTTGCCATGTTTGCACTGGGATTTGGGCTCCTTGCACCAGTGCCCGTCGGTGCGGCAAGTGTGATCGACACACAGTGTGCTCAAAATAAAGATTCTGCTGTCTGTAAGGATAGAAACGCGACACCAGAGAGCTTTATTACTACTGTTATTAACGTGTTGCTGTTTCTTGTAGGCGCGATTTCTGTGCTTATGATTATTATCGGAGGTATTCTGTACGCTGTATCAGCTGGTGACGCAGGTGCGGTCACAAGGGCTAAGCATACGGTCACCTATGCGGTGGTGGGACTGGTTGTTTCGTTTGTGGCGTATGCAATTGTTAACTTCGTTATAAAACAATTAATCTAGCCACCCCCCTTAACAAAGTTCATATTATCTGCTATAACATTAACAAGAGATTCTATAAGAAAGGAATTTATACACAAAATGAAAATTACTAAAAAAGCATTCGCGGCTATGGCCGGTCCAACAGCACTCGCACTTGTTGCGGTATTCGTTCCAACAGATACTTACGCACAATCTACTAGCGGTGGAATTCAAGGTGGTATTAACGCAGCTAAGCCAAGTGGTAACGTTGCAACTAATCTTAACGACGTCTTCACAACTGTAGTGAACGTACTTCTCTTCGTGATTGGTGCGATCTCTGTTATTATGTTGATCTTCGGAGGTATTCGTTACACTCTTTCAGCTGGTGACAGCGGTGCAGTAACTGCAGCAAAGAACACAATTCTTTACGCAATTGTCGGGCTAATCATTGCCTTCCTCGCGTTCGCAATTGTTAACTGGGTACTTACGGCACTTAAGTAAGTCGTCCAAAGCAATCTTATAGAATTAAAAGACCCCGGGGAACCGGGGCTTTTCTTTTGTGTAAGATCAATGTAATTTTTGCGATATAAAATAAGCTCCAGGAAAGGAGCTTATTTTATATTAATCGTTTGAAGATTATTGAACTTGGATCTTTTTCGCTTGTTCTTGCTTGATCTTGTTGAAAGTAACAGTAAGGACGCCGTCTTTAAGGACTGCTTCTACTTCGTCTTCTTTCACGCTTACAGGCAATGCGAGTGTACGGCTGAATTCACCCCAGTAACATTCTTGAATGTGCCAGTTGGTTGCATCTGTGTCGTCACCGCTACTGAGTGTTCCGCTGATCGTCAAGATGCCGTCGCTAATGCTGACATCAAGTTCTTCTTTGTTTACACCAGCAGTACGAGCTTTAACAACAAGTCGTTCTTCTGTTTCGTAGACATCCACTGCAAGTTGGCCAGGGAATTCTTCTTCGCTGTCATCCCAAGTATCGTCGGTTGCGGCTGGCGCTGTTGCGTCAGTTGATGAAAGGTCGTCGTCGCTCAAAAAAGCTGCGGCTAGTTCATCTTCAATTAATAGGTCTTCGTTTTGCTTGCGGGCCATGATATCCTCCACTTTCTCTAGGCTCATTTGACAAATAGTCCTTCGTATTATAACGGTCATACCTACTATAAGCAACAACATAGGCATGTTAAACGTAAAAAACACAATAGTTGACATACTGCTCTCGTTTATCGCCCCACACCCCTGTTCTGGATGTGGTATTTTGGGATACACTTTTTGTGACAATTGTAAATATAACATCATTTCCGAGGCATTTTCATGCTGTATCGTGTGTGGTAAACCAAACAATAAGAACGTGTGCTACAACCATAATTTGGCATTTCAGCAAGCCTACATTGTGGGTGAAAGAAGCGGTGTTCTGCAGCGGCTCATCGGTGGTTTCAAGTTCCGGAATGTAAAAGAGGCCGCGCTGCCCCTCGCTGAGCTACTATATGATAGACTCCCGCAGCTTGGCCGACAATACACTATCGTACCTATCCCTACTATCCCCGCACACATTCGTGAGCGAGGATATGATCATATGCAGTTAATTGCTGAACGACTTGCCTTTTTAACGCACAGCTCTGTCGTACGCGTCCTACTTAGACGAGAAATGTATGTTCAACACCGCTCAAGTCGAGAAGAACGTTTGATACAGGCTCAGTCTGCCTTTACTGTAGAGAGTGTGTTGAATCCAAAGCTTACTTATATTCTGTTGGATGATATCATTACGACCGGCGCCACCATTCAACAAGCGGCACAGCTACTTAAAGATTCAGGCGCTATACATATATGGGTGGCGGCAATCGCACGACAACCTCTCGACTGAATCCCCTCTATCTGTTAAAATGTTCAAGAAGCAACAAAATTGCAGACCCTGGAGGGGTCGCATAGTGGTTTAGTGCACCGGTCTTGAAAACCGGAGTGGGGCAACTCACCGAGGGTTCGAATCCCTCCCCCTCCGCCATATAAAATAGACGACTATAATGGTCGTCTTTTTTATATGTTAGACGTTTGTGAAGCCAGCGCTTGAGCCGGGTGCAACTGCGCTCAGTATGAAGTTCACTGCTGCGTAAGCAACAAACGCAATGATCAGTCCGACGATTGCGTAAAGAATAGTGTTTTTTGCTGCAGTAACTGCAGATGAATTACCAGCAGACAGCACATAGCGGAGTCCACCAAATATGAGCATTATTACGCTGAGGGCACCAACTACAAACAACAGTATGTTGGTTATGGTCGTAAGAATACCTGCTCCACCAAACAGATCAGCGGGTTGACCGTCACCCTTGGCTGCATTTACACCGTCTTGGATGGCAGATTGAGCAAATGCGGTATCGGTAAGTAGAAAAACGAGACCAAGCGCGAGGGTAACGAATAGTACAGGGGTAAATGTTCGTAAAAGTTTCATTCCGCTTCTCCTTTATTAATATTAAACAATTATATATTAATTATAGCAAATATTAACTGAGGAATCTAGTCGTCACATCTGTTTTATGCTACAATCGTTCAAGTCGTAGACCTCACGTTGAGGCGTACGTATGGAGGAGTACCCAAGTGGCTGAAGGGGACGGTTTGCTAAATCGTTAGTCTGGGGAAACCTGGAGCGAGAGTTCGAATCTCTCCTCCTCCGCCAAATGAAGAAAGCCTTGCTGTATCAAGGCTTTTTTCTTTTGGAGCGATATTAATGGCGACGACTTTTGCTGTCAATAGCACCACCTTGAAGAGTGTTCATTCTATTAATAACCTCGATAGTGCGCGCCATGTTGATAGATGCTCGTTTCTCCAGGGCAAGTCGACTGTCGAATCTTGTTAGCTTATCGTAAATTGCAAGTTGGTGCATATCCTGATATTCAGCATCACCCGTTATATATAGCACGCCGCGAATAATACTCGTAAACTCATGTATGTTATCTATGGTTCGTACTCCATCAATGCTAATCTCGAATGCTTGTTGCTCACCAACAGTATTGGCACGTTCGATTGCTTTTTTGGCATTAGGACTTGTATCCAACAGACTAATACTGATATTTTCCGGTTTAACGGAGTAGCTTGCGTCTTTCGGACGAGGAATTTGTTGTTTCTGCCACATCTGAGAAAGATTTAATCGGTTTAACATACTCGGGACAAGCAGTGGGTCTTTATTTTTTTTATATAGTTCACTTTCAAGGCCTCCTGCTAGTAAAGATATAACTAGCTCGGCATCTTCGAAGGAGTGAAGTTTGATTGTGCTGCCATTTTCTGCACGCGTAACTTTCTCGACGAGGCCAGGCAGCAGCTCTCGGACCCTATCTAGGCTTTGTGAGCGTACACGTTCATATTCATCATTGCTTGATACGATGTTTGCGCGTCGAACACGCATTTTTCGGACCTTATTGTTAGCCTCATCTTGTTTTGCTGTCTTCCGGGCCTGTCGCGCTTCGTTCTCTGTCTGCTTAAAGACGACTACTTCATTGGGCACGGGGCGAGATTGTTGTGCTAAGGCTGAGGCGAATCTTGCTTTTGCTAATCTGTCCTGTATGACTTCCTCGTTTAAATTAGCGGGAGGAATGAGTTCCATGTCGTCCATTGCATCAATTGCATTTTTTACATCTGTCAAGGAATAACGCAGAAGGTCTGCATTAATGTTGTATGGTCTCATGCCCTTGTTTATCGCGGATGCAATAACCTCTTCGTCATACTCTAAATCAAGTAATTCAGCACGATCATTAATATATTCATCGGCTGATTCGCTAAGACTAGTTGATAACTCCCATGGATTATCTGGATTTACTTTGTTTCTAAAGTTGATCCCAGTTGCTATTTCTTCAACTACACTCCTAAAGTTATAAATATGAAATGCTTCTTTTTGTTCATCTGTAAGTTGAAGAACAACGTTTTCAACTGCACTGCGAGTCTCATCCCTAAGGGCAGCGAGTAAGCGCTCATTTTTAGGTTTTACGAATTGGTAGGCGCGTAGTTCATCAAGCTTATTGCTTGGCGTGGGGTTTTTTTCGAATTCGATTTTTTTATTTTCGTCGCGATCCATTTGATTAAAATGATAGCATAAACAGTATAAAATGTCAAGACTCATCCACTGTGTTGAGACCCTTTGTGCTCATGGTATACTAAAGGCACAATGAATCCAGAAGACAATAAACAAAATTATTGGGAAGCACCAGAAGAAGATCCAACAACTACGGAAGCGTCAGAACCTGTTTCTGAAAAAGTAAACGCTGAACAAGATGTTGTTACATGGACTGCTCAAGAATACGTGCATATTGATAAGTCACCTCTGTGGTTTGTGCTGTTTGTTCTGGTTGCCCTGGGGCTAATTGCGGTTGATATCTTCTTTTTGAAATCATGGACATTCTCTGCCCTTGTCGTCGTTATGGCTGTTGCCGTAGTAATCTACGCACGCCGACCACCTCGTATTTTGACTTATGGACTCAGCGCTAAACAGGGACTGTATGTCGGTGAGCGTTTGTATCACTTTGGTGAATTTAAGGCATTCGGCATCATTAAAGATGGCGACCACAACTCAATTATGTTGATTCCTTCAAAGCGCTTCTCGCCTGGTGTATCTGTATACTTCCCCGAAGAAGCTGGTGAAGAGATTGTGGATATTCTAGGTAAGCAACTTCCAATGGAAGATCTAAAGCTCGACGTGATCGATATTGTCGTTCGTAAACTTCGTCTCTAAGCCCCCTATTCTTACGCCGTACCATTGGCCACAGATCATTTACTGTGGTACAATACCCTTTGTTCGTAACGCAAGAAACGAAAGTACCTTCTAGTTACAATGATATAGCTCGTTGTTCTTAAGACAACGGGTTATATGTATGCACCTGTAGCTCAGCTGGATAGAGCGCTGCCTTGCGGAGGCAGAGGTCGTAGGTTCAAATCCTGCCAGGTGTACCAAGCAATGAGACTCACGTTTGTGGGTCTTTTTGTTTGGTATAGTTAAGGTATGAATACTGAGATCGAAGCAAAGTGGTTAAATGTGAACCATGACGAAATGCGAAAAAAACTTAAGTCAGCTGGTGCCGAACTTGTTCATGCCGAGAGGCGGATGACACGAAAAAACTTTGACTACCCAGATATGAAATTGGAGGCAATCGGCGGCTGGGTGCGCGTACGCGATGAGGGAGATAAAATAACCCTTAGCTACAAACAGCTAAACGACAGGACACTCCACGGAACAAAGGAAGTTAATGTCACTGTTAATGACTTTGACAAAACATGTAGTTTTTTGAAGCTCATAGGTCTCGTTCCGACTGCATATCAAGAAACAAAACGAGAAAGCTGGGTTTTAGGGGATACTGAAATCGAGCTAGATACCTGGCCCTGGATCCCTACATTTGTAGAAATTGAAGCGCCTTCGGAGGAAAAGCTTAAGAGTGCCGCCAAGATGCTAGGTTTAGACTTTTTTGACGCCCTACACGGCAGTGTAGAAATTGCTTATCAAGCCGTGTATGATGTCACCGAGGAAGAAGTGGATAGCTGGGAGGAAATTACGTTCAGTGATATCCCCGACTGGCTAGCCATAAAAGCTAAGTAGCTTCGTCGATGACACCAGGATTATTAAAAAAGACTCAGTTATGAGTCTTTTTTGTTTATGTAGTACTCAATAAACTGTGTATGTAAATCGCGCAGACCTAGTGAGGGAATTTCTTCTAAACTCACCCATTGATATGACTCATGTTCCCAGCTAAGTGTGACGTTTGTATTGTCTGTTATCGCCGTGAACCCGATAATGATCGCCTCGTCTGCCCCCTGTAGTTTGTGCACAGAGCCAAGCGCTTGTAACCCAGTGAGTTTTAACCCTGTTTCTTCATATAGCTCACGGTTTATCGCTATTTCGAGCGACTCGCCTGCATCAACTGCACCTCCGGGTAGGTCCCAGTTATGAGGATTTGATGACTTTGCAGATCTTTTTAGTAGCAATATCTTACCTTCTTGATTTGCTAAAACGAGCTTAACGCCAATAAGAAAATAATTTTTAACTGGTATATGATTTGGGTCGTAAATAGACATGCTAAATCTCCAAAGTGCAGATTAGTGTTTTTGGATCTGAGCTATTGGTTGAAGTGAATCGCTCTTCGTACTTTAGTTTCAGCGTTTGTGAGTCTTTTGTTACCTCGTACATTAGATTCGCAGTATAAGATTCACCCGTATTAAGTGGCCCACCCCTAAACATTGGATCTTTTCCGGCTGTTTGTGGAGCGCTGGTGACCCCATTGTTATCTAGGTTAAACATAGTGCTGTTGATGTACTGAGTTTTGTCTGTCGTGTTTTTTGCAGTAACGTTCACAAGGATAAATTCCTTACCTGACGATGGTGCGAGGGGCGTATCTGTGGGTGTAAAATTGCGCGTAACAGTATTAACTTTTAGGCTAAATACTCCGAATTGCGCCGTCTCCCCTTTCGAGAAATCTTTTTTTGCATCCAGTTGCTTTAGGAGTACTTCATTTTTCTGCTGGATAGTCGCGAGTGTTCGCGCTTGAGTATCTAGACCAAAGTTGATCTGCGTGAGCTGGGTTAATCCAACTGCGAGGAACCCAAGTAATAAAAGTGTGCCGATGATAATATTCGCGAGTACGGCAACACCTCCGGTAACGATACCTACGACAGAAAGACCTTTTGACGTAGTGCTACGAAGACCTATGATCCCAAGAACAATAGCCGTAATACCGGCGAGAAGTCCCCAGAATGGAATGGGACTTGTGACGAATGCTGCAATACCTACAGTGAGTGCTGCAACTGAAATAGTATTTGTCTGAGTGTGCGATTTTTCTGCCATAAAACTCCTTATGTGTCTAAAGTATATCGCACCTTCGATTCATAGTAAGATAAAGCTATGCAAGATTCTATTTTTACAAAAATTATTAAAGGCGAGATCCCCTCTCACAAGATTTATGAAGACGAACATGTCTTTGCTTTTTTGGATATTCACCCAGTTACCCGCGGTCACACACTTGTGATTCCCAAGAAACAGGTCGAATTTGTGTGGGATCTAGATGACGATGAATACCAACACCTTACCACCACTGTGAAAAAAATAGCACTGCACATTCGTGAAACACTGCAGGTGCCCTATGTTGGTGAACAGATTATAGGTGTTGATGTGCCACATGCACATGTACACCTTGTGCCTTTTACGCATGCGATTGAGTATCACCAGGAGGCTGATTCGTCAGCCGAACCAGATCACGCTGCGCTTGCGAAGGTGGCCGAATTACTTTCGTTTTGAGTTCCAAATTTTTCTACGAGTGTGCTCCGTAATCCAAGCGCTGCAACAGTTTCATAAAATACGTCGTAGGCCGTCTCTTCATGCGCTTCGTTTTCGGAAGAAGACTCAGGGTGTTGTGTGGGGCCAGTCATCCATGCACCGCCAACACTAAATCGAACAGGCCTAGGGTGTTCGGGCGTTGGTCGGCGGTCAATACCGATACGGTAATATAAGCCCATAACTGTGATCGCAAGAATTCTTTGTGGACGATTGCTCTCATCCTTGAGCTCCCAGATCGCTTGTGTAACCTCGGAAGTGTGTATGCGGCTACGGAGATTTACTGATACTTCAGAGTGCTGAAGGTCTTGGTTTTGTGCAAGCATTAAAAGATATTCAGCGTGTTGGCTGACGTTTTGGTCTAATTCTGGAGTGTTTGTTTTAAATACATCCTGATAAGTAACGTCATGTTCCATGATTATATCCAGAATAGCACTAGCGGATTGAAAAACAAGACCCTTCTGGCAAGCGATCGCCATCTGTTAGAATAGGGTAAATGTCATTACATATCGTCACTGTCGGAAAAAAACATGAGTCATGGGTAGCGGAAGGAATCGAACGCTATCAGAAACGCTTGAAGGCGCCCTTTTTAGTAGAATGGGTACTTTTAGCTCACTCGTCTTTTGAAGGCGTTAAAGCGCGTCAGGATGAGTCTGAGCGGCTATCTTTGCGGCTTGATGCTTATGATTACGTCATCTTGTTGGACGAACGGGGTAAGTCGCTTGATTCCCCTCGCTTTTCTGAAGTGGTGCGCGAGCAACTCGATCAATCGCGTAAGGTCGCGATTGTCATTGGCGGTGCCTATGGAGTTACAGATGAGTTACGAGAAAAAGCTGACCTTGTATGGTCACTCTCACCACTCGTATTCCCCCATCAGTTAGTCCGGCTTATATTGATCGAACAAGTTTACCGCGCGCAGCAAATATCGCTGGGCGGATCTTATCACCACGAATAGCTAGAAGTTTTGTTGGCTCGTGTCAGGGTTGTTGTACTGCGCGTCAGATTCTTTTACCTGGTTGATAATACCTGCAAGAATCAGCAGTGAAACGGGGATAAATATGACCATTGAAGCGGCTGCGAGTATAATTCCGGCTATCGACTTCCCTCTTCCGATCCGACCTTCCTTCAAGGCGACAGTACCAAGTACGATTGTTGCAATCGCAAGAGGTATTGATAGTACTAGGACGATACTGAAGATGAACGCATTTATTCCAAGTATGAGTACGCGAGTCGAGAGCGCATCATATTGTTTTTGTTGTTTCTCTGTTCGGGGTTGTTGATCCATCTGACCTCCTGTTATTACCTTTAGTTTAGTGTGAAGGGAGGGTGTGGTCAAATAGTATACTTGAAACTATATTGACAAAAGGTAAAGCTTATGCTATCATTCAAACAGTTACAAACAAAAAACAAACATGAATAACCTTATAAACCCCATCACTATCGCCCTTACCGTAGCCACAGCTTTTGGTATATTTACACACGATACACAACTTGACCGTGCGACGGCAATTGCGATTGCAACGCCTGCAACAATTGCTGCGTATGCTGCTGCCGATGCTTCGATTAAATCAAGTGATCACACGCACGTTGAAAAGGTTACAATTCACCGCCACCTCGGTTCGATTAGGATGAATGTTCCACGTATCCAGCCCCGTGACGACGATCGCCGCTATGTTCTTACAAAGAAGATAATGCTTGGAAGTGACACCACTTCGCTGTGGCCTTCAGTTTAATTCTATTTTAGAACTTCAAGTTCGTGTTCAAGCTGTACAACTACAGCTTGTTTTTCTTCAAGTTGCTTTTTGGTCTCTTCAACTAGTGACGCGGGTGCCTTTTGAAGGTAATTTACGTTTTTAAGTCGACCAGATAGTGCCTGGATGTCATGATGGGTTGCTGCAAGGCGTTGTTCGAGGTTGATCTGGTGTTCAGAAAGTGTTTCTTCTGACACATCAAGCCATGCATCGCGGCCACTGACGGCGAGGCGAAGACCTTTTGGCTGGTCTGGACTGATGACGTCTTTAAGTTTCGCAAGGCGTTTAATGAGATCTTTATTATCTTCAATTAAACTATCTTGTAGGTACAGAAGAGCATACTTCTCATTACCAGGAAGTGAGGTGATCACAAAACGGGCTTCGGTGACAAGTTTTTGAACTTGCCCAAATTCTGCTGCTGAAATTTGATTGTAATCGATGATTTCTGGCCAAGTCTCGGAGATAAGGAGACTTGAGTGCCATGGGAGTGTCTGCCAGATCGTTTCGGTGACGAATGGTGCAAATGGATGTGCAAGTTTCAAGCTAGTGTCGATTACCCATGCTAATAAATCTGGGTTGTCCTGGTCCTTAGAGGCTTCGATATACCAGTCAGCAACACTGTCCCAGATAGCGTGATACATTGCATCGCTTGCTTCGGCAAAACGATATCCGTCGAGCGTTCGTTCGATATTCTCTTTTGCTGCACTTAATTCACCAATAATCCAGTGGTCGGCAAGGGATTTGGCGATAGGCTCGCTAGGGATATAGTTGTCCCCTAGTTTGTTTTCAATGAAGCGTGCAATGTTCCAGAGTTTGTTGCAGAAATTACGGCCGGCGACGATACGATCGGTACTAAAAGCTTGGTTTTGACCAGGGCTACGACTGGCGATAAGGCCAAGTCGAAGTGCGTCCGAGCCGTAGCTCGCGATTGATTCCATAGGGTTGATGACATTGCCCTTACTTTTGCTCATTTTTTGAGCGTGTTCATCGAGCACCATACCGTGAAGATAGACGGCTTTAAAAGGAACCTTATCTGTAACGTATAGGCCAAGCATGATCATGCGAGCAATCCAGCGGTCCAAGAGGTCGGTGCCTGTTTCCATGAAGCTTGTTGGGTAGAAACGAGACAGGTCTCCATCGGTGGTCGCATCTGTTGTGATAAATGGCCACTGACCACTGCTAAACCAGGTGTCAAAAGTATCTTCTTCGCGGCGGTATGTCTTGCCGTCTACTTCAATTGTCTTTTCGTCGACACGTTCGTCAAAGATCCAGTCCTGGTCATCAACGATATTTTGGAAAGCAGGAATTGGTATCCCCCATGGGATCTGTCGAGAAAGGTTCCAGTCGTGAACATTTGCAAGATATTGCTTGAGAATTTGCTGTTTACTAGCTGGGAAAAAGTTGATCTCATTTGCTTCAAGTGCTTCGATCGCGCGTTTCGCAAGGGGCTCAATCTTGAGGAACCACTGTTCTTTTATCAGAGGTTGAATAGGTAGGCCGCTCTTGTAGTCGTAGCCTACGGTGTGTTCGATAGGCTCTTCTTTACGAATGAGTTCTTCTGCGGTCAGCGCTGCAAGTGTTCGTTTACGTGCGGTTTCTGTGTCGAGCCCCATGAATTGACTTGGAACGTTGATCATCGTGCCGTCGAAATCAATAACTTGAATGCGCGGAAGATCATGGCGCTTCCCTACTTCGAAATCATTTGCATCATGCGCAGGGGTGATCTTTACTGCGCCGGTCCCGAAGGCAACATCAACGTAGTCATCGGCGATGATTGGAATTTCTCGGCCTGTAAGTGGAAGGAGAACGTGTGATCCAATGAGGTGTTTGTAACGTTCGTCGTTTGGATTTACCGCAACTGCAGTGTCGCCAAAGAGAGTTTCGGGGCGAGTTGTTGCAATAATAATTTCACCGATCTTGTCGATAAGTGGGTATGCAACATGCCACAATGTTCCCTTTTCTTGCTTGTGATCAACTTCGATATCTGCGTAGCTTGTTTGAAATTTTGTGCTGTAATTTACAATGCGCTCACCTCTGTAAATAAGGCCTTGATCCCATAGTTTTTTAAAGGTGGTATTGACTGTATTAATGACCTTTTCGTCCAATGTGAAAACAAGATCATCCCATGATGCACTGACGCCGATAGCACGAAGTTGTAGTTCCATGTTGCCTCGTTGTTGGTCAACGAAGTTCCATACTTGGCTGTAGAGCTGTTCGCGTGTGAAGTCGAATCGACTCTGCCCTTTCTTTTCGAGTTCTTTTGCAAAGACAACCCATGTTTCAAAGCCTGCATGATCGGCACCAGGAATATATACGGTGTCGAACCCTTGCATGCGTTTGTAGCGAACTAAGATGTCCTTTAGGCCCATATCAAGAGCGTGGCCAATGTGAAGATTTCCATTAGCATTTGGAGGGGGCATAACGGTGCTGAATGGCTCACCTTTTCCAGATGGCTTGAAAGCGCCACTCTTTTCCCAGAGGGCGTAAATGTTTGGCTCGTATTCGTTCGGTTCGTAGGCTTTTGCGAGCTTCACACGTCTCTCCTTATTCCACGTGAAATGTTTAACTATTTTGTAAGAATTCACGTGAATGTTTCTAGTTTTCAATTATACCATAACCCCCGTTGTATAATGGGTTACATGATTGAGCTTCAGAAGTGTACTGACAAAGAGCAATGGGACGAATACGTATTAGAGAATGGGGGTCACCCACTCCAGCTTTGGGGTTGGGGTCAAGTAAAGGCTGCACATGGGTGGACTGCAGAACGAGTATTTGCCTACGACGCAGATAAAGATGACGAGATCGTCGGTGCTGCACAAGTGTTGGTGCGACGACTTCCCTTCCCGTTTAAGTCTTTTTCTTATATTCCTCGTGGTCCTATCACGAGTGATGAGTACAGAAGTGAATTCCTTACAGGGCTCTCTACTCTTGTAAAACGAGACTACCAATCCGTGTCTTTGTCAGTCGAACCGGACACTCTTGAATTTGAAGCGCCTCAAGGGTGGAATAAGTCGACAAACAAAATTCTTTCACCGGATACGATTCTCTTAGATCTTAAAAAGAGTGAGAGTGATTTGCTTGCTGACATGGTGAAGAAAACAAGGCAGTATATCCGTAAATCTGCAGCTGAAGGTATTACGATCAAGCAAGTTCGGACAAAAGAGGAGCTTGAAGAATGTTTGTTTATTTATCGACAGACAGCAGAACGAGCAAAGTTCAACCTTCACGCTACGCAGTATTACTACGATGTGTTTCAGCTTATGGATGACCACTCCCCTGTTTTCGCGGCGTATTTAGAAGGTAAGCCGATTGCTTTCTTGTGGATGGCTATTAGTGCTGACACCGGCTATGAACTCTACGGTGGTATGAACGACGACGGCCAGAGATTACGAGCTAACTACGCTTTGAAATGGCATGTTATTCGTAAGATGAAAGAATGGGGCTTAACAAAGTACGACTTCGGTGGACTTGTCGTTGGGGGTGTTTCTATCTTTAAGCAGGGTTGGTCATCCGTTGAGACGTCATTTGCAGGGACTTATGACGTCGCCCTCTCCCCACTTTATGCTTTATGGAGCAAAGGTCTTCCAAAAGCAAAAGCAATCGCACAAAAACTAAGGCGCTAAATATAATATAATTAAAACATATTATAGTAATATGTCAATATACACTAAGCCCAAGCTGTTTTGGTCATTGAAAGGCTAGGGATTACCTCAAGTTCAAGAGGGGATATAGGCTGTTTCTTTTGTGCGTAATAATATCCAAGCGCGCCAATCATAGCGGCGTTGTCTGTACAGAGGCTCATTGGAGCGTATTCAATCGCAAGAGGTAAACGCGCAGTTAGTTGTGTGCGTAATTCTTGGTTAGCTGCAACACCACCTGCGATAACAACAGAAGCGGGGGAGTGGTCCTTGAAAACTGTTTCAGCTTTATCAACAAGTGTTTCGATTGCAACTCGTTGGAAGCTGGCCGCAAAGTTTGCCTTCTGGACGTCGTTTAAGAGCCCTGCGAGCTCACGTGAAGGGAAAGACGTTTCAACACCCACTTCACGTTGGACTGCTCGTAGAACGGCTGTTTTGAGGCCAGAAAAGCTAAAATCATATTTTCCTTGCATTTTAGCCTTAGGCAGCGCGTAAGCATAGCGGTCTCCATTTTTTGCCGCTTCTGTTATAGAAGGTCCACCAGGGTAGGGGAGTCCGAGGATCTTTGCGACTTTATCAAACGCTTCTCCGACTGCGTCATCTTGTGTTTGGCCAAGAAGAGAGAAGTCGCCGTGATTTTTAAATAGAGCAAGTTGTGAGTGGCCACCACTTACGATGAGGGCGAGCATAGGGAACACCGGTTGCTTCGACGGGAGTGCCAGTGCGACATCATTAGATTGATCTGTAATAAAGTTTGCATAGACGTGCGCCTCTACGTGGTGGATAGGATAAAGTGGTTTGTTTTTTAATGTCGCAAGAGTGCGAGCGGCAAGTGTACCGACTAACAGTGACCCGATTAATCCCGGTGCGTACGTCACGGCAATTGCGTCGATATCATCCCACGTGAGGTGTGCCTCCGTTAAAGCCTTCTCGATAACAGGATTGATTACTTCGATGTGACTACGCGCGGCGACCTCAGGGACCACGCCACCATATACGGCGTGAATGTCGATTTGTGAATGCACGACATTAGATAACAGCCGGTGACCGTCTTCAACGATTGCGGCGGCTGTTTCGTCACAACTACTTTCAATTCCTAATATTCTCATCTGTTACATTCTAACATGATGAACTTTTTCCTGATATATCTTGTCCAAAGCTGAGAGTAAGCTTAGAATTATCAGTAGAGTTTCAGTTAATTCTCAGGAGGGTTGCATGAAGGTGATAGCCTTAGGTTTTGTGTGTATTTTTTTCGGGATAATCCTGTGTGGTGATCACGTTGCAGGGATGACGAAAGACGTTTTGTGGACGACGGCCGGCAGTGTAGATGTGGCAAAAAATATTGTATCGCCCACAGTACCAGTGCATGAGTGCCCAACATACGTACAAGATACTTTTATGCCGTATCTCAACCAAAATAAGAGTATGTGTATGTACGGAAACCTTCACACGCGATTTGGTACGTTTTTTGATGGAAGCAACCGACGCGCTGTAATCGCAAGGCCATTTGATACCGAACTACATCAATTGTGGGGAGTGTGCGATGGGTTTCGTTGCCAATATTCAGCAGAAACAGATGTGCTTGTGACGCAAACGATGATTAGTCAGTATATGCCAGGGGTGATTGTATATAAAAATGCATCCAAGAAAATATCAGTGAGCAAAGATGTACGTGGCAATTCTAAGTTTACGTTTAACGGAGGTGTGCCAGATTACAGTTTACGTGTACCTGACGGACCATACATTCCGGCATCGAGCTTTGCACTTTCGAATAATGGCGAATGGCTTGCCGTGGAACTTCGTGACGAGGGTGTTGCGCTGATAAAGATACAAGACTTGTCTGTGCGACACATTACATCGATCAGCCCGACCTACGGAGTCGGATTTGATCCATCAGTTGAACTGGCTGTTTCTAATGACGGTAAAAGTATTTTGTTAACAGGCCAGAATTCTGGGTTTATGATGATTGATGTCGTTCCAGGTTGCGGACAATCAATTGTGACAGGACTCGTGTTCGCGGAAAGTACGGTTCGTTGTCCTTACTCGGACCTGCAAATAGGAAATATAGTGCAGAGTTTTTTTGCCGGATATAGACCACTGTTTAACGATAATGGCACACAGTTGGAAGCCATCGTCAGTTCCTGGACCGGGATGCGGCTTGTCACACTGAGTATTGCGGGCCCTCGGCCCGATCCGGTATACGACTATATAGCGCTGGGTGATTCGTTTGTGAGTGGAGAAGGTGAATCGGATAGATCTTATTACATCGACCAGGCGAATAGTTGCCATGTAAGTCGACGAGCCTATCCATTTTTGGTTGGTTCACTTGCTTCGTTCCTGGGTTCAAAGGTTGGGTCGGTTGCATGTGCAGGCGCGCGTATAGGTGACATTATTGGCGCACCTTCGACGTACAGAGGACAGGGTGGGAGGTTCGCCGCTGTAAATGATTTACCGGTCAAGCAAGCCCATGCACTAACTACTCTGACGTCCGGTGTTATTCTGCAGAGTGATTTTGTTGAAATATACACTCCAAAATTTGTGACGGTAGGGGTTGGGGGTAATGATGCGGGGTTAATGGGGAAATTACGCGCCTGCGCGATGCCAGGAACCTGCGAATGGGCAACTGGGAATGGGTTACGTAAAAGTGCTGATGAAATACGAAGAATGTTTGATAAACTCGTATTTCTCTATACGGATCTTGTTCGCAAGTCGAGCACAACGCGGTTTTATGCGATCGGGTATCCGAATATCATGCACGCCGCCGAGTTGTGCGATTCGGTGACACAGGTTTTGTTTGATACAACTGAACGTCAATTCATGCGGGAAAGCTTGCAGTACTTGAATCTAATTGTGAAAGCAGCCGCAGAAAAAGCAGGGATAGGGTATATCGATATTCAGAATAGTTTCGAGGGTAACGAATTGTGTAGTGGTGGTTCTGTGCCCGCAATGAATGGCCTGCGATTAGGCAAAGATGTGCCGCTTTTGTCAGCCTTTCCAAATATTAAAGTGTTTGCCTCAGAAAGTTTCCATCCAACCCCTGCCGGGCATACACTAATCGCCGGGGTTATACATAAAGCCCACCCTGATCTACGAGAGGGGAGGTATTGTGAAGGTGATCAGCTCGTGTGTCCAAAACAAGTTTCGGTGCCGGGATTGCCGCATTATTTCACTGCGGGATCGAACACTACTGCTTTAGGGACTAGTTACTATGAGAATTTTGCGTATGCAGATAAAACAATTGCACGTATATTTAATATCTTTATAGATTCAGGTGTTTTCTCAATGCATTCTACGGTAAAAGTAGAGCTTCATTCAGATACTGTTGAGCTTGGCTCATTCGTGGTCGATGAAAATGGCCAGGTAGATGTCAGCGTTTTAATTCCCGATTCAATTGGCGACGGAGTGCATGCACTTCATGTACTAGGCGAAAAAGATGATGGTTCGCTTATCGATATGTATCAGTTTATCGAGATTAATAACGAGTCTCAATCGGTGATTGAAGCAGGAACTGGAATACTGCAGTCGGATTTAAAAGAGATGAGTAAGCGTGTACTCGCGCAAAATACACCTACGCAGCTATCCTCAAACCCAGATTCGATGGTGCTTGGACAGATGACTAAGCAGCCAAAATCAGAACAACCAAACATGCAACAACAAGTCACAACTACGGGTGCAGAAGAGAAAGCATCGACTCAAAACTATGTACGGGTAATTGTTGGTCTGAGTGTTCTGGGTTTAATTGTGATATTCGTAGCCGTGTTTAGGTGGGTGAAACAGACTGGTTAGGTATAATAACTATATGGCTGGACTACGCACGATAGTAAAAACACTTATTCCTACGGGATTATTCAAGAAAATTGAACCGTATGGACACCTTGGGGAAGCAGTGCTGATGAGCGCACGTTATGGATTTCCAGGGCGAAAACTGCGTATCATCGGAGTAACTGGAACGAACGGCAAGACGACAACATCGTTCCTTATTCATCGATTGCTGCATGAAGCAGGGATAAAAGTTGCACTTCTTACAACGGTTGCACATGGAATTGGTGATAACATTACCCCTCAGGCAGAGCATATTACCACTGCTCAATCTGGCATTTTGCAACGACGATTAAAAGAGTATGCAGAAGCTGGAGTTGAATGGGTAGTTGTTGAAACTTCAAGCCACTCTCTTGCACAACACCGTGTGTGGGGCATTCCTTATGAAATCGCCGTTATGACGAACATTACGCACGAACACCTTGACTACCACGGAACGTTTGAAAAATACGTTGAAGCGAAACGCGGTCTATTTAAGATCGCCAACAAACATGGACTTCGATTTGGTGTCGTCAACGAACAAGATCCAAGTGCATCGAAGTTCGTGAAAACTGTTGCAAACTCAACAACATACGGTATAGGCACCGGCGAGCTGACTGCTGAAAAAGTTACGCTGACTGCCGACCACTCAGCCTACACAGCAAAAATTGCTGACGATACATACGATATCCGAGTTAACATTCCAGGTGAGTTCAACGTGAGCAATAGCTTGGCTGCGATTGCAGTAGGCCGAAAGCTCGGGCTATCAAAAACACAAATTGAAAAAGGTATCGCCGCACTAAAGGGTGTAGAAGGTCGCATGAATGTGATCGATGAAGGACAGAAATTCCAGGTGATTGTGGACTTCGCGAGTACTCCGGACGCTTTTGAACGATTCTTTGAGAGTGTTCGCCCGCTTACGAAAGGTAAATTAATTACAGTCTTTGGCTCAGCTGGACGTCGTGATGAATCGAAACGTGCTGTTCAAGGACGGATTGCTGGACAGAATTCTGACGTCGTTATCCTTACCGAAGAAGATGATCGTGATATTGATGGTAATGAAATCTTGAATGAGATCGCTGTCGGTGCAAAGAGTGCGGGTAAAAAGGAAGATAAAGATCTATTCCTTATTTTAAATCGTGAAGAAGCAATTGGTTTTGCGATGACCCAGGCAACAAGTAAAGATGATGTTGTGGTGCTTCTTGGAAAAGGACACGAACTGACGATTGAACGTGCCGATGGCACATACCCTTGGAATGAAGCAGAAGTTGCACGCGCCGCACTACAAGAACTAAAAAAGAGCCGCTAGCCTTAGTTAAGTGTTAACGTGGTGCATCTAATGTAGCCACCACCTTTAGCAAGTTCAGATACCTCAGGTGTTAATACACGAAGTCCGTGTTCCTCAAGAGCTGCTTTTAGCACTGGTGCATGCGCGCTCATAATGACTGTTTCGCCGGTAGATACAAGATTTTGAGCAAATGCATGGGTCGCTTCGTTTATACTGACTTCGATTTTATCAACACCATCAAATTCGGCGAGGATCTGTTGGCTTTCTGGAGTGAATGCTTCAGGACAGTAGGCAATAAGACCTTTTTGATCTCCTTCTGGAGCTTTGATGATTGAAAGTGCAAGGTCGATATCGTAAAAGAAACTATCTGCCCAGCCCGAAACGGCGTTAATCACTGGAACACCTTCGCTATCTAGTTCGGGAATGGTTTGTAGTTGGATGCGCTCGTATCCTAAAGTATCGGCAGCAAATTCTTGTGCAGCAAGATCGCTGCGGTAACCTTGCCCACAAAAGAGGTAGTTTCCACAGGCGAGTGCATCGCCTTGTCCGCTGAATTTTAATCCTTCAGGGGCATTAATGACTTTTTTCCCAAGTTGTTCAAGGACTTGTCTTGCGTAGGCTTCTTCGGCACGGCGCACTTCTGGGAGTCGGGCAAGAATCGCAGTATCACCACGAACGAGTGCCCAGTTGGCTGTATAGACGCCATCTTGACTATCAACAGGTGAGGGTACCGACACGATTGCGATGCCAGCTGCTGATAATGCGTGACTAATCGCAGCGTGTTCACTTACTGCTCGCGTAAGATCAACATGTTGGTCGTCGTAATAAGGATTGATGGCTTGCTCTACGCTAAAATGTAGGGCGTCAGACATGAGGACAGTGTGATTGATACGTGACATAGATGGTTCTCCGGGTTTAGTAGTAGTAATCTTTAGTGCGTTTGTAGTAGTAATGTCGATATACTTTTTCACCAAGTTTTGTCCATGCCTTGTAGCGAACAGGGCTAATGACGAGGTCATAACAACCGATGTAATCAGTCACGGTCTTGTTAAAGGCAGTTTTAAAGAGCCCAATTCCGTGATGAGGGTGTTCTGGGTTGGTGATTTCGTCACTTGGGGGTGATCCACAGAAGTCGTGGATAAGCGCACCACGTGATTTTGCCCACTCAATAACATTCCATTGTAAGAAGTGACTTGCGCCATACGCGGTTCGTTTTCGAACCGATGCGCCATCTTTGTAGGTGCTTTTTGTGCCGTATACCATTGCGTACGCACCGGCGACCACCTTACCTTCGAACGATGCAAAGAACAGTTGTCCATATCCAGCTTTCTCAAACCGTTGCCAATATGTTTTGTAGTAATTATAACTACGAATGCCAAATTGACCCTCTGCTGTTTCAGAAAGTAGGGAATACATTTTGCGGCAATTCTTGTCCGACGCTGAAACTTGTGTAACCGTCACTCCGTCACGTTCTGCACGACGAATCGCGTGCCGACCCTTTTGTGGAAGGCTCATAATAATATCATCGATTGAAGGCGAAAGATCGAGTGTGATCGTTGAAGGATTTGGGATAATAGGCGTAGCCTTCTTTAATCCACGACGAGTAAGGGCAGGTTGCTGCTTCCTTGGAAGCTCAGTTTCAACTCGAACCGCAAAGACACCGCGCTTCTTCGCAAAAGGTTCGAGTACTTTTAAGGTGTCAAAAAGTGCTTTTGTCGATGTGACATTCGGGCCTTTTGGAAGATACCAAAGTTTACCAAGTGGGGGTGTTTTTTTCTCAAGCACCGTCACAGCAAGCGAATTTACAAAAAGAAACCGATGGATATATCCACCAGTTTCTTTTTGTTCGGCGTATTCATAACTTGAGAAGACATTACCACCGTCCGGATTGCGGAGAATATGTTCATTCCAGTGTGTAATTTCTTCTGGTGTGGCAAATCGAACAGACATTAGATCAATTGTACCGTATCAGAAGAACAGGGGGAAGCCGGTTATGTATTATGCAGCTGGTTGTTGGTTGCGAGAGAGGTAGTCAATTTCTTTGATGATGTCGAGAAGTGCTTCTGCACGTCGTTTTTCGTCGCTGATTGCTTGGGCTGTTTCATTTGCTGGACCAATAAGTGAAGCGTCATCGGTGCTTCGGATCAACATAAGGTAAATGTCGAACTTTTCTTCAGCAGGAAGTTCAAACTTGCCGATAAGTGGGCGAAGTTGCTCGAGGGCTTTTTGCTTAATTCCTTCGAGGTCACTTGAGGCAGGACTTGAAACTGGAGTCGGAGCAGAAAATACAGGTTCAGGTGCCTGTACTGGTTGAAGTGGTTCAACCGGAGGTAAGGATGGAAGTGTCACTGCAGGTGCAGGAGTTTCTTCGAATTGGAGTGCTGGTGTTTCTAAAGTAGGTGTATCAAAAGAGGGGACGCTTGATTCTGGCGCATCCGGAATAACACCTGCTAATGCCTTTGCGAGCTCTTGATCGTCACTAATTGGTTGTTGCTGTGTCGCGTCTTGCGGCGTAATATCCATGCCCACCCCTACTTTTCTTTGTTATTTAGCTTATGCTTTCTTAAAAATACTGTATCATAGATTCAAAGGGATGGGCAAGCTTGTGAGTGATACTTTAGATAACGAAAATATTTTGGCGCAAAAAGACCCCGAAGGGGCATTAACAATTGCATCACAGCAATTTACTCAGGCATCATTTGATGCGGTAGTTGAACACAGTGAACACGATGACCGTGAAATTACGGGTCTTGTTGTCACAGGTATGGGTGGGTCTGCACTTGCAGCACTGCTCGCAAAAGTATGGTTAAAGAATGATCTATCAATTCCATTCGAAATTATTCGTGGATACGATCTGCCTGCATACGTTGGACCACACACGTTGGTTATTGCGAGTAGTTACTCAGGTAACACTGAAGAAACAGTAAGCGCACTTGGACAAGCAAAAGCAGTTGGTGCACAGCTGGGGGTTATCGCATCTGGCGGTAAGCTTATCGAGATCGCATCTGAAGGCACTATCTCACACGTGAGTCTTCCATCAGGATTACAACCACGTATGGCAGTTATCTATAACCTACGTGCACTCTTGGCGCTGCTTGAAAATTTTGGACTCGTTCAAGGAAAATCAGAGGAAATCGCTGCATTATCTGAATGGCTCGGTGCAGAAAGTGCTGCCTGGGCATCAAACATTCCTACAGAACACAACTATGCAAAACAACTAGCTGAACAAGCAGTAGGTAAGTCGCCTGTCTTTTACGGCGGCGCACTAACCTCACCTGTAGCGTATAAATGGAAGATTAGCTGGAACGAAAATGCGAAAAACGTTTCATTCTGGAACGAGTACCCTGAATTCAACCACAATGAATTCATGGGCTGGGCTTCGCACCCAGTTGAGAAACCATTTGCTGTATTTGATCTCGTCAGTTCTTTTGAACATCCTCAAATTCTTCGACGCTTCGAAATCTCTGACCGTCTTCTTAGTGGCAAACGACCAAAATCGACAGTTATTAACCTTGTGGGTGATTCGCTTATTGCGCAATTACTTTGGGGTTCTATCTTTGCTGATTATGTCAGTATCTACGTTGCGATCTTGAATGGTGTTGATCCAACTCCAGTCGAACTGATTGAAAAACTGAAAAAAGAACTTTAGGCATCAATCGTATTGGCGTAATGCGTCAATTGGATCTTTTTGGGCTGCCCGGATTGCTGGGTATAGTCCAAAGAGTGTCCCGATAACGAGCGACACAATTGCGGCCACTGCTGCAATTTCCCAGTTAAAGAGGGGGTCGAATGGTAAGAACGTACTGATGCCGAAGGCGAGCACGTAGCCGACACTATACCCACCAATACCGCCGCCAATACTGAGGCTAAGTGATTCAATGAGGAATTGAGACACAATATCGCCGTTGCTTGCACCGAGCGCTTTTCGAATTCCGATCTCGCGCGTTCGCTCTGCAACACTGACGAGCATGATATTCATGATGCCGATACCACCAACGAGTAATGAGATAGCTGCGATTGCAGTTGTTGTGCCTGCAATGATACTAAACAGACGATTTGTTGGTTGGGCAATCTGTTCACCAGACAGCACGCTAAAGTCACTCTCACCCAAGTGGTTCTTTAAAAGCGCTTTATTGATATCGATAATGACTTGATCTAATTCAGAGATTGATTCGCTCTGCACGTTAATTTGTTGGATTTGTAATGATCCGCCGTTGAGTGCGCGTCCTGCTTCGCGTCCAATAATGACTGAGTTATCAAAATCGACACCGTTGTAGTTAATTGGTGTGTTGTCGCGTTTCAAGATTCCGATAACCGTAAATGCTTGGCCGCGAATAGTGACAGTTTTACCAATAGATTGCTCCGTGCCGTAGATATCAACAGAAAGTTGCGGGCCGATGACTGCTGTATATGGATTGAGATCTGGGTCAAGGAATGTGCCATCTTGAATCTCAAGCCCACTAATCGTTGCAAGCTCGGCACTCGAGGCAACGATTGATGTGCTGACTGATGTTTGCGTGCTAGCTTTTACTGCACCAGAAAGAATCATGAGGGGGGTCACTGCTTTTACGTTTGGAATAGACTGAATAGTATTAAGATCGTTTTCGGTCAGTGTGCTGGCAGCAAAGTGTTGCGCACTTGGGAACTGAGTCAGATCTTGTACGCCAGCCTCGGTAGTAGCACCTGGTCGGATAACCGCGATATTTCCACCAAGATCATCGACTTGATCACCGACAATCTTTCCGGCACCTCCGCTGAGTGCAAGAATCGCTGTAATACTTGCAACACCTATCGCAATTCCAAGCATCGTTAAAGTACTGCGCATTCGATTGCTTTTTAGTGATTGTTTCGCGTTTTGAATATGATTAATGGTTAAGAAGCGCATTATGATTTCACCTCTTTTTTCTTGCGGGCTTTCCGCTTCTTGCCTAGTGGTTTTTTCGAGTTGACCGGCGCTTTTTTAGCAGGCGCTTGTGTGTCGGTATCGATCTTCCCATCGAGCATTGTAATAACGCGACTGGCGTATGTCGTTAGGTGAGGGTTATGGGTGACCATGATAATGGTGTTGCCGCGTTTATGAAGATCAGATAACTCTTCCATAATAATGTGACTAGCGTGAGAGTCGAGGTTACCGGTCGGTTCGTCAGCTAGGATAATCGAAGGATCATTCACGAGCGCACGGGCAATCGCGACACGTTGGGTTTGTCCACCAGAAAGTTGGTAGGGCATGTAATACTCGCGTTCGCCCAGGTGAAAATTGTGAAGAATAGTGCTGGCTTGTTTTAATCGAGCAGTTTGTGAGACGCCTTTATATATGAGTGGAAGTGCAACGTTTTCAATCACACTCAGACGAGTAATAAGGTTGAAGCTTTGGAAGATAAAGCCAATTTGTTGACTGCGGATGCGTGCCTGGCGTCGAGAGCTGAGGCTTGCGACAGGTCGTTGTTCGAGTTCGTATTCGCCTTCGATATTACTATCAAGAAGCCCGAGGATGTTCAAAAGTGTCGTCTTGCCACAGCCACTAGGACCCATAATTGCAATGAATTCACCCTTTTGAATTGTTAAATCGATACCATCAATGGCATAGTGTTCAACGTCACCAAGCCCGAACCTCTTTCGAAGATCTTTCAGGACAATGACAGGCGGGGTCGGGGGTGTTTGTGTCTTAGGCATTTTCTCTATTATGAGAGGTGAAGGCTTGCGATACAACCACAATTGTGGCGTGGAAATAACAACCCTTTAGAATTTGGGCTGATATACTTGTGTACATATGGAGAGGTGGCCGAGCGGTTGAAGGCGCACGCTTGGAAAGCGTGTGTGCAGGCAACTGTACCGAGGGTTCGAATCCCTTCCTCTCCGCCAGAATATAAACCACTTTCTTCTCAGACCATGACCGGCTATTATGTAAGAATAACCGAAAAGGAAATGGGCACGTGGCTAAAAATAATCGTAAAGACCCTTTGGACAAAGAAGAGCGAAGTGCATTAAATCAATTACATAATGCACAGGTGACGATTGAGGTCGCCGTCACGATTCTTGTTTTAACGATTTTTACCATTAATATATCTTCAGCTTTTCCGGGCTACGGTGTATTTGATTTACTTGTGATGCTTCTGGCTGGATTGTTGCTGTTTGTTTTTGGCATCGCGATCACTATCAATATACTTGCGACGAAACGATTAGCAATGCCGCTGATGAAACGTATGAAAACTCCAAAGGCATGGCTTGGTGTGGTCTGGGGTTCTGTTATTACGGCCATCCTCTTATTGATGTTTAATAGTCCTTTTAAAGAAGGTGGATTTGAAGATGGGAGTATTGTCCTTCTTGCACTTGTTGGCGTGGTATTCTTTGGTGCAATAATCGGCTTACTTGTAAGTATCCATCGCGTTTGGAAACGTTTTACTAAAAGAAAGCGACCACCTGTCCGATTTATCGTATACGGAATTATTGCTGTGGTAATGATTGGGTTGGCCTCGTTTGGAAGCTACACGACAACGGAAGTGGTGAAGTATAACTCGGTTGCGACAACTGACGCTAACTTGGAATTGGGGCAAACCGAAGTACGTCAGGCTGGAAAAGACGGTGAAAAACATACGAAGCGCAATCTCATTTTTGGTGCAGAAGTATCGACGGACTACTCGGACTCTGTTGATGAAATTATTGCGAATGGAAGTCGACGATACCAGTATATGTATTGTTCGGATGGAAGTTATCGTTATTACACAGCTGAACAGTTTAAAGATCCTAAGGTGGGCTTTACACACCAAAGTCCTGACGGCTGCGCGCTCAATGGTACGGGAACACAAACGACAATTGCAGACGTACCTCCAGCTGAAAAGATTGTGCAGCAAGCGCCAAGCCGCAGCATTTATTACCCAACTTCATACACGACGACATGTAACCCATCTATATACGGCAGCTCGATCACTTGTCGAACGTACTAGTCTTTTATTAGTACAGCTCGCGCCGGTGCACCATCAATACCCTGATACGCAACAGGGAAGGCTGAAAGAGTGTATGTGCCTTCTTCAGCACCAGATAGATCAATGCCTTCTAGAATTGGAATACCACGCTCTAGGAGGTTTGTATGTGCGCCATTATCTGGTGCGTCTTTTTGTTTGATGCCAAACCAGTCAATCCCAACCAACTTTACTCCGATGTCAGCAAGATATGTTGCGGCTTCGGACGAGAGGGCAGTCCATGTGTCGTGGAACGCTTCAAACCCACGAAGCGAGTTGTCTGTTTTAAAAAGTACGCGTTCATCAGCCTGGATATTTTCGTTTTCTAGATCGGCAGGAGTAATAATTGCTTCATTATATATTTCAATCACCCGAACAGGTCCGTAGAAGGTTTCCAGTTCGAAATCATCCATCGTCTTGTCGGTGATGCCAGCATGACTTGGCGCATCTATATGTGTACCAGCGTGGCTATCAATAGTAATGCTTGTGAGTTGGCTCCCGCTCGGTTTCACTATCGGTGTGAAAGCAGTAGGTTTGTTGCCGGGGTAGATTGGCATGTTTGGGTGAACTGGGAGCGATATATCAATAATATGAGTCATATATAGAGTATAACTATATATATGAGTGAAAACGAACTTCCTGCAGCATGGCAAAGGGATTCAAACGAATCTACTACGAATGATGCGGAAAGAAAAGACTTTTCAGCCCTCCCTGATTTGAGCATTCTTGGGCCACCCGAAGTTGTTAGAGCTCGGGCGTACGAGGTTGTTGTGCAAATTCTACTTCCAAAAGGTGTCGTACCGCATAAGGGTGTGTTGCGACAAATAGGGGAGAGGCTCGTTAATAGAGCACCATCCTTTGAATTTGTAGATGCGGAGGCTTCTTCAGAAGAGACGCCATGGCTTTATCTCGATGGATCGTTTGTCATTCCTGATCGACTTCCAGAGACGGATGCTTTGGTAAAAAAATTCGCTTTTGATCTGAATATCCTGCTGGATGGTCAAATTCAGGATTTTGGTATCCAACCAGTGCCTCCGGTGGACACTCCACCGAATCTCACTATTGTCTAGATACGCTATATATAGCGTAGTGTTTCTAATTTACAACGCTATCTGTATTTCTAAGGGGTTAAATACCGCTTACGCTACCTGTAGTCAAAAAAACCGAAAAAAGTGCTTGAAAAACCACATGTGGGGGCATATAGTCTTACATAAGCACTACATATGTAGTACTGACATCAAAATACACATTTAGCAAGTTTAGAACACTCGACCGCTACATCGGAGTTCTTCTTGCACCCCTTGAGAATCTTCATAGGGGCATCTGGGGAGGTGGTGTGTGATGTCACCAAAAAGAGCATAAAATAACAAAATTAGTAGCATAGGGGAATTTTCATGAGCGCAATCACAGTGGTAAAACGCGACGGCACCCGCGAGCCATTTGACGCTAACAAGATCAATCTTGCATTGGTAGAGGCTAGTGAGGGCCTTCCAGACCAAATCAGCAAGGTTGTCCAAGTTGCATCAGAACTTCAATTGACACTATTTGACGGTATTACGTCAGAACAACTTGACGAAGCGGTTATTCATACAGCGCTCCAAAACGTAAAAGACGATCCTGATTTCGATATTATCGCGACTCGATTGTTGCTTAAGAACATTTATAAAAATATTCTTGGCGAATTCACCACTGCTACAGAACTCAAGAAACTCCATGAAGACAAGTTCGTTGCCTACCTTAAAGCTGGCATCACCGAAGGTCTCCTGGACGAGCGAATGAACGGAAAGATCTTTGATCTTAAGAAGCTTGCAAAAGCACTCGATCCTTCAAAAGACGGCCTTAGCAAGTACCTCGGCGTTGTAACAAACAAGAACCGTTACGCGCTTCGTGGCCAAAACGGCAAACCTGTCGAAGTTCCACAATTTACACACATGCGTATTGCAATGGGACTCAGCTTTAACGCTGAAGACCCAACTGCGTGTGCACTCGACTTCTACACACACATGGCGAACCTCGACTACGTCCCGGGTGGATCAACTCGTGTGAACGCTGGTGGTTCATTCCCACAACTTTCAAACTGTTTCCTTATTGAAGTCCAAGACGACATGGAATCAATCGCCAAGGGTGTTCGCGACGTTATGTGGATCGCAAAGGGAACTGGTGGTATCGGTATTAGCTTGAACAAGCTTCGTGCTGCAGGTTCACCTGTAAAGACAACTAACACTGAATCAACTGGACCTATTCCATTCATGAAGATGATCGATACAGCACTCTTCGCTGTATCACGTAAGGGTAAAAAAGCTGGTGCAGCTGCCCTCTACATGGAAAACTGGCACATGAACTTCCCGGAATTCCTTGACCTCAAGCAGAACTCTGGTGACCCATACCTTCGAACTCGTCTCGCAAATACAGCTGTATTTATTAGCGACGAATTCATGAAGCGTGTTGAAAAAGACCAAGACTGGTACCTCTTTGACCCAGCAGAAGTGAAGGACCTTCCGGAACTCTACGGTGCTGAATTCTCAGAAGCATACAAGGGCTATGTTAAAAAAGCAGAAGCTGGCCAAATGCGCGACTTCGTCAAGACAAAGGCTCGTGAACAATTCCGTCAGATTCTGATCACACTTCAAGCAACTAGCCACCCTTGGTTAACTTGGAAGGATACGATCAATGTTCGTGCGTTGAACAACAATACCTCAACAATTCACCTTTCAAACCTTTGTACTGAAATCACATTGCCACAAGATAAAGACAACACAGCAGTATGTAACCTTGTTAGTATCAATCTTTCATCACACCTACGTGAAGACAAAACTTGGGACTGGGACCGCCTGGCTGAATCAAGCCGAAGCGCTATCCGTCAACTTGATAACTTGTGTGACATTACAAACACACCTGTTCCAGAAGCAATGTTCTCTAACAACCAAAACCGTGCACTTGGACTTGGATTCATGGGATTCACTGACGTTATCGAAAAGCTTGGCTTTAGCTACGAATCAGAAGAAGCTTACGACCTCGTTGACCAGATTGCTGAATTCATTAGCTTCCATGCTATCGACGAATCAGCTGACTTGGCACAAAAATACGGTGCGTACCCAACATTCAAGGGAAGTGGCTGGAGTAAGGGAATTCTTCCTATCGACACTATCGACGAACTTGCAGCTGACCGTAAGGTAAAAGTTGAAGTAAACCGCAAGACTCGCTTGGACTGGGAATCACTCCGATCTAAGGTAAAGAAGGGTATGCGCAACGCAACATTGATGGCAATTGCGCCGACAGCGAACATTGCACACATTGCAGGAACAACTCCTGGACTCGACCCACAATTTGCACAGATTTTCTCTCGTGCAACACTGAACGGTAAGTTCCTTGAAGTGAACACTAACCTTGTTCACGACCTAAAGACAATCGGCCTCTGGGATGACGTAAAGGAGCAGATTCTTATCAACCAAGGTGATGTACAAACAATCGACGTAATTCCACAAAAATTACGTGATGTGTACAAAACCAGCTTCCAACTCAGTCCATACGCCTTCATTGAAGTAGCGGCCCGAGCACAGAAGTGGGTTGATCAGGCAATCAGCCGTAACATGTACCTTGAAACTCGTGATATCGACGAAATGGTAGATATCTACAGCGCAGCATGGAAGCGTGGACTCAAGACAACGTACTACCTACACGTAAAGCCTCGACACTCAGCTGAGCAAAGTACCACAAAGGTAAACAAAGCAGAGGCATCAGATGGCGGTGTACGAAAAGCCGGTTTCGGATTTGCGCGAAAGCAGGAAGTATAGCCTATGGAATCCGGCAACTAACCACTCAAAGCAAAAATTAACCAAAAAAAGATATAGTTAGAAATAAGGGGAACTCAGAAATGAACGCATCAACAATCATCAACGAAGCAATGAGCCTAGAAGAAAAATTAGCAGCAATCGACGCAGCAATGGCGAATGCTCAAATCATGGCAAACGAAGACGCAGCATCTCGCGGCGTATCGGCTGCACCACTAGATCCAGCGGATCTAACTATGTGTGACAGCTGCCAATAACCAGAGGTGATTGGTTTTGCTCAATCTGTTGGGCTATAATGAACGAATATAACGAGTACGCGGAGGTACAATGGCAGGAATTTTAGGAACAGGTATTCAAGACGGATTGCTCTTGAAGCCGGTAAAGTATCAGTGGGCGATGGATCTCTATAACCAAGCAGTTGCAAACACTTGGTTTCCTAACGAGATTCAATTAGGACAAGATCTTTCAGACTGGAAGAAGATGAGCGAAGAAGAGCGTCACGCGGTGACATTCCTCATGAGTTACTTCAACCCGAATGAACTTCTTGTAAACAAAGCACTCGCATTTGGTGTCTATCCTTATGTAAATGCAGCTGAGTGTCACTTGTACCTCGCAAAGCAAATGTGGGAAGAAGCAAACCACTGTATGTCATTTGAATATGTGCTTGAAACATTCCCAATTGACCGCGAAGAAGCTTACGCAGCGCACGTTGAAACCCCTTCAATGGCTCGTAAGGAAGAATTCGAAACACGTTTCATTACGCGTATGACTGAGCAAACACTCGACATTACCACGACAGAAGGTAAGAAAGATTTCGTTCGTAACTTGGTTGCGTACAATATCATCCTTGAAGGTATCTGGTTCTACAGTGGCTTCATGGTGGCGCTTTCATTCCGCCAACGAAACCTCCTTCGTAATTTCGCAAGTCTTATCGACTGGGTAGTACGCGATGAATCACTACACCTTAAGTTCGGTATCAACTTGATCCTGACTGTACTTGAAGAAAACGAAGATCTTCAGACTGAGGAATTCGCAGAAGAGATCAAGCAAATGATCATCGATGGTGTTGAAATGGAAGAGGACTACAACAAAGACCTTCTACCTAACGGTATCCTTGGTTTGAATAGTGACTACATCAACCAGTACGTGAAGTACTTGGCTGACCGTCGCCTCGAAGAGCTTGGATTTGAACCTCACTATAAGGTTTCAAACCCTGCGAAGTGGATGGCTGGTGCAAACGACACATTGCAACTTGTGAACTTCTTTGAAGCAACCAACACAAGTTACGAAGTGAACGCTGGTGGTGGCGCAACTGCTGCCGTTGGACAAAGTCCTGCAGCGGATCGCGACGAAAACAACCCAGATACAAGTATTTTAAAGTAATCTCTTTTAAAGACCGTAATATACACAGGTGTGGCGTATTGCCGCACCTGTTTAATAAGGAGCTATATGAAATCTGAAATTGAAGCAAAATTCCTGGATGTGAGCATCGATGATATTCGTGACCGACTTAATGCTGCGCAGGCAGTCCTTGAGCACCCGATGCGTTTGATGAAACGCGCCCTTATTGAAGAGCCACATCATGTAAAAGAGAATTCATTTATACGAATTCGTGATGAAGGTGACAAGACAACGCTTACATTCAAGCGCCGCACGCTTCCGGACAGCACAACAACAATTGATAGTACGAAAGAGATTGAAACAACCGTTGGTGACTTTGATACTGCAGTAGAAATATTTTCAGAGGCTGGGTGGCAATATATAACTTTGCAAGAAAGTCGGCGTGAGACTTGGCACTTGGATGGGGCAGAAGTTGTCATAGACGAGTGGCCATGGATCCAGCCATATATCGAGATCGAAGCCGAGTCGGAAGAAATTGTTAGAGCCGTGGCTGCGAAACTTGGACTGGATTGGAAGGATGCAGCATTCGGTTCGGTTGATATTATTTATCAACGCGATTTTCCAAAAATGAGTGTTCGAGGCATTATTGATGTCAAAGATGCCCGTTTTGGTGATCCAATACCAGAACAATTCCTCGCTTAATTACTATAAATTGTATAGCATTATCTCAAAAGTGATATAATGGAAACATGAAGACAAAACTCGTTATTTTTGGAATTACAGGCGATTTAAGCCGGCGTAAACTATTGCCTGCGTTGAAACAAATTGTTCAAAGTGGTGAGTTTGAAGATCTCTCGATCATTGGTGTATCACGACGAGATGTGAACGTACTCGAACTTGTTGAACACTCAACAAACAGCGAAGTGCTTAGCGATATTACGCGAATATTTACGATGGATCTCGCCAGGGCTGCGGATTACGTATTACTGCGTGAATCGCTTGATATCCAGCCGGACGAACAAGTACTTATGTATCTTTCTGTTCCACCAAGTGCTGCAGCGAATATTGTCGATTTCTTGGGTGAGGCCGGGCTCAACACTCCACATATTAAATTATTATTTGAAAAGCCTTTCGGATTTGACCTTGTATCTGCACATGATTTTATCGACCGTACAAGTCGCTACTTTGACGAATCTCAGATCTACCGAATCGATCACTACATGGCGAAAGAGGTTGCGGCTGAAGTCATTAAACTTCGTTCTCATGCTGAATCAACAGAACACCACTGGGGGAATACATCTGTCGCATCAGTCGAGATTGTTGCCTCTGAATCTATTGGGATTGAAGACCGTGCCAGCTTCTATGAAGAGACTGGTGCACTGCGTGACTTTATCCAAGGTCACTTGATGCAACTGCTTTCGCTGGTACTTATGGACCTTAAGGCACCATTTACAATTAATGACCTCGCAGTACGTCGCCAAGAGGCCCTAGAGCACCTTTCGATAGCAAATCCAGCACTTGCGACGCGTGCGCAGTATGAAGGCTATGCAGACGAAGTAGAGAATCCAGGCAGTCTTACAGAAACATTTGCGAGTATTCAATTAACGAGTAAAGATCCGCGCTGGACTGGAGTGCCACTGCGTCTCACTACTGGTAAGAATCTTGATGAAAAGCGAAGTGCAATTGTTGTTCGCTACAAAGATGGCCTTGAGGATACTTTTGAAGAGGGAAAAATTGCTGCAATTGACCAGCGATTACCCGATGCATATGAACGTGTGCTAGTGGAGGCGATTCGTGGTCGTAAGTATATATTCACGACAAGCCCTGAGATTATTCGTGCCTGGGAAATCGTGACACCAATTCAGAAATCATGGGAAATGGATAACCAAACCCTTAATACATACGCACCTGGTACATCTGTCGACAAACTCCTATAGCGCTATATATAGTGTAGTAACAATATTACAACGTCCCGCATGTAGCGTATTGCTATGTATTAGTGCTACAATAAAATCCCATGGAGGTGAAAACAAACATGGGAACATCGCAGAAGTATATCTTTGTAACTGGGGGTGTCCTTTCGGGCGTCGGTAAGGGTATTACCGCTGCCAGCATTGGTGCTATTTTGCAAGCGAAAGGCAGTAAGGTTTCAATTCAAAAATGTGACCCGTATCTTAACGTTGATGCGGGTCTTTTGAATCCCAAAGAGCATGGTGAATGCTATGTGACTAAGGATGGGGCAGAGACCGACCTTGACCTGGGACACTACGAACGATTCTTGGACGTAGAGCTAACGCAAAAAAGTGCGACACTGTCAGGGAAATTATTAAGTCAGTTGATTGCTGACGAACGGGCGGGCAAATTTGGTGGACAAACCATTCAGCTTGTCCCGCACCTCACTGGTGCAATCCAGGACGCTATCGAATTGGCCGGTGAAGGTTCAGACGTACATATCGTCGAAATTGGTGGAACAGTCGGGGACTATGAAGGACTTAGTTACGTTGAAGCAATCCGTGAGTTTGCTGGCCGTGTTGGTCGCGAAAACTGTATGTATGTGCACGTCGTCTACGTGCCGTTTATTGGAACAAGTAAAGAATTTAAATCAAAACCTGCACAAAATGCACTCAATGATCTACGTGGCTTTGGTATCGTACCTGACTGCGTCGTGGTGCGTACTGACGAACCTGCGCCAGGTGCTATTGCCAGCAAGATCGCCCAGTTTAGCGGCGTACGTGAAGATGCGGTTATCTTACTCTCAAACGCTAAAACGGTGTATGAAATCCCGCTCACAATTGATGCGAGTGGTATTAGTAAGGTGCTTGAACGCTTTACAGGCAATACGAAAAAGGCAGATCTTTCAAAGTGGCGCGCCTTGGTTGATGCACAGACGGCAACTTATAAGAAAACGGTGCGCATTGGCATGGTCGCAAAGTATCTTGATAACGAAGACACATACATTTCTGTTCTCGAAGCGCTAAAAGCTGCTGCGTGGCAGGAAAAAGTCGGCCTCGACATCGTTTGGATTAATTCAGAAGAGGTGACGACGACCGATCTTGAAAAGATGGACGGCATTTTGGTTCCTGGTGGGTTTGGAAGTCGTGGTATCGAAGGTAAGATTCAAGCTGCGACCTATGCGCTTGATGAAAAGAAGCCATACCTTGGACTCTGCCTGGGGTTACAAATTGCCGTGATCGCCGCCGCTCGCAAGGCAGGATTAAAGGAAGCGAACAGCACCGAATTTGACCCAGACACAAAGCAAAACGTTGTATACATCATGGATGGCCAAGCGGGCAAAGAATCAACTGGTGGAACGCTCCGCCTCGGTGATTACACGGCAGAACTAACAGCCGGATCACAAGCTGCACTTGCGTATGGCGCAACTGAAATCGTTGAACGTCACCGACACCGCTACGAGGTAAATCAAGCATTCCGCACCGACATTGAAAAGGGTGGACTCACGATTAGCGGTACTTCACCTGATGGAAAATTGGTTGAGTATATCGAAGCTGCTGACAATCCATACTTCGTTGCGACACAAGCTCACCCGGAGTTTAAGAGTCGCCCTTTCCGTGCACATCCTTTGTTCGTTGGCCTGATTAAAGCTGCAGCAAAGAACTAATTAAATAACCTCTGTTATAATATTCCGTAATGGAAGAAAAAATTACTCAAGTCGTTAAAGACCTGTTCGACATCGATGTGCAGGTACAGCTGTCGCGTCCCGAACCAGAATTCGGCGACTATTCAACAAATATCGCTTTGCAACTTGCAAAACGTGTGGGTAAAAATCCGCGTGAAGTAGCTGATGCGATTGCTGCGAAGCTTCTTGAAACAGGTGACTTCAGTGAAGTGACGGTTGCTGGACCTGGCTTTATCAACCTTCGTGTCAGTGCCGCATCGATGCTTCGAACACTCAACGATCTATGGTCTGATAACTTTGGTGGCAACAACGATGGCGAAGGTAAGATCGCTGTTGTTGAGTACCCAAGTCCAAACATGGCAAAACCATATAGTGTTGGACATCTTCGCCCAGGAAACCAAGGCTGGGCTGCAAAGCAATTACTTGAAACAACTGGCTGGAAAGTTATTACAGATAACCACCTTGGTGACTATGGTGCACCACTCGGTATTTGGATTACTGGATTCCTGAAGCTTTCAAGCGAAGAAGCGCTTGGTACTGACGGAGTATATGAACTTGGTCGCGTATACATTGCAATGAAAAAAGCCCTAAAAGAAGAAAAAGAACGTGGTGACACGACACTTGCTGACGAAGTGCAGGAATGGCTCCTGAAATACGAAGCAGGGGATCCTGATGCGCTTTCGTACAGTGCACGCTTTAATCAAATTTCACTTGATCACATTCATGAAGTCATGGGTCGTTTGAAGATTTCGACTGAACACGAATTTGGTGAAGCGTTTTTTGCACCTCTTGGAAAAGACGCAGTACAACGTCTTCTAGGTAGTAACGTTGCTGTGCAAAACGAAGATGGATCAATTATTGTTCCACTAGACGAGTTCGGATTCGACGTGCCGCTATTGGTACAGAAGAGTAATGGGGCTGCATTGTATGCGACCAGCGACCTTGCAACAATCTTGTACCGCGAAGAACATTGGCACCCCGACCGAGTCGTATATGCGGTTGGTGCTGAACAACAATTTTATTTCTCACAATTATTCGCGATGGCGAAAAAACTAGGTATCACGACTGATCTGTATCACCTTTGGTTTGGAACAATCGATCAAAAGAATGAAGACGGATCACGCGAAAAGATGAGCAGCCGTAAGGGTGTTGTGCTTATGGAAGAACTTCTGAACCAAGCAGAAGATAAGGCACGCGAAATTGTTGCCGGACGTGAAGTGAGTGAAGAAGATATTAAGAAAATTGCACTCGGTGCGGTGAAGTTCAGCGACTTCACGTCTGACCGTCGAACCAACATCTTGTTCGACTGGAATAATATTTTTGCACTGAGTGGATTTAGTGGCCCATATATTCAATATGCCGCAGTGCGCGTAAATAAAATCCTCACAGAAAACGGCGAAGGTGAACTGATCACCGAAGGCTACGACTACGAATCAGAGAAGCCAATCATTGCAAAGATTGCAGCTTATCCCGACGTTGTTCGTTTAAGTGCGCGAGATATTGAACCGCATCGCATCGCCATTTATTTATATGAACTTGCCCGCGAAATGAACCGGTATTATGAAGCAACCCCTGTTGCTACAGGCGACGTTACTGACCAGCAAAAAGCCGCCCGTTTAGGTGTAATTAAAAAAGTCTCACATGTCTTTGCGCATGGTCTCGGCCTGCTTGGTATCGAAGTTCCTTCTCAAATGTAACTTGCCACCCCTGCTGTAAAGGGGTAGAATGATATCCTACGGAATATTTCCGTACTTTTTACAATTTGGAGGAAGAGTTGATTGCTATGCGATCGAAGCACATGTTCCACAGAACCACCAAGGTGACCGATGAGGAGAAGGCGGCTGCAAGGGCGCTCATTCTCGATAAACTGAAGGAGGTGGCAAGCGAAAGTAGCGTCGTCCGTTATGACGATCCGCACGAGTTGCGCATTCGATTGAGACTCGACGCGTCCGTAGGCATGAAGTTGTTCCGGCGTAGCTTGTTCCATCTGGACAAGGGCGATAAAAACAACAACGTCCCGCTTATCACGATGCGTCGCTCACTACGCGACGAGGACTGGAAAGGCGACATGCCGCGAAAATACGTGATTCGCATCTTGTGATCCAGATGTATGGTGGGGTGCATTCCAGCACCCCACCAATCATCCTCTTCCTCCAATCTCTCAATCTGCAGTATGATAGGTATATAAACAGGAACACGTTATGCCTACAGTAAAGAAAAAAATTATTGCCGAAACTAAAGACGACGTCACCCCAATTGAAATTATTGTGCATACAGGTGAGAAGCAAGTAAAAGGATTCGTTGAATTCCTTCGTACTCAAGGAGTAATGGGGTTGGCAGTCGGTATTGTACTTGGTGGAGCTGTAACTGTGCTCGCTAAGTCTTTGATCGATAACCTCATTACGCCACCACTAGGACTGCTCTTGGGATCTGCAAACGGACTAAAGGGTCTTAGCCTGAATATTGGCAAAGCTGCTGATGGTGGAGAGGCCGTGCTGCAATACGGTACATTCATTAACGACTTTATTAATTTCATGTTAATCGCCCTCGTCGTATATACATTGTTTAACATTTTCGGACTTCAAAAAATTAGCAAGAAATAATTGAGTGCACTACACTAGTAGTAATAGCAAACGGAGATATATATGGTTGCAACGCCCCCAAGTAAAAAACGAATCGTCCCGCTGAAAGAAGCGAAAGTCTTAGAAGCTGCAAAAGTTGGTGCCGAAAAAGTAGCTGGCGCTGGTAAAGCCCAAACAACTGGATTTATTAACTTTGTCCGTGAACAGGGCGTTGTTGGTTTGGCTGTTGGTCTTGCGATCGGTACTGCGGCAGGTGCTGCTGTGAAGCAAATCGTTGACGGTTTTATTAACCCGATTGTCGGATTCCTTATCGGTGGGATTGACCTTGCGAAGTTGAAATGGATTATTGTTGATGCAAAACCAGACGGTAGTGGCGGACTCGCACTGAGCTGGGGAGCAATTCTTTCAGCGCTCATTACGCTAGTTGCGACAGCCTTCGTTATCTACTTCCTTGTGCACCTTGCAAAACTTGATCGCATTGATCGAAAGAAGTCATAATGCCAGAACCTGCTGACTACAAAGCAAAACTGACGGATGAGCAGTACGATGTGCTGTTTAATAAAGCCACTGAAGCTCCGTTTAGCGGTGTGTACGACCAAGAGTTCGCAGAAGGCGAATATGCCTGCGCAGCTTGTGGAGCCGTCCTCTTTGATAGCAATAAAAAATTCGACGCACATTGTGGATGGCCAAGTTTTTACGATGCTATCCCTGGTAAAGTAGATTTTCACGAAGATAAAAGCTTTGGATCTGTTCGCACAGAAGTAACCTGTGCAACCTGTGGAGGACACCTCGGACACGTCTTTGAAGGTGAAGGTTTAGGTGTTCCAACCGACCAACGATACTGCATTAATTCACTCAGCCTTACGTTTACCCCTTCAAAAAAGGTATAATAGCGTCTATGAGCAACAAAACAAGCAAAAAGATCCTTTGGGTTGACCTGGAAATGACCGGGCTTGATCCTATTGAGGATCGTATCTTGGAAGTTGCCGCAATTGTGACCGACTGGGATTTCAACGAACTCGATACTTACGAAGCGGCCATTAAAGTTGGACCTCGGCTGATGGAAAAGCGTATGATCAAGGGCCCTTCAAAGGACTTCTGGCTCAAATTCCCTGAAGTCTACAGTGCGCTTGTGAAACAAAACGAAGAACATGGACGATCTGGCCGAACAATCGAAAATGAGTTAATTGCTTTCCTTGATAAAAACTTTGATGCTGATACCCCTGTATTGCTTGCAGGAAATTCTATACATATGGATCGACGATTCATTATCAATGAATGGAACCGTCTGGATGCGAAGCTTAACTACCGCATGCTCGATGTTAGTGCTTTTAAAGTAGTTTTTGAAGGTAAGTACAAAAAGAAATTTTCAAAACCAGAAGCACACCGCGCACTTGAAGACATTCGCGGCAGTATTACAGAATTAAAATATTACCTCGGAAAGGTGAAAGTATGACCCACAAACAAATTGAAGAATATCTGTTAAGTTTTCCAAACACGTGGCTCGACTTTCCTTTTGGTGAAGGCACATCAGTTTACAAAGTAGGGGATAAAGATGCTGGCGAAGGGAAGATGTTTGCGCTTATTGATGACAAAAGTAAGCCACTTCGCGTCAGCCTTAAGTGTGACCCAATTTTGGCCGAAAGTCTTCGCGTAAAATACGAAACTGTTGTCGCCGGATACCACTTGAATAAAAAACACTGGAACACGATTATTTGTTCAGGCCAATTGAGTGATGATGAAATTGAAGACCTAGCTCGCTTGAGCTATAATTTGGTAACCGGAACTACTCATTCTCGCTAAAATTTGCGAATGATGCCTGTGTTGGCTCGAGGTTATTGTACGCAGTAGTGAGGAACGTTCGAAGCTCGCCATTATTTGAATCTGTGTAGGTTTGCTTCATAAGTGTTAAGAGTGTTCCAAGCTGATAGGCCATTTCTCGTGCATATGTCCGGTCGTATACGGCGTTAAGTCGTGCGTTCTCAAGTCGTTCTGCGAGTGCTTCTGTTGATTCACCTGCGACAATCTTTTTATCGAGTTTCTTTATATCAATACCAGCCGACAGGAATGGCTTTGCGATATCACGATTTGTATTTGTCATAGAAAGTGACAAGTTGCTATTGAGGCTGCGAAGCTTGCTGCTTTTCAAGTTCGGTTGTGCGGCGGTCACGATGGTCTCTGTTGAGGTGAGTCGAGCACTCAGGCGTTCAAGTGGGTCGCGTCGAGCGCCGGCAATTGAATTCACGATAATAATAAGGATGATAACGAGTAGAATGAGCGCCCCACCAACGACAATCACTTGGCGAATACCAAAACTCATGAGTGTCTTTTTTGGAGCTTGTGGCGCGATTTGATTAAGATAATCCGTCGGCGGTGGAGTCGGCGTAGGTGTAGGGAATTGATGGGGATCGTTTGGATACATACTACGACAATTTAAGCACAAACAATAACAGAGGTAAAGGGTGCTATAATATAGCCATGCAGGACATGAAAGAGGAAGTCCGATCTCGCCTCAATATCGAGGACGTTGTCGGAGAGTACGTTCAGCTTAAACGAGCTGGGCGTAACTTCAAGGGTCTCAGTCCATTTACGGGTGAGAAAAGCCCGAGCTTTTATGTCAGTCCAGATAAGAATATTTGGCACGACTTTTCATCAAATAAGGGTGGTGACGTCTTTAGCTTTGTTATGGAAGTCGAAGGCATTGATTTCAAGGAAGCACTTGAACTACTAGCGCGCCGCGCCGGTGTTGATATGAGTTTATATGACTCAAAAGGTAGTCAAGAAATGGCAGCACGTAAAAAACGTTTGTACGAAATCTTGGAATTAACCACGCAGTACTACCAACAAAGTCTGGTGAAAAATGAACATGCCGTCGCGTATGTTTTTGGTAAACGAAAGCTGAGTAAAGAGATTGTGCAGTCATTCCGTATTGGCTACGCACCCTCAACAGGCGATGCGCTCGTGAAGTTCCTTAAAGCGCGTAAGTTTCAGCAGCAAGAGGCAGTCGATGCAGGACTATTGAACCGTTTTGGCGGTGACTTATTCCGTGGACGCATGATGGTGCCGCTGATGGACGGCTCAGGCCGTGTCATTGGCTTTACGGCACGAATCTTAAATGATGATGAACCAAACGCGCCAAAGTACCTCAACACGCCTGAGACGATGTTGTACAACAAAGGCCGTCACGTCTTTGGGTTGTCCCAAGCGAAAGAATCTATTCGCAAAGTTGATTACGCAGTTATCGTTGAGGGAAACCTGGATGTTGTCAGTAGTCACCAAGTCGGAATTACCCAAGTCATCGCTACTGCTGGAACGGCAATGACAGAAGGTCACCTTAAGGCATTGGTTCGATTATCTCCAAATGCAAAACTCGCATTTGATGGCGACGCTGCAGGATTGGCCGCGACAGAGCGAGCGATTCCGATTGCGCAATCTGTAGGTATCGATCTGACGATCATTAGTTTGAGTGATGGCGCAAAAGACCCAGACGAACTTATCCAAAAAGATCCTGCACTCTGGCAAAAAGCGATTGATGCATCTGAAGGAGTTGTTGATTGGATCCTAACGCAGTACTCAAAACGAGAAGACCTGACGTCAGCGATAGGGAAGCGTAAGTTCACGACCGCCGCATTACGTGTCATCCGTGCACTGCAAGATCCTGTTGAACAAGAACATTACCTGCAAAAAGTCTCGACCTACACAGATTCATCAATGGACACATTGAAAGAGAAACTCGCAGGCACCGATGAACCCGAAGAAAAAGTGCTGAAAAAAGTTGCACACACAGTTGTTGCTGTAAAACCAGATGGCTCAGGTTCAGAAGAAAACCTTCTCGCTGTCGCATTAATCGATCCTGCAGTCCGCGAACTTTTAAAAGACTTAAGTGGTGACATGCTGGCAAATGAAGAGCGTGTGGCTGTTTTGCAGTACGTCCAAAAGAGTAAAGAACTCGCTGCGGACGTCCCCGCCGACTTGCAAAATCACGATCAGTATGTAAAAATATTACTATTAAAGGCCGATGCTCGCTATGGGGAGTGGAGTGACGAAGATCGTTACTTCGAAACTGCCCGCCTGGTCCGCCAACTGATAACAGAAAACAAGAAAATCAAAAAAGACTCTCTGACAACGCAACTCCGAACCGCCGAAGAAAACGGCGAGGACGATCGTGCCACACAAATCCGTCAGCAGCTCAACGAACTTATAAAGGAGATACCTCGTGCCCAGAAGTAAAAAGAACGACGATCCTATCATTGATGATGGACTAAACGAAGAAGCTGAAGAAACACCAATTACTGGTGGACTTGCTATTCCTGAAATTGACGGACCAGCCGCAGAAGACCTCGAAGACGAAGAGGTCGACGAAGGTGAAGACCTGCTGAGTACTGATCAATACTTTGACGACGCTAGCGATGACAGCGTCCGTCTATACCTTCGTGAAATTGGTAAAATCCCTCTACTAAACGCCGAAGAAGAACTCGCACTCGCGAAAAAAGTTGTTTCAGGTGACAAGCGATCAAAAGACAAGATGGCCGAAGCAAACATGCGTCTGGTTGTCTCGATCGCAAAGCGTTACAGTGGTCGCGGCCTCGACTTCTTGGACCTTATCCAAGAAGGTAACACTGGTCTACTTCGTGCTGTTGAAAAGTTTGACCCTGAAAAAGGATTCAAATTCTCAACTTACGCGACATGGTGGATTCGCCAAGCAATTACCCGTGCGATCGCTGACCAAGCGCGTACCATTCGTATCCCTGTCCACATGGTGGAAACAATTAACAAGTTGCTTCGTACCCAACGTCGTATGACTCAAGAACTTAACCGCGAACCAACTATCGAAGAGCTTGGAAAAGAACTCGAAATGGAACCGGAAAAAGTTGAGTACGTTATGAAGATCAAACAAGATATCACATCACTCGATGCTGGTGTTGGTCGTGATGGTGATGACGAAGACTCTGTGCTTCGTGACTTCATCGAAGACGAAGATAGCGCAACTCCAGAAGAGTCAGCGGCATCTCAACTACTTAAAGAACAGGTACAGTCAATCCTTTCGACACTCTCAGACCGTGAACAAAAGATCATCAAGATGCGCTTCGGCCTCGAAAATGGCAAGAGTCACACACTTGAAGAAGTCGGACAAGAATTTGCCGTCACCCGTGAACGTATTCGCCAAATTGAAGCAAAAGCGCTCGCGAAACTTCGCAAGCACAAAGACTCAAAGAAGCTTCACGAATATCTTAATTAAAAATTGAGATAAAAAAATTTAAAACGCAGGTTTCGTCCTGCGTTTTTCTTATGGTTTGAATACAGAGGTAGAGGTGGTACTATGAACCCATTGTGGCAGAGCGATTAAACGGGAAAACACCATTCACGAGGCGTACACACGGAAGTGAACGTCGAGGTGTCTTCCCGGTGCCAAAACTTGGGTTTGCAACCCAGCTCGAACAATCAAAGCGAGACAAAGCACGCTTGATGGAAATGGTGAAACAGCGCAACGAAGCGCTTGTTCAAACACCAGAGCAATCTGATCTAGGAAATAAAGAACTTCCGGCATATAAACACAAACAAGAAATCCTGACGAATATCGAAGCATATAAAGCAGTTATTCTGGGTGGCGAGACGGGAAGTGGAAAGAGCACCCAGCTTCCTCAGTACCTCTATGAGGCCGGCTATGACATGACGATTGTCCTGGTTCCACGTCGAGTAATCGCTGATGGGCTTGGTGAACGAATTCGTGAAGAGATGTCGGAACAAATCGAAGACTTTAGCGGTGACGAAACAGTTGGTATTATTCACGGTGAACGATCTGAGCGCCATGAAAACAACAAAATTCTTGTGATGACGCCAAACACATTTATTAAAATGGAAAAAGATCTTCGTGCGAACATGGGTGACAAAAAAGTTGCCATTATTGCCGACGAAATTCATGAAGCGAATTTGTTCACTGAAATTGCAACCGGTGTTGCTGCAATGTCGGTGCGAGACCTTGAGAGCTGGCGCTTGGTTGCTGCGAGTGCCACACATAACGCCGCAACACTACAATCATCGTTCCAAGAGTTGAATGGGGGATATGTTCCTTCAATTAATATTGAAGGCCGACCTTTTAGCGTAGAGCTTCAAGAAGAGCCAGAGTACACACCGATGGAAGTGTATGTTCGTCGAGCGCAAGAACATGAGAAAACAATGATCTTTACATCGGGTAAGCGCGAGATCGACCACATTATCGAAGAGACAATAAAAGAGCTTGAGGCGGATGAAGCCGGGTCTTCTGATAAAGTTATTTTCCGAAAACTCCACGGTGAATTAAGTGAATTTGAACTCGGACACATCAATGATCCAATACCGGAAGGCTATCGACTGATTATCGTTTCGTCACCAGCTGGTATGTCAGGTATTACGATTCCAGGTGTGACATTGGTGATTACGGATGGAACAATTAATCGTCAAGAACTTGATGATGATGGTGTGCCAGGACTGGCGCGACACTATCTTTCGCGAGCAGAAATTACGCAACAAATTGGGCGTGCTGGTCGCGACGTTGGTGGTGGTATTGGTATCATGGCAAAGCCGACGACAGTAACCGACGACGTGCTTCGAAGTAAAGGGAAAGTTGTCGACGTGCCACAGATGGAGTACTACTCATTTGATGACAAAGAACGTCTTGATCACGCTCCGCCTGAGATTTACAGCAGCAACCTTGCGCGTGTCGTACTGTCTGTTGCTGCACTCGATCGACACTTCGGTGATATTAACCCGTATATCCCACACCCTGTGAAGTCATCAGCAATTATCGCTGCCGAGGAATCGCTTTCGCGATTAGGTGCACTTGATGATGAAGACAAGATTACGTCAACTGGACGAGCAATGGATGCACTCCCAATTAGTCCAGAATTATCACGCGGACTATATGAGATGCGCAGAGGTGGGCGAACGTTACAGCAACTTGCTCGTGCAGCATTTACAGCTGCAGCCATTGATGCCGGTGGGCTACAAGACTTTGCTGACCCTGATCTTATTGAGTGGAAGAAGCTGATTCGCCCAACAACAGCAGATGATTTCATCGCACAACTCGATATGATGATCGCGCTCGAAGATCACGGCAAGACTGATCTTCCGATGTACCAATTTACAGAATCCTACAACTTGAATCCAAAGCGAGTTGAACGAGCGCGAAAAAGTGCTCGCAAGATCCTTAAAGAGTTCAAGATCAATCCAGACAATATGATCGTCACGCTTCCACTTCCTGACGAAGAACAACAACTTCGAAATGACTTTACCGCTGGTATGATCGATCTTGTACACGAAGAAGCGGGAAGGTCTTTTAAAAAAGTACTCTACCGCAATATTCATGGTAATGAAGATGCAACACAACGTCTCATTAGTGGACGTAGTGTATCGATTCCACAGAAAGGACAACTTGTTGCCGGTAGTCCGCGCTGGTATAAGAAACGCAACAAATCTGGTGAGTATCAGCGGTTCGACGTTGTCGAGTTAACACTTCATGTCGATCCCGCAGTAGTAGGTGTACATGCACTTGCGAACAATCTTTTGGTGGGAAAGCTCGTGTCACCACGCATTGAAGGTGACCGTATTGTCGAGCGAGAGCAGATGATGTTTGGAACAATTCCTGTTGGTGAGCCGGTGACAACCGTATGGCGAGAAAGTACTCCTGAATCAAGCCGCAGTCTTTTGGTGCAACGCTCTCTTGATGCGCCAGGTGAAGCGCAACTTGCACTTCGTGAATTGGCGGACGAGCTTGAGATGTATCGAGAACGCGTTCCTGCGAGTGTACTTAGCGAGTACCGCTCAGATAACGCACCACCTGAACTAACAAAAGATGCAATTCGTCGCCTTATTGAAGATTACGCCCATCTCACACGTAGTCTCTCGGAAATTGACCATCGCCTCGGACAATATATTTTCAGCAAGAACGTGACAATCAATCGTTACTATGACGATCCGTCTCGTGAATACCTACAAAAACTTTCACCGGAAACAATTCGCATTGGTGGATCAGAGCAGCGTGTTCTGTATAAAAATGGTCAACCGTACGTAACATATACGTCCCGTGAGCAGCGTGCAAGAATGCGAACACCTGTATATCTTCAGGACGGACGAGAAGTGCTCCTACAGGTTGCTATAAAAGGTGGCGGTAAACGTCGTATTTCGATGGGTGACTCAGAAATTAATTGATGCTTGCACTTTAGCAAGCTTCGCATGTAGTTCTTCGACGCTTCCTTCATTCAAAATGTAGTGATCAGCCGCAGCGATTGGTCCGCCTTTTTGGATATCTTCAATTTCGTGTTTATCACGTTCGATAGTCGTCGCTTGTGTCTGGGGGCGATCAGCACGATGCTCGAGGCGGTTGTAGCGTTGATGTTTCGGTGTGACGATTGCTACAACGGTGATTTCGCTTGGGAATTCATGTTTCAATAATTTGTATTCGTCCCAGGTATATAGACCATCCGCAATAATGCGGTGTTGTCCTGAAGCAGAGAGATCATGAATTTGCTGAATAATACGTTTTGCAGCAAAGTCGACGCCTTCTTTTTCACGGATTTGAACACGGAAGACTTTTTCGTTATCTTCACCTTTTGGAATACCGGCTTCTTCCATTGCTTGATAGATGATGCCGCCAAAATATACTTTTGGAAAGCCTTTTTCGGTAAAGTATTCAACTGCAGTCGTTTTGCCTGAGCCAGATAGACCGACAAAGGCGAGGATTTTTAGATTTTCGTGATGTGTCATGCCCTCATTGTACCAGAGAAGGTGCTTCTGCTTGTGTTACCTCTGTAGCGACCGTATGATGAGGTAATGGAATCAACGAGCGGAGATTGGCGAGACAAAGCGGAGTGTCGAAAGAAAGATCCGGATCTCTTCTTTCCAACCGGTGAAAAGTCTGAAGCTGACCAAGAGCAGATCAAGAGAGCCAAAGCTGTTTGTGCAGAGTGTCTTTCGCGAATTGCATGCCTGGAGTATGCGATAGCAAACAATGAAGAGTTTGGTATATGGGGCGGAACATCTGAGACCGAACGTAGATCAGCAAGGCGACGACAGGCACGACAACGCCACTGGAATAAGGGGTAATAACAGTCGAGAACTGTTATACTAAGAGCATGAAACGGCTTGCAGTAATTGATGGAAAATCCGTATTTTATCGTGGCTATTACGCGATGCCGAACCTTGCACTCGCAGACGGTACTCCAACTGGTGGAGTTTTTGGATTCGCTTCTATTGCGATCGAAATTATTAAAAAGCTAGAACCTGACTATGTTGCGATCGCTTGGGATATTAAGGGCACAAGTATCGACAAGCGCAAAGAAATCTTCGACGGCTATAAAGCTGGTCGCTCAAAGCCACCTGAAGATTTTTACGCGCAACTCCCGATCCTTCGTGATGTCCTTCAAGCTTTTGATTGGCCACTCTATGAACTTGATCAATACGAAGCCGATGACATTATGGGAACCTTTGCAGCTGAAGCAAAAGAACAAGGCGTCGAGACGTGTTTGATTACAGGTGACTACGACATGTTGCAGCTTATCGATGACACAACAAACGTGTACATTACTCGTACCGGTAGCACTGACTTGGTGCAATATGACGATGCCGCATTTGAGGAAAAATATGGAATCAAAGTTGCACAATTCGTCGATTATAAGGCATTGGTGGGGGATAGTAGCGACAACATTCCTGGTGTCGCAAAGATTGGCCCAAAGGCAGCACAAAGCCTATTAACTACCTATGGTGATCTTGATAGTATTTATGCGCACACCGATGATTTGAAGGGTGCACAGCAAAAAAATATTGTTGACGGCAAAGCATCTGCCTACATGAGCCAAGAGCTCGCACGGATCTTTACTGACGCTCCAATCAAGATCGACTGGAAAGAGACTGATATCGCCCATACCAATGTTGATAATATTTTGGCAGTGCTACATAAATACGAATTCACTTCACTGATTAACAGGCTACCTAAGCACATGAAGATCGGTGACATTGTTGTCGATGTTGAAGAGAAACTTGCCATCGAACCACTAAAAAAAGTAGAGTGGCCGGATACACTTTCTATCGAAGGGCCAGTTCTTGTTGAGATTATTGAAGATGAACTATGGGTTTCGACGGACGGCAAGACGGTTGCGTCAAAGCCTGTTGCTGAAGTTGATTCAAGCTTGTGGCGTGCGCTCGAGATGGCTACGGTTGTTAGTTATGACATCAAAGATATGTACCACAAACTTGCGGCGCATGATGTTTTCACGCATCTCCCAACTGTCCACGATATACGCCAAGGCGCGTTCTTGATTGATCCACTTCGTCGTGATCGATCTGCCAACGCATTGGTAGGGCAGGAAGCTCCTGAGTCAGCTGAACTTATGGCTGGATTGTGGACAGTATTTAACGATCAAGTTGCGTTTTTTGAGGCACAACCAAAGGTTGGTCGGATAGCTCGGCAGCTTGATTTCCCATTAACATATACACTCTTTAGGATTGAACATAAAGGGGTTTTGGTGAGTCCAAAAACACTCAATAAAATGAGTGAATCACTCGGCGATACTCATAAAAAGCTTGAACAAGAAATGTATACAATGGTGGGCTATGAATTTAATATTGGCAGTCCAGCGCAGCTTTCAGAAGTGTTATTTACGAAATTACAACTTCCTACAACAGGTATCAAAAAAGGCAAAACGGGCTATAGCACTGGCCAGGCTGAACTTGATAAACTCCGCGGACAACACCCAATCATTGAGCTTATTGAGCAAACGCGCGAGCTCGCAAAACTCAAAAACACGTATACCGATGCGTTGCCAAAACTTGCAGATGCACACGATCGCATACACACAACATTCAATCAGGACGTTGCAGCAACCGGACGCCTCAGCAGTACCAATCCAAACCTGCAAAACATCCCAATTCGCACGAAACTAGGCCGCGAAATTCGTGAAGCATTCATTGCGGATGAAGGTAATGTATTGGTTAGTGCCGACTACTCACAATTCGAGCTTCGCCTTGCTGCAGTGATGGCTGGCGACACACCTTTGATCGAAGATTTTAACAGTGAAGTCGATGTGCACACAAAGACAGCTAGTGACGTATACGGTATTCCAATGGAAGAGGTAACGAAGTCGCAACGACGTGATGCGAAAGTTATTAACTTTGGCGTACTCTACGGCATGAGCCCGCATGGACTTGCTGCGCAAACGGGCATGACTTTTGGACAAGCGAAAGAATTCATTGATCAATACTTTACACTGCGTGCACCAATTCGTCAGTTTATCGACGACACTCTGCAAAAGGGCCGAACCGAAGGCTACGTCGAAACATACTTCGGACGTCGCCGACCAACACCAGACATCACAAGCAGTAATTTTATGGTGCGAGCTGGTGCTGAACGCGCTGCGGCGAACATGCCGATTCAAGGAACAGAAGCGGATCTTATGAAACTTGCGATGTTGCGCGTTGATGAACAGCTGGGCAATCTAGGTGATCAAGTCCTGCAGATTCATGACAGTATCCTGATCGAATGTCCGGCAGAAAATGCAGATAAGGTTGCAAATATCTTGAAGACAACTATGGAAGGTATTGCGCCTGAGCTCGCCATTTCTTTGCGAGTTGATGTCAGTAGCGGCAAGACTTGGGGTGACCTATGATAAAAGCAGTAATCTTTGATTGTTTCGGTGTTGTTTTGGACATTATGCGTGGGACACAGATTCAACGAACAATGGATTTAATCGCGGAATTAAAGCCGAACTACAAATTGGGGATGCTGACCAATGTTGGCAGTCGTTACGCACTTGATCAGCGATTCAAACCGGGTGAGTTGGACGAGCTTTTTGACGTCGTCATTGCATCGGGTGAAGTAGGGTGGGACAAGCCTGCACCAGAAATTTATACAATGGCGTACGAGCGAATTGGTGTTGCAGCACATGAATGTCTGTTTATTGATGACATTGGTGCGTTTGCAAAAGCCGCTGAAGTTGTAGGTATGAACTCGTACACATTTGTGGATGCTGATGAAACAATTGCCGCAATTAAGAAAATTCTAGAGGAGACGAAGTAATGGATGTAAAAGTAAAACGATTGAACCCGAAAGCATTATTACCTGCGTACCAAACAGAGCATGCCGCAGCAATGGATGTCCATGCTTGTCTCGACGAGGCAATGACACTCCAGCCACTTGAACGTGCGATGGTTCCAACAGGACTGGCGTTTGAAATTCCTGAAGGCTACGAAATGCAGGTTCGTGCTCGTAGTGGACTGAGTATTAAGCACGGCCTGACGATGGTAAATGGTGTTGGGACTATTGATGCCGATTATCGTGGTGAACTGCACATTCTAATGATCAACTTAGGCCAAGAACCATTTGTAATCGAACCGGACATGCGTGTTGCGCAACTACTTGTTACTCGGTATGAAAAAGTAACCCTGCAGCTTACAGAAACCCTGTCAGAAACCGATCGTGGCGAAGGTGGATTCGGCAGCACCGGGTTTGACAAGAAATAATAAAACTACTAAGGTAAAACTATGGCTAATTACAGAACATCTCGGACACTTCCAATCATTCTCGTCGTCGTAATCATCATTATTGCAGTCGCTGCGCTGGTTTCACTTGCGCGTGTTGTCTTCTTCTCTGGTGACTCAAACACTGCGACAACGAAAGTTGATACAAGTCGCACAGCACTGCTTGATACAACCGTCACACACGCTGTTCGTATGACAGTTCGTGGCCCAATTGTGGCTGACGAAAAATTCTATTCATATGAAATCGATGTCTCATCATCAAATCGCTCAATCAAGACATACAACGGATACCTCGATACTGTTGTTGATCAAAATACACTCGGTAACAGCGTTGCGTCATATGAACAATTTGTTCATGCACTTGATAAGGCAAATCTTTCAAAGGGTACAGAGCTACAAGGCGACAAAAATGACGTTCGTGGTGTGTGTGCAACAGGGACGGTGACTGAATTCACAATCCTCGATAACAACGAACCTGTGAAGCGACTCTGGACCTCAACTTGTAGTGGTTCACGAGGCTCACTCAGCGGAAGTGTCGTACAAATAACGAACTTATTCGTTGAACAACTTCCTGATGCGAAAAAAATGATTTCAAACATCGATCTCTAAAGTTTATAGAAACGAGGTACTATGCCTGAACTTCCCGAAGTAGAAACGGTCCGTCGTGGGTTGAGCGAGCTTATTATTGGCAAGGCAATTGCTTCTGCGACGAACGATACTCCAAAAAGTTTCCCGAACACTCAAACGGATGTGAAACAGTTTATGATTGGCGCGAAGGTGACCGCGATTCGTCGACGTGCGAAGGTATTGATGATCGACTTATCAACAGAGTATTCATTGGTGATACATTTAAAAATGACCGGTCAACTCGTCTACGTTGGCACCAAAGATCGTTTCGGTGCGGGTCACCCGAATGACAGCCTGGTGAATGCGTTACCTGATAAATCTACCCGTGTAACGATCGGGTTCGATGATGATTCGCAGCTCTTCTTTAATGACCAACGAAAATTTGGTTGGGTAAAGCTGATGCCAACACTTGAAATTCCGAATCTTCCATTTATGAAAAAAGTTGGGCCCGAACCGTTAGAGGCTGAATTTACGCCGCAGCAATTCCGTGATCGATTTAGACGCCGGGCTCGCACAAACATCAAAGCAGCACTGCTTGATCAATCTGTCGTAGCGGGTGTGGGTAATATCTATGCCGATGAGGCCTTGTGGGGCGCTAAGATCCACCCGACCCGCTTAACAGGATCAATTACCGATGATGAATTTGAAGCGCTGTATACGGAGCTACGTGAGGTCATGAACTTATCAATTGAAAAAGGCGGCTCATCAAATCGTAACTATGTGAACGCTGAGGGCAAGCGGGGGAGTTATATGGATTTCGCTCGTGTGTTTAGGCGCGAAGGCTTGCCGTGCCCTCGTTGCGGCACAACGATCGAGAAATCTCGCGTTGCCGGTCGTGGGACGCATATCTGTCCGTTCTGTCAGGTTGCCTAAGGTATACTTGTAACTATGACGCAGTGGTTTACCGGTGAAAATACATTTGAAATACAACAGGCTGTGCAAGCGCGCATCACTGCTTTTGATGGTAGACCTGAACGAATCAATGGCACCACGCTTGAATTAAAAAATATTCCGGACTTACTGATGGGCGGAACATTGTTCGCCGAAAAGCGCCTCGTAATCATCAAAGATCTTTCTTTAAATAGTTCAGTCTGGGAAAAGATGCCGGAATGGCTTGATCGGCTTTCTGATGATATCGAACTTATTCTCATTGATAGCAAACCCGACAAACGCACCACGATCTACAAAGAAGTGAAGAAGCGCGTCGACGTGAAAGAGTTCCCAGTCTGGGGTGATCGGGATCAACAGATGGCCGAAACATGGGTCGTGCATCACGCGAAAACTCTTGGTATCGCCTTGGATAAGAAATTAGCGCACCACATTGTGATGCGCGTTGGACTTGATCAGTGGCAACTGGCGAGTGCACTTGAAAAGCTTTCATTGCTGGATGAGATCACCCCTGATTCGATCAATAATTCAATCGAACCAAACCCGTCTGAAAACGTCTTTCAGTTATTTGAACTTGCCCTCGAAGGCAGACGCGAAGACGTCCACGATATGATCCGAACACTCGAATTAATTGAGGACCCGTATAAGTTATTTGCACTGTTATCTTCGCAGGCTTTTCAATTGGCCGCCGTTGCCAACGCAGGTCCTGGTGACAATCCATCAAAAGATTTTGCCATCCATCCTTTCGTTGCATCGAAGCTTGCCAGGCACGCTAGTAGGCGAGGCCCGCATGGCGCGGCTCGTGTCCTTCGATCTTTCGCGCAGACGGATGCTGATATGAAGATATCAAAAGCTGACCCGTGGTTGCTGATTGAACGAGCGCTTCTCGAGACAGCACTGTAGACTTTTTTACATTTTTGTAGTATAATATGTATCAACTTATCGAGAATACATGTTAGAAACACACGGTGAATACAAGCATACATTATTTAGTCCTGAGCGAACGCTTGGGTCGTATGCTATGGCGAATCAACACCTGTCGATAGAAGATTGGCTTGTTGATAATACACTGGATTCAGCGCGTACAACGATGACACAGTACCAAGGACCGCTCGGTGACATGTTTGAACGGTACATGAATGGGATCGTGCCGCCTTTGGCTTTTGCTTCAGTGCGACAGCAGGAAGTGCTTCAGAACAAGAAGCTTTCTTGGAGAGAGTGGCTCATGACGTATGCAGAAGAGTCGGAGATTTTTGATATCTTGGAGGTGCACAACAATGTTTTACAGAAGCATGCAGCAAGTGAAGCTATTGCACAAGATATTGATACGTTGCAGACAAAGTTTATTTCAGCGCTTCACTTAATGAATGATCGAGGGCTGATTGCATCGCACCCTGAACATCCTTCATCATTTCCTATCTACTACGGCGACATCTTTGATACACACTTAAAACAGCGCGGTGGATACTATGAGGACCAGACCGGTGAAATAGTTTTAGGTCAAGGATATAAAGTAGCTGCACAGACACATGTTGAAGAAGCGAGACAAGAGTTACCGCGGGTGTTGACGCACGAGTGGGTGCACGCTTCATTGGGCAAGATGCTTGAGGATGTGTATAGCCCACTCTCAATCAGGTGGTTAAATGAGGGTTTTACAGAAATGGTTTCGAAAGCTATTCGTGATAAAAGTGGCGAGTCGCTAGAAGAGGATAATGTATATATTCATGAGCGACAGTTGGTTGAATCACTCGTAGGTCCAGAAAGGAATCCGGAGGTATGGCGATATAAAATGATGAGGGCTTTCACGGGCACAGATAACGATCGCCATGAATTTGTTCAATACATCGATGGGCTATGGAAAAGTGAAGATGTGATACGTAAGGTCACGAGAGCCGTAAGCGCTGAAGAGCGTCTTCATGCCGAAACCGGTAGTTTGAGCCAAACAGTTCAGAACCTTGCACTTATCGCAGTTCGAGAACGAGTCATAAACAATTCGGATAGCATCCTGCGCAAATAAAAATAACTCCCCAAATAGGGGAGTTATTTTATGCGTGAAAGAAATTATTTCTTTGCAGCAGGTTTTTTAGCAGCAGCTTTAGCTGGAGCTTTTTTCGCTGCAGGTGCAGCTTTCGCAGCTGGCTTCTTTGCAGCAGCTGGTTTCGCAGCAGCAGCCTTTGGAGCAGCAGCTTTCTTAGTAGCACCGAAAGTAACGCCGGCAGCTTTAGCAATCTTTGAAAGATTAGCTTTACGACGTGCAACAGTGTTCTTGCTAAGCAAGTTCTTTTTTACAGCTGTGTCGAATTCGCTTTGAACCTTTGAAAGAGTAGCTGCTGAAGGGTTAGCAGTGAAGGCTTTAAGTGCATCTTTGATGTCGCGTTTGATGCCGACATTTCGTTCGTTGCGCTTGATAGTTTGTTTCGCTCGCTTGATAGCGGATTTGATGATTGGCATGAGTTTCCTTGTCTCTTAAATGCTATACATATTCAAAGGGTGATTATAGAGGAAAAGACGCGAATTGTAAAGAGTGCATCAGATTTGTTGACGCTGGTAAAATACTTATGGTATAGTAGCGAAAAAGGTAATATACCAAAAAGAAACAAAAAATACATGGACGATATAAAAGCCAAACAACAGATTGTAGAAAAAATAAAAGCAGCGACGAACATTCTCGTTACTGTTTCTAATGATCCGTCAGTTGACGCATTGTCAGCAGCACTTGGATTGACCTTATTGCTTGATAAGATCGAAAAGCACCCAACTGCAGTGGTGAGTGGTGATATTCCACCAGCAATTTCATTCCTTGAACCTGAAAAAACGTTCGATAGTACTACGGATAGTCTTCGTGACTTTATTATTGCCCTTGATAAAGAAAAAGCTGACCACCTTCGCTACAAAGTAGAGGGCGATAGCGTCAAAATCTTTATTACTCCGTACAAGACAACTATTACAGGCGATGATCTTGAATTTAGCCAAGGTGATTTCAACGTTGAGCTGGTTATTGCGCTTGGCGTAGACGTACAAGAACACCTCGATGGAGCACTTGATTCACATGGCCAAATCTTGCACGATGCAACAATTATTACGGTGACCGCAGGCGAAAAGGTGAGTAGCCTTGGCGGTATCGACTGGCACGATGACCAGGCGAGTAGCTTGAGTGAAATGATTGCTGGACTTGGTGAAGCACTTAAACCGGACAAAAAACCAATTATCGACGCAACAATCGCGACAGCGCTATTAACAGGTATCGTTGCGGAAACTGATCGATTTAGTAACACGCACACTACTTCTCGTGTGATGACAACTGCAGCCACACTTATGGCATCTGGTGCGGATCAACAATTGATCGCCTCAAAACTGCAAGAATCTCATGAAATTGGAAACCTCAGCGTCACAACAGATGACACAATTAAAGAATCTAAAGAAGATCCAGTTGAAGCACCTGCTCCAAAAGATAGTCTCTCAATTAGCCATACTTCTGGTGAAACACTAGAAGAGATGGACAAGCGAGTCAAAGCTGCTGAACAAGCCGAAGCAGCTGTTGAGGCAAACGAGCAATTAAGTGAACACACGGGCAATACAGTTGCTGCCGGTATTTATGCCGTGGACGAACCAGCTGTGCAGCCTGCTGAAAGCGCTGAATCGGCCGGAGAACCAACACTCGGCGGAACACTCAACGCAACATCTGAACAAGCTGCTGATGATGCACGTCAAGAACACGAGAATGATCAGAACAAAACTATTCTGACGCACTCATACATGCAACCATCTGGTGGTGCAGACACAGCTCCTGCTGCACCGACAACAAGTACTGGATCAAGTTCATATGTACTCGGTCACGACGAACCTAATACGAGCCCTGAGGTTACACCAGCATCGCCAGTTGAAGTTGTCAGCCATGAACTCGTCATTGAACCACCAGTAGCGCCTGTCGCTTCGACACCGGCTGACCTTGGACTTCCAATGCCACCGCCATTACCTGATTTCTCAGCACCACCAGCAGCTGGATCTGCTTACGCGTTTGATCCTGGCGCACTTCCACCGCAACCTGAACGGTTAGGTGATATTCTTGCCCCTGAACCACCTGTGACACCTGAAGTAACAGCACCTATCGAACCACCAGTTGCCCCACCGGTTCCGCCTGCAGCACCAACTGATGCCTCAAGCACTGATCCAGGTCAATTCAAGATTCCTGGCCAACAGTAATCTTTTCTAAGGTATAATCGGCTCTATGCAAGAAGATAGCGTTCTTTTAATCGACAAGCCAGCTGGTATGACCAGTTTTGGTGTTGTTGCGCGCGTGCGCCGGAAATTATCACAGCAACTCGGCAAGAAAGCCAAAGTAGGGCACACAGGAACACTTGATCCTTTTGCGACTGGTCTGATGATCATTGTGACAGGTAAAGAGTGTCGCAACGCGGGCACGTATTCAAAACTCGACAAAGTATACGAAGCGGCGATCCGTTTAGGCCAGACGAGCTCTACGGGTGATCCAGAAGGTGAGTTAACTGAGGTTTCTGATCTCGTACCCACAAAAGACGAAGTGACGGCTGCTTTGGAATTATTCGTGGGCGAAATTCAACAAACACCACCGATCTACAGCGCGATTAAGATCAATGGACAGCGTGCGTACAAGCTTGCTCGTGCGGGCGAGACTGTTGAGATGCCTGTTCGTACCGTAAATATCTACAGCCTTGAACTGCTCGATTACACGTACCCAGATGTTCGTATTCGCGTCCACGTCAGTAGCGGAACGTATATTCGAACCCTTGCGCAAGACGTTGGTCTACAGCTCGGTACTGGCGCATATTGCCCAGAACTTCGTCGAACAAAAATCGCCGATTTTTCAATCGACGATTCTGCTCCGCTAGACCCTGATACCTATTAAATTTATTCAAATTCAGATGGGTCGGGTGCGGGTATTTCGCGGGAGAGGAGTGCATCAATGTTATCGAGCGCAGTCCTTCGTTCACCAATACGTCCAGAGTACTGAGAGTCTGTCTTGGCCAAGGCGATAGACTTACGGAGCATTGTGCGAGATCCTTCGTCCATTGATTGACGCAGGTTTTCGTTTTTCAACGCAAATGCTACGGCGTTGAGATATTCCTGATCTTGTGTAACGAGCGTTTCTGCTGATCCAAGCTTATTCGTATTAACCGCTAGCTTAATAAGGTTACCGAGGCGAGCCTTACCAGGTCCGTCAACGTTACCTTGGCGTGCATCAGCCAAGAATCCAGCGCTGACGAACTTAGGGCGACCACTATTACCGAGTAATGTTTCACCAAATGTTTGACGGATACCTTGGTCTTCATTTGCGATATCAAGGTGTTCAACTAACTTCATTATCTCATTCGTATTGCCACCACCGGCAATTTTCGCAACGGCTGCTTCTCGAATATCACTTGTGAGGGTGAATCCTAGGTTCTTACCCGCAGGTACTGTGTTGAGGGCGATTTGATTTACGAGTGTGTCGGGGTAGTTGAAGCTTGATAGAATACTACTTGCATTCGCCACGGCGTCAGCATGCGCCTTAGATTGTGCAGAGATTGCAGCAGCTAATGCGCGTTGTGGACCCTTCTCATCGATACCACCAGCTTTAATTTGCAGATTAACATCTGTCTTGAGCTTCTCAGCAAATTGTTGGACTTGTACGCTTTGAGCTGATTGTTGTCGTTGTTTTTCGATAGCGATCTCTAGTACTTGAGATGCCATAACTGATTGAAGCCGAGCAAGTTGTTTATTGTTGCCAGTGTCGTATCCACCCGCACGATATTCGGAATACATTGCATTCGTTGTTTCGGTGGCTGCTTCGAGATTTATCTTGGAATTTTCAGTACGGATAGCTTGGATATTGAGTTTAGAACCACGGCTATTCATACGGTTCTGTGTGTGAGCGTTGAGGCTATTCTCAATCCGATCCTTTTCCATGTGTGTAGCGTGCGCGTTCGCGTGAATTTCTGCATGCTTATCAGTTGAGTTGTAACGGTTGTCATTCAGTGCAGTATAAAGAGAGGTCTGTTCTTTGACCCGGCGACTACTGTTATCAAGCGCTCGCGCAACACCACGGAATGGGTTGAGGTTGAGTCCAGGACGTCCAAGTGACTTGAGGCGGTTTCGCTCTGCACGTTCGTTTGCCCAGTTCTTGCTGCGGTCCAGGATACCTTTTCGAGGATCGTTGATAATACCAGCGATCTTTCCAAGGAGCCCACCACTGAGTCGAAGGAGGAGGGGGGTGATCACAAGCGGTGCAACTTGAATCGCGAGTCCGAAGATAATCATAAAGACAGATGATGCATTTTGAATGATCAGTCCACCTGCTAGTTGTGAACCACCAAATATGAGTGAGAAAGCAGGGAAGAAGATCAACATTGTCATGAAGAGTTCGCGCCACTTTCCAAACCACTTTTCGGTGTTAGGAAGCAGGTAAGCAACGAATGCTAGTGGTGCGATCACGATCAAGATAATGATGATTGCTTGGCGAGCGGCCAAGATAAGAAGGACGAAAAGAAGTGTAAGAACAAGTCCAAGCAGAAGAGGAAGGAGGAGTGGAAGTGCACCAGCAAGGTTTCCAGCTGCGGCGACACCAATGACACCAACTGTACCCGCAGAAAGGACGAACGTTGTCACTCCGGTCCATGTCGTTGTTTCTGCGTTCCAGCTATCGTTTGTGATGTTGAATGAGTTCTGGCGAATCTGTATAAAGATATCTTGTAATGAGTATCCGAGAATGTTTGAAAGGTCGACAGCGATTGAACAGATAATGTATGACAAGTTCACGAGTACTGCCGCGACGATCAATCGAGGGAGGAGTTTCTTTAGCCCGTAGTTACTTACTCCGGCGTTACTAAGTTGTGAGTAGATAATAATAAGGAAGACGATGATGAAGGCAACATTGGCGATGCTGCGCATAATGTTCCAGGCGATGTAGAGGTCGCTTTTACCTGCTTCGCTTGTGATTGGTTGTACTTCAAAGAACTGAGATACCAGCTTGAAGATGTTATCCATGCTATCTGCCATAAAGACGGTAAGGGGACAGATAATCCAACCCACACCTTCAACGCTACATGAGCTGTAGCTTGATTCTTCACCCTTAGGGGTGATTTCAATTGTTTGTTGGCTTTGTGGGTTTGAGTACTTTTTTGTACTTACTTGATAGGTATAGATTGCATATGTAGCATTTTTTGCTGTTGGAGGGTCGGTCCCAGGTTTAAATGAGATAACGTATGCTTTGACAAAAGGGGTGTTGTTAGCGGCTTCTTCGAGGACAACGTAGTATTTGGTGCCTTCTGGGAAACCAAGGCTATTACCAGCCTTAGCATCAATCGCTTCAAAGTGTTGGTGGCCAGCATAAAGGATACTTTCACCCTTCCAGCTTGCAGCAGGTGGTTCAGCTTGTGCGTGTGTGATCTGGGGAACGATGGTTGCCCAGAGGAAGGCCGTCAGAATCACGGTCAAGACAAAAACTAACATACCTCGTACAGAGAACCCTCTGCGCGAAGTGGATCTTAGAAGCTCCATATCGTTCACAATAATAGCATAGAACAGATCAAAAGTCAATGCCCCTTATGCCTTTCCTTTACCTTAAATACATATGAGCAGTACAGGGGACTTGAAAGGTTGGCACACTTCTGATACAATACACATTCGATGATTACAGCAGATAACAAAGCAGCAGCGTTCGCGCTCACGCAGACACACAAAACAGACGTTGGTAGCCCACAAGCCCAAGCGTCTGTGCTGACGACTCGTATTAAAGAAGTGACACTTCACCTTCAGACAAACAAGCACGACCACATGGGTCGCCGCGGTTTGATCCAAATGGTGGCACGTCGTAAAAAGCTTCTGAAATACCTCGAAGCCAAAGACTTCGAAGCTTACAAAGCTACCGTCGCAAAACTTGGTTTACGTAAGTAACCAGCAAATCAAAGAACTCCGTACACAATACGGAGTTCTTTTTTATTGCGCTTCATTTAGTTTTTAGATTTTGGAACAATAAGCCTGTGTCGTCTTGGAAGTGAGGCGATATTTTGTTCAAGGAGCGCAAATCGGGCCATAAGTTTCTTGTGGGGGAGGTGAGATGGGTCGAAAGACTGTTCGGGTGTATAGCGCCCGATAATCCCGTCATCGCCGTATTGGCCCATATGAACTGGCGTCCCAAAAATAGTTGCGTATTGGTCAGATGTAATATCGATAATAAGTGGTTGTTCACTGATGCCGTGCGCCTCAACCCATACATGGTCGTCACCAACTTGATGATTTTTGACATAGATTTTACCTTCGACAAATCGTGTATCAACACCTTGTTGCTGAAGAAAACGTCCAAGCCATGCACTTGAGACTCCGCATTGTCCTCTGGAAATAGGGTCATCATCTGCTAGGGTAATCCCCTGATAGGCAGTACGAGAATCCCATGCTTTTTCTAGCATTGCGCGCACAGCAATAGCTTGGCGAAAAGTCTCTCCCGGGCGACGGGGGAGTTCTAGTGATCCGATGTTCTCGATCTGGGGCATGACATCATTGTAGCAAACAGGTATAATAGAACAGTAAACGCCAAGAGAGAGGTGCTGGATGCAGATGTTCTTGAACAAAGAACGTGTACACCCGTTACCTCCAAGGCAATAAAAAAAGAAGGAGGCCTTATATGCCAACAATTAACCCTTACGGCAAGGATATTATTAAAGTTTCAACAGAGTTTGAGGGTCGCCCGCTGACACTCGAAGTAAACCGCGTTGGATTCCGCAGCACCGGTTCAGTCATGGTGACCTACGGCGAAACCGTCGTACTTGGTACCGCACAGGTCGGATCTCGTCCAATTGTTTTGGACTATTTCCCACTCTCAATCGATTATGAAGAAAAAATGTATGCAGCTGGAAAAATCAGCGGCAGTCGTTTCATCAAGCGTGAAGGTCGTCCATCTGACGAAGCAGTTCTTATTGGTCGTATCATCGACCGCCCAATTCGTCCGTTATTCCCTAAAGGCTACCGCCAAGAAGTACAGGTTGTTGCCAGTGTCCTTTCTATGGACCCAACATTCCGTCCTGACATGATCGGTATGATTGCTGCCAGCGCTGCACTTATGCTGACGGGAACACCATTCGATGGTCCAGTTGCGGGACTTCGTATCGGCCGCGTGAACGGTGAGTTCAAGGCTTTCTTGACTGCTGAAGAGCGTGAAGCAAGTGACCTCGACCTTGTTGTCGCGGGTATTGAAAGTGGTATCACCATGGTTGAAGCTGGTGCCGATTCAGTGCCAGAAGAAGTAGTTGCAGACGCACTTGCGTGGGCATACGAACACTACCAGCCAGCAATTAAACTGCAACAAGAGCTTGCAGCAAAGGTTGCACCAGCAAAGCAAGAATTTACATTGACGCTTCCTAATGAAGAAATCCAAAAAGCAGTTGATGCATGGGTACACGGAAAATTAGGTGAAGCGGTACGCAAGCCGTATGCAGAGCGTAACGAAATGGTGAACCAACTTCGTTGGGCGCTCCACAATGACATGGTGACTGAGCTTGGTGAAGACGAATATAAAGCCCTCAAAGGTGAGTATGACGAAGCTTTCACATCAGCAGTACACAAAGATGTTCGCCGCGGTATCGTTGAAGACAACCTTCGTCCAGACGGTCGTCAGTTCGCTGAAATTCGTCAATTATCAAGCGAAGTAGGGGTGTTACCACGCACACACGGTTCATCACTATTTACGCGTGGAATGACACAAGGTCTTAACGTTATTACTTTGGCTCCACTTAGCTACGCACAAATGGTAGATACAATGGAAATTAGTGACGGCGAACGTCGTTACATGCACCACTACAACGCACCTGGTTACACTGTCGGTGAAGTGCAACGCCTTGGTGGTCCTGGTCGTCGTGAAATCGGACACGGATACCTTGCGGAACGTGCCGTTCTGCCAGTACTTCCAGCTGAAGAAGACTTCCCATACGCGATCCGTTCTGTCACTGAAATCATGAGCCAAAATGGTTCAACTTCAATGGCCGCTGTCTGTAGCTCTGTTTTGGCACTGATGGATGCCGGAGTGCCAATCAAGGCGCCTGTATCTGGAATCGCAATGGGACTTATGATGGATGGTGACACGCCGTACATCCTATCTGACATCGCTGATGCCGAAGACTTCGCCGGTGACATGGACTTTAAGTGTGCTGGTACAGCCGACGGTTTGACTGCACTTCAAATGGACATGAAAGTCCACGGACTACCTGTTGAAATCCTTCGTGACGCACTTATGGCTGGTAAAAAAGGTCGTGCGCACATCCTTGAGCACATGCTAACAACTATCGCGACGCCAAATGAAGCATTGAGCCCATATGCGCCACGTATCGAAAAGATCAAGATTAATCCTGAAAAAATCGGTGCAGTAATTGGTAAGGGTGGAGAAGTGATCAACAAGATTACTGCTGAAACCGGCGCTGAAATCGACATCAAAGAAGACGGCCTGATTACTGTTGCTGCTGCCAGTGGCGAAAAGATTCAACAAGCACTTGATTGGATTCGTTCACTCACGACAGAACCGGAAATCGGCACAATTTACGAAGGTAAGGTTGTGAGTATTAAAGACTTTGGTGCATTCATCAACATCCTTCCAGGCCAAGATGGCATGGTACACATCTCTGAACTCTCAAACGAACGTGTTGAACGAGTCGAAGATGTACTAACCGAAGGTCAAATGGTGAAAGCGAAACTTATTGGTATCGACGAACGTGGACGCTTGAGTTTAAGTCTTAAAAACATCGAAGAATAAGCAATCCATACAGCTTTAGCTTAAATTTTGGTTAAAAGGGGTGATACGGTATACTTATCTTAAAATAAATAAGGATAAGCATGAACCCAAACCAACCTCCTGCGTACACTCCGCAGCCCGTACCTCCTCCGGCTCCTTCAGCCGAAGAATACCTCGCGCCACAGCAACATGATCACGGCGCAACCCGCGGTGGAGCAGGTGTTGTGCTACGACGTATTGGATTTGTGGTTGCCTTACTCGCGGTGTTGGGTGGACTTGGTTTTGGCGCACACACTGTCCTTGGTGTTCTTGATAAAGAAAAGACGCAGCTTGCTTCACAGTTAGCAGTTCAAAAAGAAACTGAAAATCTATATCAAGGTGATGGTACAGACATTCTGCAGATTGCACCAGCAACAACAGTTGTTGCCTGCCCGGCTGGTTTTGAAGAAGGCGAAGATATTTGTTTCAAAAAAGAAACAAAAACCGCGGACCCTACAGTCTATAACTGTCCAGCTGGCTATACGAAGTCGGGGAGTGGCCCGGGAACCGAATGCTCCAAGATTGTTGGTGGCAAAAAAGAGACCAAACCAGCGAGTTCTGGCTATAACTGTCCAGCTGGCCAAGAGCGTTCAGGTAACGGTGCTTCAACAAAATGTACTCGGTACGAAGTTGTTGGTGTAAACAATACATACACATGTCCAACTGGCTTCGTTAAATCAGGAACTGGCGGGGGAACAGTGTGTACGAAATCAACTAACAGTACTGTGACCGCAGCAGTTATCGCTGCGTGTCCATCTGGCTACACAAAATCCGGCAGTGGTGCGTCAACAGCTTGTAAGATCAGCAAAGCAGCAACTGCTGGTCAATATTATTCATGCCCATCGGGATACACACGATCAAGTGCAACCTGTAGTAAAACAGTTAATGCGACCGCTAAGGTGTCTTATGATTGTGATGGCGGCGTACTTATCCTTACAAGCAAGTGTGGCGTGAATGCGAGTATGAAATATACATGTTCAGACGGTACTGTGTCTGGTTCAACCTGTGTGAGTTTTGGTCCACTTATTGATGGAACTCGTTGTACAGGTGGATATGTAAAGACCGGTTCACAATGTAAACGTGTCACAGATGCAACCAAGAAATATTCTTGCACAAAGGGGTCTTTATCTGGTGCGTACTGCGTATACGGAAATGCTATCAAGAGAACAGATTACGTCTGTTCAAGCGGCGCAGCATCCGGATCTGGCGCAGCAAAGAAATGTAAAACAACGATCAACGCAACTTCAAACACAGGCTATTCATGTGCAGATAATTACGCACTTTCAGGCAAGACGTGTACTCGTTCTGCAGACGCCACGTTGTCATGCCCCGCAGGACACGCAAAATCTGGGAGCGGAAGCAAGACAACATGTCTCAAGGTCTCGATTGAAACGAAGCCTTCAACAGTCACAAGCGCTTGTCCTGATGGCTATACAAAATCTGGCGATAAATGCCGCAAGGGCGTGACAAACGATGCAACACAAGGCTATACATGTCCTGAAGGCTACACATTAGCTGCTACAGAATGTTCACGCATTGTCGGCGGTAATAAAGAAACGACCACCCCAGGTAAAACGTACCAATGTCCAGATGGATTTGAACAGACCGGACAAGGTCAATCAATGAAATGTGCGAAGGAAGAAGAAAAGACACAAAGTCCAGAGACGGTCTACGAATGTAAAGAAGGTTGGCAAAAACGACAAGCCGGCGCAACATACGACTGTGTGCTCCTTAAGGTATAATAGAAACTAATAACCGAAGGGAAAACATGGACAACAATACGCCGCAGAACAACCCGTTTCCACCAAATCCACAATCAACACCGCCGGTAAATCCGTTCGCAGCACCAGCTGATGCTCCGGAACAGCCAGCACCTGTGTCTTCACCGATTGGTGAAACTCCACAACCTCCAAAGAAATCTAAAAAGAAACTTGTGATCATTCTTGCGAGTGTGATCGGTGCATTACTCATTGCCGGAGGAGTTGCAGCTGCCGTATATGTGAGCAATCAACCTACGGAAGCCGACTACGCTGACGCAAAAACAATTCTCAAAGAGATAGAGGATCGTACTGAAGAGTTTGCTACAAAAGCACAGGCATCAGCTTCGGTTGTGACAAGTAAAAACGTCTTAGGTAAACAGGTGGCACAGTCACAAATATTTGCGAATGAACTCAAATCATCACTTGCGTCACTTCAGGCATCACGGGATAAGCTCGCGAATCACAAAGTGCTTAACGATCTTGTATTCAAGCAACAGTACGATGAATTCATCGCTCGAAGCGACAAGGCAATTGCCAAGGGCTCTAATATTGCCGAATCATCACCAATTGCTACCAAGGTAATGTTTGAATGTTCTGACAATAACTTATTGAATAACATCGATAGCGTCATTGCGAGTCTCGACAACTTGATGGCTTCACTGACGAATAGTGGTGGTGCATTCAACCCAGATACACTTGTGCCAAACTTCGACAACGACCCTGTAAATATTGCGTGTAAGAAAGCAGTTGAGGCAGCAAACCTCCCACTGAAAGACGAAGCAATGAGCGGTATCGTCGAAGTGTTCGGAACAACAATTCCAGATACACGTGCACGACTTGTTAAAGTTGTCGCAGAGTACAAATCAAACCCATCAGGATATAGCGCCTTCGCAAAGAAAGAACACGACGAATCAGTCGCTCGATATACAACTATCGTGAAAGATATTGGCGCAAAAGACACAAAAACCTGGGAAGAAGCTGACTTCACGAAACAACTAGAAAACATGTCGAAACAGGCTGACGAAAAGTCAAAGTAGGCATTCGTGGACAAGCACTCTCAACTTGAGCAAATTGCGACAGATATTGTGAAAAACAATGTCTGTCCAGATTTGGCCAAGACGGCGAATCGACTCGTTATGGGGGAGGGTAACCCCGACGCAGATATCATGTTTATTGGTGAAGCACCGGGTAAAAAAGAAGACGAAACAGGACTACCATTTGTTGGCGCATCCGGTAAGTTGCTCGATACAATGCTCGCATCTGTGGCGATGCAGCGCAGCGAAGTCTTTATTACGAGCATCGTAAAATATCGACCACCAAATAACCGTGACCCATCACCAGCCGAAAAAGCTGCCTTTTTGCCATATTTACTACGCCAAATAGAGGTGATTCAACCAAAAGTTATCGCACCACTTGGCCGTCACGGTATGGAATACTTCCTTCCGGGAGTAAAAATTAGTGACGTCCATGGACAAGTTCAAACAATTACTTTGGATGGGAAAGAGACAACAGTTTTACCGCTTTTTCACCCTGCTGCGGCACTTTTCAACGGCAAGCTTCGACAGACATTATTTGACGATTTTCTGAAAGTACCTGACGCAGTCAAAAACGCCAAGTAATTGCCAGAAGGGTCAGGATTTGGTATACTGAGACCACTTGATACGGAGAGGGAACAGAAACCACACCGGATAAATACCTCCCCAAGCTTGAATTTGTAAAACATTTAATTTTGATAAATAACAATTATTTTCATAAAGGAGAATAAACATATATGGGTCAACAGCGACTCGGATCGCCACAAGGTGACGATACCTCAAAACAACCACGTGGAAACAATTCCCGCGGCAATAACAACAACCAAAATGGCAACACACAACGTCCAAAGCAGAACAATACTGTTCTTGCTGGTACACAAACCCGTCGTGGTGAAGTATTTCGTGCGCAACGCCGTACTAGCGAAGGCGTAAACCTCCGTGCTTCACAGCACATCATTAATGTTCCAGTGAACAAGTCTATCTTTAACGGCTACGACGGTCGTCAATACAGCCTTGCTGACCAAAAGAAAGCACCACGTACAAACGGTCCAAAGCTTCGCATTATTCCACTTGGTGGACTGGGCGAAATGGGAATTGGCAAAAACATGATGGCGATCGAATACGAGAACGACATCGTCGTGATCGACATGGGATTCCTGTTCCCAGGCTCTGACTACCCAGGTATTAACTACATTATCCCTGACACAACTTACCTCGAAGAGAACAAGCACAAGATCCGTGGAATTGTCTTTACACACGGTCACCTTGACCACATCGGAGCATTCCGTCACATTATCGACAAGATTCCTGCACCAGTCTACGGATCTAAGTTTACTCTCGCCATGGTTCAAAAGAACATGGACGAAGCAACAACTGGATTCGTTCCTGAATACAACATTCTTGACCCTGATCTTCACGAACGTGTACAGCTTGGTGATAGCTTCTCAATTGAACTCGTACGAGTAAACCACTCAATCCCTGACGCAACTGCGGTTGTGATCCGTACACCTCTTGGTGTCGTTGTTGATACAGGTGACTGGCGTTTCGAAGATGCTCCAGTTGATGGCAAGAAGTTCGACCTTGAACGTCTGACTGAAATTGCTTCAACAGAAGGCATCTTGATGCTCATGAACGAATCAACAAACTGTGAATCAGAAGGTGGACACACCCACGGTGAGTTCGACATCCAAGAGAGCATGGGACAGGTTATGGAGAAATATCCTGAAAGCCGCCTTATCTTGAGTTGTTTCTCATCTCAGATTCACCGTATGCAGGTCATCCTCGACGAAGCAAAGAAGCACAACCGTAAGGTAGCTTTCGCTGGATACAGCATGATCCAAAACGTTGAAGTTGCACTTCGCAACGGCATGATCAAGGTTCCAAAAGACGTCATCGTCAAAATGGAAGACATCATCAAATTCCCTGACGGCCAAGTGACAATCGTTTGTACTGGTTCACAGGGTGAATTCAGCGCCGTTCTTAACCGTATGGCATCTGGTACACACAAGTTCATCAAGATTAAGAGTAGTGACATTATCGTCTTCAGCTCAAACGCCATTCCTGGTAACGAAAAGAACGTTGTTCGTACTGTTGATGGTTTGATGCGTGAAGGTAGTGGTGTTATCCAAAACGGCAAGACTCACTTGACTGAAATCGGCCCACTCCACCTTTCTGGACACGGTTACTATGACGACCACGTCAAGCTGATCAACGCCCTTAACCCGAAGTACTACCTGCCAATTCACGGTGAGTTCCACATGTTGGTTCACAACGCCGAACTTGCCCAAAAAGAAGCCGGTATTCCTCGTTCAAATATCTTTGTTTGTGACAGTGGTGACGTCGTTGAAATCACGACTGAAGGTGCAAAGAAAGCCGGACGTGTCCCTGTTGGCGGTGTGATGTACGATGACTCTGGTGCAATCGTGTCAGAAGTCGTTCTTAAAGACCGTATCCACATGGCAACAGAAGGTATGTTCGTCGTGATCCTTACCGTTTCAAAGGGAAGTGGACGTCTGCTTACCAGCCCTGACATTATCTCTCGTGGATTTATCTACTTGCGTGATAGTGAAGAGCTGATGGGAATCATCCGCCAATACTTGAAGCAAAAAGTTGCCCGCACATTCAACGGTCGCCGTGTTGACCTTGATACTGTGAAGAAGGAAATCAAAGACGAACTTACACACGTTTTGTATGACCAAACTCGCCGAACTCCAATCGTGATCCCAGTGATCAACGAAATTGGCGGTGGTGGCAGCGGTGGTCAAAAGCCACAACGCGCTGGTGAAAACGGCGAAGGCCAACCACAGAACGATGGCCAAGGTCCTCGTCACCAACAAGGTCGCGACAACAACCGTGGTCCACGTCCTGATCGACGTCCACAGTACGCTCCGGCTGCTGCGCCAGAAGTTGAAGCATTAGGTCTTGAAACAAAGACTTTCCAAGCACCTCAAGTCCCTGACACGGAAACAGTTGAACCAAAGGCAAAGCCTGAGGGTCGTGGATACTAATCTTTAGATCCGAATAACAAAAGAAAAAGCCCCGCATTCAGCGGAGCTTTTCTTTATAGAAATGCTCGACGCGTCGTGCGGGGTGTTACTTTCGAAACAGTTCTCTGATGTGGTCGGTGTAGATCCTGCCCAGCTCCTTGTCGAGGCCGATGATGTACAGCGACACAACTTCACCAGGGATGAACTGAGGGATCTTCCAGCTGCTGTCTCCGGAAAAAATCCGCAGCCTCGGCTGGATGAGCGGCTCTGTGTGGACGTGAACGTGCGGGTCCAACGCCGCCTTGAGACGATCGCTTGCTTCGATGATGTAGATCGAAGGGGTGTGACCAGTTCTGACAACTTCCAGCTGAGTCTCGTCGTTGAGGACAACTCCCAGACCACCACGGGTTAATCTCGATACAGGGTTCATTGGCCCGTACCACCTTTCATACTGTAGTAGGGACAATTGATCTTAGTATAGTCGAGGGAGGGAAGTATGCAAACATAAGCCTCTTGCAAAATGTGGTAAATTTTGCTATAATATTGTTCAGGAAAACGGGTAAAAGCCCCTATAATAATAAAGATTATGGCAAAAAGAAAAAAACGAAGTTCGAATAGGAAAAAATCAGCACCTCAGGCACCACAACATACGTTGCCGCAGGGTTTTTGGGCGCAAGTTGGCGCGCTGTTCCTTATTGCATTCTCTTTAATCCTTATCTTAAGTTGGTTCCAAATCGGTGGGCCAGTCCTTGAATGGCTCAATACGGCTGCACTTAGCACGATAGGGTACGCAACCTACGTCGCACCGTTGATCTTTATCTACGTCGCGGTTGAAATCTTCCGTGCAGAAGAGAACCGCCTGCCATTTGTCATGAAACTCGCAACCGCAGTTTCACTGATCTGGTTTGCAGGTCTATTCGGGCTTCTTAAGAATGCTGATGGCAAAACAACTGGTGGGTTCGTTGGGGACACCGTTAACAGTGGTATGTTGATGCTGGTGAACTCTGGCGTCGCTGCGTTTGTCTACATTTTGCTTATTTTGATTACCGTACTGTTCATTATCCGTGTGTCTCCGATTACGATTATTAAAAAGATCTGGGAAATGACTCGTCGTGACACGACCGAGCAAGAAGCAAACGTCAAAGTGATGCGTAACGCTGCTGCGATTGATGCACCTGCTAAATCAACAATTGCCGCTGACTTCAAATTGAACGCCGGCGTTCCAACACTTGATAGTAACGATGATGACAAGAAACCGTCACGTCTCTCAAGCTTTAAGGGTGCAACACCTCGTGATAAGTCTGCCGAAGAAGGCTCTGCACTTGTGACGGTGAGCGACCCTAACTGGGAAGCCCCATCTGTTGACCTGCTTGAAAAGAAGCAATCTCCTGCTGATGCCGGTGACGTGCAACAAAATGCCCAGATTATTAAAGACACGTTAAGTGAATTCAATATCGACGTCGACATGGAAGGTGCCAATATTGGACCAAAGGTCACACAATATACTTTGAAGCCACCTTCAGGTGTGAAGCTCACGCGTATTACGCAACTTGAAACCAACATCGCTTTGAACCTCGCAGCACAAAGCCTGCGTATTGAAGCGCCGATTCCTGGTCAAAAAGCCGTTGGTATCGAAGTGCCAAACCGCAAAGCAGCTGATGTGCGTTTGCACTCAATCCTTACCAGCCCACAGTGGAAGGGGAATAGTGAACCGTTGAAGTTTGCGATTGGTAAAGATATCTCTGGCCAAGCAACCCTTGGTGAACTGAACAAAATGCCTCACCTTTTGATCGCCGGTCAAACTGGGTCAGGTAAGTCTGTGATGATTAACACGCTTCTGACGAGTCTGTTGTACCACAATAGCCCTTCTGAAATGAAGTTGATCCTTGTCGACCCGAAGCAGGTGGAAATGGCGCCTTACGAAGACATCCCACACCTTTTGACCCCAGTTATTAATGAACCAGAAAAGACTATTAGCGCGCTGAAGTGGGCCGTGAACGAGATGGAGCGCCGCTATAAATTGCTTGCGCAGAATAAGTTCCGCGACATTGCAACGTATAACAAAATGATTCAAGCTGGTGCCAAGAAAATCACTGTTGCTGACGAAGCAGGAATTCCTCAAGAACACTCTGACGGAGCAATGCCATACATCGTGATCGTGATCGACGAGCTTGCCGACCTGATGATGGTTGCGTCTCGTGACGTGGAAGCGCTGATCGTACGTCTTGCGCAAAAGGCGCGTGCTGTCGGTATTCACTTAGTGCTTGCGACACAACGTCCATCTGTTGATGTTATTACAGGTCTGATTAAGGCTAACGTACCGGCTCGTATTGCCTTTACGGTGGCCTCACAAATTGACTCACGAACCATTCTTGACCAAGTTGGCGCCGAAAAACTCCTTGGACAAGGTGACATGCTGATGCTGACACCTTCAATGAGCAAGCCAAAGCGTATCCAGGGTGCCTGGGTAACCGACGAAGAAGTGATCAAGATTTCTGATCACCTGCGTGCGCAATCTCCACCACAGTACAACGACGAAGTCGTCAGTATGCCTGTGACCTTGAATGGTAAGGGTGGCGTGGTAATGGACTTTGACGGTAATGGTGGTGATGGTGACGACGATATGTATCGTGATGCTGTCCGTGTCGTGATCGATAGCGGCAAAGCCAGTGCCAGCCTGTTGCAGCGTCGCCTCCGAGTTGGCTATGCCCGCGCAGCGCGTTTGGTTGAGAACATGGAAGAGCAGGGGATTATCGGCCCAGCAGACGGTGCACGGCCTCGAGATGTCCTTGTAAGTAGCTTCGACGATGTCTTTGGCTCATCACAAACACCTGATGGTGCAACGGACTTAAATGGCGACGATCTAGGCTAAATCTTAAACCAGTCTAAACCAATATCTGATCAGGCTTGTCCTGATCTTTTTGGTTGCTTAGACTAGAAGGGAGGGTGACTGATCGGCACCTTGCTAATAGGGGTGAGTTACGGTATAATAACAGAGATAATAACTCAAGCTTATATGATTTTATAGAAAGTATAAGCATCCGATGTTGGAAACGACTAGGATACCAAAAGGAGAAACATGAAAGAATACGAACTCACCGTTGTGATTCACCCTGATCTGGAAGCAGATCTCGAAACACCACTAACGAAAGTACGTGACATCATCACAAACGCTGGTGGAACAATTATTCGCGAAGACAACTGGGGTAAGAAGAAATTAGCTTACGCTATCCGTCGCGAAGAATTCGGCATCTATGTATACATGGATGTATCACTTCCAGCAGACGCACCACTAAAGATTAGCAACATCTTCAACATTACTGACGAAGTATTGCGATACCTTCTAGTGACTGTGAACGAAAAGGCACGAAAAGCACTCGCTGAGCAAGCTGCTCAAGTAAGCGAAGACGCTAAAAACGACACTAAAGAGGACTAATAATTATGGCGAAGAGCATCAACCAAGTAATTCTCATGGGCCGCCTAACCCGCGATCCTGAACAACGTACAACAACCAGCGGAAAGACAATTGCGAGCTTTAGCATCGCTGTCGACCGCGGTGGTGAAAGTGACCAAGCTGACTTTTTCGATGTGACTGCATGGGAAAAGCTCGGTGAACTCGTCGTTCAATACTTAGGAAAAGGACGCCGCGTACTTGTACAAGGCCGCCTTCGCCAAGATAGCTGGGATGACAAAGAAACCGGTAAAAAGCGCTCACGCGTTGAAGTAACCGCAACTGACGTTACCTTCCTTGATGGACCAAACGGTGACGACGATGGCCAACGCCAAAGCGCACCACGCTCAAGCTCGAACTCTAGCAGCTCGAACAAATCTGATGATGTTGTTATTGAAGACATCGAAGACAAACCAATTGATTTAAGTGAAATCCCTTTCTAGACCTTCTAGAAAATTAATAAGGAGAATAAGAAGATTATGCCAAAACGACTAAAGAAAGATACACCTGTATATTTTGACTACAAAGATGTCAAAACTCTACAACGTTTCGTAAACATTTATGGACAAATCGAACCAATCGGTAAGACTGGTTTGAGCGCAAAACAACAGCGCCAACTTGCAACTGCTATCAAGCGTGCACGTCACCTTGCGCTACTACCATTCGTATCTCAAGGATAGTAGATCATGGGGTACTACCAACCAACTGATCTAAAAAAAGGTGCTGTCGTGCAAATCGACGGCAAGCCTTTTCGCGTCATCGAATATAACCAAAAGGTTATGGGGCGCGGCGGAAGCATCGTTAACGTCAAGATCAAGAACTTGATCGACGGATCGGTGATTCCAAAGACTTTCAAGGGTCAAGAGCGCGTTGAGTCTGCCGATGTAAACAGTCAAACTGTCCAGTACTTGTACAACGACGGTATTGATTATTACTTTATGGACCCAACCACTTTTGAGCAGTTCCAGCTTCCAGCTGATGTTGTTGATGAAGCGAAGGGCTACCTAAAAGAAGCCGACGAACTCAGCCTACAATTCTTTGATGGCCGCGTGATTAACGTTGAGCTTCCAAAGAATGTATACCTCGAGGTAACGTACTCAGAAGACGTCGTAAAGGGTGATACAACCAGTAGCGTCCTAAAGGATGCAACACTTGAAACTGGACTTGTTATCAAGGTTCCTGCGTTCATTAAAACGGGTGATATTTTGTCTGTTGATACATCAACTGGTGAATACCGCGAACGAAAGAAATAGTTGGACAAGAAAAAACGCCTTGATGCAGAGATGACCCGTCGAGGGTTAGTGCCAACGCGCTCGCAGGCCGAGAGCTTTATTAAGCTTGGAAAAGTGAAAGTAAACGGGCAACTCATCGAGAAGCCGGGCTTTTTTGTGACTGCGACATCACAGATTAAACTTGATGTTGATGAGCAATACGTCAGCCGAGCAGGGTTGAAGCTTGCCAGTGTGGCGCAGATTTTGAAGCTCGATTTTCGGGACAAGATTGTCCTTGATGTCGGAAGTAGCACTGGTGGATTCACTGATTATGCGCTACGTCGTGGTGCGAAAATGGTGTTCGCCGTAGATGTTGGGACAGATCAATTGCACCCAAGTCTCCAGGGACACCCTAAAATTTATCTCCATGAAAAGACTGATATTCGGGACTTTTACCTTCGTAAAGATGTGCCGCAAATTGTCGTGATCGATGTGTCATTCATTAGTTTGCGCGAGATCTTGCCACACATTGCGCGAGAGCTTGCGGATGCTAATACGCAGATCGTTGCGATGGTGAAGCCACAATTTGAAGCAGGCCGCGACCAGGCGAATAAAGGGGTTATTAAAAATGACGCCGTGCGACGTCAGATTTTGAAAGACTTTGAGTTTTGGGCGAAGGACCTATTCTTTATAGGTGACAAGCGTGACAGCGATGTTGCGGGCGCAAAGGGGAATCAGGAACGATTCTACTTGCTGACGTTGAAGCGGAACTCGACGACATCACCAGGACGCATTACGTAGTCACGACCTTCAGTGCGAACTTTTCCGGCGCTCTTAGCTGCCGCTTCGCTTCCCGCGGTAATGAGATCATCGAAGTCGACGATTTGTGCAGCGATGAAGCCTTTTTCAAAATCACCGTGAATAACACCAGCAGCTTTTGGCGCAGTGTCGCCTTTATGGATTGTCCAGGCACGAATTTCTTGTGGACCGGCAGTGAGGTAACTCTGCAGACCAAGTGTTTCGTAAGCGACACGACCAAGTTGTGAGAGTCCAGATTCTTTCACGTCATATGCTTCAAGGAGTTCGGCTGCGTCAGCTGGGTCAAGTCCACGCAGTTCTTCTTCGATCTTTGCACAGATAAAAACGCTAAGGGCAGGGGCGACAAGCGCAGAGAGTTCTTGCTTGCGAGACTCATTACTGAGCACTTCTTCGTCGACGTTGAATACGTAGATAACTGGCTTACCACTGATAAGTTGCAGTCCTTGGATAAGTTCAGTGTTCAATCCTTCGATTTCGCTGATTAGTTTTCCTTCAAGCAGTGGGGTTTGCAATTTTTGAACTTCGGCAAGTTCAGCCTTGGCTGCAGGACGAGCTTTAATCTCGCGTTCGAGGCGGGGGATTTGTTTTTCGATACTTTGTAGGTCAGCCAAGATAAGCTCGGTGTTAATCGTTTCGATATCTTTTTTAGGATCAACCGTGTCATCAACATGAATCACGTCGGGGTTTTCGAAGGCACGTACGACGTGGACGATTGCGTCACATTCACGGATGTTGGCGAGGAACTTGTTCCCAAGGCCTTCGCCCTTACTGGCACCGGCGACGAGGCCAGCGATGTCGACGAAGGTGACTGTCGCAGGAAGGACTTTCTTTGCACTGTATAGGTCTTGTAGAACCGCGAGGCGTTCGTCTGGAACGGCAATAATACCTGTGTTTGGTTCGATTGTAGCGAACGGATAATTAGCCGCCAAAATGTCATTGTCAGTCAGTGCATTGAACAGGGTTGATTTGCCGACATTTGGAAGGCCGACGATTCCGATAGATAAACTCATAATTCCTCTTATTTTAACAGATAAGAGGTGACCTTTCCACTCTTGATTGCCACAGCAGCTAAAATCCTTTATGCTTATGGTAGTTATGATTCGAAAACGCGTATCGATTCCAAAATTCTTGTTGCTGCTGGCTGGACTCCTGGTTGGAGGGCTTTTGTTCACCAATGGTGCCGCGCAGGCGATTACGTATTATGGTCCCGACAAGGCTGAGTTTGGTGGAGCGGGATCTGGTTCGCGCTATGCACTTGAAGATACAACGAATGTATCAGGTGCAGATAATGTGACATTCCCAGTTTATTATCTTAATGATGGTCCTGTGCCAGACGATGTTACTGGCTTTAAACCGCCAACTAGTATGATTATTCAGTTCAAGGAATTTAAAAACTTTGGAGCAAACCTTCAGGTATATACACCGTCGACCGGTACATGGAACACTGTATCAAGTGGTGGAACACGGACAATCTCAAAAGATGACTTCACATATCGAGCTGATATCAATGGGTGGGAATCGTACTACATAGTGCGTATGTCTAGCTCTGGCACACAGAAAAAACAATTCCGTGCGTATGTTACGCAGCCTGCTGCATCACTTGTCGCATCCGACTCAAAGAGGGGAACGATTGGCAAGATTGGATACTCTGCAGCGAACGGCTCAAAAGTAGCAATTGCTGCACAGGGTCGGTGTGATCCAGGTAGTGGTGCGGATAGGTCGGGCTGCGGCAAGTACTTTAACTATGTCTTGCCCTTTGGTACAAAATGTAGTCAGGCTGGTGCAAAGCCTGATGCGCAAGTAATCATTTACGATAATGATAATCACAGTACAGGCACAGACTATAGGATCCAGGGCAAGAGAGCCTTTACTGCTAAATTGTATGATGTGACGACGGGTACTGCAGTAGAAGTGGATGTAAAAAGAAGTGGTACTGCAGGTAATAACAAAAACTATGTGTACGAGTTTAATGCGGAACCTCGACATAAATACCAGTTCCGTATTAATGATGTATATACCAACAACGTCATTCAATTCAAACTGCCATACGACAGCATCGAATCAATCACAGATTGTAACTATGACATTACTCCAACTGTGTCCATAGATCCTGCTGTTACAGAAGCATCATTAGGGTCACTTTCAGGTTCGTACTATACGACCAACGCGCGTTTAGGTGCGAGCGATAGCAGTGCGTGGCAGTTGGTTCGCTGTATCGTACCGCGTGCGCTCGTGGCAAGTGCACACGAGAAAGCGCCAGATAATAAAACCAACGGACTCCAGACGTACCGCGCGCTCGGTGCAAATTGCCGAGAAGAAACCTCTGGCACAACCTCCTTTAAAACAGGAGGGCCACATAGAATAGGTACCTTCGGAGAGCCGACGCCAGCGCTACAGGCCGGTGATAGGGTGTGCTATATCTTCTCGATTAATCGTTACGCAAATAACTCTGGTGACGATGCGTGGCGTCATGGTATCGACTGTACATTGATTGCCAAAAAGCCAAAGGTGCAGATTCTGGGAAGTGACCTGTTTGTTGGACGATTGTTCTCAGACTCAACAGGTGCAATTCCAAATTCAAAAATTCAAGCTTCGATCACAAAGAAAGATAGTATTTACGGATCTTGGGTTGAATACTTGGGTTCTGCAACAGGCACCATTACGAATCTTGGAACAGGTTCAGGGTACGCTAATGGGGCGGGTGCAGATCAAACTGCCTGCGCCGTGGGCAAACTGACCTTATCAAACTCGCTCACTTCTGGCACCTGTCAGGAGTCTGCAATGGGGAAGTACAATACAAACCAGACGATTCCGAACGTGATGGGTTCATTCGCGACAGCAGCGACGACCCCGACACTCCCTGCGAGTACTGCGCTTTCGGGCTTGAATGGGCTTTATAAAGCACCAAATGCACTGACAATTACGGGCGGGACAATTCCTGCTGGACGCTCCGTTATTATTAACGCGCCGAATAGTGACGTAACAATTAGTGGCGACATTACTTACGCGAGTGGTCCATACGCAAATGCCGACCAGATTCCTCAAGTGGTGATTATTGCGAAAACAATTAACATCCGTGGTGCAAATAGCGCCACTGCGGTTAATAATATTGATGCATGGTTGATTGCGACCGATTCTGTAAATACTTGTTCAGATGTCGCTGCGGGCGCACTGACAACGGCACTCTGTGCAACACAGCTTGTCGTGAATGGTCCAGTGATGACTAATAAACTCTTCCTTTGGCGCACTGCAGGTGCACAGACGGGGAGTGACGAGGTTGCGGGTGAAGTATTTAACCTTCGTGCGGACGTCTATTTATGGGCATTAGCACAAGCAGCCAAGAGCGGTCGACTCCAAACCGCAACCGAAACTGAATTACCTCCACGTTTCTAGATCATTTCGCCTTGCTATTTCCCTTATGCTTTCGGTATAATGAGGGACAATATGGCATTACTAAAAGGCGTGGGCGACTTCTTTGCACTGGATATTGGAACGAATGCGGTACGCGTACTGCAACTTTCCTCAACCGGGCCTGATAGCTGGGCGCTCGAACACTTTGGATATGCCCCTCTCGACGAGAAAACTGCGACAAGCAACTCACCTGAAAGCCTTCGCAAACTAGGCGAAATTATCATGACTGCAGTAGGACAGAGTGGTATCAAGACAAAAAGTGTTGTTATTGGCCTTCCTTCAAGTCGAACTTTTACGACAGTTATTGAACTTCCGGTTATGCCCGAAGCTGAACTTAAGAGCACGCTGAAATATCAAATCGATCAATACATCCCTATGGCAGTGAATGAGGCAAAGGTTGACTGGGCACTGCTTGGAACATCGTTGCACGATCCGAAACAACAAGAGGTTCTTCTGGCGAGTACCTCAAACGCATACGCTGAAGAGCGCCTCGAATTTATTGAAAGTCTTGGGCTTGATGTAATCGCTTGTGAGCCAGACCCACTGGCTATGGTTCGTTCACTGCTTCCAGCTGGTGCACCTGACGCTCGTCTGATTATTGATGTAGGTGAGCAATCAACTGATCTTGCGATTACTTTTGGTGATAGTCCACGTTTAGTGCGCACAATCCCAATGGGTGTTCGTTCACTTGTGAAAGCAGCTGTACAGAATTTGAACGTCCAAGAAGACCAAGCTCGTCAATTCATCTTGAAGTTTGGACTTGCGCCTGACCGCCTCGAAGGCCAGGTATATCGAGCAGTGGAATCAACTCTCGAGAACTTTGCGACTGAACTGACGAAATCAATCAAGTTCTTCCAAACACGCTACCCAAGCACCCCAGTTGGAGGAATCCTCCTTTCTGGTCACGCGGCAATCGTGCCATTGTTTGGTGAATATGTTACTGCAAAGACAGGTGTACCTTCAAGTATTGCGAATCCATGGCAAAAAGTTCGTGTCTCACAGTCTGATCAGCAGCAACTGATGACAGTAGCATCTGAATTTGCGACTGTGATTGGTCTTGCACAACGAAGGAACAAGCGATGATTGAAATTAACCTTGTCCCAGATGTAAAACAAGAACTTATCAAAGCGCGCATGATACGCTCATCAGTCGTGTCTGGTTCGATTGTTGCGACTATTGTCGCAGTTGCGATTGTGGCGCTTCTTGCCATCTATGTGTTTGGTGTACAGACTGTTCGCAGCACTGTTGCTGACGATGCAATTAAAAAGGGTGGGGCACAACTGGCTTCTGTCGAAGACCTTTCAAAGATCCTCACCATTCAGAATCAGCTAACTAAGATTAACGCACTAAATGACGCCAAGGCAGTCGATTCACGTATCTTTACGATGCTTCAGGCAGTGCTTCCGCCAGCACCGAACAACGTGCAGGTTTCTGACGTCACAGTTGACGCTGAGACCAAGACGATTACCCTCGAAGGTCAAACAGGGACGTATCCAGCCCTCGAAGCGTTCAAGAAGACGATCGGTGCAGCACACGTTCGTTACAAGGATGCAGACGGTGTACAACAAGACATCCCACTCGCAACAAATGTCAGCCTGACAAATATTAGCTTTGGTGAAGACGCAACAGGCGCGAAAGTACTTCGATTTACTGTCAGCTTTACGAATGCAGAAGAATTATTCTCAACGAAGGTCGCGTCACCAACTATCGTGCTTATTAACGGTGGTAACGTCACCGACTCGTACCTGGGTATTCCAAAGAGTATCTTTGTTGATCGAGCGGCTGATACAGGAGAGGACAACTAATGAAGCCAAATGATATCGCGCTGCGAAAGCGTTCACAAATTTCAAAAGCGAACCGAACGATGTTTATTGCGATCGCGATTGCATCAGCTTTGGTTGCGTTTGCGTTAGTTGCATCAATCTTCTTGGCGCAAAAATTGATCTTTAATGAGAAAGTACTGCTGGAAAAGAACAAGACGATCAGCACGCTCAACACGAATAATGGGCTCGTTGAGTCACTAAAGACTGAAGTGCAAGTACTTGATACCAACGAAAACCTAGCCAAAGTGAAAGCAAACGAAAGCGATCAAGCAATCCAGGTTATTTTGGATGCGCTTCCTGCAGATGCCAATTCACCTGCACTTGGTGCGTCACTACAAATCAAACTGCTTGCAGGTATCGAAGGTCTGACGATCGATAGTCTCCAAGTCGATCCAGTCATTGGCGTTGAATCGCTCTCAGCAAATGGCGAAGGTTCAGCTGAAGGCGGCAACGAGATTACCTTCCAGTTCTCTGTAACAGGTAATCAGGATGCACTTATGAAAGCTTTGACTAATCTTGAACGATCAATTCGTACCATCGACGTTACGAACCTAAAGATTGAGAACAAGGGCACAACACAGGTGATGACCGTGCAAGGTCGTGCTTTCTACGAACCAGCGAAAAATATAATGCTCTACAGCAAGGTGGTACGGCCATGAAACGCACAGATATAGCACTTATTGTTCTGATTGCAGCGTTTAGTGCTGGATTGGCATATTTCGTTGCCAGTAGCGTTTTCGTTGGTATGACGAGCGAAAAAGGCGAGAAAGTACAAACCGTTGATGCCATGACGGGTGACATTGAAGCACCTGCCACAGCTGTCTTTAACGAGAACGCAATCAACCCTTCAATTAGAGTTGATATTAATGGTGGTGAGCCGGCAGCGACTACCGAGACTGGAGCGCAGACTCAAACTGGAACAGGTGCCAACACGCCTAGCACAACAGATACTGACTCGGAAACCACACCTTAAGGAGTGACATGCCACTACTCACTGACGATATCCAAGAAAAACTAATCAAACTCCTCATTGATGAAGGATTAGTTACTTCTGATGTCCTACAAAAAGCACAGGCTGACTCGGCCGCAGCCAAAAAACCACTCTTTAGTCTGTTGTCTGAACAGGCCATTATTGATGACGAGCTGCTGACGCACGCCATTGCACAAGTTTCGGGTGTGCCGTATGTAAACTTAACGAACACATTAATTGATCAGAACATCCTGACGTTACTCCCAGAAGATATTGCAGAGCGATTCATGGCCGTACCTCTGGCAGAAGTGCAAAATCGCCTCGCGGTGGCGATGATCGACGCCAACAACGTACAGGCAGTTGATTACCTCGCAAACCTTATCCAGCGCCCATTAAAGGTCTTTATGGCATCCGAACCTGGTGTTCGTCACGTCCTTGATCAGTACCGTACCGACCTTTCTAGTGTCGACAAAGCGGCTGAAGTATCTCAAGCAGAAGCGCAAGCTGAAGAGGCGAGTGATGTTAAGACAATTGTTCAAGATTCACCAATTAGCCAAGCGCTGAGTAAGATTCTTGAATACGCCGTAAAGTCACGCGCCAGTGACGTGCACATTGAACCGCTTGAAGGAACGCTCAAGATCCGTGTTCGGGTTGATGGTGTGCTTCGTGAAATTATGCAACTTCCAAAAAGCATCGAGCCTGCACTCGTGAGTCGTGTGAAGATTCTCGCAAACCTGAAAATCGACGAACACCGTGTACCGCAAGACGGTCAATTTACCGTTAAGATTGCTGCAAAAGAAGTCGACCTTCGTATCGCGATCAGCCCTGTTGTATGGGGTGAACAAATTGTGATCCGTCTGCTCGATAAATCTGGGAACTCATTCGACCTTGAAGAGATGGGGTATGCCGGTCGTGGACTTCGTGTAATTCGTCACGGTGTAAAGCGACCAAACGGCATGGTGCTGACGTCTGGACCAACTGGTTCAGGTAAGTCGACTAGTCTCTATGCACTTATTAAAGAGATTAAAGACGACAGCGTAAATATTGTTACACTTGAAGACCCAGTTGAATACAAGATGGACGGTGTAAACCAAATTCAGGTAAATGCTGATGTTGGACTGACGTTTGCTAACGGGCTGCGTTCAATTCTTCGTCAGGACCCTGACGTTGTGATGGTAGGGGAGATCCGTGATGGTGAGACTGCGGCACTTGCGGTGCAGGCAGCCCTGACAGGACACCTTGTGTTCAGTACACTCCACACAAACAGTGCAGCCGGCGTGCTTCCGCGTCTGCTTGATATGAACATTGAGCCATTCTTGATTGCCAGTACAGTGAATACAATTATTGGTCAGCGATTGGTGCGTAAAGTTGCAGGCAAGCGGGAAACATATCAATCAAGTCCGATTGAAACACAAAATATTGCGGCGACAATTGGTCACTTACTCCCTAAAACAAAAGAAGACGTTGCGCGCGTTTCACAAGATTTAGGCTACAAAGATCTTCCCCTGGCTGGCCAAAGCGCTTATACTTTGGTAAGAGGAATCGATACCCCTCAGACACCGCACGGCTATAGTGGTCGCGCCGGTATCTACGAAGTGATGGATGTGAACCAAGAAATTCAAGCACTGATTGTCTCAAAGGCATCCAGTTCAGAAATTCAACGGCTCGCAGTGTCACAGGGGATGATCACGATGCGCCAAGACGGATACCTCAAAGCACTGTCTGGCATCACAACTCTCGAAGAAGTGAACAGGGTAACGTCGGATACGGCCTAAGGTAAAAAGAATAAGGTGGAAAATACTATGCAGAATCAACAATTAAGGATCGAAGTACTACTCGAAGAAGTCGTCCGTCGTAAAGCGTCTGACCTTCACTTGCAGGTGAGTCTTCCACCGATGCTTCGTATCGATGGGTCTCTTGTGCCGATCGCAGGCTTTAATCCTTTAGACGAAGCAGGTGTTGAAACACTTATTTTTGCCATTCTTGACCAAGACCAACGCCAAATCCTCCTAAAGGATAAAGAATTCGACTTCAGCTTCGCCTTTGGAACACTTGGACGTTTCCGTGTGAACGCCTTTCACGAACGTGGCAACTTGGCTGCTGCACTGCGTTTGATTCCAAACGAAATTAAATCAATCACTGAACTTGGTATGCCAAACGTTGTGCTTGGGTTTGCTGACTATCCACGCGGACTTGTGTTGGTGACTGGACCAACTGGATCAGGGAAGTCTACGACACTTGCGGCGCTTGTCGACAAGATCAACACCGAGAAATCAAACCACATTATCACCATCGAAGATCCAATCGAATTTACACACAAGTCAAAGAAGTCAGTTATTGTCCAGCGTGAAGTACACTATGACACCTACAGCTTCTCGGCTGCGCTTCGTTCAAGTCTTCGCCAAGACCCTGACGTTGTGCTTATTGGTGAGATGCGTGACCTTGAAACCATTTCAGCGGCGATCACTATTGCTGAAACAGGACACCTTGTCTTTGCGACGCTTCACACAAACAGCGCTGCACAATCAATCGATCGTATGATCGACGTTTTCCCCCCACACCAACAGCCACAGATCCGCGCGCAGCTTTCAAATATCTTGATGGCAATTGTGTCACAGCGCCTTGTGCCTGCAATTGGTGGCGGACGTGTCGTTGCTGCCGAGATTCTTGTTGCGAACCCTGCAGTCCGTAACATTATTCGTGAAGGTAAGGCGCACCAACTTGATGCGATTATTCAGACCGGTGCAGACCAAGGAATGCAGACAATGGACCGTACACTCGTTGGGCTTGTGCAAGCCGGAACGATTACCTATGACAGTGCTCGTGAGTACGCCGTCGACTTAACTGAATTCGAAAGATTAATGAGAGGCTAGCCACACGTGAAGAAATATACGTACGAAGCCCGTGACCGCGCCAGCAATAAGCTTGTTAAGGCCAGCCTCCAAGCTGAGTCTGAAAGCTCAGCTGCGCAATTGTTGGTCAAACAAGGATTCGTGCCGCTTTCTATCAAGGAACAAATCGGTGACGGCTCGTTCCTTGAACGCCTCACTGGACGTATCACCACCAAAGACCGCGTTGTCTTTACGCGTCAGCTCGCAACATTGATTGGCGCAGGACTTCCACTCAGCCAAAGCCTTCACACTGCGATGGAACAAACAAATAATAAGCGACTACAAGCAGTTGTTCAAGAAATTGTTACGGATGTAGAAGGTGGTAAGTCGCTTTCACTCGCATTTGCGAAACACCCACAGGTATTTGACGGTGTGTTTATCTCACTTATATCAGCAGGTGAGTTGTCTGGAACACTCGATGATTCATTGCAACGTGTCGCGACACAACAAGAGAAAGATGCTGCCACAATGAGCAAGATTAAGGGTGCGTTAACGTATCCAATTATTGTGCTATTTGTTATTGGTGGTGTATTGGCATTCATGTTGTTCACTGTTGTTCCACAGGTAGAGAAATTATATGAAGACCTTGGCAAGCAGCTGCCATTCTTGACGCAGATCATGGTGTCGGCGGCTGACTTCTTGGCAAGCTTCTGGTGGCTTGTATTGATTGCGGTTGGTGTCGGGGTGTATTTCTTGCTGCAGTACCTCAAAACTGATTCAGGAATCCGCGTGAAAGATACGTTCAAGATCAAAGTACCGATTTTTGGAAATATGATCCGTAAATTGTACATGGCGCGCTTTACTCGAACTGGACAAACACTACTAGCAACGGGTGTCAGTATGCTTGATATGCTCAAGATTAGTTCTACTGCTGTGAATAACTCGATTATCGCGGAAAGCATTGATCGTGCGGCTGAAAAGGTGAAAGGTGGTAAGGCATTGTCTGCGGCACTTGAGCCAGAAGAAATTATCATGACCTTGGTTCCACAGATGATCAAGATCGGTGAGCAATCAGGTCGCATCGACGAAATGATGGGACGTGTTGCACAGGTATACGAAGACGAGCTCGACGAACAAATTAAAACGATTTCGACAGCGATCGAACCAATCTTGATGGTTGTATTGGCTGTTGTTGCCGGGGGAATGGTTGGGGCAATCTTGCTGCCAATCTACGGTTTGGTTAACGGCATTAACGTATAAAATAGTAGACAAATCTTCCGAGGTCAGCTACTATAAACACAAGCAGTTATGCAATAATTTAGTTCATTTGAAAGGTGGAAAAAATTCCTATGAACGTTCTCAACAGAAACAAAGCCCAAAAGGGATTCACGATCATCGAGGTCGTCTTGGTACTTGCGATTGCAGGACTTATCTTCTTGATGGTGTTCATCGCGCTTCCAGCGCTGCAAAGTAGCCAACGCGATACAGCTCGTAAGGCCGATGTGGGATCAATCTCATCAGCAATTACGGCGTACACAGGTAACAACCGTGGGCTTCTACCTACGACTCAACAGTTAACTGGTGATGAGAACGGTAAATTCGATACTGACACTGGTAAATTCGGTGGATATGCAACGTCTGTCTCAAATAACACAACCGAGATCACTGTGCTTGCAGCAGCTACATCTGTGACTGTTTCACAAGGTCAAATTAAGGTGTATAAGGGTTCAAAATGTGCCGCATCAAGCGCAGCGAGCGGTGACACTGCCAACCAAGCCCTCGAAAAGGGAAGTGCTCGTCAATTCGCAATCGTTACCTTCCTCGAAGCTGGAAGTGGTACAGCGTACTGCCAAGATAGCTAGCTCTATCAACTCCAATGAAACGTCTCAGCAAAACTGAGGCGTTTCTTTTTTATAGGGGGCACAATCTGTTATGATAATGGTTATGGAAATCGTTATATATGTAGGACTCGCTCTGTTCGGACTGGTACTTGGAAGCTTTGCCGGCGCAACTGTCTGGCGTCTACGTGCACGTCAGTTAGTCGCTGATAAAAAAGCGGGTGAACACGTTGATCACGCTGAATACACAAAGCTGAAAAAACTTGCCAGTGAAAAGACCTCGAAAGATCGTTCGCGTTGTCTGCACTGCGGCTATGAATTGAAGTGGTATGATCTTGTGCCACTTGTGAGTTGGTTGACACTCCGCGGTCGTTGCCGCAACTGTCACAAAGAAATTGGTCGTATGGAGCCATTGATCGAGCTAGGAACGGCCGCGTTCTTTGTCGCTTCGTACGCATTTTGGCCAGTTGAACTCGTAGGTGCACTGCCGATTGCAATCTTTGCACTGTGGCTACTGTCTGGTATCGGCCTCGCCATTATGTTCGCATACGACAGCAAGTGGTATTTGCTTCCAGACAAGATTAACTTTGCAGTTATTGGACTTGGACTGGCTACTGCGGTACTGACGATTATTGATAGTCCTGACAAGATAGGGACACTCCTGAGTATATTGGGTGCCGTCGCTGTACTGAGTGGTATTTATTTTGCACTTTATGTTATCTCGAAAGGTCGCTGGATTGGGTTTGGCGATATCAAGCTTGGTCTAGGGCTGGCACTGCTTTTATCTGATTGGAAACTGGCGTTGATCGCACTCTTTGCTGCGAACCTTATCGGCTGTCTGATTGTGATTCCTTTGATGGTGTCGGGTAAGTTGAAACGCGACTCACGCGTCCCATTTGGACCACTTTTGATTGCTGGTGCAGTCATCACAAAATTGGTTGGCGCGGGTATCGCCGAGTTTTACACACTGAGCTTGATGTAGCCATCACTTCAAAGAGGTCACAGTCGTACCGCTTATGCTATAATGGCGGTACAATGGGCACACAACATACACGCGGTTTTACGATCATTGAAACAATGCTGGTTCTGGCAATTACAGGAGTCTTGATCGCTGGACTACTGACAGGAATTGGCGCGTCAATTGGTGTGCAACGCTACCGTGACTCAGTCACTTCTTTGAAATCATTAGTGCAGGATCAATATGCTCGCGTGACAAATGTCAGTAATGATCGCAACGAGAATTGGACATGTGATGCATCTGCGACACCTGTCAGTACTGCTAATTCGGGTATTGCGCCAGGACAAACCGACTGTGTGCTGCTAGGGCGATACCTGAGTATTAGCGACGGTGCTATTTCCATGGCAACCGTCGTCGGATACGGCAATAATACGACCAGCCCAACAGGCACAAGCGACGTGAAGCAGATGAAAGATAACTATACTTTCGGTATTGCAAAAGATAGCATCGAAACGCCAACGATTGAATGGGGTTCAACGATATCATGGCCGGTGAAGGGAACTGGTTCACTTTCAGACCAAACTCCACATCGAATTGGAATCCTGATCGTTCGCTCGCCACAAACAGGCGCACTGTACACGTTTACGAGTAGCCCGCTTGCTACGGTGACCGAGATCGATACAATCAGTTCGGACGCATTAAAAGAATTATTAATTGAAGGTACTGCAACGATACCTGGCCAGTCTGCACGCAGCGTCTGTATTAATCCGGACGGTGTTGTCGTGCCCGAACGATTCGCGTTGTTTATTAATGAAGCTGCCACTGGCGCAACTTCAATCGAGACACGTACAAACAATACAACCAAAGACTTGGGTGGAACGACTGAATGTTAAGTCGTCGTATTGAAAGAGGGGACACGCTCATTGAAGTGCTGTTTGCTTTTGCTGTCTTGAGCCTAGTTGTAGTGGGTGCAATGGCAATTATGAATCAAGGAACTGTCGCGTCACAACGGGCGCTCGAAACAACGCTCGTGCGAGATGAAATCGACGCTCAGGCAACGACACTACGTTTTTTGCATGACGCATACATTACAGCCTATCAGCCAAATGGAACGTATCCCGTCACGACACCGGCTGGTCAATGGAAAAAGCTCGCAGATACCGTTACGACCACACCCGTTTCTAAGTTTGGTAATACCGAAACATGTGAGCGTCCAGATAAGAGCTTTATTTTGAATGCATCTGCTGCAACCTATATTGATACGCCAGCTGTATTTACTCCTGCGTTGACCTTTGCACAAGTTGTCTACGACGGGACTGAGGTAAAAGAATCTCAGGGTGTGTGGATTGAAGCGGTCAGGTCGGCGGCAAGTGCTGATGCGAATCAACAGAACACACGCTACATTGATTTTCATTTGCGCGCCTGTTGGGATGGCCCAGGTCAAGGACCACCGATGACTATTGGAACGATTGTGAGGCTATATGAACCACGTGGATAAGAGAAAAAAAGAACAAGGCTTCACACTGATTGAGCTTTCATTGGCGCTTGCTTTCATCGCGATATTACTTCTAACGATTGCACTGACTATTATTCAAATCGCGACAATCTACAACAGGGGAAGTATTACTAAAGAATTAAATACGACATCACGTGCGCTTGATACTGAACTGAGTTTGGCGCTTCGTTCGAGTGGGGGCTTCTCGCTTGAACCATCTGCAAGTCGCTATGTTCCGTCTGCTGAAGGTGGACGTCTGTGCCTAGGGCAATATAGTTACATCTGGAATTATGGACGTGCACTGAGTGAAGTGAAATCAACACGGAACATGTACGTGACCGGTTCTGTGGTGACAGGTGGAAATATTGTTACGAAAGACGGCGCAACACGATACGAGATTGGATTTGTGAAAGTACCTGATAGTAGTAATGCGTACTGTACGCCTGACGGACAGGGTAGATACAAAGCCGTTGTGCCAACGAATGCCACCGAATTACTTCGAACGGGTGATCACGGACTCGTGCTCCATTCACTCAAGGTGGAAACGACGACAACTGCCAAAGACAAACAGTCTGGACAGCAGCTCTATCGGATCTCGTACACCTTGGGTACTGATAAGATCGGCGCGTTGAATGGCAACGCCACAACCCCTCCAACTAAATGTTTGGAGCCAGGTCAGCCGGGCGCAGACTTTAATTATTGCGCAATTCAACAATTCACACTTGTCCTACGGGTAGTAAGTGGGTTTAACTAGTATGGTTATGCTTACTCGACGTCATGAATCTGGAGCCGTTTCACTATTTCTCGTTATCTTTGCGATGCTTCTTATCACTATTGTGACATTGAGCTTCCTTCGTATCATGGTCAACGACCAGCAGCAGGCGACGGCGAATGACTTGTCACAAAGTGCCCGTGATTCAGCACTTGCTGGAGTAGAGGACGCCAAGCGTGCACTAATCCATTATCGGACTGTGTGTAATAGTGGCGATGTAAGCCTGTGTGCGGATACAAAAAACATAGTGAACTCGCCTAAGTGTAATGAAGGACTTCAAAATGTCATTCCGTATTCCGAGAACCGAGAAGTGGCCGTGCAGCAATCTCAATCTGCAGCGAATGACGCGCTTTTGAACCAGGCGTATACCTGTGTAAAGATGAAGCTGGAAACGGTTGATTATGTCAGTGCAGGTGCACAAAAAGCGAATACCTCAAAGTTAATTCCGCTAAAATCAACTGCGCCAATTACTGCGATTACAATTGAATGGTACGTTGCAGATGATCTTGGTGGAGCGCCAACAAGTGTGAACTTATTCCGCAAGGGCTCGCCATCACTGCCATTATTTTCAAAGACAGATTGGGTACAAAGTCGCCCGTCATTGATGCGTGCACAGCTGATGCAGTATGGATCAACATTTAATCTTGTCGACTTCGACAACTCAACAGCTATCAATAGTAATGCGAATACGCTTTTCCTATATCCCGTCGGCACAACAGGCTCAACAACCGCACCTTCTGCGAATTCATACGGGTTTGCAACAGATGACACACGCAAAACTCCTACAGGATCACCAAGAGAAGTGCATTGTAAGGGTGCACTCGTCGGTGGAGGCTACGCATGTATGGTGACGATCGACCTTCCACAAGCGGTAGGTCAGTCTGACAATAACCGAACAGCATTCCTTCGTTTAACACCGCTGTATAACGCTTCGCATTTCCGTGTCACGCTGAATAACGGCGCGCTTTTCGATGGCGTCCAACCAAGCGTCGACTCTACGGGTCGAGCAAACGATTTGTATCGCCGCATTGAATCACGTGTCGACTTGGTTGATACAAACTTCCCATTCCCAGAAGCCGCTGTCGATTTGACAGGAAACTTGTGTAAAGACTTTATTGTGACTGATACAGCCAGTGACTTCGCTACAAACTGTCAGCCGTAATTACTTACGCGTCACCTGATTCACTGTGAAACTTTTCATATACTTCACGTAAGTGTTGGTCGGTTACGTGTGTATAGACCTGAGTAGTGCTAATGTTGCTGTGACCAAGCATGCTTTGCACGCTTCGAATATCTGCTCCATTCATCAATAGATCAGTTGCAAAGCTATGGCGCATTGTGTGTGGACTCACATGCTTTGTAATACCTACGAGTCGAGTGTATTTCGCGATTGCGCGTTGGACACTACGTGCTGTTAAACGGCGGTAATCACCGCTGTTGGTTTGCTCAACACTTTTGCTATAACTGATGAAGAGCGGAGGTAAACTATCTTGGCGAGCATCGAGGTAGCGATCAACCCAATCAGCGGCTGCCTCACTAATAAATACCGGACGGTCTTTTTGACCTTTCCCACGCACCATGAATTCGCGGCGCTTTGTGTTGACGTGGTCACGGTTCAAATTGGTGAGTTCTGATACACGGAGTCCGCTTGAAAAGAGAAGCTCAACGATTGCGCGGTCACGAAGGCCGGCTTCTGAGTCGATATCGATCGCAGCAAGCATGCGTTCCACTTCATCGTAGTGAAGGAAGGTGACTTGTTTACGCGATACTTTTGGCAGTGTGATTTTATCCGGCGATAACGAAACGATATTGCGCTGTCCAAGGTAGGTGAGGAAGCCACGTAGTGCGATCAGGTGGTATGACTGCGTAATCGTCGCGAGTTCGTCATCATTCACGTTTTTGTAACGATTCAACCACAGGCGATACTTACGAATATTTTCAGATGTGATCTTTTCGACCATGATGTCTTCGGTAAACTCAACGAAGCGCTCGAGGTAGAGTCGATAGTTCTCGGCAGTTTTCGCAGAGCGGCCACCTTCGACTTCGATCGATTCAATATAATCCAGAATCAGTTCAGACATGTACATACAATAAGCATAGCCTAAAACAGGCGGTGACGATACAATAGAGCAGATGGAATGGCTACAAGCAATTATCTTAGGACTGATTCAGGGACTCACCGAGTTCATCCCGATCAGCAGTTCAGGTCACCTTGTGATCGCACAGACGTTCCTTTCAGGCGCGTCAGACCACTTGTTACTAGAGTTTATTAATATCGGAACATTGCTCGCATTGCTGGTATTCTTCCGAAAACGCATTATCGGCATCATCAAAGATATTTTTGTGAACCGTCAGTATAAATTAGCGCGGAACATTATCATTACTTCAGTTCCAGCTGGAGTTGTTGGGTTCTTGCTAGCTGACTTTATTGAGGCGACGCCGTCATTCTTTGGAAGTGCAGTTGTTGTCGCGGTAACATTGGCTGTGGTTGGTATCGTGATGATTGTACTCGAAAAGCTTCCGCACGCTTCGCCTGTTGAAGACGGCGAGAAACTAAGTGGTTGGCGTGCATTCGCTATCGGTGCAGCACAGATGATGGCATTGATCCCCGGCGTATCACGATCTGGTTCAACGATTATTGCTGGGCGCCTGTCTGGACTAACCCCAGCTGCTGCGGCTGAATATAGCTTCTTGGCATCACTGCCAATTATGATCGGTGTGACGATTAAGATTTTTGTAACTGATTCAGATTATCTACTCGCAAACCTCGGCGTACTGGCTGTATCAAACCTTTTTGCCTTTATTAGTGGTCTTTTGGCTGTTGGATTCTTGCTGCGTTACCTCGCGAAACACTCGCTGGCTGTCTTTGGCTGGTATCGAGTTGGACTAGCAGCGGTGCTGACGGTCATACTTTTGGTACAATAGATCCAAACAAGAGGAGAATTCATGAGTCATATCGAACGAACACTTATTTTATTTAAACCCGATGCAGTACAACGCGGTGTCGTTGGTGAAATCTTAACCCGCTTTGAACGCGTTGGCCTAAAGATCGTCGGAACAAAGATGATCGCTCCAGACACAGCACACTACCACAAGCACTACGAAGAAATCGGCCAAGTCATTACACGTCGTGGTGAAGCAACATTCAACAACGTTCTAGCTATGATGAACGAAGGTCCAGTGATTGCGATGGTACTTGAAGGTATCGAAGCGGTTGAACTCGTTCGTAAGCTAGTCGGCTCAACAGAACCAAAGTCATCAGCACCTGGAACAATCCGCGGCGACTTCTCACACATGAGCTACGGCTACGGTGACGCGAAAGAAAAGGGTATTCCAAACCTTATTCACGCATCTGGTGATGCCAGTGATGCTAAGCAAGAAATTCCACACTGGTTCTCAGACGATGAACTCTATGACTATAGTGTTCTAAACGAGAAGTTTACTAGATAACGCAAAGGAATTGCGGCGGAGAGCGGTCCAAACAACATCTGCAGCCCGAGCGAGATAAGGCGCCGGTGCCCTTATCGAACCCGGAGCGAAGCCGTTGTTCGGATCGTTCGCCAACGTGATTCCTTACGACATCTGTTAAAATGGTCACATGCCCCAGTAGCTCAACTGGATAGAGTAGATCCGTCCTAAGGATATGGTTGTAGGTTCGACTCCTGCCTGGGGTACCAAAATTATTATGCTTGTTGATTCTTATCTGAGACTTTAAGATGAGGTTAATGAATGAACGATTTGATTCTGATGTTGAGCGCGCACAGCAAGCTCACGATAGCTTGTTAAAAATAGGTGAGATCACTGTAAGTTTTGCGAATGTTGAACGCGCAACATACTATGCAGATTCAAAACCCGAAAATGACATCGAACACAGCTTTCATCTTGCGGTGTCTGCGATAGAAATGGCTGCCACCTACCATCCTGAACTAAACTCAGGACTTATCGCTGAATTTTGCTTAGTTCATGATCTTCCAGAGGTTTACGCTGGTGATGTTCCTACATTTAATATTACGCCTGAAGCCCGACTCGCTAAGGAAAAGGCCGAACAAGCCGCAACAGAGAAGTTATTGCTAGAACTACCTCCGCATTTAGCACAGTTGTTAAAAAGATACGAAGAGCAGGTTGAGCCAGAGGCTCGGTTTGTAAGGTTTATCGACAAATTGTTGCCAGCTGTTATTCACTCCGTTGCAACAGACGCGAACAAGACTATTTTTAAAGAAATGTTTGGCATGAAATCAGTTGAGGACGTACAGGCGGATCGCCATGAAAGAACTGCGCTACTCCAATCGATGTTTCCTGAATTTCAATTTATTCATATTGTTCGCGAGCTCGTTTCGCAAACGGCGCGTGATCGAATATTTTCTGAAGAAGAGTAGTGCTTATTCGATGGCGAGTACCCCGTGCTAAAACAGGGGATTTGCTGTACTATATGAGTAGTTATGGCAAAGAACACTGAAGCGCCAACACAACTTGATTTCGAGGGTCAGCGACCGGGTGAGAAGGTCCTGTTTGTCTTTCGACGCCACATCATCGCGATGCGAAAAGGGTTCTATCTGCTACTTATACCTTTGGTGATTACCTCAATCCCACCGCTTATCTGGCAAAATAACTTGGAATTATTCTTATTACCAATCGGAGGGCTCGCATTAGGGCTGATTCTATTTATGTATCACTACATCATGTGGTACTTTACGGTCTACCTTGTAACAAATCAGCGTATCCGTCAGGTGACCCAAAAGGGGATCTTCGGAAAGGATGTTGTCGAGCTACGGCTGTCAAAGATCCAAAACATAAGCTATAATATACCTGGATTTAGTGGCGAGATACTGGGGTTTGGAACCATCGTGATTCAGACATTTGTCGGAGATCTGGTGATTCGGAATGTTGAACATCCCGAGAAAACATACAACAAGTTACAAGACGCTGTAGCCAATGCAGTCGAACAAGGAGATCATGAAGAAATTACTCAATAAGATACGCCGAAAGACGCCGAACGAAGATTCATCGTCACGTATCACGACTGAAACGATTGCAGCGCACCGCGAACGCATTCTAGCGGGCGGACGACGCTTTAAGTACCCTGTGCAGTACGCACGCCACAAGCTTGTGATCAACGCGATCATTATTACAGTTGCAACCCTTGTTGTGCTGGTTGGAGTTGGCTACCAACAGCTTTATATTGCACAGAACACCAGTGACTTTATGTACCGTGTCACACGCGTTATTCCGGTATCGGTCGCTTCAATCGACGGTCAAAGTGTTCGTTATAGCGATTACTTGATGAAGTATCGCAGCTCAATTCACTATCTACAGGAAAAAGAGCGCGTGAACCTGAAGACAGAAGACGGCAAGCGACAATCTGATTTCGTAAAACAACAAGCGATGCAAGATGCGCTAGCTGATGCCTATGCGATGAAGCTCGCAAAAGAAAATGATGTTACTGTGACGTCTGCTGAACTTGAAACGTTCTTGAAACAACAACGGGGCTCTGCAGATGGGGAAGTGTCAGAAGTAACCTACGACGCAGTGATTCTAGACTATTACGGCTGGTCACCTGAAGAGTACCAACACGCAATGAAGACAAAATTACTTCGTCAAAAAGTTTCATTTGTCGTTGATTCACAGGCAAAGAACATTGCTGAATCAATCGGCTCATCAACCAAGGCGGGTAATGTAGATTTGAAAACACTTGCCGACGAAGCAAGTAAGGGTTCAAGTGTACAGGTGGTATTTGGCTCACCTGGATTTGTCCCAAAGACGAACCAAGATGGTGGACTGACAGCGGCCGCAGTAAAGCTTCAACCTGGACAAGTTTCTGGCATTGTTAAATCAGCAACGGGTGAAGGATATTACTTCGTCAAGTTGGTCGAAATTAACGATACACAAGTGAATTACGAATATGTACTGATTCCGCTCACTGCCTTCAATCGCCAACTCGATGCAGTAAAAGCGAGCAAAAAAGTATCTGAACACATCAAGATTCCTGAAGTCACCGCAAACACAAACCAATAGGAGGACCTATGTTTACAGTACCTGAATTAGGCTATGCCTACGACGCACTCGGTGAAAACATTAGCAAAGAAATCATGGAGTTGCACCACAGCAAACACCATAAAACATACGTGGATAAGCTGAATGCTGCACTAGAAAATTATCCAGAACTTCAGGGGAAAGAAGTTGTTGAACTTATTCGTGATCTTGATGCGATCCCTGAAGCAATTCGTGGTGCAGTCCGCAACCATGGCGGTGGTCATTATAACCACAGTCTATTCTGGAAGGTGATGTCACCGCAAGGTGGTGGGCAACCAACCGGTGTTTTGTTGCAAGGGCTAGTTGCTAAGTACGGCAGCTATCAGTCTTTCGTTGACGAATTTACAGCGAAGTCACTTGCGGTCTTTGGAAGTGGATGGGCATGGCTCCAACCAGACCTGTCTATCGTGACAACATCGAACCAAGACGTACCGCTTATGCAAGGTGAGCCTGAGCCAATTTTGGGTCTGGATGTCTGGGAGCACGCGTACTATCTAGACTACAAGAACAAGCGTGATGACTATGTTGCTGCTTGGTGGAATGTGGTTGATTGGGATTTTGTTGCCAGCCGTTACACGCAAAGTTAATTCGCAATGAACATACAAAACAAACCAACAATCTATGAAATTAATGCACCGATCTTTTTAAACGAGATCGCTATTCGTGAGCAACGTGCGGTCACTTTTGCCAGCGTACCTGAATCAGAATGGGATGCACTCGCCGAACAAGGAATTGATGCAGTTTGGTTTATGGGGGTATGGAAGCGAAGTCCTGTTGCACGCGATATGGCAAAGGGCGAACCTTGGTTGAAGGCAGCGCTCCCGGATGCGCGTGACGAGGATCTGCTAGGTTCTGCCTATAGCATTCAGGATTATTCAGTTGATGATGTGCTAGGTGGAAATGAAGGCTTAGCGATTGCGCGGGCTGAACTTGAAAAACGAGGGATTGGGCTGGTTCTTGATTACGTGCCGAATCACGTCGCAATCGATCACTCATGGGCAACTGAACACCCAGAATATTTACTGCAAGGTACGGCAGAAGAACTAGAGAAGGCACCGAGCGCGTTCATCCAGGTAGGTGATACCGTCTTTGCAAAGGCAAAAGACCCGAACTTTGAACCATGGTCTGATGTACTACAAATTAATGCGTTTTCAGCTGAACTACGCCAAGAAGTTATTCGTACATTGCAAACGATTGCGGGTATGTGTGACGGCGTTCGTTGCGATATGGCAATGCTAATGATGAACACTATTTTTACGGGCACATGGGGAAGTCGCGCGTGCGCAGTGCCTGATACGGATTACTGGCCACAAATCATTAGTGGCGTGCGAAGTGTCAGCCCGGATTTTCTTTTCCTTGCTGAAGTATATTGGAATAAAGAAGAGGCATTGTTGGATCAAGGCTTTGATCTTTGTTACGACAAGAAATTGTACGACTACCTGCTAGAAGGCACCGCACACGATATCAACAAGCATATTCATCAGCCGGTGTTGTATCAGAACCACTTATTGCGATTCATCGAGAACCACGACGAAGACCGTGCTGCGAGTGTGTATTCCTTTGACAAACATACAGCTGCTGCGGTTGTTATGGCGACATTGCCTGGTGCACATATGTACCACGAAGGTGAGCGCGAAGGTCGAAAGTCGCATGTGCCTGTTCACTTAGGGAGGCGTGTTGATGAAGTCACTGACGAAGCTTTAAAAGATTTCTACACAAAACTGTGGGCATTCACTGCGGCGCATCCATTCACTCAAGCGAAGTGGAAACCCCTAAAGGTATCTTCTGGCGTGTTGCACCGCGAATCACATTCACTACTTGGATGGAGTTGGACGACTGAAACAAGTTGCTTTATTGTCTGTATAAACTACAGCGCCGAAGCTGCGCATGGACGGATTCCTCTAGAGAGAAAAGAAGTGATTGGTGCGACACAGATTATTGATGGTGCAATTGAGCCATCGAAGTTTTTGCATGGATCACGTATCAAGCTCGATGCTTGGCAACATGTGATTATTGAAGTCGAGAAATAAAGTTCTAAAGAAAAAACCCCATCTTGCGATGAGGTGTTTTCTTGGCGGGCCCGACCGGATTCGAACCGGCGATCTTCTCCGTGACAGGGAGACGTGATAGGCCAGCTTCACTACGAGCCCACAATTGTGGTTGTCCGGCCAAAGACTCTACAGATTTTAGCAGTTTTTGCCCCTGATGGCAACCTCTGGCGGGCTCATTTATTTTAAGCAGAGCAGATGCTATAATCATTAAAGCTAAACGTGCCGTTGTAGCTCAGTTGGTAGAGCGGCGCTTTCGTAAAGCGTAGGTCTCCGGTTCGATCCCGGACAACGGCTCCATCAATATATGTTAGACACTATAAAAACCTCATTCAAAGAACTTATCACAAACCGTTACTTAACGGTTCTGACAGCTGTCACATTAATTTTGTCACTTGGCTTTATTATCTATATATTGTTCTCTGTCCGTCCAAGTGAACTACAGCTGGTGACACATTACACAGCCTACGGCGTTACGCACCTGTATCGTGACCAATGGTTCTACCTGTTTACCTTCGGTGGATTCGCGCTGCTTGCGGCATTCTTCCACGTGACGCTTTCATTAAAGCTCTACCTAACAAAAGGCCACCCACTTGCGATTATGTTCGCCTGGATGGGCGTAGGGATCATCATCTTTGCATGGGTCACCGCATTTTCAATTATTAACGTATGGTCACCGATATAATTCGGTTTAAGGAATAACACATGATTGATTTAGAAATTCCTCTCGGCAAACGAACAAAAGCCTACCGCTTTTTTGAGATGTTACCGGCTATGCTGAGTTGGGGGGCGCTGATTCTACTTGTTGTGTTGTCGCTTGTGTCACCATTATTCGCTGCAGTATATCTGATGCTTATTATTGTGACGCTGCTTGTGAAAGCCGTCGGTATCGCGTATCACACTATTGGCGGACGTAATAACCTAGAGCGGGCACAGAAATTAAACTGGCGTGAACGCCTCGAGGACCTCGAAACACCAACCGAGTCGTTTGAGCTTCGTTCAGGTTCAAAATCAAAAGCTTTTGCGATGGGGACACACATCGATAACCTGCGTTTAGCCGCTGCTGACCCTGAAGCATTCCCGAAACCGTCTCAACTTTATAATTTGGTAATTATTGCTGCCTATAATGAGGCATACGAGATCCTTGAACCAACCGTACAGTCACTTCTGGCCACTACGTATGACAAGTCTCGTCTCGTTATTGCGCTCGCATACGAAGAGCGTGGTGGTGAGGGCATGGAAAAGACCGCCCTTCGTCTGCAAAAGAAGTTCGCTTCAAAGTTCGTCGATTTCGTCCTCGTGAAACACCCACGTGATTTACCAAACGAAGTTGTTGGAAAGGGTGGAAACATTACTTTTGCCGGCAAGCACATGCAAAAGTGGATGGACGAAAAGGGAATTGCGTACAAGAATGTCATTGTGACGACGCTTGACTCCGACAACCGTCCACACGCAACATACTTCGATTACGTTACGTACGAATTCATCGTGCACGAAGACCGCAAACACCTCGCGTTCCAACCAATCTCTCTGTTTTTGAACAATATCTGGGATGTACCGGCACCAATGCGTGTTGTCGCGACAGGTAACTCATTCTGGAACATCATTAGTTCAATGCGCCCACACAGTCTGCGCAACTTTGCGTCACACTCACAACCGATGGAAGCACTGGTGGAGATGGACTTCTGGAGCACGCGAACGATTGTGGAAGACGGCCACCAATACTGGCGCAGTTATTTTTACTTTAACGGGAACTACGACGTTATTCCTGTGTTCGTACCGATCTACCAAGACGCTGTACTCGACAGTACGTATGTAAAGACTCTGAAGGCACAGTTTATACAGCTCCGTCGCTGGGCTTACGGTGCTTCTGACGTGCCATACGTTGCAACACGGGTATTGAGCAAGAATCGGAACGTACCGTTCTTTGCGGGGCTCTCACGGCTTATTATGCTAATCGATGGACACCTGACACTTGCAACAGTGGCGATTCTTGTTGCGGTAGGGGGATGGGTGCCACTACTTATCAATAATCAGGCGTATCACGACATTGTGGCGCATCAGTTGCCTGACACGATTAGCTTTGTGCAGCGTATCGCCTTGATTGGTCTGTTTATCACCGTATTCCTTTCATTCAAGATGTTGCCTCCGCGGCCAGAACGCTACAAGCGCCACCGTACTATCGGTATGTTGCTGCAATGGTTCTTGATGCCCGTCACAGCAATCGGCTATAGTGCCTCGGCAGCACTGTACTCACAGACACGTCTCTTCTTTGGTCGTTACCTGACCAAGTTCGATGTCACCAGTAAAGAGACATATGCTACTGCTGCCAAGAAGAAGGCACTCGCACACAAGAAGTAGTGCTTATTGCCTCGTAAAACAAAGAACCTCCCGTTGATAGGGAGGTTCTTTTATTGAATATCGAATTAGATGGTGCGAATACGGACTTCGCGTTTGATCTCTTGAAGCGTCTTGTCGTACTCGAAACCGAGTGAAAAGCGTTCAAGGGCTGATGGGTTGTGGCTGGATTCAATCTGTTGTTTCTTAACCATGTATACATATTAGCATAAAGGGCATAAATTGTCAATGATACAGATACTCACGTGAAATACCGCCTGTGATATATCGTTTATGGTTTGGGGCAGGGGAGGGTGGTGGATAAGTCTAGTGGGCTGTGGGGAAAAGAATATCACCCCTGTCAAATGAGGCGATAGGGCGGTGCATGAGGGGATGTAAGGAGGTTTCTTGTCCAAGTTGGGCATCTCTCGCTAGCTAAGTGTGCTCACAATTCAATTACTCGTTAGAGGAGGTTGTGATGTGAGCTAATCGACGTTGTGAGACTACGTGCACGACGTCTATATAAAGAAAAGACCCCATTAAGGGGTCTTAAGCGGGGGAATGATCGACTAGTGTTTGTGTCGAGATCGCATGACTGCTATGTAGATACCGCTCGCGATGATCGCAAGGAATGTACCACCGAGTATATAGAAGAGTGTTTTAGAGCTGTCTGGAGAGCTTGTCTCATTTGATGTGTCGATAGCTTCAGTATCTGGTTGAGCGGTGTTAGGAGTGCTTGTGTCGTCTGTGATCGGTGTCTGTGGTGTAGTTTCTGATTCGTCCGCTTGACCTACCACGGCGACGACACCAGGGTTGTATAGAGTACCGGGTTTATTTGTGCCTTGTCCTGGGTTTGAATCGCCACCTGGTTGTCCAGGATTAGCTGGTCCTGTCGGGATTTCAGGCTCCTCGGGATCGGTTGGGGGAGTGATAATCGGATCTTCAGCTGCGTTGAAGCGCAGTACCGTAGAATTACCACTTGATGCGACGAATATATTACCGTCGCTATCTACGTGCACATCGGTAGGGAGCATAAGAGTGCTTTCGCCCGTACCGTCTGATCCAAAGTGTCCACGGTAGACGCCAGTGCTTGTATAGACTTGGACGCGGTTGCCATATCCATCTGTAACGTATAGGTCGCCATTAGGATCGATTGCGACACCGGTGACTTGTTGAAATTGTCCATCTTCTTCGCCATATCCACCTAATTGGTAGAGGAATGTGCCGTTGCTATCAAATTTTTCTACACGGTCTGCGGCTAAGTCACTTACATAGATATTTCCATCAGCATCGATCGCAAGTCCTGTAGCATTGCCAAATTCACCCTCGCCGCTACCGAATGATCCGAACTCTGAGAGGAATGTGCCGTTAGTGTCAAACTTCACGACTCGATCATAGTCTGCAATTACCAAATTGCCATCGGTGTCGAATACGATGTCGCTTGGTCCGTGGAGCTCCATTTCAGTTGAGCCGATTTCGCCGAATTGTGTAAGGTATGTTCCGTTAGCATCAAACTTCTGAACACGTGTAATTGTGCCATCGGTAACGTAGATGTTTCCATCGCTATCTACGGCGATGCTGCGCATGAGTTGGAATTGGCCGTCACCGTCACCGTATCCACCAAATTGCATGAGGTACTCACCGTTACTATTAAACTTTTGAATCCTATAATTATTTGCATCAGCAACATAGATGTTGCCGTTGGCATCTGTCGTGACAGCATATGGTCCGCGGAACTCACCGTCGCCAGATCCGTCGATGCCAAATTTTGCGACAAACTCACCATCGGCCGTGAACTGTTTTACGTGACCGCCTGTGCTGTCGGGAATGAATAGGTCACCATTAGGCGCGATTGACGGCTTGCCTGGATATTTCATCTGGTTGTCGGCTTCGCCATACTCACCGAATTGTGAGATAAAGGTACCGTTTGTATTAAACTTTTGGATGCGAGATTGTCCGTCGGTAATCCATAGATTTTCATCATCATCTAATGTAATTGAAGCGGGGAAGAAGAACGTACCAGCACTTCCACCAAGTGTGCCGAACTGCGAGAGGTATAAGCCATCTGCATCGAATTTTTGGATGCGGTGATTATTTCCATCTGACACAAAGATTGAGCCATCGCTCGTGACGACAATTCCTCTTGGTGCGGAGAACTCACCGTTATCTGTGCCCTGGTTTCCAAACTGCATGATGTATTCGCCGTCGTTATTAAACTTTTGGACGCGTCCATTGCCAGTATCGGCCACGTATATTGAGCCTGTTGAGTCGAGTGCGAGTGCTCCAGGTTGTGCAAATTCACCATCACCAGAACCTTCGGTTCCGAATTGTGCGATGTAGACACCATTGGTATTGAACGTTTGAACGCGGTTATTCAGTGAGTCGGTAATGTAAAGGATATCATTAGCAATGACGATACTTGTCGGGCTGTTGAATTGACCGTTGCCGGTTCCCGGGGTTCCAAATCGACTTACGTAGGCATTATTACTATTGAATTTTTGGACTTTATTTCCAGTTAAATCGAGCACGTAGTTGTTGCCTTCGGAATCACGTGCAACACTGACTGGTCCTGACAGGCGAAGCTCAGTCGAAGCTCCAACGTAGCCCGAGTAAGTGATGTCGAGGGGTTCTGGAACTTCTGGTGGAATACCTTGCTCAACAGCGTAGCGGATAATTCTATTCACTACACTGCCCGTGTCAGCAACATAGAGAAATCCGTTATGAATAGTCAGCCCTTCTGGTGTGGCGAAAGTTTCGTCACCTTCAATAGACGAGAATTGTGATTGATATACTCCGCTGCCATTAAATTGTTGGATACGAGCGTTGGATCGGTCGTTGACATAGATGTCTCCGTTTGTATCAACAGCGACGCTGGATGGATAGTGAAACTCACCATCACCGGAACCAACACTTCCAAATTGTGAAAGATAGTTTCCGTCTACGTCGAACTTTTGAATACGGTTATTGTAAGTGTCGGCAACGTAGAGGTTGTCCTCGGTATCGAATATGAGGCCACCATCTGGGTAGTTTAGTTCGCCATCATCAGTTCCTTGTCCGCCGATTCGACTTGTGTAGTTTCCGTTCGCATCAAACTTTTGGATAAAATTGCCGTCCAGAATGTAGATGTCACCTTGGCTATTGAGTGCGATGCCTGTTGGTGACACGAACTGACCATCGCCACTTCCATAGCTTCCAAATTGAGAAATGTAGACGCCGGTGCTACTGAATTTTTGTATACGAATATTACCAGTATCTACAACAAAGATATTACCTGTTGCATCTATAGCTATCGCGTTAGGGTCGGTAAACTGACCATCGCCACTTCCATAGCTTCCAAATTGCGATATGTATGTTCCTTCAGCGCTAAATTTTTGAATGCGATTATTAGACCTGTCTGCAACATATACGTCGCCGTTTGCATCAATAGCAGTATTTGGAGCCTCTCTTAGCTCGCCGTTATCTTTACCAGATTCGCCGTACTGCATAATGAACGTCCCTGTGTTGCTGAGTTGTTGTACGCGATTATTATCACGATCAGCAACATGAAGTGTGTTGTCTGAGTTGACGTACAGACCCGATGGGACTAGGAATTTCCCTGATTCTACACCGGGCTGTCCAAATGCCAAGACATACACGCCATCTGCATCGAATTTTTGAATGCGACCTTTGTCGCTATCGCTGACATACATATTTCCGGTTGCATCAATCGCGGTACCAAATGGGTACTGGAACTCGCCATTTTGATCACCCTGTTGCCCAAACTGAGATAGGTAGGTGCCATCTGCATCGAACGTCTGAACACGGTTGTTGTATGTATCGGTCACAATAATGTTACCAGTGTTATCGAGATCAATATCTGCTGCGTATGAGAATTGACTCTCTTCTTGGCCGGTTGATCCGAACTGGGATAGGTAGGTACCATCGAGGTCGAATATTTGCACGCGGTCGTTGCCGCTGTCCATAATATATATATTGCCGTCGTCGTCAGTTACGACTGCTTGTGGAGAAAATAGTTCACCGTCTCCTTGGCCGTAACTACCGTAGTTAGAAAGATATTGACCGGTATTTGTTCGCTTTTGAATACGGTTATTGCCTGTATCGGCAATAAAAACATAGCCCGCATTATCGATGAAGATTCCAGTAGGGTTATTGAGGCGTTCAGGGAAATACGTGTCGCTATTTCCGAAAGTAAAAAGACGCTCGCCTGAAGGAGAAAACACCTGAATGCGACCATTGCCGCTATCAACAACATAACTATTTCCAGTGGTCGGACTCACTGCTACGGCTGAAGCGCCGGATATTCGATTCTCACTGGACGCCCCAATGTAGTTCTCGAACGTAACAATGCTTGGCACTGCGTGTGCAGGGAGGGGGAGCGAAGGGATGACAAGCGCAATAGCAACAAGAAACAGGGCGGCCGACTGAAATTTTTTGCTCAGTTTTGCGGATGGAGTGCCGGATGTCGGTGTGTTCATGATCTGTGTATACTTTCTTTTTTGTGCTGTTTTTTTGTTTTGACGCTTTGCGCTTATGTCTTTGCAATAAGTATAGCATTCTAAAGGGTGATTACTAGTGGTAAACAAGACTTTGAACAAAAAGTAGATCTCCTTGGGGAGATCTACTGATAATGTTGGTGGGTCCTAGAGGATTCGAACCTCTCACCTCCTCAACGTCAATGAGGCGCTCTAGCCAAATGAGCTAAGGACCCGTGCCGATGCATGGCATTGCTGTAAAGCCTTATAATCTTACCAGAATAGGGGTCGGGAATCAATAATACGGGGTGCGTGCTATAATTATGCGTAGAGTAATGACGAAGCCTCACTAGCTTTCGAACTCCGTCGGTGTGCAGACGTACGTAACGTCTCTCATAAGTAAAAGTCCGGTGGAACCGTCTGGCAGTAGCTGGACCCGAGACATACGATATGTAGATTTATACCAATAAACCTCGTTATCGTATGTTTTTTTATTTTCTAAGAACTCACTAAAAGGAGACCAACATGAACGACGAACAACTACATGCAATGCGACACAGCTTGGCGCACATTACAGCGGCTGCGGTCCAACGAATCTGGCCAGACGCGAAATTCGGTGTCGGACCAGTCGTAGAGAACGGCTTCTATTATGATATCGACCTCGGTGAACGTAAGATTTCAGAGGCTAACTTTGCCAAGATCGAAAAGGAAATGCGTGGCATTATTAACTATGGAGATACTTTTGAGCGTTTTGAAATGCCGGTTGACCAAGCAATTGATTGGGCACGCCAAAACAACCAGCCGTACAAAGAAGAGCTTTTGAATGACTTGAAACGTTCTGGAACAACAATCGCGAAAGATCTCGACGCAGATGAACTGGGTCTGGCAGCAGAAGGCGACGCCGCTGTTGAGAACGTCTCATTTTATAAGAACGGGAACTTTGTCGATCTTTGTCGTGGTCCACACGTTGAAAACACCAAAGATGTCGGTGCATTTAAATTGCTTCGTGTTGCTGGCGCGTACTGGCGCGGGAAGGACACAAACCCACAGATGCAACGTTTGTATGGTGTCGCGTTCTCAACTCAGGAAGAACTCGATCAATACCTTGAGCGTTTGGAGCAGGCAAAGCTTCGCGACCACCGTAAACTAGGGAAAGAACTTGATTTGTACACGATTTCAAACCTAGTTGGTCCTGGATTGCCACTATTCACACCACGAGGAACTGTCCTGCGCGACATTATGAGCGGCTACTCAAATCAATTGCGTCAGAGTTACGGCTTCGAGAAGGTATTTACGCCGCACATTACAAAGAAAGAGCTATACGAGACATCAGGACACTGGGCGAAGTTCGGCGATGAGCTATTCCTTGTAACGAGCCAAGAGACCAGCGATAACTTCGCGTTGAAGCCTATGAACTGTCCTCACCACACGCAAATCTACGCATCGAACCCACGAAGCTACAAAGACATGCCAATCCGTTACATCGAAACAACAACCGACTACCGTGACGAGAAGACAGGCGAGCTAGGTGGATTAAACCGCGTTCGTTCGTTAACTCAAGATGACAGTCACGTATTTGCACGACCTGACCAAATTGAGCAAGAAATTAACAACTTGCTCGCAAGTGCCCGCGAACTGTATTCAACCATCGATATGAAATTGCGCGTTCGTTTGTCATATCGCGATGGAGGCGAAGGCTACCTGGGCGACGTTGCGCTATGGGAATCTGCACAATCACAACTAAAGGCTGCAGTTATTGCAAATGAATTAGAGTACTTTGAACAAGACGGCGAAGCGGCATTCTATGGTCCAAAGATCGACTTCATGGCGACTGACGCAATCGGTCGTGAGCACCAAGTTGCGACGGTCCAATTAGACTTTGTGCAGCCAGGACGCTTCGGTTTGACGTACACAGATCAGGAAGGGAATGCCCAAGTTCCTGTTATGATCCACTGTGCATTATTAGGTTCTATCGAGCGATTCTTGAGCGTATTTATCGAGCACACAGGCGGCTGGTTCCCATTTTGGGCAGCACCTGAACAGATCCGTATTCTTACAATCAACGACACCGTGCTTGATTACGTAGGGGAAATAACAGAGGTGTTAAAGAGCGTTGTTCTTATGACACCACTTAAATACAACGAACTTCGCGTGACTGTTGATGATCGAAATGAATCACTCGGCAAGAAGATCCGTGAAGCGACGTTGTGGAAAATACCCGCACAATTAATTGTTGGACAACAAGATAAAGATAATCGCGAAGTCAGTGTGCGCACGCAAGCGGGTGAAGAAAAAGTTGCACTCGATAATTTGGCCGAACATCTGCGGAATATGTAATGAATATTCGCCCAATCATTGCAGTGGATATCGATGAGGTTCTGGCAAATAACGCCAAGGGCTTCACTGATTTTAGCAATCAGCGCTGGGGGACACAGCTTGTCCCCACCGACTACATTGAAGACTGGGTGAAGATGTGGCAGATTGATAGTGCCGAAGCAGACCTGCGAGCTGATACCTTTTTTGAGAGTGATGCAATGCTGCACTACGAGCATGACGTGACGGCACGGGAAGTGCTTGAGAAGCTCAAAGAATCGTACGACCTTATTGTGGTGACAGCACGACGTATCCAAACGAAAGGCGATACATTGCAGTGGATCCGTGAGCGGTTCCCAGGCATATTCCTTGAGGACAAGATCTTCTTTGCGGGCTTTTGGGATAATATCAACGTTGATGATCCGGTCGCTCATGCCAAAAATAAAGGCGAGCTTTTAAAGCAACTTGGCGCTGATTACCTGATTGATGATCAGTTAAAACACTGCATCGGTGCAGCTGAGCAGGGGATTTCAGCTGTCCTGTTTGGCAACTACGGCTGGAACGCAGCAGCGACACTGCCCGCTGGCGTCGTCAGGGCTGATAGCTGGGTAGACGTGCTGGAGTACTTCGATGGACGAGCGTAACTCAAAGCCTAACAGTGAATTTCGCACCAAGGTCGAGTCATTTATGGCTAAGGTGCCAAAAGGTCAGGTAACGACATATGGTGACCTGGCTGCCCTCGCAGGACATCCATATGCCGCCCGCGTGGTAGGTGGCATGGCACATCATGGTGATATGGAATTACCGTGGCATCGTCTCGTAAATCGTTTTGGTGGCCTGGCGAGTGGCTATTACGGCGGCAGGGAAGTTCAGGCAGAGCATTTGCTGGCTGAAGGTATTACGTGTACAGATTTTATTGTCGATAATTTTAAGGAGATACGATGGCAACCGCTCTAGAGCAACCACTTGTTGTGATTGCCGGTCCTACTGCAAGCGGTAAGTCGGGGATCGCAGTCGAACTTGCAGAACAATATAACGGCGAAATTATCTGTGCCGATTCACGCACAATTTATACAGGCATGGACATTGGAACGGCAAAGCCAAGTAAGTCTGATCAAGCACGCGTGCCGCACTGGGGGCTTGATATTGTAATGCCCGGTGAGCCATTTTCGGCAGCTGATTTTAAAGCCTACGCAGTCCAGAAAATAGCTGAAATTCGTGCACGCGGGCGAGTACCATTTTTAGTCGGAGGCACTGGGTTATACATTGATAGTGTCGTATTTGATTACGAATTCGGACCAACTGCAAACCCAGAACAACGGGCAAAACTTGAGGCGATGACGCTTGAAGAGTTACATAATTATTGTATTAAAAACAACATTTCGTTACCAGAGAATGATAAAAACAAGCGGTACGTTATCCGAGCAATAGAGCTTCGAAGCGTAAGCACTAAGAGGTCAGCTGAACCAATTAATAATTGCATCATTGTTGGAATTGCAACGGATAGAGATGAACTTCGTCAGCGAATTCAAAAGCGGAGTGAACAATTATTTGACGATGGAGTCGTCGATGAAGCAAAAATGTTGGGCGATACTTATGGCTGGGAAATTGAAGCAATGACCGGAAATATATATCGTTTAGCACATGCATTCGTTGATGGATTGATCACAGAAGACGAATTAAAATTCCGTAACGAGACGGCAGACTGGCAACTCGCAAAACGCCAGCAGACATGGTTGAAGCGAAACCAATTTGTCGCATGGATGCCACTTGCAGATGTAAAAAAATACATCGCCGAACACCTCAGCTAGTCTATTAATAAGAGGGGGTAGCGTGTTATTATAGAACACGAAAGTTATGCATACATAGGCATAGGGGAGATAGATATGATTGATGCACTATTCGGGTCAAAGACAAGGGTGAAGCTACTGCACCTGTTTTTGAACCATCCTGGACAATCTTTTTATGTCCGCGAAATTACTCGGGTTATCGACGAACAAATTAATTCTGTTCGCCGCGAACTCTCTAATATGCTGGAAGTTGGTGTGATCACCAGCGACTCAGGTGACAACAAACTGTACTACACAGTGAATCAGCGCTACGAATACTACACAGCGCTCCGGGCTATCTTTGCCAACGAGCCAATTGATGTCGCAAAGCCTGCGGCAACAACTGACGAAGGTGTCAGCGAACAGTACCTTAGCGCAATCAGTGGCATCCCGTCACTTCGCCTCGCATTGCTCTCTGGTGTGCTCGTAAAGGGTTCAACTAGTGCAGTTGACGTGCTTTTGGTGGGCACACTACCAAAAACAAAGGTCAAAGCAGCAATGGGTGTCATCGAGAAAATGGAAGGTCGTGAATTGAACTACAGTGTACTGTCGTACGAAGACTTCTATTATCGATTGAGTGTTCGTGATAAATTTATAACAGAAATCCTGGCGTCCAAACACAGTGTCGCGATCGACAAAGATAACGTCCTCAGTCAGAAATAAAGGAGAAAAAGAAGATGTTTGATATTGAATATAAAGGTGCAAATACAGTTGTTCTTTCAACTAAGAAATCAACACTCGTGGTTGATCCAAAGCTTTCACTCGCAGGATTGAAAGACGTCTCAACAAAAGACGCAGTAGAACTCGCGACTGAAGCACGATTCGCGCTCAACAGCGACCTCGCGAAACTTAACATTGAAGGTCCGGGCGAATATGGTGTCAGTGAATTTGACATCAAGGGTATTGCGGCGCAACGTCACCTTGATAGCGAAACAGAACCATTTGCCTCAACAATCTACCGTGTTGAAGTGAACGATGTGCGTATCGCATTCATCGGTAACATCTACGAAAAGCTCTCTGAGACACAACTTGAAGAGATCGGACTTATCGACGTGCTCGTAATCCCAGTTGGTGGTAACGGATATACACTTGATGCAACCGGCGCAGCAAACGTGACGCGAAAGATCGACCCGAAGGTCGTGATTCCAATTCATTACGCTGATAGCGGTGTAAAGTACGAAGTTGCACAAGATCCACTCGAGATCTTTGTGAAAGAACTTGGCGCTCCAGTAGAAGAAGTGCCAAAGTATAAGCTAAAGGCAGCGGCGGGGCTTCCTGTGGTAATGACTGTTATTAATGTGACGCGCGCTTAAGCGCGTTACATCTCTGCCTGACAGTAGGGCAACAAAAAACCTCCCAGTAATGGGAGGTTTTCTTTTCAAGAATCGGATTACGCGGTAATGCCGTTTTTGGCAAGAATGCCTTTTTTCTTGAGTGTACGAATAGCTTGTGTAGACAATACCATTGTTACTTTTTGACCTTCGAACATGAAAGTCTTCTTTTGAAGGTTTGGTTTGAAAACGCGGTTAGTGCGACGCAAAGAGAAGCTAACGTTGTTACCAAATTGTTTTCCCTTACCGGTGAGTTCGCATCGTGCAACCATGACATTTTCCTTCCTTGTGATTAATTATTCTTTAATCTTCTTAGACAATGTTACTCATTTTACACTTTTTGACCTCAAGAGTCAAGCTGTTATAATGAACAGCAGTGGAAATTAATATTATCTATCTTTTAATTGTTATCGGGGTTATTTTACTCTCGATGACACTGCACGAAGCGATGCATGCTTTTATCGGATTTTGGCTGGGTGATGACACTGCAAAGCGCGAAGGCCGGCTCACACTTAATCCAATCAAACACCTTGATCCTTTCTTGTCGGTTATCTTGCCACTAGGGTTAGCATTGATTGGTGCACCCATCTTTGGTGGTGCGAAGCCTGTCCCATTCAACCCTGATAGGGTCAAGGGTGGCGATTGGGGTGCGGCGCTGGTTGCGATCGGTGGTCCATTAACAAACCTCGTTCTGGCATTTATTACTTTTGGTATCTGGGCACTCCTTGGGACTCCATCAGGAGCGACATTGGCTGGGCAAATCCTTGTGACTGCATATACAGTGAACCTCGGGTTCTTTATATTTAATAGTATTCCGATCCCACCACTTGATGGGTCACGAGTAATATACGCACTTGCACCAGAATTCGTCCGAACGGGTATGCGTGCAATCGAACGTTTCGGGATTATTTTCGTCTTTGCGATCGTGCTTCTCTTTAGTGGCCAGATCAGCACATTTATTTTGGCAATAATGGACTTTTTCCTGCAGGTATTTAACCTAATCTTCAGGTAGCTGGTGCTACAATAAGAAGTGCCTAAGGGGCTCAAAACTGTAAGTGCATATGATTTTCCGATATCATATGATAGGGAAGTCGAATTGCTTGTCTCTGTGGAGATAAGCTGAGGCCAACCACCTTTGCACACAAGCGGGGAATATCATAACGCTTACCGTTTTCCTTTAGGCACATAGACCTTATTCAGCTCACGCACGTCGTGAGCTTTTTGTATCCTAAGGTATGAAAGTGACATGCTACAATAAGCACAGACGGATTACTAGATTATGAAACAAAGATTATCAGTACGAGCTATCATCAACGAAGGCGGGAAGGCATTGGTCCTTCGGCGCTCAAATGGGCGACCAACTATTCTTGGAAAATTTGAATTACCTGGCGGAAAGCTTGCGTACAATGAGCAACCAGAAGATGCGCTTCGACGCTATCTACACGACGATGCAGGGCTGCATATTAAGTCGTCTCAACTGTTCGATGCGGTGACGTATATTGACCATGATGATCGTGGCGTACAGTACGCGGTGATTGTCTATGTCGTAACGATAACTGAAGAATCGAAGCCCATTAGACTGAGTGGAAACTACAATAAGTACACATGGCATGTGATGTCAAATTTTCAACAAGATGATTTAACAGATCTGACACAGTTGCTTTTGGGGATTGTGCAGCAAGAAGAGATAACAGATCAAACGTTCAAAACGGTTGAGGTTTCTGGTGCAAAAAGTACATCATCTGGAACCGTAACCATTTTTTCAGATGGGGGATCGAGGGGCAATCCAGGACCTTCTGCTGCAGGATTTGTCATTCTCGATTACTCACAGCAAGTCGTTGCTGAGGGCGGAGAATACTTAGGTATTACCACGAATAATCAAGCAGAATATCATGGCGTTCGCATTGGGCTAGAGAAGGCGATCGAATTAAAATACAAACGCGTCGATTTCAAAATCGATAGCATGCTGGTGGTGAATCAAATGAAAGGTTTTTATAAAATTAAGAACCGAGAATTATGGCCAGTCCATGAACGCATCCGCGAACTTATGAAACAATTTGATAAAGTAACCTTTACGCATGTGCGTCGTGAATTTAATCAACTTGCTGATGGAATGGTGAATAAAACGCTCGATCAACACGCTCGCGACCAGATAAATGCTTCAGCTTAGTGTATAATATTTGACAGGCAGTTCGCTAGACGACCGCTTGCCCTTAAAAAGTAAGAGGAAAGTCCGGGCAGCATAGAATAATGACAGTTGTTAACGGCAACCGCGGGCAACCGTAGGGAAAGTGCCACAGAAACAAAACCGCCTAGAAATAGGTAAGGGTGAAATGAGTGGGGTAAGAGCCCACAGCGTCATATGGTGACATATGGAGAAGGTAAACCCTGTCTGCTGCAAGGAGATCGGCATAAAGAGCTATTCGTTCGTCGGTCGCTACCCGCTTGATCCT